>TARA_R110000796_G_scaffold96719_1_pt1 | contig 711300 bp, 617 predicted proteins | sample TARA_R110000796 | Tara Oceans TARA_R110000796 (sample SAMEA4397815) | marine metagenome | biome: Polar Biome; feature: [SRF] surface water layer (ENVO:00010504); material: water (ENVO:00002006), including particulate matter (ENVO:01000060) such as... | depth 5 m
GTGGTTGGTCTTCATCCCTTTTTGAAAAAGATAAATGGCCGGATGATACCAAAGTGCACATTGAGCCAAGGCAGCGCAAAGAATATCAATAGTATGCTTTTGTTTTAAATGTAGGTTTTCATGTTCCTGAATAATGGTCCATTCTGATTCAGAATAGTCAACTGACTCGGGAATGAAAATCCATTTCCAGAAGGAGAAAGGGTACTTTACTGAGGGATGGCTGATCACGTTTTTACCCAAATCTCTCATTTCCGTACCTGTTAATCGCCAATAGGTGAGTTTTGCTAACTCGCTAAAGAAAACCAAAAGACTAATGGCCACTCCTGTTAAATACACCCACCAAATAATATCTGAAGTGCTGTTTACAGAGGAGGTTTCGGTGACTAGGGCTTCACTGGCTTCAATTGATTTGGGCACAATTTCGGCTACTGGAGAAATCAATGATTCATCGAGTTTTTGGAACACTTGAGTAGTGGAAACAGGCTTTTCGCTAGCACTGAACTTTATTACTGGCCAAAGTAACGTTGCTGCTAAGACCGATAAGAGCAATACTCGTTTCAAATGAAACTGTGTGTTATTTCGGAACAGGAAAAAATAAACACCATACAAGAGGCTTAATAATAAGCCCGCCTTTAGGCTCCAGATAAGTATAGGATTCCACATCATTTCTGTTCTTTATTTTTTTCAATTACATCAATGATCTCATCGAGCTCTTTCAGGTCGATGTTCTTCTTTTCGGTAAAGAAGGAAACGAGTTTACTTAAAGAGCCTTCGAAATATTTTCCTACCACATTGCTCAAAGCGAATTCACTGTAGGCTTCCTTACTAACTAGTGGATAGTAGCGTTTACTGTTACCGAGCTTCTCAAAATCGACAAAGCCTTTTTGTTCGAGTACGGTGAGTACGGTAGCCACGGTAGTGTAGCTTGGGGGTGTGCCTTCAAATTGATCCAGAATTTCGCGAGTAAAGGCCTTTTCTAGCTGCCAAAGCAACTGCATAACCTTTTCTTCGGCCTTAGTAAGTTCTTTCATACTATAAATATAGTAAACAAACTAAATAAATAGTAATACTTCTATAAAAATAGTAGAAAGAACTTTTGGAGGGCTCTACTTTAGCTTGGCAATCATAACAACAGGATTGTCTTCGGGTTCAATGTTTTGTAATGTCTGTAGGTTTTCAGGAAGAGAAGCGACTTTGTCAGGGTTGTCTTGAAACCATTCGTAGACTTCTTCAGCCGTAATTAGGCCCAACATCTCACCCTTTTCATTGATTGAAGTGGGGTAAAAAGACACAAAATTATCAATATCGTTTGTATAGCCAGTCTTCTTATCACTGGTTGAAGGGTCGGAAAGAAAAGCTTCTTTCGTTTTTCGATTGTAGTAACCGTAAGCTTGCTTTTCCTTAAAGGCCACATTATAGAATACAAAGTCTGGACTTTGTAACGTAGTATAAATAATCATATACTCATTTCTTTTTTCTCTGCTCATACTTTCTTGTTCGGCATAAGGAGGGCTAAATTCTCCCAATTCATAAAGTAAGGCAGGCATTAGAGTATCAATACCTACATTAAAAACAGTATCGTTAAAATTCTCTTTGAAAAATAAGGCGTTGTTGTAGTTATGGAAATCAGAACTTTCAATACGAATCGCATTTTTATTCTTCTCATAACTTTGGTGATTTGGGTGTATCTTAAGTACCTCGCCATTAAAATCGTAAACCACTAGCTTAAGCGGTTCATTACCTTTAATATTCATGAAATAACCCACAGCAAATTTATCTTGGAGAATGCCATGTGAAGTAATGAAAGTTGCATCCATAATCGAACCAACAGAAAATGAACTCTTGAGTTCATCCATTTTAGGACCCGAAATTGTATTTACCAGAAGCCCTTTATCTAATGAGTATTCATACAAATCAAAACGTTTGCCTTTGGCGTAAACTGTTTTGTTGCTTGAGTTGATACCAAGGCTTGACATGGCATTAGAAAAACCTTCTGGGTCATCACCCTTATGGCCAATATCTCGGATGTAAGCTCCAGTTTCTCTATCAAATAAGGAGATCCGATCATTTGATTTCATAAGAATTGCCGAGTCTCCCAAAGTAGTTTTCAGGTAAATAAATCTATAAAAAACCTCCTCACTCGTCTCTAATCGAATGTATTCAATGTCTGAGGCAAAGTCACTCATATTTACTGGTGCAGCGTTATTATATGCGTTAACCAAGTTAATAGTGGTAAGGCCTGTTTCTAGCTCCTTTTCATCACCACAAGAATAGGAAGTGAGCAAGACTAGAAAAATAGCGAGAAAGGAAAAAGCAGAATGGATTGATACGGGACGAGACATGAACAGCTTATATCTAGATTAGAAATAATCTCTAAATATATAAGTTAATTTCTAATTCATCACTTAGATCAAAATACTCTTTAAATTTTCACATAGAACACCCGTATCTAACTTCTCTAAAGGGTGCGGCATATTGGGAATGGAGATAAACTTTCCGTTGGTAAGAATTGTAGCCACATTTTCGCTTTCTTCTTTGCTCACCATAATATCATCAGCACCTAGAAGAATAGTAACTTGATTGGTGATTAAAGGAAGGTTTTCCATGGTGAGCAAAGGCTCATCACCTAATTCTAACATCATGCCTGCGGTTTGCCAAATCACCTGCTTCCATTGCTTTTTCCCGTGTCGTTCTTTCAAAAGCGCAGCATATTTTGGTACTTTCTCTTTTATTAGCTCTGGGTTCAAACGAGCAGTTTCTTCTTCTGCGCCTTCGGCTGTCCATGCCAATTTGGTACCAAGGGTTACTATTTTGCCTATCAAGTTCGGCTGAGAAGCAGCCAAGTAAAGCGCCACATAGCCGCCCATGCTGTACCCAAAAATATCAGCCTCTTCTAGTTTATTATTTATAATAAAGGCTTTAAGCTCTTCAGCAAAGACTTCAATTCCAAAGCCCTCTTCATTTATGGGTCCACCACCATGCCCAGAAAAATTGAACGCGTACACCTCAAAGCTTCCTTTTAGCTTCTCTGTTAGGTCATCAAACATTGAAGCGCTACCTAGCGCACCGTGTAATAGAATCAATTTTTTCATATGTAGTATTTTTGCGCTTGTAGCATTCTGTCTTTTCCTTGTAAATCCTTTTTAAGAAAAACGTTTGTAAAACCCATGTCCTCAACTAGTTTGACCATTTCTTCCCCAAATCTTTCGTGAATTTCGAAATAAAGCATTCCCCCAATCTTCAAATGCTGTAATGCCAACTCGGTTATTCTCTTGTAGAAAATAAAGGGGTCGTTATTCGCCACAAAAAGTGCCAAATGCGGTTCAAATGATAATACATTCGAGCTCATTTCTGGTTTATCGCTTTCTGGAATGTAGGGCGGGTTACTCACTACTAAATCCAGCATATCAAAGGGAAAAGCTTCATTCAAAATATCTAGATGCTGGAAATCGACTTCAGTGTTATTTTGTTTTGCATTCTCTCTGGCCAAAGCAAGAGCCTCTTCACTTACATCCACTGCCGCTACTCTGGCTTTTGGTATGGCGTTTTTTAATGCTATTGGAATACAACCTGTTCCGGTACCAACATCAAGAATATAAGGGTCCTCAATTATATTTTCTGTTACAATCCAATCCACCAATTCTTCGGTTTCTGGCCGAGGAATCAAAGCTCTTTCATCTACCTTGAATTCGCAGCCATAAAACTCCACACTTCCTAAAATATGCTGAATAGGCTTGTGTTGATTCAACTCATCAATTGCTTTGTTCAGTACGATTTCAGTGTTTTCAACCAACAAAAATTCATCATTCAAAACCACTTTCATTCGATCTAAACCATAAAAGTGTGTTAGAAGCAAATGGGCCATATTCATCGCCTCGCGCTCATCATATACGCCACTTAGCTTTTTGGCAATGGCTAGAATTTTAGCTTTGGGTTTTTCAAAAGGCATAAACAAAAGTAGTTAGAAGGATTTGTATGTAAATCAGATAACTTAGTTTTTAGATTTAACCACAGCAAGAGGTGAATGTTATCCTTTGTAAGGAATAGTATAGCGCATTCGCTAAATTGCGCGGGTGAATAATGAGCAACATTTAAAATGGATGCAGCGCGCATTGGACTTAGCCGAAATGGGGCGAGGCCACGTTAGCCCAAACCCAATGGTGGGCTGCGTTATTGTTCATAATGATAAGATTATTGGTGAAGGTTATCATCAAAAGTATGGTGGGCCACATGCCGAAGTCAATGCTATTAATTCCGTAACCGCCCCTAACCTTCTTCCTGAAAGCACTTGCTACGTTACTCTTGAACCTTGTGCGCACTTTGGTAAAACTCCGCCCTGTGCCGATTTATTGGTAGCAAAAAAGGTGAAGAGAGTGGTCATTGCTTCGATGGACACCAACCCACTTGTTGGGGGTAAAGGTGTTCAAAAACTTAAAGATGCTGGGGTAGAAGTCAGCACTGGAGTTTTAGAACAACAGGCCAGAAACCTGAACCGCAGGTTTTTCACCATGATTGAAAAGAAGCGTCCTTATATTTTGCTTAAATGGGCGCAAACGGCTGATGGTTTTATTGCTCGCAATAATTTTGACAGCAAATGGATCAGCAGCGAGCAATCGAGAATGATGGTGCACCAATGGCGAGCGGAAGAAGATGCTATTTTAGTAGGCACGAATACCGCATTGCACGATAATCCCAAATTAGATGTTCGCGATTGGCATGGCGAATCACCGCTTCGTTTGGTAATTGATAAGAATTTAAGATTACCTACTGACTTTAACTTGTTTGACAGGAGCTTACCCACCATCGTATACAATTTGAAAAAAGCGGAAGAAAGCGAAAATCTCAACTGGGTTAAAATTGGAGAGAAAGACTTTCTTCAAAATATGCTGGCTGATTTGCATGAGCGCAAAGTACAATCTGTTTTGGTTGAAGGAGGAAGTTTCTTGCTCAATTCTTTAATGGCTTTGGGCTTATGGGATGAAGCCCGCGTGTTCGAATGCCCTGCATTATTTAATGAAGGCATTATGGCGCCTAGTCTAAAAGATGCACCAGCAGAAACGATTCAGCTACAAACTGATACTCTTAAAATTTACCACCATTAAGGAACCAACATTCACTCAATTCTCTTTTAAATTCGCAATTCAGAAATAATATTATGGCCGAAGAACTTATCATCTCGAACGATTTAAGCAAAGCAGAAAAATACGAGTCGCTTATTCCACAAATTGAAGCGTTGGTTACTGGCGAACCTGATCAAACAGCCAATTTGGCCAATATTGCTTCGGCCTTAAAATACGGAATGGGTTTCTTTTGGGTAGGTTTCTACTTGGTTAAAGAAGACGAATTAGTTTTAGGCCCCTTCCAAGGTCCAATTGCTTGTACTCGTATTCGTAAAGGAAAAGGTGTTTGTGGAACCAGTTGGGAAAAGGCTCAAACTATTCTTGTTCCGAATGTAGATGAATTCCCCGGCCATATTGCCTGCAGTTCTGCTTCCAAATCGGAAATTGTATTACCTGCTATAAAGAACGGGGAAGTCAGTTTAATTCTTGATGTAGACTCAGATCAGCTCAACGATTTTGATGAGATAGATCAGGTACATTTAGAGAAGTTAATGCGGATAGTTGAAGGCTTAATTTAAGCCAATTCCGCAATTACAGTCTGGCCGCCTTTGGTGATTTGCCCAATCTCTACTTTTACCTCTGTACCCAGTGGCAAGAAAAGATCGACTCGTGAGCCAAATTTGATAAACCCGAATTCCTTGCCTTGAATTACAGACTGATTCTCCTTTACGTAGCATTTAATTCTACGGGCAGCTGCACCAGCAATTTGACGAATTAGAATTTCTACTCCTTTATGAATTTCATACACCAAGGTAGTTCTTTCGTTTTCGGTGCTTGATTTTGGATGCCAAGCTACTAGGTATTTGCCTTCATGGTATCTGAAATACTTGATAAGGCCAGTAACCGGGTTTCTATTTACGTGCACATTAATTGGCGACATAAATATGGATACCTGAATTCTTTCCTTTCCCTTAAAGTATTCGTCTTCAGTGGTTTTTTCAATTACCACCACTTTTCCATCGGCAGGGGCCAGAATTTGTTTTTCGTTGATCTCAATTTTTCGAGATGGGTTACGAAAAAATTGAAGGAAAAACAGGAACAGAATCAAGCTCACAGCTCCAATAATTCCGATCCAAGGTGAAGGCAAGTTCAATAAAAAGAACAAACCTAAATTCAAACCTAATAATATGGAAAAGAGCACTGCTAACAGTGCTCTTCCTTCTTTATGAATATTCATTAACTAATTTTCAAATTAGAAACCACCTCTGTATTTATAGGTAGAAGCAACTTTGTCTATCGCTACAATGTAAGCTGCAATACGCATTGGTACATTATACTTAAGTGATGTTTCATGCACTTTGTCGAAAGCATCTTTCATGATCCTATCAGATCTTCTGTTTACTCTCTCGCGAGTCCATTTGTAACCCAAACGGTTTTGTACCCACTCAAAGTATGATACTGTTACACCACCTGCATTCGCTAAAATGTCTGGCGCAACCATGATCCCCTTTTCGTTGATAATTTTATCCGCTTCTGCAGAAGTTGGGCCATTGGCACCTTCTACAATAAGTTTTGCTTGTACTCTTTCTACGTTTCCTGAATGAATAACATCCTCAACTGCCGCAGGAACAAGCACATCTACTTTCTGAACTAATAAATCAGAAGCGTTATCCATTAACTCAGCTCCTTTAAAGCCTTCTAATGTGCCATTGTTACCATCACGGTAAGCAACAGCAGCCTTAATATTAATTCCTTTTTCGTTATAGTAAGCTCCAGAAATATCGCTTACTGCAATAATTGTTGCTCCTCTTTCTTCAAGAAGTAAAGCAGCATGAGACCCTACGTTACCAAAACCTTGTACTGCTACGGTAGCATGGTATGGGTTGATATTCAATTTTTCCATCGCGGCTAAAGCAGAAACCATCACTCCACGACCTGTAGCCTCAGTTCTACCTAATGAACCCCCAAGTACTAATGGCTTTCCTGTTACCATGGCATTTACTGTCATACCATGCGCTCTAGAAAATTCATCCATCATCCAAGCCATTTCTCTTGGTCCTGTTCCCATGTCTGGTGCAGGAATATCTCGGTCTGGACCGAATACGTCAAGCATAGCGTTTGTGTATGCTCTTGTCAATCTTTCGATTTCTCCAGCAGACATCTCTCTCGGATTACATTTGATGCCACCTTTGGCACCACCATACGGGATGTCTACAACAGCACACTTCCATGTCATCCATGCAGCGAGTGCCTTTACTTCGTCAATGTGTACGTCCATGGCGTATCTAACACCGCCTTTTGATGGGCCTAGGATATTCGAGTGAATTACCCTGTGACCTTCAAAAACACGAATAGAGCCATCATCCATAGTGATTGGGAGTGACACAGAGACTTGTTTTGAGGGAGATTTGAGCACGTTATATACTTGCTCGTCCAATCCGAGTGCTTCAGCAGCAATGTTGAATCTGGACATCATTGACTCGAAAGGATTAGCCTTATCCTTAATCGGAGCCGGTTCAATGTAACCCATAGAGAAATCTATCTTTGTTTAAAAACTTGGTCAAAATTAAGGAAATTTTAAAGTAATACGCCCTAAACTTTAATGGTTATTTGAGATATTATGTGACGACCATCAAGTATAGTGTAACGAACGGAAGGGCAAACAGTAGTCCATCAAATCTATCGAGAAAGCCGCCATGCCCTGGAAGTACGCTCCCAGAATCTTTAATGGCCAAATGGCGCTTAAATAAAGACTCAATCAAGTCGCCATAACTACCAAAAACACTCACAATTATTGAAAGTCCTAGCCACTCAATTGTGGTAAGGTCGGTAAAATATAAACTCCAGATATAGATAATACCTAAGGAAATCAGTACTCCGCCAATGGTTCCTTCCCAAGTTTTGTTAGGAGAAACACTTTCAAATAGTTTTGTTTTGCCCATGCTTTTGCCTACAAAGTAAGCCCCAGAATCATTTGCCCATTGCGCAATTAACACTCCAATGATTAAAGCATATTGATAAGATTCATTCTTGAATACAATCAGGTTTGACATACTTAGCGGAAAAGCAATGTATATCACACCAAATAAAGTGAGCCCCAAAGAAATAATAGGTTGATGTGTTTTTTGTCTGTACAGAGCAAACATAAAGCATATAACAAGCAAGGAGGGCAATACCCAAAGGTACTTGGTATCAATAATTCCTGCTGAAGAAAGGTGGACTAAAACAAAAAGACAAACGCTAAAAAAAGAACCCCAAATTTTAAATGGAGTATTGCCCGAGGCTACAATTAGGCCATAAAACTCTCTGAGCGTAAGAATCATAATTCCCAAAAAAATCAAAGCAAACGTCCATGAGCTAAATACTATACCTGCTATAATCAAAGCGACTCCGACTATACCAGTGATAATTCTTAATAAGAGATTGCTCATAATTAGAAATTCAAGTCGCCAATAATTTTTAGCGCTTTGATCACATTTGATTGCTCGACTTTCACCTCCATACTACCAAAATGATAAGATGAATCCTTTTGATTAAGTAGTACGGCTTCAATATCGTTATCAAGTAAAACAGCTTTCACTATCTCAGCTTGGTGCTGCATATTGGTTTTAAAGACAGAGTTCCAATTGCTCACGTTAATGATTTTGGTTTAAGATAGTTATTTCTGAATACGTATGACATAATTACCACTACAACTAAGGCCGCTACCCCTACAATTGCAGGTGTAGACTCTGTGTCGTCTGGGTTTATTTCAATTATTCCTGTCTGATACAAATAGGTTACAATAAGCGCAAAGCCATTATTGGTTATGTGTGCAATTATAGGATACCACAAATTGCCAGACCATACATATAGGTAACCAAATAGTGCCCCAAGCACCATTCGCGGAAAGAGCCCATAAAATTGCATATGAATGGCCGAAAATAAGAATGCAGACACCCAAATGGCGATATGTGCATTTTTAGACCATCGGTGCAGCGAGTTTTGCAATAGGCCTCTGAAGAGAAGTTCTTCACCTATTCCAGGTAAAATAGCAACTACCACAAAAGCCAAAAGAAATGTACCGAAGTTGTCGAAAGTAGTAAACATCTCAGTGGTTTCTTTCATAGAATCCTCCATCTGACGGGCAAGCCTCTCGAAGCCTGCCATAAACTCTGGCAACTGAATATTTTCATTCCATTCAATGATAAAGCCATTTACGAAAACAAAAGCAATGGTAATGAGAACAGCTAAACTCAAATGCTTATAAGATACTTTGCGCTCATCAAAAAAAGTATTCATCGGTTTTCGCGCTAGGTTTTTCATATAAAACCAAGGCACCAAAAAGGTGAAAACAACAGTATAAAGCGATTGAGAAATCAAGAGTTGTGATTGGCCAATCAGTTCAAACATGGCAGCGGGACTTGTTAAGGCATCCATTGCGCCCCCATTAGCCACCACAAAAACCAATAATACCATAGTGGCTACAAACTGACCGACAAAAAAGCCTGCAAACAATAGCCCCAATACTACCCAAAAAGTCATTTTCGGCTTCTCGCTATAGGTGGTTACGGTTATAATTTCACCGTCTTCGAGTTCCCTAATAACGTCTTCTCTATCCCCTCTCAAGGAAATGTTAATCCCATTGTCGATTCTCGCCATAATGACGTAAATTTACGCGATTTTTCGAAATGGGCATGGTTAAAATTGGGAACATAGAAGTTGGGGAATTTCCGTTGCTATTGGCACCGATGGAAGATGTAAGTGATCCTCCTTTCAGGGCTGTGTGCAAAGAAAATGGGGCGGATTTGATGTACACTGAGTTTATTTCTTCTGAAGGACTTATTCGGAACGCTGAAAAAAGTGTGCAGAAATTGGACATTTACGATTATGAGCGCCCTATTGGAATTCAGATATTTGGTGACAAGATTGAGTCGATGCGCGAGGCTGCTTCAATTGCCGAGGCTGCTCAGCCTGAAATCGTAGATATTAATTATGGTTGCCCAGTAAAAAAAGTGGCTTGCAAAGGAGCAGGTGCTGGCATTTTGCTCGACATTCCTAAAATGCAGGAAATGACTGCTGAAATTGTGAAGCAAGTGAGCCTGCCAGTTACCGTTAAAACCCGCTTGGGTTGGGATGATTCTACCATTAGAATTTTAGAAGTAGCCAAAAGGCTGCAAGATGTAGGCATTCAAGCCCTGACCATTCATGGCCGAACCCGTGCTCAGATGTACAAAGGCGAGGCAGATTGGACTAAAATAGCCGAAGTAAAACACCATCCCGATATTCATATTCCTATTTTCGGAAATGGAGATATTGACTCTCCAGAAAAAGCATTGGACTATAAAAACCGCTATCAGCTAGATGGCATTATGATTGGCCGAGCAGCCATTGGCTACCCTTGGATTTTCAACGAAATCAAACATTTCATAAAAACTGGTGAGCACTTACCTGTGCCTGATATGAAAACCAGAGTGGCCACTGCCAAAAAGCATTTGCAGTTTTCATTGGAATGGAAAAATGAGCTTCAAGGTATCTTTGAAATGCGAAGACATTACACCAATTATTTCAGGGGAATCCCTAACTTCAAGCTGTACAGAGCACGCTTGGTTGAATCTGAAAACCCAGAAGAATTATTCAATATTCTGGATGAGATTTCTACCGTGTTCGAAGATGCTTATGCTTTGGTTTAATGAAAAATACGAACGTTTTAGCGTGGACGCTACTCATCCTTCTTGCCCTGATTTGGGGAAGCTCCTTTATTCTGATCAAAAGAGGTCTTGCGGTTTTTAATGCTGGCGAAGTTGGTGCTTTGCGCATTTTAGCTGCTTGTATGTTTCTAATTCCAATCTCAATTCCGAAAGTTCGCAAGCTCTCGTTCAAACACCTTAAGCTGCTTTTTATTATTGGTTTAGTAGGAAGCTTTATTCCCGCCTTCCTTTTTGCCATAGGCCAAACTCAATTGCCAAGCGGAGTTACAGGTGTTTTAAATGCACTTACTCCAATCTTTGTTTTGATTATGGGTGTTCTTTTTTTCAAGCAAGAAATTACCAAACGAAAAACATTTGGACTCATTATCGCCTTTGTAGGAACGGCTATTTTGCTGGCGGCTGGTAGTGATGGAGGACTTCGAGGCATTAATTTCTATGCTCTGTTCATTGTTTTAGCCACCATTTGTTATGGCATCAACTTGAATGTAATAAAGTATTATTTGGCAGACTTAAAACCTCTTGTAATCACATCGGTAAGCTTGCTGTTCATGGGGCCATTGGCTGGTATTTACTTGCTCACTTTTACCGATTTTTCTGTAACCCTAGCAACTAAAGAGGGTGCTTTGGAGGCTTTTGGCTATGTTTCTCTTTTAGGAGTAATGGGCACAGCTATAGCGTTGATACTTTTCAATAAGCTTGTACAAATTACCAATCCGCTGTTTACAAGTACCGTAACTTATCTTATTCCGATTGTAGCCTTAATTTGGGGTTTTTGGGATAACGAAGCACTTGGCTTAGGTCAGGTAATAGGAATGCTGGCAATTTTTGCTGGTGTTTATGTTACCAACAAAAAGAAAAAGGCTATTTCAAAATAAACTTAGCGTGGATCAGATAGTGGTCTGAAGTAAACAATCTGTTTCTTTCAAAACGATCTATACCCGAGTTAGTCATTTCGAAACCATCAGAGTTTCGATAAAAAATATAGTCGATTCTGGGGCAGTTTTTCCCTCCATGAAAGCTATGGTAAGTGCATCCTTCAAAAGGTCCACCAGTATAGGTGTCGCTATACTCTTCTGTAATTCTCTTGGCCACGGGATCCTCTGAGAGTACATTGAAATCGCCTACTAATAAGGTTGGGTATTGGTCTTTATAATCTTCTAGTTTTGAGAGAATCATTTCAATACTATTCAGTCTTGATGACTCAGACCTATGATCTAGTAAGGTATTTAAAACCCTAATTCGTTTGTCATCGGTTTTACTCTCCAAAACCACAACTGTAGCAATTCTTGGTAATGTGTTTCCCCAGCTTTTAGATTCTGGTTTAGTGGGCGTATCCGAAAGCCAAAAAGTTTCTTCCTCAATCAACTTCCATTTTTTCTTATTAAAGAAAATGGCATTAGCCTTTCCATCTCCATTGTTCAACCCTTGTGTTCTATAGACTACATCTAAACCAGAAACTCCTTTAGAAATGTCCTTGATCTGGGTTTCGTTCACTTCCTGCAAACAGATAATACCATCTTTGTATTGCTGAAGATTGGCTATGGCTCTTGATTTCCGCTTCTTCCATGTATTTTCAAGATCTGCAGGGGTACCATAAAGCAAATTCAAAGATGCGATCTGAATCTCATTGACAGGGTTTTGCTCATGTGCTGTGGTGTTTGATACTACAGCCAAAAAAGCGAAAAGGAAAATGAGAAACTTCATACTCTAAAGTAGTACGAATTCCACGAGGAGAAAAAGTTTAAGCTCAAAAAAACAGGCTCAACAGCAATTAATAGGATGTAATAACTTATTAAATAGCTTTTTGTAAGACCCTAAAATAAAAACACCCTTGAGGAGCAAATCTCTTCAAGGGTGTTTTCAGAATGTAAACTTTGTTTTCCTTATTTAAATATCTCAAAAATTGGTGTACCTGTAGCACCATTCGGTAGTCTCATATTTAATAGCATACTTACAGAAGGCGCAATATCAGTAATATGAATTTCGCGAACGGAATTTCCTTTCTTAATTCCCCAACCGTAAAACAAAATGGGTACGTGCGTATCATAAGTCCATGAATTTCCATGGCCTGTACCTTTGCTACCACCAGTTTGCCATCCCGGATCCATTACTACCAATACGTCACCTGATTCTTTAGTGTGATACGCATTTTGTAATAAGTTCTTAATGTTTTTAGTGTAGTTGTTGGTCACTAAATCACGAGCAGTGAGAGCAATGTAAATACCATTTTGCTCCATCATTTTAGCGGCAACAAAGTTTTGCATTTCATATAGGTCTACACCTTCAGCTTCGATCAATTTATGATTCAAATGGATGTTATTAGAAAAAGATTCAATCCAAGCTTTTGCTCCGTATTTTGCACTCAAAGCAGCTGAAACGGCTTTTCTCGCATTACTATTACTGAAGTTGTCAGTTTTAAAGCCATCATCTTTCATTTGGATTGAGTTTTCGGCCACTGCGTGGTCGGCAGTTAAGAAAACGCTGTAGTTACCTTTACCTACTTTTTGGTCGAGCGCATCAAATAATTTAGCGAGTTCACGATCTAAGCGGATATAAGTGTCTTGAACCTCTTTAGATTGAGGGCCAAAGTTATGACCTATATAATCGGTACTAGAGTAACTCACAGCTAAGAAATCAGGCGTGTTGTCTTGCCCTAACTTTTCAGCATCAACAGCCGAAATGGCAAACTCGGTTAATAGGCTATTTCCGAACGGAGTACTTGAAATCAATGAGAAATTGCCATTGTCCTTTCTTAACTCTTTTAAGTTATAAGGAAATGTGGGGGTGTCTTTTCCCCTAAATCCCGACTCATATTGAGAATTGTCTGGGCCGCTTATATTGTAATTTTCAATGGGCAAAAAAGTGTCCCATGTCATATTTAAATACTTATCTACATGCTGAGCTGAGTTGAATGATTTCACCCAATTTGGCAAGTCTTTCATGTAATAAGTAGAAGTCATGAATTCCCCAGTACTTGAATCGTACCAATAAGAACCATCTGATAAGTGACCACCTGGAAGGGCTGATCCTCTGTCTTTGATTGACATTGCAATCACTTTTCCTTGCTTTTGCGTGTATAGTTTAAGTTCGTCTGTAATTGTAGTGGAGTAAAGATTCATAGGAGAAATAAGTCCGTTTTTGGCGGTGCCTCCTACTGCCACTACGGTGGTGTCTTCTGCGCAGTAAACGCTTCTACCTAAACTACGGCTATACCAACTGTTATTTACAATCCCGTGTACTGCTGGGGTTGTGCCGGTATACACTGATGCATGACCTGGGCCCGTATTTGTTGAAGAGTAATTGTAATGCCCATTTCTGGCCATAAACCCTTCTTCTACAAATCTTTTAAAACCTCCTTCTCCAAAATTTCCATAGAATCGCGTCAAATATTCTTGTTTCATTTGATCAACAACAATACCGACTACTAATTTTGGCTTTTCGTTTACATTTTGCGCCTTTGATTGCATAGACGTTAGCAACGCAAGCATTAGAATTAAATAAGAAGACTTCTTCATTTGTAGTTTTTTTTCAATTTTTAGGGCAAGCTATTTTAAAATACTCATCCTGTTTAAAAGTTTGTGTAAACAGTTTATTACCATTCTTGTCGAAGTAGATTACCACATAAATGTTGGCTTCTCTTACAATCTTCACTGCAAAGTAAATAGGATCATCTACTGTGCCTAGTACTTTTATTTCATCGTAAGTTGCCTCAATCATCTCCCCTTGGGTATTGCTATAAATTCCCTTTCCTTTTTCTGTAGAAATCAATAGTTTTTTCTCTTGAGAATTTTCTTCAATTATTTTATAATTCAGAATTCCCTCATAATGTAAAGACTCATCTCTGATGTCGTGCAAAAACCATTCATTCTCAATTCTCGCCAAAGCGACTGTATCTGTGAAATACTTTACTTCGTCATAATCAAAAGCACTCAACTCTTTGCCTTTGGTAGAAATAAAGCCCTTTCGCTTTCCTTTAGTGGCCACCATAACGGTATCTGAATAAGGCTCAATAAGCTTATCGTAAGCTGGTGATATCTTAATCTGTTTTTCAATATTAATTACCCCAACTTTTCCCCTGTCTAAAATACTTACATAGCCGTTTGAGTTGGAGCCTATTCCATCATAAATAAAGTTCAAAACGTAGTTTCCTGTACTATCTGTAAGGGCTGCATTTTTTTTCTGTAAACGGATTAAATTAGGGCCAAGTGCCACGGCATCTTCCAAAGTGGTATTCAAAATTTCGCGACCAAAACTGTTGTAAATCTTCCTTACTTTATTTGGTCCTGTAAGCATCAGAAAATCAAAATCGGCCTTTGCTCCTGTACTGATATAATTCTGAGGAACTAACAATTTCGGCTCCCACCCTTTCTTAATCTCCAGTTGTTTTCCATTGGCGAATAGTGCTGTAGTTTGTGCCTCCTTTTTCAGCATCACTATATTTTCGCCCCAAAGCCCTAACGAATCATAATTATACTTGGGCTGAAATTTTCCAGCTTGATCTAATAAAGTCCATTTGCCCTCTTTCTTTAAACCAAGCCAACGATCGTTCTCTACTACTCTTTCATAATAGAGGTCTTTTAAGGATAAATGTTTGTTGTGTATAAGTTGAATTCCCTTGGTTGACTTTAACTGCCAACCATACATTTTGAGGTAAATTTTATAAGCTCCGAAAGGAATTTTTGTTTTCAAACTAGCATCCAAAATAGCTTCTTGTCCGCTTTGCATTACCCAGAAATTCTCATTATCCAAAAGTTCTACCTCTTCATACTTAAAATCCAGATCGACTTTCTGACCATCTATCGCTGGGAATAATAATTCGGGCTTCACCAAAGCAATGCCTTCTTCCTTTTGCAGCCAAATAAAATTACCAATGGTATCAATTTCTATAAACTCATGATTAAATATTCTTTTCTTATTGATCGTAGTTAGGCCGTAAAAACCATTTTGCTCTGTTTTAATGAAGTGCGAGTTCAGTAAGGATATAGAAATCATAGGCTCCTCAACAATCACCTCTCCTGATTTATGAATAAGTGTAAAGCCAGATTCATTTTCTACTAGAATGTAGCCAAAGCCAGCATTGAAGGCTTTAACAAAATCACCCTGATAGATTAAGGTCCCATTTCGGGCAATGATTTGTTGCTGTCCGCCCTTTTCTCCAACCACAAAGTCGGTGAGCTGAGGTGTACAAAGACAGTCAGTATCCACTTTGTCGAAACCTGACTTAAGCATTACACTTGCCGTGGCATTTATAAAGTTAATTTTGCCTTCTTCAATTTTAGGAAGCCAGAAACCTTCTTCCAGTTTTACCGCTTTTTCGATTGAATCTTTCGCAGTTTGAAATTTAAAGTATTTGAAGAAGTCTTGATTTGGATATTCTTCCTTAAACAGGTGATAAAGCCGTGGAATACTCTTTTTGGTCAATTTCTCGTTCGGGTATTTTCTTAAAAAATCGGTATAGTCTTTTATAGAGTTGGTGGCTGTGGCAATTTCGTAAATGTCTTTTTCTACCGATTCGTGATATGGCGTTTCAGGGTGTTCTTCTAAAAAGCTTGTCAAGCTTTCCAATTTGCCATCAGCAGTTTTATCTTCAAAAAGCAGTTTTTCATAGAGCGGCATGGCCTTTTCAAAATCTTCTGCCTTTCGGTATTCGGTCATAAAAGCCAAGTAAGCCTGCCAAGTATTCTGTGTCAAAGCATCCTCAAAAGCAATATGATCTCTCAGCTGAATGGCCTCTGCTTTTTGTATTGCATCATTATGTTTTTCTAGAAACCAATTGTAGTCCGTAATGGTGTGTTTTGCCCTTATTACCTTAAACTTCAAATCGTCAATTTTATCCTTCTGCTTTTCTAAAGCAACAGAATCAACACCAACCTCCTTTAGTTTTCCTAGGTCTTTGGCATCCTTCACCTCCTTAAAATTGGAGATGGCTTTGTTTACAAAATAATAAGCTGAGTCGATGCTATAGCCATTGTATAGGCTGTCCACAAAAATCATGGAATACAAAAAATTACCTGCTGGATTTAGGCTGTCTTTTTCCAAAGATTTACTCAGCACTTCTATGGCCTTTTCAGTATCTCCCTTTTCGTATAAACGAAAAGCACGTGTCGGAATCTCCAGAGTGAATAGAGAAACGAAGAAAATACCAATAAAAAGCTGAATCCCTTTTGACATAGTAATCAATGAAAAGCAAAAATAGCAAACCTCAGTTCAATACGGTAAGTTACCTCACCATCAATTCGATATTATTCACTTCTGTTTTAAGGTTTGCGAACCTAGCAAGTATAATAGAAGCCACCAAATGGGGCAATGTGAAAGGCCGTAAAAAACAGATCACATAAAATGAAGCGGAGATTGCCTTCAAAAGCCAATCTTTAATATTCTATTGGTTTTCAACATCTTAAAATTTAGAAAGTAGTTAAACCGATAGTCACTTTTTGTCGGAAATTTGTTTTCATGCGAAATGTCAAAATAACCGTTCCAAACATGGTTGATCTTTACAAAAAGCACCCTTTCTCTTATCAGCCAAGGTTCAAGTTCTAATTTTAAACAAGATTTATATAAAAGTATTGAGGAATTAACGTTAACAGTTAGCAAATTGCGTATGGAATTCTCTGAGTTCCAAAAAACCTCAATCAAATGAATAAGATAAAAGCCGTTCTTCGGGAGCAAGGCCGTACACAGGCGTGGCTATCCGACAAAATCGAGAAAAGTTATGTAGTAACTACCAACTACGTAAATAACAAGACACAACCAAGCTTACATATTCTATACAGAATAGCTGACGTGTTGGATATAGATGTAAGAGACCTGTTGGTTCCGTCAAAGCCCTAGCGCTTGGCAACTTTGTTCTTTAACTAATCTGTCGTTATTTTTGCAGCAAATATTTATATCATGAAAAAAATTAGCGCACTAATACTTATCGCCCTTTTTGTTTTTGCCTGCTCTGGAAATAAAGACCAAGCTAAGTGGGATGAAGCTTCTGTAGTTGGGTATTACGGAGAGAAAATCAACCATGAAAACATTGTGTCGGTTGAAGAAATGATGAATCAGTTGAATGAGAGTGATTCTATCATGGTGAAAGTGGAAGGCGAAATTACCGCTACTTGTGCGATGAAAGGCTGCTGGATGAACCTTGTTCTCCCTTCTGGTGAAGAAATGAGAGTTACTTTTAAAGACTATGCGTTCTTTGTTCCTAAAGAAGGAATGGAAGGTAACAGGGCCATAATTGAAGGCAAAGTAAAGAAATCGATGACCGATGTAGCTACCTTAAAGCATTATGCTGAAGATGCTGGCAAAAGCGTTGAAGAAATTGCCGCTATTACTGAAGATAAAAACGAATTGGCGTTTGAAGCCTCTGGCGTTGTAATTCTAAATACGGAAGAGAAGAGTCTTTAAGTATTAAAGCTCCAAAAATATTAGACGCCAACTACTGAAAAGTGGTTGGCTTTTTTGTGAGGTTTTACCGAAACTCAATTCCCATTCAAACCGATAACTCTTTTTGCTGGAAAAACCACATACCTTGACGCAACCCTTCGTTCCTTTTCGGCATCTGTTAAAAGTACTGTAACCTATTCTTGGTTTAACAGTCTATATTAAAAGGTCAAAACTTAAAACAACATGAAAACACAACAAAACACACTCAAACTTACCTTTATCGCTTTTCTTCTTGTTTCATTATTTTCGCTAAATGCCCAAGCCCAAACTACGGTAAAGGCTTCGGATATTATGAAAGCAATAAAAAACAGGGAGGATATTAAGTATTCCAATGTTACTGTTTCGGGAACGCTAGACTTCACCTACATGGATGAAAAAGCCCCAGATTTACCTCGCAGAAGAAGTTGGTGGAGAAATGGCGGAGACAACACTGTTAACGAATTGATCAAAAGCAAAATCACTTTCGAGAACGTAGTTTTTGAGAATGATGTGATCGCTTACTTTCACGATGACAGATCTGAATACACTTTTACAGCTGATTTTGAAGAGGATGTAGTTTTCAAAAATTGTAAATTTGAACGTGACGCTATGTTCAAATATTCAGAATTTGAGCGTGAAGCCTCATTTGCAGGTTCTATCTTTAAAGACGAATCAACTTTCAAGTATGCTGAGTTTTCAAGACTAGCCGATTTCTCAAATACTCAATTTGACGAAAATGCCATTTTCAAGTACACAGAGTTTAGAGATGGAGTAAACCTTGCCTCAGCTCGTTTCGAAAGATCGCTGGATATTAAATACACTAAAGTAAGGGGTGATTTTGACATCAGCGATTTATACGTACGCTGGGATATTGACTCTAAGTACACAGACATTAATGGTCGAAAGTTTTCAAAAAATATGCTAGACAACTGATTGGTCACAGTAGTTTAAGAGCATAAAAAAGGCAGCCGTTGGACTGCCTTTTTTATGCTCTATTCTTTCTTATTCTCTCGACTGCTTAATAAAGGCATTCGCCAGCATTCGCAATTGCATTCTGTGTGGAATTACCCTACCCAAGGTTCTGTAAAACTTAGGGAAAACGCCTGGTATCGACACGGGTTTTCTATTGAACATTCGGCTCAAGGCATATTCAGCTACTTGCTCAGCTGTTTGCCTTGTTATTTTCGAAACAAAGCCCATGTTTGCATCGCGCTTAATTACTTCAGGGTTAGTAAGCACAGCCGCAGGACAAAGGATGGAAACAAAAACGTTAGAATCTTTCAGTTCATAACGAAGCGAATGAGAAAACGAGCTTACGAACTTCTTACTGGCCGCATAGATTCCCTTGAATGGAATATCATAATATGAGGCCATACTGGCCACATTCAAAATATAGGCCTTGTCAAGTTTTTGCATTTCGGGTAAAAAATGATGGGTAAGCATTACCATGGCCACCATATTCAGCTGCATTTGCCCAAAATAGAACTCCGCCTTTTTGGAGAGAAAATCGCCTGAATTACCCAAACCAGCATTGTTTGCCAAAATATCAACGACAAAACCATTACTTTGGCACCACTGAAAAACCTCTTGAGGCGCTCCAGCATCCATTAGGTTTACTCCTAAATAATGAAATTCTTGATTTGGATACTGAGTAATTAGAGCATTAGTTACTTCTTCAAGCTTAGGTTCGGGAAGCGCTACCAAGAGAACATTAAGCCCTCTAGCAGCACAGTTTTCTGCAATAGCACGACCAATGCCATTACTAGAACCTGTTACCAATGCGAATTTTTTCGAGTTTGTCATTTATTGTCTGTTCTTAACCAATCTACCGTCTGCTGAATTCCGCTCATCAATGGGGTAATTTGGTAGCCAAGTTCTTTTTGAGCCTTTTCACTAGAAACGCTCCATTTATACAGGTACTTTCTTACCCATCCTGGAGTAATCATAGGTTGTCTACCAAAATTGTCAGCTAAAAATAACTGAACTTTACCGAAGGTAAGCATAACTCCCAGCGGCATTTTATATAACTTATATTTTTTACCGCCTACTATAGCGATCATATCAAAGAGTTCATGATACGTGGCATCTTCACCCCCAAGAAGATAACGTTCTCCCGACTTTCCATTTTCCATCGCCAGCATGTGTCCTCGAATCACATCTTCTACATACACATAGTTACCCGTGCTCAGCCCATCTCCTGGCATAAATTTCCACTTACCGTCAATGTATTGTTTTACTAATTTGGTAACAGAATTACTCACATTGAGAGGTCCGGGACCATATACCCTAGTTGGATTTACAATAACGATATGTTGTCCATTGGCAGCCCGTTGGCGCATCTGCTCTTCCGATTCGTACTTGGTACTTTCGTAATCGGTAAAGAAATCCACTTGTCGTGGCGTATTTTCATTTACTGGCCCGTCAATGGCTGGGCCAATTACACCTGCTGTAGAGGTAACTACTACCTTAGAAACCCCTTGCTTTTTGGCAGCATCTAAAATATTTGTGGTGCCATCAATATTCACCCTTTTAAAGGTGTCGTCTTTAGCCCAAACGCTGGCAAAAGCAGCCAAATGATAAACTTCATCGCAGTTTTCCATCCCTCTTTCTAAGGCATCGGTATGAAACAAATCTCCTTCTACCGTTTGAATATTTGGGTGAACCAAGGTTTGTGCTTTTCCTTTTGACCGAACCAAAGCGGTTACACTGTGCCCTTGACCTGCCAAAGCATGTGTCAGTTTTTGGCCTATAAAACCTGTACTTCCGGTGATAAATATTTTTTTGCTCATTAAATAACTTTCATGTCAGGGTGATGCCTTAGCGAAAAGAAAAAGTTGGACAACGCCAAAGTGATATGAACGAAAAAGGCCACCCAAATCGTTCCTGTTGTTAAGGTAATGAGGCAGAGCAATACGCCCAATGGAACAGCCCCAATAGTTTCTTCTAAATTTTTTGGCACATGAACTAATGCATATAGCGCAGCATTCAATACAATGGCGGGCCATTCGCCTAACAAAGGAACTGTAGCAAAAAGCAAGAGTCCTCTGAACATCAATTCGTAACCAAATAGATAAGAGACCCAAGTGAAGGCATTTTTCGCCACCATCGCTTTTGTCCATTCCTTTTCTCTTACATTAGGGTAAAAGGCCAAGTTTTTTTCCTTCTTAGAGTTGAAAAAATTCATGGGGATAATGACGGCTGCTAAACCCAAAATCCAATAAAGAGACGTGGCGTGATTCTTAAATGCTACTCCGTATTCGGCTGGAGTTTTGCCTAAAATTGCCATCATTAAAATAGCTGGAATTATACCGATAGTCATGGCGCCTAAATAACGGAAATACCACTGTGCCTTGGTGTTACCTCTTACTTCCCCATATTTATTAGTAAACCTCTGTTTTACTTTAGGGGAAATTGAAACGAAGTGATAAATGCTGAACCCCAGTGTTAACAAGCCAATTGCTAAAATCGGTTCTAAAAATGAAGGGTCCCAAATTGGAATTTGCATGCTGTTGCTACCGTTGAGTCAGGTTGCAAAAATAAGAACATCTCTTACATTTACGTGTAGAACCGTTTAAATTCAACATCATTTAACATTATGGCCCGCTACTTTACATCAATCATTCTTCTACTTTTATCTTCTTTGGTACTGAATGCCCAAGAAGAGCAAATTTCTGGTCAAGAGCTGCTTAGCCGAAGCATTGCTTTTCATGATCCAAGCGGGCAATGGCAAAGTATAAAAATGGAATTGGTACTTGATCAAGAAATGCCAAACGGCTCTGTTCGCCCTTCACATGTAATTATCGATAATCAAAAAGGAGCTTTTGAACTATCGTTTGTAAAGGACAACCACCTATTTACTTGGAAAGTAGATGGAAGAGACTCTACCGAATCATTTATGGACTATAGAATAATTACCGATTCTATACGAGTTGATACATTACAACTAAGCCCCGACAGGACCAGAAGATGGAGAAATTACTATAGTTATTTGTATGGCTTACCTATGAAATTAACTGACAAAGGGACAAATATTGACCCCACTGTTCAGAGTACTACTTTTAATGGGGAGCCCGTTTTAGCCCTAAAGGTTACTTATGATAAAAGTGTGGGCTCAGACACTTGGTATTTCTATTTCAACCCAAATACTTATGCGCTGGAGGGTTATCGCTTTTACCACAAAGAAGCCGAAAACGATGGAGAGTATATTCTTATAGAAGGCTTGGAAATTCAAAATGGAATGAGAATTCCGATGCACAGAGCTTGGTATACTAATAAAGAAAATCGCTGGTTGGGCACAGATAGGTTTGTTAGCCTTAAACTAACTAGGAACTAAAGACTACTTCTTCTTTTTAAGCGAGTTGATAAATTTAGCCCAAGCAAAAGGGTTCAGAAGGGGATTTGATGTTGGTCCCGAACGGTATTGCATTTGGTTATACTGTTGATTCATCATATACCGATAATTGGCATCTGGGCTACCACCAACTGGCATTGTTAACACCATTCGCTGAACAGCATCAGGTGCAAATGCATTCAATACACTTTCTTGTTCATCACTCAAATTCATTGCTAGAAATGCTTCTTTAAACATTTCCTCAGTTGGAAAACGGTTTACCTCCACATCGGCCAACTGGGTTACCTCTTCTTCCATGGCCACTATAATTGTATATTGATCACCCACCGAATCGGGAACAACTATTTTTCGATCCTTAAAACCAATGGATGTGAAAATCAAAGTATCGCCAGCATAAAACGCTTTACTAAACCAGCCCCTATAATCTGACACTGTTCCTCGGCCTCTTTCTAAGTCAAAAATATGAACTCCAAAAACCGTTTCAGTGCTATCAGCATTCATTACAAGTCCTGAAAGCTGAACTACATTAGAGCTATTGTTTTGTGCAAAACTCTTTTGTGTACCACAAAAAAGAAAAGCACAGAGCACAATGGCGCGTAGAGAATATGTGATTACAGTTTGTTTCAATATACTTGTGCTTTTGATTTTGTTCTACGTGAACTCAGACTTAAAGATAAGAAGATAGAACTTATTATTTTTCCGCTTCGCAATATTAACAATCAAAAAGGGGAATTGTGTTGGCTTAAACCAATTATTCTTCCCAATTTAACAATAATTAACCCCTAACTTCCTTTGGGAAAACCCCTTAACAATAAGTATTTCAAACCAGCGGAAGCAAAGTCAATTTCATGAAACTCAAAAATTTTAGTCTGCCATTTGGGGCGCAAATTTTCAAATCTTTATCTGATGAAGCCCGGGTAAGAATTTTACATTTGCTATTAAAAAATGGAGAAATGACCATTTCTGATTTAGAGCATATTTTGGACTACACCCAGACCAAAACTTCTAGACACGTTACCTATCTTAAAAATTCGAACATAGTGAATGCCCGAAAGCACGACCAGTGGGTTTTTTATAGTATAAGAGAAGAAGTGGAGCTTGTAATGGTTCAGATTTTCAATTTTTTGAATAAAGATACTCGTCTCCAAAAAGATCAGGAGACTTATGAAATACTGAAATCGAATAGAGAGCTGGCCGAAAACAGAATTTCTAAACAAGGGTGGTCTATTTAACTCTCTTTAATTTCTTGTCACTATTTTGAAACGCTACCAACATATTTTCTTTGATTTAGATCATACCCTTTGGGATTATGACACCAATGCCATGACGGCCCTACACGAGCTCTATGACCACTATAGATTCGAGCACATTACCAACTTCGATAAGCAAAGCTTTGTTCAGCACTTTTTCGATGTAAACAATGAGCTTTGGAGCCTTTTTAATAAACATCAAATTCAGCGCGAGCAAATTAGAGAAAGAAGGTTTGCTACCATTTTTGAAAGATTAGAGGCCAAACTCGACATTGTTCCGCAACAGCTGGATTTTGAATATGTAGAGCTTTGCCCCACTAAAGAAGCTGTATTTGAGGGAGCCCACGATATTTTAGAATATCTAAAAGAGCGATATCAGTTACACATTATTACCAATGGTTTTGATGATGTACAAACCATAAAAATGAAAAGCGCCAAATTAGACCACTATTTTGATGTAATTGTTACCTCTGAAAACTCGAATTCAAGAAAGCCCTCGGCACCTATTTTCGAACAGGCACTACAAAGAACAGGTGCTACCCTAAATGAAAGCATAATGATTGGTGATAACCTTGAATCAGATATTCAGGGAGCACGAGATTTTGGGATGGACCATGTTTGGTTTAACCCTTCCAAACAAACGAGCCACTTTCCGCCCACATACGAGATTCAAATGCTTAGCCAATTAAGGAACTTACTCTAGCCAATCGGGTTTTTAATCCATAAGCGAAACCTTATATTTGCCCAAGTCAATTTAAGGCCCTCAAACGTTTTGAGGAAAAACACAAAACATATTCAAAAAAATTAAATTATGGCAACAGGATTCTTCAATGTACCCACCGCTAAGAACGAACCAATAAAAAACTATGCTCCGGGTTCTCCAGAGCGTAAAAGCTTGCAAGCAGCTCTTGCCGAAGCGCGTTCAAAACAAGTGGACATCCCGATGTTTATTGCGGGAAAAGAAGTGAGAACTGACGACAAATCTCCACTAAGCCCTCCGCATGATCATCAACATATTTTAGGACATTTTTCTAACGGAAATGCCTCTCATGTTTCAGCCGCAATTGACGCTGCCATGGCAGCAAAAAAAGATTGGGCCAACGCAAGCTGGGAAAACAGAGCAAGTATTTTCTTGAAAGCTGCTGAGCTTATCGCAGGACCTTACAGAGACAAATTGAACGCAGCAACCATGCTGGGTCAGTCTAAAAATGCTTACCAAGCGGAAATTGATTCGGCTTGTGAAATCGTAGATTTCTTAAGGTTTAATGTGCAGTACATGACCGAAATTTACAAGCAGCAGCCAGATTCTGCACCAGGCATTTGGAACAGAGTAGAACAAAGACCACTAGAAGGTTTTGTATTTGCCTTAACTCCATTCAATTTTACAGCTATAGCAGGGAACCTTCCTGCGGCACCAGCCATGATGGGTAACACTGTAGTTTGGAAACCTTCAAACACACAAATTTACTCTGCTCATGTGTTGATGGAAGTATTCCGCGAAGCGGGTGTTCCTGATGGCGTAATCAACCTTTTCTTTGTGGATGGTCCAACGGCTGGAAGTGTGATTTTCGAACACAAAGATTTTGGTGGAATTCACTTTACTGGTAGTACAGGAGTATTCCAAAACATATGGAAAACCATAGGAAACAACATTCATAAGTACCGTTCTTACCCAAGAATTGTAGGCGAAACTGGTGGTAAAGATTTTATCATGGTTCATCATTCGTCTAAAGCAAAAGAAGTGGCAACTGCTATTTCTAGAGGAGCATTCGAATTCCAAGGCCAGAAATGTTCTGCTGCGTCACGAGCATACATTCCTTCTAACCTTTGGGAAGATGTAAAGAACTATGTAATTGAAGATTTGAAGTCCTTCAAAATGGGTGGTACCGAAGATTTCAGCAACTTCATTAACGCTGTTATTGACGAAAGATCATTCGATAAAATTGCTAAATACATTGACGATGCAAAAGCAAGCGATAAAGTAGAAGTAATCGCTGGTGGTGGTTACGACAAATCGAAAGGTTACTTTATTGAGCCAACTGTATTGTTAACTACAGACCCTAAGTACACTACCATGTGCGAAGAGATCTTCGGCCCAGTAATTACAATTTATGTTTACGAGCCAAATGATTACGAAGCCACTTTAGAATTGGTAGATAACACTTCGCCTTATGCTTTAACGGGTGCGCTTTTCTCTGCCGACAGATATGCACTTGAAGTAGGTATTAATGCCTTAGAAAACTCTGCAGGTAACTTCTACATTAACGATAAACCAACAGGTGCTGTTGTAGGACAGCAGCCATTTGGTGGCGCTAGAGGTTCTGGTACAAACGACAAAGCAGGTTCAATGATCAACTTATTGCGTTGGGTTTCTCCGCGTTTGATCAAAGAAACATTTGTAACGCCAACAGATTACAGATACCCATTCTTGGGTGAGTAATTCTTAAATAACTATCTAAAAAGGCCTCGTTTGAGGCCTTTTTAGGTTTTAGGGTTTGCAATTCGTAACACATTCTTTTTGGTACGGCCAAAATATTCTCTCCGATTTTTAATAAATACCATTTGAAAAGAAATTAGTTAATAAATTGAGAGTTGAACGAATTAAACGATCGAGTTATACTTGATAGCAGCTTTTAAAATGGAATTAAGCAGTCACTTGTTTTGGGATGTAGATCAGAAAACGGTTTCATACGACCAGCATAAATCGTTTATTATTCCTCGGGTATTTATGAAGGGCACAATGGATGATTTTTGGGCTGTAGTTACCTATTATGGAAAAGAAGTTTGCCAAGAACAACTTGTCAATACACGATACCTCGATAACAAAACCCTTTCGTTCTGCTGTGTTTATTTTAATCTAGACCAAGAGCAATTCAGATGCTTCAAAGAAAAACAGTCGACACCGCAACACTGGAATTACTAATTGACCTGCAAGGGATTGACTCACTTCAAGGCTTTTCATTAGGTGGTGGCACAGCCTTAGCCTTAAAATTTGGCCACAGAATTTCTGTTGACCTTGATTTATTTACCAGGCAGCCTTTCGATACAGAAGAAGTAATTTCAGTCATCCGCCACAAATTTAAAGATGTATCTGTTTTAAACATGAACAGAAACTCCTTAAGTCTGTCCATTCAAGGGGTCAAGGTTGATGTTCTTTCACATCAATACGCGTTATTGGAACCACCTGAAATTATAGAATCCGTCCGTTTTCTGAGTACCCAAGATATTGCAGCCATGAAGCTTTCTGCAGTAGCGCAACGAGGAAGTAAAAAAGATTTCTTTGACTTGATTGAGTTATTGAATCATTACTCACTCCCCCAACTACTCGCTTTTTATGGCCAAAAGTATAGCGAAGACAATTACTTCTATGTACTAAAGTCCATGACCTACTTTCAAGATGCGGAAGAGGAACCGAGTCCTGTGATATTGAATGATACGTCTTGGGAAAATGTAAAAGATGGAATTAGTCAGATGGTTGAAAATCAAACAAAAACTAAAGGATAAAACCACCTTATGGAACAAAGTAGAAAAGAAGTAGAAAATTACTTAAGCACCACCATACCCGAGCTTTTGGCTCAACTTACTATAGAGCAAAAACCTTTATGGGGTAAAATGACTCCGCAACATATGGTTGAACACCTGATTGTGGTATATAAACTATCAATGGGTAGGTTTAGCGTGCCTGTGGTTTCTAAGGAAGAAGATCGGCCAAAGCTGAAAGAATACTTAATGAAGGACAGTCCTATGCGTAGAAATGTGCCAGCGCCCAACGGTAAAAGCGACCTTCAGTCACTAAGATTAGCTGACCTTGAAGAGGCCAAACAGAAATTCTATACGGAAACAGAAACCTTCTTAAAATTTTGTCAAGCCCAGCCCGAGTTTATCGCCAATCATCCATATGGCGGCCCTTTAACGGCTCAAGAATGGTTGTTCTGCCATAAAAAACACATCAAACATCACCTTATTCAGTTCGAGCTTATTCCAGATTATGAATGATCTAGAACACTATAGGCGATTAGAACGACTATTTGATTCTGCCCCTTTAAACCAAGGAATTTTTGCTGGTTCCGAATTGAAGGTTAGTGACTGTGAAGCTACTTTGGAACTCACTATTAGCAGCCAATATTTTCATGCGGCTGATGCCATGCATGGCGCCATCTACTTCAAACTGCTAGATGACTCTGCTTATTTCGCTTCGGCTTCTGTGGAGAAAACTTTTTTCTTACTTACAAAATCCTACACCATCCACTTCAGACGCCCCGTTTTTGAAGACCGCTTAAAGGCCATTGGAAAAGTGGTTTCCATTAACGAAAAGGAAATCATCAGCAGTTCTGAAATCTATAACCAAGCGGGAAAACTCGTTGCCCATGGCGAAGGTGTTTTTGTGAGAGGGCCGAAGAGGTTGGAAGAGTTACCTGGTTGACATTCAGGGTTAATTGTTTCAAGTTCAATTCGTACTAAAGTGCTTTGCTCTGCTCCTAGTAGTAATCTCCGCCCTCGGATTGAAGATTCGTTTATTCATCATTTACAGAATCAAATTGAACGCACACAGCCTTTTCATTCTGATCCCGAGTTTCGGGAGAAGGAACTAGAAACTTATAGATCTTTCCTTCGTCAGGATAGAAAGCGATAGCGAAAGTTTTGTGCGTTAATCCAATAGACTCTTACGGTCTTCCCTTTCTGGCAAGACACTCAGAGTGACGGTTCATTTTGGCGTCATTCTGAGGAAGAGAATTTCTCGGTAGAGAAATAATCGACCGTTCCGAATTCTCGGAAGAATCCGTCCGTTATTCTCATCCATAATTATTAAAGAACAGACGCTGCGGCTTTCTTACTTCAGTCGAAAACTAAGAGTGACGGTATTATTTAGCTATTCCACTCCCGAGGGTTTTCTTCCGCTCCCTTAAATGTCTTCAAAAAGGCTGTTAAGCCCACGTACTTTTGGGTACAACAAAATTTAGAAGACATGAGAAAATTCAAAACAACAATTTTAGTCGCCTTATTAAGTATCATCAGTTTTCAGATGAAAGCACAAGAGCCGGGCTTAAACATTCGCGTAGTAGGCAAAGGTCAGCCTGTCGTGCTTATCCCTGGGCTTACTTGCTCTGGCGAAGTATGGGATTCTACCATTCAAGCCTTAGATGCAAACTTCGAGTACCATATCATTACGCTACCGGGCTTTGCTGGCAATGCGCCCCTTGCCGATCATGAGGGAAAGTATTTAGCCAAAATGAAAGATGAAGTAGTTAAATACATCCAGAAAGAAAAGTTGAAAAAGCCCATCATTATTGGTCATAGTTTGGGTGGCTTTTTAGCATTGAACATTGGTATTCAGAACCCTGATCTTCCTTCAAAACTAGTAATTGTAGATGCACTACCTTTTATGACAGGCGTAATGATGCCTGGAATGACAGCAGAGGAGGCCAAGCCCATGGCGAAATCTATGAAAACTCAAGTAGTGGCTTCTGCCAGTCAACCACTTGAAGGAAGAAAAGCCTACCAGCGCCAAATGCTCACAAGCATGATTAATGATCCTGCACAAATTGAAATTGCCACACAATGGGCCATTGACAGCGATCAAGAAACTGTAGGCGAGTCGATGTACGAAATGTACACCACAGACATAAGAGGCGAGCTTGGCAAAATCAAAGTACCAACATTAGTAATGGGGGCTTGGGTAGCTTACAAATCATTTGGTTCAACCCGAGAAAGCACTTTAAAACTTTACACAGACCAATACGCTAACTTAAAAGGAGTGAAAGTAGATATGACCGACATTGGAAATCATTTTATCATGTGGGATGATCCTGAATTCTTTCAAAATTGGTTGAAAAAGTTCTTATAAATTAGCTTAGCAGAATGGTATAAGAGCCAGTGACTCTTATACCATTCTTTAAATTGAAAAAAGATGAAGCAATCGACACTCTATTGGCTCTGCCAATCTTTTGGCTGGGCCATTTACACTTTGTTTTCTGTAGGCATGATGTATGTTTTTGGCGGAACAGAGAGCATAACCCCCGACACATTAAAGCTACAGCTGATTATTGGAGTTTGTTTGATCTCTTTCTCTCACTTATTCCGAACGTTTATAAAAAAGAATGATTGGACACAATTAGCACTGAAATCCTTAATCCCAAAACTGATTTTAGGTGTTATCGTAGTGGCTTTTTTAGCCCAATCTTTCATCCATTTACTTATTTATTATTTACTCCCCTTAAATAATATTGCCGCTTTCAGTTGGGTAAATTTTGTTGGCTATGCAGGAAGTGTCACCATTGTAATGGCCAGCTGGGCAACCCTCTATTTTGCTTACCACTTTATTCAACGCAACCGAAGAAGCGAGATTGAAAAACTTGAACTTACTACAGCTTTGCAAGAAGCGGAACTGGCCATTTTAAAAAATCAGATCAACCCTCATTTTCTGTTTAATGCGCTGAACAACATCAGGTCACTTATTCTTTCTGACCCTGAAAAGGCGCGTTCTATGGTAACACATATCTCGGAACTCTTGCGTTATTCCATCCAATTTAACGCGGCCGAAAAAGTAACACTGGGGCAGGAAGTGGCTATTGTGAAAGATTATTTGCAATTGGAATCTATTCAGTTTAACGACCGATTGACCTATGCTTTTGAAATAGATGATAGCAGTTTGGAAATCAAAATCCCTCCTATGGCCATTCAACTTTTAGTAGAAAATGCCATTAAACATGGGGTTTCTCAAATGACAACTGGGGGAAATATTTTGATCAGGTCGGTACTTGAAAATGATCACTTACGAATTGAAGTTTGCAATAACGGCCAGCTCAAAGTAAAAAGTAAACGCGAAGGAATTGGGCTGAAAAACCTGATAGAACGTTTGAAAATTCTGTTTGGCCATTTTGCCGAACTCAAAGTTGAAAACTCATCTGAAAATACCGTAACCGCATCGCTCAAAATTCCATTGTCATGAAGGCCTTAATTATAGACGATTCAAATTTGGCAAGGCAAGAACTTAAGCATTTGCTCAAACACAGGGATGATGTTCAAGTCATTGGCGAAGCCGAAAACGCTGATGAAGCAATAGAAAAAATTCTTGACCTAAAACCTGAATTGCTTTTTCTAGACATCCAAATGCCAGGGAAAGACGGTTTTGAACTGCTTCAGGAATTGGAAGATGCCCCAGAAGTTATTTTCACCACCGCCTTCGACCATTATGCTATGAAGGCATTTGACCATAATGCCCTCGATTACCTTCAGAAACCCATCAAAGACGACCGTTTGGCCTTGGCATTAGAAAAGGCCGCTTCAAAAATTAGAAAGCGGGCATCAGATGCAAAAGACAAAAATGTATTGAGCTTGAACAATCAGGTTTTTGTAAAGGATGGCGAAACCTGTTGGTTTGTAGATTTAGCAGAAATTCGAATCCTTGAAATCATGGGCAGCTATACCCGTATTTTCTTTAAAGACCAAAAACCAATGATTCCGCGGTCGCTCAACTATATGGAATCTCGGTTAGACCCAGAGGTTTTCTTTAGGGCCAACCGCCAACAAATCATCAATCTAAAATACATTCAGCGTATTGAGCCTTGGTTTAGCGGCACACTCAAAGTCTATTTAAAGGATGGGGAAGAGATTGAAGTTTCTCGCAGACAAAGCATCAAGTTTAGGGAGGTAATGAGCTTTTAGTAATCCTTCGAAGGTTGAGCACCGCTGGTGAAGGCGAAGAGTTGATCAAAATATATTTCAAATTGAGTTGAAAAATTTTGATATTCAATGACTTAAACCTTAAAACTCCTAAACCATGAAAAAGAAAATACTTCTCGTTCTCTGCGTACTCTTTGGGTTAATGTTTATTAATGCCGGCTTAAACAAGTTTTTCAATTACATGCCTGTACCAGATGACCTACCCGAAAACATGATAAAAATAATGGGTGCCATGATGGAGATAAGTTGGCTGATGCCGCTTGTTGCCGTTGTTGAAATATTAGGCGGAATCCTCTTTATAATTCCAAAGTATAGAGCTTTAGGTGCAATAGTCATTTTCCCAGTAATGGTCGGGATTATGTTAACCCATATTATTGATGCCCCATCTGGATTACCAATGGCCCTTGCCTTCTTGATTGTAAACCTTTGGGTGATTTTTGAAAATAGAGCCAAGTATATGCATATGATTAAGTAAACTGTATTCTGTCTTATCCCATTCCTTTTTTAAGTCAGAATGGGATAAGCTTAAAATTAGTATTCTATTACCCCTTCACTTAAATTAATAAGCAACTCTCCCTCAGGCTGCTTTTGTAAGTTTTCCTATTTCTAATCTTTCGCCCCTGGCTATCAAATAGGATTGTTAGAATAAATTTTCCCTCCCCCTAAATCCAGTCGTACATAGAGCCCCGTATGTATGACCATAATCAAAAACAAACACCTAATGAAAAAGAAAATCACACAATTACTGATGATCGCGTTTTTCGCAATAGGAGCAAATTCAATTCAAGCCCAAAGCACCGTAATGGTAGGGGGAGAAAAGATGTACCCTATGAAGAACATTATTGAAAACGCGGTGAACTCAAAAGACCACACCACCCTAGTTGCCGCAGTGAAAGCAGCAGGCTTGGTAGAAACTTTGCAAGGTGCAGGCCCATTTACGGTTTTTGCTCCAACTAACGCAGCATTCAACAAATTACCAGAAGGAACAGTAGCAACGCTATTGAAACCTGAAAACAAGCAAATGCTGACTCAAGTACTTACTTACCATGTAGTGGCAGGTAAAATGGATTCTAAGGCCATTATGAAAGCCATTAAAAAAGGCAATGGCATGGCAGAATTAAAAACTGTAAGTGGTGGCGTATTAGTTGCCAAAATGAACGGTGAAAAGAACATTACATTAACCGATGAGAAAGGAAACTCATCCAACATTTCCCTGTACGATGTGTACCAGTCCAATGGAGTTATCCATGTAATCGACTCGGTCGTACTTCCTAAGTAAACCATCAAATTTAACATAACTATTTAAAAATCAGATTGATAAAATATCAATCCGGGATTCTTATTGTCAAAAATTATTAACATTATGAAAAGAAAAGCAGTAATCACCCTCGGTAGTTTGGCGCTAATTGCCACAGTCTACCTTTTCGCAGCGGATCATATTGATGCCCCTGGCGTTGCAAGTACATCTTCGGATATCACAGACTTTTATGCATTCCAAAGCCCTGAAACTAGCTCGAACGTAGTGTTCGTAGCCAACCTTCAAGGTTTGTTATCTCCTTCAGCTTCTGCATCAGCAAATTTTGATGAAAACGTAATGATTGAGTTTAATATAGACAACACTGGCGATGCGGTGGAAGATCTTGTAATTCAGTGTACTTTCAAAGACGGTAAAGTTTATGTTTATGGCCCTATGGCGCCTTCAAGAACAGGAACTACCTCTACAATTGTTTCTTCAATGACTGCAACAGCCACAGCTAACATCACCGCTTACGGTGCCAATGCTACAGTTGGAACAGCTGGTGGAATGAAAGTTTTCGCTGGCCCAAGAGATGATCCATTCTTTATGGACTTTGCTCAGTATGGTGAAATTATCGCAGGAAACGCAACAAGTTTCAACAACCCAGGAGCAGATACTTTTGCAGGCACAAATGTAATGTCTGTTGTGGTTGAAGTTCCAAAATCTACAGTAGGTGGATCAGGAACCATCAATACTTGGGTAACCAGTAACAGAAAGCAATAATTTTTAACCAGAAAAAGATACTAAGATGAAAAAGACATATTTAAACAAATTTTGGGCAGTAGCCGCAGTTTGCACGCTAGCCCTAGGAACTTTATCATGTGGTGACGATGACGGAGGAATGACTCCAGAAACTTCAACTACATATGTACAAGAAGATCAAATGGGTAGACCTGCAATCAACACGGTATTTGTATCGGCTGATAAGAAGGACGAATTCAATACTACCATTCCTTCTATGCAAGGCGCTGCATTTCAGTCGGCATTTCAAGCTAAGCTTTTGGCTTTAAACCCAGATTACACTACAAACTTGTTAACCTTTAGTGCTGCTGCTTTTACAGGAGCTTTAGCTACAGATGTATTGAGTGTATCATTAGATGGAACAACAACTTTCTATGATGGCACGAACGTGTTAACTGGTAGAGCTTTGGCCGATGACGTTATCACAGTAGAATTGATTTTGATCTTTGGTGGCCCAGATGCTACTGAAAAGCCAGGTCTTACTGATGATAATGTTAGTTCAAACGATAAAGCATTCTTGTCTACTTTCCCTTACTTGGCCACACCTTGGTAAGCAATAAATAAACAGCAGCAGTCTTTAATTTCAGTACAGCCAACAGACCCTGAGACAAGCTCAGGGTGACTGTATCGAATTTCAAGACTGCTCTTTTTCTCACCTCAAAAGCTATAATCATGAAAAATCTAATTTGGCTATTCCTTAGCTTCGCTGTTCTTTCTTGTCAAAGCAAAGTGTCAGAACAAAAAATTGCCGATTCGGCAGATTACAATCAGTTTCTACAAGAGCAACCATCACAACAATCTTTAGAAACTTTGAATGAAGAAATTAAATTCTGGGAAAATAAACTTTCCAGCTCTCCCAAAAATGTGACTTACATCAGTAAACTAGCAGGCTTAAAAAGCCGACAGTTTAGGCTCGATGGCTCAGTGGAAAATATCCACATTTCGGATAGTCTTTATAAAAAAGCTACTGAATTAAACCCTTTTAGCAATGCAGGGCTATACCAAGCACTAAGCGGAAACTCCATTACGAAACATGAGTTTGCCGATGCAAAAAAATATGCTGAAATGGCATTGAAAGAAGGCGATAAAAAAACAAGTACTTACTATTTACTCTTTGATGCGCTCATGGAATTGGGTGAGTACCAAAGGGCAACGGGTATCCTGAACATGCAGGAAAACAAATCTTCTTTTGATTACCTAGTACGTGCTTCAAAATTGGCCGATCACAACGGAGATTTAGATCAGGCCATTGCACTTATGGAACAAGCTTTTGAAAGAGTAAAAGCTGATAACTCACTTTTCAGTTGGGCAAAATCTAACCTTGGCGACATGTATGGACATGCCGGAAGAATTCAGGACTCTTACAATGCCTACCTAGAAGTATTGAACAAGAATCCGGAACACTGGCATTCATTACAGGGCATTGCTTGGATTAACTTTGCTCATGACAAAAATACGAGTGAAGCCAAAAGAATTTTAAACAAAGTGAAATCTCATGTAAATGATCCTCAGATCAATTTTATTCTAGCCGAAATTGCAGAATACGAAAACAATGAAGCGCTTTCTACAGAATTGAAAAAAGCATACTACGCACAAGCGTCTTCTCCAGAATATTTAGGTATGTATAACAAATATCTTATTCTCTTAGAAGCCGAAGATTTAAGAATGCCAGACGCAGCCTTAACAAGAGCAACTGCCGAACAAGAAAAGAGGCCAACGCCTGAAATGTATGACTTGCTTGCCTGGTCTTATTTTCAGAAAGGCGACAACAAAAAAGCATTAGAGCTGGCTACTGCCCATATTGAAAATAAGACTTCTCACCCTGAAGTACTTTATCACTTGGGAGTCATCTTCAAAATGAACAATTTTGAGAAAAAAGGTAATACTTACTTAAAAGAAGCACTAGAAAGCACTTTTGAGCTAGGCCCTTTAACTACTGCCAAAATCGAAAAAGCACTAAAAAGCTAAATGACCAAATCTGTCGCCACCGGACTTCTAATCACCTACGTGATCATACTCTTTGGGTATGGGGCAGCGACAGCAAGCCATAGTTTTTTACATGCAATTGAAAATCCATTTCATAGCCATGGTCATGCTCATGAACACGAGCAAGGCCATGGACATGAAGAAGAAAAAGACGAAGATCATCATCATGAACACGGTGCCACTGCTGAAAATAAAAACCATCATGCAGTAGACAATGATCACGATCATATTGAAGCCCAAGCCAATAACAATAAGCACAACATTGAAGATCATACACTTGGGTTTAACAAACTGAATAGTCAGGACCAAGATGTTTCACCAACCGAAACTTTAAATCCCCTTTTCATTTTTGTTTATACACAGTCCAGTAATTCAACTGAGCATGTTACTACCCACTTCAAGCTTTCAGAAACAGAGCATCATTATTTAAGTCTATACAAAAGTTTAGACACAGAGCCGGTTACTCCTCCGCCTCCAAGCATTTGTTAATTCCTCGAAAAGCCAACTCATCTGTTGGCTACTAAATCAAATCATTAATTGAGCACAGAGCTTTCATGTCCTGAACAGGATACGAATGTCTAATAACATCAATCTGTCGCTCATGAGGCTTTAACATTAACAACATGAAATTTAAATTCATCATAGTATTGCTGTGTCTAATTACCAGCAGTCTGGCTGCCCAAACAGGAGAAATCAAGGGCACAATTATAGATCAAGATTCTGGCGAACCCTTAGTAGGTGCCAGCGTTGCCATAGCACAAACCAGTGTAGGAGCGGCAGCAAATAGTTATGGAAAATTTTCCATTCAAAACCTTAAAAGTGGAGAGTACGAATTGGAAATCAGTTTTGTTGGTTTTGAAAAACTCAGCAAAAAAGTAATGGTAACAGAAGGTAGCGCAACTCAAGTTGAGCTCTCACTTAAGCCTTCTGCCCTTTCACTTGGCGATGTTCAAGTAACTCAAAACTTAGCACAGAATGCTTCCATTATTTCAGCGTTGGACATTGAACTTAGACCCATTAGTACTTCACAAGATGTGCTGAAAATTGTACCAGGTCTTTTTATTGCCCAGCATGCCGGAGGAGGAAAAGCAGAACAAATTTTTCTTCGCGGTTTTGATATAGACCACGGAACCGACATTGCCCTTTCCGTAGATGGAATGCCCGTGAATATGGTTTCGCATGCGCATGGTCAAGGCTATTCAGATTTACACTTTGTAATTCCAGAAACCATAGAGCGAGTTGCTTTTGATAAAGGGCCATATTATGCCAACAAAGGAGATTTTAACACTGCAGGCTTTGCTGCCTTCAGTACTAGAAAGCGATTGGAGTCAAACCTATTTAAAGTAGAAGGCGGTCAGTTTGGTACTTTCAGAACAGTTGGCCTATTCAACTTATTAGAACCAAAAACTACCAAAGACCCAAGCCTCTATTTGGCAACTGAGTACTTTCGTACCGATGGTTATTTTGAAAGCTCACAGAGTTTTAACCGATTCAACACGCTTTTAAAATACCACCAACGACTTTCAGATAACAAGACCATAGAACTATCTACTTCTGCCTTTACCAGCAGCTGGGATGCCTCAGGCCAAATACCGCTAAGAGCTATTCAAAGTGGACAAATTTCAAGGTTTGGAGCGATTGACGATACTGAAGGTGGAAATACCAGTCGCGTGAATTTGAATGCCAAACTCACGACCGATTTATCGGATGGGGGAATTATTGAAAATCAGGTTTTTATGTCGAAGTATGACTTCAAATTGGTTTCTAATTTCACCTTTTTCTTAAACGACCCAATTAATGGAGACCAGATTACGCAAAGCGAAGACCGCCAGATTTATGGTAGCAACAACAGCTACTGGAATAACTGGAGCTTGTTTGGATTAAAAGCCTCCACCGAATTCGGAACAGGTTTTAGATACGATCAGGTAGACGATATTCGCCTATCAAGAACTTTAAACCGAAGAGAAGTATTATCAGATTTGGCCCGAGGAGACATTAGGGAATCAAGCGTTTACCTCTATGCCGAAGAGCAATTGGATCTAACAAAAAGACTCTCACTAACCGCGGGTTTAAGGTACGATTATTTCACTTTTGACTACGTAGATGCGCTTACCCCTACTTACAACAGGCAAGTAGAAAACAAAGGAATACTAACTCCAAAGTTTAAGCTAGGTTATCAAGCCGCTACCGACTTGAATTTTTATGTAAAAGCTGGTATGGGGTATCACTCGAATGATACACGTGTGGTTGTAGCTCAAAACGGCAGTGATATTCTGCCAAAAGCATATGGCGTTGACCTGGGTACACTTTGGAAACCAACAGAAAACCTTTTGGTGAACGTAGCCTTATGGCGACTGGATTTGGCTCAAGAGTTTGTGTATGTAGGAGATGAAGGTGTAGTTGAAGCTGGAGGTAAAACTCAGCGACAGGGAGTAGACTTAACTGTTCGTTATCAGCTTACGCCTTCTTTATATGCCAATATGGATTTGAATTATACAGACCCGAAATCGGTAGATGAAGCGGAAGGGCAAGATTATATTCCATTAGCCCCTACTTTCACTAGCATTGGCGGATTGAATTATGAAGGGAAAAAAGGATTTAGAGGTAGTTTACGCTACCGTTATTTAGATGACAGAGCAGCCAATGAAGACAATAGCGTAGTTGCCAAAGGGTATTTCCTTATGGATGCTGTTTTGAACTATGAAGTTGGTGCATTCGACTTTGGAATTGCTATAGAAAACGTTTTAAACACCGAATGGAGAGAAGCGCAATTCGATACAGAATCGAGATTACGAAATGAGGCCCAGTCTGTAAGTGAAATACACTTTACACCAGGCACACCATTTCAAGCCAGATTATCTGTTGCTGTTAAATTCTAAATGAACTTGATCTTTGACAAGGGAATTCAAGCAATTGATTTTCTGATGGGAGTCTCACCGTAAGGTGAGGCTCTTTTTTTGAAAACTCTTGTAGGGTTAAAGCCGATGAATGCAAATTGTATATTCACATTACAGTGAAGCCCACTAACAAGCCCTCCAAGAGTTAAATATTGTTTACCCTTTCTTTTTCCCAGCCACCAGTACAATCGCTCCAATTACGGCCAATACGCCACCAGTAATTGGTGACCAATAAATAGGGTTATTTTCCTTCTTGTTGATTTCGACAACGCCTAGATCAACTACCTCCTCTTTGGTAACTAAGTTAACCCCAGTGAAAATGGTCATTAAAATTCCGCCTACGAGTAATATGATTCCTATGGTTTTCATTTTTCTTTGATTTGGTAATGAAAACTGATTGGCAATTAGTGCTCCAATGCATTTAAAGCATTTTTAAGCGGCTTTTACCCTAGTCCGTTGTAGATATTATTACCCAGATGTATTCAGATTTCTCACTTATTCCAGAGAAAGGCCTCCGAAGCTTTGGAGTAGGTGGCGGAGTATATTAACGCTCAAAGATAATTCACTAAGTCACCCTGTAAGGGTCCTTTTCAGAAACACAGACCTCAATTATAGATCCTTCCTTCGTCAGGAAAAGAAAGCGGTAAGGTTAGCCTATCGGTCATCACGTAAACGACAAGTCAAGGAGTCAGGGGGGAATGGAGATACGAATACCACAAAGCGGACATAAAAAAACCACCCTAAGGTGGTTTCAATTTCTTTGGTAAAAGCTTTTATGACTTTAGACTGCTCCGGCTACTTGCATTAGGTCAAGTGTTGGGTTTTCACTTCCGCCTTTAGGCTCAATGGTTACCGCAAACATAGAGGCATTCTGAACATTCTTCATTTTCATCAGTCCTTCCACGTCAAAATCAAACACGCCCATATCTACTGGTACTCCATCTACAATGGCCCAAAGCTGATATTGCTGTTCTTCGGTTAATGTTTTTAACTGCTTAATATTCAAGTAAGCTTCATCGGTTTTAGCATTCCAGTAAACACTTGCCGCATATGATTGGGTTGGGTCTACCGCACCCATATTCACTCTTTTAAAGTCGGTGTCGCTAATAATATCAATATCTGCTACCAGATCGTCCAAGCGGTTATTTACTTGGTTATACTGTTCTGCCATTTGCATATTCTGAGCTTGTAGCTGAGCAAAGGCATCGGAAGAAGACTTCCATTTTCCGTGATAATCATAAGCTAAGTATGAAGTTACCAGTGCTATGGTTACTGAGGCGGCCACCATATATTTCCACATTCCACTATTGGTTTGTGGCATAGGAATCACCTTTGGTTCTTCCTTTTGTTTCGTATTCTCTTCTTTCAACCCCACCTCACTATCGCCCAAAGCCGACATAATATTTGCTTTCAGATCAGTAGGTGGTTGGATTGCAGTAGCCATGGCGATGCCCTCTAAGCTATCCTCAATGGCGTTTAATTCTTCACGCAATTCAGGATACTCAGCTAGGCGCAACTCTACATCTATACGCTCTTGTGGGGAGAGCGTATCGAAGATGTATTCTTCGAGTATGCCAGACGCTATGTATTCTTTAATATCCAATTACAACTGTACTTTATTTCTTAAATGTTTTAAAGCCGATCGCAAACGAGATTTGACTGTACCCAAGGGTATATCATATTCATCGGCTATTTCTGAATGAGAAAAGCCTTCGAAGTATACCTTTAACAGAACGAACCTCTGTTCTTCAACTAGGTCGTCCATCAATTCTCTTACACCAATTCCATCTACTGAAGTTTCTGTGCTGTTTTGTCGGTCGATGGTATATACGTTAGCATCTATCGAATCAGTTTTAGCACTACGCTTAATTTCTTTGGAGCGGATTTTATCAATGGCAGAGTTTCTCGTCAAATTGAGCATCCAAGTGAATAAACGCCCTTTTTTGGCGTCATACATCCCAATCTTATTCCAAATTTTTAAGAAGATATCTTGAACAACTTCAGCGGTCACGTCCTCATCTTGTACAATGCGCTGAGCAGCTCCATACAAAGCAGCCCCATACTTGTCATACAAATATGATAATGCATCCTTGTCCTGATTTTTCAATCTCAGAATCAAGTCATGCTCTTCAATATGATCTAGGGTACGTGCTATGGTTAGTTTATTGTTCGTGGTAAAAGTAAAGGACTTGATTAACAAGCCCTTTACCTTCTAAATATATTATTATAAACCGTGGTTTACAAATGAATTACCTCATCATATGCGGCTGCGGCTGCTTCCATAATGGCCTCAGACATGGTTGGGTGTGGGTGAACCGTCTTAATGATCTCATGGCCAGTGGTTTCCAACTTTCTTACTGAAACCATTTCGGCAATCATTTCTGTTACATTCGCTCCAATCATGTGAGCTCCTAATACTTCACCATATTTCGCATCGAAGATTAGTTTTACGAAACCATCGCTAGCGCCACCAGCTTTTGCTTTTCCTGAAGCTGAGAATGGGAATTTACCCACCTTAATCTCGTAACCTGCTTCTTTTGCTGCAGCTTCCGTATAACCTACTGATGCTACTTCTGGCTGGCAATAAGTACAACCTGGAATATTTCCGTAATCCAATGCTTCTGGGTTTTCACCCGCAATTTTCTCAACACAAATAATACCTTCAGCAGATGCTACGTGGGCCAAAGCAGGGCCATGAACGATATCACCAATGGCATAAATACCGTCTACATTCGTTTTGTAGAAGTCGTCTACAGTTACTTTTCCTTTTTCGGTTTTCACCTTAAGGTCTTCAAGGCCAATTCCTTCTAAGTTGGTAGAAACACCTACTGCTGAAAGCACTACATCGGCTTCTAGTTTTTCTTCGCCCTTCTTAGTTTTTACTGAAACCTTACAGGTTTTACCTTTAGTATCTACAGAAGTTACTTCTGCGCTGGTCATGATTTTCATGCCTGCTTTTTTGAAGCTCCTTTCCAATTGTTTTGACACCTCAGCATCTTCAACTGGAACGATTCTGTCCATGTATTCAACAATAGTTACTTCCGTTCCGATTGAGTTGTAGAAGTAAGCGAACTCAACTCCAATTGCGCCAGAACCAACAATTACCATAGATTTTGGCTGCTTATCGAGCACCATGGCTTGTCTGTAACCAATAATTTTCTTTCCGTCAATTGGTAAGTTTGGCAATTCTCTTGAACGGCCACCAGTCGCTAGAATAATGTTGTCAGCAGAATAGTCTACTTTTTTGCCATCAGCACCAGTTACTTCCACTTTTTTACCAGCTTTTAGCTTACCAAAGCCTTCAATATGATCGATTTTGTTCTTCTTAAACAAGAACTGAATTCCTTTGCTCATTCCGCCAGCTACATCACGGCTACGTTTTACCATACCGTCAAAATCGGCAGAAAACTTACCATCAATCTTGATTCCGTAGTCTTGCGCGTGTTGAACATACTCATATACCTGAGCACTTTTAAGCAAGGCTTTGGTTGGGATACAACCCCAGTTTAGGCATATTCCGCCTAGTTCTGAGCGCTCTACTACGCCAACTTTCATACCCAATTGAGACGCTCTAATCGCTGCCACATATCCACCGGGTCCACTGCCTATTACTATTAAATCGTATTTAGTAGCCATATTTTATGAGGTTTTTTCTGTTCAATGCGGCAAAGTTAAGCCAAATGTTCGCAAATAAAATAGTCGAATTGGAGGTATTGATCCTTTTCGTTTTCTTTGAACAGGATTAAAAAACAAAGACGCTTGTTGAGTTAACCGCAAGCAGATTTAATTGTTAAAAAGAAATATGGGTTTATTAACAGGAAAAACCGCACTGGTTACTGGTGCATCGAAAGGAATTGGTAGAGCAATTGCCACCAAAATGGCCCAGGAAGGTGCCAACGTAGCTTTCACTTATTTATCGAGTGTTGAAAAAGGTGAAGCTTTGGAAAAAGAGCTTGCTGCTTTTGGCATTAAGGCAAAAGGGTTTAGATCGAATGCAGCTGAATTTACTGCTGCCGAAGAATTGGTAAACGCTGTAGTGGCTGAATTCGGAAGTCTAGATATTTTGGTAAACAACGCAGGCATTACGCGCGATAATCTTTTGATGAGAATGTCAGAAGAAATGTGGGACGATGTAATCAACGTCAACCTCAAATCTTGTTTCAATACCGTAAAAGCTGCTACCAGAACCATGATGAAGCAAAGAGCAGGTTCTATCATCAACATTACTTCTGTAGTAGGTCTAAAAGGAAATGCTGGCCAAGCCAATTATGCAGCTTCTAAAGCCGGAATCATTGGTTTCACTAAGTCGGTGGCTTTAGAATTAGGCTCAAGAGGAATCCGTTCAAACGCGGTTGCTCCTGGTTTTATTGAAACCGAAATGACAGACGCCTTAGACGAAAAGACGGTACAAAGTTGGAGAGATGCCATTCCTTTGAAGAGAGGTGGTTCTCCTGAAGATGTAGCTAACGTTTGTTTATTCTTGGCTTCAGATATGTCGGCTTATGTTACTGGCCAAACGCTTCAGGTAGATGGCGGAATGCTTACCTGATTTTAAATATTGTTAATAGTTAGCGCTTTTGTGGTAAAAAACGTGTCCGTACTTTCCCTTAAAACAGGATTTTGCACGTTGAAATAAAGGCGCTAACTATTTAATTACCTTCTCGTATCTTACCTAGCTTAAATGGATTTGTTGTAAATCTAGTTCAGAATTCACCCCATAATCGTTTTTGTCAATTGATATTCGCTAGCCTTCTTCTTAAAACAGACGTCCCTTCGTGGTTTATTCTTTTCTGTTTGTTGGCTGGGGCACTCTATGCATTTCTACTTTATTCTAAAAAAACACCTTGGTCTAAAAATACGAACCGCGCCTTGGCTGGGCTGCGTTTTGTACTCGTTACTCTGCTTTGTTTTTTACTGATGGGGCCATTGCTCAATCAGGTGACTTTTTTTGAAGAGAAACCTGTGGTTGTTATTGCGGTAGATAATTCAGCTTCTATGCCTGCCACTTATGAAGTGGACGAGTTTGAGTCGTTGAAAACGCAACTTGCAGAAGTTTCAGAGGAAATTATTGATGCAGGTTATGAAGTAAAAGTTAAAAGTTTACAAGATTATGTAGCTAGTGTTGATGCAGTTAACTACGACCAAAATGCTACTAATCTTGAATCCTTACTTAAAGGAATTGCCAGTGATTATGAGCAGCAGAATTTGGCGGGCGTTATTCTCGCCAGCGATGGCATTCATAATTATGGAATTTCACCTCAGTTTATGCAGCTCAATTTCCCCGTAGTCACTATCGGTTTGGGCGATACCATTCCAGCCAAAGATTTAAGTATCAAAAGCCTGAACTATAACAAGATTGTTTACGAAGGCAATCGCTTTCCACTCGTGGTTGAAGTGTTTAACAATGGTTTTGTAAATGAAAGTGTGAAGGTTCAAGTTTTGAAAAAAGGGACGGTGATTGAAGAAAAGTCTTTCAGCCCAAAAGGAGATGAACAAATAAACTCACTTGAGTTTATTTTGAATGCAGAAACCAAAGGCATCGAAACTTACCAAGTACAGATTCTTCCTTTAGAGGGCGAAAATTCAACCTTAAACAATACCCAACAGGCCTTTCTAGAAATAGTCGATAGCAAGCAAAAAATATTGATTGCCGCCCGTGCACCTCACCCAGACATTAAAGCGCTAAGAAATGTAATCGACCAAAATGAGGGTACCGAAATGCAAGTATATATAGATGGAGTTAATGAGGAAGTTCCCGAAGGGCCTTTTGATTTGATTGTTCTTCATCAATTACCAGACCTCAGTCCTTTGCCTGCATGGCTAAACAATTGGATTAAAACGACCAATACCTTATACATTACGGGTACTAATTCGCTTAGTGCCATCAATGAAAAAAATCCCGTGTTATCCTATAACAACGCAGGGCAATCGGACAATGCGGGGCCTCATTTCAACCCAAATTTTGAGCTCTTTAAAATTGATGAAGTCTTGGCCCAACGCCTAGCTGAGTACCCTCCTATTTCTGTTCCTTACGGTCAGTTTGAGTTTAAAACACAAGCGGATATTTTGCTTTATCAACGTATAGGTTCAGTTCCTACACAGAGACCTCTCCTGAGTATTTATAATGGAGACGTTATAAAATCTGCAGTGTTCTCAGGTTCTGATTTCTGGAAATGGTCGCTTCAGGAATATGCGCTAAATAATGATCAGAAAATGTTTAATAATTTGATGGGCAAACTGATTCAATACTTGGCCACTAAAGATGACAAACGTAATTTCAGGGTAAACACGGAGCGAAATCAATATTACGACAGTGAAGCAATAGAGTTTAATACAGAGGTGTACAATCAGCTCTATGAAAAAGTATTCGATCACAACATTGACCTGACCATAACCAACGAACAAGGCAATAAGCAAGAATTGAATTATGTAAACAGTGCTGGCAGCAATTATAGAGTGACTGGATTAGCCCCTGGTGTTTATAGTTTTGAAGCTTCCGCAACTGTAAGTGGAAAACGAGAAACTGCTCAAGGGACTTTCTCTGTTCAAAAATTGGATTTGGAGAATATCAATCTGACAGCCAATCACCAATTATTAAAGAATATAGCCAATAATTCAGGCGGAGAGTTTATTCCTCAAAACAGAATTGGAGAGGCTGTAAATTATTTCCAAAACCTATCTGCCAAACCCATTACACGGTCAGACGAAAAGCTGCAATCCATTATTAATAACCCTTGGTTGCTGCTTCTTTTCTTGGCCCTGGTTTCAACAGAATGGTTTATTAGAAAATATAACGGTAGTTACTAATTCTCACAACAAGGTTAAGCCTAATCTTTTCGCAAAAAATTCATTGATTAAACTAATATTTTAGTTTAATTAGGAGCATGAATTCTCTCAAATCTCTTTTCTGTCTCGTGGTCTTTATGGCTTTAAGCGCCTGTAGCATGGAAGCCACGCAAGAAGAAGCTGATATTCTTTTTTCTGAAGGTAACTATGAGGCTGCCGAAGCGAAATACTCCAGCGTAATAAAGTATGAGCCTGACAATCACTTTGCAGTTTTTAATCGAGGTCTTTCACGTATGGAGGTTGAAGATTATGAGGGGGCATATAATGACTTTTCTCAACTAATTAGAGCCAAGCAGAATATGCGAAAGGCTATGATTGCACGGGCAAAATGTTCGTTTGAATTGCAAAACTACAAGGGTGTACTGATTGATATGAATGCTCTTTTGGCGGGAGACGAAAACAATATGGAAGCCCTAGAGCTAAGAGGCAATGCTTATGTAAAGCTCTTTGAAAATAACAAAGCGGTTGACGATTTAGACAAAGTGATCAGGGCCAACCCAAACAATGTTCAAGCACTAGTAAATAGAGGTGCGGCCTACGCACGAGGCAGAGCAATTCCCATGGCGGTAAATGATTTTGATAGAGCAATTAAAATCAATCCCAACTTACCCGTAGCCTATTTTAATAAAGGAGTGGTGTTTTTTATGAGCGAATATTGGGATGGTGCTATTGAAAACTACAACAAAGCTTTAGAGCTTGATCCAGAATATGCAGATGCCATTACAAGAAGGGGGATGGCCAAACAAAACTCACCTAAATATAGCTTGTCTGACGCATGTTCAGACTTTAAAAAAGCCGAAAAACTAGGCGATGAACTTGCTGCCGAATACATAAAAGAATTTTGCAAAAACTAGTTTATTTTCCACCTTAGAGGAATAAACTATCGCCATGTTCAAAAAACTTCTCGCTACCGGAAATCACAGTTCTTCTACAAGTTTGGGTTTATTGCTTTTAAGGGTTGGTGTAGGTCTTATGATGCTTACCCATGGCTACCCTAAGTTTTTGAAACTCATAGAAGGTAATTTTCAGTTTGGCGACCCCATAGGTTTAGGGGTAGAGGTTTCACTTACCTTAGCCGTTTTAGCTGAGTTTGTTTGCTCAATTTTATTGATACTAGGCTTGTTTAGTCGCTTTGCTCTTGTTCCACTGTTGGTTACTATGGCTGTAGCACTCTTTGTTGTTCATATTTCCGACCCATTCGGCACTCAAGAAAAAGCAGCAATGTACCTGCTAATTTTCTTCTTCTTATTTATTACTGGCCCGGGAAAGTACTCGCTCGATAAAAAATTCTTCGGGAAACGAACTTTCTAGCCTAAAGAAACTGATCTGGGATTTGGGTAGAATGCTTGATTTCAGACATTACAAATGAGCTTTGTACGGTTCCTATATTATCTAAATCTGCAAGTTTCTTAGAAATAAATCGCTGATAAGCATCCATATCTGGCACTAAAACCTTCAATAGGTAATCGAACATACCTCCAATGTGGTAACAGTCGATCACTTCATCAAGCAATTGAATGTCCTCTTCAAACTTCTCGATAAAAGAGCGTTCATGATTTTTTAATGAAACGCTACAGAAAGCCATCATCATTAAGCCTACTTTCTTTCTGTCAATACGAATGGAGTATTGTTGAATATATCCTTCTCTTTCAAGCTTCTTAATTCGCTCATGCACAGGTGTAGTTGTAAGACCTAACTCCCCAGCAATTTCTTTTGTAGTTTTTTTGGCGTCTATCTGTAATAGCCTGAGTACCTGTTTATCTATTTTATCGATCATAGCGTAGCATAATTTTCTGTATCGCCCGTAACAATCGGGCTGCTTTAGAATCTAATTCTGAATATATGAAAAATATAGATTCCTTTTCTAAAATATCAATCATTAAAAGAATAGAAGCTAATCGTATTTAGATTTGTAAAAATCTACTTCATGAAAAACCCGCAACTTCACCCAGAGAGTTTAATGATGTCTTACGGCTATAAGCCTGAGCTTTCAGAAGGTTCATTAAAGTGCCCGATCTTCCAAACCAGCACTTTTGTTTTTAAAACTGCCGAAGAAGGAAAAGCTTTTTTTGAAGTAGCCTATGGTTTACGCGAAAAGGGCGAAACCGAAGAGCTTGGCTTAATTTACAGTCGACTGAACAACCCTGACCTCGAAATCCTCGAAAATAGATTGACACTTTGGGACAAGGCCGAAGACTGCGCTGTTTTTGAAAGTGGAATGTCTGCCATTACTACTGTATTAATGGAATTTCTAAGTCCAGGAGATGTACTGCTTTATAGCCAACCTGTATACGGTGGAACAAGTCATTTTATTGAGCAAATTATCACCCGATTTGGCATTAATGTTATCTCATTTGATGCTAAAGATTCAGAACAAGACATTATTAACAGAATCGAAAAAAGTGGTTTTGGGAATAAAGTGCATATGGTATACATAGAAACACCCGCCAACCCCACAAACCAACTGATAGACATGGTGATGTGTAAGCGATTGGCCAACCGCTATAGTACAGAAGAACGCCAAGCTTTAGTAGCGGTAGACAACACTTATATGGGGCCTCTTTGGCAACATCCATTAAAACATGGTGCCGATCTGGTACTTTATTCTGCCACAAAATACATTGGCGGCCATAGCGATGTAATTGCTGGAGCCTGTTTGGGGTCGAAAGAACTAATGGGACGTGTAAAAGGAATGCGAACATTCTTAGGCAACATGGCTGGGCCATGGACGGGTTGGTTGTTAATGCGCAGCTTAGAAACCCTAAAAGCACGAATGAATGTTCAGGAAAAGAATGCCCAGAACGTTGCTGAGTTTCTAATCAATCACCCAAAAGTGGGCGAAGTCTTCTATTTGGGAAATATCAAAGACGAAAATCAGCAACGAATTTTTAACCAACAATGCGAAGGCACTGGCGCCATGGTTTCTTTTGAAATAAAGGGAGACAAAACTGAAGCCTCTGCTTTCAAATTCTTAAATAACCTTAAACTGATGAAGCTGGCCGTGAGCCTTGGCAGTACAGAATCACTTGCAGAGCACCCAGCTTCAATGACACACGCAGGAGTTTCACCAGAAGACAGAAAAAAATACGGAATCAGTCCTCAGCTTATCCGTCTTTCCATTGGAGTAGAGCATCAAGATGATATTATCTGGGATATTGAGCAGGCTTTAGAAAAACTATAAAGACGCATCACATACCAAATTAGTTAAACAGGAAGTTCTTAATTGAGCCTTTATAAATTTCCCGTTTAACTTTGGGTATGAAAAAATTGTTCCGAATTCTCGCAATAACCTTACTTATGCTCATACTCGGGCTTTTTGTTTTCTACTTAATTAAAAACGAAAGCCTTCCTCAAGGAACAGATGGGCCAGAAGCCGACAACTTAGCTCTTGAAATGATGGAATCGCTCAACAAATCTGCTTGGGATACTACCTCTGAAGTTTCATGGACTTTCAAGGGGATTCACCATTATGAATGGAATAGAACAGAAAACTCAGTTCTTGTAAAATGGGATGAAAATGAGGTTTTACTCAATACTATTAACCAAACCGGTGTAGTCATTCACCCTGAAAAAATAAGAGAAGAAGGAAAAGAAAAATTGATCAAGCAAGCATTTGGCTACTTCAACAATGATAGTTTCTGGCTCTGCGCCCCTTTCAAAGCTTTCGACCCAGGAACGGAAAGAAGTCTTATTATTTTTAAGGATGGAAGAGAAGGTTTAAAAATCACCTACACCTCAGGCGGTTCAACTCCGGGCGATTCCTATGTTTGGATTCTGGACGATAATCATAAACCGAAATCTGTAAAAATGTGGGTGTCCATTTTACCCCTTGGCGGAATGGAGTTCACTTGGGAGAATTACTTAACTCTTAAGTCTGGAGCAATGATAGCCCAAGACCATATACTTTATAACGGTGTAAATATTGACATAGACAATCTCAAGTAAGTAAGATCAAAACAATCTTATTCATATTTAAGCTCTACGTATAAAGGTTTAATAAGCCGACAAAAAAGAGATTAAAAGGTTTAATTCCTGATCTTAAATTTCCATGAATGGAAATACCGCTAAAATGAAGCCCCTGCCAATCATCACTATTGTCAAAAATAAAATTTCACTTTACCAATAAGGGTAAACACAGAATGAATAAATCAAAGCAAAATTCAAAAAATATTTTGCTTTAAAAGGTCATTAATTTTTACTACCAGTTAAATAATTTTTAAACAATTACTTTTCCAAGTATTCAATATAATATTTCGATCTCATATTGAGTAAGTACTGGAATTACGTCTTCCCTTCCTTTTTCTAGAACCTCTATAGCGGATGTCTATATAATGCAATTTATTCAGCATATAATTTGGCGACTAGTCGCATATGTAGATCTTTTTTCTTCAATAATGGATTTTGACACAATAATCTATTTCATAGGTTTAGAGCTATTTTAAACAAAAACAAAACAACATGAAGAGACCATTACAATTGTTTCGGTTCCTTGTTCTAATGCTGCTAACAACAGCACTCAGCGGACAAGAGCGGACAATATCTGGACGAGTGGTAGGAGCCGCTGACCAGATACCAATCCCTAATGTTTCGGTAATCATCAAAGGCACCACTACTGGTGTGGCTACTGATCCCGATGGGAAGTATGAGCTATCCGTTCCTGAAAATGGGAGTACGATAGTTTTTCGCTTTATTGGCTATGTTACTCAAGAGGTAGTCATAGGCAGTCAAACAGTCGTTGACATTCAACTTTCAGAAGAGGCGACCAAGCTTGGAGACGTTATCGTAACCGCCCAAGGTATTACAAGAGAAAAAAGAGCTCTTGGCTTTGCGTTGAGTGAGGTAAAATCTGAAAGCATTGAGCAACGACCTGAATCCAATGTCCAGAACATCTTAAGGGGAAAAATCCCTGGTGTTCAAATTACTTCAACTGGCGGTATGTTAGGAAGTAGAAGTGATGTTGTGATTCGAGGTGTGTCTTCAATCAATGGAGATAACCAACCACTCTACATTGTAGACGGAGTTTTCTACGAAGGAAACCGGATTAGTGATTTGGATCCCAATAATATAGATGATGTACAAGTATTAAAAGGACTTGCGGCATCTTCTCTATATGGTCAAGAAGGTAGAAATGGTGTAATTATTTTCACCACTAAAACTGCAGCAGCAAGTGCTACTGAAGATTTATCCATTACTGTTTCGCAGCAGTATTATGTGAATCAAATTACTGGATTACCAGATTTCCAAAACACTTACGGTCAGGGTTCAGACAATGTTCCTAACGTAGGTTTTGTTGGTAACTGGGGTGGTAGATTTGACGATAATTTTATGGTACCACACCATTTAGATCAAGCTAGGTTTGCTGAGGCATTTCCTCAATTTCAAGGCCAAGAGGTACTTTACCAAGCCTATCCAAACCAAATCAAAGACTTCTTCAATAATGGTAGTGGTGGCAACACATCATTACTTGGAAACGCAAGAATTGGAGAAACCAGTATGGGATTCAGTGTAGGCTACAATAGCGAAAGAGGTTATATCGAGTCAAATAAGTCTGACAGACTTAATCTTTCTCTAAGTGCAAACACTCAACTAGCAGAGAAACTCAACTTACAGAGTACTTTTACTTTTAGTAACAACGTACTGCGTGAGCCTCCTGGGGACATTTTTAGTAGAACACTTTTCTTACCAAGAAACTTAGATTTAAACGGACTACCATTTGAAAATCCAATTGACGGATCAAGTGTATGGTATAGAACCGATAGAGACAATCCTTTATGGCAGCAGAAGAATCATTTAATTGGTTCGGATGCCAATAGAATCTTTATGAAGATCGGCTTAACCTACGATGTTACTGATTTTTTGAAGTTCGGTTACCGTGTAGGGTATGACAACTATGTTACTGAGAGCTTTCAAAGAGAAAATTATGGAGGAGTAAGGTACAATGCGGGACTTGGTTTTCTAAATCAGTCTTCATTTACCAGATCTAACTATGACCATAATTTCTTGTTAAATACTACTGGACTGGAAATTAACGAAGACCTTACTATTACAAGTCAAGCTGGTTTTAACATGAGAAGTATCAACACTAGGAGTTTCGGGATTAATAGTACCGAGCAGGTAGTGTTTGGGTTCTTCCGACATGACAACTTTTTGTCTTACGCACCAGCAGGAAACTCTAAGCAAAGAACCAACGTACTTGGGCTTTATGCACAAACAGAGCTTTCTTTTAGAGACTATGCATTCTTAACCTTAAGCGGTAGAAATGACTGGGGCTCACAAGTAGAAAAAGAAAACAACTCTTTATTCTACCCAAGCGCCTCTGCTTCATTTATTATGTCAGATGCACTACCCGATATGGTTCCAGATTTTGTAGACTTCCTGAAATTCAGACTTGGGTATGGTTCTTCGGCTGGCTTCCCTTCTGCGTATAGAACAAGAGCTGTACTTGGTTCTGATCCAATTCGATTTGTTTCAGATAGAGATGGCAACATTACCTCTAACTTTGTTTCTTCAGTCCAACCTAACCCAAATCTTAAGCCTGAAAGGCAAAAAGAAATAGAGTTTGGTATAGAAACAACGCTATTCAATGGCCTATTAGACATTGATATGAGTTACTATAACCGAATCAGTAAGGATCAAATCTTTAGCTCAAATCTTCCTCCATCAACTGGCTTTACTAGCACCTCAATTAATGCTGGTAGAATCGATACAGAAGGCTTAGAATTAGGAGTTACCGTATTCCCTGTAAGAACTGGTAACCTCACCTATTCTATCACAAACAACTTCACCGCTTATGAAACTACTGTGAAGGAGTTACCTGAAGAATTGGTAGAGTACTCTGGAAACAATACAGCTATTGTAGGTCAGCCATTAGGTGTTTTCCGAACAACTTACATTCTTAGAGATGATGAGGGTAATGCTTTAATTAACCCTGCAAACGGTAACTTTATTTCTAGCGGAGATGTTGGGTTAGATCAAAAAATTACAGGAGACCCAAATCCCGATTTTCGATACGCCATGATTCATGGGCTTACTTATAAAGGATTTAATCTTACAGTCCAGCTAGAGTACACTCATGGAGGAGATATACTATCTACCTATGTACGAAGTATTTATGAGCGAGGTGTATCAACAGACACAGAAGACAGAGAAGGGTCGTTTGTACTACCAGGAGTATATGGTGACATAACTACTGGTCAGCCTTTAAGAGACGAATCAGGTAATACTATTCCAAATAGATATCAGATGACATTGAATGATATTTTCTTTACAAATTCATTCAGTTCGTTTGAAAACAACCTCTTCGATGCATCTGTATTCAGAATTAGAGAGATTAATTTAAACTACAATCTCCCAAACACCTGGGTTAACAGAATAGGGCTTAACAGCGCAACCATAACTGGAAATGTTCAAAATGTATTCTGGTATGCCCCTCATTTCCCTAAAGGAATTAGGTTAGATCCAGAAGCGAATACATCTGGTGAAAACGGGTTTGGTGAGCAAGGAATCTCAGACCCTGCAATGAGAAAATTCTCAGTAGGACTTAGAGTAACATTTTAATGATGAAGAACATGAAAAACATACTAATAAAATCTATGGGGATGATCATGGCTTTCAGCTTAGTTATCTCTTGTGAAACATTGGAGTTGGAATCACTAATAGAAAACCCAAATTCACTGGGTCTTTCTTCAGCCAGTCCAAACTTTGTATTGAATGAAATGCAGCTCGATTACAGAAACCTGAATCGATCTTTCTCAGGATCAGTAGAAAGCTCTATGAGAATGACCGTTTTGGCTTCTACTTATAACGCTGTTACCTCTACCACTGCAATGAATGGGGAGTGGACAAGCCTTTACAATTTCAATGCTAATTTCAATGTATTGGAGAGCATTGCAGAAGAAGAAGGCCTTGCGTTCCATTTAGGAATGGCGCAAGTAATGAAAGCCACTCTATTTGTAAATATGGTAGACCTTATTGGTGAGGCTGTTTATACTGAAGCAAATGACCCATCTATTCCAAAGCCAACTCTTGATTCTGGAGAATCAATTTATACAGCAATGTATGACTTGATTGATGAAGGAATAGCAAATTTAAAGGCAGGCGCAAAAAAGCCTGAAAACGATTTGTACTACGATGGCGATGCAAATGCATGGGTAAGATTTGCAAATAGTTTTAAAATCAAAATGTTGCTTACTACAAGATTGGTAACAGCGGCTGATTCAAAAACTAAGATTGATGCAATTTTAGCTGGTGGTGAATACATTCAAAACAATAGTCAGGACATGCAATTTCAGTATGGAGTAACAGCTGTTGTAAACGAAAGTAGACACCCATTAATGTCTGGCAGCTACACTACTGGTGCTGCAGGTTATAGACCAAATAATTTAATATCATACATGAAAGATTCGTCTTCTGTTCAAGACCCTAGATTGAGATATTATTTCTACAGACAAACTTTAAGAGACCCAATTGGTACTGAGCTTACTTGCGCAGGAGCGCCAAACTTTACTTTCTGCTATGTAGGTGATGGATACTGGGGTAGAGATCATGGAGATGATTCAGCTGCACCAGCAGATGGTTTATTAAGAACTGCATACGGAGCATACCCTGCCGCAGGAGCTTACGACAACGATCAAGGAGAGCCCGTAACCACAGTTGCAACTCTGGGTGGTGATGGCATTCATCCAATCATGCTTTCATCTTGGGTTCAATTTATGTTAGCCGAATCTGCTTTAAAAATAGGAGTTACTGGCAATGCTAGAACCTACCTAGAAACTGCTGTTAGACAACACATAGATAAAGTAATCAACTTCCAATCTAGTGAAACTGGGCATGTTGCTCCTGCTTCTCAGGTAAACGATTACGTAAATGAAGTATTGACTGACTATGATGCGGCTGATGAAGATGGAAAAATGGACATCATTGCTCGTGAATGGTACATTGCATCATACACCAATGGTATAGAACCTTTCAACACCTATAGAAGAACAGGATTCCCTTCATTCTTAATGAATCCAGTAATTGATTTAGGTCCATTCATGAGGTCTTTCCTTTACCCTGCAAATGAGTTAAATGTTAACCAAAACATTACTCAAAAGAGCAGTAATCAAGTACAAGTATTTTGGGATACTAATCCTGCTGGATTTATAAACTAATCGAAATGAAAATAACAAATAAATATATCGGAATGTTGCTTTCTATCGGGATGATGTTAGCAATAGTGACGGGCTGTCAAGACCCGAGTGATTTTCGAAAAGTCAGAAACGAAGCGATTACTAACCTTCAAAGAGGAGGAATGATTGACTTCGATGACATTAGACAAAAGAAGCTTCTAAAAGGAGATGATCCTAATACAGGAGTTTTTACCGCACTCATTTATGACCCAAATAACAACGCAGCTTCTTATAATGTTGGGATTGAAGTTGGTGGAAATAGAGTTCAATTAGGAGACAACTATACCACTTTCCCTACTACCTTGGAAATCAAGGCTTCTGACATCAGAGCTGCAACGGGAGTTGATTTGGAATTTGGTGAAGCATATACCATTACTGGTGAAGTAACAACAGATGACGGAACCGTATTCGGGCCTACATCTGTAACTACAAGCACAAACGGAAATGGTGAAACTACTGTGACTGGTGGAAATACAGACAATGAGCTCCTAGCTACAGGTTCTCCACAAGCACTAAGTTTCCCTGTAACTGTGGTTTGCGGATCTGTTACAGAACCAAGTGCTTTAGCTGGTACTTGGAGAGCAAGAGAAACGAGACACTCTAGTCGTGTAGGTGAGACTCTTAATGGTAACGACTACCAAATTGTTGCGGGCCCTGGTGCAGATCAGTTTACAATTGTAAACTTTTACAATCAAGGAAATGACTTCGTTATCACTCAAGACCCAGAAACGGGAGACCTAAGTGCAGAAGCACAACTTTCTTATGTTGATGATACAGGACGATCAGCTTATGATGGAGCCCCTGTCAGTTCTCAAATTGAGGCTGTTTTAGGGCCACAAGCCGCAAGAAATTACGGTTGTGCTGACTTAATCGTTCTTTACCTTTATCACACTAGAGCTGATACAGGAGGCGGTGCTTTATCAAGCATTAGATCTGAAATAAGATTGACTAAACAATAAGCCAATTTATCTTTAACTTAAGGGCTCTCTACTTTTAGGGAGCCCTTTTTTTAACCTTTGAATTTGAATTCTATGAAAAAGTTTCAGCTATTACTCTTAACAATGGCTTCCAGCATAATACTATTTGCTTGTAGTAGCACCTCTGGTACATCCAACAGGCAAAAAGCCATGAAGGATTATTCGCAATACAATAACTTAGTGGAAGTGCTCCAGAGTGTTCAGGGCCTAAGAGTTATGGGCAGTGGTAATAATGCTAAGGTATTTATGAGTGGATATAATACAACTAATGCCACCAATAGAGAACCTCTATTTGTGGTAGACGGAATCCCCGTTGGTAGTTCTTTAGTAAACCTCAACGGAATGCTTACTCCGGTTATGGTAAAAAGTATTAAAACCATCAGAGGTATGCAAGCCACTTCAAGATATGGAGATGAAGGCCTTTATGGTGTAGTTCAGATAACCACTATCAACGCCAAATAACAGTATTAACGATAAGGAGTTCCGGAAACCCAACCAACAATTGATTGTCGAGTACCCTTTGTAATGGGGGTAACCCTATGCATTATAAAGGAAGGGAAAACTATGGCCGTTCCTTTACTTCTAGGAGCACTCACAATTTTATGATTAATCATAAATTGCAAATCTCCACCCTCATATTCGTCAGGGTCTGAAAGCTGCACAGTAATGCTGAGTTTACGCATGGAGCTTTGTCCTGCTCCAAAATCTAAATGCCAATCAAAAAAATCACCTGTTGAATAGCGTGTCAGCTGTAGGTTCTCATGAAAACCGAGTAAATCAAACCAGTACCTTTCATTATTGGTTTGTATTGAAGCACTTGCCAGTCTATCATAAACCCACTTATATTCAGACTCACTTCCAATACTCATAACCGAACTCTTTCTGAGCTCGTCATTGTATTTTTCATCTCCAGATAAGGTTGCCTTTACGGTTTCTTGATCTTTCCATAGCGATCGTACTCCCTTTATTTCGTGCGGTAAAAAGAGCCCATTTAAGTAAACATATTCAACAAAATTGTGCTTTAAGGGGAGGCCAAAAAAATAGTTTGAATCCATGCAGTGTAACGTTTAAGGAAACAATATAACGTAATAGTTAAAAAACATGAAAACACTATGCAGTAAAAATCAAAAAAGCCTCTCTGATTTCTCAAAGAGGCTTTTCAAATATTCTTAAAGGTTGTTTAACCTTCTATAACAGATTCTGCTAGTACGATTACGTTGTTATTCAAAACCTCAACAACACCACCGTCAATAATCAAGTTCTCTACTTTACCTGAGGCAGTAATACTTACTCGGCCTTTGCCTAAAGCACTGATCATTGGGGCGTGATTCGACAATACTTGGAATTCGCCTTCTGCACCAGTGAAAGTAGCAGAACTCACTTCGCCTTCAAATACTTTTTTATCTGGTGTTACGATTTCGAGTAACATAGTCATTATGATTTAGAAGCCTCAGCCATCAATTTCTCACCTTTCGCTCTTGCTTCTTCAATAGTTCCTACAAGGTTGAAAGCTGCTTCTGGAAGATCGTCATGCTTACCATCCATGATTTCGTTGAAACCTTTGATGGTGTCTTTAATGTCTACTAAAACCCCTTTTAGACCAGTAAACTGCTCTGCCACGTGGAATGGCTGTGAAAGGAATCTCTGTACACGTCTTGCACGCGATACGATCAATTTATCTTCGTCAGACAATTCGTCCATACCAAGGATGGCGATAATGTCTTGAAGTTCTTTATAACGCTGAAGCGTTTCTTTTACACGCTGTGCACAATCATAGTGCTCATCGCCAAGAATATCAGCCGTCAAAATTCTTGAAGTTGAATCCAAAGGATCTACCGCAGGGTAAATACCTAGCTCAGCAATTTTTCTTGAAAGTACAGTGGTAGCATCCAAGTGAGCAAATGTTGTAGCTGGAGCAGGGTCAGTTAAATCATCTGCAGGTACATAAACAGCCTGTACTGAAGTAATTGAACCATTTTTAGTTGATGTAATTCTTTCTTGCATCGCTCCCATTTCGGTAGCCAATGTTGGCTGGTAACCTACCGCAGATGGCATACGACCTAATAGAGCCGACACCTCAGAACCTGCTTGGGTAAATCGGAAGATGTTATCAATAAAGAATAGAATGTCTTTTCCTTGTCCTTCGCCATCACCATCACGGAAGTACTCAGCGATAGTAAGACCTGAAAGGGCTACTCTTGCTCTTGCACCTGGAGGCTCGTTCATTTGACCGAAAACGAAGGTTGCTTTAGACTCAGCTAATTTAGCTTGATCTACTTTTGAAAGGTCCCAACCGCCTTCTTCCATTGAATGCAAGAAATCGTCACCATAGGTTACAATTCCTGACTCAATCATTTCGCGAAGCAAGTCATTTCCTTCTCTAGTTCTTTCACCTACACCAGCAAATACAGAAAGTCCACCATGGCCTTTTGCAATGTTGTTAATAAGCTCTTGAATCAATACTGTTTTTCCAACACCTGCTCCACCGAACAAACCAATCTTACCACCCTTTGCATAAGGCTCAATAAGGTCGATTACTTTAATTCCAGTGAATAATACTTCGGTTGAAGTAGATAAATCTTCGAATTTAGGAGCAGCCCTATGAATAGGTAATCTTCTGTCTCCTTTTGGTTGTGGAATACCATCAATGGCCTCGCCTACTACATTGAACAAACGACCTTTGATGTCGTCTCCAATTGGCATAGCGATCGGTTTGCCAGTATCTAAAACATCAGTACCTCTTGTTAGACCTTCAGAAGAATCCATCGCAATGGTTCTTACACGGTTTTCACCTAAATGTTGCTGACATTCTAAAACAATTTTTTGACCGTTTTCTTTGGTCACTTCCAATGCATCAAGGATGTTTGGTAATTTTGATCCTTCAGCATCGAAACTAACGTCCACTACTGGCCCAATAACCTGGGTGATCTTTCCAATATTTGCCATTCTTAATTTTTTTATCTAGATAGGAAAAATGCGGTTTACTTTTCTTGGCGCAAAGGTAGGTCTAATCTCGATTAAACCAAAGGCTTATGAAGAAAATGGAAGTCAAAATATTGACACATACTCTATTTAAAACAAGATAGCCGCAATTACTCTTTAAACAAGATAATACGCGTGTTAATCTTTAAGTACAATTCTGAATACCGTACCCACATCGGCACTAGAGGTCTTTACAAATATTTTTCCCATGTGGTAGTTTTCAATAATTCGTTTCACCAATGTTAAGCCCAAGCCCCAGCCACGCTTTTTGGTGGTAAACCCTGGTTTAAACACTTCCTTTATCTTGCCTTTCGCTATTCCTTTTCCGTCATCGGCAATATCTATAAACACCATTCCTTCCGACTCTTGACCAATGGTAATGGTGATTTTTCCAATACCACTCATTGCATCAACTCCGTTCTTTACAATATTCTCCACTACCCACTCAAAGAGAGGGCGGTTCATTTTAGCCGAAAGGTGTGGTGCATCGGCATCAATAACAAAAGAAACCTTGGAAGAAACCCTGGGCTTTAAGTATGCAATTGTTTCCTCTATTACCTCCGACACTTCTTCATTTTTCAACACTGGATTTGAGCCTATATTAGAAAAACGAGAGGTAATCATTTCTAGGCGCTGAACATCCTTGTTCAACTCAGTAATAATGTCCTGCCTATTTTCCATTTGTGGAAGTTCTCTTAAATACTCTACCCAAGCCATCAGCGATGAAAGTGGGGTTCCTAATTGATGCGCTGTTTCTTTGGCCAAGCCCACCCAAACACGGTTTTGCTCAGCTTTTCGAGAATAGCTGAAAGCTAAATAAGCAATGAATGCAAAGACGGCAATTACCGAAAGTTGGATATAAGGATAAGCACTGAGCTGTCGTAAAAGTCGAGAATTTCTGAAGTACACATACTGAATGCTCACAATTTTACTTCCAGGCCGGTCTCTGATTAAAATGGGTTGCGGATCATTTTCAGCCTTCATTTGATCGAGTACTTTATTCAGGTAGTCATCAATTTGATTTTGGTTTAAAGAGCTATCAAACTGAACATTTCTGGTAGTTAAAATCTCGTTAGTAGCTGAATCAAGTATTATAACGGGCAGTGAGTTATCTGGGCGAATAATATTATCAGTAATGAAGTTGAGAGAGCCACCGTCTGCTACGGTAGAGAATTCAACCGCTTTGGCCCAAAGTTTAATGTTCTCTCTTTCTCTTTCTTTTAAAACATTTACAAGCTGCGTGGTATAAATAATTGAGCCTACACCAATTATGGCTGCTACAACCAATACAATATATTTTATTGTGGATTGGTTGGTGTAAAAATCTATACTTAAAGAACCCTTAAACGGATTTTGCATATGGGAAGTAACGAAAATTAGACGAATCAATGTATAATCACAGCCCCATTCTTTATTGGAAGTGTTGTTTCTAACTGGGCTTCAACTCGGCATCTAAATCATTTAAAAAACTATCGATCACTCCTTGTCTTACGTGATCCATCACTACAATTTTCCACCATTTCACATTCTCATTATGAGCGTCTGGCACAAGCATATATTTTTTAGCCAAAGCAGCCGATACATACTTACCTCGAATGGTTACAATATTCATTTTGGGATTGCGAAAATACTCAACTCCACGTTCGTCAAGATTTCCGCAAAGACGATCGGTTTTTGAAAGCAATTGCTTGATTTTGGCCTTCCACCCTTCCGCACCATAAGTACGCATAATCATCCAAACGGCTATGGCGTTAGCACCAGAGCGACTGCCCACTAAAGTATAATCTTTCCCTTTTACATAATTGGCTTCTTCTGTAAGTGCGTATTCCATAAAGCCTTTTCGGGTCAAATAAATACCAGTGCCATATGGCGACTGAAGCATTTTATGGCCATCTAAGGTAAAGGAATTGATTTTCGGGTTTTGAAAAGTATAGTCTAAGTTATCGGTAGCGAATGGATAGATATATCCACCGAAAGCGCCATCAATATGCACCATATAGTTTGTACCTAAATCATCTAGCCAGCCTGTAATTTCATTGATGTCATCTACCGAGCCAAACATGGTGGTTGACATGTTCATAATAACAATGAAATGTTTTACTCCATCTTTTCTGGCATTTTCAACACAAGCTTCAATACTTGACTTAGTTACCCTTCTGGTTACATCATCTACTTTAGAGACATATGAATTCAGGCTCAACAGGTTACACGCCTTGGGCATTGAATAGTGAGCATCTTCTGAAAAAATGACACCAATTTCATTGGGGGTTGCCTTAAATTCCGTTTCGAAGTAACGCTTCAAAATCCATATGGCTTGAATATTTGCTTCTGTGCCTCCAGATGCCACATAGCCATCAAATTCTTCGCTTCCACCTTCAAAAACCTGCTGCGCACAAAGGTCAATCAGTTCCTTTTCAATTTTATGAGTGCCTTCAAAAGCCGCTTCCGACTCATTCAAAGTGTGGCAACCAATGTGATTAGGGTTGGCAATGAGTGCTGTAAGGAAAGGCGCATCTTTCAAAAAGGGAGCATCGTTGTAAAAAACCTCAGTGTCTAAATAAGAGGCGGGTAAACCCAAAACTGGCTTCTCTCGGTAGTCCAAGTTCTGCTCTAAAGCGCCAAATACGATTTCCTTAATTTTCTGATGTGAGTAACTTTCCCAATACATAAGCTTTATTTATTCGAAGGTGCAAATTTCTCTTTTTTTATAGAATTGGCACAATCAATTTGTCAAAACAAAAAAGCCCGACTGCTATACAGTCAGGCTTTGATAGATCCATAAGTCTTCGTTCTACACTTTCATGGTAAACCATTTGGCAATGGTCTTCCAATTTACTTTTGCACCGTACATTAATATACCTACACGATAGATTCTTCCAGCAATCCAAATAGTAGCGATAAAACCTAACACGAGCAACGCCATTGAAAGCAGCAGCTGCCAAGTAGGAACTCCAAAAGGCAATCGAGCCATCATTACAATAGGCGATGTAAACGGAATCATAGACAATGTGACGGCCATAGTACTATGTGGGTCTTGTAGCACAAATGTTAACGAGACAATACCCGCGATAATAGGTAGCATAATTGGTAACATAAATTGCTGAGCATCTTGAATACTATCTACAGCTGAACCTATGGCAGCATATAATGCACCATAAAGGAAGTAAGCACCTAAGAAGTAAAACAAGAAAGAGACAACAATCTGAGCTACTGGAATGGTATTAAGCATTCCCTGAATATTAGCGGCCATTTCTTGGTTCTGAGTCATATCAACATCTGCTGGCATTTGACCTGCCATAACTTCCATACCTCCTCCTAATGCTGAAATGCCTACTGAAAAAAGCGTAACCATTAGTACAATCCAGATAAGAAGTTGGGTAACACCGACAGCACCTACACCCAAAACTTTACCCATCATCAGTTGGAAAGGACGCACAGAGGATACAATTACCTCTACAATTCTACTCGTTTTCTCATCTAATACAGACTGCATAATCTGGCTACCATAGATGAAAATGAACATGTAAATCAAAAAGCCAAATACATAACCCACAGCAGAACTTAGGTCGGTATTGCTCTCTTTGGCCTCTCCAGATTCAGTTAAATTAAAGGAGTTTAGATTGACGCTAACTTTAAGTGAATTGATTACCGCAGGGTCTAAACCTGACCTATCTAATTTAACTGCTTCCAACTCTCGTTTTATCTCAGACTCGAAACCCTTCATGGCCTGATTACCAGGGTTGGTTTCTGAGTAAAATGAAAAATCGCTGTAGCGTGTTTTGGAAGCATCGTCAAGGTCTATTTCAGGAATATGAATTAATCCATAGACGTTATCTTCTTGAAGCTTTTCTTTTGCTTCATCCAGATTACCAGATAAATAGGTATATGTATACCCAGTATTACTGAATGAGTCTTGAAAATAGCCGCTTTCATCTAGTACATATACTTCTTTTGAACTGGAGTCACTGTCGCTCGTAGCAAAGTATACAATCCCGAAAATAACGGCTGGAAAAATCAGAGGGATAAGGATGGTAGCTAGTAGAAAAGACTTTTTCTTTACCCTTGTACTGTATTCTCTTTTGAGTACTAAAAATATCTGCTTCATTTTTTGTTCCCTCCTTCCACAATTGAAATAAAAATATCGTTTACCGAAGGAATGACTTCTACAAACGAATGCACTTCGGTTTTAGCAATTAGTTGACTTAATAAATGGTTCGGGTTATGTCCATTTTTCGATTGAATAACGGCTTCATAAAAACCATCTTCTAGATGCTTGGTATCTAACAGTTCATATTCGGCACCCAAACCAGAAAAATCACCCTTATACTCTACTTTGTATTTATCTGATCGGAATGAGTTCTTGATTTCCTTTTTAGTACCATCAAGGATTTTTTCAGATTTATGGATCATCGCAATGTGCTCACAAAGCTGCTCTACAGACTCCATTCTGTGGGTAGAAAAAATGACCGTAGCTCCTTTTTCTCTCAACTCAAGAATTTCATCTTTAATCAAGTTTGCATTTACAGGATCAAAACCTGAAAAAGGCTCATCAAGAATTAGCAGTTGCGGCTCGTGAATTACAGTGGCTATAAACTGGATTTTCTGAGCCATGCCTTTCGAAAGATCTTCTACTTTTTGGCCTGCCCATTCTGTAAGGTTAAGTTTTTCTAACCATTTTTTGATTTTGGCTTTTGCTTCAGATTTTGACATGCCTTTGAGCTGCGCCAAATACATAAGCTGTTCGCCTACTTTCATTTTTTTGTACAGACCTCGCTCTTCGGGCAAATAACCAATAATTTCTACATGACGAGGGTGAAGCTTTTCTCCATTAATGAGAACTTCGCCTTCATCTGCCATGATGATTTGGTTGATGATTCTGATGAGTGTGGTTTTTCCCGCTCCATTTGGCCCTAATAGGCCAAAAATAGATTGCTTGGGAATGCTTATGCTCACATCGTTCAAAGCTCTATGCTCGGCATAGCTTTTCGAGATGTGATTGGCTTCGAGTATATTCAAGGTTTTCAGGTTTTGTGAATACTTTAAAGTTAATCGGTACTATGCACCTTTAAAAGTAACACAAGATTAAAATTGAAATCCTAATTCTAGTTAAGAACCTGCTGAACGGAAGATGTGATCGATTTGTGGATTTTTGAGACTTCGGTCTTTTTAGTTCTTGGCAAAAACCACGTTGCCCATTGATAGGTCGATATTAAAAGTCAGAAGGTTAGGAGAATCTTCTTTGTAAGCAGAGTTGACAAATACATTGTCGCGGATTGACACAAAGCTGCTTGGTATTTTAAGTTTTCGGAACGATGTATCCTTAATTCGGATCATCATGGGAATTTCTTCTTCAGGAAGATTAATAGAAAGACTACCTGCTCCAACACGTACCCAGATTTCACTGGCCAATTCTGGACTTTGATCAAAATTCATGGTCAATGTTCCAAAGCCCACTTCGGCAATTACAGTTCTTGCTCTTGCCATATTTAGCCGATCAATTTCCACATCACCCAAATCTACGTTCACCATAAAGGTGTCCATTTCAATCAAGTTCTCCATTTTAGAATGGTAGCCAACTTTTACGTGCGCATTGCCAGAGGTAATTTTCATTTTCTCGACAGCTATGTTTGAAAGGTCTATGTAGGCCTTTCCAACTCCATAATTTAAATCGAGATTATAGGGTTTGAAATGAGTTAAATAAACATTCCAGTAGTTCTTAGGGTCTGTAGATTTGCGCCCAAAAATCTTAGAGAGTTTGCTTGTAAAGCCTTCTTTACCGCTATCATTTAAATTCAGCCAAGCGTTAAGCACATTCCCTTCCATTTGCTGACCAAATTCAGGAGTTACATACTCCTCTTCACACAAGCCCATTATATTAATTGGAGTGTCGCCATTTCTGGTCCGGATTTCACAAGTGCCTGAACTGGCTTTAAGATAGAAATTGATTTTTTCGCAAGAAGCATCGTCCTGCACTGTAAAATGAGTTTTTGTTTGACCCCACACATTCATTTCTGCAATTCCAATACTTACAATTGCCAGCAATATTACCCTATACATGGACTTGAATACGAGTTGTGAAGGATAGGGTTGCAAAACGAAAAAATTACTGATTTTTAATACAAACAAAAAAAGAGTCGATTTCCATCGACTCCTCAAATATAAACGGGTATTTTAAATCTCTCTAGAAAAACTCTTTTACCTTTTCAAAAAAGCCTTTTTCTCCTTTTTCTGGATTTGGTCTCATGTTGTCCGACTTACTTAGCTTCTCCAGCATTTCGCGTTCTTCTGAAGTTAGTTTTTTCGGTGTCCAAACATTCAAATGTATAAGCTGATCGCCCTTTCCATAACCGTTAAGGTCTTTTATTCCTTTGCCTCTTAAGCGAAGAATCTTTCCACTTTGAGTTCCAGCGTCTACTTTAATCCGTACTTTACCATCAATGGTTGGCACTTCTATACTGGTACCCAAGGCTGCCTCTGTAAAGCTGATGTAAAGATCGTACAACACATTGTTGCCGTCTCTTTTTAATTCTTCGTGCTCCTTTTCTTCAATAACAATCAGTAAGTCGCCAGCAACTCCGCCACCGGGTGCCATATTACCTTTGCCCGACATTGAAAGTTGCATTCCTTCGGCTACGCCTGCTGGTATTTTAATTGGAATGATTTCTTCTTTCATTTCCAAACCAGTGCTATCAACCCCTGGAGGACGTTGATCAATGATTTTTCCGCTACCATGACAAGTTGAACAAGTGCTGGCCGAAACCATTTGTCCCAACATGGTATTCACTACTTTCTTTTGTTGACCAGAGCCACCACAAGTAGGGCAAGTTTTGAAAGTAACTCCGCTGGCATTTACCAAACGGCTTACTTTAATTTTCTTTTCAACACCTTCAGCAATTTCGTCAAGCGTGAGCTTTAGTTTTATGCGTAGGTTAGAACCTTTACGCTGACGGCTTCTGCCGCCACCTCCACCAAAGAAGCTTTCGAACGGACTACCTCCTCCACCTCCAAAGATATCTCCGAACTGTGAGAAAATGTCGTCCATGTTCATGCCGCCACCCTGACCGCCTGCACCTGCGCGCATGCCATCATGTCCGAAACGATCATATTGCGCACGCTTGTCTGCGTTGCTCAATACTTCATACGCCTCGGCAGCCTCCTTAAACTTGTCTTCTGCTTCAGGGTTATCTGGATTTTTATCGGGGTGATATTTAATGGCCATTTTACGATATGCCTTTTTCAGCTCATCGTCAGTTGCGCCTTTACTAACCCCTAATATGTCGTAGTAGTCTCTTTTTGCCATCTTATGCTCCTATCACCACCTTTGCGAAACGAACCACTTTTTCTCCTAAGAAATAGCCCTTTTCAACGGTATCTATAATCTTACCTTTTAATTCTTCTTCCTCAACAGGGAACTGCGTTACGGCTTCATGCAAATCGGCATCAAAAGCGGTTCCTTTTTCTGTATTCATGAGCTTTAGCCCTTTAGATTCTAGGGTTTTCAAAAGCTTTTTATGAATTAGTTCGAAGCCCTCTTTTACTGCTTCAATATCTTCTTGCTTTTGATTAGCCTGCTGAGCTCTTTCAAAATCGTCTATGGTTGGAATCAAATCAGCCATTAAATCTTGAGAGGCCGTTTTAATCAGCTCTATTCTTTCTTTAGCATTTCTTCTTCTAAAGTTCTCGAACTCTGAATAAAGCCTTAAGTATTTATCTTTTGCCTCGGCAACCTCAATGGTTAATTTTTCTTCGGCAGTTAACTCAATAGGTTCTTCTATTTCTTCATTCTGCGCTTCAGCAGTCTCATCCTTCTCTGCCTCTTCAGTAGCAACATTTTCATTTACTACCTCTTCATTCTCTTGCGCTTTGTTTTTCTTCTTCATCGATTCTTTATCAGTTTTTAAAAATGCCGAAAACATTTTTCTTATTCTCGCCATTTTACCTCCTTAAAAACAGACGCTCGGCTGCAATTATATTGCCAAGCGTAGTTTTGTGTCATTCTGACATAAGCCAGAAAGAATGAGGTAAATTAAATGGCAGTTTTACATCTAGGATTTAGATGGATTCAACTTGCTCCAAAGCAGGTCTTTCAGTTCTTGCAAACCTATTTGGGCTACGGATGAAATGAAAAGTGTTGGAAGAGTTTTAGGCAGCATTGCCTTCATTTCTTCAATCATTTGTTCATCCAACATGTCGGTTTTAGAAATGGCCAAAACACGTTCCTTGTCTAAGAGCTCAGGGTTATATTTGGTAAGCTCACCTAATAGAATTTCATACTCCTTCGCTACATCATCGGCATCGGCTGGCACCAAAAACAACAATAGGGAATTCCTTTCAATATGCCTCAAAAACCTTAAACCCAAGCCCTTTCCTTCAGCAGCGCCTTCGATAATACCGGGTATATCTGCCATCACAAACGAGCGATGATCACGGTAAGGCACAACCCCTAAATTTGGAACAAGTGTGGTAAACGGGTAATCTGCAATCTCTGGTTTTGCTGCTGAAAGCACCGAGAGCAAAGTAGATTTACCAGCATTTGGAAAGCCTACCAAACCTACATCGGCCAAAAGCTTAAGCTCAAGTACAAAAATAGTGTCAATACCTGCCTCGCCCGGTTGTGCGTAGCGAGGTGTTTGGTTGGTTGAGGTATTAAAGTGTTGATTACCTAAACCTCCACGACCACCTTTGGCAAGTATAATTTCTTCGTTATGCTCGGTAATTTCACAGACAATCTCATTGGTTTCGGCATCACGTGCTACAGTGCCCAATGGTACCTCTAGAATAATATCTTTCCCGTCAGCTCCGGTACTTCCGTGCCCAGAACCTCCTTCACCATTTTGAGCAAAAACATGTTTTTGGTAACGTAAATGGAGTAAGGTCCAAAGGTTTGAGCTTCCTCTAAGAATAATATGGCCACCACGACCACCATCACCGCCATCTGGACCACCTTTTGGTACGTGTTTTTCTCTACGCATGTGTACAGCGCCTGCGCCTCCATTGCCCGATCGGCAATAAAGTCTGACGTGATCAATAAAATTGGAACTGGCCATAATGCGTATTTAATATGTGTTCAACTTAAAGAGTCTTAGTAAATAGAACTCACTGTATTTATGAAAACAAAAAAGATGATCAACCCGAAAGTGACCATCTTCAAATTACTAATTTTCCTGTAAGTATTAAGCGTATTGCTTATCAATTGCCTTTTCGATCTGTCCAAAAATTGAATCAATGGAGCCTACTCCGTTTACTTTACAGATTTTATTTTGTTTAGCGTAGAACTCAGCAACAGGTACCGTTTTATTGTTGTATTCCTGAATTCTTACATTAATTTTTTCTTCGTTTTGATCGTCTGCGCGTTCTGAAGTTTTACCTCTTTCTAATAAACGCTTTTTCAACTCTTCAACTGGCACTTCAAGCATTATCATACAAGAAATGGTGGTGTTGTATTTCATCAAAAGCTCATCTAAAGCCTCGGCTTGCGCTACAGTTCTAGGAAAACCATCGAAAATAAAACCCGGAGCAGTTTTATATTCTTTTATAGTTTCGCCCACCATACCTATTACCACTTCGTCTGGAACGAGTTTACCGTTGTCCATAAAGCCTTGGGCTTTTTTGCCCAGCTCAGTACCTTCTCCTAAATGCTTTCTGAATAAATCTCCTGTGGAAATGTGCTTCAGCCTGTACTTTTTAATGATGTTTTCGCTTTGTGTACCTTTCCCCGCTCCTGGAGGGCCGAATAAAACTATATTAACCATTTACCAAATTAGATTTTGAGGCTTCAAATATAGTGAAGGAAATTTTTAGGCTCCCTTCAATTGATAAATATCTTTAAGATTTCGGCCATGGCCGTTATAATCAAGGCCATACCCTACAACGAATTTCTCAGGAATTTCAAAGCCTACATAGTCCAATTTGAGGTCTTTTTCGAGCTTTTCTGGCTTAAGCAAAAGTGTAGCTACTCGTATGGATTTGGGGCCTCTTTCTTGAAAAAACTTAATTACTTGATCCATTGTAAGGCCAGAATCTACAATATCCTCTATAAGAACAAGGTGCCTCCCAAATACGTTTTCTTGCAGCCCCAACACTTGCTTTACAGCTCCAGTACTTTCCATGCCTTTGTATGAAGCCATTCTAATAAAGGCAATTTCGGAAGGCACATTTACGGCCTTCATCAGATCACTAGCGAACATAAATGAGCCATTCAAAATGCCAATGAACAATGGATTTTTATTGGCATACTCCTCATTCATTTCATCGCCTATTTCTGCAATGCGCTGTTGGATTTCAGATTCGTTTAAATAAACCTCAAATTCCTTATCGCGAACTTTGATTGTATTCACAGGTAGTAAATTTTGGCGCAAGTTAATAATTACAGTCGCTCCATCAGCACTTTGTACAAAGCAATCATGCAATCGATGTCGTGTTTGTGCACTTTCTCGTCTGGGCTATGTACATGATCTTCAGGTGCGCCAACAAAACACCAATCAAAAGGATATGGTGAAAGCTGAAGTTCACGGCCATCGCTAGAGCCAGCGCCTTCTACCTCAAGTTGAAAGTCAATACCTGATTCTACAGCAATTTTGATGATTTTCTGTATATAACTTCTGCGCGGAATATTTCTGTCGCGCATCGAAATGGCTACGCCTTGACCATGCGGAACGCCTTCGGTTACCCAAGTAATATCTGAAATTAAGGCCTGTTTTACTCCCCATTGCTCATACATGTGTTTGGCCAAATATGGTATAGCTCCTCCTCCGTGTTCTTCCCAACAGCCAAAAGCAATTACTCCGTCTTCTAAAGTCTCCGCTACTTTTAATGCATTGAACACCCCCAAGCGGTTGTCCATATAGCAAGACTGAATGTATTCATCATCTTCACGAAAATCACACTTAAAGACGAGTTCTGTTCCTCGTTCAATACCTCTTGGAAACTTGTAATAAAGGTGCCCATCATCTTCAAACAATTCGCATTCAATGGGCCCCATTGAATCATGCCCTACCAACTTATATCCTGTTTCTGCTTTCGGTCCGCCAATGGCCACTAACTGATCGTTGTAGCGCACTGTAAAACCAATACTGTCCATATGAGCAAAAATGGCAGTTCGAGGCGTACCAAACTTAAGCATTACGCAGTCTTGAAATTCATCTCCAAAAATCACTTCTGGTTTAGTTTTCCATTTAGAAGCATTCACCTCTACATAATTTAGGATGAACTCTTTCATTGCTACTTCGTTTCCAGAAGGTGCATGAATTTGACAAAGTGTTTTAAGCAGTTTGAAGTCCATAATTGAGAATTTGGCCAAAATTAAGTTGGTCTTTTGTCATAGCCTAGGATTGTCATGCAAATTCACCTTTCAACCCATATTGTCGAAACGAGCAAATGTTTCCATTAAATTTGCAGCGAATTTCAAATTGAATGAGAATACTCAATACATCGAATAGCATTGCCAATAACTATTTGGCTGAACTCAGAAATGTTGAGGTGCAAACCGACCGCTTACGTTTTAGAACCAACCTTCAGCGACTTGGTACTTTAATGGCTTATGAAATCTCTAAAAGTTTGGCCTACAAAACGACTGAAATTCAAACGCCACTGGCCAAGACTTCGGAACAAACCATTAGTGATTCAATTGCCTTAGTTTCTATTTTAAGAGCAGCCATACCATTTATGAATGGTTTCTTAGAAGTATTCGACAATGCCGAAGTAGGTTTTATTGGTGCTTGGCGAAAAGAGGAAACGGACAATATAGAGGTAGCACTAGAGTACACAGCAGCGCCTAACATAAATGACAAGACCTTAATTTTGATCGACCCAATGTTGGCTACAGGTAAGTCACTTGTTTCTAGTTTAAATCAAATCCTGAAACATGGCACTCCATCCACAATTCATTTAGCTTCGGTAATTGCTGCGCCAGAGGGTATTGAATACTTAAAAAATAACATCAAGGTAAAACATGAGTTATGGACATGGGCGGTTGACGAAAAACTAAACGATAAATCATATATAGTGCCCGGTTTGGGCGATGCAGGTGATCTTTCATTCGGGTCAAAACTTTAATTCATGCTTCTGAATACTATACTAATTCTTGTTTTGGGTTTAGCTACCCTTATTGTAGGAGGTGAAATTCTTGTAAAGGGATCATCTAAATTGGCCTTGCGATTTAACGTAAGTAGCTTGGTGGTTGGCCTTACTGTAGTGGCTTTTGGTACATCGGCACCAGAGCTCTTGGTTAGCTTAAACTCAGCACTAAAAGGCGCTCCGGATTTTGCTTTAGGTAACGTAATTGGCTCCAACATTTCCAACTTGGCATTAGTGCTTGGTACTGCGGCTCTTTTCGGTTTTATTCCCATAAAAAAAGACAGTGCTCGAAGAGATTGGCCTGTTACTTTAGGGGCATCTATTCTCTTATATATTTTTGCCTACAACGGCATGATCACCAGTATGGAGGGCACAATTCTAGTCGTCCTTTTGGTTATTTATTTGGGGTCTTTACTTTATACTACACGTAAAGAGCAGATTAAGTTAGATGTTGAAGAACCTAAAGACAAGCTAGAAAAATGGGGTATTACTAAGGACCTTTTTCAAGTTGGTTTAGGTATTCTATGTCTATACTTTGGAGCAGATTGGTTTATTGGTGGTGCCGAAGAAATTGCCGTGGATTTAGGTGTGTCGCAGCGGGTTATAGGGCTTACTGTATTGGCGTTGGGCACAAGCTTACCTGAGCTTTTCACCTCTGTTATTGCCGCCAGAAAAGGAGAAACGGACCTTGCCTTAGGAAATTTATTGGGCTCAAATATTTTCAATGTACTTTCCATTGTAGGGATTACAAGCATTATTAAGCCGCTTTCGGTAAACATGGATATTTTACACACCGACTTCCCTTGGATGATCGGCATTACAGTACTTATCCTTCCTTTAATGATTATCCGTAAAAGACTGGGAATGCCCTCAGGAATTATTCTGATTGCATCGTATCTCTTGTATGTATTTTTCTTACTGAAGTAATGCTAGAAAAAGTCTTTACCTATTTTGGTATTTATTTGTTGGCTTGTCTCAAGTCAATTCTTCCCCCTTTATTAGGTCCGAACGTAGGCATGAGTCCGTTAGAAATCATCATTATTACCATGGCTGGACTAATGACCAGTGTTGTCTTATTTTCCTTTTTAGGAGAGAAAATAAAAAAGAATGTGCTACCTATTTTCATTAGAAAGAAAGGTAAATTTTCACCCCAAAGCCGCAGAATGGTAAAAATTTGGACGAAGTATGGCATTATTGGCACCTGCTTTCTTACCCCTCTAATCCTATCTCCAGTGGGTGGTTCTCTTTTGGTTTCAACGGTTGGCGCTCCCCGCAAACAGGTCTTTTTCTACATGTTTATTTTTGGGCTGTTTTGGTCTATTGTCTGGACATTCTCAGTGGACTGGCTAATTGATTTGGGCTTGATTAATTCGAGGTGATTAAATTCTTTTCCTCACCTCCCTACCCTCCTCCAGGAGGGATTGCTCCGTGTTAGCTTAGAGAGTTACTTATTTTTTAGAGCAAAATAGCCCTAACAGAAAAAAGGATTATGACTATGATAAACCCCGGCAAGAGTGTATTGATTAATGCATTCTTGCGACCAAACCCTTGCACACTTTTTATATAAGTATACAGTAGGAAGAAAGATATTAGGTTCAGTAGCCATTCTATAAAACTTAATGAGTTTTCGAAGTTTTGCACTCCAAATACAAGAGCAATTAACTTGAATGCGAGGCCATAAAGCTCAGTACAGAAAGATAATATAACGGCATATTGAATATCAGAGAATGATGCACTCCCTCCTAAATAACCACCCAACTTGAAATAAATGAAAGGTAAAACTTTAACTAGAAGAGCATAGATTAAAAAGGAGTAAAGAACAAAAAGCAATAACTGTAAAACAAAGTCTTGAAAAGGATCCCCCATTAAAGTCGATGAAGTACCAGCAATAAAAACATTTACTGAGGCAATGATTGAAACCAGGGCAGGTAATATCCAATGTCCTCTATATTCTCCTTCAAGAATTACCCTTGTCGGTTCTTTCCAAAACCTAAATAGAACTAACCTAATTAGATTACTCCTCTCCCTCATCAGGTAACATTTCAATGTCCTGAATCAATACCTTTTTTGAAATGGCTTGACCAGTAATGGTTGCAGCCAAGCCTCCCAAGGCAGTTTCTTTGTAGCGTGTTTCCATACTTTGGCCTACTTCGCCCATGGCCTCCACACATTCATCTACCGGAATCACGGCATTTACATTGGCCAATGCAATTTGTGCCGAACTATTGGCAATGGCAGCTGCGCTAGCATTTCGCACCACACAAGGCACTTCCACCAAACCAGCAACAGGGTCGCATATTAAACCTAGCATACACTGAATGGTGATGGCCACTGCATTAAAAACTTGGTCGATTGAGCCGCCTAAGCAATACACAATGGCACCAGAAGCCATTGCTGCTGCGCTACCTGTCTCGGCTTGACAACCGCCTACCGCTCCAGCAATGGAAGCACGTTTTTCCATAATCAAAGCGATACCTGCACTTACCAAAAGACCTTCGTGAATCTTACGGTCTGATACATCATGTAACTCTTGGAAGGTAACTAGAACACCAGGAATAATTCCCGAAGCACCTGCGGTGGGGGCTGCTACAACGCGCCCCATGCATGAGTTCACTTCTTTAGCAGCTAGTGCACGAGAAATCAACACTTGAAATTCTTTACTCAAAACGGTAACAGGGTGGTTGTATACTTTCTTTGCTCCATTATTGATCATGCCTGACCGAGAAGTCATATCCTCTGTGAGGCCTGTTTGTACGGCCTCTTTCATCACCGTATAGGCGTTCTCCAAACTCGCCCAAATGAATTCTTCATCACGTTGCTTTTGCTGCACCTCGTATTCAATTACGGGTTCAAAAAGCTTCATGTCGTTGGCTTCACAATAGGACTTCCAACCTTTAAAATCATCGAAAAGAAAGCTCATAACTGTATACCTTTTTTACAAAGCTAAGGGAATTTAAGCAAAGGATGGAATAAGTATTTACTAAGCTAAAACTGAATTCACTTGTGTTTGCCTAAATACTCTCTAAATGTCAATCGATAGGTTTGGCTTACAGGAAGATATTCACTGTTGACCCTTACTTTGTCGCTTGCCACTAATTCAATATGCTGGGTATTGATAATATAGGATTGATGAATTCTTACAAAGGCTTTTTGAATAAGATCTTGTTCCAAATCTTTCATATTCATCAAGCTCATAATCTTTCGGCTTTTCGTAATAAACATCACATAGTCCTTTTGCCCTTTGATATATAGAATATTGTCCAGCTGTACTTTCACCAAGTCTCGTCCATCCTTCACAAATAGGAAGTCATCTTGGGACGAATTGTTTAATGAACTGGTAGGTTTTTCAATTGGAAAAGAAGTGAATGCCTTGTTTATCGCCTTTAAAAAACGAGGGAAATCAAAAGGTTTCAGCAAATAGTCGATGGCATCCAATTCGAAACCATCGATGGCATATTCGGCAAAAGCAGTGGTGAAAATCACTTTAAGCCGATTACCAAGCGTTTTCAGTAAATCGATTCCACTAATTCCTGGCATTTTTATATCCAAGAAAATTAAGTCCACTTTATTATGGTTGAGGAAGGAAAGCGCATCCAGACCATTGGAGAAATCGCCCAAAACAGAAAGTTGCGGAACCCTACTGCAATAGTCAAGGAGCAGTTTACGAGCAAAAGGCTCATCATCAATAATTACACAACAAATCTTCACGACAAGCCTAAGCTAAGTGAAATACTAAACTTTTCCTTTTCTGGTAGAATCTCTAAATGGTGCTGATGTGGATAGCTCAACACCAACCGCCTTTCCACATTCTTCAAACCAAAACCCGAAGGCGCATCTTTTTCTTTCTGGGCAGGGCTCACACTATTTTCAACCTTAAAAATCAGTTGCTTAGAAGTGGAAGAAAGCTTCACCTTGATCCAATTTTCGGTTTGTTGGTCGCTAATGCCGTGCTTGAAAGCGTTTTCTACAAAAGGAATGAAAATCAAGGGTGTAATTTCAATTTGTTCATCCACCTCACTTGTATCAAAACTCAGTTCAAAACGATTATTGAGCCTAATACCTTCCAGTGCCAAGTAGTCTTTGATATAGTTGATTTCCTTTGATAGCGCCACTTTAGGTTTATTAGAATCGTAAATCATGTAACGCATTATGTTGGACAGTTTTACAATCACCTCAGTGGCTTGATCACTTTTAATCTGCGTCAAATAACTCAAGTTGTGGAGCGTGTTAAATAGAAAATGGGGGTTAATTTGCGCTTTGAGGTAATTGAGTTCAGCGGTTAATTTCTGGTTTTCCAGTTCACGCTTTTTGTTCTCCAATTCAAACCAGTCTACCGCAAACTTGATCATTCCCGTGAAAATCATAAAGCTCATTTCGTCCCAAAGTGTACTTACAAACCTTGCCCAGCCAAAAGTTTCATAATAATCAGAAGGTGAATATTTTATGAGCACAGCATTTTCAGCCAATACTTGAAAGAACATTACCACAGCAATGGCCAAGACCAATTTTAGCAAGTATTTCTTAATGTTCTTACTTCTGAGCAGATCGGGTAGAATGAAAAAATAGTGCGTATAACTCAGAATAATGTGAAAGAACATCGGTAAGGCAATCCTCACAAAGGCCGTTTCAGCAGGCATAAAAACCGTAAAGTCGTAGAATTTATAGCTAAAGAAAAGCAGCCAAAAGCTGAAATTCAGCCAGAAAATCCGATTCTTTAAAAAGTTGGGCTTCATTAGCCCTAAAGTATCCATTTTCAGTGGTCTTGAGAAGAACAATGTCAACTCACAGTCAAATAATCGATAGTTGGTAAGTTTTAATCTACATCTCAGTTTCTTCTACCTTAAAAGTCCATGTTGTCGATTTTTACGAGCAGAGGATATATTCATTCATCCTTTTAAAAAGAAAAATGGGTCTTTAGCATCCATGAAAAAGATAAAACACATTATAGCCCTTATTCCCATGATTTTCTCATGGCAATTAAATGCTCAAGTCGTTGATACCATTCCCGTAGGTGATCATTTTAAAATGATAGATCAGCTAGAAATGGGTACAACCAAGGATATTATTTTTACAGAAATGGCTGGAGTAGTTCGTTCGGTCAGTTTGAAAATCAAAACAACTGAAAAAGTAAACATTAACGGCATTGATTACTTGGCCATTAGGCATAGCTGGACTACAGGGAATCCTGACACTTCGGGTGATTTTTACTACCTCTGCGAACCAGAAACACTAAAGCCAGTTCAGCACATTAGAAATACCAAGCAGAATGGCAAAGAGGCTTTTAGCTTTCAAGAAATGAAGATTGTTGGGTTAGATTCAGCAACAGACAATAAACAAAAAGATTTTAATCTAGAGTTAACTGAGCCAACTTATAACTGGGAAATTGACTTAGAGACCTATTCCTTGCTCCCTATGAAAATGGGCTACGAAGCAGTTATGAATTTCTATCATCCGGGCGGATCTGCTCCAAGCTTCTATCATCTAAAGATTATTGGTTCTGAAAAGCTAATATTACCAGATGGCCTAGAAATGGATTGTTGGGTTTTATTTACCGACTATGGCGGTACACAGCCTACAAAATTTTGGTACACTAAAACGAATCAAAACTTCATAAAGATGGAAGGGAAGTACAAGCAACTGACAATTCGAAAAGAGCGGATATTTTAGAACGAACAATTCCTATCTTTGCGGCATGGAATTGAAGAACGATCTGATTTTACGTGCTGCCAGAGGCGAAAAGACTGAAAGAACTCCAGTATGGTTAATGCGCCAAGCAGGCAGAATTTTACCTGAATATCGTGCGGTTAGAAATAGCCTTAGCGGATTTATTGAGTTGGTAAAAAATCCTGACTTAGCAGCCGAGGTAACTATTCAACCAGTGGATATCTTAGGAGTCGATGCCGCCATCATTTTCTCAGATATTCTCGTGATTCCAGAAGCCATGGGCTTGCCTTACGAAATGATCGAAAAGAAAGGGCCTTGGTTTCCGAACACCATAAAGTCTGAAGCAGACTTAAAAAACATCAGAATTGCCGATTCTTCTTCCGACTTGGGTTATGTTATTGATGCCATTAAAGTAACCAAAAGAGAACTGGCTGGGCGCGTGCCTTTGATTGGCTTTGCAGGTGCACCATGGACTATTTTCTGCTATATGGTAGAAGGCCACGGAAGCAAGACCTTCTCCAACGCTCGAAAAATGCTGTACACTCAACCTGCCTTGGCCGAAAAGCTGATGCAAATGATTACCGATAGCACCATTACTTACTTAAAAGCTCAAATTGAAGCCGGTGCCAATATCGTTCAAGTATTCGATTCGTGGGCAGGTATTTTACCAGCAGATCAATACGAACAATTCTCGATGAAATACATTCGTCAAATTTGCTCAGCCATTACCGAAGTGCCAGTAACTGTGTTTGCCAAAGGAGCTTACTTCGCGAGAAAATCTATGGCTACTTTAGATTGTGAAACCATCGGGCTGGACTGGAACATGGACATTAAAGAAAGTCGTGAGTTAGTTGGGCCAAACAAAACCTTACAAGGTAATCTCGATCCTTGTGTGCTTTACGGTTCTAATACCGAAGTGGAAGCGGCCACCAAAAAGATGCTTGATGCTTTTGGACCCGACCGTCATATTGCCAATTTAGGGCATGGTGTTTACCCAGACATTGACCCAGAGAAGGTGAAGGTGTTTGTAAACACAGTGAAGGAATATAGCACAGGTATGAGGAATTAATCTCAAAGATGTGTCTTTGACGAAAACACTCTTTCCTAAACGATTAGAACACCACCGTCTATTAAAAGCTTAAGGTTCATCACCCACTTTCAAATATCGCTTGCATTGTGTTAATTGGTTGGTAAATCTTGAGCTATGAAAAGACCTTACCAATTCTCTCTGCTAGCATTTGTGCTTTTAGCCCTGTCGGCTTTTACTTTTAAAACCGACCCTGCGCCTACTTTAAAAGAAAGAATCATTGAACTCTCTAAAAAAGTAGAGCCTAAGGTGATTGAATGGCGACATCACATTCACCAAAATCCAGAGCTTTCCAATCGCGAGTTTAAAACGGCTGCCTACATCGCAGCTCATTTGAAGGGCTTGGGTATTGAAGTACAAGAAGGCGTAGCCAAAACGGGTGTAGTGGGAATTCTTAAAGGAGGAAAACCCGGGCCTGTAATGGGCTTAAGAGCCGATATTGACGGACTTCCTGTAAAAGAAAGGGTGGATCTGCCATGGGCATCTAAAGCCATGGGCGAATACCAAGGCGCTGAAGTACCTGTGATGCATGCCTGTGGTCACGACACCCATGTAGCCATTTTAATGGGTGTGGCCGAAGTACTTTCTCAAGTGAAAGCCGATTTAAAAGGCACTATAAAGTTCATTTTTCAACCTGCAGAAGAAGGAGCTCCTGCAGGTGAAGAAGGCGGTGCCGACTTAATGGTCAAAGAAGGAGTTTTAGAGGGAATGGATGCCATTTTCGGCTTACACATTAATGCCCAAACCGAAGTAGGACAAGTGAAATATCGCCCTGAAGGAATTATGGCGGCCGTAAATAGCTTCGAAATTAAAATCAAAGGAAAACAGACGCATGGTTCTACACCATGGACGGGCATCGACCCGATTGTAACGGCAGCTCAAATCATTAATAATGTTCAAACCATAGTGAGCAGAAGTATGCCTCTGACGACCCAAGCAGCTGTAGTTTCATTTGGTAAAATTGAAGCGGGGGTAAGGAGTAATATCATTCCGGAAGAAGCCACCTTGGTGGGCACCATTCGTACTTTGGACGCTAACATGAGAGAAAGGCTTTTTGAGCGCCTTCGCACCATTGTAAAGAGTACCGCTGAAAGTAATGAAGCGGAAGCTACCTTGTACATTGATAAAGGTTATCCTATTACCTACAACGATCCACAGCTCACAGCTAAAATGGCTGACACATTCGTAGATGTAGTTGGTGCCCAAAACGTGACTCCCAACATGAATGCTATTACGGGAGCCGAAGATTTTTCGTTCTTTCAAGAAAAAATCCCTGGGCTGTATTTCTTTATTGGAGGTGCACCAAAAGGAGTGGATGCTGAAAAACAAGCTCCTCATCACACCCCTGATTTTTATGTGGACGATGCCGGAATGATAACAGGCATCAACTTATTGAGTAGAATGGTGGTGGATTACCCTGAGGTGACGATTTCGAAAAAATAATCAGAAATAAAGAAGCTTTCCAAAAGATTAAACTTTTGGAAAGCTTTGAATTAATTAATTCAGAATCTTATTGTCTTCGGCTTCTTCCATCAAGTCTTCTTTATTGATGGGCACTACGCCTACATGTTCGCAAACGAGGCCACCTGCTAAATTGGCCAAGGCCGCAGCTTTTTGAGCCGACATGCCCACTGCCAAAGCGCAAGCCATCACACTAATTACTGTGTCGCCAGCACCAGAAACATCAGAAATATGACGGATGTGGGCAGGGATCAGGTGTGTTTCGCCATTGTCTTTAATGAAAACTCCATACTCCGAAAGGGTCACCATCACCATTTCGGCATTCAGTTTAGACTGGAGCAAAGTCACTCCATCGCGCACTGAATCTATGTTTTTAGGATCTACTTGAATGTTCAAGCCTTCTCTCAGTTCTTTCAAATTAGGCTTAAAAAGGGTCACCCCTTTATAATCCATAAAATTGCGCCTCTTCGGATCTACCACCGTTGCTATGCCCAATCGGGACGCTTCTTTAACAGTTTCTTCAATGATGGTGGCATTAATCACGCCCTTGTCGTAATCCTCAAAAACCACTACATCGCAATTGGGCAATAAGCGTTTGATATTGGCCAATAGCTGTGCTTGTTCAGTAGCACTGAGCTCCTTGTCAGTTTCTGTATCTACCCTCAGCATTTGATGGGCTCCGGCCAAAATACGCTCCTTCACAGTGGTATCTCTTTCGGAACTGGTCAATACGCCATTGCTTGGAATTCCCTTTTCTTCCAGCCGGTTCAAGAAAAATTCACCGTCCAGATCGTTGCCCACAATGGCACATGGAATTGGTGTAGCCCCCAATGCTTGCACATTCAAGGCTACATTTGCAGCACCTCCCAAACGTTTCTCTTTTCTTTCTGTAAGCACCACAGGCACAGGAGCCTCTGGTGAAATTCTAGACACTTTGCCAAACACATAAGAATCTACCATTACATCGCCAATCACCAATACTCTAAGTTTGGAGAAGGCTTCGAAAAGTTCGTTAACGTTTGAGAATTCCATTAAGAAAGTTTAGAAACCGCTATTTTAATTCTGGTAATGGCCTCCCGTAAATCTTCTTCAGAAGCAGCATATGACAAACGAATGCAGTTGGCATCACCAAAAGCATCACCAGTTACCACAGACACCTGCGCCTGATCTAAAAGGTATAGGCTTAGGTCATCTGCATTGTTAATGGTTACATTTCCGTCCGTTTTACCGAAAAGCGCTGTTACATCTGGAAAGAAGTAGAAAGCACCCGTAGGCAAATTGGTTTTAAAACCTGGCACTTCGTCCAATAATGCTTTTACTATATCTCTTCTTCTTAAATATTCCTTCGACATTTCTACCGTTGGAGCAAGGTCGGTAGTAAGTGCAGTTAACGCTGCTCTTTGAGCAATGCTACAGTTGGCAGAAGTAATTTGCCCTTGAATTTTATTGCATGCCTTAGCCAACCAAAGTGGTGCGCCTAGGTATCCAACTCTCCAGCCTGTCATGGCAAAACCTTTGGCCATACCGTTAATGGTTACGGTTCTGTCAATCATTCCTTCAATCGCGCCAATACTCGCGTGTGCACCTGTATAATTGATGTGTTCGTAGATTTCGTCAGCAATAACCACAATGTCCTTGTGTTTTTTAATTACTTCAGAAATCGCTGTTAATTCTTCAAGTGTAAATACTGAACCCGTTGGGTTACATGGCGAAGAATATATGATGGCCTTGGTTTTTGGCGTAATGGCTTGCTCCAGTTGTTCCGGAGTTACTTTAAAATCTGACTCAATACCACCCTTAGCATACACAGGCACACCGCCTGCTAATTCTATTAGAGAAGAGTAGCTTACCCAGAATGGAGAAAAAACTACTACCTCATCACCTTCATTCAATAAAGCTAAAAATACGTTGGCGATAGACTGCTTGGCTCCATTGGAAACCACAATCTGATCTGGTGAATAATCTAAGTTATTCTCGTTTTTAAATTTAGCAGAAATGGCCTGCCTTAAATCTAAATAACCATTTACAGGAGGGTACGCAAAGTATTTACCCTCATCAATCGCTGCCTTAGCGCCCTCTTGAATATGTTTTGGAGTTTTAAAGTCGGGCTCGCCCAAACTTAAACTTATCACGTTAATGCCTTTTTCTTTTAGCTCACGGGCTTTAGCTGCCATGGCTAATGTGGCCGATTCGGCCATGTTCTTTACTCTATCAGATACCATTGTAGACATGCAATTAATTCAATGTGGGGCAAAAGTAGCTATTTATAGATTGTTGTACCAAATACCAATTGGAATGTTCTTCAATTCTACAAATTGTGGAGTCAAAACGACTGAATATTTCTCGATTGTAGAAAATATTACCAATGCTTGTTTCTCTATGCCAACATAAAAAATGCCCTTGGAGCCAAAATTTAAATGATTCTTCGGTTTGGCACGATTATCACATATAGACTAGCCAAACGACATGGTTATGAAAACTTTAGAAACTAGCCCGGAAAAATTGAAAAGAGTAATTAAGAAAATTGCTGACGCAGCAAAGATTGCCCACTTCATGAACAAGCTTTCTGTATCAGAAGATTCTAAGGATTACTTCGCCATTCACGAAAACAATTTATCTAATACAAGAGCCTTGCTTTTCAAAAGTATTGGTGCTTCTACCAAAGACCTACACATTTTGTATGGTACCAATTGGGCGCCAGCTTTAGTATACGCTCAAATTCGTTTTTGGAAATACAATGATTTAGAAATGATTGATGTATTGAAAACGAAAGTAAGCAAAGCTTTGAATGAACTAGATGAAGTAGCTTCAACACCACATGAAACAATAAAAATGAGCGACTTGAACGAAGCCTCTAACAACTTGAGCATTCTCTTGTCAGCCTTGAACACCCAGCGTTTTTATGCATCGGGTATGTTAAGCGAAATCAATTAGGCTTTAAGCCGTAGCTATAGATGACGAAGGGCGATCGAAATGATCGCCCTTCGTGTTTTTATTAGGTTATTGAGCTCAGTTTACTTGTACTCAGAACGAGTCATAATACTTCTACCCAAAGTAATCTCATCAGTATATTCCAGTTCTCCACCCATCGGAATTCCACGTGCAATAGAGGTAATCTTCACTCCTAATTCTTTGAGTTTTTTTGTAATATAAAAAGCGGTAGTATCGCCTTCCATGGTCGGGCTCAATGCCAAAATTACTTCATCAATTCTAGGTTCGCTTTTTTGAATACGCTCTACCAATGAATCTATGTGAATATCGCTTGGGCCAATGCCCTCAATCGGAGAAATTACTCCTCCTAACACATGGTAAAGGCCTCTGTATTGAGCCGTGTTTTCTATGGCCATTACATCAGGGGTATCGGTTACCACGCAAATTGTAGTTAAATCACGCTTAATAGTACGGCAGGTGCAATCTGTAGTATCCGAAATAATATGGCAGGTATTGCAGTATTTAATACCTTCGCGCAACTCATTAAGCGCAGTAGTCAAATGTGCGGTGCTTATAAGGTCTTGCTTTAATAAATGCAGCACTAACCTTAAAGCAGTTTTCTTTCCTATGCCCGGAAGTTTAGAGATTTCCTCAATGGCATTCTCGACAATTTTTGGAGGGAAGTTCAAGTTGAAATGCGATGTAAATTAAAGTACGGTAGCGGTAATTCCTGCAGAAAGAATACTTTCACACATCGGTTTTAACTCAGTAAACGAGCCATTTTTAACGGTACACTTTCCTTTATAATGAATCAACATCGTACACTGTTCTGCTTGCTCTGCAGTGTGCTTACAAACCTTGATTAAAATATTGATGACATGCTCAAACGTATTAAAGTCATCATTGAAAACTACCAAATCACATAATTCCTCATCTGTAGTTTTTTCGAGTACCTCGACTAACTCTTCTTCTTGATAGCTGAAATTCATGTTATTAATTTTTTACAAATGTACAAAAAAACACTTGTTGGCTAAACTGTCTGTTTGTCTAATTGGTTCGTTCTGCTTTTTGGTGTCCACAGTTTTTTCACGGATATTCAAACTTTAATTTACTAGTTCTTTGGTATGAATCCCACATTAGTCATTTCAATTATAGGCGGTTATTTTTTGCTGCTGATTCTCATTTCTCGATTTACCTCGAAAGGAGCCGATTCAGCCACTTTTTTTACGGCCAACAAGCAGTCGCCTTGGTATTTGGTGGCTTTCGGAATGATTGGAGCCTCCTTATCTGGCGTTACTTTTATTTCTGTTCCAGGTGAAGTAGGGAATAGTTTCTTCTCCTACTTTCAAGTGGTTCTAGGTTATATCGTGGGTTATGTCATTATCGCTACGGTATTGATGCCACTGTATTACCGTCTAAACTTGGTCTCAATTTACACCTACTTAGAACAGCGTTTTGGCTTTTGGTCATATAAAACAGGTTCGTTTTTCTTTATGCTTTCTCGAACCGTTGGCGCTTCGTTTCGCCTTTTTTTAGTAGCCAGTGTACTTCAAATTGCGCTTTTCGATAGCTATGGCGTTCCATTTTGGGTTTCGGTACTCATTACTATCGCCCTCATTTGGGTGTATACTTTTAGAGGAGGAATAAAAACCATTGTGTGGACGGATACCCTGCAAACCTTTTTTATGCTCTCAGCGGTGGTTATCACCATTTATATCATTACCAAAGAAATGGGCATTGGTCTTAGTGATGCCATTACTCAAATTAGTGACAGTGAGTATTCCAAAACTTTCTTCTTCGATTGGAACGATAAAAAAGATTTCTTCAAGCAATTTATTTCTGGGGTATTTATTGCCATTGTTATGACTGGCTTAGACCAGGACATGATGCAAAAAAACCTGACTTGCAGAACCTTGAAGGACGCTCAAAAGAATATTTTCTGGTTCACCATTGCATTAGTGATTGCCAATATACTTTTCTTGGGCATGGGAGCGCTGCTCTATTTGTATGCAGGTCAAAATGGAATTGAAATTCCAACAAGAACGGATAATTTCTACCCTTTAATCGCTTTGAATCACCTTGGTACTTTTGGAGGAATCGTATTTCTATTGGGTATAGTAGCTGCGGCCTACTCCAGTGCCGATTCTGCCCTTACTTCTCTTACCACGGCATTCTGTGTCGATTTTTTAAATTTTGAAAAGAAAGAAGAGTCGGTAAAGAAACCGATTAGGCTTAAAGTGCACTTGGGTTTTTCTGTGTTGCTCTTCATCGTCATCATTATCTTCAACGCTATTAATGACAGTAGTGTAATTAGTGCGATTTTTAAAGTGGCTGGCTATACTTATGGCCCGTTATTAGGCCTTTTCAGTTTTGGTTTAATGACCAAGTTGAAAGTGAGGGACAATCTGGTGCTGCCTGTTTGTTTGCTTTCTCCAGCCATATCTTACCTAGTAGATATGAATTCAGCTGCCTGGTTCAACGGCTTTCAATTCGGCTTCTTTATTCTGATTTTTAACGCAGGCCTTACGTTCTTAGGGATGTTGTTGATTTCTAGGAAAGTTTAATTTTCTCAAGCTATCTATTCACCATTGATCTTAAATCAATACCGTTTCTTAGTTTAGAAGGCGAAAGAGTGCTGCACTTCTTAACTTCATAAGGAATTTAAGCCAAGCAATTATGACACAAGCGCTTCGTAATACCTTATTACCTTTCTTTCTGCTAGCCGCAGGTATTATTACCGCCTCTTATTTCATCATTAACTCTGCACAGTTTAAAGAAATGCCAAGCCTATTGGCGATGGCCTCAACCTTAGACATTACACTGCTAATTCCAGGTATTTATTTTCTTTTTATTAGGAAGAGGGCTATCCCTAAGATCACTGTTATTCCAGTGTTTGTCCTTAGTTTTATTACTGCCAGCATTTTACTACCCAAGGAGCATCAGCAAACGCTTTCCATTATTGAGTATGCCATTCCTGTTATTGAGTTATTCGCTATTGGGTTCATCATCTATAATGTTCGAAAAACGATTAAAGCCTATCAACTTCAAAAAGGAGAGGATCAACATTTAGGTTTTATTGAAACTGTTACTCAAGCTGCAGAAAGTGTTTTTGGGAAAGGTGTTTTGGCCAACGTTCTAGCCACTGAAATTTCAATATTTAATTACGCCTTATTTGGATGGAAGAAGAAAGTGGAAACCAAAACTTCTACTTACTTCACTTACCATAAGGAAAATGGCTATGTCGCTTTTATGGTCACCATTGCGTTAGTGCTCATTGCTGAGACCATAGTCCTACATATTTGGTTAGCCAGCTGGAGCAATATGGTTGCGTGGGTATTGACTGGAATAAGCATTTACTCTTCCTTCTTTTTAGTAGGCGACCTAAATGCTGCACGTCTGCGTCCCATCTTTTTCACTGATGAAGGAATCGTTTTTCGAACTGGCCTGAGGTGGAGAACCACAGTCTTATACAGTCAAATTGAGGCTGTTGAACTTAAGACACAAGACAAGGAAAATGAAGAATTTCAAAATTTTTCGCTAACAGGAGATCCAAATGTTCTATTGACTTTCAACACTGAAATTGATGCAAAAGGACTCTATGGTTTAAGTAAAACCTTTACCAAACTGGCCATTCATTTAGATGATAAGCTTAGGTTTAAGACGGAAATAGAAAAGAGAATTTAGTTACTCTTCCCCAACTATCCTTTTTCTCAATTTAACCACACGGTCTTTGCTTCGTTTTCTCATGTTGAGGGCTTCAACAGATAATGAGAAGAAAACAGCAAAATAGATATAGCCTTTTTCAATGTGTTCGCCAATACCTTCGAGCACTAGCATAAACCCAATCAAAATCAAGAATGACATGGCTAACATTTGCAGTGACGGGTGCTTATTGATAAATGAACTGATTTTTCCTGCGGAAGAAATCATAACAATCATGGCTAAAGTAACTGCAATAATCATGATCAATACATGCTCGGTAAGACCCACAGCGGTTAAAATAGAATCAAAAGAGAAAACGATATCTAAAGCTACGATTTGAAGAATGACTTTACCCATAGTAACACCCTTTCCCTTTTTCACCTGATGCTCATCTCCCTCTAAGGTGTGATGGATTTCGGTTGTGCTCTTTCCTATTAAGAATAGACCTCCCAATATTAAAATCAAGTCTTTTATACTTACATCATGTTCTAAAACGGTAAAGAGAGGTTCGGTAAAACCAATGATCCAGCTGATTCCCAAAAGCAACCCAATACGCATGATCAAAGCCAAACCTAAACCCAGATTTCTGGTTTTCTTACGATCCGTCTCTGGCAGTCGGTTAGAAACAATTGAAATGAAAATAATATTGTCGACCCCAAGAATAATTTCTAAAAAGGTGAGGGTTAAAAGTGCTATTAGACCTTCTGATGTAAGTAATACTTCCATTTCTAAGTTCTGTGTTTATTGTAAGGGTACAGGCACATAGTTCTCTTTGGCGTAATTCAGAATGGTTTTGTTAGTAAACCTCCAAACAGCTCTTTCCATGTCCTTGCTCTTTTTATCAAGTGTAATATAAAGCTTAAGGTTAACGGTGTCTTTTAAAATATGAAAAACCCTTAGGCTAAATTTTTCGAGATTGATATTCGGAAACTCCGATTTAAGCGCTTTAATAATGTAATCTTCAAGGTCATCTGGATTACCCAAAGTCTGTCTGTCCATTTCAAAATCAAAGCTTAATTTCTTATAATTCTTTTTACTCGTGTTCACCACATTATGGGTAACAAGCAAAGTATTGGGCACATAAATAATCTCATCTTCATCGCTCAATAAAACTACGTTGAGCAAAGTGATATCCGTGATCCGACCACTCAGTTCCTCAATAACAATATAGTCGTTCAACGAAAGCTGATTTGAAAACATCAGAATGAATCCGTTGATGGTATTGGCAATGTAATCTTTAGAAATAATTGCAATGGCAGCAGCAACAATACTAATAGAAGTAAAAAACTCCTTGGCATTTAAGCCAAAGAAGGCCAACAAGGCAATAAGTAAAATAATAACATGCAGAATGGCTGAAATTCCATTAATTCCTAAAATAAAGTTATCCTTGAAGTCAGTGCCTTTCTTTTTTCGCTTTAAGTAGAAGTACACCATCAAAATACGGCCAAGGGATACTAAAAGTACTCCAGAGATATATGAGATAACTCCAAGTACAAATCTGTTGGTGGTAGCTCCTTCTTCAGGGTCAGGTTTACCCCAAAATTTCCAAACCAATATGGCCACTAGTAAAATAAGCTTCAGGAAGAAAAACAGTCGTTTTCGTCCCTCCTTTTTTGCCTGATCTATTGGCTTATTTGCTCTTACTCTCGTTTTAATCATTGCTATAAATCCGCTGCAAAATTAAAGGAATTTCGAACCAAAAAGTCTAAAGCTCTAACTCTTTAATTGGCTCCCAATATACCTCACTAAACCCCTCAATTTTATCACCATTCACTTTTACTCCTTCGGCTTCTAAACGTTCTTGCATTAAGGTGGGTGTCTGAAAATGATGACGACCGGTTAAAACTCCAGATCGGTTTACTACCCTATGTGCAGGAACATCATTTAACCCATGTGCTGCATTCATAGCCCAACCTACCATGCGTGCGCCACCTTTTGTGCCTAAGTACTGGGCAATGGCTCCATATGAAGTAACTCGCCCAGCGGGAATGAGTTTAACTACTTCGTAAACATTATTGAAAAAATTGGTGTGGTCTTTTGCCATAAAGCAAATTTGAACATTCTGGTTTATGGAAACAAAAAATGGCACTTGTAACAGCGCCATTTTTATTAAAGTATTCTAAGCCTCTATTAGCCGCCTCCACCAAAAATTCCGAACAAGCCCATCATGTTCAGTAATACAATTAAAATTACCACTGGACATACGTAACGTATAAAGAAGACAAAAGCATTAGAAGCAAATGTGCCGGGTTTCCAGCCTGGAGCGCCCATATCAATTTCAGAGACAATATTCTTGATTGGCATTTTCCAAGCTACATATACGCAGGTAACCAAGGCCACTACTACAATAAAGAAGGTGCCAAAGAAGAAGTCGAGAATATCTTGAAAACCCGTGTAAGTCGATCCGAAAACGGTAACATTCATTGTTGAGAAAAATTCAGAACCGCCCTGTGAAAGCGCTGAAGGGATTCCTACAATGAAAAGTAAAATGCCTACTACCCAAGCAGATTTGCTTCGGCTCCATTTTTTCTCATCCATAAAATAAGAAGCGGGCACCTCTAACATAGAAATAGAAGAAGTAAGCGCGGCTACCATTAATAGCAAGAAGAAGAACGCACCAATGATGGCACCGCCTGGCATATGGTTGAAAATGTCAGGTAATACTTGGAACACCAAAGTAGGACCAGCGGCAGGGTCTTTTCCGAAAGCAAAAACAGCTGGGAAGATCATGAAACCAGCAAGCAAAGCAACACCAGCATCCATCAAACCTACCCAAACACCGCTGCTTACAATATTGGCCGTTTTCGGTAAATATGAGCCATAGGTGATCATTATACCCCAACCTATACTCATAGAAAAGAATGCTTGCCCTAGAGCTACCAGAAACGTTTGACCAGAAATTTTACTAAAATCAGGGTTTAAATAGAAGTCTACCCCTTTCATTGCGCCTTCTAGTGACATGCTTCGAATGGCCACAATAAGAATGAGTAAAAAGAGTACAGGCATCAATATTTTGGCTGCTTTCTCAATTCCTCCAGAAATTCCTTTCCGTACAATAAGAATTGTAACCAGCGTAAACAGTCCCATTAAAGGAATTGTGTTCATTGGGTTGGCGGCAAACTCTTCAAAGGGAACTTCACTACCACTCAGCGATTTGAAAATATAGCCGATTGTCCAACCAGCAATATTGCCGTAATAGGAAAGCACAAAAAAGCTTACCAACAAAGCCATAATGGCACCCAAACCCATAAAAAATGGGTTAGCACCAGTATCTTTAAATGCACCAATGGTGCCTTTCTTTGTATACCTACCAAAGCCCATCTCTGTAAAGAGCAAAGGCACTCCAATAAGTATTACACAAAGCAAATAAACCAAAACAAAGGCTCCGCCTCCATTCTGACCTGTGATGTAAGGAAACCTCCAGATGTTTCCTAACCCAACAGCTGAACCGGCTGCAGCCATGATAAACCCAAACTTGGATCCCCACTGACCTCTGCCCTCATTACTAACGTTAACCGCCATATTCTTAAAAATTGAGTTGAGTATTGAAAAAAATAACGTAGAATATTGAGAATTTTCCGCCTAAAAACCAAGTGGTTAAAACACCTGTGGCTAATGAATTTTCTACATCAGATTTACCGCAAATCAAGTTTTACAAGAGAAAAACGATGGAAAGCTTGGGTTTGTGCCTCAAAAAACTACCTTGTCGGGCTTGAAAAAGCTTTTTCTTAAACTTTAAACAAAACTTACAGGTAATTGAGCACGCAAGAAAAACCAGAAGAATTTAGTAATCGGTGGGGAATTATTTTAGCTGCCCTCGGTATGGCCATTGGTGCGGGTAACCTTTGGCGCTTCCCTAGAATAGCAGGAGAGTATGGAGGAACATTCATTATTCTATGGATGTTTTTTCTAGTTGTATGGTCTATTCCTCTACTTATGGCCGAATTGGCGATTGGTAAGTACTATAAAAAAGGAACCATAGGCGCGCTGGGTAGTTTGGCAGGCAAAAAATTTAATTGGATGGGCGTATTTGTTACGCTTGTCACTATGGGAATTGCTTTTTATTACTCCGTTGTAACAGGCTGGTCCTTTAGGTACTTCCTCCTTAACACTCAAAACTTAATAGACTATATTTTCGGTTCAGGCGCCATGAACGAAAAGTTCGCAGACCCAAGTGTAAACTACATGGACAACTTCTGGGCGCATTTATCTAACTCTAGTTGGGAAGCAGTGCTATGCTATATGTTTACAATTGCTATTGCCATTTGGGTTTTGGGCAAAGGAATTAAACAAGGACTGGAGAAAGTGAATAAGATATTAATTCCTACGCTCTTCATTCTACTTATGGTTGTAGCTGCTTTCGCCATTCAGATGCCGGGTGGAGTAAAAGGGCTTGAATACTTATTTACAATTAATGTTGAGCTCTTTAAAGATCCCAATGTTTGGATTCAGGCCATTACCGATTCTGCTTGGAGCACGGGAGCCGGCTGGGGATTAATGATTACCATTGGTTCTTTCTCAAGGAAGAAGGAAGATGTAACGCTCAACACATTCTTAGGTGCGTTTGGAAATAATTCAGCAGCACTTTTGGCAGCCATGGCTATTTTACCTGCTGTGTTCGCCATGTCGGCCACATCGGGCGATGCCATTGATTTCTTACGTGGTGGCAATACGGCATTAGTGTTTACCGTACTGCCTCAGCTGTTCTCTCAAATGACAGGCGGGCCATTCCTATCATGGATTTTCTTTGGAGCATTTGCCATGGCGGCATTTAGTTCGGTGCTACCCATGATGCAGTTAATTATTCGGAACTTAACCGACTATAATATTTCTAAAAAACGGGCAGCACTAATAACAGGTGCTGCGTGCTTTATTATTGGTTTCCCATCAGCATGGAGCCTTGCCATATTCGAAAATCAAGATTGGGTTTGGGGTGTAGGTCTATTGGTAAGTGGAATTTTCATTTCGTTTCTCATTATGCGTTATGGTCCATCTAAATTTAAGAGGGACTTCATTGATGAAAATTCAGACTTTAAAGTCTCTTCCAAGTACTTTTCTGGCATGATCTACTTCATCTTTTTTGCCGGGGTTTTCTTGGTATACTGGTGGATGAATCAAGGATATAGTGATTATCCATGGTTTGATGAAAATGGTAATTGGAACGTATTCGATACGTTTAGTAATGCTTCAATCGTAACACAGTGGGCCGTTGCCCTTGTTATTGCAATTGTATTTAATGGATGGTTCTACAAAAAATTCGTGAAAAAATGAGTCAAGAAGCTATAATAGGAATGATCATTTGTCTATCAATCACCTTTGGAGGTTTTGTTACCTTCCTTACGATTGCTCTTAAATCAGATAAAAAAAATGCAGATGCTGAAGAATAAACTTTGACCTAATTATTAGCCATTTGTTCTGATACAATGGCTATGCCTTCGTCAAAAGTATAAGGCTCGTACCCCAAAACGGTGCGGGCCTTTTCTATTAACAGCCCAGTTTTAGGTGGCCTTTTAGCGGTTTGGGTAAAGGTTGAGGCATCGGCTTTTTGCATAGTGCCCGTACTTAGGTTGAAGAACTGAGCGGTTTTAATCGCCATTTCATAAGGCGTAAGTAAATCGCTACCACAAATATTGAATATACCTTTTGCCTTTTGTTCCGAAATCAATAAACAGCCTTTGGCCAAATCTTCTGCCAAAGTAGGGCTTCGTAATTGGTCATCTACTACCTTAATTTCCTTGCCTTCTTCCAAGTTCTTCTTTACCCAAAGGATAATGTTAGAACGGCTCATATCGTGCGCAATGCCATACACCAAAACGGTACGTGCAATGGCCCAGTCAATTTTACTTTCTTCTAAAATATGTTCAGCAGCAAGCTTACTTTCTCCATAATAGCTAATCGGATTGGCTTCGGCTTCTTCATCATAAGGGCCATTTTCGCCATCGAAAATAAAGTCGGTAGAAAGATGTACTAGAAAGGCATTGTTTAACTCACAAGCCTCTACAATGTAACTTACAGCAGTAACATTCAAATCCCAACAACCCTCTTTTTCCAATTCGCATTGGTCTACGTTGGTCATTGCTGCGGTGTGGATGACCACATTGGGTTTGTGCTTTGCGATCACCTCAAGTACTTCATCACGATTGGTGATATCAAGCGATTGAAATGTGTATTTTTCTTCGGGAATAGGTAGTCGGTTGGTTCCTCTGGCTGTAGCCACCAAATGATGGTTTCCTTCCTCCAAAATAAGCTTGACCAGTTTTTGACCAAGCAAGCCGTTGGAACCTGTTACTAATATTTTCATTGCTCCTTTTGAGGGTATTCTATTCCGTATTTCTTTGTAATCTCTTTTTTCGACATTTCGATAACAGCAATAATCATTCGAATGTCCTCTGTTGGCTTATCTCTTCTGTTGGTTTCAACTGCAGCAATTTTATCGATTACATCTAAGCCTTCAACCACCTGACCAAAAACCGTATACTCTCCGTCTAAATGTGGCGCACCACCAATGGTTGTATAAGCCTCTACTTGTTGAGCTGTAAAGCCAGGGTCTACTTGTGGGCCAAATTCTTTTTCAATCAGATCCTTCGAACCAAAAACCAATTCGCGCTGCGCCTGTTGAAAATCGTAAGTAGTGTCTTCTTGATACTTATTTACATGGTAGTTATACTTCTCATTCAACTCAATGTATTTGTCCATTTTGCGCATGCGATCAAAAAAGCCATTGAGCTTCAAATATTCTCTTCTATCTGCCCTAGTCTGTAAACCCTCTTGATCGTACACTTCACCATCGACAATATAAAATTGAGATCCGCTCGATTGTTTTTGAGGATTGACGTTATCTCCCATTCTAGCGGCAGCCAAAGCTCCCTTTACATGAATGTACTTTTCAGGAAGAAACTCTGCATCCACTCTGTAGTTGGCATCCTTTTCTTGAGTGCCCGTAGAAAGGTCTCCCGTCTGGATCATAAAGTTTTCAATCACTCTATGGAAGATCACTGAATCGTATTTTCCTTCTTTGGCTAAACTCAAAAAATTGGCCTTGTGTAGCGGAGTGTCGTCATACAACACGGCTGTCATATCTCCATAAGGAGTTGAAATCACCACTACCTCATCCATTTCGGTATTACAAGCTGTGAAAAACAGACTGAAAGCGACTAGGAACACTAAGTTTAAAAAAGTCTTTTTCATGGCTAATTATTAATAAACTGGACCGTATTTTTTCACGATTTCCGCTTTTGGCATTTCTTCTACTGAAATATACATGTGCACATCTTCAAAAGGTCGGTTTGCTGGATCCACCCCAACGGCAGTAATGGCATCAATCACTTCTAAGCCTTGAATCACCTGACCAAAAACTGTATAATTTTCATCCAAAGGAGGGTACCCTCCAACAGTAGTATAAGCCTCTACTCTTTCTGCTGGCATCTTGATCATCAATCCCGTGGCTTCACTTAATTTATCAGCCAGTTCTATTGCCTTAATTCTAAAAGTCTCATCTCCTCCTTCGTTAAAAGAGTCTTCCAATTCCTGATTCAAAGGATTGTCGGGATCGCTCCTTCTTAAAGAAGATATTGACTGCGATAAAGCTTGCATATCGATACCTGTCTCTTGTTCAGTATACACTCTACCCTGAACAATAAAAAACTGGCTTCCGCTCGAAGCTCTCTCAGGGTTTACCTGATCTGGCTGCCTAGCGGCTGATAAAGCACCTTTTTTATGAAAGAATTCTTTTACAAACTCAGCAGGCACAGTGTAGCCCGGTCCGCCAGTGCCTAAGCGAGCACCTGGCTCGGCATTCTTTGAGTTCGGGTCTCCTCCTTGAATCATAAAGCCAGTCATTACTCTGTGAAATAAAAGGCTATCGAAAAAGCCTTCTTTGGCTAGCTTAATAAAGTTTTCTTTGTGTTTTGGAGTTTCATCATAAAGAATGGCCTTCATTTCACCCATGTCCGTTTTGATGGTCACCAAATAATCATTGCCTTTTACTTTTTCTTCACCTGAGCCTCCGCAAGAAGCAACAACAGTAATTAGTAAGGCCATTGCGGCCAGTTGTATATACTTTTTCATTCGTTAGATAATTCAGCTTTTATAGATTTCAATATGCGATCTCCGCCCGAAGATAATACTTCTTCCGCAAGTTTTCTCCCCAACGATTTTGCATCCTTCAGCTTACCAATGAACACTTTACGGATCATTTCTTTGCCATCTAGACTCATTATTCCACCCGTCATTTGGAGACTCTCTCCTTTGATTTGGGCCAAACCGAAGACCGGAATTGAGCAACCCCCATCCATAGTTTTTAAAAATGATCGCTCAGCCAAAAGGCACACTTCAGTAGGTTCATGGTTCAGTGCTTTTCTAACTAAATCTTTCTTGGCTTTACTCAACCCTTTATGTACTTCAATGGCCACAGAACCTTGTCCAACTGCGGGAGTAAACTCTGTTAGGTTAAGTTTTTGAGCAATTCTACTATCATAGCCCATTCTGTGTACGCCCGCATAAGCGAGTAATAAGGCATCGCAAACGCCTTCTTCCATTCTCTTTATTCTGGTTTGAAGGTTGCCCCGAACTGGAACAGTTTTGACATGAGGGTAAAAGTGTTTGAGCGTAGCGATTCTTCTATTGGAAGAAGTACCGACTACTAGGTTTTTATTGTTGAGAGAAGCTTCCTTATTATCACTAATCAATACATCATTGGCCAATTCGCGTTCTGAAAAAGAAATCAACTCAAAACCTTCTGGTAAAACCGACTGCATATCCTTAGCGCTATGCACAGCAATATCAATTGCTCCATCAGCTAACTGTTCTTCGATTTCCTCCGTAAAAACTCCTTTGCTACCAATTTTAGAAATAGAAACATCTAAAATTTTATCTCCTTTAGTTTCTATTGTAACTATTTCGGTTTTTACTCCAGCGGCTACCAACTTATCTTCCACAAAATAAGCTTGCCACAAGGCCAACTTACTTCCTCTTGTTCCAATCCTAATCTTCATCTAAGCATTCAGTTTTGCTTTCGCCCCTCTTTTCTTAGGCTGATTATTCTCAATAAATTCAACGATGGTTCCTGCAATATCTACTCCTGTTGCTTTTTCTATTCCTTCTAAGCCAGGGGAAGAATTTACTTCTAATACCAATGGCCCTCTTGATGACGGCAACATATCAACACCAGCTACGGAAAGCCCCATAGCATTGGCTGCTTTTACAGCAACCGATCTCTCTTGTCTAGAAAGCTTAATCACCTCGGCCGAACCTCCACGGTGAAGATTAGAACGAAACTCGCCCTCCATTCCTCTTCTTCGCATGGCGCCCACTACTTTTCCATTCACTACGAAAACGCGTATGTCGGTAGCTTTGGCTTCCTTAATAAATTCTTGAACTAAAATTCTTGCTTTAAGACCATGAAAAGCTTCAATTACCGACTGAGCGGCTTTTCGAGTTTCGGCCAAAACAACGCCTAAACCTTGAGTACCTTCTAATAATTTAATAATTACGGGTGCTCCGCCCACATGCTCTATCAAAGATTTTTCTTCTTTGGAATAATTGGTAAAGGCCGTGCGTGGCATTGGCAAACCTGCTCCTGCCAAAATCTGCATCGATCGTAGTTTGTCTCTTGAGCGAACAATGGCTTGAGAATCGGTAGTGCTAAAAACACCCATCATTTCAAACTGGCGAACCGTGGCTGTTCCGTAAAAAGTAACCGAAGCTCCAATTCTTGGAATTACGGCATCAATACCTTCCACTTTTTCGCCCATATAATATACTGCAGGGCCAGCATCTTCAATAACCAAGTCACATTTTAGGTGATCGAGAATGACGGCATCATGCCCCCTAGTTTCAATCGCTTCTACCAACCGCTTTGTACTGTAAAGGGTTGAGTTTCGAGAGAGCACTGCAATCTTCATTTTTTCTGGATTTTGGTTATTCGGCACTGTCTGCCTTTATATTTTTAGATGTCAATTTTAGCGAAACATCTTTCTGGCTAACATCAACTATAAATCGATTGGTGAGCAACTTCCTTCCTAAAAGGACAGGGAATTTCATCTTGCTCCGATCTGACAATGAGAACTCCGCATTAAAGCGTTTCTTCATTAATACTACAGAAGTTTTGATAATATATCGCTCTTCTGTTACTCCGTTTGAGCTGCGAATTTTCTTTTTCTTAAATGTAGTTGTCGAAAACTTTCTGGCCTTCTTTTCATGGATTTTATTTCCAGACAAATGAAAGTTCAGCGTAGGCACCCCATCTACTTTTGTAAGTTTCACTTTGGAACAATTAATAGACGATGTATAGGCACCAGTATCCACTTTAGCCTCTACGCCCTTCAATCCAAATTCTGGCAAATTGATAAAATCTTGCCTTCCTATTAAGTGCAACGGTTTAGACATTCTACTTTTTAGAACGTGCAATTTGGGCAATCGCTAGAGATAAATCAAGGAAGAGGATTTTAGGGTTGGCATTTCGTTCAATATGATAATTGGCTTCTTCTATTTTAGGAATAACTTCAGCCACTTTTTCCGCATTAAACACCTTACTAAAATTTGCCACAAAGTCTTTTTCAGCATCAGGAATTCGTTCCAATTCACTTACTCCGAATCCATGAATAAGCGCATCCCTCATCACCTTGCTACCAGTATTCAGCAAACCCTTTTGAAACTCTTTTCCTCCACTCTGAAATTCATCGGTCATTTTTACCAAAGCCTGAAAATCATAAGTAAAACACAGGCGCATCCACTGCTTAAACTGCACACCCATTGCATCCTGCCCGCCTTGCACCAAATGCAATGCTTCACGCATATTTCCTTCGGCCAAATAGGTGATTTCTTGGGCGCGTTCAGTACTCACACCTTCCGCTTTACTTACTGTGGAAAGAATATTCTCATCGGTAAAAGAAGGGATCTTCATTAACTGAACCCTAGAACGAATGGTGGTGAGCAACTTATTCTCATCGTTCGACACCATCAAGAAAATAGTTTTTTCTGGTGGCTCTTCTAATACTTTCAGAATTCCGTTGGCCGCATTACTATTCATTAGCTCAGGCAGCCAAATGAGCATTACCTTATACTTGCCCTCAAAAGCCTTGAGCGAAAGGTTGGTGATAATGTTTCGGCTTTCCTGACGTGGAATAAGCAATTGTTTATTTTCCCAACCAAAGTGAAAGCTCCAATCGCTTACATTTCCGTAAGGTGATTTTAGAAGGTAATCCCTCCACTCTTTCAGGAATTTCTCACTGGTTGCGTCTTCCCTTTTAATTTTAGGTGTTGCCGCAGTAGGAAACACAAAGTGAACATCGGGGTGAATGTGTTTTGCCTGTTTTGTGCAAGACGAACACTCTCCGCAGGCATCATTCTCCTGTTTGTTTTCACAGTTTAAATAAGTAGCAAAAGCCAGCGCCATAGGCAAATTAGCTGAGCCTTCAGCGCCTAAAAAGAGCTGTGCATGCGCCACATGATCTACCTTAACGGCCTCAATGAGCTTATTCTTAACTTCGTCTAAACCAGGTATGTCTTGAAAACGCATGTTTATTTTTTATCCCAAGTTCTGTATTGGGTGGTAATTTCAAAAATTCGGTCGATGATCTCCTTTTCGGTATCATCAAAAATCATCCCTCTGCGCTGCATTACAGCTTCGGCTACTTCATAAAATTTTCTTGGCTGGAAGGTAATTAAACCAGAAGACCCACCCCAAGAGAAAGAAGGAATAAAGTTTTTCGGAAAACCAGCGCCAAATATATTCGATCCTACGCCCACCACTGTACCTGTATTAAACATGGTATTGATGCTGCACTTGGCATGATCGCCCATCATTAAGCCGCAGAACTGTAAGCCCGTTTGCACAAAACGTTCGCTGGTGTAGTTCCAAAGCTTAACAGGTGCGTAGTTATTTTTTAGGTTGGAAGTATTCGTATCAGCACCTAAGTTACACCATTCACCAACCACTGAATTACCCAAAAAGCCATCGTGTCCTTTGTTGCTGAAACCAAAAATAACTGAATTACTTACCTCTCCCCCCACTTTAGAATGAGGACCTACGGTGCTATCACCTTTCATTTTTGCCCCCATATTTACATGCGCTCCTTCGCACAAAGCAAAGGCTCCGCTAATAATCGCTCCTTCGTGCACATGCGCATTCTTACCGATATACACAGGGCCGTTTTCAGCATTAATAATGGCTGCCCGAATTGTAGCGCCCTCTTCCAAAAACACGTTTTCCTTACCATAGACCACCGTATGCGGATCGGTGATTGGCTGAGAAATTCGGCCTTTGGTGATAAGTATAAAATCAGCTTCAATCTGTTCTTTGTTGAATTGAAAAATCTCCCAAGGCTGGTTGATCATTCTAAATGTGCCTTCAAAATTCACTGCTTCTGAGCCATCTCCTGAAACTGCAAAAACGGTATCTCCCGACACCAGTTTTGTATTTGCCGTTAAAGCTAAAATTGCTTCAGATAATTCTTTTGAAGGACACAACGCACCATTCACTTTTACGTTTGTTGGCAAGGCCTCAAACTTCTTTCCCAAATAATCTTGGGTTTCGAAGCCAACATGAAAGCCATATTTCTCCCATTTTTCAGCAATGGTAAGAATCCCTACACGAATGCAGGCCACTGGTCTGGTAAAAGTAAAGGGAAGAAGATTCTCCCTGATTTGGAGCGGATCGAAAAGATTAATGTGCATGTAGCAAAAATATAAAAGGCTTTCGACTTAGTATCAATTCTGTGATTTTATCTCGCAAGTAGGAAGAATTTGGAAAATTAAAATATTACTCTACATTTGTAGAGTATACTCTAAAGAAGTAGAGCATGAACTTATCGAAAAGCGAAGAACAACTCATGAATTATTTGTGGAAGCTAAAAAAGGCTTTTATGAAAGATTTACTCACCGAGTTTCCAGAACCAAAACCTGCTACCACTACAGTGGCTACACTCTTAAAAAGAATGAAAGACAAGGGTTTTGTGGATTATAAACTTTTTGGAAATTCACGGGAATATTATCCCCTAGTCCGTAAAAGCGAATATTTTTCGCAGCACCTCAAAGGATTGATTAAGGACTTCTTTAACGATTCGAGCACTCAGTTTGCCTCCTTTTTTACCAACGAAACTGATTTGAGCACAGAAGAATTGGAAGACCTTAAAAAAATGATTGACAAACAGATAAAGAAGAAACAATGATTGCGGGCCTATTCGAAATCTTCTTATGCTTATTGGTGCTCTTTGGCATTTATAAGCTGGTTTTAGAGCAAACTGCACTTCATCGAGTAAAAAGGTTTTACCTCCTCTTCGCTTTGATTTTCTCATTAACCACTCCTTGGCTGAATCTCGAGATCAGCTCGGACAAAATCATGATTCCAACTGGGAAAATGATTTCAGAAACGCTATACAACGTGGTAGCCAATGAAGAAGTGGTAACTCAAGAAACTATTGCTTCCGAACCCTTTAAAGCAACAAAATCTCAAAGCAACATCAACTATTCTGCCTGGGCAATTGGCGGGCTCTATTTGGTAGTTGCCCTAATTCTGGTGATTCGCTTCGGACGGAATATTTACCAGCTATTTTCTAAGGCTAGAAAGAACACTCGAATTCCATACAAATCGGCTGAAGTGGTGCTTCTTCGACAGCCTACCATTCCTCATAACTTCTTGAAATTCATTTTTATGGATAATGAAGACTATAAAAAGGAGGCTTTGAGGGAACAACTTTTAGCACACGAACTAGGCCATGCCCAGCAACGACATTCCTTAGATATTCTACTTGTAGAGTTGCTTCAAGTGCTCTTTTGGTTCAATCCAATGTATTATTTCTATGCCAAGGCCATTCGGCTGAACCATGAGTATTTAGCAGATGCGATGGTGCTGGGCAAGTTTAATGACATCGCCACTTATCAGCGTCTATTGCTGAAGTTTGCCAACCGCAACCAGAGTACAGAAATGAGCTTGGCATGCCTTTCAAATTATTCATTAACCAAAAAAAGATTCAAAATGATGACACAACAAACCTCTAAAACAGCTGCTCTGGTACGTGCGGCTATTTTGCTGCCGCTTTTGGCGGTAACCACGCTCTGTTTTAGTTTAAAAACTAAGGCCGAAGCCATTATCGGCAGTAATGCGAATGAGTTTATTTCCACCATTGAAAACTCCTTATTTCAGGAGAATAAACCAGAGTTACTACCATTGGCCGAAACCGATATTTCTAGATTCACCGCAGGTCATGGTATGCGCACAAACCCTATAACTAAAGAAGTTAAAATGCACTTTGGTGTTGACTTCGCAGCAAAAACAGGGGTGCCAGTAATCGCCACGGCATCGGGAATAATAGAAAAAGTAGAGTTTATGAAAGGTGGCTATGGCAAATACATCCAAATTAAGCATGACGATCAATACCAAACCCTTTATGCACAGCTCAGTGAAATGGATGTTCAGGTGGGTGATAAAGTAGAAAAAGGACAGCTCATAGGAAAAGTTGGCACCACAGGAATGAGCACAGGCCCGCACCTCCACTATGAGGTGATCAAAGCTGGCGAAAAGGTTGATCCGAAAGATTATTATAAAGCGACTCCTGATACACCAACTCGTCCAGCCATCTTAATCCTAGAACAAAAATCAAGAGACCCAAAAAATGTAGTAGTCTATGCTGTAGAAGAAGAGCATTACGATATAAACTTGGGCTCTGGGTTTGAATACGAAAAAGTTATCTATGATGATAATAAAGCCATATTCTTAAGAAAGAATGAGGAACCTATTATTAAAGACATGGCTAGCCTATCTGTTGAACAGACAGAAGCCTTGAAGTCTCTCACTTTACCACCACGTTCATATTTAGGGAAACTTCAGCCGACACAAGAAATTGTAGAAAATTGGAGTGACCCTACTATTTACGGAATTTGGATCGATAGCAAAAAAGTAGATAACTCTGTAATGATTAATTACAAAGCTTCTGATTTTTCTCATCACTCTAAGAGTAACCTATACCGTGACGCTAAAAAAGGAAAAATCTACACTTATCAATTAAACCTGACTACCAACGAGAAATACGAAAAAGATAAAATAAGAGCAGCACAACAAAAAGCAGAATGGGAGAAAACAACCAAAGCATCTCTCGCCAAGCTAGATTTTTAGAAAAGTCCGATAAACTCAAATGCACAACAAAAAAAGCCCCGACATGTCGGGGCTTTTTCGTATAAGCTAAATTGATGATTACTTCTTGTAACGTCTGTTGAACTTCTCAACACGACCTGCAGTATCAACAAATAATTTCTTACCAGTGTAGAAGGGATGCGAAGCAGAAGAAACTTCCACTTTAATCAATGGATAAGTGTTTCCATCTTCCCACTCAATGGTCTCTCCTGAAGTCATTGTAGACTTCGTCATAAATTTGAACTCGCTTGAAGTATCGTAAAATACAACTGGCTTATATTCAGGGTGGATTTCTTTTTTCATAACGCTATTCTTAGTACTTCCCTCAAAAAGGACTGCAAATGTAGTGAGCCACAGTCGATTTCACAAATATAATTACTTTATTATTGATGTTTTTAAGCTTTCCCTAAAATTAAACCATCTGTACCTTAGCAGTGCTTATCTTGCGACAGCTATATACGCCTATGAAAAAGCTATTTTTACTACTCTGCATTACATTCTTTACAGTTTCTGCCTTGGCTCAAAGCAGTCTAATTCCTTACAATCGAGATTATTACCATATCATCGATCGCTTTGTAGCCAAATTTCCTGAGCAGGCCAAAGAGTTTCAAACGACCTACAAACCTGTAAGCCGAGAAAATTTAGCGGCATTTTTAAATTCGATTAAAGAGGAGTATCCAAATTTTTCAGAACAAGATAAATTCAATTTTGAGTTTTTAATGAACGACAACTGGGAGTTCACCAATTCAGAATACATAGAAAACGATAAAAGTTGGTGGGATGTCTTCTACACTAAGAAGTCGGATTTACTTTATTATCAAGGTGGAAATTCTACCATACACATTAACCCGGTTTTTGATTTTACTGGCGGAAAAGACTCAGAAACTGACGGTACATTGTACACCAACACTCGTGGTGCAGAAATTCATGGTTCGATTGACAAAAAAATTGGCTTCTACACTTTTGTAAGCACTACTGAAATGCGCTTGCCCGAATATGTCAACAGATATATCACTGGCCCGCAAAAGGCATTTCCCAACGAGGGAACTTGGAAAGCATTTGGCGATAACGGTTGGGATGTGCTTCATGCCAGAGGATATTTCAACTTTGGGCTTACCAAAAGCATTAAAGTACAGGCGGGTTACGACAAAAATTTTATTGGCAACGGACACCGTTCCATGATTCTTTCTGACTTCTCTAGCCCTAATTTATTTCTGAAAATAGACACTCAAGTGGGACCTTTCCAGTATACTACCATGTTTTCTGAACTTACTGAAGACATTGCCTTTACGGGCAGGGGCGTACCTGGCGATGGCGACTATCCTAAAAAATTCTGGGCTTTCCACCGTTTGGGACTGAACATTACTCCGAAATTCAGTTTGGGCTTATTTGAGTCAGTAATGAGCGAAAAAGCCACTTTGGCTTATTTCAACCCTATTATATTTTACAGGGCTGTAGAATTACAAGAAGGCAGTCCCGATAACGTTTTGCTCGGACTAGATTTTAACTGGAAAGTGAAAAAAGGCATCTCAATTTACGGCCAAGCACTTTTAGATGAGTTTGTGATTGGCGATTTGCGTGCTGGTGATGGCAGTTGGCGAAACCGATTTGGTATTCAGTTAGGGGGAAAAAGTATTGATGCGTTTGGTGTGAGTAATCTTGATTTACTGGCAGAGGTTAACCTAGCACGTCCGTATTTGTACCAAAGCGAATTCAAAAACAGTTATTCAAACTACAGAAACCCGCTGGCGCATCCGCTGGGAGCCAATTTTCAAGAACTGGTTTTAGTAGGTAGATATCAGCCCTTGGAAAGACTTTCAGTAGTGGGCAAAATCATCTATTCCGATTTGGGCGAAGACCTTGGCGATGGCGTAAATTATGGTGGAAACGTATTGGCCGATACAGATGACCGCGTATCTACTTCGGGTAATAAAATTGGGCAGGGCGCAAATGCTAAAAACATGTACATCGAATTAAGAGGTTCGTATATGCTTATGCACAATGTGTTTTTCGATTTGGGCTTATTACAAAGGAACTTTAACAGCGAATTGGCGGCTCGCGACTTAAACAGCACAACCATTAGTGCTTCGCTTCGTTGGAATTTGGCCAAGCGCCAACACGAGTTTTGAAATCGGGCTTTCCCTATTATTTATATTTAACTTTGGCCGAAATTGAATTATGAAGACTTTTCGGAGAATTCTGGCATTTGCCAAACCTTACCATAACCACTTTCCGCAGTACTTTCTGTTTGCTACGCTGGCCATTATTTTCAGCTTAACCAACTTGGCCCTGCTGGAGCCTTTGTTCGAAATCATATTCGAAAACACAAAAGAAGGACTTGACCCTGTAGCGACTGTTGGCGATCAAGTAGGCTTTTTAGATCAGCTTAAAGGCATTCTCAACGAAAAACTGATTTACCTGCGCGATACTTACGGAAAGTCTAGCAGTTTGATTTATGTAAGCGTGATCATTGCTATTTCGGCTTTGCTCTCCAACCTCTTCACTTACCTTTCTAATGTGACTATGGGAGTCGTGAAAGCGAACGTAGTACAGCGTATTCGAACCAAAGTATTTAAAAACACCACTAACCTTCACTTGAACTTCTTCTCTGGCGAAAGAAAAGGCGACATCATGTCGCGGATGACGAACGATATTCAGGAAATTGAAGTCACTTTGGTCAGCTCTATCAAAGTGCTTTTTAGAGAACCTGCCACCATCATTATTTATGTGGCTTTCCTTTTGGCCACTTCCCTTCAGCTTACATTATTCGTTTTGGTTTTCTTCCCTGTTATGGGTTTTCTGATTTCGTGGATTGTAAAGAAACTGAAGAAAAAGGCGGTACTAAGCCAAGAATCATTAGGTAGAATTGTGAACCTGATGGACGAAGTTTTTTCAGGCATGCGCATTATCAAAGGCTTTAATGCCAAGGATTATGTAGACGACCTTTTCGAAAAGGAAACCATGACCTACCGAAAGATCAACATTTCCATGGCACGTAAGAACGAACTGGCATCGCCCGTTTCTCAGTTTTTAGGTATTGTGGTAGTGGCTTCCCTTTTGGTGTATGGCGGAACACTCGTTTTAAACGAGCAAGGCGGCTTACAAGCTGGTGAGCTTTTGGCTTACATAGCCGTGTTCAGCCAAATTATTAATCCGGCAAAAAGTATCTCTCAGTCGCTAAGTAACATTCAGCGAGGTATCGTTTCAGCCGATCGTATTTTCAAATTGATTGATGAGCAGCCAAAAATTGAAAACGAACCTAATGCAACCGTACTACAGGGTTTCAATAATGAAATTGAGTTCCGAAATGTGAGCTTTGCTTACGACAAAGAAACGGTATTAAAGAACATCAACTTTACGGTTGAAAAAGGAAAGACGGTGGCTTTGGTGGGTTCTTCCGGAGGCGGAAAATCGACCATGGCAGATTTGATTCCACGCTACTTTGATCCAACAGATGGCGAAATTCTAATTGATGGGCATCCGCTTACAAGCGTAACGGCCGAGTCTTTACGTGCACTTATGGGTATCGTCACGCAAGAGTCTATTCTTTTCAATGACACCGTATTTAAGAACATCGCTTTTGCCATGCCCAATGCCAAGCTGGAAGATGTAATTCAAGCGGCTAAAATTGCCAATGCCTACGACTTTATCATGGATTTGGAACATGGTTTCGAGACCAATATTGGTGAACGTGGTGGAAAGCTTTCGGGTGGTCAGCGCCAACGATTAAGCATTGCCCGCGCAGTAATGAAAAACCCACCGGTATTGATTCTGGATGAAGCCACTTCGGCACTCGATTCTGAATCTGAAAAGCTGGTGCAGGAAGCTTTGGCCAACCTAATGAAAAACAGAACATCGATTGTGATTGCCCACCGATTGAGCACCATTCAGCATGCCGATGAAATTTTGGTAATGCAAAAAGGTGAAATTGTAGAGCGGGGGAATCACCAAACTTTATTGCAACAAAACGGAGTGTATACTAAGCTAATCAACATGCAATCCATTTAGATTTATTTCAGATTGCATTGATATATTTCGTATAATTTCCTTTCTTCGATTAAAACCTCTTCAACATGGACAATCATAGTCTGATTAAGCAAGAATTACAGGAAGCCGCCAAAGTGCTAGAAAACTTTCTGGACAACGAACAAAACATTGAAGCCATAGAAAAGGCTGCACAAGCCTTTGTAGATACCATAAATAATGACGGTAAAATTTTCAGCTGCGGCAACGGTGGTTCGCACTGCGATGCCATGCATTTTGCCGAAGAACTGACTGGTCGTTACCGCGAAAACCGCAGGGCCTTGCCTGCCATTGCTATTTCAGACCCCAGTCACATAAGCTGCGTTTCAAACGATTTCGGTTACGAATCTATTTTCTCTCGCTATATCGAAGGCTTGGGCCGCGAAGGCGATGCTGTTTTAGCGATTAGCACTAGTGGTAACTCAAAGAACATTCTTCGCGCAGCCACAGTAGCCAAGCAACGAAAAATGAAAGTAATTGCCCTTACAGGGAAAAACGGGGGCGAATTGGCAGAACTGGCGGATGTAGAAATTCGTGTGCCACACATGGGCTATGCCGACCGCGTTCAGGAAATTCACATTAAAGTAATTCACATACTCATTCAACTGATAGAAAAAGGAACTATAGATGTTGAGTAAAGGCTACGGAGCAGCTGTACATGGTGTAAATGCAAGAATCATCACCATTGAAGTGAACATTGTGCAAGGCACTAAGTTCTGGCTCAGTGGTTTGCCCGATAGCGCTGTGAAGGAAAGTGAGCATCGCATAGAATCTGCCCTTAAGCATTTTGATTACCGCATGCCACGTCAAAAAGTGGTGGTAAATATGGCGCCAGCCGACATCAAGAAAGAGGGGTCTGCCTACGATTTGCCCATCGCCTTGGGTGTGTTGAACGCTTCTAACCAAATCAATGCACCTGAATTAGAGAAGTACCTCATTATGGGCGAAATGGCCTTGGATGGAAATCTTCGGCCAATTAAAGGTGTACTACCCATTGCCATTGAGGCCAGAAATAATGGTTTCAAAGGTTTTATTCTTCCGAGCGAAAATGCGAACGAAGCAGCCATCGTCAACGACCTTGATGTAATTGGTGTAGGCAACCTAATTGAGGCCATCGAATTTTTGGAAGGAAAACGGCATATTGAGCCTTTAGAATACGATACCCGCGATAAGTTCTTCACCCACTTGAATGACTATGAAGCTGACTTTTCGAATGTTCAAGGACAAGAAAATATCAAACGTGCTTTAGAAATTGCAGCAGCCGGTGGTCATAACGTCATCATGATTGGCCCACCTGGCGCAGGAAAAACCATGTTAGCGAAAAGGCTTCCTTCAATCCTTCCTCCATTGAGTTTGTATGAAGCACTGGAAACCACCAAAATACATTCGGTAGCGGGTAAACTGACTGCCAATGGCGATTTGGTCACGAAAAGACCCTTCCGTTCTCCGCACCATACCGTAAGCGATGTAGCCTTGGTCGGAGGCGGTGGAAATCCGCAACCCGGAGAAATTTCATTGGCGCACAATGGCGTGCTTTTTTTGGATGAATTGCCAGAATTTAAACGCACCGTTTTAGAAGTGATGCGTCAGCCTTTGGAAGAACGTAAAGTTACCATTTCTCGCGCCAAGGTTTCGGTAGATTTCCCTTCTAACTTTATGCTGATTGCCAGCATGAACCCTTGCCCTTGTGGTTATTACAATCACCCAGAAAAAGACTGCGTTTGCGGTTCGGGACAAGTGCAGCGCTACCTCAATAAAATCAGTGGGCCATTGCTCGACCGCATTGATTTGCATGTGGAAGTAACGCCCGTTTCTTTCGATCAAATGACGGAAAATCGCAAGGCCGAAGACAGTGCCGCCATTCGTGAAAGGGTAATCAAAGCCCGCGCGATTCAAACCGCGCGATTGAAAGACCACGGCTTGCATTCTAATGCCATGATGCCTTCGCAAATGGTTAAAGACATTTGCCAGATTAACGAAGCAGGAAGGGTACTTTTAAAAACCGCCATGGAACGCTTAGGACTTTCTGCCCGTGCTTATGACAGAATCCTAAAAGTAAGCCGTACCATTGCCGATTTAGCCGGTAGCGAAGAAATCAAAATTGAGCACTTGGCCGAAGCCATTCAATACCGCAGCTTAGATAGAGATGGTTGGGCGGGGTGATTTGGAGGTTTAGGGTTTATTGATTAGACTTTAGCTACTCAGCCGCTGTCGCAGGCTCTCTGAAACTCCACGGCAGCATGACTGTTCAAACAGTCAACGCCCCACACCGTCACTGCGAGGTACGAAGCAGTCTCAAATCGACAGAAGCCATTATTACAGTCACCTCGTAGAGGTCTTTTCGCGCTCCACAATACAAAACACCTTCCTTCTGTGTTACTGGACACCTCGAAGCTTCGGGGCTTACAGCATGACTTAGCTTGTTAGTGGTTACCCAAAAACTAGCTTCAATAGAATGGTTTACCCATTACCAAATACAACCTTTGCGAAACTCAGCGCCCTTTTCGGTTAAGAAAGCCAGCCCTGTCGCAGGTTCTCCTAACCTGTGATCCAATATGAACGCTAGGACTCCGTCCGCTTTAATTCAATATAAATCCAATTGGTTCTCCAGTAATTTGAGGGGTGCTGAAACCTTCCGAAGCTTCGAAGCAGCATGACTCTTCAAACAGTCAATGCCCAGCACCGTCACTGCGAGGCACGAAGCAGTCTTATATCGACCTAAACCTACTATTACAGTCACCTCGTAGAGGTCTTTTCACGCTCCACAAGACAAAAAACGATTACCAAAAAACTAGCTTCAATAGAAAATCTTATCTCCTATCAAACACAACTTTTGCGAAACTCAGCGCCCTTTGCGGTTAAAAAAGCAGTCCGTTTTCACATTTAAAATGTCAATTTCTTCCAAGTTCGGAGTAAGAGTAAAACACTTACCAGTGTGACAGAAAGTAGAATTACCGCAGTTGAGATATTGCCATAAAGCAACATGCCCACACCAAACAGCGCACTGTAAACAATGATTATTCCTAGGAACATAGCGAGTATGTCAATGCTAAAACGACCTACATGGCTTTCTAATTGAATACCCTCTTTTTGAGCTATTTTTTTGAATCCATTCCAGCCAATGCCGTAAGGTTTTACAGAATTAAAGAAGGTAGCCAATCTCTGGTAGTCAGTTGGCTTGGTAAGCAAGGTAACCCCTACCCAAGCTATGGTGGTTATACCCACACTCCATAATAATTGATAATCACCAGGTATGGCAAGCATAAAGTCTGGGCCTGTTTTTTCATAAAAAAGCAATGCCATAATAAACGAAACTACCATGGCTGTAAGTTCAGAATAAGCATTTATACGCCACCAGAACCAACGGAATAAGAATACCGCTCCCGTTCCTGCTCCTACCTTCAGAAGAATATCGAAGGCCTCATAAGCGCTTGTAAGTACCAAAGCAAACAAAGCAGCAAAAACCATTAAAAGCACGGTAGATATTCTTCCCACATTTACCAATTCCTTTTCACTTGCTTCTGGTTTCACAAATCTTTGGTAAAAATCATAGGCTACATAAGAAGAACCCCAGTTGAGGTGTGTTGAAATGGTAGACATAAAGGCCGCAATCAATGAGGCAATAACAATTCCCAAGAGTCCCTTAGGCAAAGTGAGTAGCATGGCTGAATAGCCTAAATCATGTCCCATTTTTCCTTCAGAAATATTTGGGAAAGCGGATCTGATGGACTCTAAATCTGGATAAACCACCAAGGAAGCCAACGCAATCAAAATCCATGGCCAGGGGCGCAAAGCATAATGGGTAATGTTGAAAAGCAAAGTAGCCGAAACCGCGTTTTTTTCGTCTTTAGCCGAAAGCATACGTTGGGCAATGTAGCCTCCTCCGCCAGGTTCGGCACCTGGATACCAAACACTCCACCACTGCACGGCCAGTGGAATAACTAGAAGTGTAATAAACAATTCTCTGTTATTGAAGTCAGGAATTAAATCAAGTTTTGGTGCTACATTTGGATTGGCCAAAAGCTCTGTTAAACCACCCACTTCAGGCAAGTTAATGATGTAAATTGCTGCGGCTATGGAACCTACCATGGCGACTAAAAACTGTAAGAAATCGGTGAGAATAACGCCCCTTAATCCGCCCATTGAGCTATAGGCTACTGTAATTACGGATGCATAAAGCATGGTTTTCCAAGGCTCTAAACCAAACATGATTTCCCCAATCTTAATAGCAGCCAAGGAAACCGAGGCCATAATCATCACATTGAAGAAAACGCCTAAATAAATAGCGCGGAAGCCCCTTAAGAAGGCGGCCTCTTTTCCACTATAGCGAGTTTCGTAAAACTCTAAATCGGTAAGTACGCCTGATTTCCTCCAAAGCTTGGCATACACAAAAACGGTGAGCATACCCGTGACCAGAAAAGCCCACCATACCCAGTTACCAGCTACACCGTTCTGACGAACAATGTCTGTTACTAAATTTGGGGTGTCGGCAGAAAAAGTAGTGGCTACCATAGAAATTCCCAATAACCACCAAGGCATATTTCTTCCCGATAGGAAAAATTCTTTTGAGCTTGTACCTGCCTTTTTTGATACTTTAAGGCCGATTAACAAAAAAATGACAAAAAAACCAAGGATGATAATCCAGTCGAGTGTCGCTAGCTGCATAATATAATGATTTGTTAAATTGACTCGTCTTGTCTTTTTCGACAACTTCGAGCCAACAATTATAATTAAAATAGAGGACATTATGGATTTGACTTTGGTAGTATTGGCCGCGGGCATGGGAAGCCGATATGGTGGTAATAAACAATTGGACGGAATTGGCCCACATGGCGAGATCATTATGGACTATTCAATTCATGATGCCATCAATGCTGGATTCACTAAAGTGGTATTTATTATCCGTACCGATTTGAAAGACGCTTTTGATGAGCATTATAAAAATCGATTCAAAGGGAAGATCAAAATGGAGTATGCTTTTCAGAACGAATACACTGAGCACACTGCGCCATACGAAGCCGATAGAAAGAAGCCTTGGGGAACCACTCACGCTATTTTAGCTGCTAAGCACCTAATCAATGAGCCTTTTGTGGTTATCAATGCCGATGACTACTATGGTCAAGAATCTTTTGGTGAAGTAGTGACTGCCATGAAAAACTTAAAGGAAAATGAGTACTTGATCATGGGTTACAGCTTAGTCAATACACTTTCCGATCACGGAACTGTGAACCGTGGCGTTTGCCAAGTGAAAGAAGGCATGACCCTAACAGGCATTAAAGAAACTTTAGCCATCAGCAAAAATGGTGGTGCTATTACTTATGAAGAAGATGGCGTGAAGCATTCGCTTGCTCCTGACACTTACGTGTCGATGAATTTCTTGGGTTTCCCAGCTTCTGCACTTCCGCTTTTCGAAGAAAAATTTGTTGATTTTGTGAAGGAAAACCACACCAACCCTAAGTCGGAGTGTTTTATTCCTGCCGAAATGGACAACCTCATGAATGAAGGCAAAGCTACAGTTAAAGTAGTGCCTACCTCTGCTTCATGGTTAGGAGTAACCTATCAGGAAGACAAACCATTTGTAGTAAGCGGAATCAGTAAAATGATTGCGGATGGTAAATACCCAGAAGAAATAAAGTAATGAACATTGCCTTAGAAGCATTGAAGGCATTCCAATTAGAGGGGGCGATCGAAAAGGTTGCCCCTTTCGGTTCGGGCCATATCAATGATACCTATAAAGTAGAATCTAGCTGTGGAAACTACCTACTTCAGAAGGTGAACACCAAAGTTTTTCAGAATACCGAAACCTTAGAAAACAATTTGAATCTGCTTCAAAGCTTACAGTCGAACGTATTTGCAAAACACATTACCACTAAGAACGGAGTATGCTTTCATCTTGACCAAGCAGGCTGCTGGAAATTGCAAGAATTTGTATTGAATGCCTATGGGCCAACTACCGCTAATAACCTCACTTTGGTCGAAGAAGTGGGGAGAGGTTTTGGTATGTTTACCCAAGTTACGTCTACTCTAGATGCCGCAATTTTTGATGAAGCCATCCCAAATTTTCACAGTTTAAAATGGCGTTTAGAACAGTTGGATGAAGCTGTATCGCTAAACAAGGCGAGCCGAGTTGATGACGCCAAAAAACTTATCGATCAGGTAAACGCTTTCAGTTGGATTGCTGATCATTTTAATAAGCTTGTTGGAAATGGTTTGCCGCTTAGGGTGTGTCATAACGATACAAAAATTGACAACATTCTTTTGACCGAAGGCAGCGATGAGTTTCGGCATGTGATCGATTTAGACACCACAGGCCCAGGTTATGTGCTTTCTGATTTTGGAGATATGATGCGTACATTACTATCACCAACGAAGGAAGCTGAGGTGGATGAAAGCAAAATTGAAATTAGAGAAGGTTATTTAAGTGCATTGAAATCGGGATACCTTTCGGCTTGTGAGGAGTCGCTTTCGCCCCTAGAAATCCAGAATTTAGAGTTTGGCGGTTTATACATGACTTATATGCAGGCCGTCCGCTTTTTAGCCGATTACCTGAATGGCGACACTTATTACAAAATAAGTTTCCCCGAAGAAAACTATGTTAGGGCTAGAAACCAGCTTACGTTACTTCGCCTCATGTACACTCAAATTTTCAATATTAAAACCAATTCAAATCGGTGAGTCTCAAGAAATCCTTACCGTTGAACAGAAATATCCATTTCCTCCTCTTGAAAAAATCGTTAGTTTTATTCGAACACAAGCAAAAAACTATTCTATGAAAAGAGTTATACTTACCTTATTTGTCATTTCCACTTTGTTTTCGGCCAACCTAATGAATGGCCAAACATGGAAAGTAGACGCAGCACATTCGAGCATCTTATTTAACGCAAAGCACTCTGGAATTTCCTTTGTAAATGGAAGATTCGAAAAGTTTGAGGCAACAGTTGAAGGAGGTACGGCAGAGGATTTTACCAATGCTCAAGTTTCATTTACTGCTCAAGTAAAAAGCATCAATACGGGTGTTGATGGAAGAGATAACCACTTAAGATCAGCAGATTTTTTTGATATGGAAAACCACCCAACCGTTACTTTCAAGAGTACTTCTTTCACTAAATCAGGCGATGGTATGTATAAAGTGGTGGGCGATTTAACCATGAGAGGCAACACCAAACAAGTAGAGTTGATGGCACAGCACATTGGGTCTATCGATACAAGGGATGGAGGAAAGAAAGTAGGTTTTCAAATCAAAGGGAATGTGGACAGAAATGAATTTGGCGTTTCTGGTGCAGGCGGATCTGTCGCTCCAATAATTGAGATTATCTGTAATGTAGAAATGGCTACGCAGAAATAAACAGACTCAAAAAATACTTGAAAGGCCGTTTCATTTAATGGAGCGGCCTTTTTTGTTATTTTTGGAGATGACTGAAAAAACTGCGGAGTACTATATAAGCAAGTTGAATCTCCTAGCTCATCCAGAAGGAGGTTATTATGCTGAAAGCTATCGATCGGAAGAAAGCATTGAGAAAGGTGCATTGCCAAATTACTACCCATCGGCCAGAACATTCAGCACTTCAATTTACTTTTTGCTTACTCCAAATAGCGTTTCAAATTTTCACAGGCTTAACTCTGACGAAATTTGGCACTTTCATGATGGAGGCGCTGCCCGTATTCATATGCTTTCACCCGAAGGAAAGTTGGTTTCTAAAACCATGGGTAAAGACTTAGAAAAGGGAGAAAGTTTCCAAGTTATAATCCCAAAACACCACTGGTTTGCTGCAGAAATTATTCAAGGAAATTTCATTTTAGTAGGCTGCACTGTCTCACCGGGTTTCGAGTTTGAAGACTTTGAATTGGCCGATCGCTCCACTTTGGTGAATGAATTTCCACAACATAAGGGGGTTATTGATCTTTTTACTTACTAAGAGACTTTGTTTTAACTTTTCTCGCTATCAAGCATAAAACAGTTAAAGCAATTAATAAGCAGAGTAAATTCGTCAAGTTCTTTTTAGAGTCTTGGAATTTAATTGGGGCATTATCCCCTAAAATAAAGAAGTTGCCCCAATAGTAAGGATTGGAAGAAATATTGTTAGAATTGATTAGAAAATTGATTTTTGCTTGCTTTAGGGCCTCATCTTTCTTCAATCCCTTTTTAAGATTTTCATAAAAGTCTGTTATAATTTCAGGAGCAATAGCATCTGAAACCAATCCGCGACTCAGTAGCAAACTATTAACTCCAGCTTTGTGAAAGGCTCTGCCCATACTCAATATACCCTCTCCAACATGTAATTCTCCATTGCCTGTTTCGCAAGCTGTTAAAACTGCTAGGTCTGCATTGAGTTTCATGTTTTCAAGTTCAAACGTATATAAAGTTCCATCTTCAGTTTTGTTCGATAAGTTTTGGGCAAAAAAGAGTCTTGAATTATCATAGTCGGTTGAATCTGACTTGCCATGAATTGCAAGATGAAGAATACGATAATTAGCAGCTTGAGCCTTAAAAAGATCCTCAGAGGCAAGGGCGCCATAGTGGAAATCTCCATTTACAAATTGTGAAATTTTGTTTAATTCAGAACTGCTGCCCGGTAAGCCTGTTAAGCTTTTTGTTCTGCTATCTTTCCTGTCCATAAAGCTTTGTGTTTTTCTGTTAAACGCAAAGCCTAGAACCTCTTTTGGGGCAGATATCTTTTCCACTCTACCCTTGAAAGTATGTACCAATGAATATGTGTAACTGATGTTGTGTTTTTTTATGAGGTAATCAAGAGCTTTAAAACCCTTTTGAGTGCTTTGCTCGTTTTCAATAAGTAAATCAAAATTCAATTCCCATAGCTCTCTATCAGGCACTACAATTATTCCATTGGTAGTGATGAACTGCTTTACTGGATGAATAAGTACTTTGTAAAGGTCGCTTTGAACTTGTATATATGAGGCAATATCTTTTTCGCTGTATTGCTTATTGCTTTCACGTATGAGTGCGGGTAAATTTTTTACTGTCACTTGCTTATAGCTTATTGACTTTGGGCTCAGTACAAATATGTATAAACGATCTTCGTGGAGAGAGTACTCTATGACTGTTTCATTATCATCCAGTTGATTCTGAATTCCTTTTATGTCTTGTAGGCTTGTTTCTTCTAGCAATGCTAAATGTCTTTTGGGATATTTCCTTAATTGGTTGGTTGTAGAGAAAATTCTTTGCTCCAATCTCTGTCTTTCAAGCGTATCTACTCGATTGACATTTAGGCGTAAAGTCTTGAGCATAAACAATTGATTTTCTAGCTTTCTTTTTTCTAAATCATCCTCAAGTGGAGCTTGATAGTTACTCTCTGCCCCTAAAAGAATGGCCCGTGATTTTTCAGACATTAGAAAGAGCTCTTCAACTAATTTTTCTGAACCATTAATAGAGTGGAGTTTTGACAGTACTTTTAAGATTTCACCAAAAGTTTCGTTATAAGTTTCTGAATAGTGAATAAGATCTCTTTGATGTTCTCCACTATTCAAAAGCTGCAATAGAATTGACACGTTTTTGTAAAGGATGTTTTTAGCACTCTCTAAAACCTGAATGTTTTTGCTCTCATTAAATTTTCTGAGTAAAAGTTTTGAATGCAGGTTGTTGATGTCTACAAGAATAGTTTCACTGGCAACAGTAGTTTTTCCGTTGGTAAGGTAAGTTTCTTGGTTTGCTTTCTCTGCTGTTGTTAAATAGTTAATAGCGAGTTCGTTATTTTCTAATTCATAGTTATAGAGAGCCATTGTGTAGTAGAGTTCTGCCAATTCGGGGTGAGAGTGTCCAAAGTTTAATAAAAGCACTTCCTCAGCTTGTTTAAAAAAGAATTCAGTCCTTTTATGGTTTCCCGTTTTATATTCCAATTCAGCAAGTGCCTTAGCATAGTAGGAATTATAAATGTGATTTGGACCTAATGCATTTGTTAGCAGTAGTTTACCCGTTATGAGATAGTCTTTTGCTTTATTGAATTGATTTAGCTTGACTAGAGTTTCGCCAGTACTAAAATAAGATTCAACCCTGTTCTGTAACCGATTATTCGCTAAACTTATTTCCAATGCAGTTTCATGGTAAATTAATGCTTTGGAGTATTCGCCTAGTCTGTTATAAGCCCTGCCAACCTCATGTTTGGGGTAGGCTGTTTCAATATGATCTTTGCCAAAGGCATTTTCATAAATTCTTAGAGCTTCTAGGCTTAACCTGAGAGATTCGTTGAAGGCACTTGGCTTTAATGCTAAAGCATTAGCTTTTCTTAGATAGGCATAGCCCAAACTCTTGTAGTTTTCTCCTACTGTAGATTCATATAAGTTTATTGATTTTTGAGCATATAGTTTGGCTTGCCCTACTAGTCCCTGATTTAGGTATTCATAAGAAGCATTACTATATGCTCTGGCCAAAGTAATGTTATTTACATTAACCATTTTCTCCAGTGTTTCAACTTCCTTTAATAGAAAATAGAAAGAAGAATCTAGATATCCCTGTCTTTCATAAAAGTATGAATAGGAGCCATAAATCATAGATTCTAACAGATAGTAGTTATCATTTAGAACTGAATTCTTATTTATAAATTGATTGGCGGAATCTATAAGCTCTTTGGCTTTTTGGTAATTTTCCTCTGTCGCGTAAGTTCTTCCTAGTTGATTAAAAATCTCCGCTTTTATGAATTCAGAATTGACTAGCTCAGCCCCAATTTCTCTTGAAGCATTAAAATAAACTTTTGCGGAATCATAGTTTCTTAGCTCTTGATGAACCAAGCCAATATTATACATTAACTCATATTTTTTCTTTTGCCCTACATTGTTTGGCAATAATGATTTGGCTTTATAATAATGGCTTAGTGATGTGTAATAGCTTTGGTCTCTAATAAGGTAAACATCTCCTATAAGTTTGTTTTTAAGGAACTGAGTTTCTGGAGATTTGTAAGGTAAGTTTTGAGTATAAAGAAGGGCACTATCATACTCTTGAAGTTTATAATATAGCTCTGCAATACATATTTTTGTAGAGTCAATTTTATTGGGGGAGTTCTCTCTTTTGAGAATTTCTTTAAGGTTTTTAACTGAATATTGGATTGGTTGGGCTTTTTGTGAAAAACAGTTATTGCTATAACAGAGTATAGTGACTGATAAAATATGGAAAAGTAGGTATTTGGTTTTCATCATTAATTTATGTGATCATTGCTTTTATAAAAAAATAAAAAAATCCCTATAAATTACAGGGATTTTTAGGTGTATTTTAGTAGGCAATGTCGGGTATTATTATTCCATACATGGGCTCATAAGAGGTGCTTCGCACGGGATACATGTATCACTTGCAGAATTTAATACCCTAAATGTAACACTTGTACACTCACCATTATTGAAGGCGGTAACAGTATAACAGCCTGGTGTTGTTGTAGGCGGTATATAAACGGTTTTTTTCAGCTTATTACTTCCTGCTCCATTGAATCCTGGAATATTTGACGTCCATGTGAAAGCATTCGCATAGTAAGTTGAACCTCCGGAGGCGTCTGTAAAATCCACGAAGGTACCTTTAACAACACAGTCTTGTGGTCCATAGGCAGTTACGGCAAAAATTTCAGGAAGAACATAGGCAGAAGATGCTGGTATTATCTCAAGCTTTGGTTCAGAACTAACTATTTCTGTATTGGTTATGTTCATAGCTTTTGCACTAAGAAAGGTTATTGCCACAACAACCAATAGTAAAGAAGTTGCAATTTTAAATATAGACTTTTTCATAATGTTTTTAATTTAAGTTTAATAATTTGAAAGTTGTATTGGTGGGTTATTGATAATACCTGCCTACTACCTGTATTATTCCGTTATGTAAGCAGACGTAATCAGCTGATACACTCTTTTGTTTAAAAGGTCTCAAACTCATGTCGTTGGAAAAAAATAAGTTTAATTGGGTATAATGAAAGTGATATCGAATGATGAAGATTTAATTAAAAAGATATTAAGTGGAGATAGATCAATGATTAATAATGCTTTTAAATCCTTATATGCGGCTAATTATGCAAGGGTTAAAAGACAGATTAAGGCAAATAGTGGAACTAATGAAGATGCTGCAGATGTCTTTCAGGATAGCTTACTTGTTCTTTATGCAAACATTAGAGATGGTAAGTTTGAACTAAAGAGTAGTATTAGCTCATACCTATATGGTATAGCTAAAAATATTTGGCTGAAGACATTAAGAAAAAAGAGATTTAATGTCAATGAACTGATTAGAGAAACAGAATTTAGTTCGATTGATGATTCTATTGTCTATGATAATCTTCTTTCGGTCAAAGTACTTTTAGAAAGAATAGGGGAAGGTTGTAAAAGTATAATGATCGATTTCTATTTCAAAAAACTAAAGATGCTGGAGCTTGCCAAAATTTATAATTTAGGTAGTGAGGAAGCTGCTAGGAACAAAAAATATAGATGCCTTAAGAAATTAATAACCTTAATAGAAAAGAATAAGTTGGATAGGTCAGATTTTTCGAATGATTGAAAAGGTAAACATAAAGCTATTGGAACAACATGTAGAGGGATATATTTCTGCAGATGAGGTTTTGTTTGAGGATGGTAGCACTTTAAATTCTGTGCAATTAATTGAAGCTTTAGAAGAGTATAATCGCTTGATTATCGGAATAGAGGCTGAAGGCTTGCGAAATGATCTTAAGGTAATACATCGTGAGGTTGTGGGGAGAAAACACCCTTTAAGGTTATACATTACGGTAGCTGCATCTTTATTGCTAATAATGATGTCAATATTGGTTTTGAAAAAGAAAGGAGAGCCGACTTTTGAAGATTACTTCTCTCATTTTGATCAACTATTGACTTTTAGAGGAGAAGAGAATGAACTTTTGTCAAAGGCACTTTCTGACTATAGTCAGAGAGATTATAACAGTGCTTATTTGGCTTTTCAGAGACTTAATAAAGAGAAGTTGAATCCAGAAGCTAGTTTTTACGCAGGAGTTTCCGCACTGGCTAGTAATTATTTGAATGAAGCCCTAGATTACTTTACTATAGCATCTGAAGGAGAAAACAACTATTATCAACAAATTCGCTGGTACTCTGCTTTAACCTATTGGCAGTTGGGTAGAATAGATTTTTGCCTATCACTTCTATCAGATATTGAAGAGGATCAATTCAAGTTCAAACAAGCGCAAAGGCTTTTAAAGCATTTGAAATCCTCTGAATAACCCTTTGTTGTTTTCATAATCCGCTTATCCCGATCATAAAACACTGATTAAGCGTTTCACGAAAGCATAGTTGTGTTCTGCATAAACATGCAGTGAAACTTAAAACTAAAAACAACGATATGCTTTTAACAACAACCCCAACCATTGAAGGTCACACGATTACAAAGTACCATGGTGTAATTACAGGCGAAGCCATTATTGGTGCCAATTTATTCAAAGACATTTTCGCCAGCATTACCGATTTAGTCGGTGGTCGTTCTGGCTCCTACGAGAAAGTGCTTCGCGAAGCAAAAAATAATGCAATGCAAGAATTACAATATAACGCTCAAGCAATGGGCGCCAACGCAGTAGTGGGCATTGATTTGGATTATGAAACGATAGGGCAAAGTTCTAGTATGCTTATGGTTACGGCAAGCGGAACAGCGGTAACCTATCAATAAGACACACCGATTGGTGTTTTCTATCCCATAAAGCCTCGGTTTCTAGTAAATCGGGGCTTTTCCTTTGGCAATCACACATAAACCTTTGACACTGCTAAAAGTTAGTTAAGCATAGTTAATGCTGCTCGACTGTCGGGCATATTGATCAATTAAGAAATAATTTATGCTTTATAAACTGATAGAAAATCCTTCAAGCCATTTTGATTCAATTGAATACACTCCAGTGGTTCAAAGGTCAATCTACAATGGTAATGACCCTGATGATAGTGACTTCCTTTCTAAAAACCCCGATTTGATATGGGGAATACTGATCGGAATTATGGCAATAGGTTTTATTTGGTACACCTTTTTTAGAAAAAAGAAAAGATAGCCTGTTCAATTAGAGATTGATTCTACTAAATAGATCTAAGATACAGCTGTTCTACTTTCTCTCTGGCCCAAGGCGTTTTGCGCAAAAAGGTAAGACTCGATTTAATGGATGGATTATGCGTAAAACAGCGAATGTTGATTCTATCACCCAATTCTTCCCAGCCATATTTCTTCACCAATACTTCGAGTATATCGGCAAGTTTTACTCCGTGCAGAGGGTTGTTAGGTTGGGCTTCTTTTGGGGTGGTCATATGTTTTTATTTAGAAGGTTACCTCAATTACTACTGGTCACCCTGAGCTTGACTCAGGGTCTGTCAAAATAGACAGACAATAAGCAGGTTCTGAAACAAGTTCAGAATGACCAATAGCTTTAAGATAGGCCTTTATTTATATTTCAGAATCTCTATAGAAATTACTGATGTTGCCAATAATTTGATCGTAGATGCGGTCTACAAAACCGATGAAAAGGGTTTGAGGGGGTGGCGGAGGTAACTCCTTCAACTTACTCATTTCTATTTCATCACGGGTAAGCGCTCTAGAGTCTCCGTTAAACGAAGCCCATTCATGCACCCAAACATCTTGGTTTGGCAATTTACGATTGGTTAAAATTCGGTCAGTATAAGCATCTCTTATTTCGAAATTCATTACGCCTTGAGACGAAAGCGTTTTGCGATTAATCGTTAACTCAGCTTTCACAGTATTGTACACATCGTGCTTCACACCTTTGTCGTCAGTAAACTGACCTACCACTACGCTGTCACGCTTTACCTCTTTAGTTTTCGATTCAATCAAAGTTTGACCCAAAACGAAATCATCAAATTGCATCGATACGATTTGGTCGGGTTGCAAATCAATCTGCTCAGCTTCATCAACAGTGAAAAACTGAACGAATCTGCCTTGGCTAAATCTATCTAAGTATTCGATTACCCGATTTTCAAAATACTCATTGGTCAGCTCCAAACTGCGAGAATGAATGGGAATTGGCTCGATTAAAACCCGAATAGTTCCCATATTTCTAGCGTCAGTCAATAGACTGTCAATGTTCGGTACGTTTCTATCAAAATTGAGTGCAAAATTGAAATGCTTAAAAGCCCTTCTTCCACCTTCGATGGTATTGGTAGCTAAAGCGTTATTTCCCAATTCAACTTGGTAATCTGCAGCTTTTCTGGCAGCATTGCTTTCTTCGCTAATATAAGATTTAGGCATTACCAGCGACAAACAAGCTGGGCATCGCTGAATTTGACGATAATAACTGTTCAACTGCTTGTACTGATAGTAAGTAGCCTCCCATTTATTTGGGTCGTTATTTACGGCCAACATACGGATGTAATCCATATGATAATTGCTTGCCAAACGATAACCCTCAATCAATACATCTTGTGATTTCTTGTTGTCTGGGTTCGATTGTAAACGATTGATGGCACGGTCTAAAGCCGTTTCATAATTGCCTTTTTCAAGTGCGTTTTTTCCTGTAGCACAGCTTACGATAGTCAGCACCATAAGGGCTAAAAGTGAGTGTAAAAAAGTTTTCATAAGCTTTATTGTTTGGTTGTGAAACCCTCCATTCCAAAATGAATGCCAAATTAGCGTTTATTCTTCTCATCTAATTCAATGATCTTAGATTTCATCATTTCATAAACTTGATCTTTTAGGGCTGGAAGGTCCTCCTGGGTCATGTTTTGGGTAGAAATGGGTGGTAGAAAATAATTATGAATTAGTCCTGGTCTCAAGCCCAACTGACCTTTAGGCATCAACCTTTTAGCATCGTGAATAATCAAAGGCATAATGGGAGTACCCGTTTCAATGGCCAACCTGAAAGGGCCGTTATAAAAAGGAAGCAGAGGTTCATCGGTATTGTTTCGTGTGCCTTCTGGCGCTACCATAATGGATAAACCCCGGTTTAAATTTTTCACCAGCTTCTGAACACTTTTTTTTCTGCTTTCTTCGCTGGTACGGTCTACCCATATGGCAAAGCTGCTGGCAATAAACCCAAACAGCGGAATTTTAGCCAGTTCCTTTTTGCCCAAACCTTTTAACGGAACAGGAATGGCCCTTGGAATAGCGGGAGCATCTAAAAATGAAGTGTGATTAATCGTGAAAATATACGGCTGACCGCGTTGAATTAACTTTCGGTTGTGAGTTTTAAAATGTATGAAAGAAACCATTGAAAAAAGGAAGACCCAAACTCGGGCAAAAAAGTAACTGAATTTATCCAGTTTGGGGCTGATCAATCTTGGAATTACCGTAAAGGGAGACAGCGCAATCATAATGGCTACAAACCAAATGGCGCACCAAGCTGTGTACAGTATTTGAATCCCTTTTTTCAGCATAAAAACTTTTCTGAAGAATTAGCTAAAATAGTTTTTTTATGTGGAATGCGTCATTAGATTTGAGCGGAAATTAATGACAATTGACCATGATTATTCATCCAAATCATGACTCAATTTAAAGAAAAGGATGAACTTCACTCTTTACTTGCAGCCCACACCCTCACAGGTTTGGGCTTTTTTTGTGGATTAGTTTAACTTGAGGCAAATCTTGAAATATGAAATTCGGAAGTGTTGAACACCCAGAGAAAATTGATTTTACTTTACCACATGACCACCCAGATACGGCCAAAGTTTTGGAGAAGTCAAACGCTAAGGATAAACCCAAGATTTATGTGGGTTGTGCCAAATGGAATAAGACTGACTTGAAGGGCTTTTACCCGAAAGGCACAAAAGATGAACTGACTTACTATGCTACTCAATTCAATAGTATTGAGTTGAACGCCACTTTCTATAATTATAGCGCTGAGCAGTTTGAAAACTGGTATGGAAAAACACCTGCCGATTTCAAGTTCTTTCCAAAAATTAATCAGATGATCAGCCATAGAAAGCGATTGAACGATGCGGATCGTTATACTGAAGATTTTGTAAATGCCTTGTCGGGTTTGGAAGAAAAAATGGAGCAAACCTTTCTTCAATTGCACGATAATTTTGGGCCAAAAAACTGGGATAGGCTAGCGCATTTCATTACAAATTTCCCCAAAGGAATTCCGCTTGCGGTAGAAGTAAGGCATACCGATTGGCTGAATGATGCTGAAGTTGCTGATCGATTTTATGCGTTACTCGAAGAAAACAATGTGACTAATATCATTACCGATACGGCTGGTCGAAGAGATTTACTTCACATGCGTTTAACAACGCCCAAAGCCTTTATGCGCTATGTAGGTGCAAATCATGAAAGTGATTATGCGCGCTTAGATGATTGGTTCGATCGAATTAAAAGCTGGATTGAAATCGGTGGTTTGGAAGATGTTTACTTTTTCGTTCACCAAAACCTTGAGAAAGCCTCGCCTTTGCTTTCGGCTTACTTTATTAAGCGACTGAATAACGAACTGGGTTATAATTTACATGTGCCTGAACAGCAAGGTGGACAAACGACTATGTTTTAATTGTAGCGTAAATCTCAAATAGGAACAATCGCTCGGTTGCACTGAGTAATGATTAGCCTTTTGACCTGAAGGCGGTAAAAGACAAATCACTCGTTCAACTTTTAATTCTCACTCATTCCTCAAGCAATCGATAGGGTTTGTTTTGGCGGCTTTTATCGTTTGCCCCAAAACCGTGAGCCATGCCAAAAGTAGTATTGCGAACCCTGAAAAGAATATTGACCACAGTTGAATGTTGGTTCTGTAGGCAAAGTTAGCGAGCCACCAATTTTCGATGCCATAAGAAGCCAAGGGCGCAGCGATGGCAAACGCAATTAAGACCATTATCGTAGTCCTTTTACCAAAGAGCACTATGATGTGGATTAGCCCAGCACCATTCACTTTTCTAATGCCGATTTCCTTTGTCCTGAGTTTTATAATGAAACTCGAAAGTGCAAAAAGGCCGAGGCACGCAATGAACAGGCTGAGTGCGGAGAAAACTTTGAAAACATTAAGTAGTCGAGCCTCTTTTTTATATGAAGCGTCAATCATTTGGTCCACAAACTGAAAAATGAAAGGATCGCTTGGCCTTAATTCCTTCCACTTGGATTCCAAGTTGGCTATTACCTGACGAAGGTCACTTTCTTTATTGATCCTTACTAATACCTTGCTTGCTCTTTCAAATAGGATTTCATTGCTTTTTATTACCAGAGGAGAAACCTCATTATAAAGATCGTCATAGTTAAAATCATGAACTGTTCCCACCACCGTATAATTCAAAGATGATCCATCGGCAAGAATTTCTGTTACTTGCTGGCCTATAGGCTCTGATAGGTTTAGGGCTGTTACAGCAGATTCATTCAAAATGACCGAAAGGGAATCCCAAGAATCAGGACGAAACATTCTTCCTTCTTTAACTCTCAAACCCATAACCTCAGGGAAATTGTCACCAACTTTCATGGACTGTACACTGATCAGTTGATTGCTTATTTTTTGTTGATATTCTTCTTGCCAAAAAATGCCAAGGCCTAACATGGAAAGTGAACCAGCAACAGACTTTATCTGGGGAATGGATTCTATTTCATTGATATATGACTTTGCGAAATTAGGGTCCATGTGAAAATCTCCAGAGATCACCGCGAGCTGCTCTTTGTCATAACCCAAATCTTTATCAAGTATGAATTTCATTTGGTTCTTCATTACAAACATGCCAATGACCAAGCAGATAGAAATGAAAAATTGAAAAACCACTAAACCATCTCTAAACCAAAGACTCCTTTTACCACTTATAAATTGGCCCCTCAATACCATGAGTGGCCGAATATTGGCGGCCATAATGGACGGGTAAACTCCAGCAAGAAGGGTTATGATCAATCTAATCGAAAATAACAGGCCAATAGTTTGTAGGCTCAATTGGAAGCTAAGATTCCTGCCTATGAGTTCGTTGAAATAAGGCTGAGTAAGCCATAATAATACCAGTGCAAGTAGGAGGCTGGCCATGGAAATCATTGAGGTTTCAATAAAAAACTGACTAACGATCTGGCCTCTTCGAGAACCCAATATTTTTTTGGTGCCCACCTCTTTGGCCCTTGCTATTGATTTGGCAGATGAAAGGTTGATAAAGTTGATACTGGCCAAAAGTATGATCAGTATGGCTACTACAATCATGGTCTGGTCGGAACGCATGTTTCCACCAGATTTCATGCCGCCCAAATTATCAGAGTGTAAATAAAGTTTTTTGAGAGGGACAAGAAAATAATTAAAGCTATTGCCCGCTGCTTTGTAATCTTTCCACGGCATTCGGTTTATGCTTTCAGAATAAATGGAAAGGTTTTTATCTACAGTATTTTGGAGTTTTGCCTGTAAAATTTCAGGGGTCGCTTCTGGGTGAAGTTTAAAATAACAAGCCACATCGGGCTTCATAAAATTCAAAGCACTAAATCGACCAATAGTGTTAATGGACATTAAGAATTCAAAGCTCAAATGGGTGTTGGCAGGCAAGTCCTCACAAACTCCAGTGATATTGAAATTACTTCCCGACATTCTAATGATTTTCCCAATCGGGTTATCATTACCAAAATGCCGTTTTGCAGCCGTTGATGTCAGCACCATCGATTTTGGCTCTAAAAGAGCAGTTTTGGGGTTCCCCATTAACATGTTGAGGCCGAAAAAAGAAATGAAATTACTATCGGCTGCAACTACGTTTTGATGGTAATTCTTAATGTCATTTTCTGAATTGGTATAAGAAATGAGCATGCTTCTGAAAGGGCCCGCAAAGGTGGTAAGCTGCTCTATTTCTGGGTGATCATTCAATGCTGCTTTTGCCAAGGAATGTGGCACCGCTCCAATCACTTCGTTATGATCTGGATACTGTCGATCCAAAGCCATTTTATAAATGCGATCGCCATCTTTGATCTCTCGATCATAAGAGAACTCGTCTTGTATGTAGATCAGCAAATGAGCAGCGCTTGCAATTGCTACAGCCAACCCAAAAATATTGATAGCCGAATATCCAAAGTTCTTCTTTAGACTTCTGAAAGAGGTTTTACAGTGATGTTTGAACATTGTGAGTGGGGTAAATATCTTCCTTTCTTTATAATTAAAAATCAAGTTTGGCCGCATCAGCTTTAGTATTTGAGCATTGTATAAGCGCCTGGATTTTTTGACAGAATGTTGCTCAAGAAGATCTGAAAAGACCTCTTCCATATCCCCTTCAATTTCTTCCAAGAAATCTTTCTTGATGAAGAGCCGAAGGAGCTTAAGTGACCAGCGAGGTGGTTCAGGATTGACCTTCTTTTTAAGATCACTCATTCTTCAAACAGTCTACAGGGTTAATTCTAGCAGATTTCATTGTTTGGAAACCTACGGTAAGCCACGCAATCAGTAAGGCGGAAAGGCCAGCCAAGGCAAAGAACCACCATTTCAATTCAATGGAATAAGCAAAGTTGTGAAGCCATTGGTTGGAGAAGTAATAGCCAATAGGAATGGCTAGAATTATAGAGATCAATACCGTTTTGGTAAAAGTGGCAGAAAGCAATTTCACCACTACTAACTGACTTGCGCCCAATATTTTTCTAATTCCAATCTCTTTGCTTCTTCGTTCTGCGGTAAAAGTGGCCAAGCCAAAAAGACCAAGGCTCGAAATGAGAATGGCAGTTCCCGCCATGTAGTTAGACAATTGGGCTACCTTATCTTCCGTGCTATACAGGGCTCGATAATCATCTTCTAAAAAGGAAGACTCGAAGTCGTGTTTTGGGTTGAACTTGGCGTAAATCGTTTTGATTTTTTCAAGTGTGTTTACTTCAGCCCCTGGTTGCAATCTGACGATAAAATCATCACCGCTGCTCCTGAAGCGGAAAAGCATAGGCTCAATTTCTTGGTGCAATGAACCATATTGAAAATCACTAACCACTCCTATCACTTCCTTAAAGTCATTGGGTGAAGCTTCTAGCTGAAAGCCAATAGGGTCTTTTAATCCCATGAATTTCACTGCGGTTTCGTTGAGCATGATTTTGCTCTCATCGTCATTCATTTCTTTAGAAAATGCCCGGCCTGCTACAAGTCTTAAATTCAGCGTTTCAACAATATCATAACCGATTCTTGGCGACTTAAACAGGTGATTGTCATCCGCGTCACCTTCCTCCCATGAGTAGCCGCTGCTGTTATCATTTCCCCAAAGAAAGTCGCCAGACATATTGCCAACACTGGTTACGCCAGGCAATGCCCTAAGCTCTGTTAAAAACGGAGTAGGATCGAAGCTTTCTGGACCTTTTCTGGTAAACGTAATGATGTTTTCACGGTCATAACCCAGCGGTTTGCTATAGGTATATTCCATCTGTCTGTTGATGGTGATTACACCAATAATGAAAATAATCGACAGCGTGAACTGCACCACCACCAAACCTTTTCTAATCCATTCTTCACCCCTTAGGTTGGCTACTTTTCCTTTAAGCACCGCCACAGGCTTAAAGCCTGAAAGATAGAAAGCAGGGTAACTACCGGCTAGTATTCCCGTGCCCAATACGATGGCTAAAAGTGGTAAAATAAAGTTACTTAAATTGAATTCAAGCTGCTTAGAAGTTATTTCATTGAACTGAGGAAGAAGCAAAACAACCAAGCCAATGGCAACCAAAAGCGCTAGTAACGAGAGTAAAATAGACTCTCCTAAAAACTGAAAAACCAAGTCTCTGCGGTTGGCTCCAATGGCCTTTTTCACGCCTACTTCTTTCATTTTTTTGGAAGCTTGCGCAGTAGATAGGTTCATGAAATTAATACAGGCAATCAGCAGAATAAAAATGGCGATGGCCGTGAAAAGCTGAACATTCTCAATTCTTCCGCCCACCTGAATACCGTTATCATAAGTGCCGTAAAGGTAGTTTTTGGCATAGGGCTGAAGGAAAAGGTTTTGCTTATTATTACCCGTTTTTTCATGCATTAAGTCCGCAATTTTTGGATTCAATTGCTCGGCATCTGCCCCTTCTTTTAAGAGCAAATAGGTGCGTGCATAACCACCTTTCCAATCTTCGGCCCATTCTTCAGCATCAATCAATACCTGATAATTGACAACAATATTGAATTGCTCGGTGGCATTTTTGGGCGGATTCTTAAACACACCAGATACCACAAAAGCCTGATTGAAAAGAGAACTCTCCCATTCAATTGTATTACCCACTGCCTTTTCAGCAGAACCAAAAACAGTACTGGCCAGCGACTCTGAAATTGCAACTGAGTTTTTGTCTTGAATGATACTTTCTTTTGTTCCCGAAATCAGCGGGTAAGTCATTACTTGAAAGAAGTTGGAGCTCGCAAAAAGTCCATTTACTTCAAAGTTTTTTTCGCTGTGGCTAATGGTGCCTTGAGGCCTGAAAAAGTGATTACCCACCCTAACGGCATCTTCCACTTCAGGAAACTCTTCTTTTATGGCTTGTGCCAATTTGCCAGAAGTGTAATCCCAAGTGAGCACGCTTTCGGGTAAAGTGAAATTGGTAAAGACCCAATATAACCGATCGTTTTTATCATTAAAGGTGTCTACCGAGCGTTCATCATTTACCCAAAGGAAAATGAGCAAGGCTGCAGCTAAACCCGTGGAAAGGCCAATTAAGTTGATGAGGAAAGTAGCTTTGTGTCGCTTGAAACCTCTGATCGTGATTAATAAATTGTGTTGTAACATACCGAGATAATTGAGTTGATGATTTCCACTAAGCCCTCTGACCAAAGCAGGGCGTAGCAGTTTTAAGGCTTCACGATTGTAAATCCTTCTGGATTTTTTGACCGAGTACAGCGCTAGGTTTTCAGCGAATACTTCCTCCATATCGCCTTCTATTTCTTCCAAAAAGTCTTTTTTCAGAAAGAAGCGTAGAAGCCTTAATGACCAGCGGGGCGGTTGAATATCGTTTTGTGGATTGTTCAAACTAGCTGGTGGCTATGTTGGGCATGGCTGACCAAAGTTGGGTGCGGATGTCTTTCATTTCTTCCAAAACCCTGTGGGCATAAGGTGTGGCGCTATAAATACGTTTGCGCTTTCCTCCTCGTTTTTGCGTGGCTTCCCCAAACTCAGAAGTCAGAAACCCCTTTTCTTCCATACGCTTTAAAGCGGACTGAATTGAGCCTACGCTCAGCTTTTCTTTGAGTCGATCTTCCAGTTCTCGCTTAATTTCTACCCCGTAGGCCTTGGTTTGAAGCACAACCACCGTCATAAGCACCAGTTCTTCAAACTCTCCCAATTTGGTTTTCTTCATGGTTATATCATTCGTAATTGCAGTAAATATAGAAAATTATTTTATTCGTAATTGCAGTTTTTATAAAAAAGAGTAGAGGGTATTAAGAAATGAGTAGTGGGTTCTTGGCTATAATGTAGGTATTGAATATAGTAGAGTACTCTTTAACCGCAAAGTAAACTAGGTTTCGAAAAGATTAAATCGGAGCGCAATCGCTCGGTTGTACCGAGTGATGTCTAGCGCTTTGGCTTGAAGCCAACCCCTATTATTCACTCGGCAAAGCCAAGCGACTGTTGGAGAGCTCTTTATCAAGCTAAGTCATGCTGTAAGCATCCTTTTCAGAAATGCAGGTAGTTTTTAGACCTAGAGAAGCGTGAAAAGATCTCTACGAGATGACTGTAATGGTAGGCTTAAATTGGTATTAATTGCTTCGTGTATAGTAGTGTGATCGACTATGCGGAGAAGAATAAATAGATACCAGTGGCTAGGTTAAAGACAATACAAACCCAACCTGCATAGACCTTTAGCTTTATACTAATCATAAGGGCTATCAAGTAGACCAAAACAGAAATGACTCCTGAAATAAGTGGGCCAACAATCCATAAAAGACCACCTAAACCAGCACTATTTGGGATGTCAGCACTCAAGGAAATACCAAACGATACAATTATAGATACTAACAACCCCATCATGAATTTTCCTGTTCGATCATCCAAATATTTTTCTTCTTGACTGGACTTCTTCCTATCGGCAAAAAAGATACTCGACACCATCATTACTGTGATTGCTATAAAGCCTATAATGAAGTAGATCATTTGACAGAGTTTTTTAGATAGTAATTGTTAAGGCAGTGAAAAAGGTGTTTTCAATAGTAATATTATATTTACTTCCTTCTAAAATAAGCCATTACAATATCTCGGACATCGTTTTTGATGCCATTGAAATCTGGAGGGGCGATGGCCTGATTTTGATAATCTTTGATAAACTCAAGGTTGGCTTCGCCACCGCTGAGAACAAAATCAGGAAGAGCTATTTTATAGGTTTTGGATGTAGAAAGCTTAGCACCTTTGATGTACCAGTCATCGGCTTTCTTTTCAGCATTGGCCAATTGTAAATAACCACCAATGCCTACATTGGTCACTGTGCCAACTTCTAAAATGCGTTGTACTACATCACCCTTTAAATCCACTACGGAAATGCCTCCTCCAAAAGGAAAAGAGCGAAGAATATCATATTCTGTGATGGTGCCAGTAAGTTCATCATCTAAACGAATGGAGCCAGAGTTGAAAATCGCTAAATCGGCTTTGGGTACAGCAAACAAAAATGCCTCGGCTGTCATAATTGGGTAATCGGTAGGGCGATAGCGAATGCTACTTTCGCGTCCATCGAGAGTGTCAGCGGTGTCCATTACAATTTCATTGGGCGTGTAGCCCATGTTTGCCATACTTTCATTGGAAATGTTCACCCATTTGTCAACTAGGGTCTTTACCTCTGTATCTTCTGCTACGCCATCATCAATAGGCAATAGCTCAGAAGTAATACTGGTTTTGCCTGTAGTCTTATTATAACTGACGCGATGTACATACACGGTTTTTGCGTTGGCATCGGCTTTGGTCATTAGTGTGTTACCAAAGGTATACTTCATGTTGGCGTGATCGTGGCCACCCAAAATCAGGTCGAGTTCTGGTACAAAATAGGTAGCCAATGAGTCGTCCATATCTTCTTCTAAATGGGTGACACCAATAAATACTTCTGCATCATTCTTTATAGTGTTATACACTTCCTTCATCGACTCGTATTTGTCGGTATAACTCACATACTTTTTTTTTGTAAAAGGTACGGCACTGCCAAAAAACGCAATGTCAACCCCGTCAATGGTTTTTACTATATGATCAGGGAAAGGCTGGCCGTTCTTTGTCCAAGAGACGGTGTCATCATTTGCAACATGAAAAACATTAGTGGTGGTCCATTGAAATTTTGATTCGGCAATTCGTTTGATCAGTTCACCTTCACTAATGTCGAATTCATGATTGCCTGGCACTACAATGTCCACGCCCACAGCATTCATCACTTCCACCATGTGTTTACCTGCTATTTTTTCGCCCTCATAAGTGAGCGTTCCAATTAGCGAAGGGCTAACGAAGTCTCCTGAAAGGATGGTAAAAACATTAGGGTTTTCTTTAAATAGATTTTTTCTCACCGTTGCTACACGGGCCATTCCACCCACTTTACCACCTTCTAATGGCGCAATCTCATAGACATCGTTCATTTGTAGAAGAATAAAATCGACAGTGTCAGTTTTAGGCGAACATGCGCTTGAAAAAATAAAGAGAACAGACAGAAGGAAAAGTGAAAATCGGTTCATGAAAATGTGGTTTTTAACTTGGAATAAAGTTAGTAAAAATGAGTTTGAAACTGGTAGACGTCAGAACAATAAGTGGTTTAACCGTAAAGCATGCGGGGTTTTGCAAAAGAGTTGGTCTGTTTCTTTAGAATTAAAAAAGCCTTAAAGCTTACGATTTAGCTATTAGACCACTATTTGTTGTCATATACCTTCAGCCGCTTTAATGGCTTCCCATTCTACTTGAAGTGACTCTAGTTCCAGTTCAGCTTTTTCTAAATCAGTTTTTTTGTCGCTTAGTTTGATTTCTACTTCTTGAGTTGATTTGGCCTGTTTTTCATATATGCTTGTGGTAGAGTTAAGAACTTTATCGATTAGTTTAGAAAGCCCATCAAAATCATTGTTATCTGCTTGAGAACTCACCAATTGCTGAGATAGGGAATTTGATTGTTGATTTATCAAAGCCAAGGTAGACTTACTCACGCTGCATGCAGATTCTGCGGCAAAAACAGATTTACATGCCGTAATACTTAGGGCCATGGCGTTATTGGCATCTGTCGAACTTTCAGATAACATGGAAACAAGTTCAGACGAGATCAATGGATTGCTAAGCTTTTTTCTGGTAACTAGTATGGCAAGACGGTTAATCTTATTAGCTGTGTATGTCAGATGATTAAGTAAGTCATTTGTTTCCCCTGCCAAAGCTTGAGATTTTGAATGCATAGCGATTGCCTGACTTATACAGTTTGAAGAAAGCACTCTTAATTCATGAGAGTTCCTTACTATCTGCTCAAAGAGTTCTTGGTTGGATTGCGCTTCTTCCTTTTCACACTTTGCTTTCTCTAGCAGGGTATTAAAGGCTTCGTATTTTTGAGTTAGTGAAACTACATCCGCCTGTAATCTTGTTACTTTTTCTTTTGCATCGAGTATTTCAATCTGAAGAGATTCACTTTTGTCGGCTTGCATAAGTACCTATTTTGTTGTTTGAAAAATAAAAGGGGCTGTAAGCTTCAATGCAGAAAGAGAGTTGGTAAACTGATTAACTACAGTCGATTTTTCACTACAGAAGGAAAGTACAACTGGTAAATATGTTTTACCCTCAATCAGCGGATTGCCAAAATTGTCTGTGGTAGCTCCGGTAATCTGTGTCGTTCCTACAATTGATGATTCTTCCTCATTTAGTTTCTTCTTTACAATGTGTGCCACATCGTAACATCCTGCATTTACTTGCTCTGCTATTGATGTACTAAATGGGAATGATAGTGAACCATCTTTTCCATTGGAATCAATAAGCAAATACATACATCGATACTCTACCTTAAAATCGGTGTTTTCAATTAAACCAAAGTTGAGTGTATTGGTAGTTTTGTTAAGTTTTATGCTCTCACTTTCCGCATGTTGTAATGTGTGGCTTAAACTAAAGGGCTGGGAAGGTGCTGATAGATAATCATTGTAATTGTTTATCGCCTTTTTATAATCGGACGTATAAGCGGCAAGCACGAAAATAGCATACGCTTGGCCTAATTGGATGGGGTCTCCATCTGAGTCAATCAGGTCTTTCGCATTAATGGTTATTGATGCACTTTGTTGCGGATATGTCTCTGATGGAACTACCTCTCCAATGACCTTCTGATTTAGTATGGCTTGTTCGGCATCAGTAATAGTAAAGGTTAATCTTTCACTGTTTTTAACCAGCAGTATGTAATAATTCTTTACAATACCCTTACCTCCTTCAAATGGTTCTTTTAAGTAATCGAAGCTGACAGTAAAACTTTTAAAAGATTGGCTTTTGACTTCAAGGTTCAGGTTTAGTTTTTCATTTGCCAAAATCAAACTATTCTCCAATGCCTTACGGTTAGCACTGGTTAATTTGAATGTCTCATTCGCTTGGCTTTCTCCAGCATTAGTATTTTTCAGAGCCTCACATGTTGAGTTGAGGTGCTCTTTGACTGTAGCCAATTGATCGTTTAATACTGACACTAATTCTTTAATTGAGACATTTGTTTTTTCTGCGGTTGAGTTTAAAGTAGGAATGTCGACCTCCGCTGCCAAGAGAGCAAGCTCCATTGAATTTTGAGAAGTACTTTCTGCTAAATAAGCAGTTTTGCTTATTAGTGCGTTACACTCATTTGCCATTTCGTATATCTCTGAACCAAAATCTGCGGCATTGACCATTGAAAAAACGCTGCCAATATCACTAGCTAATTTCATAATAGCGTTAGAGGCAATCTGAACATTTGCTGCGGTAGTGGCACTAAGTGACACCGCATTTTCGACCAATGCTTTTCCTTGATTGGCTGAAGTAAGAATATTAGAGGCTAATTCTTTTAAGGAATCTGCTTCGTTGAAGAGCCTTTCTTTAGAACCGTAGCTTACCTGAGCCAAATCTCGTTCACTTTCTGCATTTAACTGTGAACCTTGGGCATAATAAAGAGCTAATTGTGCGGCTTGATTCGAAGAAGATTGCATGGCAAGCTCACTTTCTTGAGTGCTCAAAATATCAATCATTGTTTGCCTCAAATTATCATTAAATGAATTCATAAATACTTGGCCCTAGGTTTATTAACTTTCCTATTTATACAAATTGACTAAAAGTTGAAGAATAACCAACGGGTAGTAGGGTATTTAAAACATGACGGAGGTAAGGAGTTTCGATAGAGGCTTGCTTTAATAATGGTAAACCTATCATAAATGCTAAGCAGTTTTTTTATTCACTCAATTCAGTGCATTCAAAACCTTGACTTTTTAATAATGTAATGACCGTTTCAGGAGCTACTTTTTCGGTTTCCACACGTAATATTTTATCGCAATCCTCAAGGTCAAAGTTCCATTCTTCGTTTGACATTAGGGTTTTCAAAAACGGCTCTACCTGTCGCACTTGTTTTTCGCTTATCACAGAGGTTTTAAAAACATGAATCATGACAATTATTGTTTGAGGGTTTAGGTGGTTACTAGTGTGATACCGCTCAAGTCCGCCTTTGCATTTTTCAAAAATTCGTAAGTCATCCTGTCCGCTTTACAATCAATAAACTTGATGCGTTTCATACTTCTGCATTTAAAGAAGGTATTGTAAAGCGTTGCGTTTTGAAACGTAACCTTGCTAAAAGCAGTGTTTTCAAAAGAACAGTCCTTTAATACACCATCAAAGACTAAATTGGTAAAATTGGTATCAACGAATGAGGTGTTTTTCCACACAGCATTTTGAATTGTGTTTTTAGTAAAGTCGCATGATTTAATAATAGCTCCGGAAAAATCTGCACTAGAGAAATCACAGTTTTTAACATGGCATTCCGTAAACTCAGCCCCTTTCAGTACACTGTTTTGAAAGTTATTGCTGACCAAGAATGATTTCTGAACATAACTATTGCTGAGGTCGGAATTTGAGAAGTCACAGCCATCCACATGATTGCCTTTTAGAAGAAGTCCTGACAAATCTGACCCTGCAAATAAGCAGCGCTGCATATTAGAGGAACTGAATTTTTCGTGTAGATTTTTTAATCCAGAAAAATCAGCATCTACCCAGTTTCCGCGCGACATATTCCAACTCGGTCTTCTCTCAGTTTTAATGGCAGATGGCCTTTCTTTTTCAGACAACTCTTCAGGTTCTGTTTTAGAAATTGAAGATGGAAAGTCTTCAGAAAAGTAATTGAGATCGACACCTATAATTTTAGCTAACCTGTTAAAAGTAATAATGTCTGGAATAGACTCTCCTCGTTCCCATTTCCCAACTGCTTGTGCGCTTATAAATAGGCGTTCGGCAAGTTGTGCTTGAGAGATGTTTAGTTTTTTGCGTGCTTCGGCAATTTTACTGCCTATCATCTTGGTTTCCATAGGTCTTGTTTCTTGTTCTTTCTACACCGCAAATATATTGGGCTTCATTTTCACAGTTGGCAACTATAAAGCTCCTCTTAGTTGTATTTGGGCTATTTATCGTTGTTATCCAACAACCAATGGTTGTATCTGTAGGTTTTGAGGAGTAAGGTTTGTTGAAAAACAAAAAGCGACCTGGTGTTAAGTTTTTTCAACCGACATTATTCTCACAAGCGCGTAGCTGAACCGAGCTCGGCTACCCAGCCAATTCATCGCAAACGAAACCTTGACTATTTAATATGGTAATCACCGTTTCAGGAGCTACTTCTTCGGTTTCAATACGTAAGATTTTATCGCAGTCTTCTAGGTCAAAATTCCATTCTTGGCTAGGAAGTAGAATATTTAAAAATGAGCCCACAACCTGAGCTTGCTTTTTACTGACTACGGAAGTTTTAAAGACATGAACCATGGTAATTGTTGTTGTATAGTTTGAGTGAATTGGCAAATCATTGGTTAATCAATTCTTCGTAAGTTGATTTGAGTCGCTTGCGAAGAAACTTAACAGCGTAATGTTTTCTAGAGAGCAAAGTGTTTACGGCAATGCCAGTGGCCTCTGAAATTTCCTTTACTGGCAAACCTTCCAGTTCAGTAAGTTCAAAGATTTCGCGTTGCTCAATAGGCAACTCGGTAAGCACTTGCTCTAATTCTTCCCACATCAGAGAGCGGATATAGACATTGATGGGGCTATCTGAATCCTCTGTTTGAGGGAACAGTGTTGCATAAACGTCTAAGGATTCATCGCCATCGGATTCCATAAGAAAGCTAGCCTCCTTCTTTTTCTTCTTTTTATTGATAATGAGGTTTCGAGCAACACGAAATAGCCAGCCAGAGAGATTTTCAATTGGATTGTGTGTTTTGTCCATCGTTTTAACGAACTGATAAAACACATCCTGCGCAATATCTTCGGCATCTTCTGTAGTGGGAACTCTGTTCTTTATGAAAGAGCGAATTCGGGGCTGATGCTCCTTAATCTGTCTTTCTAAATCTTCCCTATATTCGCTTTTACTCACGCTCAGGACCATCATTATCTTTTACGTCCGAATAGGAAAAACAATCATTTTTATGCTCCATCCATTGAGCGAACTTTCTCTTTTTGAACCATTCCTTGCGTTCCTCAGGGTTCATGTTCATCCATTCTTCACGGCCTTTGTGGTCACCCCATTTGTGTTTATGAGAATGTTTCTTTTTACCCCCCATTCCTGAAAAAAGGATTCTTGAAAGAATGAACAAACCTAGGGCTTGCCAGAAAGTGATCGTAGTAAGGCCGAAAAGATCAGGCATTAACCAGTTCCACAAAAGCATAATTACTGAGCCGAATAAAAACAGCGCTGCTGCGCCAAACACAGGGAAAAAAATGTATTTGTACTTATATATAAATTCTTTCTTTCTCATTTCGATCATTAATTATGTTCTCTTGTATAGGTAGACAATTGAGAAGAAAAAATATTTTAGGCCGCTTGATTTTTTTTTTAAATCGAACCTCAATCGCTCGGTTGGGCCGAGTGATGATTAGCGTTTTGGCTTCAAGTCACTCGGCTAAGCCAAGCGACTGTTTCAGTATCTATCAAATTAGTGGAGGAGAATTACACCAACCACCTTGCTGTTAAGCAGGATCTTTGGTCATGCTAAATTGTGTCAGGTAAACTGTATCCTGTCCTTGTTGGGCAACTACAATTTGTCCACTTCCTATATTGTCAGCCGTGAGTTGTCCTTGCATAATGGAGAACCATTCGGAATTCTCATCTCTTTGCTGCGTCCAAAAAGAACTATCGTTTTGCCACCAATAGAACTTAATCTCAGGGTCGATACCTGTAATATATGTACCCGTATTGTCGGTTTTGAAATGGAAGGTTCCCTTTACATTTTGTGTTGTAACAGACCATTTGGTACCGCCTATACTTACAGTTTTTTGGGTGTTTGAATTGCTTGTGTCCATGATATTGTGTTTTAAATAGTGATGTTAGTTACGGGGCCTGTCGTAGTAGTCAACAGGGGTGTTAAAACCATGATACAAACTACAAGATTTCTTCTTGTTTGCGAAGGATAAGCACAAGCTTTTCTTCTTTCAGTTTTATTGAAGATTGCCTATTACTTTAAACTAGACTGGTGATCAATCTAATTTTCTCCTCTCTTAAAGAGGAGAGTAAAAAACTCCTTCCAAAAATTCTTTTCCATTTACTTAACAAGTATGAAACTAATTATTACTTTTACTTTTGTTAAGTAAACAAATAACTATGTCGGAACATTCGTTGGGTGAGTTTGAGGAGCTGGTATTACTGCTCGTAGCCGCCAATAACAAAGAGGCGTATGGCGTACTGATCCTTGAAAACCTTGAAGAAAAATTAGGGAAGAAGGTCAATGTCAGTGCCGTGCATGTGGCCCTCAAACGCATGGAAAACAAGGGTTTTGTAGAATCTAGTTATGGCGGCATCACCAACGAGCGTGGAGGCCGCAGAAAAAAATATTATAGCATTACTTCATTAGGGAAGAAGGTACTGGATCAGCAATACGAAGTCAGAACTTCGATTTATCAGCAAATTCCTAAAATTTCATTTGGTCAATGAAAGCCCAGCCACCAAAAAGAGCACTTCAATTTCTGCGCTGGTTTTGCAGGGAAGATTACCTCGAAGAATTCGAAGGTGATCTAATTGAGCTCTTCGAGAAGCATTTTGAAGCATCACCCAAAAAGGCCAAAAGAAAATTCTTTTGGGGCGTAATGCGCTCTTTCAGGCCTGGGTTTACAAAAGCATTTTATAAGGTCAACTATTCAATAACAACAGCTATGTTTAAAAACAACTTGAAGGTGGCGTGGCGCAATGCGCTTCGACAACCTTTTTTCACTTTCCTTAACACATCGGGCCTTGCCATCGGTATGGCGGGCGCCTTGATCATTACTTTGTTTCTCCACGATGAGCTCAGCTTCGACAAAATGTTTGCCGATGCAAATCGCATTTATCGAGTCAATATCGACAACCGGACCGCGGGAGAAACCAATCACTTTGCAGCCGTTTCTAGTCCTTTGGCCAATGTAATGCAAAGTGATTTTTCTCAGGCAGAGATGATCACTCGATTAAGGGTGAGCAACAGCATTTTATTGAAAGGGGTAGATGCCGAACAAAATATAAAAGAAGATTACGTTGCTGGTGCAGACTCTACTTTTTTCGAAATGTTTGGTTTGAAACTGCTTTATGGAAATGCTAAAAATGCATTGGAGAAGCCAAACTCTATTGTACTCACCAAAACCGCAACCCTCAAGCATTTTGATTTAGATGAAGCCCTTGGTCAAAGCATGGTGCTCAATAATGATGAGGTCTATGTGGTCACTGGCGTGATAGACGATTTACCTAAAAATTCCTTCTTAAGAAATCATCAGGTCTTTATTTCGCTTTCCAGTTTTGATGATGCGAAAAGCTTGGCTTGGAATACCTGGAGCTTTCCCACTTTCGTGAAACTTCGCCCTACGGCAAATGAAGAAAATTTACAGGCTTATTTGAGCACGGTGAAAGATCGATACTTAATTCCTTGGGCCATGACTTTTATGCCGGGGCTCACGGTTGAAAGTGCTAAAGAAATGGAGAAATCCTCTGGCGATTTTATGCGGTTTACGCCTATTGCCTTAACCGATATTCACTTGCATTCACCCAATATCGAAGATGAGTTAAGCACCAATAGCGATATTCAGAATGTGTATATACTTGCTGCGGTTGGCCTTTTCTTGATCCTTCTGGCTTGTGTCAACTTTATGAACCTGTCTACCGCACGGTCTCTGAAAAGAGCAAAAGAAGTGGGGGTACGCAAAACTTTAGGCAGCAGTAGGTCAGGCTTGATCAAACAGTTTCTAACGGAATCTACCATGGTGGCTTTTCTCGCGCTGTTATTGGCCATTGCCATTGCAGCCATCAGTTTGCCTTACTTTAATCAATTGGCAGGAAAAGCCATTTCTATTCCTTTTGGGAATCCGTTGTTTTGGTTGGCATTCTTGGGTGTTTCGCTTGTTTTGGGTTTTGGTTCGGGGAGTTACCCCGCCTTTCTCATGTCTAAATTTGCACCTATCAAGGGAATGAAAGGTGGAGACGTCAACGGAAATGGGGGTAGAACTGTGATCAACAGCCTTGTGGTTGTTCAGTTTGCCATTTCTCTGTTTCTCATGTTGGGTACTTTTGTGGTTTTTCAGCAACTCAATTTCATTCAAAATAAAGACCTAGGTTATCAAAAAGATCAGGTGCTGATCATTGATGATGTTGATGCCACGGGCAAACAGATCGAAGCCTTTAAAAACCAAGTGAAGACAATTGCCCAGGTAGAAAACGCTTCGCTGAGTAGCTATTTGCCAACCCCCTCGCCAAGAAGTGCCACCACCCTTTTTCCTGATAAATCGCTCGGAAGCGAAAATGCCTTGATCATTGGCAGTTGGGATATTGATTACGACTACCTCTCCACCTTGGGGCTGGAATTAGTGGCAGGTCGTGATTTTAACAGGGAATTTGCAACGGATTCTAGCGCCATGATTTTGAACGAATCTACGGCTGTATTGCTTGGCTTGTCTCCCGAAGAAGTCATAGGAATGCGCTTCACGAATGATTTCCATAGGGAGGATAAGGAAAACATGCGCTACTTCACTGTAATCGGAGTGGTCAAAAACTTCCACTTTGAAACCCTGAGAAACAGCATTGATGCCCTTAGCCTAACGCTAGGCGGAAAGCCTAAGAAAATGCTAGTCAAACTGAATGCTGGAGATTTTTCGAAAGGTATTTCGGAATTAGAAACCGTATGGGAAAAGTTCGCGCCAGGTCAGCCTTTCAGTTATTATTTTATGGACGATTCCTTCAATAATACTTATGATACTGAACAGCGTTTGGGCAAAATATTTGTGATTTTCACTTCGCTTTCCATTTTTATTGCCTGCCTTGGTCTGTTTGGTTTGGCGGCATTTAATGCCGAAAAAAGAGCAAAGGAAATCAGTATCCGAAAAGTACTCGGTGCCAGCATAGGTCAAATTACTTACAAACTGTCCATTGACTTTCTAAAGCTGGTGGGCTTGGCCACTATAGTGTCATTGCCGTTGGCTGGTTATTTCATGAACCGCTGGTTACAGGATTTTTCCTACAGGATTGAAATACCTTGGTGGGTGTATGTACTTACGGCTTTCATGGCTGTGGCTATTTCTATCCTCACCGTGAGTTTTCAAAGCACAAAAGCCGCAATGAGCAGTCCGATTAAAGCTTTGAAGCAGGAGTGATTTCTGTTCTTAACCGCAAAGAGTCCTGAGTTTAGCAAAGTATAAATCAGAACACCATCGCTCGGTTACACCGAGTGATGGTTAGTGTTTTGAATTGAAGTCAACTTAGACTAGTCACTCGGCAATGCCAATCAACTGAACTCATCTAAGAACAAATGACTACGCGAAGCAATCACAATCTTCTTTGGGGGTGCGGTCTGACCTTCGGTACCGACCGATTACGCAAGGAGCTATTCTATGGTAATCACTAACAAGCTAAGTCATCCTGTAAGCCCCGAAGCTTCGAGGTGTCCAGTAACACAGAAGGAAGGTGTTTTGTCTTGTGAAACGTGAAAAGACCTCTACGAGGTGACTGTTAAAGTGGGCTGTTTTTTCACCGCTAAGAACACTGCGTTTCATTAAGCTTAAATCGAAGTGCAATCGCTCGGTTGCACCGAGTGATGGTTAGTGTTTTGGCTTCAAGCCAACAAGCTACATGTCACTCGGCAATGCCAAGCGACTGAGAGGAATGCTATGAAAGCAAGATTAATTTGGAATGTAATTTCTAAGCACCAAGATTATTCCTTCGGCCTCCTCTTGTGTTATTTGCTTTCCAATTATCTCCGTTCGTTTTCCATATCTGAATTGAACATTAACGTTTGAAAATCCAAACATGGCCGTTCCAGAAGCGCCAAAATCATTCCGAGAATCGTAAATTTTTAATTCAGAAATATTGGCCATGATGTATTCTTTACTCTGCTTTAACTTACCCACATGCTTACTTAACTTAATGTACTTCTCATGAATTTCTACTGTTTCATAACCTAGCGTTGCCCAATAAAAGCCAAAGAAAGTTCTGTAAGTCCCCCATAGAAATAGTACAAAGGCAACAATAAAGAATGGATGAATAACTCCAGTAACAACTTGTTCCATGAGCATGCCCAACAGAACTAAAATCCCAAGCATGGGAAAAGTCAGTAGAATTGCGATGAGTACTTCTTTACGCTCTGGGCGAATTATTAATTCGATAAAACCGTCCTTCTTGTCTAGCTGGATGCCCATAGATTTAAAAAATTAAGGCCGCTCTTAAAGAACGGCCTTTGTTATTAATAACTATCGTCAAGCGCGAAAATCGGTTTTCGATTAATCCATCTACCTCTTGTAAAATCTGGGAACTGAACTGGTTCACCACCTTGCAAGATTGATTGTTCTGAAAGGGCAGTAACGGCCATCCAAGCTGCACCATCATACACATCAATTGGCATTGGCGCATCTCTTTTTAAAGCTTCAATAAAGGCATGGAATACAAAGAAATCCATACCGCCATGACCAGCACCCGAAGCTTTTTCACCATACTTTTTCCAAAGCGGATGATCGTATTTTTCCATCATCTCTTTATCCGACTGCCACTGATGTGGTCGGCCTTGTCCTTCTACATAAAGCGATTTATTAATGTCCATCCAAAGTCCTTTGGTTCCCTGAAAGCGGAAGCCTAAAGAATAAGGTCTTGGAAGATTGGTATCATGCGTAAGGTTAATGGTTTCACCGTTTATCGTTCTAATCATAGTTGTCACCACATCGCCCAATTTGAAATCTACTTTGGCGTTCGGGTGATCTTTTCCTCCTTTAGGGTGATTCACAATATAATCGTGTAAACCTCTACTCTTCGAACTCATTGAAGTAAGATAAGACATACGGTTACCCCTATTCAGATTAATGGCAGTGGCAACTGGCCCTAAGCCGTGAGTTGGGTAAAGCTCTGCATTTCTATGTACCGAATGTGTGGTTCTCCATTTCGATTCGCTATAGCCATTTTCGCCAAACTCCACACCTTGTCCATAAGCCGACTTCCCATCGTTGAGTTTTACTGCCCTTAAATCATGCTGATAGCCTCCTTCTAAGTGCACCATTTCACCAAAAAGATCATCGCGTACCATATTTAAAACCGCCATTACATCTCTTCTGTAACATACGTTTTCCATAAACATTAGTGGTACGCCCGTTTCTTCTTGCGCATTTACCAAGTCCCAACATTCTTCTATGTCTGTAGCGCCAGAAACCTCTAAGGCTACAGCTTTTCCAGCTTTCATGGCTGCAACGGCCATTGGTACATGCCAAATCCATGGAGTAGCAATATATACGGCATCCAAGTTGTCCATTTCGAGCATCTTGTGATAGGCTTCTTCATCACCGTCAAAACGTACAGGCTTTTTACCTCCGCTTCTTGTAATCATGTCTTCAGCCTTTTGTAAAACCGCATTGTCCACATCACAAATAGCAACTATTTCAACATCGTCTCTTAATAAAGCTACATTCAATTGGCCTCTGCCCCTTTCGCCAGTACCAATAAAGCCCATTCTGATAACAGACTTCTTTTGATCTGAAAAAAGCATTGATGGCGATACAAAAGGCAAGGCTGCTCCAACAGTTGCCGTGTTTCTTATAAAATTTCTTCTGGAAAGTGGAGGTGTCATAGTTGTGTAAGTTTTGGTGTTCAAATTAAGGTATTTTTTCCAATGATGCAGCCCATGAATTTAACTCATTCATTTTCAATATTTTAATTAAAAACCCATGTTAAGCCTATATTAATAAAGCTTACCAGGCTTGTTTCAACCATTATTTTACTAACTTAAAACAACCTTTCTACTTAATTATTGATCAATTCGATATGGCAAGAGCTAAGACGCTGAGTGAGAAGAAAATTTTCGTACTTGATACTTCTGTAATACTTTTTGAACACATCTCCATCATGAATTTCGAGGAACACGATATTGGGATTCCCATTACCGTGTTAGAAGAATTGGATCAGTTCAAAAAAGGAAATGACACCAAAAACTTTGAAGCCCGTGAGTTTACTCGCTTACTCGATAAGCTTGCTCAAGATAAATCTTTGCAAGACTGGATTCCTCTTAACGGGAAAACCCGCGGTAGCCTGAAGGTAATCATGGAAGCTGGTTCGGGTAAAGGAGAACTGGATGCCAATGAGGTTTTCGGAGAAACTAAAAACGATCACCGAATTCTCAATGCCGCCCTTCGCATGCGCGATGAAAACAAAGGCAGAAAAGTGATTCTTGTTAGCAAGGATATTAACCTTAGGCTCAAAGCAAAATCGATGGGCTTGGCAGCCGAAGATTACGAGACTGGAAAGATCAAAAACGTTCAGTCGCTTAGAAAAGGAATGATTGAAATCGAAAAGGTAGATTCTGACTTAGTGAATCACCTTTATGAAGATGGCACCATTAGCCCTAAGGAAGTACTAAAAAGAAAGAAGGCACATCCGAATCAATACTTCATTTTAAAAAGTGATAAAAACTCGGTGCTTGCACGATATAATTCGCAGGAAGACTGTATTCATAAGGTAGATAAACGACCTGTTTCGGGTATTAAACCGCGCAATGCAGAACAAACATTTGCTATTGATGCCATTATGAATCCTGATGTTAAACTAGTGACCATTCAGGGGGTAGCAGGAACAGGAAAAACCTTGCTGACTTTGGCGGGTGCTTTGGAGCAACGCAGAGAATACAAGCAAATTTACCTGGCCCGACCGATTGTGCCTTTGAGCAATAAAGACATTGGTTATTTGCCTGGTGATATCAAATCGAAGCTAAACCCTTATATGGAACCGCTTTGGGACAATCTCAAATTCATTCAGAACCAGTACAAAGAATCGGACAAGGAATTTAAAACCATTACCGATATGGTGGCCAAAGAAAAACTGATGATTACGCCTTTGGCCTATATTCGTGGACGTAGTTTATCGAACATTTTCTTTATTGTAGACGAAGCCCAAAACCTAACGCCTCACGAAATCAAAACAATAATTACCCGAGCAGGTGAAAACACCAAAATTGTATTTACAGGCGATATCTACCAAATTGATACGCCCTATTTAGACTCGCAATCGAATGGACTTTCTTACTTGATTGATAGAGTAAAAGACCATCCGCTGTATGCACATATCACCCTAGAAAAAGGCGAGAGATCTGAGTTAGCGAATTTGGCGAATGAGATGTTGTAGGAGCTCTAATATAGTCTTTCAAATTGTTGCTTTTCCTTTTATGAATGTCCGAGTCATTATTTTCCATCTATTTTTTATTCTTTTCTCATTAGCTCTGTTTGGGCAAAAGAAGATCAATTACCCAACTGTCGAAAAAGCGAATATTTATAATATCTACCACGGTGATTCCATTTATGATCCCTACCAATGGATGGAAAACCTTGAAGATCCGAGACTGAAAGATTGGTTGAAGGATCAAAAAAACATTCTCGAAAAGCAAAAAAGACAATATGTCAATACACAAAAACTAAATGCTCAATTGTATTCCATGTACTCTAAGACTATTGAAATAGTAGATAGTGGCTACGAACAGGAGCTATACTTTGAAAGTGAAAAGTATCAGTTTGATTATAAAACCGTGCGGAATGATCGTACACCTGAATTACTTTTTAAGAGAACTACGGATAAACGATATCGAGTTTTGTTTAGAATGCGTGATTTAAGACGTAACAAGGAGGATAACGTGGTAGTAGAAAATGTGATCATTAACGATGATGAGAACCTAGCTGCTCTATTTGTCTCTTTTAATGGTAGCGATTGGAGGGAGGTCTATTTCTGTGATTTAATAAAAGAAGAGTTACTGCCAGAGAAACTCACTTTTTTACAGAATACTAGTTGGTTGGTTTGGCACGGTAGAAATGTCTACTATGACAGATACAATACTTCTGATGAGTCTGAGATTACCAAAATAGCAAGTGGTCAAAAACTTTACTTCCATAACGTTGATGATCCACAAGAAAATGATCAGCTTGTTTATACAAATCAAGATACAACTGGTAAAACACATTTTAGATTTCAAAAATTAGGTGCTGAAAAACTTTTTCTCGCCTACAATTTAGAATCTAGAGGCCAGTTTTATTCTGTACTCTCAACAGTCAGTTTAATTGACAAGCAATCATTCATTCCAAAAAATTTCTTAGTTTATCCTTCTTCTCAAGATGCAAGTTTCAATCTGGAGGCCATTTTCGGAGATACACTTTTGTTGAGTACAACCTCGGGGGCACCCAATGGTCGGGTCGTAAAGACAAATATCAATCAGGAAAATCAGCTTGCAGAGGTTATTCCTCAGTTCGACATACCCTTAGTGGATGTTCTTAAAATTGATAAAAATAAGGTTGTCGCAATTTACGCTGACAAAGGAACAAACAAAGCCTTGGTTTTTGATACTCAGGGCACTTTGTTAAAAAACATTGAGGCTCCAGAAGGAAAATATCTTTCAAACGTGGCTCTCGATAAAAAAAGAGAAGGTTATTTATCTTTCACTATATCTTCATTTTATCATCCTCAGTTAAGGTTCTACCTCTCCTTGGATAATCTTAAGTTAGAACCTGCCTCTAGGTTAGAGATGCCTTATGATCCTGAAGAATTGGAAACAAAGTACGTTACTTATACTTCAAAGGATGGCACCGAAATTCCAATGTATCTCACGATGAAGAAAGGACTAAAAATGAATGGGAAAAATCCAACACTTATCTATGGGTATGGGGGGTATGGAATCACATTAAGACCGAACTTCGATGAAGCACATACACTTATGATCTTACACGGTGGGATTTTGGCGGTTCCTGCAGTGCGTGGTAGTGGAGCGAAAGGGCGGGACTGGGCATTGGAAGGTAGACGACTTAAAAAACAAAATACGATAGATGATTTTATCAGTGCGGCAGAGTACTTAATAGAAAATAAATACACCTCTAGTGAAAAACTGGCTTTAAATGGCTCATCTCATGGCGGGCTAATTATGGCTTCAGTAATGATTCAGAGACCAGAGCTTTTCAAAACAGTTATTGCTGAAGCAGGGCCTTATGACATGCTAAGATTAGAAAACTACTCAGCTGGGTATACTGTAACCAATCTTGGTGAATTTGGGTCAGTTGACAATCAAATGGATTTTGATAACCTTCTTTCTTATTCACCACTTCACAATGTGAAATCGGGTATTAAATATCCCAACTTACTACTCATTACTGGAGATAACGATACACGCGTACCGCCATTTCACACCTATAAATTTCTTGCTACTCTACAGGAAAAAGCATCGAATGAATCATTATATCACCTTTATATCATCCCTGGGACTGGGCATGATCAAGGCCAAACAAATACTGATTTTTCTGATTACTTGATGTACAAATACTACTTTTTGTTTGATCAGCTTGGCATAGAGTTTTATCTACCCAGATAATCTGGAAGTTAAGACCTTGCCTCAATCCTACTCACTAACTTAACTTTCTTCTATACAATTTTATGACTTGATTGGAAAGACTTGAACCTATGGTATTACCCAACTCCTTAATGGTAAGAAAGGAACGACTACTAGATCATGGAAAACCGGTGTAAGGCAAAAAGTTTACCTCACCCTTATCGCCTTAGCAACCTCAGTAGCTCGCACCCTTAATTTGTCTGTAGATTCTTCCATTCCATAAGCCAAAGCTACTCCCATTCTGCGGAACGGACGGGTAACGGGTTTACCGAAAATTCTAAAGTCAGTATCAGGAAAACTTGCAGCTTCTTCTAAACCAGAATATACAGGTTCGGTACCAGCAGACTCGGTTAAAATTACCGCACTGGCTCCGTTGCGCTCTAATTTTATTTCAGGAATAGGCAAGCCCAAAACAGCCCTAGCATGTAATTCAAACTGATTAAAGTTTTGAGTTCCAGCTAAGGTTACCATGCCGGTATCGTGCGGTCTTGGGGAAAGTTCAGAGAAATAAACATCGTCTTTGGTAAGAAAGAATTCTACACCCCAAATTCCCGCTCCGCCTAAAGCCTTGGTCACTTTTTGAGCAATTTTTTGTGCGCGTTGAAGCTGCCCAGAAGATATAGCGGCTGGTTGCCAACTTTCCATGTAATCCCCTCTCTCTTGGCGGTGGCCAATGGGTGCACAAAAAAGTGGTTCACCATTTTTTTGTGTTACGGTCAGTATCGTTATTTCCGATTCAAACTCGATAAATTCCTCCACAATCACTTTTCGAGTAGCCTCACCACGTGCTTTGCCAGCGGCCGACCAAGCCATTTCTATATCTGTAATGTCTTTGATCACCGATTGCCCTTTTCCAGAAGAGGACATCAATGGTTTTACCACACAAGGGAATCCTATTTTATTGACAGAGATAATCAGTTCGTCTAAGCTGGAGGCATACAGAAATTTTGGCGTACGTACTCTCAGTTCTGTAGCTGCTAAATCACGAATGGATTTGCGATTCATGGTGAAGTTGGCTGCTTTGGCACTAGGTACCACCTGCATACCTTGTTTCTCATAATCGTATAACCTCTCGGTGCGAATGGCTTCAATTTCTGGAACAATCAAATCGGGTTTATGCTTTGCAACAATGCGGTCAAGCTCTTCCCCATCTAGCATATTAATTACCTCGCATTGATGTGCTACTTGCATGGCAGGGGCTTGATCGTAACTATCGACAGCAATAACATGTTGACCTAACCTTTGGCAGGCGATAACAAACTCTTTACCCAGCTCTCCGGAGCCTAAAAGAAGAATCCTTTTTTGCATAGTTTTGATTGGATTGACCTACAAATATAAAATTTATCCTATGAAATTAGTCGTTGTTTATAATTTGTTAACACTGCCTTATGCCAAAGGAATAGATAGTGAGGAATTAAGTTTTAGACAGGGAGAATTGCATACACAATAAGGGCATAAATGGCATACAGCAATCCAAGGGCTTGGCTGATGTTTTTTTCACGCTTTGGAATGCCCATTTTCTTCACAATACTCACATTCATGCCAATGGCAAAAAGAATAAGCCCCAATGAAATACCCATAGTTAAAGAATGATCTTCCGAAGTGATTTTATCCGTTCTCATCCCAACTTCCAAAACAAGGGATGCAAGAAAAAAGGCCAATGAGGTACGTTGAATATGGTGGTGTTTCATGGAATCCAGAAGTCAAAAATAATATCGTTCATGCACTTGAAATGTCCCTTCGGGCATTTATCAAAACCAATTTTAGAACAAGGTCGGCAATCCAGTTTTTTGTTTTCTAAAATGGTGAATTTTGTTTGGTAAGGATACATTCCAAACTCAGGAATGGTATTTCCCCAAATTGAAAAAATGTTTTTGTTGAAGGCCGCAGCAATGTGCATTAAGCCCGTATCGTGGGTGAACACATGGCTGGCACCTTTTAATATGGAAGCCGATTGATTGAGATTGAATTTTCCGCAAGCATTATAAATAATGGCCTTCTTGCCCATTTCCTCCAAAGGCGAAATCATATCTTCCTTGTCGTGTTTTCTGTTGAAGAAGTCTTCGAGCCTTTCGCCATTTTCTGCGTCTTCTTTTCCGCCCAAAACCACAATCGGTTTGTTGATTTTATCGCAAAGCTCGATCATCCGATCGATGGGTAGTTTCTTAGTGTTAAGCTGGCCGCCAATGGCAAAAGCAATGTATCCGTTGCGGTGCGTTACTGGCAGCCAGTCTTTCTCTATTTCATCCTTTTCGGGAATAAAATAATCAAGCCCAAGCATGTCTTTCTTCACCCCCAAAGGCTTTACCGCTTCAAAATAACGATCTACAATGTGCACATTCGGCAGTTTGTTCACTTTGAAATTGACGATCAGCCACTTTTCCCAATTCAGCTTATCGAATGCGTTACTCGGTTTGCCCAAACGGGTTTTTATAATGCGGGTGCGAAGGTTATTGTGGAGGTCTACAATGTGATCGAAGTTCTCTTTCTTCAGTTCGGCAATCAAAGGGTTTAAATCCTTTTCTAGCAAATGCACTTTATCAATGTAAGGGTTGGCTTCTAAAATGGAAGCGAAACTCACCTTTGTACAAAAGTGAATTTCAGCATCATCTAGCTGCGTTTTCAGTGCGCGCACAATAGGAGTGGTGAGCACGATATCGCCAATGGATGAAAACCGAAGTACAAGGATTTTTTGCTTAGCCATTCACTGCGATTTTTTGTTTGCGCTCCACAAAGTATTTCCCGATTTCTTCAGCACTTAAAGCATTAAATGTCATGTCGGCTGTAAGCCCACCTTTACGGCCTGCCAGTAAACCATAATACATATGTTGGTAGCCATCCATTTCATGCGCATCGGGGTTAATCGCTAATTTTATCCCCTGTTCTAACGCATAATGTACCCAGCGCCAGTCTAAATCAAGTCGCCAAGGATTGGCATTGATTTCAATCACCACGTTGTGTTTTGCACAATGGTCAATTACCATTTTATGGTCAATCGGGTAACCTTCTCTTCTAAGCAATAAACGCCCGGTTGGGTGACCTAAAATGGTAGTATAAGGATTTTCAATGGCCGTTAAAAGTCGTTGCGTGGCCTTTTCAATGTTCATGTTCAAAATTGAATGCACTGAAGCCACAATGAAATCAAAGCTCGCTAAAACATCATCGGTATAATCAAGTTGGCCATCATAAAGAATATCAGACTCAATGCCTTTGAAAATTTTAAAGGGCGCTAGTTTTTCGTTCAGTCTGTCAATTTCTTCGTGTTGTTGAATCACACGGTCTTCCTTAAGCCCATTGGCATAAAAAGCTGATTTGCTGTGGTCGCAAATACCGAGGTATTCATAGCCCAAGTCTTTGCAATGTTGCGCCATTTGTTCAAGGCTATGCTTTCCGTCACTGTAAGTGGAATGGTTGTGAAGAATGCCTTTCAGGTCTTTCATTTCTACCAACTCAGGCAGTTTTCCGTTTTTAGCCGCTTCAATTTCGAAAGTACCTTCGCGCATTTCAGAAACAATTTCTCTTAAACCAGCCGCGGCATAAATTTCCTTTTCCGAAGCGAAATCATGCTGTCTTACAATGTCTTTTAAAGTCAGTTTATCTTTCACCTCTAAACTGAGGTGAAGATTGCTGCCTGTTCTCAAGAACTGCTCTTTTACAAAGTCTTCCCTTTCACAGAAGGAAAGTTGAATTGGAATTCTCAGTGCTTTATAATTTCCTCTCCAGGTAATTGGCCCCGATTCTTCAATGATTTGCTCAAAATTTTCTGCATCATCCAAGGCATCTTCAATGATTTCGATATCATCAGTGCCCACAATCAGATCAATGATTTCGATGACTTCCATCTTTCTTCGCAAAGCGCCCGTAACCTCAATTTTAATATCTGGGGCTATTTCGAGAATTTCGGCCATTACAATTGCCGCTAACTTTTCGGCTTCTGCATAATGGAGTTTATGGGCGTTGGCCTCTTTAAATTCTAAGGCATTTATAATGGTCTGCTGTGTCTTTTCACCAAAGCCTTTCAGCTTGGCTACCAAACCAGAATTGGCGGCTTCTTTCAGTTCATGACCACTTTCAATGCCCAATTCCTTCCAAAGTACTTTTATCTTTTTGGGCCCTATGCCTTTCATATCGAGTAACTCGACAATGCCTTCTGGGGTATTTTTGAGGTATTCTTCTAAAGCAATAGAAACTCCCCTTTGGTTGATTTCATTAATATTGGTGGCAATGCTCTTTCCTACACCATCAATTTTTTCAAGCTCAGCCAAAGATAAATTGCCCAACTCAATGTCGGTTTTATCAAGATTGAACACCGCATTTTGGTAGCCCCTGATCTTAAAACTGTTTTCATCGTGCAGCTCCATAAGGGCAGCCTGAAGCTTTAATTGTTTAAGAATAGTCTTGTTGTCCAAAGCAGCAATTTTTAGTTCGAAATTATTTGAAAGAAAGGTTCACTTTTTTAATCATTGAACATTTCCTAAATTCCATCGAAAGCTAATTCAAAAATAAGTCTTTATGAACTATTGGTTGATCAAATCAGAACCGAATACCTACTCTTGGGACGATCTGGTGGCAAAAGGTACCGACCTTTGGGATGGTGTGAGAAACTATGCTGCCCGAAATAACATGAAAGCAATGAAAGTGGGCGATTTGGCTTTTTTCTACCATAGCGTAAAGGAAAAGGCGATTGTTGGAATCGCGGAGTGCGTAAAAGAGCATTACCCCGACCCAACTACCGATGATGACCGCTGGGTAGTTGTTGATTTTTCGCCAAAAGAAAAACTAAAGAAACCAGTAACTTTAGAAGATGTAAAGGCTGACGATAGGCTTGAAAACATGGATTTACTACGCTTATCTCGTCTTTCAGTACAATCCGTTAAAAAAGAAGAGTTTGACATCATTTTAGAAAAATCTCAATCCTAGTGCGCCAATTCCTACTCATATCGAGCCTATTTATCCTCTCTCAATTTGCACAAGCGCAAATAGAAAGCCACAATAGGTATGAGCTAGAATACGAATGGAGAGACGAAGATTATCTGTTAATTTCAAATGAAAAATTGGGGTTAACTTTGGTACAGGCAGACTACAAAGGGCTTAAAGAATACACACTCTCTATCAAACAGTTAGACATAGACTTCAATCAAAAATGGGAAAGAGTTGTAATGATAAAAAGAGGGTTTGAGCTCTTAGGATACCATTCTGTTCATGACAAAACTTACCTGATGCTTCAGGAGTTTCCCAGTAGGTTACAAATAAAAATAATAAGTATAGATAATCGAACTGGAGATGTTCAAGAGTTCAACCCCAAAGAAATTCTATCTCTAGAAATTCAAGAGTTTGAGGTAATTCAGAGCACCGTGATCATTGGAGGACATTTTGAAGGTCGACCAGTAGTTTTTGCCTTTGATTTAGAAAATAATAAAATCAAAACACTCTCGAATGTTTATCAGAATGAGTCAAAACTTCTTGAAATACGAATCAATAGCGATAGCCTGACCTTTAATGTACTCGCATCGGAATATAACAGAAGCCGAGACCAAACCATCATTGTAAACACATATGATTACTTGGGGAATTCTATCAGAGATTACGAGTTAGAAACAAAAAAAGACTATCACCTGACCTCGGCAATTTCTTCATCTATTAACGACATTTCGCAGGTTATTGTAGGCGTGTATTCATACAAAGCCACCAACAGTCCAGCAGGGCTATTTGTTAATCATATCGATAGAACAGGGCTTCAAACCATGAAATATTATGGCTTTGGTGAACTTAAACACTTCTTTTCTTACTTGGGAGAGAAAAAGTCCAAGAGGTATCGCGAAAAAGCAGAATCAGCTAAAAGCAAAGGCAGAGAAGTGCGCTATAGAGTTCAGCCATTGTTCTCTGAAATGATTGAAGATGAAGATCAACTTGTTGTTTTTGGTGAGTTTCTAAGAAGCTATAATCATGACAATGGTAATAACGGATGGGTAGGTACGAATTACCCAACTGGGTTTAGAAATAGAAATGAAGATTTTAACGGATATGATGATTCTCAACAAAGAGCGTCATTCCAATTCACCCATGCATACACCTTGGTTTTAGATAAAGAAGGAAATATTCAGTGGGATGATTGGATTGAGGTTCCCCAAGAAGGGAAGGGAACTCCTGAGCCGTTTGGAGGATTTATTTGGGATAAAAGTAAAGGAATGTATGCCTATTACTTTGAAAAAGAAGTACATGGCAAAGTGATGGACAGCCAAGAAGATAATGAAGTGGTGGTTGACAACCTAGAATTGAGTGACCCAGAAGACAAATTAAGATACGAGAATGAAGACAGCTCAGGAACATTAAAATGGTATGACAATTACTTTATCGTTTATGGCGTACAGAGCATTCGTTCTGGAGAGAATAATGGCGACTTGAGAAAGGTTTTCTTCATCAATAAAATATCGTTAAACCTGAACCAAAAAGGAAATGGCAGCGATTAATTGACATGAATCGTTCCAGTAGCCAATCCTTTTAGTATCTTTGACACTTGAAATGCAACGCAGACTCCTTTTAGGACATCCACAACTGGCCATCACTATCGGCCGCCTCTGTCAGGAACTGATAGAAAATCACCAGAATTTTGATAATACCGTAATCTTAGGCCTTCAGCCTAGAGGTATTTTCTTTGCCGAGCGTATTAAAGAACGACTTCTAGAAATTACAGGCACAGAAATCGAACTCGGTTATTTAGATTCTACCTTTTATCGTGATGACTTTAGAAGAAGGGATTCTCCAAAACGTGCTAACGAAACCAAAATTGACTTTTTGATTGAGGGCAAAAAGGTAATTCTGATTGACGATGTGTTTTACACAGGCCGTTCTATCAGAGCCGCAATGGATGCCATGATTGCTTATGGTCGTCCGGCCAAAGTAGAGTTACTTGTTTTGGTAGAAAGAAAATACTCAAGGCATGTACCTATTAAGCCCGATTATGTAGGCAGACAGGTAAATACGCTTGATTCGCACAAGGTTTTGGTGGAATGGAAAGGTCAGGGCGTTGATGACGACAACATTTGGTTAATGACTAACGAAGAAGAATAATGCAGGAACAGTTAAGTGTCAAACATCTTTTGGGAATCAAGGATTTAACGCCTGGAGATATTGAACTTATTTTTGAAACTGCCGATGAGTTTAAAGACGTCATCAACAGACCTATCAAAAAAGTACCTTCCTTGCGTGATGTAACTGTCGCCAATGTATTCTTCGAAAACTCAACCCGCACAAAGCTGTCATTTGAATTGGCAGAAAAGAGGCTTTCTGCCGATATAGTAAACTTTTCTTCGAGCAATAGCTCAGTAAAAAAAGGAGAAACCCTGCTTGATACGGTAAACAATATTTTGTCTATGAAAGTAGACATGATTGTAATGCGACATGCCAGCCCAGGCGCACCGCATTTTCTTTCAAAACACATTAAAGCCAACATTGTAAACGCTGGTGATGGCACCCACGAACACCCAACACAGGCTTTACTCGACACCTTCTCGATTCGACAAAGACTAGGCGGAGTGGCAGGAAAAAAAGTAGCCATCATTGGAGATATTCTTCACTCGCGTGTGGCGCTTTCAAACATATTTGCCTTACAAAAATTGGGGGCCGAAGTAATGGTTTGTGGGCCAATAACTTTACTACCAAAACACATTGCCTCGCTTGGGGTGAAGGTAGAATTGAACGTAAGAAAAGCACTAGAATGGTGCGATGTAGCCAACGTATTAAGAATTCAGTTGGAGCGCCAACAGATTAAGTATTTTCCTTCGCTTCGCGAATATTCGCTCTATTACGGCATCAATAAAAAGCTGTTAGATTCACTCAATAAAGAGGTTGTAATCATGCACCCCGGCCCCATAAACCGCGGGGTAGAACTGAGCAGTGATGTGGCAGACTCTGATCACGCCATCATTTTAGATCAGGTAGAAAATGGAGTGGCCATAAGAATGGCCGTGTTGTACTTACTCGCTTCGCTCTCAAAAAATTAAAATCATGAAGAAGTTTTTCAAAATCATGATCATTGGCCTTTTGCTAGTGATTGCAGCATTCTATTTCTTAGTATTGCCTTACACGGTAAAACTGATTACAGATTATGACCGCTATACTTTTGATTATGTATTAAGCGACACCGCCATGATTACCAAGTTTGGTATCGGTGAAAATCGTGACCCTGCGGATTATGGCTACCCTAATTTTGAAGAAGTTGATTTTGAAACATTAACCGATGGTATCAATCTAAACGGCTGGTATGTTCCTGCTTCAAAAGAAGGCATTACAAAAACTTTGATGATCAATCATGGGCGTACGTCTAACCGACTAAAGACAATGAAGTACTTGGCTCTAGTGAAAGAAACAGGGCTTGACTCACTTTACAATGTTTTCATTCCAGACCTAAGAAACTCCGGAAAGTCGGATGATGCGGAAACAGCCTTGGGTTATGAATTTGCCGAAGACATTACGGGTGCTATGAAAATGCTGAAAGACAATTATGGGCAAAATGAGTTCGTACTTTGGGGCTTTTCAATGGGTGCAATGGCCAGTGCCATTACCGTAAACCGACCAGATTTGGTTGAATTCGCCCAAAATGAAGGCTTAAAAGTAGACAAGCTAATTCTCGACAGCCCTTTGAGTAATATTTATGCTACCACAAAGGTAGAAAGTGAAAACATGGGAATTCCAGGCTTCATCTTCGACATGTCCTTCAATAAGTTCGACCATGTAATTGACGACTGGGGAGACAACATGAAATTTTCTTACCTGTTAAACCACAATCCGCTACCTACACTGATTCTTTATGGCAATGGAGACTCTACTACGCCTGCTTCAATTCTGGAAGATGAAATCAAAGGACTCAGCAATGTACACGCTGAACTCTTTGAAGGTGCAGACCACGTTCAGCTCTATACCCGACCTGAATACAGAGACCGATACACCCAAGCGGTGAATGATTTCTTGAGGAAGTGAGTCAAGTTATAAATAGAAGTGCGGGTTTCACTCCCAACCCCATTGCTCAATAGCTTTGCTATAATACTTCTTACTATTCTTAGGTCAGAAGGTGAAGTACTCGATCAATAACACTTCGATTATGATTGCAAATTTGTTTTTTCTAAGTTTAGTACAAAGTAGAAACAGATAAACCATTACAAATGACAATCATACTCATAGCCATTACAATACTAGTAACTGCAACTGCAATTATAACAATTCTAAAAAAAGGACTTAATGAAATCATTATGGGCCTAAAAGCAATTGAGGAGCAGTTAAAAAGAGCTAACGAAAACAAATAACCTCACTGAAAGTTGGACAGAGATCTTATTTAATATGTCACCCCTAGTTTTGAAGAACCTGCCGCTGTAGGAGCCACTCTCATTCTTAACAAAGGTTTAAAAACGGGGTTTAGGATTGAGCGATAGAAATCGTAATTTTGTCAAAACTTTTAAAAAATGAAGTATTACAATTCGATCATTGAAACCATTGGCGATACGCCTCTTGTAAAGTTAAACTCCGTAACCAAGGGTATTCCGGGCACTATTTTGGCCAAAGTGGAATATTTCAACCCAGGGAATTCTATGAAAGATAGAATGGCGGTAAAAATGATTGAAGATGCCGAAAAAGCTGGTTTAATTAAGCCAGGAGGAACAATTATAGAAGGTACTTCTGGTAACACAGGAATGGGTTTGGCCTTAGCTGCCATTGCCAAAGGTTACAAATGCATTTTCACTCTGGCCGATAAGCAGTCGCAAGAGAAGATGGATATTTTGAAAGCAGTAGGTGCCGAAGTAATTGTTTGCCCTACAAACGTTTCGCCAGATGACCCTCGCTCCTACTATTCAGTAGCCAAAAAATTAAACGCTGATATACCAAATTCATACTATCCAAACCAGTACGACAACATGTCGAATTCTGCGGCTCATTATGAAACTACTGGCCCAGAAATTTGGAGAGATACTGAAGGTAAAATCACTCACTATGCGGCTGGTGTTGGCACTGGCGGTTCAATGTGTGGTACTTCAAAATACTTGAAAGAACAAAATTCAAATATAGTAACAGTAGGGATTGACACTTATGGTTCGGTGTTCAAAAAATATAAAGAGACAGGTATTTTCGATGAAAAAGAAGTATACCCTTATTTAACCGAAGGTATTGGTGAAGACATTCTACCGAAGAATGTAGACTTCGATATGATTGACCACTTTGTGAAGGTAACAGACAAGGATGGTGCAATCATGACCCGTAGACTATCACGCGAAGAAGGATTGTTCTGCGGTTGGTCATGTGGTTCGGCTGTTGCCGGAGCCTTAGAATGGGCCAAAGAAAATATGAAAGAGGACGATGTAATGGTGATTATTTTGCCAGACCATGGAACTCGCTATTTAGGCAAAGTATATAATGATGATTGGATGAAAGCGCGTGGTTTCATTGAAAACCGTGCTTTCGAAACCGCTGCCGATGTGCTCAGCCACCAAAATGGCAATGGTAAATTAACTACAATTGCCCAAACTGCTACCGTTGCTGAGGCCATTAAGCTAATGACCTCTAAGGGTATCTCTCAGTTGCCGGTGGTTAATGGTGATGAGTTTGTAGGTAGCTTAGTAGATTCTAAACTTTTAGCCCATATGATTGATGATGCTGATGTGAAGAGCAAATCGGTTTCTGAAATCATGGACAAGCCTTTCCACTTTGTATCTCCTGATAATACATTAGATGTGTTGTCTTCAGTAATTACTAAAGATAACCCAGCAGTAATGATTAGAGATAAAGCCAACGAAGTACATATTATTACAAGGCACGATTTACTACAAGCTATGGCAAGCAATTAAAAGTAGCCCTTAGCATCAGAGAAAAGATTTGACCTCAACTTTAAAGTTGGGGTCATTTTATTTTAGACCAATTCGCTTCGTCAGTCAAATACCCACCCTCTTTTCGTAACTTATAGAAAGATTTTTTTTAACACGCAGCCTTTTACTTTTTACAAAGGTACAGTGATTGAAAAAAGGCTGAAATTGACAAAGATCGAGAAGCTTTTGGAACTAACTATCAACGGCTGTAAGAACAACGACAGGCAGAGTCAACAAGAGTTGTACCGTAGCTTTTACAGCTATGGCATGAGCATTTGTGTGCGCTATACTGGAAACGAAGCCGATGCGCTAGAAGTGCTTAACGATGGTTTTCTAAAGGTTTTTACCCATATCGAAAAGTTTGATATCAGCAAGCCTTTTAAACCTTGGTTGAGAAGAATCATGGTCAACGCGAGTTTAGACCACATTAAGAAGAATCTTAAGCACAATTACATGGCAGATATTACTGAAGCCAATGTGCAGCAATCAAACGAGGAAGCACCAGATCACAATCTTAACCATGAAGAAATTTTACTTAAGATTGGACAACTATCCCCCGCCTATCGCGCTGTATTTAACCTGTATGTAATTGATGGGTACAAACATCAGGAAATTGCAGAGCAGCTCGGGATTACGGAAAGCACTTCAAAAGCCAATTTAACAAGAGCAAAGGCCATGCTAAGAGCTATGTTAAGAAAGGAGGTTTATCAATATGGATGAGGGGATGAAGCCTAATGATGGATTAGACCAGATTGCAAAAGAAGCTGCCGAAAGAGCTCATTTTGAGTTTAACGATAGCGCTTGGGCAGCAATGGAAAAAAAGCTAGATGGAGGAAACAAAGCCCCATTTGCTTGGTGGAAAATAAGGGGACCAATAGGACTCTTGGCCATACTATTGCTTACATTCTTATGGCCAAGCAATGGTCAAATTGATGGTTTACAAAATCAAACTCCTGAACAACCAAATACAGAGTTCAACGAAAATACTTCTTTCGATAATGAGCAGTCGAACTCCCTATTAAAAGAAAATAGTCCCGAAAACACGACTCCAAATCAAAACAGTCAAACGGTAGTTGTAGAATTACAGCCAAACCAATCAGCGCAAGAAAACTCAAAGACAATTTTAGCCTCACAAAATAAAAGCACTTCTGATCAATTAGGTGTGAGGACCGATCGACAGCAAACTACAGAGCAAGAAGTTGAGGAATTAGAACTTCCTTTAGAAAAAGCACTCTTAAGATGGCACCCTTTGGCTTACTTACCAAGCTTGAATTTGTCCCCAATGGAGTTAGCTAGCTTTGTATCCGAAGAGCCATTAGACACTGCCGTTTCCTATAAACGCTGGGGGTTCAGTGCAGTAATCTCTGGCGACATGAGTGCCACTACTTTGAGTGGGTTTAAAAAGCCGGGCCCATTAGTGGGAATTATGGTAGAGTACTTTGTTAAAAAAGACCTTAGTATTCAATCAGGATTATCGTACGGAGCGAAAAAGTATAGTGCATTAGGTTCAGAATATGAGGCTCCTTATTGGGCACAAGGCTCAGCTTACTCTGTCACAAGTGTCAATGCCAATTGCAAAGTGATTGATATTCCCTTGAACATCCAAAAATACTTCGATTCAAAAAACGGAAATCGGTTCTTTATTGGTACTGGAGTATCAAGCTACCTTATGCTTAGCGAAGACTATGATTATGAATACTCATATGGTCAAGCAGGTTGGCCAGAACATTGGCAGTTAAAAAACCAAAACCAACATTACTTCGGAATTCTAAATATAACCACTGGGTTTGAAAGGCCTTTAACCGAAAAGTTTAGTCTCAGCTTAGCACCCTATTTGAAAATGCCACTTACTGGAATTGGAGAAGGAAAAGTAAAGCTATTGAGCTTTGGCGCAAATGTTGGCATCAAGCTACATTAAATAACAATTTAAATAAAAAGTAGAGTAATCCCTTAGAAGCTTTAAAAGAGACTTCTTCTATCTTAGGCGAACCGAGCTTAAAAACTAAGTTCATTGAGTGTCACAATAAAAATCATACGAAACGGTTTTTCTATTATATGGTATGGCAGATACTGTATGTTTTGGTTGAAGAAAGGGATTGTCCGAAAGGCGATCCCTTTTAATTTTAAGGCTGTCCAATTAGTATAACAACAGAAAACAGACTGCGCTCTCTTTAAAATTTCCGTTCTTGAAATATGAATTGGGGGTTTATAGGTTTTGGTAGAATTGCCAGAAAGTTTTTAACTAGTTTAGAGTCTGTTCAGGGAGAAACACCCTATGCTTTTGCATCAAGATCTAATGCGGTTGAGTTAGAAAAGGAATTTTCTAACGTTAAGGTTTACGATAATTACGAGTCACTTTTTGCCGACCCTGACATCGACATTGTTTACATCAGTACTACGCACAACTTCCATTGCCAGAATGTAATTGATGCGCTCAATGCTGGCAAACATGTACTCTGTGAGAAGCCCATGGGTATTTCTCCAGATGAAATCCGTAAAATGATGGAGGTAACCAAAGGTACTGGCAAGTTTCTGATGGAAGCCATGTGGATGCGTTTTCTACCTGCCTATCGCGAAGCTATTAGAAGAGCGAAATCTGGAGAAATTGGTGAGGTTCAATACATCACCGCAAGCTTCGGGTTCAATTCACCCAATTTAAAACCAGCAGGGAGACTACTGAACCCCGATTTAGCCGGAGGCGCATTATATGATGTGGGCGTTTATCCGCTCACCATAGTTTCAGATATTTTTGGCTGGCAACCTGACAGTTTTCAAGCACAGGCCATACTTTCAGAAACTGGAATCGACCAAAGCATTCAAGTTCAGCTTTCTTACAAAGGAGGAGGAATGGCACAGGTATTTGGAAGCATTGCCATGAACACCAATAAAGAAGCTTGTATTTATGGTTCAGAAGGCTTTATCAAGCTGCCTCTTTTCTGGAAAGCTCAAGAATTTGAAATACACAAGGACGATAATATTGAGAAAGTAGAACTTCCTTTTAAAAGCACAGGCTACGCCCATGAAATAGAAGAGGTTGTAAAATGTATAAAGGAAGGCAAAACGGAATCTCCCTTATTCACACTTAACGATAGCTTAATGAGTGCAAATTTGGTAGAAAGCATTCTATCATCAATCTTTAACCAATCATAAATAAATTACCATGCCCAAAGGATTTCTAATAGACCAAGACGGAGTTATATATGTAGAAAACAGATTGATTCCGGGTGCCGACAAATTCGTAGAGTTACTGCAAAAAGAGAACATTCCGTTCACCTTTATGACTAATAACAGCCAAAGAAGTCCTTTGGATGCAGTCAGGAAATTAGAAAAACTGGGAATTCATGTAGAAGAGAAAAATGTGTATACCAGCGCCATGGCTACTGCTCATTTCATGGGGCAGCAATTCCCGAACGGAACGGCCTATGTATTGGGTGAAGGCGGTTTAATTTCCAGCTTACATGAACATGGATTTACCTTAGTTCAAAATGATCCTGACTTTGTGGTAGTAGGTGAAGGAATCAACTTCACTTTAGAAATGGTTAGAAAAGCAATAGACTTTATTCTTGGAGGCTCAAAATTTATAGCCACCAATCTTGATCCATCTCCTAGAAAAGCGGGCTGGAACAACTTGGGAATTGCAGGTATAGTGTCGATGATTGAAGCGGCTACAGGCAAAGTAGCTTTTACCGTAGGCAAACCTAGCCCAGTAATGATGCGGCAAGCCAGAAAGCACATTGGGCTTGCCACAGATGAGGTTACTGTAATTGGAGATACCCTAGCCACCGATATTCAGGGTGGAGTTCAAGTGGGTTATAACACTATTCTTACCTTGTCAGGAATGTCAAAAAAAGAGGACCTAAACGATTTCCCGTTTAAGCCCGATATGGTTGTTAATTCTATAGCAGATATTAAGTTGCCACTTCCGTGGTGGAAATAGATCTTAAGTAATCCATTCTGGCATAATCATCAAAGGCATCGGAATGTCCATCACCAATCGTTTGGTTTCACTCCCACGTGCAATTCTATCGATCAAACTATGATGGCGCGAAATCATTACGAGCAAGTCAATATTCTCTTCTTTGGCAAAGGCCAACAGACCATCTTCCACATCATAGTCTCTTTTAAAATGAAAAGAGTGGCTTACCTTTTTCAAATACTGCTCTAAGCTTTTAGCAATTTCAATTTCATCATGCTCCAAATCTTTATCCTGATCGATATGGATGATATATAAATGAGCAAAGAATGCCTTTGTTAATGTAATCACGGGTTCAATTGAGTGTGCAGCAGGCCTGTGCTTGTAGTCGCCCGACATTGCAATTCTTTTCATTTTAGTAATGTCAGCATCTTCTGGCAGAGCAATTACAGGACATTCCACATTTTTAATCACCGTATAAGCATTACTTCCTATAAAAGTTTTCTTGAGGCCAGATGCACCATGCGTACCCATAATCACAAAGGCTGCATCGTGCTTTTCAAGCGCATCATTTAAACCATGTAAAAGTAAACCAGCCAAAATCTCAGTATGATATGGCACGTGTTTAAGCTCTTTATTCTTCTTAATGAAGTCGGCCATATTTGCCTCAGAAGCCTCTTGCAAATCATCTATCATAGAACCCACAACTAAGGGCGTTCCATCTGTAGTGGCCACTGGCAACATAAAAGTGTGAAGTAAAACAAGCTCCATACCCATACGCTCAGCCACTAGAATGGCATTATTCAGCGCATTTTTAGAGCAATCGGAGAAATCTATAGGCACAATAATCTTTTTCATAACAATGTCTTTCTTTAGTTAACACGCTAATTATCAAATCGTTTTAAAAATCTAAATGACTCTCATCATTTAAAGGCGATAGATAAATTACAAGCCTTCAAGATTTCATATCCAAGGTATGTTGGTATCTTTAACTTTGGCCTGACAAGTATCAGTAAGCAATATGATTCTGGTCATCAATTTAGCAGCGCATGGAAATCTCATTTTTAGACTTAAAACGACAATACCTTTCTATAAAAACAGAGGTCGATGCTGCGGTTCAATCTGTAATTGACGAACATCGTTTTGTTGGCGGAGAAGTGGTTTCAAGTTTTGAAAAAGCCTTTGCCAAAGCCCATAAAGTGAAGCATTGCATTGGAGTAGGAAATGCCACGGACGCCCTTTTCGTGATTCTGAAATCTTTGGGAATTGGAAGTGGAGACGAAGTGATTGTTCCAGCCCATGGTTGGCTCTCTGCTGCCGAAATGGTTTCACTCAGTGGTACCACACCCGTCTTTGCCGATGTTGAAATGAAGCGTTTTGGCCTAGGTCCCAAAAGCGTTGAAGAGAAGATTACCACGCGAACCAAGGCCATTATCCCAATTCATTTGTATGGACAAATCTGCGAGATTGAAGCTTTGGCCGAACTCGCAAAAAAGCATAACCTGTACTTGATAGAAGATGCAGCTCAAGCTCACTTTGCAGAGAAGGACGGAAAAACAGCAGGCAGTTGGGGCATTGCTTCGGCCTTCAGTTTTTACCCCAGTAAAATCCTCGGAGCTTTTGGCGATGGCGGTGCAATTCTCACTAATGATGACATTTTCGCAAAGCAGTGCCGAATGTTTGCCAATCATGGTGGCTTGTCAAAAAATGACCATCAAGTGAAGGGCATTAATAGCAGACTTGATGCGCTTCAGGCCGCTGTGCTCAATGTAAAACTCAATCATGTTGAGAAATGGATTGAAGCCCGAAACCGAATTGCAAAAATGTATTCAGAGGCATTCACAGCTATTGAGGGAATCATTACACCAGCAGTAAATCAAAATGAAACGCACAACTTCCATATTTACTGCATCCGCACGAAAAAAAGAGATGCGCTAAAAGCACATTTGCAGAATGCCGGAGTTTCGACTGAAATCCACTATCCATTGGCCAGCCCATTGACTTCGGCCTTTAATTTAAATGATAAGTCTGACGATTTTCCTAACAGTTTTCAACTTCAAAACGAAGTGCTTTCATTGCCCATTTATCCAGAATTAACAGAAGCTGAAATAGGGTATGTTATTGAAAAGGTAAAGGAATTCAAATAACAGGAGAAGATGCCCCTTCGGACATCCTCGTTAATTTCTAAAACTCCATCGGTACTTCAATGACCAACACTTCAGCATAGGACTTTGCCTTAATTTCGAAGCTGTTGGTTTCGCTAACCGCCACGGCATCTCGTGTATCTAGCCTTTCATTGGCGGCAACAAGCTCTCCGTTCAAAACAAACACATAAACTCCATTTCCAGGGTGTTTTACTTCATAAGTCAATTTTGTGCCTGCGTCCAAATTGGTCAAATTGAATTCCGCATCCTGATTAATCCAAAGTGCATCGCCTCCGTTTGGAGAAACCACGGTTTGAAATTTATTCATGCGGTCTTCCACTAAATACGTTTTCTGCTCATACCTCGGCTCAATGTTTCTTTCCTTCGGGAAAACCCAAATCTGAAGAAAATGAACAGCCTCATCTTTATTGTGATTGAATTCTGAATGTTGAATTCCTGTTCCGGCCGACATGATTTGAACATCGCCTTGGCGAATTACCTCATTGCGGCCCGTGCTGTCTTTGTGTTCCAAATCACCTTGCAGGGGAATCGAAACAATTTCCATGTTATCGTGAGGATGGGCTCCAAAACCCTGACCTCCATCTACTTCGTCATCATTCAACACCCTAAGTGCCCCAAAGTGAACGCGCTCAGGATTGTGATAACCTGCAAAACTAAAAGTGTGTCGGCTTTTTAACCAGCCATGGTTTGCTGAACCTCTTGATTCTGATGTATGTACAACGGTTTTCATAATGAATTTCTTCTCTTGTTTAAAATATATGTATGTACATGTATTAAACTTGCTTTGCTCCAAATCAGTTCCCAATTTCGTTTTTTAAAAAAGAAAATCAACAACCACATTTGGTCGGGTGGAAAACCTTTAAGGAAACGAATTTCAGAATAAAGGAACTAAAGTGTCGATTGAAGCTTTCCTCTTATTAATATTTTTAATTTTGTCCGTGAACGAACAGTTGAGGCCGAACATCAAAGTGGTAATACCCGCATACAACGAAGAGCGATCTATCGCGCATGTAATTGCTGATATTCCAAAAGACTGGGTAAAGGAAATTATTGTGGTGAACAACGGTTCTACTGACAACACTGCCGAAGTTGCTGAAAACGCTGGGGCTACGGTACTTCATCAACCCAAAGCCGGTTATGGAAATGCTTGCTTAATGGGCATCGAATACCTGAAAACCCCAAGCAAAAGCCCCGATATTTTAGTGTTTATGGATGGCGATTATTCCGACTATCCACAGCAATTGCCAGAAGTAGCGGGGCCCATTGTAAAAGGTGAAGCAGATTTCGTAATTGGTTCTAGGGCTTTGGGAAATCGCGAAGGAGGGTCAATGACCTTTCCTCAAGTATTTGGCAATTGGCTGGCCACTTCGATGATGAAATGGTTTTATAAAGTTAATTATACCGACCTTGGTCCTTTCCGTGCCATTGCATTTCCTCAACTCGTAGCGCTCGACATGAAGGACAAAACCTATGGTTGGACGGTGGAGATGCAGTTGAAGGCCGCAAAGCAGAAATTACGAATAACAGAAGTGCCCGTAAACTATAAAAAGCGAATTGGGGTTAGCAAGGTGTCGGGCACGGTGAAAGGCACTGTAATGGCGGGCTACAAGATTATCTTTACCATATTTAAATACCTATAAATGTATTGGCTAGAGCTGATCATATTAACATTATACACTGGAGCGCTGTCGTTTATTTTCGTCTACAGCATTTCACAACTGAACCTTGTTTATAAGTACCGCAAGGCGAAAAGAAAGAACTTACTTCCTCAAATCCCCGAAATTCCTGCCGATTATAAACACCCTGTAGTTACTGTTCAACTACCAGTTTACAACGAATTGTATGTGGTGGAAAGGCTTATCGATGCGGTGGCTTCGATCGATTGGCCAAAAGACAAGTTAGAAATTCAAGTGCTGGACGATTCGAATGACGAAACTGTTGATTTGATTGCAGCAAAAGTAGCCGAATGGCAGGCCAAAGGAATCGATATTACACAAGTGAGAAGACCCGAACGAAAAGGCTTCAAAGCAGGGGCTTTGCAATACGGAATGAAGATTGCCAAAGGCGAATTCATCGCTATTTTTGATGCCGATTTTGTTCCCGAAAAAGACTTCTTAAAAAACACGGTTCCTCATTTTGCACATGATGGGAAAATTGGAGTAGTCCAAAGTCGTTGGGGGCATATCAACGAGAATTACTCCATGCTAACCAAACTTCAGGCCTTTGGCTTGAATACGCATTTCTTTGTAGAACAAAACGGACGTTCAAGCGGAGGTCACTTTCTTAACTTTAACGGAACCGCTGGCGTTTGGCGAAAAAGCTGTATCAATGATGCTGGTGGCTGGAAAGCCGATACACTTACCGAAGATTTAGATTTGAGCTACCGCGCTCAGCTTAAAGGTTGGCAAATTTTCTATGTATCGAACACCGTGGCTCCAGCGGAACTTCCTGCGGCCATGGGTGCTATTAAATCGCAGCAATACCGCTGGACAAAAGGGGCAGCTGAAACCAGTAAAAAGCTCCTTCCTCAAGTACTGAGATCGAACCTTTCTTTCGGAACGAAATTTCATGCGGCTTTTCATTTACTGAACTCCGCCATTTTTATCTGCATTGTGGTTACGGCCATGCTAAGTATACCCGTTTTGTTCATTCGTAATCTATCTACAGGTTGGGTAACGCTGTTGAATATTTCTAGCATTTTCTTACTGGGCTATATCTTTCTGATCATCTTCTATTGGAATGGTTTTAAAGAAAAGCGTGAAGGTTTCTGGAAAACGTTGAAGGAATTTGTGCCGCAAATGTTCATGCTGCTTTCTGTATTTTTAGGCTTGAGCATTCACAATGCGTTGGCGGTTTTTGAAGGTTGGATTGGGAAGAAAACTCCTTTCGTTCGTACGCCAAAATTCAACATTAAAAGCAAAAAGGAAGGCTGGAAAGGCAACAAATACTTTGTGAAGAAAATCAATCCGCTTACCGTTGTAGAAGGGCTGCTTTCGCTCTATTTTATGGCAGGTTTGGGCTTAGCCTTTTACTTTCAAGATTTTGCTTTACTCCCTTTTCATATTTTGCTTAGCTTAGGCTTTCTGTTGGTATTCTATTATACCGTACAGCATACGCGAAATGCCTGAAAATAATAACCGCCTTTCATTTGCCTACATTCTCTATGCCCTGCTCATTATTGTGGCGGGCTATTACATAGACCGTGCGCTGACTATTCCCTTGCTCTCGACCTTTGTGTTGATGGCCGTAGCCATGATTTACATTATGCGCTGCACGCAAGAAAAAGAAGCGGATTTGCCCTTTTACTGGGCCATGTTGCTAAGGCTGCTTTTGCTCTTTTCCATTCCTGGTTTATCCGATGATGTATACCGCTTTATTTGGGATGGCCGATTGCTGACTCAAATGGTCGATCCCTACAAAGAACTGCCTACAACCTATTTAGGCCAAGGCATAGAGGGCATCAACATCCAGCTATTTTCTCAACTGAATTCACCAGAGTATTTTTCGGTGTACCCGCCTTTCAATCAGGTCTTTTTCTTCTTGTCTGCTTTGCTAAGTCCGGGTTCAGAATTTTGGTCCATTGTGATTTTACGCGTGATTATTCTGGCCTTCGAGTTTGGTAATATTCGTTTGATCAGAAAGCTATTGCGTCATTATGGTTTGCCTGAAAGGTATGGCCTTTTCTATGCGCTTAATCCCATGGTAATATTGGAGCTGACAGGCAATTTGCATTTCGAAGCCATTATGATTTTCTTCCTGCTTTTGGCCTTGTGGAGTTATGAACAGAAGAAGTTTCATCAATCAGCCATTTGGTTTGGGCTTTCGGTAGCGACAAAGTTTTTACCGCTGATTTTCCTTCCCCTGCTGATCCGGAAAATCGGCTTTAAGAAAACAATGATCTATGGCCTCATTGTGGCTGGAGTGCTTATCATTTCTTTTCTTCCCTTAATCAATACGGCTCATATTTGGGCGATCAAAGACAGTATCGAGCTGTATTTTCAGAAATTCGAATTCAATGGCAGCATCTATTATTTAGCCCGTTGGTATGGTTTTGAAACAGAGGGACACAACATAATAGCGCAATCGGGAAAATGGATGATGGTGGCTACTTTTATTGGCATTGTGTTGTATTCGCTTTTGCCGTCAAAAAAAGAACTGCCTGTGCGAATGCTCTGGGTTTGGACAATTTATTTACTCTTCGCCACCACAGTTCATCCTTGGTATGCCATTCCGCTACTGGCCATTAGTGTGTTTACCGAAAAACGATTTGCCTTTTTATGGACTTTGCTCATTTTCTTTACCTACGCCAATTATCTTGGCGGTGAATATTTTGAATGGATTGAAATCGTGATTATCGAATACAGCGTGGTGGCAATTTTTGCGATTTACGAAGCCACAGGCCGTTCATTGCAAAGGTGGTTTTTTTGACGCCAAGGATTACTAAATTGGCATCAATGTTCAGGCATCTTTCCCTTATTTTCGTTTTTCTTATGCTTGGTTTCTTGGCCAATGGTCAAGAGGGTTTTAGGGTGATTATGTCTTCTGGGAAAAACTACAAAAAGACGGAAAAAGGGTATTTTGAGCTGAAAAACGGAACGCCTCTGAGCAAAAAGGATCAAATCGAAGTGCTCCCCAACGGCTTGGTCATTTTGATGGATAGCGAGGGGCGGTTATTAGAAATTGAACTGGAAGGCCAGTATAATATGGCCACGCTCGATCTTAAAGAACTCTATCCTCCTTCAGAATTGATTTATACCGAATGGGAAAAATTCTATAACCCAAAACGGAATTTAGAAGCTTGGCCACCCAACGATTACGCCAAAGAACCCTCCAATTTTGTAGACCTCCACCTAAATTTCCCTTCTTCTACGGAAGTTTATGGAAGGTATATTCAGCTGAACTGGGCTGATATTCACGATCAATATCAAGTAAGGTTTTGGAACGAATACGACCAAATTTTTGAAACGCATGATGTTGATTCCACCCATTTTAGCATTGACCTTTTGAGCAGTAGCTTGGCATTTAAAGACATATTTGGGGTGGAAGTATTTGCCAAGAATAGTAAACGATCTACGGGAGTTTATTTTCTCGATAAGCTCTCTCCTCCCGATAAAGAATTGCTCGATCAAGCCTTGAATACTTTTCCTGAAGAAGGAACTATGCTGACCGATTTGACCAAGGCCATAATGCTTGAAAACCGAGGCTTATTTACCGATGCGGCCACGGCCTATCAAAACCTCATTAAGCAATACGGTGACTTGATGATTCCCTTCTATCAATCTTATTTAGATCGGTTTGGGTACTAAGCTATTTCAGGGATAGACAGGTGCTTTCGTGAATTATGCAGGTCTGACCTTCGGTGCCGACCTTAGAGTGGCCCTTCTGTAATCGGTTGGTACCGAAGCTTAGACCGTACCCCAAAAGAAGATTGAGATTGCTTAACGTATTCTATAATTCATAGATGAAATTCTCGATAGAGCATTGATTCACCAAAAGCTCCGAAACATCACTCTACGCAAATTCAATGATTTCCTTGTCTCGATTGTCCATTTCTTAAAATTATAGCTCACCCAGATAATGTTTGAAGATCAAGACAGGAAGGTTTTAAGCTTGAAATGTTTTTTAGATGAGCTACAACATTGGCTATGCGTAGTGCGGGATTAATATGCATTTCACTGTCTGCCTACCTATATGTTTGTTAATATACATTTACTTTCAAAGTAGCACCCAAAACTCGCATTGCGTATAGGTTATGTTGTGAGGCGTTTTATCTACTCAGACCCCATTTATTTATTGTTGAGTCAGCCTGTTCTAATGTCAACTCCCACGATTCGGTCGGTGGAAACTTTCCTTTTCTATATTTAATGAATTTGCAATTCCAGATTCGATCGACAAAATGATATTTGTATATAACTCTGTACGCTAAAGAGTCATCCGTTTCATAATGAAAATCATCCTCTTCTGTAACTATTTTGTCGTTTTTAAATGTTGATCTCTTGCCAAAGTGTATTGGATCAATTGTATTAAGAACTCTACCAGGATGTGCCCATAACCTATAAGTAGGAGATGACTCATGTGTTATCCAATTGTCTTCAATCTTAGGAACGCCTAGAGAGTCTCGAATTTCATTGAAGTTCTTGCCATACTGAAAATTATTCTCTGCAATGTCGTTCCACATGACCCAAAGAAAAGATCCCAATGTAACAATCAATAAAAACGAAATTCCCCAATGTATTTTCTTTTCATTCATTTGTCTAATGACATGCCCCACAACGTTCTGTGTATGGACAGTAGGGCAGATTCGAAGTACTTCACTTTCGGGTTTGCACTAAGCCAAAGCAAACGTTTTTATTTATAATTTTTATTTCAATAAACGTCAAAACTTTGTTTTGGCGTTGCCTGCTCAAAGAACAGGACTTTCAATTATCTTTAAATGCCCTATTGGCTATACACCTTGTTGGCAACTGTTACTTTTTCTTCAAAACCATAAGGAAGTAGCTTTTACTTTGTTCTTCGATTGAGTTTCCACCACCACCTCCATATAAGTAGATTTCATTTTTATCTTTTTGTTCAACAGTCACAGGAATTCCAAAGTCAGAGTAGATAATGGTCAACTGATTTTTTGAGTATTCGTAATTGTATTCTTCTAAAAACATATCGTTTTCAGAAGTGATTCTCATCTTTCCTTCATTAAATGAAACTTCATATTCAAGTTTGAATATCAAATCTCCGTATCCTATCATGCTTATGCTCTCTCCACTTGTTCCTGCTACTTTCCAATTCCCCTCAATGTTGATAGGGGTACATCCAATCAATGTAGATCCAATAATTATGGTTAGTAATATTTTCATTTTAATAGTTGCCAACGTTATGTATCGGTCACATTTATGACCGTTAGCACCCCAATACGGTGTGCTAAATGCACCTGTTAACAAGCAATAAGTTTAGTGAAATTAAATATAAAACAGTAGTATTCGTGGGTTATTTAGCATTTAAAAACCCATGAAGCTGAAGTTCGGCAGCTTTATAAAACGCCCACTCTTTTGTGGTTATTTATCCGCAAGATTGCTTCACGTAGACGCTTTTGCTCACGATAATCGTTAGCAGATTCGCAACGAGCTACAGCGAAGAAGCAATAACGGTTCATTTGAATTATACACCTGCTGAGGCGTCAGGTGGGAGTTACAATACGAACAAAAAGTAGCCGCTACTAAATCGCAAGTTCGTAAGTGATGTGCTTTTTTCCTGGCACTGCACCTAATGCTTTATGAATAGCAATCATTTTATCATTGAAATCGCCTACCCAAGAGAGTTCGCCTTCTACATACTGACTTTTCATGGCGCCTTCAAAACATTTGTAAACCAAAACGGATTCCAGCCCCATGTTTTGGAATTTAGGGTGAGTGCCCATGGCCCAAACTCTAAGCCTCGTAATCGTCTTCCTTTTCTTTAGAAGAACGAAACGAAGTTTGTTCCAAAGATTGAGTTTACCCTTAAAGTGTTTCAATATTTGGTTCACATCTGGCAGCACCAAAACGAAACTGGCAGGTTGTCCATCCACGTAAGCAAACCAAATGTAGTTGGGGTCGTAAAACGGCTTTACTTTTTTGAAAGTCTCTTTTACATATTCCTTTTTTATGGGCGTAAAGTTTTCGTGACTTGCCCAAGCCGCATTATAAATGGCCATAAAATCTTCGGCACATTCATCAAATCGATCGGCATTTAAAGGTCTTAAAGTAAGATTGGGCTTTTTTGAAATGGCATATTTGGCAATTTTCACAAAGCGCTCTGGTAAACCGTCTGTTATGTTCAAATGGTTGGTAAGCTGCTCCATCTTCTTTTTGAAACCATAGGATTCAAAAAAATCGCGGTAATGAGGCGGGTTATACACCATTCCATTTGATGGATGTGTAAAGCCTTCTACCAAAAGCCCCCAAAAGGAATCATTTTCGCCAAAATTAATTGGCCCTTGAATCGTATTTACTTTACGCTCTACTAACCAGGTTTTGGCTATATCAAAAATTTTGAAGGCTATGATTTTATCATTGATGCACTCAAAAAAGCCAATTCCCCCAATACGTTTGTCTCCAAAATTGGCCTTGCTTTCGTTAATAAAAGCGGCAATTCTTCCTATCAAATTTCCTTGATCATCTTTGAAAACCCAACGGGTGGCTGATCCATTTTGAAAGAACACATTTTCTTTTGGATCGAAAATATTGTTGATCTCTTGATCAAGTGGACATACCCAAACAGGATCGCTCTTATAAACAACTCTGGCTACCTCCAGAAAATCGTTAGCATCTTTTTTACTTTTAACCTCGATGATTTGCATTGACCTAAGCTTATCCCTGATTGTTACAAAGAAATCTGATATTTAGTTCTGGTTAAAATCTTTAACCGTTTTTTTCAGTACACTATTCTTCTATCAACTTAAGAAGAATTTCCTGAGCCGCCTTTGCAATTACTGTACCTGGACCAAAAATGGCCGCAGCTCCGGCTTCTCTAAGAAAATCGTAATCGGCTGGAGGAATTACGCCACCAGCAATTACCATAATGTCTTCACGCCCTAGACGTTTCAATTCAGCAATAAGTTGTGGAATTAAGGTTTTATGTCCTGCGGCCAAACTCGAAGCGCCAATCATATGCACATCGTTTTCGGCTGCTTGAAGTGCTGTTTCTTCTGGAGTTTGGAAAAGTGGTCCTATGTCTACGTCAAAGCCTAAATCGGCAAAGCTGGTAGCAATCACTTTGGCTCCACGGTCGTGGCCATCTTGCCCCATCTTCGCTACCATAATTCGCGGTCTACGACCATCCATTTCGGCAAACTTATCGGCCAGCTCTCGGGCTCTTTTAAAGTCTTCGTTATCTTTCACTTCGTTTGAATATACACCAGAAATTGATCTGATCACAGCTTTGTGTCTTCCAAAAACATTTTCCAATGCTGTAGAAATTTCACCTAAAGAAGCCCTCAACCTAGCGGCATCCACCGCCAGTTCGAGCAAATTGCCTTTGCCAGAACGAGCGGCATCTTCTAATGCTTTTAAGCTTGCTTCCACTTTTGCTGTATCTCTGTTGGCTTTCAAAACCGCCAGTCTTTCCAACTGCGATTTCCTTACTGAAGCATTATCAACTTCTAGTAAATCGAAATCTAAGGCTTCATCTACCTGATATTGATTTACACCTACAATAATGTCCTTGCCTGAATCAATTCGGGCTTGCTTACGGGCAGCTGCTTCTTCAATTTTCATTTTAGGAAGGCCTTGCTCAATGGCTTTTGCCATTCCGCCCAGCTCTTCCACTTCTTCAATCAGTTCCCAAGCCTTTTTCACCAACTCTTCGGTAAGGTATTCTACATAATAGGAGCCGCCCCAAGGGTCAACCACTTTGGTGATGTCAGTTTCTTGCTGAAGATAGATTTGTGTGTTTCTGGCGATTTTTGCAGAGAAGTCCGTAGGCAGGGCAATGGCCTCGTCTAAGGCATTTGTGTGTAACGATTGCGTATGACCAAGCGCAGCGGCCATGGCTTCCACACAAGTTCTAGTAACGTTATTGAAAGGGTCTTGCTCTGTTAAACTCCAGCCCGAAGTTTGGCTATGCGTTCTCAGTGCCATCGACTTTTCGTTCTTTGGATTGAACTGCTTTACGATTTTTGCCCAAAGCAAACGGCCCGCTCGCATTTTGGCAATCTCCATAAAGTGGTTCATGCCAATCCCCCAGAAAAAAGAAAGACGTGGGGCAAAGGTGTCAATATCCATCCCTGCGTTAATACCCGTGCGGATATATTCTAAACCGTCTGCTAAAGTATAAGCCAGCTCGATATGCGCTGGCGCACCGGCTTCGTGCATATGGTATCCAGAAATACTGATAGAGTTAAATCGAGGCATATTTTTGGACGTATACTCGAAAATATCGCCAATGATTTTCATAGAAGGCAAGGGCGGATAGATATAGGTATTCCTCACCATAAACTCCTTCAGAATGTCATTCTGAATGGTTCCACTCAACTCTTCTTTTGCTACGCCTTGTTCTTCTGCAGCAGCAATATAAAAAGCCATAATGGGCAAAACCGCTCCGTTCATGGTCATTGAAACCGACATTTTATCGAGCGGAATTTGATCGAAAAGCAGCTTCATGTCCAAGATGGAATCAATGGCCACGCCTGCTTTTCCCACATCGCCCACCACACGTGGATGATCGGAATCATAACCTCTGTGGGTTGCTAAATCGAAAGCCACAGACAGTCCCTTTTGCCCTGCTGCTAAATTTCTTCGGTAAAAAGCATTTGATTCCTCTGCCGTGGAAAATCCAGCATATTGACGGATCGTCCAAGGGCGTTGGGTATACATTGAAGCATAAGGCCCTCGCAAGTAAGGAGGTGTTCCTGCTTCGAATTTCAAATGCTCGGCACCTTTAATTTCGGAAAAAGAAACGCTTGAAGGCACTTCAATTCCTTCCGCAGTTGTCCAGTTTTCGGCAGCCTTAGTTTGGGTACTTTCAGCCGAGATGTTGAGTGGTTTTAATGTAGGTCTCATAATTTCGGATTAAAGGGCTAAAGCATTAATGTCATTTTCAGAAAGGTTTTTTAAACCTCCTTTTGCTTCAATTTGTTGAAGAATGGCCCAACTTTTCTCCACCAATTGGGCGGTCAGTGATTCTATATAATAAGAACCAGCAGACGGATCGAGGGTTTTGTCCAAATACGATTCGTCTTTAAGAATGGTAGAAATGTTTCTTGCTATGCGTTCGCCTTGGGCTGGATTTTTCGGAAACAAATGATAGAAAGGTTGAATAATCACAGCGTCTGTTCCTCCTATAATGGCAGTCATAGCTTCCGTTGTTGCGCGCAGCAAGTAATTATATTCATCCTTGGTAGGTTCGTTCCATTGGCCAGAGCTAGAGGAAATTTGAATATCGTTTAGTGCCAATTCAAAACCATATGAACTTGAGAGCTGAGCAACTAGAATCCTTAATGCGCGATGACGGGCAATTTCTAAAAAGTATGATTCACCTACATTGAGGTTAAACTGTAATTGCTTCAACCAAGCTTCAGCTTCTTCAACCGACTTGGTTTTATGGTCAATAACATCAATGGTTTTTCCGAGAAGGATGGCCAAACCTAAGTTGGCATTTTCATGCTTTTCTTCAGAAAGAAAAAATCTGAAATTAGGCAGCTTACTTAATACTGGAGATTCATTGGAACGGATAAAGCCTCTGACTTCATTTTCATCAACCTCATTTGCCTTTACATATTCCTCAAAGGAATTCATTAATGACTCAGCTCCCTTTTCTATTTCCAATCCAATATGGCAATAGTTGAGCAGCACATCTTTAAGGAGCAGATCGAAGTTTGGAACCGTTTTCAGTTGAAATAAAATGCCTGTTGCACCACTGTTCAGGGCTAAAAGTGCTTTTTCATTGGCTGTTTTTTCTGTCTCCACCTCAATCACCTGATAATTGACCCAGTTTCTGATTCCCAAAGCTTCTGCCTGATGATTTGGGATTTGTAATTGAGGTAAAGAGCTCGGCAAATCTTCTTCGGTGTAAAAAGGTTTTCCTTCTACTCCAGCAATTTTCCAATTGAGTTCTTCAATGGGTTTGCCCTTTAGCTCTTTAATTATTTGGTTCTGCCAGTCATTGGCTTCTGGCTTTCTAAAATCATCGAAAAGTCTTTGCTCCATACACTTTCAATTTAATGACACGAAAATAAGGGATTTCAAATCGCCATGCTGATTTAAAGTGAAATTCACCTCTATCAACTGTATATTGAAAACGCTTTGTGCCATTTAACAGGCACTGAGGCACATACCTGACGGGGTACATTTTAACGGCTAAATTATTTTCGCCTCTCTTATGAATTCGCCTTTCATGTTCGTCTTATTTTTATCATTTTTGTCGTCCCCCAAAAATCACTTTGGGGTTTTTTATCCAATTTGCATAATCAATTGATGGTGAAAGATTGCGTATCGGTTTGGGAAGACTGTCTCCGATTTATTAGGAGTCAGGTTGGCGACCAAAGTTTCAAAACTTGGTTTGAACCTATAGCTCCGCTCAAGCTGCACGAAGGTATTCTTACAATTCAGGTACCTAGCCAGTTTTTTTACGAGTACCTAGAAGAACATTACGTTCAACTTTTAAGACAAGTAATTCATACTGAATTGGGGCCAAATGGTAGGCTTGAATATTCTGTAATTGTAGATAGTGGAAGTGCTCAGAATCAGGCTTACTCTGTAACTCTGCCAAATCAGACACCAAAAAACAAATGGGAGCAAGACAAACCCGCTAAAGTACATAGCCCGTTTGATATGCCTTCGGTTGAGGATGAATTCAGACATTCTAACCTGAACCCAAACTACGATTTCGAAAATTATATTGAAGGGGACTGTAATCGTTTGGCAAGATCTGCGGGTATTGCAGTAGCCGAAAAGCCCGGTGTCACCTCTTTTAATCCATTGATGGTTTATGGCGGTGTTGGCTTGGGAAAAACCCACCTTATTCAATCTATTGGAAATAAAATTAGAAGAGACGATAAAAGGCATTTTGTGCTTTATGTGTCTTCCGAAAAGTTTACTACCCAGTTTACTGACGCTATTAAGAACAACAGCATTCAGAGCTTTACCAACTTCTATTTACAGGTAGACACGCTGATTATAGATGATGTGCAGTTCTTCTCGGGTAAAGAGAAAACTCAGGAAATGTTTTTCCATATTTTCAATCATCTGCATCAAAGCGGCAAGCAAATCATTATGTCGAGTGACAGACCTCCAAGGGATTTGAAAGGCTTGCAAGACAGGTTGCTTTCTAGGTTTAAATGGGGGCTAACTGCCGATTTGCAGATGCCTGATTTTGAAACTCGAATTGCCATTATTTCTCGGAAAATGCAGTCTGACGGGATTTATATTCCTGAAGATGTGGTGGAATACTTGGCCTATAGCGTGGACACCAACGTGCGTGAACTGGAAGGTGTTTTAATCTCTTTGATTGCGCATGCTACGCTAAACAAAACAGAAATCAGTCTTGAGCTGGCAAAGCAAACGCTTAAAAATATTGTTCACGACATTGAGTCTGAGGTTGGAGTGGATTACATCCAAAAGTCGGTGGGTGAATACTTCCAAATTAGTGTGGAAGACTTAAAGGATAAAACTAGAAAGAAGGAAATAGTAATTGCAAGGCAGGTAGCGATGTACCTCTGCAAAGAATATACAAATCACTCATTAAAATCTATTGGTTACCACTTTGGTGGCCGAGATCATTCTACCGTGATTCATGCGGTGCAATCTGTTAGCGATATGATTGAAATTGACGCTAAATTCTGCCATAGTATGGATGAACTCAAGAAGAAAATGAGAATGAAATCAGTATAAAACAAAAGGGGCTTAAGCCCCTTTTTTAATTCTGTTTATCCCATTACTGAAACCTATACCTCAATGTATTCTGCTTTCCTTTAGCGTCAAGAATATCTATTTGTATTCTGCCCGAATAGCGCTCTAGGTAATTGGCTACAGCCGATGGGTCTCCAGCCCATCTTTGGTTAATCGCTACAATAATATCTCCTTCTTTAAGATCATTAAGCTTTCTCATAAAGCCTGTGTCTTTATTAATTTTGGTAATCTTAACTCCATACTTCAAGCCATTCTTTTCAAGCTCTACTTGAGTTAGCTTTCTCATTTCCGCTCCTAAAAAATCAGAGAAGTGAATATCATCTTCGCTCAACCCAGATTGGCTATCCAAAATATCTGTATTACCCAAAACATTCTCTAAGGTCAAGTATGTTTCGGCTATACGCTGATTTCTCCTATACTCTATAAGAACTTTATCTCCAGGTGACATATAAGTGAGTAACTCATCAAAAGTGGATTTGCTATTGATATGTCTTCCATTTAAAGTTAGAATCACATCACCGGCCTCAAGTCCTGCCCTATCTGCTGCACTTTCTCTTTTAATAGATTGCACGAACACTCCTTTTAAATCTTTCAGGTTCTCTCGTTTTGCTAATTCTTCATTGATTTCTGCCACATCGGCACCTGTATAAGCTTTCTGTACATACTTGTACTTCTTCAAATCTTCCACTGCTTTTACAACAATGTCGGAAGGCACAGCAAAACCATAACCTGCATAAGATCCTGTTCTGGAAATGATCGAAGAGTTAATTCCTACCAATTCGCCATCCGTATTTACCAGCGCTCCACCACTGTTTCCAGGATTAATTGCCGCATCGGTTTGAATGTAAAGCTCTAATGGGAAATTCTCTCTTAGGGCTGCGGTTTCGCTACCAATTGCACTTACGATTCCGGCCGTTACAGTAGAGGTTAAGTTGAAAGGATTACCTACTGCCAATACCCAATCTCCAATTCTTACATCTGAGCTACTGCCAATTTCAATGGATGGTAAATTATTTGCTTCAATTTTCAATACCGCCAAATCGAGGTTTGGGTCTGTACCTACAAGCGTTGCTCTATAGGTTCTTTTTTCATGCATTACCTCAATTTCATCGGCTCCTTTAATTACATGGTTATTGGTAATAATGTAGCCATCTTTTGAGTAAATCACTCCAGAACCAGAGCCAATGGCCACTTCAGAGCCTGCTCCTTCGCGCCCATAGATATAATCGAAGAAAGACATACTTCTTCTGTTGCGTTGTAGGTTTTTAATATAAACAACACTACGAATCGACTTATCTGCGGCAGTTCTAAAATCGGCTGGGGCTTCAAATGGCCTACTTGCTATTTCTTCACTCGGTTTATCATTAGTGTAGCTTGCTTGCCTAAAGTTAGTTGGCACCTCTCTTATAACTTCATTTACTTGATCAGGACTCAAGTACTGTTGGAAAACAAAGGCTCCGGCCAATCCGGCCATAAAAGCCAGAAGAATAATCTTTGCTGCGCTTTTCATATCTGTATCCTAAATATTTATTTTATCTAAATTCAAAAATGTAAATGAGGTTCACAAAAGTCATGTCAACTTTCATTTTACATTATTCAAACATACGTAACGCACATATTGTTGGTAATCTGTGCATTGTTAATTAAGGTTAAAAGCAAAAACAGATTCACTGAGATTCTTAGGTTTCGGTGTTTTCAGGATTCCAAAAAACATATCTTTGCCTCTTATGGGAATACGGTCAATATTTAGCAAGCCTTTGGCAGCCTACATGGCAGCACAACAACGCAAATGGTCTTTGAACCCTAGCGCCTCGCAAACCAAGGTTTTCCAGCAAAACATTAAAGCGGCCAGTAGTACCGTTTTTGGCAAAGACCATAATTTTGAAAAAATCAAAACTTATGATGATTTCAAAAAATACGTACCCATTCGTGACTATGAAGAACTCAAGCCTTATATAGAGAAAATCCTTAATGGCGAATCGGACGTGCTTTGGCCAGGCAAGCCCGCTTACTTTGCAAAAACATCGGGCACTACTTCGGGCACCAAGTACATTCCCATTACAAAAGACTCTATCCCAAACCACATTGGGAGCGCTAAAAATGCTCTGCTCAGTTATGTAGCCGAAACAGGAAAATCGAAGTTTTTAGATAACAAACTCATCTTTCTTTCTGGCAGTCCAGAAACCTATAAAACTGCGGGAATCAATACAGGAAGACTTTCTGGAATTGTAAACCATCATGTACCAAGCTATTTGCGGGGCAATCAATTGCCGAGTTACGAAACCAATTGTATTGAAGATTGGGAGCAAAAACTCGATGCCATTATTGACGAAACGCTTGATCAGCCTATGAGCTTGATTTCGGGCATTCCACCTTGGGTACAAATGTATTTCGACCGCATTCAAGCCAGAACTGGCAAGAAGATAAAAGACGTTTTCCCCAAGTTTGAGATCTTCATTTATGGTGGGGTAAATTTTGAGCCTTACCGCCAAAAGCTGTTCGAAAGTATTGGAAAAGAAATTGACAGTATTGAGTTATATCCAGCTTCTGAAGGTTTTATTGCCTATCAAGACTCTCAAAAGGAAAAAGGTTTATTGCTGCTGTTAAATAGCGGCATCTTCTTCGAGTTTGTTCCGGCAGATGAATACTTTGATGAAAACCCAACACGCCTTTCTATTGACGGTGTAGAACTGGATAAAAACTACGCTCTCATAATCAATAATAATGCTGGGCTTTGGGGCTATTCTATTGGCGATACTGTAAAGTTTGTATCGAAAGACCCGTATCGTATTGTGGTATCGGGCCGAATCAAACATTTTATCTCTGCCTTTGGCGAACACGTAATTGGCGAAGAAGTAGAAAAGGCAATGAAATACGCGGTTGAAAAGCAACCAGAAACTGAATTGGTAGAGTTTACGGTAGCTCCCAACGTAACTCCAGCCAGCGGTTTACCTCTGCACGAATGGTATGTTGAATTTGCCAAAGAACCATCTGATTTGGAGGCCTTTGAAAAAGACCTAAATTTGCAGCTTCGAAAACTGAATTCTTACTACGATGACTTAATTTCGGGTAGCATTCTAAAAAATCTGGAAGTAAAATCATTGTCGCGCGATGCTTTCAGAAATTACATGAAATCGCAGGGCAAGTTAGGTGGGCAAAACAAAGTGCCTCGCCTTTCAAACGACCGTAAACTTGCAGATGCACTTTTACATTATCTGAAATAGTTAAGCAATACGTGGAAGAAATTAAGAAGAAGCACATTGCCATTTTGGGCTCAACTGGTTCTATTGGCACACAAGCCTTAGAGGTGATTCAAGCTAACCCAAACCGTTTTCAGGTGGAAGTGCTTACCGCGCAAAACAACTGCGATTTACTGATTCAGCAAGCCATTGCCTTCAAACCCAATGCTGTGGTTATTGGTAATGACAATTACTACGACAAAGTTTTTGGTGCTCTAGATCGCCATGACATTAAGGTTTATGCTGGCGAAAATGCACTTTCCTCGGTAGTACAAATGGACAGCATTGATTTGGTACTTACTGCTTTGGTAGGTTATGCTGGGCTAAAGCCTACCATAAAAGCCATTGAAAGCGGAAAGCCAATTGCCTTGGCCAATAAAGAAACCATGGTGGTGGCAGGAGAACTGGTTACCGCATTGGCCGAACAATATGGAGTGAATATTTACCCCGTAGACTCCGAGCATTCGGCTATTTTCCAATGCTTGGTGGGAGAATTTCATAACCCAATCGAAAAAATCATACTTACTGCTTCTGGTGGTCCGTTCCGAGGAAAAGACATCAATTTCCTTAAAACAGTAACCAAAGAGCAAGCCTTGAAACACCCCAACTGGGACATGGGCGCAAAAATAACAATCGATTCTGCTTCTTTAATGAACAAAGGGCTTGAGGTAATTGAAGCCAAGTGGCTCTTCAACCTAAAGCAAGAACAGATTGAAGTCATTGTGCATCCACAATCCATCATTCACTCGATTGTGCAGTTTGAGGATGGTAGCATGAAAGCACAAATGGGTTTGCCAGACATGAAGCTGCCCATTCAGTTTGCCATGACCTACCCAGAAAGAATCAAAACCGACTTTCCAAGGTTCGATTTCTTGAATTATCCTGCCCTTACTTTTGAGCAGGCCGATACAAAGACTTTCCGTAACTTGGCCTTGGCATATGAAGCCCTTAAGCAAGGCGGAAACATGGCTTGTATATTAAATGCTGCCAATGAAGTAGCAGTAGAAAAATTCCTTAAAGATGAAATCAGCTTCTTAGGAATGTCCGATGTAGTTGAAGCTTGTATGCAAAAGGTATCCTTTGTTAAAAAGCCAACGTATGAGGACTATGTCTTTACAGACGAGGAGACGAGAAAAATAGCATTTGAACACATAATTTAATTAATGGAAACTATAGTACAGATTGCTCAGCTGTTGCTGGCCCTATCAATTTTGGTAGGAATTCACGAAGCAGGTCATATGCTTGCCGCTCGTTTTTTTGGAATGAAAGTGGAAAAATTCTTCATTGGCTTTCCTCCAAAAATATTCAGTTTCAAAAAAGGAGATACAGAATACGGTTTAGGTGCTATTCCTCTTGGTGGCTTTGTTAAAATATCTGGGATGATCGATGAATCCATGGATAAGGAGCAAATGAAACAAGAGCCTCAACCATGGGAGTTCCGTTCTAAACCAGCTTGGCAGCGCTTAATCGTAATGTTGGGCGGTATTATCGTGAATGTAATTGCAGGTATTATTGCCTTTGTAATTCTTACTTACAATCAGGGAGAAGCTTATATTCCAGCCAAACTTTCAAAAGAATACGGTGTAGTTGCTGGTGAAATTGCTCAAGAAGTAGGTTTCCAAACTGGCGACAAGGTAATCAAGGTAAATGGTGCTGATTACGACCGTTTTGGCGACATCACCAGTGGTGAAACACTACTTACTACCGATGGTTACTGGACAGTAGAGCGTAGCGGACAGCAGCTTGATATTCCAATCCCAAAAGGCTTTTTGAATAACCTGAGCGATGAAGAATTTCACGACAAGTTCTTAGAGCCAAGACAGCTTTCAATGGTAGGTGGCTTTCAAAAAGGCTTTGATATTCCATTAAAAGAAGGAGATAAAATCTTAAGAGCCAATGGCGTTGAAGTTCAGTACTACGACCAACTGAGGTCTGAAATGGAAAACTATGCAGGACAAAATGTAGCTTTTTTAATCGATAGAAATGGTCAGGAAATGACTGTAGATATTGATGTTAATGAAGATAAGCAAATAGGTATTGCATTGCCATCGCCTTTAGAAGTAAATGAATATACTTTAGCAGAAGCCATTCCAAGAGGCACTTCAAAAGCATTTGGCGCTGTAATTCTTAACGCCAAGGCCATGGGCAAAATGTTCAAGTTCAATGGCGAAATGTCTGCCAGAAATATGAGTGGGCCAATTGGTATTGTAAACATGTTCCCTAAAACTTGGGACTGGAATGCATTCTGGGGAATCACAGGCTTTATTTCTATGGTATTGGCCTTTATGAACTTATTACCAATTCCAGCATTGGATGGTGGACACGTAATGTTCTTGCTTTTCGAAATGGTATCGGGCAAAGCGCCTTCAGATCAATTTCTTGAAAATGCACAAAAAGTGGGAATGGTCATTCTCCTTTTACTAATGGTATTTGTATTCGGAAATGATATTCTAAAGCTTTTCGGAATTTAGACTGAACCAAAAATTTCAAAAAAAAGGCGCCTCAAAAGGGCGCCTTTTTTCTCTTCTAGCGCTAGAGTAAAAACCATTTTCCTAAATGGGTCAAGCCTTATTTAGCCGAACAAGCCCCTAAATCAAGAAATGACCTTCTAAATGACATATCATATGTAAACATCATATAAATGAATATATTCACAGCGATATGTCATATTTGTGACTGATACCTGACATTGACACTCTTAGAAAATGGAGAAACAGCTACTCATAGAGAGATTGAAATCTAAACCAGAGTTAGATATTTACTATGACTACCTACTTGGACAAGAAGTGTGGTATTTTCAAAATAATGGTCCTGATTTCAGTTCTGACTACGACCATTTCAAAAAATTCATTTCTCGAAACTTAAAAATTCCATTTAATAATATCTCAATCGTAGGAAGCGCAAAGACACGATATAGTTTCTCTCCCACAAAAAATTTTTCAGAATTCCATAACGAATCAGACTTTGATTTAATCATTGTTTCAAACAGACTTTTCAATAGAGTATGGGAAGCATATCGTCAAATATCTAACAGTCAATATTTACATGGTTACGATCAAAAATGTGGCAATGTATTTCATGGCTTTGTGAGCCTTAAAGATGATGACAGGACATATGGAAACGAGATTCTAGAAAATTGGCAAAAACTCATACTTACTTTCAAAGCAGGACTCCAATTGAAATTTAATATCCAGCATGATATCAACTACAGGATTTATTCTGATTGGGAATCTGTAGAGGCCTATCATTTGAAAGGAATTACAAAACTTAAAAGCACATTAGATGAAACTAATTGAACAAATTGATATTCAGCCACATTCGGCTAAATGGCTGTATGACTTAGATGATAAGGGCTTGTTAGAAGTAGATAATTCTTTTCAAAGAAACTATGTCTGGACATTACGGAATCAAGTCCAGCTTATTGAATCAATATTACTCGGCTATCCTATTCCTGAAATTTACTTATGGAACACTGGTACGGATGAAAACACAGGAGATACCAAGTATTCAATCATTGATGGTCAACAAAGATGTGGGGCAATATTCCAATATATAGCTAATACATTTAAACTTAGAGAAGCTTATTTAGACACAAATGGTGTTAAATTTTCTTTAATAAAAAATCGACATTTTAAGGACTTAGAATCGGATGACAAGAGGGCCTTATGGGCTTATATCTTTTCAATTCGTCTTGTTCGTTCGGAAGTTGAGAGAGAGTTAATTGTTAAAATGTTTCTTAGGTTAAACAGTAATAACATGACCCTCAATCCACAAGAATTAAGAAATGCCGAGTTTGAAGGTGAATTTATGACGTTAGCTTCAACTCTTTCCGAACTAGAATTTTGGGATAAGAATAAAATATTTGGAGTTGCAGACAGAAGAAGAATGAGAGATATTTCATTTATAAGTACCCTATTAGTATTTATGAAAAGAGGTATTTCAGAAGATATTGCTAACACTAACTTAAACCAAATCTATGATCTGTATAACGATGAATATCCTGATAAAGAAAAGGATCAAGAGAAATTCGAATCGATATTAAATGAGATTGAGCCTCTAATCAGCACTAATACAGAAAGAATGAAGCTTCTCGGGAGACAAGTTCATTTCTATTCTTTGTTTACTGTTTTATATGAAATACTGAGTGAACAAGACAATCTTACTGATGAACAGATTTTGAACTATCAAAATTTCATTGACAACTATGACAATGATGAGGTCCTAGGAAAATATTTCTCAGATATGATGCCTGAAATCTACCAATATAAATCACTTTCAAAAGAAGGAACTAGACAAAAGTCGAATCGATTTGAGAGATACAGGATTTTGAAAAAAATAATAAAATAACCATGCTCAACAAACCCACTCATCCTCGATGCAATCGAGGATGTACTACGATTTCAAACTGATAAATCACAGTGCGACTTAACGGGGCTTTTAGGCCTTTCAACTCGAATTCGTCATAATTAGATGTTTGCGAACAACCAAACCCTCCGCTAAAGCGTTTTTATAATACGTCTAATATATTTATATATGTCGTAAAGATATGGCTATGGATAAAAACTTGACATTAAAATCTGATAAACAAGTGGTTGACATGAAAAACACTCACTCGCAAGACGATATCAAGATTTCTACTTTTGTGAAAAGTATGCAAACTGGAGTTAAGATTCCTACTAATTTAGATTACAAAAAAGCCCAAGGTGACCACCTCGTAGAGAAGCACTAGTTTCCCTCCTCCTGCGCCTCTCTATAGATTTCAAACTCTACCCTGCGGTTGACTGCGCGGTCTTCATCCGTTTTTTCTTCTTTAACAATGGGGCGTTGGCTTCCGTAGCCAATGGCATTAATGCGTTGACTATCAACTCCCCCATCTACAATCCAGTTTTTTATCGATTGGGCCCTTTGTTGAGAAAGGGCAAGATTTAAAACTGCATCGCCACTAGAATCGGTATGGCCAGATACATTGAGTTTGAATGACGGATGATCAATTAAAAAATCTACCACTTTCTTTAGGTCACCTTCCATGTCTGGAAGAATGTCTGATTTACCATTTTCAAACTCTAAAGAGGCAAATTCAATTTTACTGGCCACACGTTCTACAATACCCTCATATTCAGTATCGCCATCCAGAAAAAACATTTTCTCTAATCGAAAGAAGTCATCTCCTTGAATCACCACCAAATAATTTCTTTGGTTAATCAGGTCAAATTCAAAAGTGCCGTCTTCTCTGGCGAATTTTGGTGCCACTTCCACACCTTCATCCAAATCGATGATTGAGACCACCATGTTTTGGGGAATCTTTCCTGTTACGCTCTGTATTCGTCCCATAAATCGGGTAGTGGCCAAAGGCTGTCCGCCCATGGGTAATGGAAAAGAAAAAAGGTCCAGATTTTTCATGCTCTTTTCCTCTGAACGAGAATAAAAAATATCTTTAGAAGCCTTATCAATAGTAAAGTAAAACTCCGTTCCAGGTCCGTTCACCAAAGGTCCAATATTGATCGGTTCCGAAAAGTTAATTCCTTCTTTATAGGCTTTATAGATGTCGTAATCCCCAAAATTCAACAAGTGACCATTGCTGCTAAAGTAGAGAACATTGTGTTCTGGATGATAAAAGGGGCTTACTTCGTTCTGACGCGTATTTACAATTGGCCCTAAATTCTGTGGCTGAGCCCATTTGTTTTGCTGGTTCTTATAGGTGTAATACAAATCTGCCAAACCAAAGCCACCTTGGCGATCAGATGAAAAGTAGAGGGTGTCTTCCGTGGGCGAAAGCGTAGGGTGTGAGTCCCAACCTTTCGAGTTAATCAATTCCCCCATGTTTTTAGGTTCCGTCCAAATGGTGTCACCCTGAAAAACAGAAGTGTACAAATCGCAGTTGCCAAAGCTATCGGGTGCATCGCAGCGTGAAAAGAAAATGGTATTTCCATCCTTAGTCATTGCAGCCGAACCCTCATTGTATTTGCTGTTGATTGCTTCAAAAGGCTTAGCTTCGCTCCAACCATTTTCGGTATTCTGGGCTATAAAAATATCTTCATTACTAATTACTTTAATGCCTTCATTGTGTGCATTTCTTTTGGAAGTAAGTAGTAGAATTTCATCGCCTTTGGCTACGCTTGGCGCATAATCCTCCATTAAAGAATTGATTTTATTTCCCATAGTAGTGAGCACACCGCGCGGAGGTATAAGCGTGTCCACCTGTCTGCGATACTCCACTAGCTCATAGTAATACTCTAACGGAACATAATATTCCATTTTATTGGGGTTGATGGAATCATACCGCGCTAGTACATCTTCAATTGGGAGCCCTCTTCTATGGTGCTTCAACACAAGGCTGTAAAGCGGCCGAGCCTGATCTACTGTACCAAAAATTTCCGTCAGTTTCGCCAGCAGCCATAAATAATAGGTTTGATACGCAAAATTCTGAATTCCGAAATTGGAAACATACTCTTTTAATTCAGGGTAAAGTTCCTTCCAGTTCTTCTCCCTATCTAGCTTATCAATTCTTTTAAGTTGCTTATCGTTGGTGTAAAGACCAACCTTGTTTATATTTCTAAAAATGATATCCGTAACCTCCACAGATACCGAATCAGAATTCAATTCTACAAGCTCAGCTTTCTTATTGTCTTTCTTTTTTTTGAAAAACTGTCCATGTACTGTAGAGGTACAGCATAACAGTACGACCGCAATGAGGAATATCGGTCTCATCTTTTTCAAGTGCTCTGGTCTCTTTGGAGTGAAAGATGCATCAAATTACGTGTTTTTCGCCACAATTAAAAAACGGTTCATGACACATTGCCGTTTGGCACACGGCTTGCAATTTAGGTCGTCCAAATTTATTTAAGCACAAACGTGTCATTCTGGCACTTTATATATGAAAATTAATAACCAAATGTTCGGATCTATCATGGCTGGTGACATCGATGACGATGAAGCTGGAGACCTTATTCAGGTAATTGGTGGGGAAGATGAGGACGAATTAAATGAGGATAATCAACCAGAAGAGTTGCCAATTTTAGCGGTTCGAAACACGGTGTTATTTCCAGGCGTACTGATTCCAATAACGGTTGGTCGTCAAAAGTCTATAAAAGTAGTTAAGAACGCTTATAAGGGAAATCGTCTTGTAGGTGTGCTTACACAAGAAAATCCAAAAATAGACGACCCCGCCCAAAAAGACCTTTTTAGGGTAGGAACAGCCGCCAAAATTGTGAAAATGTTGGTTTTGCCTGATGGAAACACTACCATTATTATTCAAGGTAAAAGCAGGTTTGAGGTAGAAGAATATACAGCCGATGCCCCTTACATGAAGGCCAAGGTCAAATACCTTAGTGAGAACTTTCCAAAAAGACTGAGCAAAGAGGTTAAAGCAATCCTTCAGTCGGTTAGAGATGCGGCCAATAAAATCATGTCGCTCAATCCTGAAATTCCAAAAGAGGCACAAGTAGCCTTAGACAACATAGACAAAACGAGTTTCTTGATCCATTTCCTTTGCAGCAACATTAACACTGAAGCCAAGGAAAAGCAAAAGCTTTTAGAAATCAACGATGGTATTGAAAGGGCTACAGCTCTACTTCAATACATGTTGAAAGAAGTACAGCTGCTCGAACTCAAGCACGAAATTCACAGCAGAGTTCATTCAGATATAGACCAGCAGCAGCGTGATTATTTCTTGCGTCAGCAAATGAAAGTGTTGCAAGATGAATTGGGAGAAGATGGCCCAGAGCGTGAAGTTGAAGCACTTCGTAAAAAAGGAGAAAGCAAGGTATGGCCTGAAAAGGTTGGCACACATTTCAACAAAGAATTAGATAAAATTCTTCGCATGAACCCCATGGCAGCGGAATACCCAATTGCCATGAACTATGCTGAATTAATGACCGACCTACCTTGGGGCGACTATTCTGACGATAATTTAGACCTAAAGAGAGCAAAGAAGATTCTTGATAAAGATCACTTTGGTTTGGAAAAGGTTAAGGATAGAATTCTAGAGTACTTGGCTGTACTCAAATTAAAGAACGATTTAAAAGGCCCAATTCTTTGTTTATATGGCCCTCCGGGAGTAGGTAAAACCTCATTGGGAAAAAGTATAGCCAAAGCATTGAACCGTCAGTATGTCAGGATGTCGTTGGGAGGCGTTCACGATGAAGCTGAAATCAGAGGTCACCGTAAAACCTATGTAGGCGCTATGCCAGGTAAGGTGATTCAAAACATCAAGAAATCGAAAACTTCGAACCCAGTATTTGTATTGGACGAAATAGATAAGGTAAACTCCAACTTCCGTGGCGATCCATCTTCAGCCTTGCTAGAGGTCCTTGACCCTGAGCAAAATGCGGAATTTACCGACAACTACTTAGAGGTAGAATACGACCTTTCTAAGGTGTTATTTGTGGCCACAGCCAACTCATTGGACACCATTCAGCCAGCTTTACGCGATAGAATGGAGATCATTGAAGTGTCGGGCTATACGGTAGAAGAAAAAATGGAGATTGCCAAAAGACACCTTGTTCCGAAGCAAAAAGAAGAACACGGTTTAAAATCTACAGATCTGGTTTTCGATAAAAAATCGCTTCAGAAAATTGTGGATGAGTACACTCGCGAATCGGGTGTTCGAAGTCTGGAAAGAAAAATTGGTTCGGTAGTACGAAGTACTGCTAAATCAATTGCTTTAGAAGAAGAATACCCTAAAAAGGTGACGGCTGAGTTTATCGAAAAAGTACTTGGCGGCCCTGTTTTCGATAAAGAAACTTACGATAACAACGATTTAGCTGGTGTAGTTACGGGCTTGGCTTGGACCTCAGTTGGCGGTGAAATTCTTTTCATCGAAACTAATTTGAGTCGAGGTAAAGGCAAGTTGACACTTTCTGGTCAGTTGGGTGATGTAATGAAAGAATCGGCCATGGCTGCACTTTCTTATCTAAAATCAGAAGCACACAAGTATAATATCGACTACCGAGTTTTCGATAAATACGATTTGCATATTCACGTGCCTGCTGGTGCTGTACCAAAAGATGGTCCCTCTGCAGGTATCACTATGCTCACTGCCATTACCTCGGTATTTACGCAACGCAAAGTGAAGAACAAATTGGCAATGACAGGCGAAATCACATTACGTGGTAGAGTGCTGCCGGTAGGTGGAATCAAGGAAAAAATTCTTGCTGCACGAAGAGCAGGCATTAAGGAATTGATTCTGAGCAAAAAGAATGAAAAAGACATTCTAGAAATTGACGAACGATACACCAAAGGCCTTAGCATTCATTATGTTGAAACAGCCGAAGAGGTATTGGCAATGGCATTGATGAAACAAAAAGTAAGCGATGCCATTGAATTAGTAGTAGAAGACTAAAATTCAAACTATTTTCAGGGGAAGAACTTCAATTCTTCCCTATTTAAATTCCAGAGTATTGAAGCAAACCGTCCGTCTTGTTTTGGTTGTTGGGCTTTTTATCCCTCAGCTTCTCAGTGCCCAGTTAGGCGGGCAGCGGGCTTTTGAATTTCTAAACCTCTCGAATAGTGGTCGCCAAGCAGCTTTAGGGGGTGTAAACCTTACCTCTGGCTGGAATGACCCTGGCATGTTGGCTTCCAACCCAGCATTACTGAACAGCGATTGGCACAACCAATTGGTAATAGACAGGCTAGGCTATTTTGCCGACATTGCTCAAACATCAGTTTCTTATGCCCGAAACATTGAAAAAGCTGGGCTTTGGGCGGCCAACCTTACTTACCTGAACTACGGCACCATCGAAAGCTACGATGAAAATGGTTTTCTGAATGGCGACTTCAAAGCGTCCGAATTCGTTTTTGGCTTAAGTCATTCCATGGCTTTTGGCCCTTTTCAAGCAGGTTCTACATTGAAAATTGCCGCTTCCGATTTAGGTTCTTATAAAGCTTCTGCATTGCTATTCGATTTCGGAGGCACCTTCAAACATCCAGAAAAAGATTTGACTGTGGGTCTAGCCGTGAAAAACTTAGGCGTTCTATTGAGCGACTATACGGAAGACAATCAAAGCGAATTGCCTTTAGATGTTCAGTTAGGGGTAACCTACAAACCAGAGTTTATGCCCTTTCGGTTTTCGCTTACGGCCAGAAATTTAAATCGCTCCGATGTCGTTTTTTTCGACCCAAAAGGAAATACACTCGTTGGAGCTACTGAAAAGGAACCGGGCTTTAGTGAGGAAGTGTTTCGAAGATTGATTTTCGGTACGGAATTACTCTTGAGCGAGAATTTTCAATTGCGCTTTGGGTATAACCATTTATTAAGAAAAGAGCTGAAACAAGAAGCCACTTCAGGAGGCGCAGGCTTTTCATTTGGGCTGATGTTTAAAGTAAAAAGATTTGAATTTTCTTATGCCAGAGCACTTTATCACTCGGCAGGAGGAAGTAACACCATACAATTGACCACCAATTTGAGTGGGATCGTAAAGAAAAAAAACTAAGATGTTAGACGCGAAATATTTAACCCCAAGGCAAATTGTTGCCGAATTAGATAAATACATTATTGGCCAAGCAGACGCCAAGAAAAACGTAGCCATTGCCCTTCGAAATCGTTGGAGAAGAATGCACGTGAAGCCAGAGATGCAGCGCGAAATTGCTCCAAACAATATTCTTATGATTGGAGCAACGGGTGTGGGTAAAACAGAAATTGCCAGAAGACTGGCCAAAATTGCGGATGCTCCTTTCACTAAAGTGGAAGCTTCTAAATTTACGGAAGTGGGTTACGTTGGCCGAGATGTAGAAAGCATGGTGCGCGACTTGGTAGAACAATCTGTGAACTTGGTGCGCCAATCCAAAAAAGAAGAAGTAAAAGGCAGGGCCGAACAGGCGGTTGAAGATGTAATTCTTGATGCACTGATTCCCCCAATCAAAAATACACGCCCTTCGGCTACTGTTGTTGAAAACGGAGAAGAGCCCGAAAAAATGTCGGATGCGGAATTGAATGAAAGAACCCGTGAGCGTTTCCGTGAAAAAATTCGCTCTGGCGAAATTGACGACCGCAAAATCGAAATCAGTATTACCTCTTCTGGCGGTGGCATGGGCATGGTAGGTGGCGGCATGGACGAGGTTTCCATGATGAACCTTCAGGACATGTTGAGTAATGTGATGCCCAAGAAATCAAAAAAGCGTAAGGTGACCATTGGTGAGGCAAAAAAGCTGCTTTTAGATGAAGAAAGCGCCAAGCTGATCGATATGGATGAAGTGAAAGAAGAGGCCATTCGCAAAGCGGAAAATACGGGCATCATCTTTATCGATGAGATTGATAAAGTAGCAGGCAGTTCTAAAAAAGGCGGTGGTGGACCCGATGTAAGTCGTGAGGGTGTGCAGCGCGACCTTCTACCTATTGTGGAAGGCAGTTCTGTAAACACCAAGCACGGCATTATCAATACCGATCATATTTTGTTTATTGCTGCGGGGGCTTTCCATGTAGCGAAACCTTCCGATTTGATTCCTGAGTTGCAAGGTCGTTTCCCTATCCGTGTGGAATTGAATAGCCTGACGCGAGATGATTTCTACCGAATTCTGAAAGAGCCAAAAAATGCCCTTACAAAGCAATATGAGGCTTTAATGAATTCTGAAGATGTGTCTTTAGAATATACCGATGAGGCCTTAATGGAATTGGCGGACATTGCCTTCAAGGTAAACGAAGAAGTAGAAAATATTGGTGCTAGACGTTTGTACACGGTAATGAGCAAACTGCTCAACGATATCCTTTTCGATATTCCAGAGAAAATCCCGAACAATGCGAAGGTTGTCGTAACCAAAGAATTGGTGCAAGAAAGACTCGCTGGTTTGGTACAAAGCAAAGACTTGAGCGAGTTTATGCTGTAATGCTTGAATATAAACTTTCCAAAAGTTATTGATTAAACAGTCTGCTACCGAATATCTTACCCATATTCAATGAGTAAAACTTTTGGAAAGTTCAGAGATCACTAATTTTGAATTACTAATTTCGCCCAAAATAGAAGCACATGAAACTCTGGCAAAAGGAAACCCGCGTATCTGAAATTGTAGAACGATTTACCGTTGGTCGCGACCTGGAGTTTGATATTCATTTGGCGCCTTATGACGTATTGGGTTCTTTGGCCCATACCGAAATGTTGGCAAGCATTGGCTTGCTTACTGTAGAGGAAAAAGAGGCCATTCATGTGGAGCTTAAAAACATTTTCAAGGCCATTCAAGCAGGTGAGTTTTCGATTGAAGCAGGCGTGGAAGACATTCACTCTCAAGTGGAATTTATCCTTACCGAACGACTGGGCGATGTAGGAAAGAAAATCCATAGTGGCCGTTCGCGCAACGACCAAGTTTTGGTAGACATGAAGCTTTTTATGCGTTCTGAAATCAAGGCTTTGGTGGAAGGCGTGAATACGCTTTTCGATCGCTTGATGCATTTGAGTGACCAGCACAAAAACACTTTAATGCCAGGCTATACGCACATGCAAGTGGCCATGCCGTCCTCTTTCGGGCTTTGGTTTGGTGCTTATGCCGAAAGCTTGGTGGACGACCTATACGCTTTAGAAGCGGCTTATAAAGTGGTAAACAAAAACCCGTTGGGTTCTGGTGCTGGCTTTGGTTCTTCTTTCCCTTTAAATAGAAAAATGACCTCGGAGCTTTTGGGCTTCGAAGACCTGAATTATAACGTGGTGTATGCCATGATGGGCCGAGGCAAAGCCGAACGTTCATTGGCCACTGGAATGGCAGCTGTGGCAGCCACTTTGGGCAAATTCGCTATGGATGTATGCCTTTACATGGGCTCCGATTTCGGCTTTATCGGTTTCCCCGATGAACTGACCACGGGCTCTAGCATTATGCCGCACAAGAAAAACCCTGACGTTTTCGAGCTCATGCGTGGCAAATGCAATAAGCTACAAGCTGCACCTAATGATATCGCCATGATGACTACCAATTTGCCAGTGGGTTATCACCGCGAAATGCAGTTGATCAAGGAAGTGATTTTCCCTGCCATTCAAGATTTAAAAGATTGCCTTTTCATGGCTGATTTTATGTTGGAGAAAATCACGATTAACGACCAACTCATTCAGCAAGACAAATACAATTACCTGTTTACGGTAGAAGAAGTAAATCGCTTAGTGCTTTCTGGTGTTCCATTCAGAGATGCGTATAAGCAAGTGGGCATGGCCATCGAACGAGACGAATTTAAGCCAGAACGAAGCGTAAACCATAGCCACGAAGGCAGCATTGGCCAATTGAATCATGCAGAAATTAAAGCCATGATGGACAAAGCCACCGCCAACTTTAACTTTACTAAATGGGAAAAGGCTTTTGAGGAATTGGTGGGTTGAAATAGTTTAGGGTTTAAAGTTTATCCGTTCTGGGCTTGTGGCACTACCGAACAGGTTTGTACACTTCCCAGAGGCTCTCATTTCGTTCCTCTTGATGATTGAGTCTGGTTGCAAAAGATCGATAAATAATCAGTTTATTCCTCTTGAGTTCCTTAATTTCTATGAATCCACCAAACACACCATCACTTAATCTTTCTTCATTGTCACTGTCGAGTTGAACAATGGTATTATTGAATTGCATACTCCATTTACCCTCATCTAATACTCTTGACTCGCGGTATATTTTGTATGCTCCAGTTTCTTCAAATTTCAGGATAAGAGAATGGTTATCGATATCTTCTTGAGAAATAATTAAGGTGCTATCATTAATGTATACTTCATCATATTCAAGAAAATCATCCATGACATAGCCTAAATCCATAAGGTCTGTTGTATCAATAGGTGGAGGAATTATCTCCTCCTGAATTCTCCAAGCTTGCCTTGTAAGATTTTCAATCTCATTACTTTGTTTGTGTATCGATTTCTTTTTCCACTTGTAGGCTTCAGCCGTTAATTCTTCCCCGTCTGACCAATACACTAAACTCATTTTGTCCTTATGAATCCTCTTTATGATTAGTTTTTCCAGGCCAAAGGGGGTTCCGAATACCTCATTAATGTGGAGAGCAAAAGTGTTTTGATGTTTGTCCACATACCATGTGGCCTGATCAAAAACTGATGAGGGTTTAAATTTGGCTGTTTTAGCCAAACTGAGATATTGATAACCAACAATACTAGAATCCTGAAGATGGTCAAGGAACTCTATGTCTAAATGAAAATACTCTCCATCATCTAAAAGAAATCTAAAAGACCAGATGTTGTCTGAAATAGTAGCATCAATATCGCCTTGTTCAGCTTTGTTCTCAAAGTTAGGAAGCGGTATATAAGTAACAACGAGGCTAGAGTCCAAAAATAAAATCAACCTGTCATTTTGTAGCTCTATAATTTTTGCAGGAAGACGGCCAAAGGTTTGATTATAGAAAATGACGCTGTCTTGATCAACTTCAAAAGTAAATTCTTGATTAGGCAATTCAAAATGACCAGACTCTTGCTCAAAAGTAAGAAAATTCAAACCTTGTTGGTAGATTGTATCACCTTTATAATCCTGAGTCATAATCGGCATCCACGTTTTCAACAATTCCTTGGGAATATCTTGGGCTCTAACTCCAATGAATGTGCACAATAAAAGAGATAGAGTGAATAACCTTTTCATCAGCTTCAATATAAACATTGAAACGATGAAGTAAATGAAAATGTAAGGAATTGAATATTGTTACTCACTCACCTCGAACAGGTCTGTGCTGGGCCAGCTTTTGATTTGCTTGAAAGATTCGCGCATGGCCCAACGGCTGGTACTCCAAAAGCTACCTCTGCGCGGTGTAGTGTTAGAAATTACTACCCATGAAACACCATTAAGGTCGCGGGTAAGTAAGGCTGAAGTGCCTGAAAGTGTACCGGTTCTCCACCAATGCTCACCACTTACGCTACGCCAGCCCAAAGGCTGATTTACGCCTCCAACTCCCTTGATCATTTTGTCCATGGAGTCTTTGCTCAAAATATCTTTGTAGCGTTTAGAATAGCCATCTACTATAACAAGCAAGCGCATCATGTCTATTGAATTGGATACCCATCCGCCTGCAGGCCCTAGCATTTTTACATCATCAGCACCATATGGTTTGTCTACCATTTTGCCAGATCCCGTATAGGCCAATTGCTTATTGTCGGGGCTGTAGTCGTAGTATTTCACTTCGTTTTTGAGTCGGTCGCTTTCAAAATTCCCAGCAATTTTCATGTGGCTAATTCCGTTGGGCTTGAGGATATTCTTCTGAACCCATTCTTCATAACCTTCCCCAGTCTTTTCTTCTATAATTCTACCCAACAGGCAATAGCCAAAATTGGAGTAATTATAATGTGTTCCTGGTGTGTAAGGTAAGTGTCGCGTAATTACGAAATGAATTACTTCATCAAAATCAATAGGATAAGCCGCCTTGTCCATTTTATTGATCTTGGCTGGAATAAACATGGGGTCGCCATAGGTAATTAAACTCCAGCCAGCAGTATGGTTGAGCAAATGTTTGACCTTGATTTTATAAAAATTGCGGTTACTTATTCCTTTGTACTTAGCTCCTTTTAGAATACCGTTATCTCCAAAAACATAATCGTCTAAGCCAATTTTTCCTTCGTCTACCATTTTTAGAATTGCAATGGCAGTAATCAATTTGGAGATGCTTCCAATCCTGAACAGGCTACTAGGTTCTACTGGCACTTTGTTCTCACTATCGGCATAGCCAAAACCTTTGGCATACACTAGTTTTTCGTTTTTTACTACTGCTACGGTAGCGCCTGTAAGCTTTAGGCTGGTCAAAAGTCGCTCAGCCATTTTATCTATGGGGGCTAATGCGGGATTGTCTGAGTCTTTATTGGTAAGGGTTCGTTTTGCAGGTTTGTTTTCGGTAGGTAATTCTGGCTTTGTGGGGGCTAGTGAGAGTAGGGATACAAAAATACCCATGGTAAGAATAACCAAAATTACTTTGCCTTTATGCTGCATATTTTAAGAAACGACCCTTTTCGAAAAGCAATTATAAGAAAACTAGAGTTAAACGTAAAGGCCAATGGACAGTCTCTTGCGGTTAGTCCTGAATGAGCCTCTTTTTTACGCTAATAATCGCATTCTTCAGACGGTTTTAAAGGCTTGGGGTTTAATTTATTATTCACCTACTTTTTCGAGGCATCGTTCAGGCTCCATTCATAGTCCATAAAATCAATATCGGCACTCTTACTTATTTTTACTTTTGAGTATTTATTCAAGAACTGAATCAAGGTTTGACCTTCCTTAAAATCTCCACCAAACCAGCTGAATATTTTAGATAGTTCTAGTTTATCTTTTGTGATTCTATTTCGGTCGGGATCATTAATAAATGCTTTTGTTTGCTCTACCAATTGCGTTTCTATCTTTTCAGCCTTAAAAGCTTCGGGCCTTAAAACGGGACAAGAAAAGGAAGCGCAGTTAATGGCAAAATGGATTCTGGGTTCTTTAAATTCTTTGCGTAGAATGTCATGTTCTATCTTATCTAAACTGAAGTCTTCACCTCCAATTTTAAACCATTTCTTTGTCCAAACTGTGTAGACTGTTGGAATATTGAGAATGGGATTCAAATCCTTAATGCTTTCAAGCGGATAGTTATCGACAATCAGCTTTACAGTAAATGCATTGTAAGCATTGATCCAATAGGCTAGTTTCTCATTCTCGTTCCAATTGTTTGATGGGGCATTGTTGCTTAACAAATCAAGATACTTCTCAAACTTATCCTTCTCAGAAATAATCCCTTTGTAATCGATAAAGCCCTCTTCGTTTACATATTTTTTAAGGAGTTCATCCCAAATTTTATGTTCTGGAGCAGTATCAACCCCATTAAAAGCTACTGAATTGCTTTCAGCTAAAACTAGTGCTAAAGCCATCAATATCCAGACGGTTTTAAATCTTTTCATATTTATACTCATTATGGCTTATACTAGAATAGAGGCCGATTGTTTTTTCTAAGGCATCAGACATGTCGGCCAAATGATATAAGACCGAGAATAAGAGGGGTTAAAACGCCATTTCGCTTGTTAGGGAGCGGAGCTACCTGTTAAAAAAGTCGACCTGAAATCTGCCTTCCGAATAACTCAATTTTGATACGCTTCCATAATCAATGCTTAATCGAAAAGCATTTTCAGAAGGAATATTAAGCGCCTTAACAAGCATGGCTCTGATTATACCAGCATGACAAACCAAGGCTACTTGTTTTTGACCTATGTTTTTTAATTGTTCAAGAAAATTATCTACACGCTGAATAAGGTCTGAAAACGCTTCTCCGTTTGGCACTTTATGGGTTACAAAGTTTGACATCCAAGGGTTTAATTCTTCTTTCGGAATGTCATCCCATGATTTCATTTCCCAATCGCCAAAATTCAATTCTTTTAACAAGCTATCTTGCTTTAGGGTGCCTCCACTGCTAATTAGGTTTGCGAGTTTAAGGCATCTCATTGATGGGCTGGTGAAAACGGTATCAAAAAACTTTGGCAGCTTTGATAACACAAGCTTGCTTTCTGCGGGAAATGTGTCCTTAAGTGGAATATCCGTTTGTCCATAACAAATACCCGAGGGGATTTCAGGGCGTGTATGCCTGATTAAAAAAACTTCCATAATAGAATGAGTGATAAGTAAAAAATAACCTCTATGAGTTGTTGAGTAGCTCCTAAACAATCGCCAGTATAACCGTTTATCCACTTTTGAAAGTACTTACCAAGGCGCCATTTCACTAAAACAAGTGGTAAAACAAGGGTGAATACCCACGCATTCTGAAAAAGTAACAGGGGCGCTATTCCAAACAGAGCGGCAATTGCCAATTCTGATAATGAAATTTGCTTGCTTACGGGTTTTACTTTTGAAGTAGCATCATCGCGAGAATACTCATGTGTATAAATAAAAGTGGCGGCTACAAAGCGACTTAAGCTATGTCCACTAAAAATTGCGGCAAGTATAAAAATTAGGTTTTCTTCAAATAGGTTGGCTATTCTTACCAACAATACAAGTTTAAAAGTGAGCATAAGCCCAATGCCTATGGCGCCATAAGCTCCCACCTGACTGTCTTTCATAATGGTCAGGATTTTCTCTTTAGTCCAGCCTCCTCCAAAGCCATCGCAAACATCTGCAAACCCATCTTCATGAAATGCTCCTGTAATCCAAATAGAGGCTACCATTGAAAGCAAAACACCAATTATTGGTTCATCTAAATACCAAAACGCAGCAAACACAAGACTAGAAAAACTGGCTACAATCCAGCCAACTAAAGGAAAATACCGCGTGGCCTTATTCAAATACTCTTCTGAATGATCTACCCATTTTGGACAGGGGATTCGAGAATAAAACATGACTGCGGTAAAGAAAATCCGTATTTGCTCTTTAAGCATTTGCTAATGGGTACTTACATGGGCAGATTTAAAACTGGCCATTTGGTTTAAAAAATTAACTGAAGACTGTAAAATAGGGTAAGCCAAAGCGCAGCCTGTTCCTTCGCCAAGGCGCATGTCTAGTTTTAAAACGGGTGTTGCGTTCAAAAACTCTAAAAGCTTCTTGTGCCCTTTTTCTTCAGATTCATGACAAAAAATAGCGTAGTGTTTAATATTGGCATTAAAACGATATGCAGCCAAGTATGCTGCTGTAGCAATAAAACCATCGACAAGGACAATCATTTTTAGTGAAGCGGCCTTGAGCATAGCTCCGCACATCATGGCTATTTCAAAGCCACCATAGGTACGCATAACTTCTATCGCCTCTTCTGGTACTTTATTCTTTTCTAGGGCCGCTTCTAAAATTCTGAATTTGTTTTCTAGTTCTGCTGGATTAAGCCCCGTTCCTAAGCCCACACAATCGGCCAAGGGAAACCCAGTAAACGCATGCATGAGCAATGCTGCTGAGGAGGTATTGCCAATTCCCATTTCACCAAAACCAATTACATTACAGCCTGTGTTTTTAATCTCATCTACCAGTTCTCCTCCTTTTTTTAAGGCGGCCACGCATTCATCTGCGGTCATGGCTGGTTCGTTCAAAAAACTTTTAGTACCATTACCAATTTTCGCGTTAATCAGGTTTGGCATATTTCCAAAATCGTGATTTACCCCAGCATCTACTACTTTCAATGTGATCTGGTTTTGCTTCGCGAAAACATTAATGGCGGCTCCTTCATATAGAAAATTAACCACCATTTGATAGGTGACTTCTTGAGGGTAGGCGCTCACTCCATGTTTTGCAATTCCATGGTCTGCAGCAAAAACAAACAAGTGAGGATTTCTAAGCTCTGGGTTTAAGCTTTGTTGGATCAAACCTATCTGAGTCGCCAGTTTTTCTAATTGGCCTAAGGCTCCAAGCGGTTTTGTTTTTGTATCAATCTTGGCTTTAAGCGACTTATTTATTGCTTGATTGGGGATGGTGATTTTTAGATTTTCCATAGGCTAAAGCAGGTCTTGGAACCAATAGGTTACTTTTTCTTGAGTTTGATTTGATAGTGTGTATTCTTTTGGCACCACTTGGCCTTTTTCGAATATCACTGGGTGCTCAAAGATTGGGCCATCAAAAACAAAACTGTGGAACTCTCCATTTTCCCCGCAGGGGTCTACGGTTTTAGGCAATTCTTTAAGCAAATCATGGTCTATAATTTGACCTGCAAACGATTTATCTAGCTTGCTGCCATCTACCGATACCAGCATGGTTTTAAAACCTAGATCAATAAACTCTCTTACTAAATCAGCTGTGTGCTTTTTCCAAAGCGGAAAATGCCCTTTGAATCCTGCTTCCGCCAATCGCTTTTCTCTATAAGCTTTCAGGTCTTCTAAAAAAATATCACCAAAAATCGAATGTGTTATATCCTGTTTTCTGAAGCTCTCCATTTTTTCGGACATCAGCTGGTCGTATTCGGGCATAGTGACTTCGCCAGGAATTGACATAATTGACAAAGGAAGGCCAATGGCTTCTACTTGCCTTTGCAGCAAGTTTTTATGCACTCCGTGCATAGAAATTCTTTCCAGTTCAGCATTAACGCTTGTCATTAATGTAACGACTTCAAACTCGTTTTCTTTAAGAACATGGTGCAGGGCTAAAGCACTGTCTTTGCCACCACTCCAGTTAAAAACTGCTTTTTTCTTCATTACTTAAGGTTTAAAGGGAGTCCTGAAACCATTAAAATGGCTTTATCTGCCTTTTTTGAAATATACTGGTTCATCCAACCTTGCAGGTCGGTGAATTTTCTACCTACTTCGGTATGGGAATGTGTACCCATTCCTAGTTCATTTGAAATAATTATAAAAGTAGCGTCTTGCTTACATAGTAAATCGAACTCCGCTTTTGCTTGATTCAAGCATTCCTCAACATCATTTTTGGTGTCCACAAAAAAATTGGTGAGCCAAAGGGTAACGCAGTCAATAAGCACTACACGGCCTAAAAAATCATGTTTACTTAACGCCTTTTCTTCTTCAATATTTTCCCATCTTTCATCTCTATCGGATTGGTGTCGCGCTATTCTGTTTTGGAAGTCACCATCCCATTGACGGGCTGTAGCAAGATAAATGGGGCTGTCTGTTAACGACAAGGCCAGCTTCTGACCATAGCTAGATTTTCCTGACCTTTGGCCTCCTGTGATGTAGTAAATCATAATATTTTAAGCTCTAAAAATGAATAGTGATCAGGGCCGTATGTTTCGCCAACCGAAATCGTTAGTGGCCTTTTATGTGCTGGGCCATCAATTACCAGAGTGTGGTATTCACCATTTTCTCCACAAACATCAATCTCCAAGTCACGAAAAACTTGGATAAGTTCTCTATCAATTACTCTTCCCAGAATGCGGGGGGCTAGTTCCTTTCTGCACGAAACCACAAGGGCTTTTACGCCTCTTTCAAGCATTTCAAAAACCAATGCTTCTCTATCTTCTTGCCAAAGAGGTAAAAGGGCGGTTACCCCAGCTGCTTCAGATACTTTTTCTTCCCAATCTCTGTGCGATTGAATATCGATATCTCCAAAAACTGCATGATCGAAATGGTATTGGCCTTTAAGCTGTTTGAGGTTTTTTACATAGTTTGCCTCGTAATCTTGCCATGTACTTTCAATAAAAGCAATGGGCAAACCAATACATTCTGCTTGAGCTTCTAGCACCTCGCGCGGAATACCATGAGACCTAGATTTATCTCCATATTCGTTCATTACATTGAAAAGCACTGCTGGTTTTACCTCTGTTTGAAGTGCTCTAAAAAAAGCCAAATAGCTGTCCTTTCCCCCGCTCCAAGAGCAAAGAAAAGAACAGCTATTTTTTGGTTTACTATTTTCCAAAACGATTACAATGAACCAGTTATGCCAATAGTGAAGTTTGCAGGGCGAGTAGTGAAACCATAAACACCCACAAAATCTTCATCCAATAAATTATTTACTGTTCCAGAGAGGGTGAGTGTACCATCAAACAGTTTATGCGAAATAGATAAGTCTACCATGTTGTAGGCTTCAAGCTTCACCAAATAAGGATCGGAGAAAATAGCAGCTTCACGTTCGCCAAAACGAGTATAGTTTACTCCAACACTTGTATTTGATGTAATGGCATAACGTGTATTGAAACCTAATTTTAAATCAGGAATTCTGTAAAACTGGGCTGGGTTTCCAAACTGATAAGAAGCCAGATGTCCGCTGAATGAAAGTGGCTCAATAATTTGCCACTGGAAATCAATCTCGTAACCTTCTATTTCTCTTACTCCAGTTACATTGGCATAACCTCCACCAACATAGTTTCCTGACTGATCAAACCTCGACACGAAATCTATAGCGTTCTCTTCTTCACGTTTAAAGTATTCAGCGTTTACTGTAAAGTTATTGCCTAGGTAAAGTGAAAGACCAAATTCTGCTGATTTCGTTTCTTGCGGCTCTAATTCGGTATTGCCATACAATGGCGCAAATAGCTGGTATAGGCTAGGCGAAATAAAGGCGGTAGAGTATGAACCAAAAGCCTTTAATTTACTCTCATTCCCTAAATCGAATAAGTATGATGGGTTAACACTGTAAACGAAGTTTGAACCGTATTCACTATTGATGTTTAATCTAGCGCCTGCATTTAGGGTTAATGCATCAGTAATGTCGGCTGCTAAATTCAAATAAGGGTCAATGTTCGTTGCGTTTGGTTCGTCATCGCCCGCTACAAATTTATAGCCTTGATACTGTACACCAACGATGGTCTTTAATCGGCTACTAAATATGTATTCATTGGTTAAATCGGCTTGAGTGTTTTCTCCTTCACTTTTAGAAGGGTAAGCTGAAATGAAGTCTCTCTCAATCTGATTGTAGTTGAATCTCAACTGCAAGTTTCCCTTGTTGTATTTAAACTTTGGGTTTAAGCCAAAGGCGGTTTGCTTCAAAGTAAATTCATTGTCGGCATCGGCAAAGGCTCCGTTGTCATAATCAGATCTTAACTTTTCATAAGAAAAGTTTGCTCCTAAATTAAACGCCTCAGAAAAATCGTAACCAAATTTGGTTCTTCCTGAATAACGATGAAATCCATCATTGCCGAAATCGGTAGCTGGATCATTGTCTTGCGCTGCAGAAATTCCTTCGCTAATTGCGAAAGCACCTGCCACCAAATAGCTAAACTTCCCTGTTTTACCTTGCACATCGGCATTGGTATTTGAGGTACTAAAAGAACCGATTGACTGTGATAAGGTTACTTTTGGCACTTCTGTAGAGGGTGCTTTCATTTTAATATTGATTACACCGGCCGCAGCTCCTGTTCCATACAAAGTACTTGCTGCACCTTTCAAAACTTCTATGTATTCCACGGCTTGTGCATTCAGCAATCTTAAGTCGTAGTCGTTGGCAATTGACGAAGGATCATTGATTGGCAAGCCATCAATCAAAATCAAGGTTTGAGCATTTCTTCCTCCTCTAATATTATAGTCTAAATTGGTGCCCGGTGTACCAAAGGCTCCATCTACATTAATTCCTGGTAGTTGATTTAAAAGATCGGCTACTGTTCTTCCCGGAGAATTACTGATTTCATCGGCAGTAATTTTGTAAATCACCTTCCCCGATTTTTCAATAGGTGTTTCAAACTTGTTGCCTGTTACTACAACTTTGCCTAAGTCTCTTACTTGCCCTTCCTCTTGAGCAAATAGATTAAACGAAACCGTCAAAATTGTCAGTGCCGCAACACTTAGTTTTCTAAAAATAGTTTTCATTGATTGTTGATTTGAATTAATAATTCTTGAATTGTTCTATAGGTAGTGTCGTTGTAATTCAGGTGCCAAAGCGGTGCTTTTAATGTGCCTGAAATTCTAATTTCTATATCAGAGGGTTTCTGAGTGATTTCATATCCTGCCCTTTCTAAAGCGCTTTTTGTCCAGCGCTTTAAAATGGTATCTCCTTCTAACTTTACTTTTCTTTTTTCTTGGGTTGAAATTCGCTTGAAGCTTCCTAACTCATAATCGAATTGAAGTTGCTCTCGCTTAAATGCTTCTTCCAGTGCTCCATTCAATACCAAATCTTCTGGTAATCCCGAGTCTATAGTTTGGTTCTGATTAATGAGCCAAAGGTGATCGGCATTGGCCAAAGCCATATCCAATTCGTGGGTAGTAAGTAAAATGGCCTTGTCTTCCTTAACTGCCAGTTCGCGCAGTAAATGAAAAATCTCCATTCTGTTCGGAAGGTCTAAGTGGGCGGTGGGCTCATCTAAAAAAATGACCTCTGTGTTTTGGGCCAGTGTTCGAGCAATCATTACCTTCTGCCTTTCGCCATCACTTAATTCTCCAATGTGTTTATTGGCAAACTCAAGAATTCCCGTGGCCTCCATGGCCATAAAAATGATGTCCTTGTCTTCTTGGCTCAATGTTCCTAGCCAACTGGTATAGGGAAAACGGCCTAAGGAAACCAAGGCATAAACCGTGAGGTTTCCGGGCGCGATCCTATCTGTCAATACTAGGCTTAATTGTTTCGAAAGACTTTTAGCATCAATAGATTGAATGGCTTTTCCTTGCATAAAAACCTCTCCATCGAGTGGTTTCTGAATACCTCCAATAGTGCGCATCAAGGTAGATTTACCAGCACCGTTAGTGCCAAGCAAGCAGGTAAGCTTCCCTTTTTGTAAACTCAAATTGAGGTTTGACAAAACAGGCTTTGCTTCTTTTTTTCCTTTATAACCTACCGTGAGGTTTTTGGTGCTAAGTATCGTTCTTGTCTCTTTCATTATTCCGTCTTTAAAAAGAAGCTTTTAGGTTCTTGCGTTTAACAATGATCCAGATGACAATGGGCGAACCGATAATGGCTGTGATGGCATTGACAGGCAGTACTGTTTGGCTGCCTGGTACTTGAGAAATGATGTCGCAAACCAACATTAAGATTCCACCAATAAGTGCACAGGTAGGTACTAAAGTGCGGTGGTCGGAGGTGTTTAAGAAGCTGCGCGAAAGGTGTGGTACTGCTATACCCACAAAACCAATTGGACCACAGAAGCCAGTGATGGCGCCCGCCAAAATACTCGTGGTGGCTATAATAGCTACCCTCGCCCACTTTACATTGAGCCCCATACTTTGGGCATAATCTTCTCCCAAGAGCAATGCATTCAATGTTTTGGAAAGGAAGAATGTAAGTACAACACCTGTTGCCACTATGGCTACTAATGCACCAAGCTGCTCATTGGTAACTCCGCCAAGACTACCAAAAGTCCATAAAATGTATTCTTGAATTTGTTCGGGGTTGCTAAAAAATTGCCAAATGCTGACGACTGCGATGGTAATATTGGCTACCATAAGGCCAACGATCAACATCACTACGTTGTCTCTAATTTTAAATGAAATACCCAAAATGAGTACCAGTACCAGTGCAGCACCTAAAGTTGAAGCAATGATAATAAGCCAGCTTCCATCCACTCCTAATTCGCGAATGGAAAAAGTAGTGGTCACTGTACCCGCAGCCAACATAACAGCGGCAACGCCTAAACTAGCTCCAGCAGTAATGCCTAGTACCGAAGGCCCCGCCAAAGGATTTCTGAATAATGTTTGCATTTGAAGACCGCCCAACGAAAGTGCAGCCCCAGCTAAAATTGCCGTTACTGCTCTTGGTAGTCTTATTTTCAGGATAATCCCTTGCCAGCCACTGTTATCAATCTCTTGACCCAAAAGGGTTTTTACTACCTCACTCACAGGAATTCGCACCGAACCCAAACCGATGTCGAGCAAAAAAAGGACGATAAGCATTAACCCTAATAGGGTCAACGATTTCGCTCTAAGGCGTTTTCCTTGAGTGATCTCATTCATAATAAAAGGGATTTAAAGCTTACTTCAGCTGATTGTAGTATACCAACTGGTGGTCTGGAAGAAGTTCGGGATGAAAGATTTTCACAACATCCTTTAACACGATATGAGGCTCAATTACACCAGTTTCGTAATAGTCATTGCCTCCACCTTCGGTATTTCGACCAAAAACATTGTAGATCGTTTTGTTTTTATATGACTTGAAATCCATATAACGTGGGTCTCTTTCACGTATATTCTCTAATGTTCTGGCGCTACCTGGTGCAATCCAAAAGTCGGCATTCAAGCCTATTTCATATACTGTTTCAAAGCTCAATTTAATGCTGCCAGTAGAGTTGTCGTCTTTCCAAGGATAGTCGGCTCGAGCTATTTTCAACATATTATAAGCAAAGCTCTTTCCGCCAGAAACATGCCATGCATCGCCCTGAGCAATTCCAGTAATAGTTAATGGAGCTTCTTTTACCTTTTCTGCAATAAGGTCTAAGACGGACTGAAATTCTTCTTCAATCTCAGCAAACTTTTGGTTGACAAGTGCTTCTTTATTAAGCAAAACGGCCAATAGTTTTACCCATTCTGCTCTACCCAGCAAATCAATTTCTTGCCAATCTGCATTGAGCACTACTGGAATATTCAGGCGTTGAAGTTGCTGAAAAGATTCGTTTTGCGAGTTTGGATAACCGACACCTAAAACCACTTCAGTCTCCATGTCTATAATGGTTTCTACATTTAAAGTACCTGAGGGCTCTACTTCTATTATTTTTCCAGCATCTACCATTTCGATTACGGTAGGGTTACTCACGTATTGCTTTCTTTCAATTCCTTTGAGCTGATCAAATGCATCGAGTATTTTGAACATTCCTAGGTGCGTAGTAGACAATGAAACCGCTTTCTGGACAGGAATGGAAATAACAGGCAAGTCAACTCTTTCTGGAGCTGGCGTTCCTCTTTGAACCAAAAGGAAACTCACCGTATCGACTACATCATTATAGTGTCTAAAGAGGTGAAGCGTTTTGTAGTTGTTATGGTACTCAATATCAAAACCAATGGAATGGTCTATAGAAACCTTCTCTGGAAAATAATCCTTTTTAGGATCGAAATCTGGAAAATCAGATTGATTTTTGGAGTTGGATTGGCAGGCAAAAAAGCCAACCATTAGGAAACACAGCAGGGTATATACCGCCCCACGGTGCGCATTGCGTTTTTCAGTTTTCTTCATGCTATTGCCCTTCCTCAGAGGGTGGTTTAGTTGAACTTTGCAATGGCAGGTCTTCTGACTTTCCTAGTGTATTGCGCCTTCCCGTTCCAAATTCTGAAACAGTGGCAAAGTGCGACACACTTTTTTGTAGGATTACAGCAGCTGGGACTGTCCGGGATTTACACCCGATTCCCTTTTAATTCCGAAAACCGAAGCTTTCAGGAAACCCTTGCGGTAGCGCAAATGTATAGAATAAAATTTTGATTGTAGAAATGATGGCGGAAATATTCGTTTCTCCTTAGAAAACAAGAAAGCCTTCCCGAAAATCGAGAAGGCTTTCAAAATCTTAGTTTCTACAGATTACTTGAAGTCGATCAACTCAACTTCGAAGATCAAAGTGGCATTTGGAGGAATTACACCACCAGCACCGTTTGGCCCATAAGCCAAGTCTGAAGGAATGTATAACTCAATTTTACCTCCTTTTTTCATCAACTGAACACCTTCTGTCCACCCTGGAATTACTTGATTTAAACCAAAGGTAATTGGTTCTCCGCCAACAGAGCTGTCGAATACAGTGCCATCTAAAAGTTTACCAGTATAGTGCACTGTTACTTGATTTTCAGCTTTTGGAGATGCCCCCGTTCCTTCTTCAATAATTTTATATTGCAAGCCGCTACCTGTTGATTGTACACCTGGCTTAGATGCGTTTTCAGCCAAAAAAGCCTCGCCTTCTTCTTTTACACCTGCCATTGCTCTCTGTTGGTCGGCAATCAAAATTTCTTGACACTGTTGTAAAGAGAGTTGAGCTGTATCGGCCAAAGCTTCTTTTACAGCAGCCGCTACCATGTCAGCGTCTAAGGTTTTGTTTTGCTGCTTTAGCATTTCTGCAATCTGAACACCGTAAGCATAGCTTAAGCTATCTTGCTGGGTTTTCATTTGTGCAATAGGCATAGTACCGTTGTCATCGCTACATCCAATAGCCGTGGCCAATAGAATTACCAAGCCAATAGAAAGTATGTTTTTCATAATCGTTTAATTTTAAAGTCAGGCGCAAAGGTAAAAATTAAATACACGTTTAATAATCTAGTCCTCAACTCCTTTAAGAATTGACACATCGTTAATTTTCGGCTTACTAATTATTTATTGTAAAACATCCAGCTGCTTTTAAAATCCTTCTTTAAGCGCTGGTTGGTTAATATGGCGCGAACCATTTCTACAGGCATGCTATTTTCTCTTAATACTGCATCGTGAAACTCCTTAATGGTCATTTTACCACTTTCTACTAGTTCCTTCTTTAAAGCATAGAACTGCAATCCTCCTGTCATATATGCCAATTGGTAAAGTGGCCCATAGTTGCCTTCAAAAGAACGTCTGACCTCACCTTCTGCATTTGCGCGTTCGTGCCCCACTCTGTCAACCAAAAAGTCAATACACTGCTGAGGAGTCCATTCGCCTAAATGGTAATTAAGTGAGAAGATGATTCTTGCAGAACGGTGCATTCTCCAAAAAAGCATTCCTATGCGGTCTTCTGGTGATTGTGGAAAATCCATATCCCAAAGTAAAAGCTCCCAGTAAAGCGCCCAACCCTCTGTCCAAAAAGGAGTACCATAAGAACGGTATTCCTTGTTTCGGTTGTTCATAAATCCTTGAAGATGATGACCTGCAATTAGCTCATGATGAACTGTAGCACGAGAAAAATGAGGGTTATTGCCCCGCATACTCATCAGTTTATCTTCATGGTTCATTTCATCCGTTGGATAAGAAATTTGAAGTGTTTCTCCTCCCAAAAAGAAAGGACTGATCAATTGCCTTGCTGGTGAAATCATGCTCATTCTCCAGGTTTCTTCTGCAATAGGAGGAATGGTAAGCAAGTTATTCTTCTTCAAAAAATCTACCGACTCATTATAGAGTTTTAGCATTGCCTCAGGCTGATGACCTTCTGGTACGAAGGACATTTTTACTTTCTCCTGTGCTGCTCTCCAGTCATCGCCAAAGCCCATTTCTCTTGAAGCTTTTAACAATTCCGCATCGGCCCATGCAAATTCCTTATTGGCAATATCCACTAACTGTTCTGGTGAATAAGGAATCATTTCGTACTTCAATTGTCTAATTAATTCCTCTCTTCCAATTGGGTTACCTATAATTCCACTGCCATCATCTTTTGGCAAAGTTGATTTGTCTACCTGCGCACTTAGTAATTTAGAATAATCGTCCAAAGCTTTGTCCAACACTTCGTAAGGCTTGGTTACCCACCAAGTAAACTGAGGATCGTACCCCTTGTAGAAATCAAAAACACTCTTCAAAGCACGTTTCTGTCCGCGAATGGTTCTTTCTGCTCTTCGGGTTAGTTCTCTTGAAAAAGTCGGGTTCTCTTTCTTTAATTCAGAAGAAGCCGTTTTCAATTTTTTTACAATGTCATTCAGGTCTGCAGCAACTTTTTCACTATCCAAATGCAAGCCTCTTCTTCGCTTTTTCTCTAGTTCATAAAGTGATTCAGCAGGGCTAAGCCATCTATTTAGCTGGTTTACTTCTTTTTCTTCTACCGATAAATCGAAAAGGTTCTCATCAATAAAACGCTTCTGAAGCAAGTAGTCTACCTGTCCTCCTGTAGAAAGTTTATTGAAATTAAACTTTTCAAGTTTTGATAACTGGTCTTTGAAAAAGCTTTCAAAACGATCTCTTCTTTCAGGGGAGTTTTCAATGAAATAGAAACGAGAAAGGCTCCCATAATCAGCCCTAAGGTTGACTGAGTAGTCATACAGTTCCGTAACACCAGATTGGTTGTCGGGCTGATGGGCAATTGATAGTTGGCCAGAAGCAATAAAAACGGAGGCAATAAAAAATAACTTAAATAGCTTTTTCATTTTTAGAATAGTTTAATCAAAAGGTAAAAATAGAAGGGAAAACCGAAGTTCACTGTTGATGTTTCAAAGTCGTACAATTCTCATGATGAATGGCAACAGGACAACAAAAAAGAAGGGATTGGCTTGTTGGTTATAGGCAATCCCTTCAATTCGGTAAAGAATATTTATTTCTTTTACTTCATTTCATTTTCTGAAACGAACTTAAACTTTTGCCCACCAACTGAGGCCTCATACATTAATCCACCTTTGGCTTGCGTAAAAACTGCTACACCATCTGTATAGCTTGCGTCTGCCGATATTCCAGACTTCAACGCTACAGCTGAAACCTGGGCTGCAAACTGATATTTGTTGTTAATAAATCTATTGAAGCTATCTGCATCTTCAAAGAAAATGATCTCGCTATATTCTTGTCCACCCAACTGGAAACCCACTGTAATTTGAGTCATGTTAGATCCTCCAATCATATCGCCTTGCTTGTACACAATACCTTTTCCAGCAGCTCCTCCAATTCCAATCGCTCCTTTCCCGATTGAAGGAAAAACAGCATAGCCAAATGAGTTTTCAAAGAAGGTCTCTAAACCGCTGTCAACTTTTTTGAATTCAGTAATGGTCTTCTGGGCCTTCTTTACGTCATATTTCTCCTTCTTTTGGGCAATGGCCTGCGTTGAAAAGAATACACCTGCAACTAAAAATGCGGTTATTAAACTTTTAATTTTCATAATACTATTCGTTTTGTCGATCTCCCTTGATCAATTCTTATTCCAAATTCTATAAAACACTATTTCCTGAAATATAAATCTTGTCCTTCTTCAGGCTGAATTTCAACCACATTAGAAAGGACCAATTTTATTAAGGTTCTGGAAGCCATAAACTTTGATATATTAGCTGCCTTGGCATACTCAGTAAGCGTAATGGCTGAATTGCTCTCTAAGAGCTCCATCAACTTTCTTTCCTTTTCGCCAAAGGTAAACTGAGTGTCTTTAGCTTTCACTCGTCTTCTTAAAATTTCTCGCATTTCCTTACTAGCCTGTAAGCTCTGTTCTCCAACCCTAACGTAGACTTTTCCTGCTCTGGTATCTGGACTATCTCTTAACTGTAAAGGCAATTTATCGCCCTTTTCAACTTGCAAAACAGCTATCCCTTTCTTCTCATTCAGTTTTAGAATCTGCAAAGAGTAATTCAATCTTGGCCAGATTAGGCTATCAATAGCTTGCTCTAGCACAAAAACTTCGCCCTCTATATCACGAGTACCTGAGACGGTACCATCATCGTCTACCCCAAGAAGAAGTATCCCGCCTTGGGTATTGGCAAAAGCGACCAGTTCTTTGGCTATTTTATCTGGAAAGTTCGCTTTCTTCTTAAACTCAAGGCGAACACCCTCACCTTTTTTGGTCATCTCATTCAGCCTCTGTAAGCTCCAAAACCCTATTGTCATGAAATTAAACGCTTTCTATCAATTAATTATATTTTCTGTAAATTGATTCTTATTCTATCAACTCAATTCTAATGCTATGAATACCAAAAGACTCATGTTACTATTTCTTTGTATTGGACTTTTTTCTTGTCAAGAGAAGAAAGAAAACTCCTTTTTATTTACCCTTCAAGTTGAAGACCCAAATTTAGAGCAAGAATACTCTATTCATACTTCTTCATTTGGTACTGAAGCAGCTTACTCATTCACTCTTGATGAAAACGGAAGTTACGCCACGGAAGTTAAAATTGACGAACCCAAAACCATAAGCCTCTCTGGTAATTTTTATAAGCCATTATATGTCACTCCTGGCAAATCATTAACTGTGAAAGTTAAAATGGATGACAAAACTCCAGTATTTTCTTATGAAGGAGAAGGCGCGGTTTATCCGCAAATTTTTGATCAGCTAGCAACACTCGATCAAGAGTTTTCTGATAAATATGAAGAGCTAGATCACCGCCAATATTCTTTAGACTGGGACACCTTTAAACAAGAGCTCGATGAACTAACTGAAAAGAAAAGAGCTATTGTTGAAACGAAAACCAACAACCTATCTAAAGACTTTGAAATAGTTCTAGATGCACACCTGTTTGCCAGTAAAGTAAATGAGATGAACTTGTATGGTAGCTATTACAATGCCTACAAAAAAGAGGAAGGAGAAGCAGACTTTTCAGTGCCTGGAAAAGCTGATTTTTACAGTCAAGCTTTTGCCTTCGATGCCAAAGCTCTAGCATCAGCTGAATTTTCGAATTTAATTTCCTCATATGTTACCAGTAAGGGAATAGATCAGCTAGGAGATTTAGGAGATACTCCATGGTATTCCATTCCAGACAACTGGTCGAAAATCTATGAGTTTACTAAAAACAACAAAAACATCCCAGATGATTATAAAGCATATATGTTAGGCTCTTACGTGAGCTCCTTGACCATGGCATTGGGTATTGATGGTGCATGGGATATTAAAGAAGACTTTGTAAAGTCTTACCCCAACTACAATCAAGTTGATCAGATCAATGCAGCTTACGAAAAATGGGAACCTTTAAGAAAAGGAAATGTAGCTCCAGATTTTGAATATGAGTCACTCAATGGAGAAATGGTATCTTTAAGTAGCCTTAAAGGAAGTGTAGTATATGTTGATGTTTGGGCTACTTGGTGTGGCCCCTGCATTAGTGAGTTTCCTAGTTACAAGGCATTGAAAAAAAGACTGGAGGACGCTGAAGATGTAAAATGGCTTTATGTATCGGTTGATGAGGCGAAGGATAAAGAGAAATGGGTCAATTTTTTGGCAAAAAATGAACTTGATGGAATTCAGCTGTTTGGCGGTAATGGCTGGGACACATCCATTACTGAAAAGTATCAAATAAGAGGAATACCTAGATATTTGCTTATTGACAAGGATGGCAAAATTCATTCTTCAAATGCCCCACGGCCTTCCTCTGGAGATATCATTTACGATGAGATCCAGAAACTCAGGGGAGTAAGACTAGAGCGAGCAACCTCTTTGAAATAACACTTTAATGAAGGCAAGGAAGCACAATTCCTTGCCTTTCTTTCTCTATCAACAAGGCTCAATCTGTTATATCCTAATGTCATTCCAACACTTCACGCTTTTACTCATAGCAAGAGTTTGTTCACTATTCAAATCATGAAAGTACTCTTCGAAAAGTAATTTAGTTTGAGTCTCACATTTTCTGAAATAGCCAAACGCCCAAACTTAGTTAGCAACAGCGGCTTAAGATGATTGCGGGAGTACTTTCATTTAAAGCTCCTTGAAAGCTTTTGTTCATAATTCAGGTAAACCCAATTGCTCTTTAAGACATTGACGCTTCAATTTCAGAAGGTCTTTTTCCCTCTTCCATAATGACATGACAGCAAGACTATCATTAACTAGGTCTCTATTAGAAAGAGTAGGAAGAGCAGAAGATTAAGCACAAACGGGATAAAACAAAAAACGTCTCAAAATAAATTGAGACGTTTTAAAGTGTGTGTATATGTGTGTATATGGAATTCTAATTATTCTATTTTAGCCTAGTAAGAACGCGTAGCCTTTCTTACCTTTTTTACCTCTTGTCAGAACAATGCACTGAATAACATCACCTTCTCTAAGACCTCTTATTGGCCTGTCATTGAAAAAGTCGAATACTTCTCCTGTATTAGGGTTCATAACTTCTCCAAACTGCACTTGGCGTTTGTCAACAAATGAACCATCAGGGGCATCCATTCCTCCTAAGTCACCTTCTGGTCTTGTAGTAGTTTCAACCACTACAACTGGGTTAGTTTCATCAAAACTCTTAAGACCAAATTTTTCTTTAAGAATTTCAAGACTTTTCTCTTTGTATGATTCTCCTTTAACACTTAAGTCAACAAGGTTAGACAATCCTTCGTCCGTTTCTCCGTCTTTCAAAAGTGTAAGAGCTAAATACCATTGTGCTTGCTCATTATACTCTGAGTAATTATTCAGGACAATATTCAAATCATTTTTAGCTGCTTCGATATCTCCTGTTTCAATGTGAGTAATACCTAAATAAAAATAGTTCTCAGCGTTTTTTTCAGTTTCAACCAACTGAGAAAGCCCTCTTTCAGCTTCTTCGTAACTGCCTAAATCGTAAGCATAATAAGCTTGGTTCTTTAAATTTGTTAAGTCAACAGCTGACCCTCTTTCAATACCTGACGCGATATTGGTATACGCTTGGTAATATTGTCCGAAAATCTTTGCGCCATCAACCTCTGATGTACCGCTAAAGAAACCAAAGTAACTTAGTGATACAATCAAAAGCAGCGAAGCTGCAATCGAAATGTATTTTTTCATAGTAGTGTGGGTTTTAGTTATTTGTCGTTTTTCAATTGAGGCTTCTTGGTCTTTTAAAGATTGAAGTACTTTCGATCTAACTTCTTCTCTTATAATATTTTTGATGAGTTTTGCTTCTTGAAATTCCAATTGAAACTCAGGGTCACTTTTTAGCCTATCATCGAAATCCAGCATCTCTTTGGTATCGAGATTGCCGTTCAAATAAGCATCAATTAAATCTAAATTCTCTTTCATCGGAATTTACTCTTCTATTAGTTTCTTTATCCTTTGAATACACTTGTATTTCAAATTTTTAACGGTCTTAGCGTTATTGTAACCCATTATTTCAGCTATTTCCTCGTTGGGAAGTTTGTTGAAATAGAATAACTCTAAGATTCGTTTACAAGGATCTCCCATTGAACTGATGATCTCACGGACTTTATCATACTTTTCGATTTTTTCTACTTCGAAATCGTCATCTTCAAGTATAAGATCATCATCATTAAATTTCCCTTGAAATGTGATTTTGGTCTTCTTCCTTAAATCACCAAGCAACTTATTTTTTCCAATGGAATAAAGGTATGTCTTGATTCCAGCAGCGTTCATCTCCTCAAAACTGCCATCTACAACATTCTCGTAGAAAGACAAAATAGCATGCTGGTATATATCTACAGCTTGCTCTTCTGAACAGTTATGAGTGTTTGTGATGTACGCGATAAAGCTTTGCCTATAGTCAGAATATATCTGTTCAAGTGCTTGCTGATCACCGCGCTTTAGTCTCACAATAAGACTGCTTTCGCTCATGCCTTCTCTTATTAATGATTTAAAACCCCAAAGGTCACCCTTGAAAAGTGATTTTTTTTTATTTTTTTTTAAAACCCTGCTTTTTTGGGGTAAAATAGGCAAATAACCTACCTGCTAATTTCTATATTGCAACCCTAAGAACTATAACTTTTTTCGATTTTAAAGTGATTTTTTTTAAAAAATTAAAATTAATAGGTTTTCAAGGGTGACCTTTGCCTTTTTAAATCATTAAAGTTAAAAGAGACATTTTGCAATTGAAAGGGACATCATACTATTTGATAGACGATAAGATTCACTTAATGGAGGACAGCTTTTCCAATGAGCCTTCATTTGCTGTGAATCAATCTGATCGGAAATTACTAGAAGACATCAACATTTTGGTTGTTGATGATAATCCTATTAACCTTACAGTTGCGGGCAAGACTCTAGCTAAATTCGGAGGCACCTCTTTTAAATGCCTTAGCGCAGAAGAATCTTTAACAGTTTTTAAATCAACACCAATACAGCTAATCCTGATGGATTTGCATATGCCTGGTATCGATGGTTTTGCCGCCACCAAACTGATTAGGGAAACAGAAGAATATAAAAACAACCCTATACCCATATTGGCTTATACAACATATAGCTACAATGATGTTAAGGCTGAAATTGAAGACTGCGGTATGAGCGGATACATAGGAAAGCCATTTACTCATGTCCAAGTGATTGACACAATTTTGGAAGTTGTTGGTATTCAAAAATAGCATTCTCACCTCTTTCTTTTTTTAAATTCATTTGCTAGGCTACCTTGGTTGGTAATTAGAACATGTTACCCTATTTTTGGCGAAAACAACACCCATAGCCATGCAAAGAGACCAGCTCATTTTCGATCTTATTAAAAAAGAACGTCACAGACAAACCGAAGGCCTTGAATTAATTGCTTCGGAAAACTATGTATCAGATCAAGTCATGGAAGCCATGGGTTCGGTACTTACCAACAAGTATGCAGAAGGACTACCTGGAAAAAGATATTACGGTGGTTGTGAGGTTGTGGATGAGGTCGAATCGTTAGCGATTTCAAGAATCAAAGAATTGTTCGGTGCTCAGTGGGCGAATGTTCAACCGCATTCTGGCGCGCAGGCTAATGCTGCTGTAATGCTAGCATGCTTAAAGGCTGGAGACAAAATACTAGGTTTTGATCTATCACATGGAGGTCACCTTACCCATGGTTCTCCTGTAAATTTTTCAGGAAAACTATATCAGCCTTCGTTCTATGGAGTTGAACAAGAAACGGGGCTGATCGATTGGGACAAAGTTGAAACTACTGCCTTAGAAGAAAGACCTCAAATGATTATTTGTGGTGCATCTGCTTATAGTAGAGATTGGGATTATAAACGTCTTCGTGAAATAGCGGATAAAGTTGGAGCCCTCCTTTTGGCCGACATTTCACATCCGTCTGGTTTAATTGCAAGGGGAATATTGAATGACCCATTAGAGCATTGTCATATTGTTACTACCACTACTCATAAAACTCTTAGAGGCCCAAGAGGCGGCTTGATTATGATGGGTAAAGATTTCGAAAACCCTTGGGGTTTAACAACTCCTAAAGGAGAGCCTAGAATGATGTCTCAATTACTCGATTCTGGAGTTTTCCCTGGTACCCAAGGTGGTCCTTTGGAGCATGTTATTGCAGCAAAAGCAGTTTCGTTTGGAGAAGCTCTAAGCGATCAGTATATGGATTACATTCTTCAAGTAAAAAAGAATGCCAATGTTATGGCAAAGGCCTTTATTAATTCAGGTTATAAGATCATTTCTGGCGGAACAGATAATCATATGATGCTGATTGACCTTAGAAGTAAGGGTCTTACTGGAAAAATAGCTGAGGCTACTTTGGGCAAAGCAGATATCACTATCAATAAAAATATGGTTCCATTCGATGACAAATCTCCTTTTGTAACATCAGGAATGAGAATTGGTACTGCGGCAATTACCTCAAGAGGTTTGGTAGAATCAGATATGGAGCGAATTGTAGAGATGATTGATCAAGCTCTTTTGAATAATGATAATGATTCGAAACTAAGCGCGATTCGTGCGGATGTTAATTCATGGATGCGAGATTTTCCACTTTTTCAGGCTTAATTAATTGGCACTAGATCAGCTAGACGACAAATCAGAGATGGGTTTTTTAGACCATCTTGAAGAGCTAAGGTGGCACTTGGTGCGATCCGTGATTGCTATAGCTGTCTTAATGATCACAGCCTATCTCTTTAGAGAGTACATTTGGGATGTAGTGATTCTGGGGCCAACCGAATCGGACTTTTGGACTTACAGAAAGTTATGCGAGTTGTCCGAAATCCTCAGATCCCCTGCATTGTGTCTTGAGGAAATTCCTATGTCACTTCAGAACCGAGAGATTACGGGTCAGTTTGTAATGAGTATCACTTCATCTGCAGTTATTGGTCTTGTTGTCGCATTCCCTTATGTCTTTTGGGAGATCTGGCGTTTTGTAAAACCTGGCCTTAGAAGTACAGAGAGAAATGCTTCAAGAGGAGCTGTCCTTGTTGTATCCTTTTTATTCCTTACTGGTGTTGCATTTGGGTACTTCATTATTGCTCCCCTATCAATTAATTTCTTAGCTAATTTTACTCTATCAGATAAAATTCAAGACTTAATAGATATAAAGTCTATTTTGAATATGCTAGTGACATTGTCTTTGGCATGCGGTTTTATGTTTCAATTACCAGTTGTTTCATATTTCCTTACAAAAGCTGGTTTAGCAAGTCCAGCATCAATGAAGCGATATAGAAAACACGCATTTGTAGCAATTTTAGTAATTTCAGCAATTATCACTCCGCCCGATGTAATGAGTCAGATACTTATTGCAATACCAATTATAGGACTATATGAAGTTAGTATTTTGGTTTCTAGAAGGGTGGAAAAATCAAACGAAAAAAAGAAAGCATGAAAAATATAGGGATTGGTGGAGACCACGCAGGTTTTGAATACAAAAGTGAAATTATACCTTACTTGGAGGGTTTAGGCTTTAAGGTTACCGACTTTGGGCCTAACTCAACAGACTCGGTAGACTATCCTGACTACATTCATCCAATGGCTGCTAAAGTTGAAGCTGGTGAACTAGACTTAGGAATTGCCATTTGCGGAAGTGGTAATGGTGTTTGCATGACGGCCAATAAGCACCAAGGAATTCGAGCTGCACTTACTTGGAACACAGAGCTAGCCGCCTTAGCTCGTCAACACAATAATGCCAATGTAATTTGTATTCCGGCTCGTTTTGTGGATTTAAAGTTGGCTAAAGAAATGGCTAAAGTTTTTCTTGAAACTGATTTTGAAGGTGGTAGACATCAAAAAAGAGTTGACAAAATTAATTGCTAGTTGACGTCCTTTTATAAGGAGCTAAATAAAAGAGCAATTGAAGATATTACCAAAAGAAGAAAGACAGCCTCTGCAACCCAGCGTTTACCTCTTGTCAGTAAAAACTGAGTTGTAAAAAAAGTAATTGGTATAGCAATGGTTTCTGCTGACAATAAGGTCAACTGATTATCTAACCTTAAGATCACTAAAGCAAAAATCAGCATCCATAGCATCATTCTTTGTATCAGAATTTGATGATTTGTGAGCCCTGCTCCTTGAAAGCTTTGTGCTCCAGATAAAACACTCAGCAATAATGGGAGGCCAAAAACCCATAGCATTTTATTGATTATTTCACCGTCTATTTCATTGAGTTGAAACAGGTGTGCAAAGTAATTTTCAATAAAAGCACCTCCTTGCTCAAAGGCTAAGTAGTATATCCAGAAGATCAGAAAGCTAAAAACAAAGCCATAGGCCATAAGAAAATACCTTCTAACCAAAGTACCCGAATAAACTACATAAATAAGAATCGCAAAAATCAGGAAGATAGAATATGGAGCATAGCACAATGCACCTAAGCCCAATAAAAACCCTGTAGTTAAAATATTCTCTTCCGACCCTCTAAACTTTAAGTGAATAAGAATTTTATCCGTTGCTAAAAGTAAAAACGTATTGGCCATCAACGCTGGGCTCAAGTATAGAAAGTCTTGAGATGAGCTTAAAATTATAGCGTAAAGTATGCCCGGTAAATAAGTATTATCTTCAAAAGCTGCATTTCGCTGTAGTGTTGAGTTTAAAATTACTGCTTGAATAAAAACTAATATTGTGGACACCACCACCGAAACCAATACGGAGTTATTAAATAGCAAAGTCAGTAGCCCATAGAAAAAGACATACAGTGGCCCAGCAGAAATAGAGTTTGAAATTACTTCACCTGCATTTTCATTTAAAGCAGTACCAAGTAAATAAGAGTTATTCTGAATAGCCGCTTCATCTAAACCCATTATAAGTAATACAACTCTAGTAATGAGTAAAAAGGCAGCTATAAACAATAGCAAGTAAGGATCGTTCTTTCTGAAATATCGAAGCAATTTGAATGCAGTTAGAATGAGTTGGTAAAATAAGCCAAAAAAAGCGCAGGAAGGAAAATAGATAAATTAATAAGATATTTGCAGCATGACCCAAAGTAAAAGACAGCTTAAATTTTCTAAACTAATTCAGAAAGAGATAAGCGAAATATTTCAAAAGGAACATTCAGATAAGTTCATTGGCTCGTTGGTTACGGTTTCTGATGTAAGCATGAGCCCAGATTTGGGTTTGGCTAGAATCTATCTCAGCATTTTTCCAGTAAAATCTACCGAAAAGATAATGGAAGAACTGGAAGCTGCTAAAAGTAGAATTAGAGGCAGTTTGGGTAAACGTATTGGTAAAGAAGTACGAATCATTCCCCATATCGCTTTCCATGCCGACACCACCGCTGAAGAGGCAGAGAAAATGGATCAAATCATCAATAAACTGAATATTCCATCAGATACTGATAACGATACTGAAGAATAGATTTTGAACCTCTCCAGTTTTATAGCAAAGCGTTACTTCGCTTCAAAGAAAAAAAAGAACTTCATACAGGTACTTTCGTGGATTTCCGTGATAGGCGTAGCGGTAGGCACGGCTGCCCTAATTGTGGTGCTTTCCGTTTTCAATGGCCTTCAAGACTTTGTTCGTTCAGTTTACAACTCTTTTGATGCTCCCCTAACCATTCAGGCTGCTGTGGGTAAATCTTTTGAAATGACACCTGAGTTACGTTCAAAAATAGAATCGATTGAGGGAATCAATGTGGTAACCGAAGTAATCGAAGATAATGCTCTAATTCTTTTTCAGGATCAGCAAGTAGTGGCTAAAATTAAGGGGGTTGAAAGTAATTATGCTACTGTAAACCGCCTAGATACTTTTCTGGTGCGCGGAAAAATGAAGCTAACGGAAAACAACATTAGCTATGCAATTCTAGGAACAGGTGTGGCCTATGAATTAAGTCTTAGGCTTGATGCAAATGCCTATGGAATGCAAATCGTTTACCCTAAAAAGCTTAGGCCCGGAATGCCCATTACCAATAACTCAATCACCCGTAAAACTATAGTACCTGCTGGTATCTTTAATATTGAACCAGTCTATAACGAAAGCTATGTTTTTGTTCCTTTAAGCTTTGCCAAAGAGTTGATGGATTACGGTAACAAAAGAACTTCGGTAGAGCTATACCTCAATGAAGGAGCAAGTATTAAGAAATTAAAGGAGCAAATTGAAAGCTCATTAGGAAGTAAATTCAAAGTATTAGATAGTGACGAGCTTCACTCTAGTTTGTTAAAGGCCATAAAAATTGAAAAGCTATTTGCCTATATCACCCTTTCTTTCATTATGGCCATAGCCTCATTCAATATTTTCTTTACCCTTTCTATGCTAGCTATAGAAAAGAAAAGGGACATCTCAGTACTTTATTCCTTCGGTGCTACAGCGCAGTTTATCCGACAAATTTTCTTGAAACAAGGCAGTATAATTTCACTTGTAGGTTCAATCATTGGTTTGTTATCTGGTTTAACCCTTTGTCTCTTACAACAAAAATTCGGTTTGGTAAGCATGGGAATGCAGAGTGCAGTAATGAATGCATACCCTGTTAAACTAGAATTAATGGATTTTGTAATGGTCGGTGTCAGCGTTGTGCTCATTACAATTTTAATATCCTATCGCCCAGCCATTATCGCGTCACGAGTGGAAACCATCAAAAATCTGAACTGATTTTCAACCAGTTAAATTTTTAGAGTAGTTTTTTGTTCATTTTCGGCCAGTCCTTCTCAAATTAATAATTAATTTGCGGGTCGCATTTTTTTGAAATGAAGGTATCTACAGGCAAACCATTCCAGTTAATCTATTCGCTCTTTCAGCACGAATACTTAGGCTATCTATTCGAATCCTTTGTAGTTCAGCTAGATGACAAAGGGCGTTTAACCCTACAGCATCAAAATATTTCATCAAAAAACGCCAAAGAGTTTGGTGCTGGAATGGACGAACGGGACTTTGAGCTAATAAAGCTGATGGACCAAATGCAGCAAGAAGCTATTACACTTAAGTTCTATAAGAAAAAAATCAAGCCTGCTGAATTCTTTTTTAAAGTTTATGACAAAGAGAAAGGTGATGTAGAGTTACAAAACACCATTGATCACTACCTAGAGGTAAGGCGTTCCAGAATTTTAGACCTTATGGAAGGTAAAATGATCTTTGAAATGGGCCGAGATGGTGAACCCGCTTGGCGACAAATCCATTGGATGGAACAAAAGGCCAGTGTACTTTTTCATTTCAGAAGAAACGAAGACAACACCCATTACTTTCCTACCATTAAACACAACGGAGAAAAACTAGAGTGGCAGTATAATGGCTCCTTCTTAATCTGTAATCAACCTGCTTGGCTTGTTGTAAACGACCAGCTGTTCCGCTTTGAAAAGGGAGTAGACGGACCTAAGTTAAAGCCTTTTCTTAACAAGAAATTTGTTGTAATTCCCAGAAAGGTAGAGGCCACCTACTATGAGAAGTTTGTTAGCAATTTGGTAGCCTCGTTTGATGTATATGCCAAGGGCTTTGACATTAATACCGAAAGGCATGACCTAGTTCCAGAAATCACCTTTTCCGAGCTATCAAGCACACAAACAGCAATACCAGATCTTTTTGGGTCGGGGAGAAACAACGGAAAAGGCGAGCCAGAACTGGCCAAACTACTCTTTAAAATTGGCTTTAAATATGGCCCATACACATTCCCGTACGATGTAAATGCCACCTCGTCTGTGAAATTAGAGCGCAAAGGCGAAGAATACATTTTTCATAAAGTAAAGCGAAATGTAGAGGCCGAATTAAGTATTATTAAAAAATTAGGAGAGAAAGGTTTGGTGCTAAAAAATGGACGTCAAACACTTACCCGTGGGGCTGGATTCGCGTGGCTTGCTGAGAAAAAAGAATTTATTGATAACGAGGGCATTATTGTTCGCCAAAGCGAAAAAGACAGCAAGCGTTATTTTGTTGGTGAAGCTCATATCGACATCAAAGTGAATGAAAATATCGACTGGTTTGATATTCACGCCATTATAAAATTCGGTGATTTCGAAATTCCTTTTGAACAATTAAGAAAACTCATTTCGGGTAAGAAGAGAGAAATTGTGCTGCCAAACGGAGAAATTGCCGTGATTCCAGATGCCTGGTTTGTCAACTACGCTGAACTTTTTGCCTTTATGGATCATGAGGGTGCTCCTAAGCTCAAAAAGCATCATCTATCCCTTATTCAAGATTTACAGAACGGCCAACTGGCGCAAGTCAGTATGGATAGAAAGTTAAGGCAGCTTGAAAATTTTGAAGAAATTGAAGATTATAGCATCCCCTCTAGTTTTAATGGAGAGTTAAGGCCCTATCAAAAAGCAGGGTACAACTGGATGCGCTTCCTTTCAAGCTTCAACTTTGGTGGTTGTTTGGCAGATGACATGGGTTTGGGTAAAACTGTTCAAACCTTGGCCATGCTTCAGTCAGAGAAGGACAATGGTAAGAAGAATGCATCACTATTAATCATGCCTACTTCCCTAATTTATAACTGGGAAATTGAAGCTTCTAAGTTTACCCCAGATTTAAAAGTACTGGTTTACACAGGCTCTGGAAGAAACAAAGATGTAGCAAGTTTTGAAGGGTACGATTTAGTTCTTACTTCATATGGTATTACAAGAATAGATATTGATGTGCTAAAGCTCTATTATTTCAACTATGTAATTCTTGACGAGTCGCAAGCCATTAAAAACCCATCTTCCAATATTGCCAAAGCGGTACGCAAGCTCAAATCCAAATTTCGACTGATTCTTACAGGTACACCACTTGAGAACAGCACTTTAGATTTATGGTCTCAAATGAGTTTTGTAAACCCAGGGCTATTGGGCACTGAAAGCTACTTTAGAGATGAGTTTCAATTACCAATTGAAAAAAAGCAAGACCAAGAAAAGGCCAAAAGATTAAATGTCATTATCAAACCCTTCATTCTAAGAAGACAAAAATCGCAAGTGGCTAAAGACTTGCCTGAAAAGGTAGAAAATGTGAAGTACAGCACAATGACTGCCCAACAGGAAGAAAAATACGAAGAGGTAAAATCGTATTACCGAAACAAAATTTTAGATAACATAGAGAAAACTGGCGTTAAAAAGTCGCAGTTACTTCTACTCCAAGGACTCACTCAACTCAGGCAAATTGCCAATCATCCAAAAATGACCGACCCAGAATACATTGGCGATTCTGGAAAGCTGGAAGATGTTACCTACATGATAGAGTCCGCTTTAAGTAAAGGGCATAAAATCCTCATTTTTAGTCAGTTTGTAAAGCACCTTTCCATTGTAAGAGAATACTTCGATAACAAAAAGTTGAACTACGCTTATTTAGACGGAGCTACAAAAAACAGACAAGAGCAAGTTGAGCGTTTTCAAGAAGATGAAAGTATCCGACTTTTTCTGATTTCACTTAAAGCAGGTGGTGTAGGTTTAAACCTAACCAGAGCAGATTATGTGTTTTTGTTAGACCCATGGTGGAACCCAGCAATTGAAGCCCAAGCTGTAGATCGAGCCCATAGAATTGGGCAGAAGAACACCGTCTTCACTTATAAATTCATCACTCGAAATACGGTAGAAGAGAAAATTCTTGCGCTGCAACAAAACAAAATCAAACTGGCCTCAGATTTAATTACCACCGAAGAGAGTTTTATCAAAAAATTAGAAGCAAGCGACATTGAAAGCTTACTGAGTTAATCTGATTTACTGACTATAAATTGAAACAATAAGTCGGAGCTGGAGCTGTTTAATTGCACTAATACAGATTAAATATAACTATAATGTGTATTTTACATTTTTTAACTAAAAAGTTGATTCCAAACGCATCTTTTTTCCTCAAAACCCAGTTAGATTTGAGAATTGACATTCATTTTTAATATACTCTCATCATAGTTAGTAAAAAAAGATGTTGATAATTCGATTGAAAAGCGGGTATAGAAGGTACCCGCTATTTTTTTATCCTCCCTTTCCATTTAACTTGCCCATAGAATGGCGAAGATTAAATCTGTTTACGTTTGTCAAAATTGTGGAGTCCAATCTGCTAAGTGGGTAGGCAAATGTAATTCATGTAACGAATGGAATACCTATGTTGAAGAACAGGTTGGTACGCCAGAAAAAGAACTTACTAATTGGAGAGAAAACAACTCAAAGACCACTACATCAAAACCCATTAGACTTAACGAAATAGAAAGTAATTCTGAAAAACGAATTGTTACTTATGACAAGGAGTTGAACCGAGTATTAGGAGGTGGAATTGTACATGGTTCACTAGTACTTATTGGTGGTGAACCAGGTATTGGCAAATCTACCTTAATGCTTCAACTGGCGCTTTCTTCTAAGCGATTAAAAGTACTTTATGTTTCTGGAGAAGAAAGTCAGCAGCAAATTAAAATGCGTGCACAGCGAATTGGGCAATCCTCAGAAAATTGCTTCATTCTTTCAGAAACTTCTACCCAACACATTTTCACCCAAATCAGAGAAATTCAACCCGATATTCTCGTTATCGATTCCATTCAAACACTTCATACCCCAAGAATAGAATCGGCAGCAGGAAGCGTATCGCAAGTAAGGGAATGTACTGCTGAATTGCTCAAATTTGCCAAAGAGAGCAACACCCCTGTTTTCTTGGTGGGCCATATTACTAAAGAAGGAAGTTTGGCTGGCCCTAAAGTATTAGAGCATATGGTTGACACCGTGCTTCAGTTTGAAGGCGACCGCCACTTGGCTTATCGAATTTTGCGAACAGTGAAAAATCGTTTTGGCTCAACCTCTGAGTTAGGCATTTACGAAATGCAGTCTACAGGGCTTCGCGAAGTTTCAAACCCATCTGAAATTCTAATCAGCCAACGCGAAGCCGATTCGCCTGGTGTAGCCATTGGCGCATCCATAGAAGGCAACCGACCGCTATTGATAGAAATTCAGTCATTGGTAAGCACATCTTCTTACGGAACGCCTCAGAGAAGCTCTACTGGCTTTGACGCCAAACGGCTCAACATGCTGTTGGCCGTATTAGAAAAGCGTGGTGGTTTTAGGCTTAGTAGCCAAGATGTGTTCTTAAACGTAGCAGGCGGAATCAAAATTGAAGAACCAGCAATTGACCTAGCCGTTTGTGCCTCTTTGGTAAGTGGCTTACACGATGCGCCAATCTCGGATAAAACAGCCTTTGCTGCCGAAGTTGGCTTAGGCGGAGAAGTGAGGGCCGTAAACAGAATAGACAACCGAATTTCGGAAGCAGAAAAATTGGGTTTCACCGAAATTTTCATTTCCAAATACAACATGAAAGGCTTAGATCAGAAGAAGTACAAAATCAAAATCAGACCTTTCAGTCGGCTTACCGATGTTTTCGAAGAACTGCTAGGGTAGATTTCAGAAAGTAAAAACGACTTCAAATCTATCAATTTGCCAACCCTCATTCTTTCTAACCATCCAAACGCGCATTAGCCGTCCAGATTTACCGTTTTCCATATGAAAGAAATAAAAGAAGGCACGATCATTTTGAATTGTTGGCTTCGATATCTCTATATATCCAACCTTTGCAGGAAACCAATTCCCATGAAAATTAGACCAGAAATTACTTCTACCAACCGTTGCTCCAAGACTATCTAATTTTTTCTTTTCAATGGTTTGAACATTAGGAATTTGGTCAAACACAATTGACTCATTAACCACATCCTTGTTTTCTAATATAAAACGACTTGTTAACTCTCCTATAGAGTCTGTTGAAGAGTAGTTGAATGCGAAATTACCAATAGAGTTAACTAACAGATAATCGCTTAAATAGCGAGGTTCTCCCGTTTCAATATCTGTATACAACAGTGGCTGAATCCCTGATTTTAGAATAATCTGCTCTTCTTCAGTCAATTCAAACTTTCTGGTAACTTGCTCTCTTTTGGCTCCACATGACTGAACCAAGAGTATAGCTACTACCAAAAACGTTACTCCTTTTTTCATTTCATTTTTCTAAAATCAAACCCAGCATTCCCTTGAAGCCCGCCTGTATGTAAAGCCATAATTGTGGTTCCCTTTTCAAAGAAATCCTTATCGATCAAATCAAAAAGGCCATAGAACATTTTGCCAGTGTATATAGGTTCTAAAGGAATATCATAAGTATCCTCAAATTCTAGAATAAAGCTAATTAGATCAGGCTTTACTTTAGCGTAACCCCCAAAATGATACTCAGAATTAACTACCCAATTAGCGTATGTACTTGCACTATAAGTAAGCAGAAGTTGCTCAACCTCATTTTGAAGAAAATTCCCTTTCAAGGAAGAAAAGCCTAATACTTTTTTCTGTCCATTCAGCCCAGAAATTAAACCCGAAAGCGTTCCTCCAGTACCTACAGGGCAAGTGATTATATCAAAATCTTGATCAATCTCTGTTATAACCTCCTCACAACCCTTTACGGCCAACTCATTTGTTCCCCCTTCGGGTAACATGTAGTAATTGCCAAACTGCTTTTCCAGCTGTTTTAACACTTCTCTCTCATCTTTTCTTCGATAGGTTTCCCTATCCATATAGTGCAAATGCATGCCTTGAGATTTGGCAAATGCCAATGTGGGGTTTAGTTTTTCATGGGCTTCTCCTCTGATAACGCCAATGGTTTTAAAGCCGAAGGTTTTGCCTGCACCTGCCACCGCATATATATGGTTTGAAAAAGCACCACCAAATGTTAAAAGCGTATTATGCCCCTCAGCTTTGGCTTGCTCCAAGTTGTATTTCAGTTTTCTGAACTTATTACCTGAAATCACAGAATGATTGAGGTCATCGCGCTTCACTAGTACCCGTATTCCCTTTTTTTCAAACAGCGAATTATGAATTTCTTGAATGGGGGTGTTCGGCAATTGCATGAATGAAGATAGATGAGTTTTTATAGCTATTCGAATGATGGAACAAATTTGATAAAACAGTAGCTACAAAAAAAAGATGCTGTCACTTTCGCAACAGCACCATCTTCAACCAAAAACATTAAAATCTCAATCTACTCTGTCTCTACTTTTAACCTAAGCATTTACCTAACACTCAAAGTTACCAACACGATTTTAACGTTACCTTCTCTAGCCAGCGGCTAGCAATTTCTTTATTCGAGTTTATAACGATTAGTCGTTGAACCGTATTACAAATTCTTTCGACTTTCTTCTAAATTATCCTCATTTACCGAACTCATAGGAGTGACTAATCGTTCACTAATTAACTATTATTAACATATGGATCCTTTCAAAAATCTCCACCTCGACATTCCCAAAACCCAAAAGAAAAGAGTAGTAATTATAGGCGGTGGTTTTGCTGGAATTCAGATGGCCAAAGGACTAAAAGGCCACGGTTTTCAAGTAGTTTTATTAGACCGAAATAACTATCATACCTTTCAGCCTCTGCTCTATCAAGTGGCTACAGCCGGCCTAGAGCCAGATTCTATTGCTGGGGCACTTCGCCAATTGTTTAAGAACTACCCCGACTTCTATTTTAGGATGGCCAAGGTGACCAAAATTCACCCTGAAAAACAAAAAATAAGCACGCTCATTGGAGACTTAGCTTTTGATTATTTGGTAATCGCCAATGGGTCTAAAACAAACTACTTTGGTAATCAGGAAATGTTCAATCTTACCTTTCCCCTAAAGCAAATTCCTCAAGCGTTGAACCTAAGAAGCCAAATGCTTCAGAATTTTGAGCAGACGGTGCTTACCAGAGATCTTCACGAAAAAGATAGGCTTACAAACTTTGTAGTGGTTGGGGGTGGACCAACGGGCGTTGAGGTTTCTGGTGCGTTGGGCGAATTAAAGAAGCATGTTCTGCCTAAAGATTACCCCGACATTGATTTCAATATTATGAACCTGCATTTAATAGACGCGGGGCCGAGGCTTCTAGCTGGAATGACAGAAAAGGCAAGTGGAAAAGCGCTTAAATATTTAGATGCCTTTGATGTAAAAGTGAAGCTAAACACTTTTGTGAAAAACTATGATGGGGAACAGGTAACACTTTCTGATGGCACGGTAATTCCTGCCAAAACAGTAATTTGGGCTGCTGGCGTAAAAGGAAATATTATTGATGGCGTTCCAGAGAACTCAATTGAGCATGGACGTATTCTAGTAGATGATTTTAATGCTGTTAAAGGAGTAGAAAATATGTTTGCCCTTGGCGACATTGCCTTTATGAAAACAGAAAAATACCCAAAAGGTCAGCCTATGCTAGCTCCAGTAGCTATTCAGCAAGGAAAGCTATTGGCTCGTAACCTTGTCAGACTGTCTAAAAACGAGGCCATGAAGCCATTTGATTTTATAGACAAAGGTTCGATGGCCACAGTTGGCCGTAACAAAGCCGTGGTAGATATGCCAAAGTTCACCTTCGGTGGTTTTTTTGCTTGGCTAGTTTGGATGTTTGTTCACTTACTATCGATTATTGGATTCAGAAACAGACTAGTTGTTTTTAGTAACTGGGTTTGGAACTACTTTACTTACGATCGAGGAACACGGTTAATTATCCGAACCTTTGTTCGAAACAAAAATTACAAACAAGGTGAATCTTTGTAGTCAGGTATTCTTTCTGCCTTTTATAAAATCATGAACTGTAGACTGCACTTTTATTCTTACTTTTTGGGGTGAGGAAGAAACGGTTATATTGGACGTTACAAATCGTTGGTTGGGCTTTACCTGCCATCATTAACCTTATTTTTATTTCGGCACTTGGTGAGCGGCCCGAACAAATGCGTACCCAGCAGTTTGAGGCGGTTATGCAAAGCCTCATTCCCTTTCTTGTTTCTCACTTTATAATTCGAAACATAATAATTAAGTACGGTTGGCTTAAAGTTGACTTGGGTAAAATTGTATCGAGGGTTGTAGGGCTCATCCTTATTGTAGCAGTGCTGTCGGGCTTATTATACCAATTTTCTTATTTGGTTTTCAGAAATGAAGGGGTAATCAATAGCGAGTTCTTTGTTCAGTTCACTTTTGACTTTTTAGTTACTTCATTCTTATATGTAATATGGACCACCGTTTATTTTCTCTACCATTATTTAGAAAGCAATAATCGATCGTTAAAATATGAGGCGGCCATTAACGAAATGCAATTAAACCAACTCAAATCGCAACTGAATCCTCACTTTATTTTTAACGCTCTTAACAGTGTAAGGGCTTTAGTTGATGACGAGCCTGCCAAAGCAAAAATTGCCATTACCCAACTGTCCAATATTTTGAGAACTTCCCTCATTATGGACAAAAAACGAGTAATCAATTTTAACGATGAATTGAATACAGTAAGAGCATACTTAGCGCTTGAATCCATTCGGTTTGAAGAGCGCCTTAAAATCAAATACAATATCGACCCGCGTTCTAATCATTTTCAGATTCCGCCCATGATGCTTCAAACCTTAGTTGAAAATGCAATTAAACATGGGGTTTCTAATTTGGTTGATGGGGGAATAATAGAAATCAAAAGTATTACGGAAAATTCGGTACTCAACCTACGGATAAAAAATAGCGGCCAGTATGTTCATGGCGTAAAAAAACCTGGCAAAAAAGGTGGTTATGGTATTAGTAATACCAAAGAAAGACTAAAACTGATCTACGGATCGGAAGCGAGGTTCAATATTTACAATGAAAATGATAAGTTTGTAATTACAGAAGTTAGAATTCCTCAAGGAATTTAACAGTTAGCCCATAAATTATGAAAGCACTTATAATAGATGACGAAAGATTGGCTCGAAAAGAGCTAACTAATTTGCTTCAGGAATACCCTGAAATCGACATTGTAGGAGAAGCGGTAAATGCTGAGGATGCCTTAGAAAAGATTAATTCGTTAAAACCGGATTTACTGTTTCTAGACATTCAGATGCCGGAAAAAACTGGCTTCGAATTGCTTGAATCCTTGGACAATGTGCCAGAAGTTATTTTCACCACTGCTTACGATGAGTATGCCCTTAAAGCATTTGACTTTAATGCTCTCGATTATTTATTGAAGCCAATTGAGCCAGACCGTTTAAAAGATGCTTTGAATAAGTTGTTCAAGCGTGTTCAGCCCGAAGAAGCTGGTGAAACTGAAGACAAGAAGTTAGGCCCTAACGACCGTGTTTTTGTAAAAGATGGTGACAAATGTTGGTTTGTGAAGTTAGAAAATATCCGTTTGTTCGAGTCGGATGGAAACTACATCAAAATCTATTTCGACAACTTTAAACCAATGATTCACAAGTCATTGAACGCATTAGACGAAAGGTTAGACGATAGATCATTCTTCCGCGCAAGTAGAAAGCACATCATTAATCTTACTTGGGTAGAAAGCATAGAATCATGGTTTAACGGTGGTTTAATGGTAGTTTTACGTGGTGGAGATAAAGTTGAAGTAAGTAGAAGGCAAGCCGCCCGCTTTAAAGAGATGATGAGCCTCTAAAAAATTGTTTTCTAAGTTGAAAACTATTATCATGAATATGCGTAGCATTGTCCCAACATGAAAATAGTTTTCAGCTTTCTTATTTTAATGCTTTCGTTTCAGGGGCTTAGAGCTCAGGTAGAAACGGATAGTATTACCCAAGTTAAACCTGCGGGGTTTCCTGTAATTGCAAAGGATACTCTTTTTTATTTACAACATGGCATAGGCCCCTTTTCTGCTCAAGAAAGGGTAGATCAAATCAACAGGAAAATTGCCGATTTCCTTTCCAACAACGCCCAAGTTGTTGATTCTCTAAAGATTTCAAAAAATAATACGACCCAAGATATCACTGTTGAAGGGACTATTATTATGAGCGTAACGGATAGAGACGCTGTACAGCTAGGACTCAATCTTACCCGAAGCACTAATTACTATTTCAATCTTCTTAAAGAGGGGTTGACAAAAGAGACCGTTTTTAACTGGCAAGGTCTAATAATTAATATACTAATTGCCCTTTTAATCCTCGGTGCCTTTCTCTATGGCCTTAAGTATTACAATAGATTTTTCAGGGCTATTTACCTTAAAATTCATGCGCAAAACGGCAAAAGAATAAAGAACATTACTATTAAGAATTATCAACTTCTCAAGTCGGATATACTTACATCTATTATAGTTTATGGAGCCAAAGGGCTAAGGATTGTGATTCTGGTTCTAGTAGTTTACTTGCTTCTACCAATTCTCTTTAGCCTTTTCCCTTGGACACAGGGCATTGCCGACACTTTGTTTCAACTTATTCTTACACCACTTAAAAAGATAGGCAGTGGATTTCTGAGCTACCTGCCCAATCTATTAACTATCGGGGTCACAGTAATTGTAACCCGTTACTTCCTTAAAATGATCAAATTCTTTAAGGTAGAAATTGAAAACGGGAGACTTGTTGTACCTGGCTTTTTCCCCGACTGGGCTAAGCCAACTTATAATATTGTTAAGGGAATAATTTTAGCCTTGGTGCTTGTTGGTATTTTTCCACTTTTACCAATGGGAGACTCCGACAGTTTCAAAGGTGTTTCTGCCTTCTTTGGATTATTGATAGCGCTCGGAGGTGCTTCAGCTATTTCAAACGTAATTGCCGGAGTAGTTGTAACCTATATGCGTTCATTTAAGTTAGGCGACCGTGTAAAAATAGGCGATGTTGTTGGTGATGTAAAAGAGAAGTCTTTACTCAATACTCGAATCAAAACGATTAAGAATGAAATCATTACCATTCCCAATTCGAATCTACTTACAAGCCACACTATAAATTACACCACGGCAAATGATGAAGATGGGCTCATTCTACATACAACAGTAACCATTGGTTATGATGTACCATGGAGACAGGTACATCAACTGCTGATTGATGCTGGCTTAAAAACTGAGCATGTGAAGAAATTACCTAAACCATATGTTTTCCAAACTAGCCTAGATGATTTTTACGTGAGCTACCAAATAAATGTAAGGACACGAGAGGTACAAAAAATGTCTAAAATCTATTCAGATTTACACCAAAACATCCAAGATGGTTTTAATGAAGCGGGTGTTGAGATTTTATCACCGCACTATAGGGCGCAACGCGATGGTAACCACATTACTATTCCGCAAGAGAACCTTCCAGACGATTACGTAGCGCCTTGGTTCAGAATTAAAAAAGTGTAAACCCGAATTTATAAAACTCTATAGAAAAGCCCTGAGTAAAGTCTTACTCAGGGCTTCATTTTTTCTGCCCTTTTAGTAACCCCTTTCTAAGCAAACCCTTGATAGAGAAGCGACAATACAAAAAGAACAATGAATATAAAGAATAGAAATTTTGCGATACTCGATGTTACCGAAGCAATTCCTCTAAATCCGAATAGGGCTGCAATAATTGCCACCACAAAAAATACAATTGACCAGTATAACATGATTTCAAATTTTTAGTGAATACTTATTTATGATTTTATAATCTTACTGACTGTAAGACAATTACATATCCAAACTTCAAAATGCTTATTCTGACCTCCATTCGGTATTTTCATATTCTATTGTTCCTTCTTTGTAGAAATTAATCCACGATAACACCTTTCTTGTTGTGGTTATTTTCAACATGAGCTGAGCATAAAAAAGGGTTCATCTTTTCAGATGAACCCTTCTTTCTTCAAAATCAACTCTACTTATTAATTGATAATGTATTTAATTCCTATGGCCGGATCTGGTGCGCCATAAAAATTCCCATTAGTATCTATTTCTAAGAAAGGTTTTAGGCCAATGCTAAAAGCAAAGGGGATTTCGCTCGGTACAAATTCTAGACCTATGATGCCATCGATACCAAAGCCTACGGTAGAGTCATCATATCTTCTGTCACCTCTTCCGAAGTTCGTTCCTGGGTTTCCATTATTGAAAAAGGCAACGTGACCACCATAGCCATAAAACCAATTCAATTCTGGAGTTTCAAAAGCAGTTGTACGTTTTTCATGTAGACCAGTAACGCTAAAGCCGTTACCCCAAAAGCCTAAGATTCCTTCAAAATTACCTTTATTGAAAGTTACACCACTAGTTCCCCCAAAGCGGAGTCCTACTGCCGTATTATAGTTTTGCGCCTTTGCCTCGTTTGAAACGGTAAAACATAGCGCTAATATGAATGTTGTTACAATAAATTTTTTCATCGTTTTTTGGTTTAATATGTGTTGGTTATTTGTTGTCAAAAAGGTCTTCGATGTTTGATTTTACATTTTCTAAACCTTCGCTTACTTTATCGTAAGTTTTACTTACGGCAGATTTTGTGTCTTCCCATGCTTCTTCTGTAGCGTCTGCAACATCATCCATGGCTTCTTCAAGTGCAGATTTTTCATCTACTAAATCTTCTCTGATTTCTTCTAACCTGTCTTTTGTTTCATCTCCTGCATTTTCCATTCTTTTATCTAAATCCTCAATGGCTTTATCAATATTAGCTTCGGCCTTTTCAAGGCGTTCTGTTAGTTCAGCCTTTTCATCAGCAAATGATGACTCATTCTGGCAACTCACTAGTCCCACTACGGAAAATACAACAATTAGGGTTATGGCTTTACAAATATTTTTCATGACTGTTTTATTTAAAGTGTTTAAGTTTAATTACTAAGCTTTTGGTAAGAGCTTAATTTCTTTTGCTTCCAATTGTTCAGAGAGCTTTTCTCCTCCTTTAATTCCAAAATCCAATGTTCTGATTGGGAATGGAATCATAATATCATTTTCGTCAAAAGCCTTCTTAATGGCTATAATTGCCTCGCTTTTAGCTTCTAGGTACATCGGTTTTTTAGGATTATACTCAATCCAAAACATCACCTTAAAGTTTATGGAAGAACTACCAAATTCTTCATAAACCAGTTTTATAGGTTCACCATCCACTAAATACTTGTTAGTGGCAACGGCTTTTTCTACAACTGCCGTTACTTTGTCCAAATCATCTCCATAAGACACCCCCACTTCCAAATCTATTCGTCTGGTGTGTGTTCGGGTGTAGTTGGTAAATGGGTTTTGGAAAATATCTTTATTGGGAATAATTACATGTAGCCCTTGGAAAGTTCTGATGAGTGTTGACCTCAACTCAATCCTTTCCACAAAACCTGTATACCCATTAGTTTCTATAATATCGCCTACAACAATTGGCTTTTTGAAAGCCATAATGACTCCGGAGATAAAATTGGCAGAGATGTCTTGAAAGGCAAAACCTAGTGCTAAACCAATGATTCCGGCACCAGCCAATAGAGACGTAACTGCTTTTGTAAGTTGAAGAACGTTTAAGGCAACCACCAGGCCAATGACCAAAGTAAGTAATGCCATAATTGTTGAAAAGAGCCCTATAATAGCAGCTTGGTCAGAGAATTTAGATATCAGTTTTCTTGTACCAGCCTTCACTAAGCGCGACAGAACATAAAAAGCTGTTAAGACCAAAATTGCCACTACAATATTGGGCAACATTGATGTTAATGCTTCTAGCCATCCTTTTAGCTTGCTTGATACAATGTCGACAGCATCATTTATTCCGAAATTCATAAGGTCAGTCAGTTATTATTTGTTTAAACTCTGCAGTGATCTCACGTTTAGTCTTGTCAAGTCTCACTTGTAGTTTGCTAATTAATTCTTCTTCATGCCCTTCTACATACTTCAGATCTTCATCCTTAAGCTCTTCGTATTTTTGCTTTAGTCTTTTCTTGATCTGATCCCAATTCCCCTGAAGAAACCTTTTCATATTTTGTTGTTCTAAGTTGGTTCTGGCTGTTGTATAGAAATAATTATACCAAGCTGCCTCAATTAATAAAAACACGGTTTAAACCAAATCAGGCTATTTTGGAAATAGGAATTTATTTAGAGCGTGGAATATTTTTCACAAAAAAGGGTGGAAAAAAGCCCCCACCCTTAATTACCACATACACCAACTTCAACTTATTTTTTAGAAAAAGCGGTAAGCATCCAATGGTTCTTCTCTGTATATTTTACCATAGAGTTAACCATATCTACTGTTCCGCTATCGCCATTGTTAAGAGCAACATCAATTACACTGAACATGTGCTCTAATAAAATTTCGTAGTCTTTTAGAATTTCTGAAACCATCTCCATTGCACTAAGGTCTGTGCTAGACTCCTTAATGTCAGATGTCTCAAGATAATCTCTCATATTGCTCAGAGGGGTTTGTCCAAAAACCCTAATTCTCTCTGCTACATCATCAATAGCAACTTTGGCATCGTTGTATTGTTTTTCAAACTGTTCGTGAATATCAAAGAAATCAGGCCCCTTTACGTTCCAATGAAAGTTTCTTAATTTCTGATAATGCACACTGTAATTAGCCAACAATCTATTCATTGCATCTACCAACTCCGCAGTTTCCATCTTTGTATAACCCAAGCGAGCGAACGCTCTTTTTTGTAGTTTTTCCTTGGGTTTCTGTGCTGTTTCTCTATCAGTTATCATATCTCTTTTTTTAAATGTTTATCAACTCTTGTGAGAGTATAGGCCAAAGTCGTTCCAATAGCCCCTTGGCTTTAAAAGCAAGATTTAATAAAGATTATGAGCAATTTGGTCTACAAGCTTGGGGAGGCGTTCCCTCAATCTATCATAAAAGAAATTCGAAAAACGGTGCCTTCACCAACTGTGCTGGTGGCAGATATTTGCCCAGTGTGACTTTTGATAATATTCTGAACAGCGGTAAGACCTAGGCCCATCCCTCCAGATTTTGCAGTGAAAAAAGGTTCAAAAAGACTATCCATGCTGTCTTCTGGAATCCCAACTCCATTATCTGTCACTTCTAAGAACAAGGTATCATCCTCCTGATAAGTTTTTACCGACAATATTCCTTGGTCTGCCTTCATTGCTTCAATGGCGTTAATGAATAGATTAACCAAGGCAGTCTTCATTTGATCTGAATCCAAGGGAATTAAAGGGATTGAGGGATCATAATCCTCTATCAGCTTCATTCCTTGAAGCTTTAACCTATCCTTTACATGGTGTAGGGTTTCTTTTACTACATCGTTCAATAGGGTTTTTGTAAGCTTTAATGATTTTGGCTTAGAAGACTCTAGCAACTCTGTAATTAGGTTGCCAATGCGCTTAGAGTTACGTTCAATAATATCGATGTACAAATCCGCTTCTTCTACCTCAGGCGGAATTTCATCTTTCAGCTGATCTAAAGCCAATGACAAATTCGTAAGTGGGTTCCGTACTTCGTGCGCAATGCTTCGGGCAATTTTTCCTGTCATTGAAAGTTTCTCTGCCCAAATCAGTTCTCGCTCTGACAGCTTTTTTCTGGTAATGTCTTTTATAATGCCTTGATATAACCTAAGCCCCTCTTCTGTTTGACTCAGTTCAACCACGTTGATGAGGCAAATGGCCGTTTTACCATCACTAAATAAAAGTTCGGCCTCAAATTCTTCTACTCGATCATTTTTGTAAAACTCTTTATTGAAGCGAATAAAATCATCCTCATTTAAAAAAAGGTTTTTAAATGTGAAGCTTCTCATAATTTCTCGCTCGTAGCCAAAGGCCTTAAGCATAGCATCATTGGTTTCTAATAAGAGCAATTCATTATTTGTAATAAAAATGGCATCTATCGATTCATGAAATAGCTGCTCATAGCGAACGTCAGAAGCCTTGGCTTTTCTTGCGGTTTTTTCATGTTCGCTTATATCTAAAAAACTTACCGTAAGTCCATCGCCTAATGCACAAGCATGAATTTCAAACCAATTATCGAAGTGTTCTCCTTCATAGTGCCTTTTTACACTTATGCTTTTCCGGGTTTCTACCACCTTAGCGTATAGATCGAATAGGCCTGCTTCTTTATTGCCTGGCATCTTCGTTAAAAGCGTGCTGCCCACCATTTCGCTAGATGAAATGCCAGTAATTTTCTCGGCTTTAGGGTTAATAAAACGGCACTTAAAATCTACAATCTTATCCTTTTCGTCACGAATAGATTCAAAGGAAATTATTCCGTATGGTGCGTTGTCAAAAATAGATATGATCAGGTCTTCGAATTCAGGTCTTCTATTCATACTTTCTGTTAATGTTAGGGTAAATTTTACTCACAAGTGGTTTCAATTCCCCAATAAAAATGTAAAAAAGCGCTACAACTACCTCTCAGATAAATGGCATAACCTTTTCTAATTCACTGTGCAAAAGCACGTAACAATTAAACTAGAAAGTCATGAAAAAGATTATTATAACAAGTATTTTTTCTCTGTTGAGCCTAGTGGCCTTTACAAATATGAGCCATGCACAAGAGTTTAGGTCGGGTATAAAGGGTAGTTTTAACCTTAGTAACTTATACACAAACGATATAGATGACAATAACTTAAGGGCTGGTTTTAGTCTTGGTATATTTAAGGAAAACCAGATTGGGCCGTCTTCAGCTATTCAAACCGAACTTTTATTTTCAACAAAAGGGAATCGGTCTGAGTATAGGTCTGGACCATTCGATGGAGAGGCAAAGTTCAATTTGAATTATATTGAGTTACCTATTATGTTAGATCTAAAGGCTGGTTCAGCTCTTGATGTTTCTTTTGGGCCATATGTTTCTTATTTGATTAGCGCCAATATTACCACCGAGGGTGATTTTGGAAATTCTTTTAGCGAAATAGACCGAGACAATCTTAAACCATTCGATTTTGGTTTTTCTGGCGGTTTAGGACTTAATTTTGGTACTACCGAATTGGGCGCTCGTTATAATTTAGGGCTTACAGAAATTGCCGACTCTGATAATGCTAGAGCTGTTATGGGAGACGCTAAAAACTCCGTAATTCAGTTTTACATTGCTTTAGGTATGTAAAACAAGATTAGAAAATATAATAGAAAGGCCCGGCAATGTTGTCGGGCCTTTCTATTATCTATTTGTTCAGTTTGCTAAATACCAATTCCGTATGCTTTCAATTTATTATAGAGTGTTTTTCTATCTACTTTAAGCAAATCTGCCGTTTTGCTCTTGTTGTTTTTAGTCCGTTTCAACACTTCCATTATCGCTCGTTTTTCAGCCGCCTCTGCTACCGACTTTAAGTCTGTTGGCATTTCTCCATTGAAAGACACCTGCAATGATGAGTCTACTTCAGATAAATCTGGGGTCACAATTTCTTGTGGCAAATGAATGGTTTCTATGAGGTCTCCTTGACAAAGTAAAACTGCCCTTTTTACCACATTGCTCAACTCTCTCAAGTTTCCATGCCAAGGGTATTCTCTCAGTTTTTCTTTCGTTTCATCTGTAAAGCCTTTTACTTCTTTGTCTAATTGTCTGTCGGCCATAAGTAAGAAGTGTTCGGCATAAACAATAATATCGTCTGGTCTTTCCCTTAATGGAGGAACTTCTATTCTAAATTCATTCAATCTATGGTAAATATCTTCGCGAAACTTACCTTCTTTTACCATTCCCTTTAGATTCTCATTAGTGGCCACTACCAGTCGAACATCTACTTCTACTTCTTTTGTAGCTCCTAAAGGTTTCACTTTTCTTTCTTGGAGTACTCGTAAGAGTTTCACTTGGTTCTCATAAGTGAGGTTTCCTACTTCATCTAAAAAGAGTGTTCCACCATTGGCCAATTCAAAGCATCCTTTTTTATCGGCAATTGCTCCAGTAAAAGCACCTTTTTGGTGACCAAAGAGTTCGGAACCAGCTAAATCTTTTGGTAGCGCACCGCAATCAACGGCCTGAAACGACTGATCGGCTCTTTTGCTTTTTTCGTGAATAGCGGTAGCTACAAACTCTTTCCCAATGCCTGTTTCCCCCATAATAATCACCGACATGTCTGTGGGGGCTATCAATTCAATATGTTTGGCTAAAGTTTGAGCGGCCATGCTAACGCCTTCTACAAATTCATTCCTGACTTGTTTCTTTTTAATTCTTGCTCTAGGATGGTTTTCTTCCAGCTTTTGATTCAGAGCACTCTGAATTGTCAAAAGAATTTCGTCTGGATACAAAGGTTTGGTAACGTATTCAAAAGCTCCTCTTTTGAGGGCTTCTACCGCCACACGCACATCGGAGTAGCCGGTAATAATGATTACCTGAATATTGGAATCTATGATCTTAATCTTTTGAAGAATTTCAAGCCCCGAATAGTCTGGCAATTTGAAATCACAAAGCACCAAGTCTACCTGATTGGTCTTTAGCCAATCTTCAGCCTCCTTTCCACTGTTTACAACAAAAGCTTCATACCCCTTTTTAGAAAGATATTTTTGGAGGAGCAGGCATATATCCTGATCGTCATCAATTATTAGAATTTTTTCCATTTTACTTTTTTACAGTATTTAGTATCGACTGCTTATTGAAAGGTTTGTGAATAAAATCGTGGACACCAAAAGCTTTGGCTCGACTTAACTCTTCATGCCCATCATGCGCACTTATTATTATTATTTTGGCATTCTTGGCCTTCTCTTGGATTATCGGCACCAGATCGAAGCCCGTTCCGTCTGGAAGGTTCAAATCCAAAAAATAGTAGTCATATATTTTATTTAAAAAGTCTTCCCTTGCGGTAAGCATTCTATCAAAGTAGGTTGTGTTAAGCCCTTCATTTTGTAAAAATTTTGACACCATGTGCCCAATAAATTCTTCATCGTCCACAATTGCCACACTCTTCTTTTCTTCCATGGTTCTCTTATGCTGTCTGAATATATCCCTTGTTGGGGAATAAACTACACAGAATATTTATTAAAGTCTAGTAATGCTCACTTTGTTCACAACGGCACGAAGTTTTCTCTATAAATGGATAAAACGAGCTTTAAAAGGAGTGTCTGAATTAACAGAATTTGCAAATCGGGCAATCGAAGCTCAAAATTAAATGGATATCGAATATTGACGATATGCCTTTACTAACACAAAATTTATGGAATCATTACTGTTGAATACATTTGGCTGGAGAAAAAAAATTCCAGAAGAAATTAGAACCCCCACACTTATTGCTCTTTCGCATTACCCAGAGCTTAAGGGTACCAAAATAGAGTTTCGATTTGCTCAAAATAAAAGCAAGTCAGTTATGAGCGCTCGGCCGTCTTTCCGTTCTGTGTTTAGCATTTTAGAAGAGCGTACTTATGTAATTTACGTAAGAAGAAGATTTAACATTGATGGCAAGCTAATGCAAATTGAAGAGCTTCCTCAAACCATTTTGGTGGGCTGGATTGGCCATGAACTTGGTCATATTATGGACTATAAAGATCGTTCGGTGCTTTCCCTTTTGGGTTTTGGGCTTGGTTATCTTATTCTAGGTAAATATATACGAGCAGCGGAAAGAAGGGCAGACGAATTTGCTGTTCGACACGGTTTAAGGGCCGAAATATTAGAAACTAAGAACTTTATTCTTAACAATACACACTTACCTGAGCGCTACAAGAATAAGATCAAAAGGCTCTATCTATCGCCAGAAGAAATTATGGAAATAGTGAATACTGATGAGAAGGAAATTCCTAAAAAATTAGCTGCGGTTTGATGAAATAAACTTTAAAAAACCTTTCATTTCGCTCTCCCCCATCATTTGAGGGATCTTAATTTGCCCTCCTTTTTTCTTGGTCTGTTCTGCCCAATCATAAAAGACCTCAGGAGCTATCAGTTTAACCTTAACACCCTTCAAAGCTTTACTTCTGGCTACTCCGTAGTTTTTATTTGCAGCCTTCAAAGCATCATCTAAGGCCTTGGCTAAAGCTTCTTCTTTTAAATTAGAACCCTCTTCTGTTCCAATTACCCATTGGTGATAGAACTCTCCATCGTATTTAACAGCTGCTACCGTAAACTCTGAAATTGATGCGTCAAACTCTTCTTCAAGCTTGTGTATGGCATCGGTCATTTTATTTACTGAAAGTTGCGAACCTACTACATTCAGAAAAAACTTTGTCCGACCTGTAATCTTAATTTCAGCCTTTTCTTTATTGGTAAACTTTACTGTATCACCAATGCTATATCGCCAAGCACCACTTACTGTAGAAATGAGCATTGCATATTCATTTCCCTCTTCTACTTGAGCCAAGCTAAGGGCAGGCGCATCTTCTAAGGGCGCTCCTTTGTCATCAAAGTATTCGGGCTGAAAAGGAATAAACTCAAAGTAAATTCCGCCATCATATGCTAACTGCATCGACATATCTTCATTAGGATTTACTTGAAGTGCAATAAAGCCTTCTGAAGCCAAATAGGTATCTAAATAGAGCAATGGATGATCCAGTAACTTTTCAAAGCTTTCTTTGTGTGGCTCAAATGGGACTCCTCCCGTAGTAAATACAGAAAGTGAGGGCCATATTTCATGAATGTTTTTGAGATTATTATGCTCAATTACTTTCTTAAGCATAAGCTCAATCCAAGAGGGGATTCCAGAAAGTGCTCCAATATCCCAATCTGGTGCTTGTTCGGCAATACGTTGTACACGTTCATTCCAGTCTTGAATCTTGGCTATTTCTTCTCCGGGTTTATAGTAGCCCTTGAACCAAAACGGAATATTGCTGGCACTTATTCCACTAATTTCTCCCTCAAAATGGCCTTCTTTTTCTTCAAGCTCGGTACTACTGCCCAGCATGAGTATTCCTTTTTGAAAAAACTCATCGGGCAAGTCATATCCAGAAAGGCTCATAACCTGCTTAAGCCCCGTGGCTCGAATTGCTTCGATCATTTCATTTGTAACGGGAATGCGTTTGCTTTCTGCTCCAGTTGTTCCAGAACTAAGTGCAAAATACTCGGATCTACCAGGCCATGTAACATCGGGAATTCCCTCCACAGTCTTATGCCACCATTCCCCAAACATTCTATCATAGTCAAAACATGGAATAGACACTCTGAATGACTTAGTAAGGTCTTCCGATTTCAGTATTTCATTGAACTGATATCTTTTACCAAAATCAGTGTCCTTAGCCTTTTCAAGAAGGTTTTTTAACACTTCGGCTTGCGCCTCAATTGGGTTTTTATCTTCCTCAAAAATTTCGTTGGCGACATCAATTGATTTCTTAATTAGCTTTCCTAGTAGTGGCATTTGGCTCATTTAAACGATTAATGAACTGATGATTGCAAGAGTTTTGCCATTATTCAAACTGATTGGCTTTAAATAAAAGAAGCCACCCGTATGGTGGCTTCGTAGATTGACTACACCTCAACCAAATAGTCGTCTACCGAAATTTTTAATATTGATAATATAATATTACCAATTCAACATAATAATAAATAATTAAATTTATAAAAAAATTCTTACGATTTCTTTACATAAATCATATTACTCTAAAGTTAGTCTCTTAAAGTTTCTTTGTAAATAGACCTTTAGGTCTAACTTAAGCCACTGCTTAAAAGCAAAACTGCTAACAGAGAACCCCAATAGGATTCTCTGTTTTAAGCAGCTCAAACAAGAACACCCACATCCTGAATTTGAACAGATATAGCCCTAAGACTATTCTTTTTCAAATCTAAATGCTTTATAGCCCGTGGTAAATAGACCTCATGGTCTAAATTCAATTTTTGAAAGAATGATTCTGTACCTATATGTAATTATCACTCTAGTGATATTAAATCTTTAATTGATTTTTATTTTGAAGTACCCAGTTTAACAGAGAGTGTGTAGTTCGTGGTAGTTTAAGTTTTACACAGATATTATGTCGATGATTTTTGATGGTACTCCCACTTAAATCAAACATTGAAGCCATTTTTTTTGAAGTACATCCATTCGCAATTTCTTTTAAAATTATCTTCTCCATTGGAGTAAACTCTGGGAGTTTCTTTGTTTCAGTTTTGCTGGTTTCCACCAATGGTTTATAATTCTTGAAGGCCGAGTATAATGTGGTTTCTAACGAGAAAAACTCATATGGTTTGATTAAAAAGGCAAATGGGCTAGTGGCTTTTACCTGACTAATGGATGCATTATCTATAGAGCCAGAAAGGTAAATGAATGGAATGTTAGAGTTCTGTTTGATATACCTGGCAACGTCAATTCCTGAGCGCTCTCCTTCTATATGAATATCAAGGGTAACAAGGTCTGGGGAGTAGGTTTTAAAATAGGAAATTGCTTCGTCATAAGATCTTGCAACAGGGCAAGTTTCATAGCCAGATGACTGAAGCGACTCGCAAAGACACTCTGCAACTTCTAAATTATCTTCAACAACTAGTATTCTTTTCTGTTTCAAAATAAGTTCGTCTAATCAACAATCATTAATGATGAAAGTTGGTATGATAAAACTACACTTACATTTAAAATCAGTAAATAGACCTTTAGGTCTAAATTGGTCAGCCAAGAATGAGATTTACCAGATCAACAAGCTCTTGATTAACAAATGGTTTGACAAGATAAGCTGTAGGCTGAGTTAGCTCTGCTTGATGCCTAATTAGTTTACTACCCAAAACGGTGATATAAACAATTGGCGTATTAAAACGAGAGCGAACCCATGCAGCAAATTCAATCCCCGTCTTCTTTCCTTGAAGACGAATATCAATAATTACTAAGTCTGGTTGGTGTGTATTGTATGATTCTATGGCGCTATTAAAGTCAAAGACGGGCTCGAGTGGACAAAATCCTATACTGGCTACAGTCATAGCAATATCATCGGCAATGATTACTTCATTTTCAACGACAAGCACTTTTTTAATTGCCGACAGGGTTTCTGTTCCGACCATAACCGCAAATCTATTGCTAAGCAACAGATAGGTAAATAGACCACAAGGTTTATATTATTCTGAGAGAACTTTCTTTACTGATTTACAAACTCACTTTGAGTAAAGTGAATTTTAAAAATTGCTCCATCCTTATATTCGTATTCGTAATGACCATGAAGCTGAAGTGCCAATCGACCAATGAGCCAAATACCTGTGCTTTTGGCGGTTTTCACATCAAAGTTTGCTGGTAATCCAGGACCATTATCTTTAAAGGTCAATACATTCTTTCCATTTTCTTCCTTAAGGTCAACCTGTATTTTTAGCAAACCATTTGGCTGAGAGGCGTATTTAAAGGCATTTGTAACTAACTCGTTTGCAATAAGACCCATCGGAACCATATTATCAATATCTAAGGTGTAGTTAGGGTCAATGTCCATTTTTACCTCCGAGGTTTGGCCTTCAAAGGATTTCTGAATTTCATTGATAAGGTTTTGCAGGTATTCGGCTAAATGTATAGTCAAGCCTTCATTGTCGTAAAGCTGGCTATGGATCAATGCCATTGATTTTACTCTGCTTTTACCTTCTGAAATAAGTGCTTTTGTAGCTTGGTCGTCTACACCTTTAGCTTGTAGTTCAAGTAGGCTAGAAAGGATTTGAAAGTTATTTTTTACTCTATGATGAATTTCGGTCAGAAGAAGTTCTTTTTGATGTAGCTCGTTTTCTACTTGGTCGCTTTTAACCTTAAGTAATTCGGCTAGCTTCTTTTGTCGGATAAACCCATAATAAATGATAACGGCCACTATAAGAATAGCTACCCCCACAATAATGACCATAAGTTTTGAACGCTTTTGGAGCGTAGTCTCATACCGAGACTGTAAAAGCTTTTCTTCATTCTTTAAACTATCTGTGATCTGCTTCTGACGAAAATCATACGATAACTCGAGCTCTTTTACTTCTCTAATTTTCGCTTCACTAAATAATGAATCTCTTAAGGCCACATAAAAATTAAGGTACTTATAAGCATTCGTATAGTCTTTTTGCTGGCGGTAAACATCATTCAAAATCCACGCGATGTCCATCTGATCTTTCTTCTTACCAAGTTGTTCCCAAATATTATAGCCTTTTATAAAATAGGGTAATGCTTTTAGGTCGTTGCCTACATTACTCCAGTAAGAACCCTGAGCTACACTTACTAATCCTGTAAAATCTGGCTTGTTGATTTCGGGTAGTAAAATTTCTATTTGCTCCAAATAGTATCTGGTACTGTCATATTGCTCAGCATCTCGATACGTATCAGCTAAATGTTTGTAGGCAAAAGCTTTACCATAGGTGAAATTTGCACGTTTGGCATATTCTACTGATTGCTTAATTACTTCTTTTCTTCTGTCAAAAGAAACACAATTGCAGAGTGAGTAAACACTAGCCAAGTTGTTAGACCAAACATTTAGTCGTCTATTATCTCCCTCGGGCTTTAGTATCTCAATAATTTGATTGATCCGCTCGGCACTTTTATCATATTCACTCAAGGAGTAATATATAAATGACTCTCGATTGAGAATATCAATAATTACGGATTTATTATCGGGAGTGCTTTCAGCTAGAATCTTACTCTTGTTCAGCTCTTGGAGTGATTGAGAGAAAAGGGATAAGTGATTGTAAACTGAAGAAAGCAACAGTCTTGCCTTAATAAGAGAAACTGTATCATGAGCAACTTCCGCCAAAGTCAATAACCTCTGTGCAAAATATTTTGTACTGTCATAGTCGTTTTGTAGCTGTTTTGCATAGGCAACTCTATAGGTTGCTTCAGCCATGTTAGCAGTGTCACCTTGATCTGTATATATATCTAGAGCTCTTTGTGCATGTGTTTGCATTTCTAAGCCATCGAAACTCGATACCAAAGCTAGCTTGTATTCAATATCTGCCACTCTCCGGAAGTCCTCTAATTGCTCTGCCAGTATGATTTGTGCAGAATACAGCTGAACTAGACTGTCTTCAGATTTAGTTTCACTAACAATCAGTTCTAGGCTGTCAAGTTTTTTCTTTAAGTTATCTTGAGCAATGGGCTTAAATGGGAGCAGTATTAAAACTCCAATAATGGCTACATATCTAAGTACTAAATGGCAGAAGTAGTGAGGGGTCATGGCCATTAAATATACTGATTATTCTCCATTACCCATTTAAGAAGCGAGTGGGTTCCAGATGGCAAGTCGAGCTTGACACATATATTATGACGATGATTTTTGACTGTGCTCTCGCTAATAAACAATTGTTCTGCAATTTCTTTTGTAGAGAGGTTTTCAGATATTTTTCGGATCACTACCTTCTCCATTGCTGTAAGATCAGGAATTTTTCTGTCGATATTTACTCTTGTTTCTGAATAGCGTCTTTGGTTGTTAAAGGCAATTTCAATCGCTGTCATTACATCTTTGGCACCATATGGCTTAACCAAATAAGCGTATGGCATGGTGTTTTTTGCCAGTTCCAAAGTTTTAGCATCGGTATGCGAAGACAGGTAAATGAAAGGAATATTTAAATGCTCTTGAATGTACTCTGCTACGTCCATCCCAGTTTTTCTTCCGCCTAAGTTAATGTCCAAAATGGCTAGATCTATTGGCTCATTACCCAGTACTTCTATGGCTTGTTTATAAGAAAGGGCAGGTTCCATCGCTTCATAGCCAAGTTTGTTCAAAGTATTGCAAAGGTCGTCTGCAATAATCACCTCGTCATCTACAACCAAAATCCTTTTCTTCATGGTTATTTAATCAACAAGTATTACTTCTTTCTCCATATTATAAGCACAAAATATATAGGTATCATTCAGAACTGCTCAAGTTAACTATTCTAACCGCTCCATAATTGAGATCAAGTATTATTTAATGCCTTCTCAAAACAAAACAGAGAGATGGAATATTCATTGAGAAACAACCGAATATGCTCACAAAACCTAAAGTAAAGTTTTGGTAGTGATACATTTATGATTGTAAGGTCAGTTTTAAAGCTAGCACATAAAAAAAGCGACTACCTTATCTGATAGCCGCTTTTTCTAAAATTTTACTTGAATGGTTTATCCGTTCATAGAAATCAAGAACTCTTCGTTGTCTTTTGTTCCTTTCATTCTGTCTAATAAGAATTCCATGGCTTCGATTGAGTTCATGTCCGACATGAATTTTCTCAAAATCCAAACACGTTGTAATTCCTCTTTGCTCATCAATAGATCTTCTCTTCTTGTACCAGAAGCAGGAACATCGATAGCAGGGTAAACACGCTTGTTGGCCAACTTTCTATCCAGTTGTAGTTCCATGTTACCCGTACCTTTGAATTCTTCAAAGATTACTTCGTCCATTTTAGAACCAGTTTCGATTAGAGCAGTAGCGATAATTGAAAGCGAACCTCCGTTCTCTACATTTCTAGCAGCACCAAAGAATCTTTTCGGTCTGTGGAGTGCATTGGCATCAACACCACCAGAAAGAATTTTACCTGAAGAAGGTACAACGGTGTTATAAGCTCTGGCCAAACGCGTAATTGAATCCAAAAGGATAACTACGTCATGACCACACTCTACCATTCTTTTTGCTTTTTCTAACACAATGTTAGAAACCTTCACGTGCCTGTCGGCCTGCTCATCGAAAGTAGAAGATACTACCTCAGCTTTTACGCTTCTGGCCATATCCGTAACCTCTTCAGGTCTTTCATCAATCAATAAAATGATCAGATAAATTTCAGGGTGGTTCTCAGCAATCGCGTTAGCAATTTCTTTTAACAAAACAGTTTTACCTGTTTTAGGTTGCGCCACAATCATACCTCTTTGTCCCTTACCAATTGGAGCAAACATGTCCAAAATTCGGGTTGAAGTAAGGCTTGGCTTAGTACTTAAATTGATTTTCTCTTCAGGGAAAAGAGGAGTTAAGTATTCGAAAGGAACTCTATCACGAATTTCCTCAGTAGTCTTTCCATTTACAGACTCTACTCTTAATAGAGCGAAATATTTTTCACCTTCTTTCGGAGGTCTGATTTGGCCTTTTACGGTATCTCCTGTTTTTAAACCAAACAATTTGATTTGAGAAGGCGATACATAAATATCGTCTGGGCTAGCCAAGTAGTTGTAATCTGAAGATCTTAAGAAGCCGTAGCCATCTTGCATAATCTCCAAAACACCTTCGCTTTCAATTAAGCCGTCAAAATCCTTGATGCTCTGATTGTACTGCTGTTTGTTATTTTTTCTATTGTCTCTTCGGTCACCGTTTTCTCTTCGGTCGTTATTTCTTCTTTCTGGCTTTGCATCTCTAGCTTCGCCTTCTTGTTGCTCACCTTTTTCTTCTTGCTCACCACCTTCATTCTCTGAAGATTTTGGTTGAGCATCTTTATTTCTATCAGGACGTGGTCTTGGACGAGGTTTTTCCGCTTTCGCTTCATCATTCGCTTCCCCCGTGTTTTCAGACTTCTTAGGAGCCTCTTCTTTCTTCACATCAGTTACGTTTTCACGCACCACTCTTTTTTGAGGTCTTTCAGCTCTCTCAGGTCTTTCTTTTTTCTCTTTAGGAGCTTCAGACTTAACCTCTTCTGTTTTTGTAGTGGATTTTTTCGGCAACGCCTCATCTGGGGTTCTGGCCTGCTGATCGAGAATAGCGTAAATAATTTCTTGTTTTGCGAGCTTTTTGTAGTTCTTCAAGCTCATCGCTTCTGCAATTTCTTTCAATTCTGAAAGCAGCATTAGCTTCAATTCTTCAATGGTGTACATAGATTTATACTTTGGGGAATCCCTTATCCGAATGGGTGGGAGTTAATTAAAATTAATGAAATAATTATTTGAGTAATTCAAGAGATGATGTGCAGAAAAAGATCACTCTCATCCTAGGAACATGCAATTATAGAGCATCTCTTGCTACTTATCAAACATTGAACGGTAATTTTCACAAAAAGGATATACTTAGCAGGTTTCGCACCCGCTTTTTTAGAGGAATTGATTTACTTTGCCACCGTAAACGAATAATTAAGTCATGCTGCAAATCAGCCAGATAGTAACGGAAAAAGAAAGGGTAATAGAGGGATTGAAAAAACGCAATTTCCCCAATGTTGAACAAGTTTTGGATCAAGCCATTGCGCTTGACGACAAACGTAAATCGTCTCAACAAAACCTAGATTCCAATTTGGCAGAGGCTAATGCACTTGCTAAAGAAATTGGCGGCTTAATGAAAGCTGGAAAACGCGAAGAAGCCGAGGCCATTAAAGGTAAAACTGCCGACCTAAAAGCGGCCAGCAAAGAACTAGCAGAGGTGAAAGATCAGGTAGAAAAAGAGCTTTTGGCTCTATTATATACCATTCCTAATGTGCCACATTCTTCAGTACCAGCAGGAAACTCAGAGGAACATAACGAAGTTCTGGACACGGTAGGAACCGCTCCAAAGCTACACGATAAAGCTGTACCGCATTGGGACTTAATTAAACAATACGACATTGTTGATTTTGAACTGGGCATTAAAATTACGGGTGCGGGTTTCCCTGTATATAAAGGAAAAGGAGCTCGTTTACAGCGCTCTTTGGTGAACTTCTTTTTAGATGAAGCCGTAAGCGCTGGTTATTCTGAAGTGCAGCCTCCAATAATGGTAAATGAAGCCTCTGGTTATGCCACAGGTCAATTACCAGACAAAGAGGGACAAATGTATCATGTAGGAAATGAGAACTTATATCTGATTCCTACTGCCGAAGTGCCTATTACCAACTTATATAGAGATGTAATTGTAAATGAAGATCAACTGCCAATTAAGCATACTGGTTTTACACCTTGTTTTAGAAGAGAGGCCGGAAGCTGGGGTGCTCACGTTCGTGGGTTGAACAGGCTCCATCAATTCGACAAAGTTGAGTTGGTACAAGTATGTAAACCTGAAGACTCTTACAAAGCGCTTGACGAAATGTGCAAACATGTTGCTGGCTTGTTAGAAAAACTTGGTTTACAATACCGAATTTTAAGACTTTGCGGTGGAGATATTGGTTTCACTTCTGCTCTTACCTTCGATTTTGAAGTATATTCTGCTGCACAAGAAAAGTGGTTAGAAGTAAGTTCAGTAAGTAATTTTGAGACTTTTCAGGCCAACCGTTTAAAGTTGAGGTATAAGGATGAAGACAAGAAAACTCAGCTTTTACATACATTAAACGGAAGTGCCCTAGCACTGCCAAGAATAATAGCTGCCATTTTAGAGAACAACCAAACTCCAGATGGTATCAATATTCCAGAAGTACTTGTGCCATATACTGGCTTCGGTAAAATTTAATTTGAATGCAATGGGGCTTAGGCCCCATTTCTTTTACATACCACCATGAGCATTACCATCAGAAAAGGAACAGCAAAAGATTTAACCCAAGTTTTTGAATTGGTTAAAGAATTAGCAGAATACGAAAAGGCACTTCACGAAGTAGAAAATTCTGTAGAAAGAATGACAGAAGATGCCTTTGGCGAAAAACCCATTTTTGAATTCTTCGTGGCCGAAGCAGATGGTAAGATTGAGGGCACAGCCATCTTTTATTACCGTTATTCTACTTGGAAAGGCAAAGCTATATTTCTTGAAGACTTGGTGGTGAGAAAAGAAAAAAGAGGAGCAGGTATAGGTAAAAAGCTTTTAGACGCTATTGTTCAAGAAGCCAAGGATGTAGATGCCCGTCAAGTAATGTGGCAAGTGCTCGACTGGAACGAACCCGCCATTAACTTCTACAAAAAACTAGGCACTGACTTAGACGAAGGATGGATCAATTGCAAGCTAGAGTTGAAGCAGATTCAGGAATATAAGATGGGTTAGATGAAGTGATTCTGCCCTTTCTAGTTAAAAAACGCCTTCAGCTCAAACATAAGATCAATATCGGTTAGCACACTTTTTATCTTTTGCTCTTTCCCCTCTTTTTGAAGTAGATAGCCACAATCAGTACTTAATGTATCTCTTATGACTTCGATTTTGAGCTCCTTCAAGGTTTCATTATTGTTCTCTAATGATAACTCTAAGTCTTGAATAGAATCTACACTTTCACAACCCAAAAGAGCAATAACCTCATAGCTATGATCTGGTTTTGAGCACCCCAATAGAAGCAAGGCGATAAAAACAAATTTCAGTTTTACATTAACCCTCATGTCACTAATCACTCCACCTCCTGAAGCAAAGTTCTAAAAGCAGCGAATTTACCAGGAAAGGCTTCTCCTGCTTTTTGCTGAAGTCCAGGGGCGTGTTGACCAAGGTAAGCTTGTAATTTGCTATGATCTTCCGCAAAATATTGAATGCTGTAAGACGAAGACTCCTCTTCTTCTCTCATCACTTTAAAAAATTTATACTCAACAAAAGCACCTGTAGCCATTACTTCAGGAATATGAATATCGCGCATCCACACTTTCCAATCTTCCTCTACAGTTTTTTCAATTGCTACGGTAACGTTGTATAAGATCATAAATATTAGTTTTACTGCAAATCTAAAACAATCTGCTTGAACCCTAAAACAATAAGCGGTTCATCAGGTTTTTCAAAATCATGTTAAAACAACTTCTCTCTACAGGTCGCCAAAATCAACGTATTGCTTTTTTTCTATTAATAGCCATGCACACTGCTGGGGTGCTAGGTTTATATTTTGAAGAAAGTAGAGCACTTTTTCAGTCGCTTACACCTTTTAACCTACTGCTTACAGCTGCCATTATTTTTCACTTTGAAGAAGGTAAGAATATCAAATACTTCATCTTCATTATTTTCACCTTTCTATTCGGTTTTTTTATTGAAGTAGCAGGCGTTAAAACAGGAGCAATCTTTGGCGAATACGCTTATGGCCCAACTTTAGGCTTTAAACTTTTTGATGTACCCCTTATTATTGGGCTTAACTGGGCCATACTAATTTACATTACGGGAATTTTCAGTAACAAGCTATCCAGTAGCCTTTGGCTGCGCTGTACTCTTGGAGCAGCAATGATGGTGGTAATCGACCTATTAATTGAGCCTGTAGCTATACGTTTTGACTTTTGGCAGTGGGCAGGTTCAATCATTCCCGTTCAAAATTACCTAAGTTGGTTTTTAGTGGCTTTTCTGCTCCATTTCATTTTTCAAAAACTAGACTTTTCCAAAAACAATCCGCTTGCAATAAAGCTTCTTATTATAGAAGTAGCTTTTTTCGTAAGTCTTAACCTAATTTAAAATTCTGTTGAACAAAGCATCAAACATTGAGTTATGCCGCTAATGATTAAAGCTATGTTGTGGTTATTGGCTGGTTTCATTTTAATGGAAGCTTTCTCATGGTGGATTCACAAGTATATTATGCATGGGGTTTTATGGAAAATTCACAAAACCCATCATCAACACACAAAAGGCTATTTCGAATTAAACGACCTTTTCACACTCATTTTTGGAGGTACAGCCGTAGTGCTCATCTTCTTAGGAGTTGAAAATTTGGATTACAGGTTTTGGTTAGGTTGTGGAATCAGTTTGTATGGAGTACTGTACTTTATTTTACATGATGTGCTCATACACAAGCGACTGAATTTACTAGGAAGACCAAAGTCGAAATATTTAAGAGCTATTGCAAAGGCACATAGGGCACATCATAAATCGAAAGAAAAAGAAGACGGAGAATCTTTCGGGCTTTTTATGATCCCCAAAAAGTATTTTAAAGAAGGAGATATTTAGGTGGCGAATTATTCAATTAAAGATTTAGAACAACTGTCGGGTATTAAGGCGCATACCTTAAGAATCTGGGAACAACGCTATGACCTAATCAACCCAAAGCGCACAGAGACTAACATTCGGTTCTACGACCAAGATGATTTAAAGCTAGTGCTGAATGTGTCATTACTGAAAGACAATGGCGTTAAAATATCTAAGATTGCTGAAATGACACGTGAGGAGCTGAATGAAGCTATTCTCAATATTTCAGAAGAAAACACCAGTTTTGCCGATCAAATTTATGCACTTACCCTCTGCATGATTGATTTAGACGAACAGGGTTTCGAAAAAATAATTGGTTCGAGCACCCTTAAATATGGATTTGAACGAACCATGATGGGTCTGGTCATTCCATTCCTATCTAAAATAGGAGTGATGTGGCTTACAGACTCTATAAATCCAGCCCAAGAACACTTCATCAGTCATCTGATTCGCCAGAAAATTATGGTGGCCATAGATGGTGAACCAGCCAATACAAACAGCTCTGCTAAAAAATATATGCTCTTTTTACCCGAGGGCGAACTTCACGAACTAATCTTGCTTTTTGCTAATTATCTCATCAAGTCCAGAGAAGGGAAAGTAATTTACTTGGGGCAAACATTACCGCTTGATGACTTAAAAATGGCTTATGAGTTATATGAGCCCGAATATCTTATCACCGTGCTTACAGGCAAGCCGGAAGGCCTAGGTGTTACCCAATATCTTGAAAATCTCTCCACCATTTTTCCTAAATCAGAAATTCTTGTGAGCGGTAGACAAGTGGTAGGACAAGACCTTGAATTGCCTGAGAACGTTCTGTGTATGGCTAGCCTAAATGACCTTATCAACTTTGTGGAAGAAAATTCCACACCCTCCACCCCATAGGAGTAATATTCTCCACAACCCAAATCACTTTTAAAAATAGTTCTCTTTCTATCAGAATTATTCTTAAATTAAATAAGCCAACTCAAAACACTTCTTTACTATCTCTCAGAGCATTTATCGCTGCTTTTGAACGACCCTATGTCTAAATGTTAAACTTTATTTAACATCTGTTTTCAAAAGCTTCATGATTTTTGTTTGAATTTTGTTTAACGTTTAACCATATTTGTTCAACAAAACTAAATTACCATGACAGTTCTTGAATACAACCATGAGATCGGGCTTATGACAAAGTCATTAAAACCCTTCGCATTAAAACTTACTCGAGACTCAGAAGATGCGAATGATCTACTACAAGAAACCTTGATGAAGGCTTATAAGAATAGAGAAAAATTTTCAGAAGGAACAAACCTCAAGGCATGGTTATATACCATCATGAAAAACACCTTCATTACCAATTATCAAAGAATGATGAGAAGGGGTACTTTTATTGACACCACCGACAATCTTCACTTCATTAATACCTCAGGCAGTAGAGTTGAAAACAATGCCTATAGCGAGTTTGCTCTAACAGATATAAACAACTCCATCGATCAGCTTGATGATGTTTATAAAACGCCTTTTATGATGTATTTCAGAGGATTTAAATACCAAGAGATTGCCGATAGAGAGCAAATTCCGATCGGAACTGTGAAAAATAGAATTCACATTGCCAGAAAACTTTTGAAAGATAAATTAAGGACATATAAAACACGTTAGTTAAATAGCCTCTATGAAAAAAGGCGAAGTGGTAGTTATAGGTGCTGGTTTTGCAGGTTTTTCTGCAGCCATTTGCCTGGCCAATAAAGGCTTTAACGTTAAGATATTAGAAAAGAACCCTACCATAGGAGGACGAGCCCGACAGTTTACTGATTCGGGCTTTACTTTTGACATGGGGCCAAGCTGGTATTGGATGCCCGATGTTTTCGAGTCGTTTTTCAATCAATTCGGAAAAACTACAGCCGACTATTACGAACTCATTCGGCTCGACCCTTCCTATCAGGTCATTCATGGCAAGAATGATTACATGCCGATTCCAGCAAACATGCATGAACTCGAACGGCTATTCGATTCGATTGAACTTGGTGCTGGAGAGCAACTTCGAAAATTCCTTAAAATAGCCGAGTACAAATATGAAGTCGGTATCAACAAGTTTGTTTACAAACCCAGCCGTTCCATTCTTGAATTTGCGAACCCAAAACTGGCCGTTGATGCAGTGAGGCTTCAAATATTTCAGTCCATGGCCAAACATGTTCGCAAGTTCTTTAAGAATGAAAGACTTATACAACTTATGGAGTTCCCTGTGCTCTTTTTAGGTGCATTGCCCGAAAACACTCCCGCTATGTATAGCTTAATGAACTATGCCGATATGGCTTTGGGTACTTGGTATCCGAAAGGCGGCATGTTTAAAATTATAGAAGCACTAGAAAGTTTGGCGAAAGAAAAAGGGGTTGAAATATTAACAGACCACGAAGTAAGCTCTATTAATTATTCAGGGAAAAGAGCCACAAGTGTAAGCACAAACCATGGTGATTTTAAAACGAATGTTGTAGTAGCAGGTGCCGACTACCATCATGTGGATAGCATGCTGCTCGATAGCGAAACCAGAAATTATGATGAGACTTATTGGGACAAACGCGTAATGGCGCCAAGTTCACTGTTATACTATGTGGGTGTGAACAAAAAACTAGAAGGGCTCCTTCATCACAACCTGTTTTTTGATACAGATTTTGCCCCGCACGCTCATAACATTTACACTGAACCAAAATGGCCAGAAAAGCCGCTTTTTTATGTTTCGGCTCCCTCAAAAACAGATAATACAGTGGCCCCAGAAGGCTGTGAAAACATTTTTATGCTTATTCCTGTAGCTCCTGGCTTAGATGACACCGAAGACATACGAGCCCACTATTTCGACCTAATGTTAGAGCGGATGAAGGATAGAATGGGCCTTGATTTCAAAGAAAATATAGTATTCAAGCGATCTTTTGCACACAAAGACTTCGTAAATGATTACAATGCTTTTAAAGGTAATGCATATGGTTTGGCCAATACTTTAAACCAAACCGCAATTTTAAAACCGCAGTTGGCAAACAAAAAGTTAAACAATCTGTTTTACACCGGCCAACTAACAGTTCCTGGCCCCGGAGTACCGCCCAGCCTGATTTCGGGACAAGTAGTGGCAAAAGAAATTATAAAGGACTTCGGTTAAGGTGTCAATGAATTATGTAATTTGAATTAATGGAATTATTTGATCAAACCACAATGGAGTGTAGCAAGCTGATTACCCAGCGATACAGTACCTCTTTTACTCTTGGGATTAAAACCCTTGACAAAAAATTCCACATGCCTGTTTATGCCATTTATGGTTTTGTGCGCTATGCAGACGAGATCGTAGATACATTTCACAACTACGATAAAAAATCACTTCTTCAGAATTTTAAAAAAGAGACTTATAAGGCGATTGAAGATGGCGTAAGTTTCAACCCTGTTTTGAACTCCTTTCAGCTTGTGGTGAACCAATACAAAATTGATCACAGTTTAATTGAGGCGTTTTTACATAGTATGGAGTTAGACTTAGAAGAAACTACCTACGACCAAACTGGCTATAATGAATACATATATGGCTCTGCTGAAGTGGTTGGGTTAATGTGTTTGAAAGTTTTTTGTGAAAACAATCAAACCTTATATGATTCTCTAGTAGCTCCTGCAAAAAAACTAGGGGCAGCTTTTCAAAAAGTAAATTTCATCAGAGACATTAAAAGCGACTATGAAGAAAGAGGAAGAGTTTATTTTCCGGGAGTTGACTTTAATGAGTTCACCAAGCTGACAAAAGATGAGATTGAAGCAGATATTCAAAAAGATTTTGATGACGCGCTCGAAGGCATTTTAAGTTTACCAAAGGGCGCCAAACTAGGCGTGTATCTGGCCTACCGATATTACTTAAAGCTTTTCAGAAAAATAAAAAGATTACCAGCTTCGCGCATAAAGCAAGAAAGAATACGGATTAAGGACAGCATGAAGATGCGAATTCTTCTGATGACCTACTTTCAGCATAGAATTAACATGTTCTAAATCCGACCTCCTTAAAAAAACGTATAAATATCACAAGTTTAAAAACAATATAGTTAAACACTGGTTTGTGATCGCATGTTTGACCTAACTGTAGAAATCGACCCTAATTCAGGTTTTTGCTTCGGAGTAGTTTATGCTATTGAAATGGCTGAAGACATTTTGGACGAAACAGGTATGCTTTATTGTTTGGGCGACATTGTACACAATGACGAAGAGGTAAGGCGATTGGAATCAAAGGGGTTGAAGATTATTAATCACGAAGAATTTAAGCATATCAAAAATGCATCTGTATTAATTCGAGCCCATGGCGAACCTCCTTCAACTTACCAGTTGGCGCTAGAAAACAACATTGAACTGATTGATGCTTCGTGCCCAGTAGTTTTAAAACTTCAGAATAGAATTAAAAACTCATTTGATAAGGAAGAAAAGATTTACATCTATGGCAAACATGGCCATGCAGAAGTAGTAGGGCTTTTGGGTCAAACAAATGAAGAAGCTATAGTTTTCCAAAACCTAGAAGAACTTGATTTGGCTACTATGCCTAAAGAAATAACCCTCTACAGCCAAACCACAAAAAGCACCGATAGCTTTTATGAAATCAATAAAGTATTGGCTGAAAACGGAATTAGGGTGAACACAAATGATACGATTTGCCGCCAAGTGTCTAATAGAGATAAAGAGCTTAGGGATTTTGCCAAAAACTACGATAGAATTGTGTTTGTAAGCGGCACAAAATCTTCAAACGGAAAGGTGCTTTATAATGTATGTTTAGACCAAAACCCAAACACCTACTTTGTTTCTTCGGTTGCCGATTTGAAAGCAGAATGGTTTAGTAAAAATGAGCGTGTTGGAATTTGTGGAGCTACCTCCACCCCAATGTGGCTCATGCAAGAGGTTCAGCAACACTTGCAACATCTCTAACTGAATATTCCTTTCTTTGTAGTATGAATAGCATCAAGAATCATTTTGGAGTGATTATCGCGCTAATCATTATTATGGCTTGGGCTGTCTGTCTTGTATTCGCCCTAAATTTAAATATTAACTTTTCCTCCCCATTTACCTACTTATTAGTCTTTCTTCAAATGCATTTATATACGGGGCTTTTCATTACCGCTCACGATGGCATGCATGGTACGATTTCTAAGAATAGACAAACCAATAAGCTAATAGGCACTATAAGTGCTTTACTTTTTAGCTTCAACTTCTATCATAAGCTTTTCCCCAAACACCATGAACATCATCGATACGTAACTACAGATAAAGACCCTGATTATCATCATGGAAGCTTTTTCCCTTGGTACTTCAGCTTTCTCAAGCAGTACATCACTTGGCAGCAAATTGTATTAATGGCCATTAGCTTTAATGTGTTGAAACTTTATTTTCCGGTAGAAAACCTGATTCTTTTCTGGATGTTACCTGCCGTACTTTCTACTTTTCAGCTTTTCTATTTCGGCACTTACCTACCCCATAAAGGCCATCACGCACCTGAAAACAAACACTTTTCGCGAAGCCAAAGTAAAAACCACCTATGGGCTTTTTTAAGCTGTTACTTCTTTGGTTACCACTATGAGCATCATGATTCCCCAGGAACACCTTGGTGGCAATTGTATAAAGTGAAGGGGAAGTTTAATCCAGACTTATAGAAAAAACAAAGGCCACATTCTCATGCGGCCTCAGTAATGTTACTAGCTTTTCTTAGTGCGTATCATCTGTATCAATAGCACCATCCACAATATTGATGGTTCGTTTGCCATAGGCGGCATTTTCTTTGGAATGTGTTACTTGAACAATCGTCATTCCTTCGCTATTTAGTTTTTGAAATAGCTTCATGATTTCTTCAGCTTGGTCGGAATGTAGATTACCAGTTGGCTCATCGGCCAATAGCAATTTGGGTTGCCCAATTAGCGCACGCGCTACACCTACCAACTGCTGCTGCCCACCTGAAAGCTGTTCTGGGAAAAGGTCTTTTTTCGCCACCATTTGGAAGCGATCAAGCATTTCAGCTACCAAGCTTTTTCTTTCTGCAGATTTTACTCCTTTATACAAAAGTGGTGTTTCTATATTTTCGTAAACCGTAAGTTCATCAATTAAGTGATAGGCTTGAAAAACGAATCCGATATGGTGTTTATGAAGTTCGGAGCGTTTTCGTTCTTTCATTTTATGGATAGGCTCATCCAAAAAGTAGTACTCACCCTGAGATGGCTCATCGAGCATTCCGATAATATTCATTACCGTAGATTTTCCTGCGCCACTAGGGCCCATTATGGTAACAAATTCGCCTTGCTTTATTTCTAGATCGATACCCTTTAGAATAAAGGTTCTTTGATATTTTGAATCGACAAATTTATCGACATCGTTTAGTTTAATCATTGCGGTTGATTTAGATTCTGACCTTTCTGCATTTACCAATTAACATGCCAAGGCCTAATTTATTCATACTAAGTAGTTAAGCAAAATAAACATCTTTAAATATGTTCATTACCGATCACATACGTTCGATTTTGACACTCAAATCAGTCAATTCGTAGCGCCTTTACAGGGTTAGACCTTGCTGCATTTAGGGTTTTATAGCTAACTGTTGTTAGCGCTATCAACAATGCACCTACTCCTGCTAAAATGAAAGTTATAGCTCCTACGTTTACTTTGAAAGCAAAGTTTTGAAGCCACCAATCTGATAGTAAATAGGCAGCTGGCGCAGCAATCAAAAACGCCAATAAAATCAAAACAATAAAATCTTTAGACAGCAAAAGAAGCACTTGGGCCACCGAAGCGCCCAACACTTTTCTTACTCCTATTTCTTTAATGCGCTGCTCAGTAGCAAAAGACGCTAGACCAAATAATCCAAGGCAAGCAATGATAACGGTGAGTATAGCAAAGAAAATTACCACTTGACTGAGTTGCTCTTCTGATTGATAAAGTTGATTTAAATCATCTTCTAAAAATGAATATTGAAAGGGTTGTTGAGGAGCAAACTGTTCCCAAGTAGTGCGGGCAAATTCAATGGATTCCGCCAATCTATCGGGTCTTACTTTGACATAAATAAAAAGGTTGGAACCGTACAAAGGCCCATACATGGTTGCTTCTGTTTTACGTTGTAGGGGCTCGAAGTTAACATCAGCTACCAAACCAATTACTCTTTTATTTACCCAGTTTTGCCCCTGACTAATTTGAATAATTTTACCAACGGGATCTTCAAGTATATTGAGCTCTCTGGCTGCTTGCTGATTTAACAAAATGCTCTGTGTAGAATCGGTTGGTATGCTTTTGTCGAAATCACGGCCTTTCAGAATTTCAATACCGAAGGTATTCATGTAATCGAAGTCTGTACTAATACCTGCCAGATTCAGCTTGCCTTCATCGTCTATCACAGTTTCAGACTTTATAAAAATAATGGGCCTTAAACCTCCTGGTTTACTCATAGAAGAGGTTACACTTTCTATGGAAGGGTTTTTCATCAATTCATTCTTGAAAGCGTTGAGTTGGGGTGTTACGGCATTTCGGGCATTTGAAATCACCAACATATCCTTCTTCTGAAACCCCAAGGACTTATTCTTCATATAAGTCAGCTGATTATAAACTGTATAAGTGCCTATCATCAGCATAATAGAAATGGCGAACTGAAAAATGACCAATCCTTTTCTTAAACTTCCTGAGCTGTTCATTCCTGGCGAAAGTTTGCCCTTGAGCACTACTACTGGTTTAAAGGACGAAAGAAAAAGGGCAGGATAAATTCCTGAACCGAAACCAATAAGCAGCACCACAGCTAGCAATACAATAATAACCTTAAGCTGAAATAGCATATCGATAGTTAGTGCTTTGCCTGTAAAATCTGCCATTAGGTTAATTGTAGCCCCAATAACAGCGATGGATAGTAAAGCTGAAATAATAGCTAATACCACAGACTCACCCATAAATTGAGCAACCAATTGCTTCTTATAGGCTCCAAGCACTTTTCTAACGCCTACCTCTTTTGCTCGTTTGGCAGATCGGGCGGTGGCCAAGTTCATATAATTGATTGCCGCTATTAAGAGGATGAAGATGGCAATGGCAGAAAAAACATAGACTACATCCGTACTCCCGTTAGGCTTCATTTCATTTCTCAAATTTGATTTCAGGTGAATGTCCGTCATAGCAACCAAAGTTGGGTTAACCATAATACTGTTACTTTCTTCTACATACTTCGCCTTCAAATCAAGCATTTTCTGAGCTACCAACTCTGCCGATTTTGGTGAGTTAAGCTTAATGTAGGTAAATGCCCCTCCTGCATTCCAGCTATTGAGGCTTGTAGGGTTGTTTGGGTTACGGAGCGTTTCTATAGAGAGTAATAAATCAAAATTCATATGTGAGTTGGCAGGCACATCGGCCATTACCCCGCTCACCAAATAGCGGGCATCATTGTTTCCCTTCAAGGTTAATATTTCTCCCACTACATCCTTTCTGCCAAAAAAACGCAAAGCAGACTTTTCTGTAAGCACTGCCATTAGTGGCTCATCCAATACCTCGGCTCGGTCTCCATGAATCAGTTCAAAATCAAAAAATTCGAAAAAGGTAGAGTCGGCATAAAAAGCACCTTCAACCGGATACAGCTCATTGCTTACTTCAAAAATTTGTTGTTGGCCATTCCCAGTTAATCGCGTAAAAGCTGTTACCTCTGGCACCTCAACTACCAATGAAGGACCAATGCCGCTTGGCCCATTTGGGTATTTGTATTCTCCACTACTTAGTAATAATGCATTATCTACTCTGTAAATAAGGTCAGAGTCTTTATGAAACCGATCGAAACTGAGTTCGTACTGAACGACCAAAAAAATAAAGAGAAAGCAGGTGATGCCCAGCGTTAAACCAAAAATGTTAATGCCCGAATAGCCAGGGTTTTTCAGAATACTTCTAACAGCTATTTTTAAGTAGTTTTTAATCATCTTGCTGACTTTAACAGTTAAGTAACTGAGTTTGAATATTCTTCTTGAAGTTACATTAAATGCCGACCATAGGCATGCCGCTCAAAAAATAATCCATTAGGATTGTTAACAAGCCCAAAATGTTTGATGATTTAAATCGACCCCTTGAGCAGTTAAAAAGTGTAGAAACTTGGAATATCTTGAGGGGGAAAGAACATCATAGCACACAAAAATGCCAAAATTGAGAGCACAAAGCCTATCATAAAGGTGGTATAGCACAATCTTAGAAGGCGATATTTTTTACCAAGTACTACTCCCAAAAAGTAAATGTCTTTGGTTAAGCTGCCATAAAGGTAGTCTCCATCTTTCATCATTTCGCGCATACCCCATTGGTAGCGGTCTAACTTCATTTTATGAAAGTTACCAAAGAAGAGGAGGTTGGTTTTTTTGTTTAAAACATCTTCATCTGTAAACACTCCTGAAGAAACGTTAGGCCTGGTAGCTAAAATTGCCAATACAATAGTGACCAAACAAACCACTATAAGCATCATAGTAGGAATAACCAAATTTGGGTACTCGTAAAGTTTTCTCACCAAAACAGAAACCACCACAGAAATAATAATGGTGTTTACTGAAATCATAATGTTGGCCTTGTTATCTGCCATTGCACTTAGTTCTAGGTGATTCTTAGAGGTAGTTCGAAACATCGTTTCAATTCCTCTTTCGGGCTTAAGTGCTACTTTGCCTTCTAGCTTTTCGATTTTCTCTTCGAGCTTCTTTATGTATTTATCGTCTTTGTTCGACACCTTAGTTTTCTTTTTAATTGACTTAAGGTTTTGTTTTTTTATTGGCTCTAAGTATTGCTTGCCGTAATTAGTAAAGTAACGGTGGTCTTTAAAAAAATTGAAATTCATGCTATTCCAATCTTCTTCCTTTATTTCATACCCCTTAATTTTCTCTATTTCAATGTGCATCTTTTCAGACATCACGCTATAATCCGAACATGCCAAATGATGCAAATCCGCATCGCATAATACTTCTTCGAGCAGGTTTTTGGGAGATTGAGGCATTTGTGTGGCCATAATACAGCCTTCCACTTTAGCAATCTTTTCTTCAGGGTAACCCTCTTTACGCAAAAACTCTAGTGCTAATTTGGCACTCGCCTTTTCATGCTTAATACAACCAAAACAATACCCTAAATCGTGAAACCAAGCAGCAATCGTTACTATTTCAAGCTCTTCTTCAGAAAGCCCACTTTCCTTACCAATCATTTTAGCGGCCTTAACTACCCGCGTAGTATGATAGAGGTCGTGGTAAACAAAGTCAGAAGAAATCTCCTTTTCGAGGGTTTTTTCTGCGTACGATGCCACCTTTTCTAGTATCGAATTCTGATCAATCATTGCTTAAATATAATCTGCTCATTTCACATAACATAAAAGTACCTACTGCCGTGAATTATATATCTGTTACTTTTGTTTGCATGAGCATGAAACGAACGCCCATTCTATTCATTATCGTATACTTAATCACTCTTCAATTTTCAGCTTGGGGTCAAGGCAAAGAAAGTTTTCCTTATAACCTTGAATCCCCCTCCGTTAAATACCGTCTTCCTTCCGTGCTAGAAGAAATATCCGCTCTTAGTTATTATGGGCCCAATCAATTAGCCACGCTCAACGATGAGCAAGGCAGAATTTACGTTTATGACCTTGATAAAAAAGAGATTGTTAAACGCATAAGGTTTGAAGGCAATGGCGATTTTGAAGGTTTAGAGTTAGTTGGTAAAGACATGTATGCTATAAAAAGCAATGGCAAGCTATATAAGTTCAATATTGACATTGAGGGTGTAGTAGAATCTATAGACACTCCGTTTACTTCAGAAAATGATGTAGAAGGTCTGGGCTACGACAAATCTACCAACACGCTACTTATTGCTTTAAAGGGAAAGGGAGATACTGACCATGTGAAAGTGAAAGGAAAAGCAGTTTATGGCTATAACCTTACTACTAAAGAGTTCACCAAAACACCCCTTTTTGTTTTAAAAGACAAAGACCTTGAGCGTGTTTTGGGTTCAGATAGCTCTAAATTCCGTCCATCAGGAATTGCGGTTCATCCAATAAGTGGTGAAATCTATATGATTGCCTCTGTTGGCTCTGCTCTTGTGGTGTTTAACAATGACGGTAGCCCAAAAAATTTGAGCATTTTAAAGAGAAGTCTTTTTCCTCAGCCAGAAGGTATTGCCTTTATGCCCAATGGAGATTTATTTATATCGAATGAAAACGATAATGGGGGCACAATTCTCCGCTTCAATATGAAGCAAAATTGAGTGCATTAATTTGAATAACTTATTTTTACAGCAGTTTGTAACTCTATGAAAAACATTGCCCTAGTTATTGCTAGTCTTATCTTATTCGGAACATCAGCTTATAGTTTCCAAGAGCAAGAAGCACCTATATATTCTGTTTTTTTGGTAGGAGATGCGGGCGAACCCGGTAAAAACCCAGTCTTGGATTTGCTTAAAACCGAGCTTGAAAAAGTGGGAGATCGGGGTAGTGTAATTTTTCTTGGTGATAATATTTACCCTCAAGGAATGCCCCCAAAAGGCCATAAATTAAGAGCAGAAGCTGAAATTGCGATAGATGGGCAAATCAATGCGGTAAAAGACTTTAAGGGGAAAAAAATATTTGTTCCTGGTAATCACGACTGGGCACAAGGAAGGCCCGATGGGTTTGATTGGCTGCAAATACAAGAGAAGTATGTTGAAAATAAATTGGATAGCCAAGATGTCTGGATTCCCACAAGGGGTTGCCCTGGGCCAGTTGAAATTGATCTCAACGAAAAAATTACACTCATAGTAATTGACACCCAATGGTTTTTACATCGGGGTGATAAACCGGGTGAAGGCTCGGACTGTGAGGCCACTGCGCTCGTAGAAGTAGCAGCCAATTTTCAAGATGCACTAAAGAGAAATGCTCACAAAAAAGTGATTGTGGCTTCGCATCACCCCATGTACACTTATGGAATTCATGGAGGAGTTTTTAGTGTAAAAGACCACCTCTTTCCACTTACCGCTTCAAGCAAAACAAAAAATCTTTACATCCCTTTACCCATTTTAGGCTCTATTTATCCACTTTACAGAAAGTGGTTCGGCAACATTCAAGACACAGCCCACCCTGTATACCGCCAGTTTCGTGATGCAATGGTTTCACTTATGAAAAATCACCCCGACATTGTAGATGTAGCAGGCCATGAGCACGCACTTCAGCATATTCAGAAAGAGGGGATGGACTTTGTGGTAAGCGGAGCGGGATCAAAAAACAATGCCCATGTAAAGCAAAAAGGTGATGCACTGTTCGCTACAAACACCATGGGCTATGGACGCTTAGATTACTATGCAAATGGAAAAACTGAGTTAAGGTTTATTACTCCAGAAGAAGAAAAATCTTCTGAGATTTACGCCACAGTACTTTCAGAAAAACCATTTAAACCAGCTCCAGAAGATTTGTTGAAAAAATTTACCAGCCTTTCATATGCTGGGCAAGACACTGTTTTTGCAGCAAGTGAACTCTATCATGTTCGAAGTAATTTCCACATAAAAATGTTTGGAGAAAACTATCGAAATGAATGGGCGACTAAAATTAAAGTCCCTGTTTTCGATATTGGAAGTGAAAAAGGAGGGTTAGAAATTCTTAAAAGAGGAGGAGGACATCAAACCATTTCGCTTAGGTTAGAAGCTAAAAACGGAAAGCAATATGTCTTGAGGTCCATGGATAAAAACCCAGCCCTTACCTTACCTCCCGAGTTCAGAAAAACTTTTATAAAGTCCATTGTTCAGGATGGAATTTCGGCCTCACACCCGTACGCTCCTTTCATTCTTCCTCCTTTAGCCGATGCTGCAGGAATCTTCCATACTAACCCAAAGGTGGTTTACATTCCAAACGACCCAAGATTTGGGCTACACCAACAGGATTTCGCAAATACACTCGCTTTATTCGAAGAAAGGCCAAATAAAGAAAATATTGAAGAGCCTTTTTTTGGAAGTGGAGACGATGTGCTGTCAAGCCCAGATTTGTATGAAAAACTTAGAAATGATAATGACAACCATGTAGATCAAGTTTTTGTGGCTCGAAATCGGCTTTTTGATTTCTGGATTGGCGACTGGGACCGTCATGACGACCAATGGAGATGGGTAGAGTACGATAAAAAGGATGATGAAAAACTTTACAAGCCTATTCCAAGAGATAGGGATGTAGCCTTTTTTGCTGGGGAAGGCATCTTCAAAAAAATTGCCTCCTCAAAATGGGCCCAACCCGCACTCAGAGGTTTTCATGACGACATAGACTACCTGCCTAGCTTAGGCAGTTATCGTATTCGTTACTTCGACCGAATTTTTATGACGGAAGTTTCCATGGAAAGTTGGGTGGAACAAGCACGTGAACTAAAGGCTGCCCTAACCGATGAAATCATTGAAAAATCTATAAGGCAATGGCCCGATGAAATTTATGATTTACATGGCGAAGAGATTATTCGCAAGCTCAAAAACAGAAGAGATAACCTAGAAAAATATGCTAAGGATTATTACTTATTGATTTCAAAAGAAGTAGATGTTTTAGCGAGCGACAAACAGGAGCTTTTTAAAGTAGAGCGGCTCGATGATGAACATACAAAAGTGACTGTTCATAAAATCTCTAAAAAAGGAAATCTAGATAAAATCATTTACCAAAGAACCTTCAAAACCTCAGAAACCGATGAGATAAGGCTTTTTGGTTTCGATGGAAATGACAGGTATGAAATTACGGGAGAAGTAAATAAAGGCATTAAAGTAAGGATTATAGCAGGGGCTGACGATGACATCATTGAAGACAGCAGTCATGTGAGAGGCTTTTCAAAAAAGACCATTGTTTATGATGAAAAAACGGGTACTGAGCTAATAACTAGTAATGAAACCAAAAACTTAACTACCGATAAAGACCCTAATATAAATGCATACAATCGCCAAGAATTTGATTTTAACCTTTTGGCTCCTTTAGCATCGGTAAACTACAATGCTGATGATGGTCTGTTCTTAGGAGGAGGTGTGTATATAAAAACCGATGGTTTTAGAAAGGCGCCTTATGCCACCAAACATAAGGTTTTGGGCAATTATGCGATAGGAACATCATCTTATCAGTTCTCATACGATCTGGACATTATTGATGCACTTGGAAAGCTAGACTTCTCATTATCAGCCGAAGCTAAGGCGCCCAATTTTGTGAACAACTTTTTTGGAATGGGCAACGAAACGCCTTACGATAAAGACATTGAAGAGCGATATTATCGTACTAGGTTTGAAGAATATTCTGTAAGACCAACGTTTACCCTAAACCTTGGAAAGAATGCTTCTCTAAATTTTGGACCTACCTTTCAAGCCATAGAGGTAGAAGAAAGCTCAGATAGATTTATTAATGACTTTGCCAATACCGACCCTTTAGGGGCAAGCGTTTTTGAACAGAAAGTTTACGCGGGAGGAACTGTTGGTTTTCACTTTAATGAAACATCAGATCAGCTAATTCCAAAGAGCGGACTGAACTTTAATGCTGTTTTAGACTACAACGCTGGTTTTAATTCCTTTTCTGGTAATAGTGCCCAGCTCAAAACCGATGCTTCTTTCAGATGGAGCTTTCACGAGCCTTCTAGAACCGTGTTTGCTACCAGAATGGGTTACCAAAAAACGCTGGGAGATTATGAGTTTTTCCAGTCGGCTCAATTGGATGGGTTTAACACTTTAAGGGGCTATAGAAGGTACCGTTTTTCAGGCGAAAGCAGCTTGTATCACCAGGTAGAAATGAGAGTGAAGCTCTTCGATTGGAGGTCTTTCTACTTCCCTTCCCAAGTAGGAATGATTTTGTTTAACGACTTAGGCCGTGTTTGGGTAGACAATGAGGAATCTAATAAAATTCACCACGGCTATGGTGGCGGGGTCTACATTACTCCATTCAACTTTGCCGCTATTAATGTTCTTTTGGCGGTTTCCGAAGAAAGCGTAATGCCCCTAGTAAAGTTTGGCTTCTATTTTTAACAGATAAAAAAGTAAGTTATACTTCTGGCAAATTAACAAAGAACGAGGTGCCTTTACCAAGCTCACTTTTAAAGGTAACTGTACCCTCATGAATCTCGACAAAGTTCTTAACGATAATTAGTCCTAAGCCCGTTCCTTCAATATCGCCTACATTTGTAGCGCGAGAAAAAGATTCGAAAAGCCCTTTTTGGTCTTTCTCAGGAATTCCGATTCCGTAGTCCTTTATTTCTACACAAACGCCCACTTTCTTATAAGTAATAATTACTTCGGGGTCTGGTTTGTTCTCCGAGTATTTAAGAGCGTTATTAATTAAGTTAGAAAGTGAGTGGCCTATTAATTGGCTATCCAATTCAATCTGTCTTTCCTGTCCTTTAATACTGACTTTAACATTTCTGGATTTATGCTGAACGCTGTTCTCTAAAACCACCTGTTTTACAATGCCTGTTAAAGAAGTAATGTCTTTTTTAATTACTGTTTTACCTACATCTAACCTGCCCAGCGTGAAAACATCCTTAAGCAAGGAATTCATTCGTTCCAATTCAGCTCTTATTCTGCCAACGTGCTTTTTCAATTTGGTGTTAGGCTCAGGGTCTGCATCCAAATACATATTGATCAGTTCATTACTGGACTGAATTGTGGTAAGTGGAGTTCTAAATTCATGCGAGGCCATAGAAATAAAACTCGACTTGAGTTTACCCAGCTGCCGTTCTTTTTCCAAAGCTTTAATTCTTTCAGAAATATCGCGAGTAGAAGATTGTAGGTATAAAAAGTTACCGTTTGAGTCTTCAATAGAGCTGTATGATGATTCAACCCAAATCCATTGTTCGTCTTCAGCCTGAATTCGATAAGTAACCTTAACGTTCTTACTCTTATTTTCAACTACTTGGTTAATAATGGATTGAACAAAAGGCTGTTCCTCTGGGTGAATTAAATCTGAATAAAAAGTATCCAATAGTGCATCTTGCGCATAGCCAAGTAAAAATTTAGATGAGGGGGAAATGAAAGAAATTCTGCCTTCAAAATCTTGCAAAGCAATCACGTCTCCAGAGTTTTCCGATACTAGCTTGTATTGCTCTTCCTTTTCTTGAAGTTTCTGTTGGGTTAAAATTTTCTCGGTAATATCCCTCTGGTTACTTCTTATGTAAATTATTCGGCCGGCATCGTCCAAAATAACACCTTCCTGCGCTTCCATCCATCGCCAATCACCTTCCTTGTTTTTATATCGGAAGGTCATTTTATGGTCTTTTAGTTTTTCCTCAACTGTTTTATCAAGCTCCCTCACCACTTCGTCTAAATCTTGTGGATGAATAAATGAGGAAATCTTCCTTCCCAAAACCTCATTGATTTCGTACCCCAGCATTTCTTTTACCGAAGGCGACACAAAATCATAAACACCTTCGGTATCCATGAGCGTAACAATATCGTGTGAGTTTTCGGTAATCAGCTTATACCGCTCTTGGCTTTCTTTCAGCTTTTGAGCTGCAATAAAGCGCTCGGTTACATCCCTAGTGGAGGTTAATAAATACAAAGGATCTCCTTCTGTATCTGTAATTAATCCCCCCCTACTTTCTAGCCATACATCATACCCTCTTTTATGCTTGGCTTTAAAAGTAACGCTGGCCATTTTAGTGCTCTGGTTAATTACATTAAGCATGGCTTGCGACACCTGAATTAGGTCATCCTTTTCTATAAATTCGCGCAACCTCAGTTGCTCTAACTCAGAAGAATCATAGCCTATAATATCTTTACAAGATGGGCTTACAAATATGAAAGTACCATCTGGGCTTTGTAGGCAAATGCAGTCGCTGGAGTTTTCAGAAATAAGCTTGTATTTCGCTTCACTTTCTCTCAGTTTTGACTGCGCTTGTTTTAAAGAAGTAATGTTGGACAATGAGCCAACGATCTTTCTTGGGCGACCTTTACCGCCACTATACAGTATTTTTGCTTTTACGAAAATCCAAAGAATTTTACCATCCTTGCCCACCATTCTGGTTTCCATTTCCAGTTCTTCATTCTTTGTTTCAAACTTGTTGTGAATGAGTTGCAGAAACTCCACTCGGTCTTCTTCATGAATAAACTTGGCCAACAGGTTTTTATCCAGTGGGTTCTTCTTGGGCTTTAGGTCCATCGCCTCCCAAAACTGCGGAGAAAGATATGAGCTAGATTTTTTGAAATCATATTCCCAAATCACATCATTGGTACCCTCCACTGCAAGTTGGTAGCGGTCATTACTTTGCTTTAATTCCCTTTCAAGCGATTTTCTAACCGTAATGTCTTGAAGAATAGTAATGTAACAAGGCTCGTTTTGAAACTCCAATGGCATAGTAGAAGCGCTCACCCAATATGACGCTCCTTTGCTATTCTGGAGCATGAGCTCATGGTTTTGCACCGATCCATTTTTCACCAGAGTTTCGAGGTATGACTTTCTCCCTTCAAAGTTTTGATAGAACTGAATCACCTTTTTTCCCAAAAATTCATTGGGCTTCATTCCATACACTTCAAAAAGCATCTCGTTTGCAAAAATTGCTTTCCCCGTGTTTTGCGTAGAAATAAAAACAGGGTCAGGCAATGCTTCTACAATGCTTTTAAGGCGCTGTTGGCTAAGCTCTAAATCTCTTCTGGATTTTCTGATATCGTCAATATCAGTAGTGATTCCATCTAGCCGAACAGGTTTACCGTTTTCATAGTATACCTTCACCCTATCCCTCACATACCGATAATTGTCCTCTCCGCGTAAGGCCCTATAAGCGTAATTGCCACTTCCTAAATTAAGAACACTGACAACTTCATCTAAAATTCGCTCTTGGTCTTCGGGGTGAATGGTATTTTGCCACTCCTCAATGGTGGTAGCAGCTTTTTTATAAACTTCTCCTGGAGTTCGGCTCAGCGGATCGTTAAGATAAATAATTTCATAAGGCTCTACCGACATGTTGATGCTCCAAACAACTTCATAGAGGTTTTTGACTACAGACTCGTAATTGATACCTTTTGCGTTTGTATCTGGTATTTCGTCTGTAGAATCATCGAAAACGTTTTGCATAACAACTATGGCCTCTGTGAATTAATTTGTCTAAATTTAAGATAGCATATTCAGTAATTACTGACAAAAAAACAATTCACCCAACACACCTAAATAGAAATTTAAATGGCTGTAATCAACAATGACTATGACCAATCGCCAAGAATTCTCATAGTTGAAGATGAACCTTTTATTGCGGAAAACCTTCAAGAAATGCTAGGCATTTTCGGCTATGAACAAACCGAAATAGCCAATTCGGCAAACCAGGCGATCAAAGCAATTAAAGCTTCACTGCCCGATCTTATATTACTGGATGTAAAGATCAAGGGCGACCAAGATGGAATTGAATTAGGAGGCATTATTCATGAGCAATATAAAGTGCCTTTTGTTTACATTACCTCATACTCAGATAAGGAAACTGTTAATCGCGCAAAACATACTCGCCCACTAGGTTTTATAGTAAAACCCTTTACCAAAGATGATGTTTATGCGGCTATTGAGGTAGCACTATTTAACAAGAATAGGATTGCAGCAAGCTCAGGCCAAAACCTTTTCAACACTAACCCAACCACTTACAGTAACGATTCAATCTTTATTAAGAAGAAGAGCTTACTTGAAAAAGTAAAGTATTCTGATTTAATATGGATAGAGGCAGATGGAAATCATATTACCCTGCATGCTACAAAAGATAGGAGTTACACCGTAAGGAAGTCATTGAAAGAAATCACTGACAAGCTTCCTAAAGATAAATTTCTGAGGGTGCATAAATCGTTTGTAGTTCAAGTGGATGCTGTTACGGCTATTGATACCAACCACGTACATATGGATGACAAAAAGATTCCGATTGGAAGATCATATTATAATGCCTTCACCGCAACCTTAAATACGATTAGCGCCAGTTAGTTTCTTCTATAAAAAAACAAGGGAACAGGATCAGCAGAATTCTTTTCACTTACAGTATAAAATCCGGAGCCATCTGTTGAAAAGCAGATGGCTTCTCCTTGTGGTTCAGCTGTATACATCAATCTGCTAGGCTTTTCACTTAAGGCATCCTTTATGATTACTCCGTTAGGTCTTGCCCAATGATAAACCTCAAAGTAAGTTTTGATTAAAACTTCTGTACCATCAAAAGAAATGTCACCTCCTACAAAGCCTGTATAAGGCATGCTCATAATGAATTCGGCCGTATCCATTTCTACTACCGACTGCGGAAATGGTAATACGTAAAGTCCCACTTGAGATTCTCGTTTAGAAACTATGTAAATGTCTTTGGTCAACGGATCAACCATCAAGCTTTCGGCATCTCGCGCTCCATTTGAATACACATAATTAATGGCTTCTACATTTGACAGGGTCTGTGAACTTGGAATGTTTGGCACATTCAAATCCGGCTCAGCCACTCTGTAAATGGTCAAATTGTTTCTTGTAGCTCGGTTATCCCCTATGTCGCCTACATATAGGTATTGAATGGCATCGTCTGGTCCTGGCCCCATAGCAATATCTTCCCAATCTGTATTTTGACTTCCTTCTAATCTGGCCTGACTCGCTTCTGCACCCGTTTTAGACATAAGGTAAACAATAGGTTCACCTCCGCTATCATTGTGTGTCCACAAATAATTATTGTTTGATCTGCTACTTACAAGCCCCGAAGCTTCATCAATATCTTCTGAAGCAATTGAACCTACTTCTTGACCAGCAGTAAACAGATTACTGATTTGGCTATCGTCTTTAGGACCATCATCACCAGAAACTTCTTTGCAGCCTGCCGCTACAAAAGTCGTTAGCACAAAAAGTATCAGTCCAGTTTTTAGGGTTTTCATTACAGCCTTAACGCTCATTTTCTTAAAAGTATTTCTGCCTTGAATAAAAAACGATTGGTAGCAAATAAAAATAGCCTCGTTGGAGGCTATCTAATTCTTAGTTATTTTTTTGCCCGAACCTTGGCTACGTGTTCTGCTGTTACTTTATCTCCTTTATTACCCCATGAATTTCGAACGTAATTAAGTACATCGGCAATGTCTTTGTCATCCAAACCAGTAGCTGGCATGGCGCCTTTATACTTTTTTCCGTTTACAGTAATTTCTCCTTGTTGCCCGTCAATCAACACTTTAATTGATCTATCAAGGTCTTTCATCAAGTAATCCGACTTGGCCAATGGTGGAAAAACGCTGGCTATACCTTGTCCTTCATTCATATGGCAAGCCATACAAAGTCCTTCGTAAACACTTTTCCCATCAGCCATGCTCTTTTTCAAAGCGGCATCCTGAACGGTTGTAAAACTGAATGAAATTGTGGCAACGGCCAATACTGCAAATAGAATGTATGTTTTTTTCATCTTTCTTAGATTGTATCGTTAGTAAAAGTATGAGAATATTTTTGAAACCCGCAGCCAGTAAAACAAAAAAGCCGCAACATTAATTTCAGGCCATACTATGCACAAATCGAACCAAACTAACCTAAGTTAAATTTCGATCTCAATCTGGTTTCGAACTAAATCCTCAAAAACCTCTCTTTGTCTAATCAGTTTTGCTTCACCTTTATGAATCAAAACTTCCGCAGGCTTTAATCTTGAATTATAGTTTGAGGCCATACTGAACGAGTATGCACCTGCATTTTTGAAAGCAATTACGTCACCTTCTTTTACTTCGCTCATTTTCCTATCTAAACCAAAAGTATCTGTTTCGCAGATATACCCTACTACAGTGTAAATTCGCTTGGTTCCATTTGGGTTAGAAAGGTTCATTATTTCATGATAGGAATCGTACATCATTGGGCGAATCAAATGGTTCATGCCCGAATCGACCCCAACGAATACGGTAGCTGGTGTAGTTTTTACCACATTGGTTTTGGTAAGAAACACGCCTGATTCGCTAACAAGAAATTTGCCTGGTTCAAACCACATTTCCAGTTCTCGGCCATACTCCTTGCAGAAGCTTTTGAATGCCGCACTTAACTTTTCACCTAGTTCTTCAATATCGGTTACAATATCGGCTTCTTTATAGCCCACTTTAAAACCACTTCCAAAATCGATAAATTCTAAATCTTTAAAGTTTTTGGCGGCATCAAACAAAATTGCAGCAGCTCTTAAAAAGACTTCTGCATCTAGTATGTCAGAGCCCGTATGCATATGTAACCCCGTTACATTGAGGCCATAGGTATTTACTACTCTTGTAATATGCTGAAGCTGGTAAATCGAAATTCCGAATTTAGAATCGGCATGGCCGGTTGAAATTTTCTTATTTCCTCCCGCCATAATATGTGGATTCAAGCGAATACAAACAGGAACAGTATTGTGAAATTCGTTTCCAAATTGTTCTAGAATGGAAATGTTATCGAGGTTAATCATTACCCCTAAATCCACCGCTTTTTTTATTTCTGAAAAAGAAACGCAATTGGGAGTATATAGAATTTGATCGGCCTTAAAGCCTGCCTTTAGCCCCATGTGCACCTCTTGAATAGATACACAATCGAGTTCGGACCCGATGCTGCGTAAAAGCTTAAGAATGGAAATATTAGTCAACGCCTTGGTTGCATATTTTACCTTCATCTTCACTCCGCTAAAAGCGGAAGTAAGCTTTTTAAATTGAGCTTCAATTTTTTCGGCATCATACACATAAAGTGGTGAACCATACGTTTCGGTAAGCTCCACTAAGTCTACACCTTGAATGGTGTATCGGTCATTCACTAAATCCATTTTGAATAAATTAAGGCGCAAATATACTGTGTAGAAAAATAAAAAAGAGGAAGATTGACCAAACCTTCCTCTTAGAAAATGAGAATGAAAATTTACTACTCAATAATCACTCGCTTTGTAAGCGTTTTATTGTTCTGAATTACTTGTAAAATGTATACGCCTTCTCGTTCATCTGAAATATCGATTTTGAAATTATAGGAAGCAGCTCCAGAAGAGTCGGTTTTCTCATAAACTACATTTCCTGTGGGGCTTACAATTTTCACTTGCAGTGGTCCTTTATCGGTGGTTTCTATTTCTAAATTAAACCTACCATCGCTCGGATTTGGGTAAAAACTGATGTCTTTGATTTCAAGCGGTTCCATTTTATCGGCCCCAACTACTTCCTTATCCTTGTCTTTTGCTGCGCGAACAAAAACCCGTGCTCTCGAAATTACATGAAATCCGTCCTCATCCTTGTCATCTCCAAAACTCCAAGCGTTAAAGTTTCCATCTTCATTATCATTGCCAAAATCGAAGTCAAAACTCATATCGCCAAACTTATTTTTAAACGCCTCTCTTAAAGAATCCATGTCCATTATCTCATTGCCATTCTGGAACATTTTTCCATTCTTGAAATGAAAATTGAGTTTATTTTTCAATGAGTCCATGCCCATAAAAAAGGGAGTGTCATTATCAAAATCAAAAAAGAAATTGTTGGTTCCAAAACCACCTCGCATCATAGATTCCATATACTTTCGCATATTGTCCATGTCGAAATCAAACATAGAAGAGGGCCCTTGACCCATTCGGAAAGAACTTGAAGAGCCAAAGCTTGAGCTCCCCCCACCAAAATTCCAGTCGCTTAAATCAATACCGTTTTTCTCTAAATCAGGGTCACCATTGATTTCATCATAGCTATCATAAGTCTTTTCAAAAGTCTTTGTGTCGTCACCATCTTTCATAACGACCTTGAGTTTTACCTTACCGTCTTCAGTAGTATTAATAGATACTGACTTAGATTGACTGCGTTCTTGAGTTTGTGCAAAGCCATCAAAACTGGTGGCCATTAAAATGATCATGGCAAAAAAAGCCACGAGTTTAAGTGTTTTTTTATTCACTGACCGTTTCATCTTTTAAACCTTTAAGTTGTTGATACGAAAGTATTTAATTAACCGAAATGGCTTTGTTAAAAGGCGGTTAAATCATGTTAATTTTTGTTAAGCTCACAGCCATGACCATTTTATTAAAGTACTTTTGAGCCATGAGTAGAATGAAGATAAGGTGGCTGATAGGATTGCTGAGCATAGCCATGCTCGGTTTGATCGTCTTCCAGTTTTATTGGATCAAAGAAGTAACCAAGGTAAATGAGGAACGATTTACCCAAAATGTTCAGACGGCCTTAAATGAGGTAACGAACAAGCTCGCTCGGCAAAATGACACCAACTTTTTGCAGACGGACGTTAGCCAAATGATGCCAAATCAGCCAGAAAGAATGCAGCAGGGCGATAGTTTAACCAATCCTTTTCGTCCTCAGAACAGGCGGCCAATGCCATCTCTAAATCCAAACCTAATCACCTACGACCTCCAGGTAGATGAAATAAATAATAAAATTGATTTCAACGTAAACCTTGGGTTAATGCTCCAAGACTTTTACTCCCAAACCAACCCTAATCTCGATCAAGAACGCATTCAGCTAGAGCAACAAATGAAGAGTAGGTTAAGATCTATTCAGAAAGATTGGGCAGAGCACTTGGTGGGTAGTAACAACCTTTTTTCAAGAGTTAATCCAGCCGAGTTAGATACGCTTCTTAGAAGAGAAATGAGAAATCGTGGAATTGACTTGGACTACAATTATGGAATTATTGAACGAAGAACGGGTAAGGCTAACTTAATCAATTCCTCGAGTGTAGATGATTTAGATAATATTAAGAACTCAAAACTGCAGGCCAATCTCTTTCCAACAGATTTACAGCCGAAAGATTATTTTCTTAGCGTTTACTTCCCAAGCCAAAAGCAATTCCTGTTAAAACAAGGTTTGCTACCGTTATCAGCCTCTGGGCTATTAATGTTTATTCTTATCGGTTGTTTTACATACGCCATTGTAATCATACTTCGGCAAAAGAGAATTTCAGAAATTAAGAATGACTTCATTAATAACATGACACACGAGTTCAAAACCCCAATTGCTACGGTGTCTTTAGCTACTGAAGCCCTTCAAGATGCGGACTTGAGAAAAAATGAAGGTATCGTAGATCGATACATTCAAGTAATCAGGGACGAGAATAAAAGGCTCGGAATGCAAGTAGAAAAGGTACTTCAAATTGCCAGTCTCGACAAAAAAGACTTTAGGTTGAAATTCGAAACTGCCGATGTGCACGATATTATTGAAAAGGCACTAGTGAACATCGATATTCTAGTGCAAAAGCGTCAGGGTAGTATCACAAGTCAGCTTTTAGCTTCAAACCCAAATATTGAGGCCGACAAAGTCCATCTTACGAATATTATTTATAACCTACTGGACAACGCCAATAAATACTCACCAGAACCACCAGAAATACATATCAGAACTGAAAACATCTCTACGGGAGTAATCATAAAAATATCTGATAAGGGAATTGGTATGGGGCGAGAAGATATTGACAAAATTTTTGAAAAATTTTACCGGGTTTCTACTGGTAATATTCACGATGTTAAAGGATTTGGCCTTGGCCTTTCTTATGTAAAAAACATTGTTGAAATGCACAAAGGAACCATTTCTGTGAAAAGCGACCTAGGAAAAGGAAGCACATTTAAAGTATATTTACCTTTCAATCATGGCTAGTTTTAAAATTTTACTTGTAGAAGATGACCCCAACCTTGGGCAAATCTTAAATGAATACCTAATGTTAAAAGGGTATGAAACAAAACTTTGCCGCGATGGCGAGGAGGGTGTCAAAGCATTTAAGCGTGAAGCTTTTGATCTATGCCTTTTTGATGTAATGCTTCCTAAAAAAGATGGGTTTTCTATGGCCAAAGAAATAAGGAGAGACGATAAAGTAACTCCAATCATTTTTTTAACGGCCAAATCAATGAAAGAAGATACCATTGAAGGCTTTAAAATTGGGGGTGACGACTACATTACCAAACCTTTTAGTATGGAAGAATTGCTGCTTCGTATTCAGGCCATATTGAGAAGAACAGCCGAAAAGAATCCTCAAATTTCCGATCAAAAAATCTTTGAGTTCGGCTCTTTTCGCTTCGACTTCGACAAACAAATTCTTTCTTGGGATGGAGGTGAAAACAAACTTACTTCTAAAGAATCAGAGCTCTTAAGACTTCTATGTCTCCATGAAAACCAACCATTGGATCGTTCTACAGCTTTAAAAATTATATGGAGAGACGACAGCTACTTTAATGCCCGTAGCATGGACGTTTACATTGCAAAACTCAGAAAAATGTTGAAAGCAGATGAATCTGTACAAATTATTACTATTCATGGGTCTGGCTTTAAATTAATTACCGAGAACACGGCAGAAAAAGAATAACCAAAACTGAGATATTGATGTTCAGTGGGTTAATATTTTATAGGTAATAAACTTTGAATAGTGGTTCAAAAAGCCTATTTTACTTGGCTTGAATTCTAACATAATATTAATATAGATTTTTTCTTTTTGGTGTTAGAAACCGCTAATTTTGGCTCCTCAAGCTTTATATACCCAACTAATATGATAAAAATTGTTCCCTCAATATCGATTATCAACGGAAAACTAACCCGATTAAAGCAAGGCGATTATGAACACGGCACTGTATATAAAGACAGCCCTGTTGATATTGCTCGAAGGTTTGAAGATTGTGGGGTAAAGAAAATCCATATTGTTGATTTAGATGGAGCGAGAAGCGGCACTCCTGTAAACTATCATGTATTAGAGTCAATCGTAGGTTATACAAAACTGAAAGTAGACTATAGTGGTGGTATTGCTACTGATGGAGACATTAGTAAAGCTTATGAATATGGAGCTACTTCAATCACTGCCGCATCTATTGCCACTTCCGATAAGGAACAGTTTGGTTCTTGGCTTGTGTCATACGGTAGAGAAAAAATCATTCTTGGGGCAGATGCCAGAAACAGTAAAATAGCCATAAGAGGATGGCAAAAGGATACCAACATTGATATGTTTGACCATATTGACTACTACTACATGCGCGGGCTTAAGTATGTAAAGAGCACAGATGTAGCCAAAGATGGTATTCAAGAAGGTCCAAATTTTGAGATGTACAAAGAAATTGTGTCTCGCTTTAAAGGAATCCACGTGCTTGCCAGTGGTGGAGTAAGATCTATTGACGACATTAAGAAACTAGAAGAGATTGGTGTTAAATCTGTGATTTTTGGAAGGGCCTACTACGAAGGCAACCTAACCTTGAAGGACATTGAAAAATTCATTGTCAACCAATCTAAATAATCCCTTAAAAACTGTAATTCAATTTAACGCTAAAGTTTCTACCCGTCTCGTCCGAGTAGTAACGCAGCCTGTTCATGTAATCGCGATAGCTATTATTGAACATGTTTTCAACAGAAGCATACAGCGCCAAGTAATTTCCAGAAACAGGCACTTTAAAACCAACACTAAAACCAATATTGGTATAGCCAGCAGGCGGAGCTAAAAAGTCAAAAACAGTTTGGTTGTCCGTAAAAAGATCAGAGTTTGTTTCATTGGCTTCTATTACTTCAGAGATACTCACCACCCTTGGTGCATTTCTTTGCTTGTCAACCATATCGGCTGATAATGAAATGTAAGGATCTTTCAACCAGCCATCATTGAAATTATATGTAATACCCGCGGAAAGTCGGTTGGTAGGAATACTAATCAATGGCCCCTTATTCAGCTGGTCTTCCGCCCTGATTAACGACAGCTTACCCGTAACATCAAAATGTTTGTTCAAATGGTAGCTTACATCCGTATCTAGCCCAATAAAAGAAGCATCCGTTTGGGTATAACTCAACAATGGAAAAGCACCTTGAATGGTAAGCTCAACATTCTCTGGTCTCAGATAAATGTAGTCGTAGATGTAATTGTAGTAAGCCGCTATGTTCATATCAAACTTCTCTGTGGCCTTTTCAAAGCTACTGATCCACTTAATGGCCTTTTCACTAGCAAGACTCTCATTTCCTCTTTCAATGGCAGCAGAGCCATGGTGAAGGCCTCCACTGTATAGCTCGTTAATATGGGGTGCGCGCCAGGCAGTTCCTAAATTAGTTCTGAAATTCCATCCTGAAGGAAGAAAAAACACCGCTCCCAATGAGCCTGTTACATTATTGAAATCAAACTCTGGAGTCAGTAGGTTATTTTGCGAATCAAAACGCTTTACTAAATAATGCTTGAAATCGTAACGAACACCCCCTTCTAGTTCATACTGATCTTGGATATACCTCCATATGGCATGAACCCCAACGGTCCAGTTATCGAAATTAGGAATCAATGGCTTAATACCTGTTTCTGGGTTATTGGAGTTTCCTTGAAAAAGAAAGCTAGCACCAATATCTCCTTTAAAATCGCCTAGGGGATTCATGTCTAAATCTAACTCAACTGTATGCGTAATCAGCTCTAGCGAAAGGGCCGGAATAGCAGACCTTCCACCTCTTCTTATATCAAATTCTTCTCTCTGATTTCGTTGAAGGCCGTACTGCACAGTAACTTCACCAAGGTCGTTCCAATCTAAATGTCCATTAAACTTTAATAACTGATGTTGTACCCTTTGTCTTGGGTTATTGATGTCATAGCTGAAATCACTAATATAAAGTGGCCTGTCACTTCCAATTGCTCTTTCTAAATCTGTAAGGTTTCCTATATGGGCACTTCTAAGCACTCCCATTTCAGCATCAAAACTACTGAAGTATAATTCGAGTCCTCCTTTTTCTTTATGGTAACCCAAACCCACAGAAAAGTTCTTTTCTAATGTACCAGTATTGGTTAGCCTATAATTTGGTGCTTTAGAATCTCCAGCCTTCTTATAGCTGCCTTGAAGTCTCCAGCCAAAGCCATTAAGGCCTTCAACACCCCCTTCAACCATAGCACTTCCCGTATACATTCCGTTATTAGAATTGCCAACCGCATTGAATGAGCCAGAAATACCTGCTGCTTCTGGTAAATCCGGTGGATTTACTAAAATAACACCACCAATTGCATCGGAACCATATTTTACTGCCGCAGCACCTTTAATTAATTGAAGGTTAGTCGCTACAAATGGGTCAATCTCTGGTGCATGTTCCTGCCCCCATTGCTGACCTTCTTGCCTAATTCCATTATTCAAAATAAGGATACGACTGCTGTGCAATCCGTGAATAACTGGCTTGGCAATGTTCGGCCCTGTTTGAAGCATATTTACTCCAGACATACTAGAAAGGGTTTTGCCTAGTGATTCACCACTCTTTTTAAAGAGTTCTTCCTTCTTTAATTCCAGCTGTTTTAAAGTGGCTATTTCCTCTGCTTTTTCACCCTCAACCGTAACTTCATTCAAATCTGTAATTTCGGGAGCTAGCCCCACTTGAATTTTAGTCGATTTTGTAAGGGTAATGGTTTGTTTGTATGGTTCGTAGCCAACAAATCGAATCAAGATTTCATAAGTTGTAGCGCAAAGTCCCACGATTTCAAATTCCCCTTTTTCATTGGCTACTACTCTTTTTTGAGTATTCTGGATTTCAATTGTTGCCAAGGGAATTGTCTCTCCACTATCGTTTCCTTTAATAACCCCAGATAGTTTCAAATCGCAATTGGTTTGACCAACAGCAACTAGGTTAAAAAAGCTTAGCAATAAAATTACAACTGGGAGACGCTTCAAAATCATGCCGCAAGTTATACGTAAATGCAACACCATTGCAACAATGAATTTTCAAAAGGTCAAAAGAAGTTAAAGAAGGTATTTATTTCTTCTCAAAAACCTCTGAGGGCTTAAACTTGTAAAAGATGTAGTAAAGAAAATTAAAAGAAAGAGCCGATTGATTGTCTTCTTTATTGGCAACTTTTGGTTGATTGTCCTTTCTTTCTGATGGTTTTTCTAGAGAAACAGTATTCAACTCTGAATTTAATATGACAGACTCTCCATTACCACGAGGGGTCTCGCGCTTACCTTCAGAATGTAAATCCACTGGGATCAGACTATCTTGAATAGCTGTATTTTCATGTCTAGGAACAGGTAAGAGCACTTCTTCACCCTCTTGACCCAAGGCACTCATAGAATGCATTGACATCCCTAAAATTCCGAAAGTGAAGATACGAAGTAGTTGTCTATTCATAGTATTTATCTCATGGGGGGATAAAATTAATAAAAAATCGCAATTATCTAAACGGTCGATATTTTATTTTGTTTAGTTTTCTGCTCTAAGCGCTAACTTAGTGTTAAAACTCCGTAAACAATAATTATACATGAATAACCTCATCAGCTGGTCAGACTTCGAAAAAATTGACCTCAGAGTAGGCACTATAATACAAGTGGAAGATTTTGAGAAGGCAAGAAGGCCTGCTTGGATACTATTTGTCGATTTAGGGCCTGAACTGGGAATAAAAAAATCCAGCGCGCAGATTAAACACCATTATACAAAAGAAGATTTGCTTAACACTCAAGTAATGTGCGTTGTAAACTTCCCCCCTAAGCAAATCGCCAATATTAAATCCGAAATTCTAGTTACGGGATTCCCCGATGAAGATGGAAATATAATACTGGCAAGACCAGATAAGGCCGTGCCGAATGGTGCTAAACTTTACTAATTTTAAAGCTTGAAACTCTCACAGATTTTTGATGTAATTAATGGCGAATATCTATCTAAGGCGATAGATAATGATATTGCCCATTTAATGACGGACAGCCGAAAGGCCTTTGATTTAGAGTCGGGGCTTTTTTTCGCCATTGATGGGCTGCATCATGACGGCCATTCATTTATTCCCGAATTGATCAAAACGGGCTTTCAAAACTTTGTAGTAGAAAAGGAGATTGGAGAGATTCCTGAGAACGTAAACATTATTAAAGTAGCCTCATCTGTTAAAGCCCTGCAAATTATAGCCGCTACTAAAAGAGCCGCCTTTAATAAACCAGTTGTGGCTATTACGGGCAGTAACGGAAAAACCATTATAAAAGAATGGTTGGCTCAAATGCTTTCAGAAAAACAGAATGTATGTAAAAGCCCAAAAAGCTTCAATTCGCAAATTGGTGTGCCGCTATCGGTTTGGCCTTTAAATGAAGCGCATGATCTGGGAATTTTTGAGACAGGAATTTCGGAACCTGGGGAAATGAATCCTCTGAAAGAGATAATTCAACCTACTCATGGAATTCTTACTAATATTGGCTCGGCTCATGAGCAATACTTTAACTCAATCAGTAAAAAACTGGATGAAAAGCTCATTCTTTTTGAAGGGATTGATCAGCTCTATTATCGCAATGATAACCCACTGATTAATGAGGGTATAAACAGGATGAAAAAGCCACCCAAGCACAAAACTTCTTGGGGCTTTAATTCTGAAGCCGATCTTCAAGTAACAAAAAAGGACGGTTCCTTTTTTGAACTGAAAAGTAAAACCGAGTCCTTCAGCTTAAAAGTACATTCTGTTAATGATACTTATGTAGAAAACATAATGCACTGCATTTGCTTTGCATATTTTAACGGTTGGTCTCCTTCGGAAATTCAAAAAGGAATAGATGCTTTGCGGCCTATAAAAATGCGGCTAGAGCTGAAAAAAGGAATTAACCAGACCTACATTATAGATGACACCTATAATAATGACTTGGCTGGGCTTGAAATTGCACTCGACTTTTTGTCTCAACAAAAGCACTACCCCAAAAAATCACTGATTCTTTCCGACATTCCACAGTCGGCCCCGAAAGAAACTACATATGCGCGTGTGGCCGAACTGGTACAAGAAAAAGGAATTACACAACTTTATGCTATTGGAAAAGAACTGGCCGACTTTAAAAGCTTGTTTCCGACTTCAACCAAATTTTACCCTTCAACCGAAGACTTTCTTCAGCATTCGACAGATAGTTTTGAGAAAGAAGTTGTTCTGATTAAAGGCGCCCGAAGTTTTGGCTTTGAGCAAATCGCGAAGCAGCTGACAGAGCGTATTCACCGCACGGTACTAGAAATTGATTTGGATGCGGTGACGCACAACCTTAATGTATACCGTCACCTGTTAAAGCCAGAAACCAAACTGTTGATAATGGTGAAGGCATTGGCTTATGGAAGTGGAGGATCTGAAATTGCTCATCTTTTACAGTTTCATAAGGTAGATTATTTGGGCGTGGCTTATGTAGATGAAGCCGTTCAGTTACGAAAAGCAGGAATCAACCTTCCGATTATGGTAATCAACCCTTCGGAGGAAGATTTACCTAATTTGGTGACTTATAATATCGAGCCTGAAATCTACAGTTTCGTGCAGCTAAAAGTGTTTTCGGAGTTTTATATGAAAAAGGGCATTGAGCTGAAAGGCCACTTTACCATCAATACTGGAATGAACCGCTTAGGCTTTGACCCAGAAGATTTGGAGGCTTTAGTCAATGAAATCAAGCATCTGCCACATATTAAAGTACAAAGTCTGTACACCCATTTGGCGGCATCGGACGAAGCAGAGCACAATGAATTTTCGCTTCAGCAATTACGAACTTTTAAAACCTATGCTGAAAAGGTAGAGCAGCAACTGGGTATAAAAACCATAAAACATGCTTTAAACTCAGCTGGCATTGTGGCCTACCCCAAATACCAATTCGATATGGTTCGATTGGGCATTGGGCTTTATGGTATTGAACCCAGCGGTAATTTGCAGCACGAACTGAAGTCGATTAGCACCTTGAAAACGGTGATTTCGCAAATCAGAAATGTGAAAAAGGGAGAAACGATTGGTTACGGAAGAAAAGGAAAGGTGACCAAGAACATGCGCATTGCTACCATTGCGATTGGCTATGCCGATGGCTTCTCAAGAATTTTCAGTAACGGAAATGGCGAGGTAATGCTGAACGGGCAAATGGCAAAAGTAATCGGCAATGTGTGCATGGACATGACGATGATCGACATTTCTAACATTGAAGCGGAAGAAGGGGATTCCGTCATTATTTTTGGAGAGAAGCCAACCATTTCTGATTTGGCTAAAAACGCGAAAACTATTCCTTACGAAATTCTAACCAATGTGAGCGACCGAGTAAAGCGGGTTTACTTTGCGGAATAGACTAATCGTGATTGCTGTATTTAGAGTATAGCTTGTTGATTTTTTCCTTTGCTCTGGAAAGACGCATTTTCACAGCACTTTCCGAAATGCCCATGGTTTGCTCAATCTCTTTAATAGAGTGTTTTTCTTTGTATTTGAGCAGCAGAATCAACTTTTCTTCAGGCGTAATTTCTTCCAATAGTTTAAACAAGGCGGTTTCCATAGCGTCCTTGTCCAACACATCATCATCCACCAAATCGATCATTTCGTCCATTAGTTTTTCGGAAATTACGGTGTGCGTTTTCTTTTTCTCCTTGCGCAGATAATCAATGCAGGTATGGTGGATAATGGAATAGAGCCAGGTTTTGAACTTTGCATCGCTACGGAAATTCTTGAGCTGCATAAAAACCTTGATCAGAATTTCCTGACAAAGATCTTCCGAAACGTCTTCATTCTTTACGTAGCTACGACACTTCTTAATAATATAAGTCTCATACCTTCTGGTAATGATCTCGAAATAGCGCTCGTGCCCTCCTGCCCTCAAGAATGCAATTACCTCCTCATCCGATAAGTTGTCGTTTTTTAGCATAAAGCTTTAACCCAATGTTGTTTTCTTAAGCCTTGATCCAAGAAATACAAAGGTAGAAAAATACATGATCGTTTTTTGGGAAAGGTTGGGGTAGGGTTTATATCCCCCTCCCAAACGGAGCAAAGGCCAAGCCTGCAAGTTTGAAGTGTTGCATGCCAAAAGGAATACCGATAATGGTAATGCAGAAGATAACACCCCAAAAAAGATGGGTAAGAAAGACCCAGAAGCCGCCAAAAATAAACCAGATAATATTTAATGGAAGTGAAAGACAACCCGTAAGTGTTCTGCCCGGTTGAACTTGTTGCCCAAAAGGCGCAAAACCTACAATGGCCAGCTTAAAGCACTGAACACCAAACGGAATTCCTACAATGGTGAGACATAAGGCAATGCCGCCAATAATATATTCCAAGGCGATCATCCAACCCCCAAATACAATCCAGATTATGTTTCCGATTAAACTCATTTTACTTTCTTAAGCTCATAAATATAGAACTTATTATAATCGAGCTCTTCCTCCTTATTTATATAGTGAGCCAAAAATTTGGTTTCTGATATTCTAACTGATTTTAAGAACCTTTCTTCCATTTCCAACACTTTCTTATCGACTAGAAAAAATGCTGTCATTACTTTACTTTCGGATTTTGCTATACTTGAAATCTCCTTGAAGGTGTTGACATGCTCATTGCCTTCAATCCCAGTGTCATAAGTTACTATGGTGATGTCACCTTCACTTGAAATCTCATAAATAGAGCTGTTCAAATAATCATACACAGATGAAAGTCTATAGTTGTCTGGTCCTCGCTTATTTTGGTCCTCGAAAGAAATTCCTCTTGGTTCTTTGAAGCCCTTTAAGTCTAATCCTAAAGTTTTCTCTAAGTCAAAATTCTTATCTACGTCATAAACAAAAAGTTTAGGTATTAATGGGAAAGTGATATACAAGCGCGATGCACTAGTGTTATAACTTATTTTAGCATTGGGAGAAGGGTAAAAAATAGTGTTAGATAAGTAGATTGAACCCTCGGGGTATGAAATTATGGTTTCGCTTTCTTGTGTTTGACTAGATATGTATTCTGTAAGAAATGCTTTCGAGAAGTAGTCATTTGGCAATACTCTGGAACCAAAGTAAGTATGGTCAATAGGCTTTATAATTTTGGCCACTCCATTTTTGACAAATGTCTCAGGAGCTCCAGAAATAAAGCCTAAAGGATAAAAGGCTCCTCCTGAGATGTACACAATTCTTTCTTTATAATTCCAGTTTTTGTCGAAAGTGAAATAAGCGTTAGGTCCGTTGATGATTATATCATCACCCAAATAACCTAACTCCGTCATTCCTTCACCAAAATGTCCTGGTCCCTCTCCAGTCAAATCGACTGAGCTCAGCACGTTCCCTTCTGCATCAATCTCCATACAAGCCTTACTTTGAGTGCCATAGGCCAAGAAACGATTCGTTTTTGGATTGTAATCTGTGATCTGAAGGAGTTCTAAAACAGGCACCATTAAAGAATCTACTTTAACCAGTTCATAACTTCCTTCAAGGTTTGAGTTCTTACTCTCGGTGGAAGTGTTTGAAGAACAGGAGGCTATAGCTAAAAGTGAAAAAATTACTACTCCGAAGGGCTTAAGGTGGTTTGCTTTCATATCAATATGAAAGCTAATAGTTTATTGGAAAAAGAATAAATTATTCCTCCACTTTATTCAGTAAGCAGACCTGCTAATGAGCCTAAATATCTTTAAAAGAAAGCACCTCTAAACTCTCGGTATTCAATTCAAAAACCGTGGTGATGCTTTGCTCTTGATTAAGCTGGTATTCGTGTAAATAAAAAGTAGATGCTTTTCCGCTGAGGTCGATATGATAAGCCGAAAGGTTAAAGTGGCTCAAAGCATTATTAATAGCAAAAAGCTGATCGTTGAAAAGCTGCTGCTGCGCACGATAGTTTTCGGGAAGTGACTTGTGCTTGAGCTTGGATTTAAGTGCACTGTCTAACTTGACATTCTCCAGAATTAACTCATCAATCAAATCGATTTCAAAGTTGTTTTCCATACCAAGAAATGCGGTGATCACAGGACTTTCAAATACTACGGAATAGTCTAGTGCCAAGTTCATCTTCGTCCTAACCGTATCTTGAATAGCGAGAACGGAAGTCATTAGTTTTACATCAGACGACAGGAAATTATTGTCGATACGTTGAAAACGAACTGGGGTATAGGCGATGTCATTCTCCAAATGCTCTAGAATGAAATAGCGAATTTCAGCCTGAAATTTATCTTCACCATTCCTTTGGTCGCAAGCAGTAAAGCCTAATGCCAGGAGCATTAAGCCTAAAATCCCATTCGATAAAACCTTTCTTTTCATTCCTTAAAATTAAGGCATTGGATGCTATTTCTGCCTTAAACCAAATTAAACAATCTTAATTTGGTTTGTGGTAGTTTACATTTCGGGCATCGAGCAATTGCATTTGCCAGTTTAGTTTTTCTTGAAAACGAGCCCAATCTTTCACTTCTGACTTCGACCAAACTGTTTCAGATAAGGCGAGCATTCGAGGGAAAACCATGTATTCTACATAATCAGTGGTTTTCATGTACTCTGTCCAAACATTGGCCTGAGCACCCAAAACATGTTTTTGATTTTCATTAGAAAGCTCCTCTGGAATTGGCTCGTAATCATATACATCCTGAAGCGTAGTAAAACCACCTATGGCCAAAGGTTCTCCCTCTGGACCCGCCTGATAATGATCGAAGTAGGCGACACTGTTTGGTGTCATAATTACGTCATGGCCTTGCTCTGCTGCCTCAATACCTCCGGCTTCACCCCTCCACGACATTACTGTGGCCTCAGGCGCTAAGCCTCCTTCTAAAATTTCATCCCAACCAATGAGCTTTTTTCCTTTGCTGATTAGAAACTTTTCAATTCTTCTGATGAAATAGCTCTGTAACTCAAACTCGTCTTTTAAGCCTTCACGTTTTATCACGGCTTGCGCTACTGCGCTTTCCTTCCAGCGGTCTTTCGGAGCTTCATCGCCACCAATGTGGATGTACTGACTTGGGAAAAGTTCTACAACCTCTGAAAGGACATTTTCTAAGAACGTAAAGGTTTCTTCGCTTGGACAGTAGATGTTTTTATTAACACCCCAAATAGTGCCTACTTCAAAAGGGCCAGGTGTACAGCCCAGCTCAGGGTAGGCAGCCAAAGCGGCTAAACTATGGCCTGGCATTTCTATTTCAGGAATTACATTGATTTGTCTTTCCATGGCGTAAGCCACAATTTCTTTTACTTCTTCTTGGGTGTAAAAACCGCCATGGGGAATACCATCGCCCAAATATGGATTGAAGTTTTTTTCTACCATGGTTTCTTTACGCACGCTACCCACCTCGGTAAGTTTAGGGTATTGCTTGATCTCAATTCTCCAGCCTTGATCCTCGGTAAGGTGCCAATGAAAGTTGTTCATTTTGTAAAAGGCCATCATATCCAAATACTTTTTCACGAACTCTACGGGGAAGAAATGTCGGGCTACGTCTAAATGCATTCCACGGTATGCAAAACGGGGCTCGTCCTTAATTTTCATTACAGGAAGTTTTACAGCTTCTCCATCGAGGGGCAGCATTTGAATTAACGATTGAACGGCATAAAATAAGCCCTTTCCATTGGCTGCTTCTATTTGAATTCCTTTTTGAGAAGTACTCAATACATAGGCCTCTATGTTATCTGACCCAATAGACTTCTGTTGAATACTAATGAAATTCGAGCTTGGCGCATCTTCCTTTACTTTCACCGTCCAATTAATTTCAGTAAAATAGTCTTTCAAATAATTGGCAATTTTCAGCTCTTCTTCCTTCACTGCTACAATCGTGAGACCAGAAGAAATCACCATTGTTTCATTTTCAGTGGTTTCTATACTTTGCGGTTGAGGTACAATTGCTATTTGACTAAGGGCTAAATCCTCATAAGAATTAGATTGGCATGAAGAGGCAACAACGGCCAAAACGCTAAAAAACAATAGAACTTTTTTCATTCAGGAAGATATTGAGATTCAACCAAATATAAAATCAATGTCAAAAGGTATATAACAGGTCGGTACATTTTTTTAACTTCCTAAAATTTTTAACATGAGCAATCGCAGAAAATTCATCAAGTCGGGCATATTAGGTGGCTTGGCCGTTACTACTGGAAGTCTATCTACTTTGGCTTGCGCTACCCCCGCTAAGGCAGGTCAGAAACCAATTGTTATTTCTACTTGGAACCACGGAATGCAGGCCAATGTAGGCGCTTGGGAGGTTTTATCTAAAGGTGGAAAATCGGTTGATGCCGTAGAACAAGGGGTAAGAATTACCGAAGCTGACCCAAATAACGCCACTGTGGGCATTGGTGGTTTTCCAGATCGCGATGGCATAGTAACGCTCGATGCTTGTATTATGGATCACAATGAGAATTGCGGTTCTGTGGCTTTCTTACAAGATTTTATGCACCCTATTTCTGTTGCAAGAAAGGTAATGGACGATACGCCTCATGTGATGTTAGTGGGTGAAGGTGCTAAGCAGTTTGCCTTAGAAAAGGGTTTTAAAGAGGAAAATCTACTTACACCAAATGCGGAAAAAGCATGGAAGAACTGGCTTAAAAATCAGGACTACAAACCTAAAATTAATGTTGAAAACCACGACACCATTGGAATGCTTGCTTTAGATGCTGATGGCGATCTTTCTGGAGCTTGTACCACAAGTGGTGCGGCTTGGAAAATGCACGGTCGTGTGGGGGACTCTCCCATTATAGGAGCAGGACTGTATGTAGACAACGAGATTGGCGCTGCCACTGCTACTGGTTTAGGGGAGTTCGTGATTAAGATTTGTGGGTCTCATATGATTGTTGAACTCATGCGCCAAGGTTACCCTCCACAAAAGGCGTGTAAAGAGGCTGTAGACAGAATCATCAGAAAATATCCGAATAACTACAAAGATCTACAGGTTGGTTTTTTGGCTTTAAGTAAAACTGGTGAGTACGGGGCTTACGGCATACATAAGGGATTCAACTTTGCTGTAAAATCCAGTACTCAAAATGAACTAATTGATTCTCAATCTGCTATTTAATTCTCTTTCTTTATTCTTTGTAGCTCTCCGTAACTAATCGAGCGCCAAACCCATTCAAATGGGCCAAAATTAAAGTAGTGGAGCCAAATGGTGGAGAAGGCAATCTGGAAAACCCAAAGTAAAAGTACGGCCACCACTTGGGCAGAACGGTCTAAATCTCCAAAAAGTCCGAAACCATGGCCGTAAAACACATAGGTGCAAATTACGGACTGCATTAGGTAGGTAGTTAGGCTCATTCGCCCAACATAAGATAAGCTTCGGGCAATAAGGCTTCTGGTTGAAAACTTGCAAAAAAGTACGATGAGGCCAGTGTAACCAAGCGCCATTAAAACGCTTCCCCAATAATTAAATTGAGAGAAGTAAAAGTAACTCATTTCGAAATCCCAGCGATTATGGAAATTGAGAAGAACGCCCCCTACAACCAGCGGTAAGCCCAACCCCATTCCATAAACACCCATTTTCGATAGGTATTTTTTAGACTGCTTGGCTGTGAAAACTCCTTTCTTATAAAAGGCCATTCCCAATAGCATTAAACCACTCACTCTCCAAAATATTTCTGAAAGAAAAACTTTGGTTTGCATATTAAATGCCGCAGGAACTCTCACCAACATCTGTCGTTCCCAAGTATCTGTATAATGGCCAATTTCATAATTAATTTCTTCTCTGCTCGGACTCCATAGCTCTGACTCCAACAGTTGAAATTGTCCCTGCTCCCATAAAGGAATACTATAAGCAAGAAGAAGCTTTAAAGCCGACCCAAGCACTAAAAAGATGATACCAGCTCTAAAAAGATAGGCCTTACTCTTACTCCTAAAGGCAAACATAAAAAAGCCACAAATTGAAAAGGCCACTAGAAGGTCTCCATACCAAAGAAGGTATGCATGAAAAATTCCGATCAGGAATAGCACAAAAAGCCTGCGGTACTGTAAGCCACTAGACCTCATGTGTTCCTTTCTCGCTTTTTGAGAAATCATTATTATACCTGCTCCAAAAAGCATGGCCAGAATGGCCATAAATTTTTCACTGGCAAACACATGACTAAAAAGCCAAGCATATAAATTAAGCCCTTCTAAATTCTCGTAAGAAAGAGGATGGAAATAGGCAGAAGATGGCATTGAGAAGCTCTGAATACTCATTAGCAATATTCCGAGCACAGCAGTACCTCTCAAAATATCTAGAGACATTACCCGCTTTTGGGTACTAATGGGTTGTAGAATATAGGATGAGCCTGCCAAAATTGTACTAATATTAGTGAATTAGTTTTTAATCGTGAAATCAATCTTTCACTAGCAAAAAAACACCATCGTTTTCAATTTTTATAGAATGGATTTTCAGTGGCCTTGTTCGCTGCTCACATTCGCTTCCGTCTTTCAAACTAAAACGATATGCGTGAAGCGGACAAACCACTTCATTTTTATAATTAATAGCCCCTTCTAATAAAGAGTGTTGATTGTGCGGACAAAGATGGTCAAAGGCATGGAATTCTCCTTGATTTAAAACTAAGCAAATCTTTTTTTCTCCAATTCTAACAATACTCCGCCCATCTTCTCTCATTCTCTCCATTAACTCATGCTTTGAATCAAAGAGCTTAAAAGATTTCATTAGTTCTTGATTTGCTTCATCACTTCTTCAATCGCACGATCCAATTGTGGGTCTTTACCAGTAAGGCGATCTTTAAAATTCATATTCACCAAAATATCTGGGCTTACCCCTTCGCTTTCCAAGTTTTGGCCGTCCATGGTATAGCAGCCCCAAGATGGAAGTCGATAAGAAGAGCCATCCACTAGCCTTGCTGAGCTCGTGAATATAATCCAGCGATAGGTTTCCGTACCAATAATTTTACCCAAACCCAATTCTTTAAAGCCAGCCGCTGTCATTTCTGCATCGCTCAAAGATTGTTCATTAATAAGCAAAACCATTGGTTTAGCACCAGCGCCAAAATTGGCCTGAGTGGTAAGCTTTCCTTCACGGAATTTCCATTTCAAATAAGGCTTTTGAGAAAGGAATTTAAGCACTTCGTCATGAACGTTTCCGCCCGTATTATATCTCAAATCCAAAATAAGTCCATCACGATTATAGCCTTCAGATGTCATTTCTATCAAGAAACCCTCAAGTGAACCCGTACTCATATTTTTCATATGTACATACGCCACTTGATCTTTTGTGGCTTCATCCACACGTTTTTGGTTGTCGTCTATCCATTCGTCATACAGGTTATTTCTAAGCGCGCCCATGCTCGATGGATGTACCTTTACTTCCAATTCTTCCTTCCCTCTTTTTATGCCCAAGGTAATTTCTTCATCTACAGAAGGCTTAGAAAGGTAATATTCCCGATTCATCTTAGGGTTAATAGCTTCTCCGTTGATCGAGGTAATCACATCCCCCTTTCTGATGTTTTTATCTGAATAATCGGAAGGGCCTTCGCTTACCACCTTGGCTATTTCATACGGATTCTCATTAGAGAAAAGTACGCCTAGGTTTAAGCTCTGAGTGTTGTAATAGGTGCGTTCTTCTCCTCCACCAGAATTGAAACCCATGTGAGAAGAATTCAATTCACCCAATAAATCATTGAGGAGCACGCGTAATTCTGCCCTACTTTTTACATGGGGAAGAAATTGAGCATATTGGGTTTTAAGCTTAGCCCAGTCAGCTCCATGAAAAGTTTCATTGTAAAAATTCTCCTCAATACCAGCCCAGGTTTCATCATACATCTGGTCAAATTCGTTTCTCAGAGATTTTCTGAAAGTGAAATCTGTTTCAATGTCTGTAAGCTTGTTTTGACTCAAATTCAGTTTGCTGATAGAGCCGCCATTGATTAAATAGTGGTTCTTTTTCACTGTTAGAATTTCGCTGCTAGCTCTATTCGAACCCGCTATTTTCTCAGTTTTATTCCTTTCAAAATCCTCAAGGGTAGTCATCCAAAGACCTCGTTGATTTTCATCGTGATTGGAAGAGTAAATCACATAAGTTTTATCGCCAGACTTGATGACATTGGGATTGCTTTGTGTTCCGAAATTGGGGCTAATGCGCTCCAAGTTTCGTAACCAGTTTTGATCGAAATCAATGTTGACAACTACTTTACTACTGTCACTCTTCTTGTCTTTTTCAAAAACTTCGTCTAGCTTATCAGATTTAAAGCCCTCTTCCTGACGAGAAAGTGGCACTCGATAAACCCTTCCATCTTCCAAACCAAAAGGATAACTCGGCTTGGTTCGGTTGGAAACAAAATAGAGGTACTTGCCATCTGGTCCCCAAAATGGGCTCGATTCGGTTACGCCAGTTTGGGTATAGTTGGTTAATTTTTTTGTAGGAAGGTGATAGATATAGATGTCATCTTCAAAATCATTTTTCACATTGAAGGCAATATATTGACCGTCAGGAGAAAACCTTGGTTGTGAATTATAAAGCCCCCAAAGCTCTTCGTTTGCAATAGTTTCGCTTTTCAAAGTGCCTAAATCAAGCAAACGCACTTCGTTTATTCCACTGAAATAAACCGCCTGCGTTCTCTCATTATTCATTTCTAAGTTTCTATCAGATTGGTCGTCTTGCGTTAGCTTCTTTTCTTTGGCTTGGTCATCCGAAGCATCTATGGTAAAAAGGTTCGTGTATCCCTTCACCGTTTGAGTATACAGTAAAGTTTGATTATCCTTAAGCCATTTCACCTCAATCACCCTTTCTTTCGGGTTGGTCTTTATTTGCTTGATGAATTTTCCGCTGATATCTGAAACAAAGAGTTCCCCTCTAGAAACAAAGGCCATTTTCTTTTCATCTGCGGAAACATCAAAGGCCGATACATTTCCCTTTGTGTTGAAATTGGTAGTTTGAGCCAATGTTGAATTCTGGAAAATTGAAATCTTTACCTTCTCACTTTTCTTGTTCGCTACATCGTAAACATATAATTGGTAATCTCTTTCAAATACTATTTTGCCTCCATTGGCATTTACCTGAGGTGTTTTTATTGAAGTGTTAAAACTGGTAAGGTTGCTTTTAGCTCCATTTTGCAGCGTATATAAATTGTATTGCTCATTTAGCTCATCCGACACAAAATACAAGTTGCCTTGGCGATCAATCGTAGCCCACATGTCTTTACCATCGTAATTCGTATGTACCTTAAATTCGCCAGTTTTCGAATTATATGATTTGATTTCAGGATTGAAAGCTCCTTTATATCGCTTACGCGCTACTTGATTACTGCTTTCCCAACTTTCATTAAAATAAATAGCACCATTTGGGTGAACGGCCAAGTTATGTGGCCAATTAAAGAAGTGTTCGAATAATCGTTTTGGAGTGCCTCCATCAATGCTTACCGAATAGGCTGAGCGACTATTATATCTGCTCGATTGAAAGTAAATGGTTTTACTGTCCCACGACCAAGCTTCCATTTGGTCGCTTGAAGAGTTGAAAGTAAGTTGTTTAATTTCTCCTCCACCATAAGGCATTAAGTAAATGTCCGTATTTCCATATTGTTCCGAAGAAAAGGCAATCCACTTGCCATCTGGGCTTACACGCGGATAACTTTCATTCCCGTCCATGGCAGTAATTCTAGTGGCCGTGCCCCCATTCGTAGCCACTTTCCACAAATCACTATCGTAAGAAAAAATGATTTCGGAACCATCAGGGTTTAAGCTTGGAGTTGAAGCAAAATACACATCGCTTTGGGCATGAAGTGCCGTTGCAAAAATTAGGAGAAGGAGTATCGAGTAAGCCTTTTTCATACAAAATTGATTCAAATTGGAAACGCATCACATGGCATAACTTTACTTACACCATGTGACTAGTCATTAAATGTATCAGATTTGTACTTTACTTTCAAACGTCCGCCTTGAATCGTTTTGCTTTTGAGTCAAAACACCCATTGAGTTTAAAAACTCAAGCTTAACCTTTGGCGAATAACTGATCGATATCTTTAAATGCTTTAAACTCTAAAGCGTTTCCGTCTGGGTCCAGAAAAAACATAGTAGCCTGTTCTCCCGCTTCGCCTTTAAAGCGGATGTAGGGTTCTATAACGAAATGTATTTTCTCTTTCTTTAACCGCTCCGATAAATCCATCCATTCGTCCCAATCTAATACTACACCAAAATGAGGAACAGGAACATCATGCCCATCTACTGGGTTAGATTGAGCGTTGTCTGCCCCGTGGTTTTTAGCAGTTGTGTGAATGACGAGTTGATGTCCAAAAAAATTGAAATCAACCCACTTTTCTGCGCTTCTTCCTTCAGCGCAACCTAAAGTTTGGCCATAAAATTCTCGGCATAGCGCTAAATTTTGCACAGGAATAGCCAAGTGAAATGGATTAAGTTTTCTCATATTTCTTTTTCTTACAAAGATCTTTTGAGATAGCTTCATTCTAAAATTGATTGAATTGCCTAAGTTTGATATTTCGATTCCATGAATGGTTTTATTAATCAATAACAGTTGATTCAATGATTGATGCTTTAGATTTAAAAATACTGAAGGTTTTAGAGAAAAATTCGAGACTCTCATTTGCCGAAATCGGAAGACTTGTAGGCCTTTCTCCATCTGCCACAAGAGAGCGAGTACAAAAGCTAGAAGAGAAAGGGGTGATCTCTAACTTTACAGTAGAAATCAATAGCCGTTTACTCGGCTACGATATTGAGGCCTTTATCTCGGTGAAGGTTTTCCATGGCAAACTGAAGTCTTTTCTAAACGTTGTTGGCACTTACCCAGAAGTTAAAAAAGCCTATAGAATAACTGGCGGTCAAAATGTTCAACTTGAAATCATCGCAAAAGACAGACTACAGTTACAGCGACTCATCGATAAAATTATGGAATACGGTGATACGCTCACTCAGCTCATATTATCAGAAGTAGAAATCGACAAAGAAAAAACTACTTACACAATCTCGAAGTAAGTAAGCTCTAAACCTCATAAAACAAGGTTCAGAAGTGTTCCCTAATCCGCAAAAAATCCGATCTTCGAGTGTGGAAAATTACTCAGCAGGCATGCAAGCTATTCGGCAATCAGGATTTATTCGAAAATCACAACAACTCATATTAATGCTCTGTTTTTTGAGTATCGCCCTTTATGCTAAATCGCAGACTGGTTTGATACTGCTAGGCTCTAATTCTGAACCTGTTGAAGGGGCTTTGGTATATGTTTTAGGTACTGACCAAGTAAAAGTAAGCGATCAGCGGGGAATGGTAATCTTAGAGATTTCCGAAAACAGCAAAGTGAACATTACCCATGTAGGCTTTAAAACCCTCGAAATTGAAGTGGTTGCAGACTCTTGGGAAACTTTGACATTAACCCCCAACACTACCGACTTACAAAGTGTAGAGGTAGAAGGCTTTTTAGAAAACCGAGATTTAAGCGAACAAGCCGGAGCAATTTCTACCTTAGGGCTAAGAGATTTACAACGTTTCGATCGAAGCTCTTTGGTGCAAGCCATAAACTCCGTGCCTGGTATTCGTTTTGAAGAAAGAGCAGGAGCAAGTTATCGTATTTCTATTAGGGGCAGTTCAGTCCGTTCTCCTTTTGGTGTGCGTAATGTAAAGGTATATTGGAATGATATTCCCTTTACCGAACCAGGGGGAAACACCTTTATCAACCTGCTAGACCTCAATAATATTTCTGGAATTGAAATTATTAAAGGCCCTGCAAGCAGTATTTATGGTGCAGGAACAGGCGGTGTAATAAAGTTAAGAAGTACAGTGCCGGGCGATTTGAACAATAGCATTCAGGCGTCAGCAGCCGTGGGTTCATATGGCCTGTTAAAGTCAGGTATGATTTTCAATCAGCTGAGCAGCAAAAACAGCCTGACCGTAAAGGCTAACATTCAGAAATCAGACGGCTACAGAGATCACAATGCCATGGATAGAAGAAATCTAGAAATGGATGCGCTGTTTTTCCCCAATAGCAAGCAGACACTCTCCATTTCAATGCTTTATTCAAATCTATTTTATGAAATACCAGGCGCACTAAACCCTTTGCAAAGAAGCGAAAACAGAAGGCAATCAAGGCCGGGAAGTATTGAAAAAAATGCTTCTATTGACAATCAATATTGGTTAATGAAAATAGGGCAAGAACTAGAATGGGGAAAAGGATGGAAAGGAAAGGTGTCAATTTTTGGTTCGAAAATGGACTTTGAAAACCCTTTTATTCTTGACTATAAACAAGACGAACAGGATATATTTGGTGGAAGAATGGAAGTGAGCCGAAGTGTAATTTTTGCTGGCAAGCCTGCCAGTTTTGTAGTTGGAGGTGAATTTCAAAAGTCTTCTTTCTTGGGTAAAAACTTTGGCAATGTAATGGGGCAGGCCGACACTATTAATTTTGAGGATGACATCACTTCAAAGCAGTCTATCGTTTTTGGATCGTTCCGAATTGAACCCATAAAAGACCTTTTTGTTACTGCGGGCCTCAGCCAAAATGCATTGAACTATGACATTAATCGCTTGGTAGATAAAGTGAACAATAACCCAACACAATTCAACAAGAAATTTGAAACGGTATGGTCTCCAAGGCTGGCAATTTCAAAAAAAATAAACCCTGATCTCTCTGTTCATTTTAGCGTTTCACAAGGTTTTTCTCCCCCTACAACAACAGAAGTTAGAACCAACGAAGGCAGTATCAACCGTGATATTGAACCAGAAAAAGGCACTAATTATGAATGGAATGTTCGTGGCAATTTACTTGATACTCGCCTATCATTCGATATGGCCATTTTCAGGTTCGACCTAAAAGAATCCATTTCCTCCTACACCAATAGTGATGGAGTAGTGCTTTTCAGAAATGCAGGAAAAAACATTCAGCAAGGCTTAGAATTTCAGCTTTTGGGCCAATGGGTTAAAAATGCAGAGCAGCTGTTGCAAAACTTAAGTACTTCCCTCTCTTACACCTTTCATGCCTTTGAGTATAAAAACTATATTAATGATGGTGATGATTTTTCTGGAAATGCCTTACCTGGAACGGCTCAAAATGTAGTGAATATGCAGGTAAACGCCAGTTTCATTTATAACCTAAATGTTAACCTTAGTTATCATTACTCTGATGCCATTCCACTAAACGATAGCAATACCGTTTACTCTAGGCCTTACAACCTCTGGAATATGAATTACAGCTATAAGATTCCGAAAAAGAAAAAAACGCAGTGGGAAGTATTCGGTGGTGTAAATAATATTTTTGATGTAGACTATAGCTTGGGCAATGACCTCAATGCATTTGGTAACCGCTACTTCCAGCCAGCCCCAGAAAGAAATTACTTTATTGGAGCCAAACTAATACTTTCACATTAAGGCCTACTGAATTAGTGCCCCTCTTCTAAGCGATCGATACGCTTATTTACAGCCTTCAGTTCTTCCTGTACCTCAGCTAGGGCTTTTTGAAGGTCTGAATTTTGGGGTTTTCTGACTTTGTATTCCCCAGCCGAATCAGCAACCATCAATCGATTTTCATCAAGTAACATTTCACCCTCTCCAGTAATTAGCCAGTTCAGGTCAATGTTCTCATATGATTCTTTGAGTTTGATATAGAAATCGTGGCTAGGAGAAGTACGTCTACCTTTCTCAGAAATTATGTTATACACAGCAGTTCGGCTAAAATCAAGTTGTTCTGCAAGAGAATTCACAGATAAACCAAAGTGTTTCATTAACAACTCTATGCGATCATTTACTGACATAAGTAAAAAATTATTCTCATATGTTTGTAATTGTAATCAAATGATTACATATTTGTTTATACAATTGCTAATTGCAACCAAGACATAAATTCTAACTATAGTAAAAAAGCATTAGTAAAGAATTAATCTACATAGTTTAAGCAGGTAAACAATGACTATCCTTTTGTCCGTACCAGTAGTTCTCTAACGTCTACGTCTAAGGTTTCGGCAATAGTGAAAAGAGTATCCATTGTTGGCTGCATATCATTGGTACACCAACGCGATACAGTAGTGATGTTCTTTCCTGTTTGCTGAGAAAGCCAATTATTTGATTTTCCCTTCTCTGCTAAAACTGCTTTTATACGATTATAGATTTTCTTTTCGGCCATAAACTTATCGTTAAACACACATTATTGGCCAAAATAAGAAATTAATAATTAGCATTTGACAACATAGATTATCGTATAAGTAAAATAATATATCGTATAATAAACTATTAATTGTGTTTAACGATAATAATTATAAATTTGGTTAAATATTACAAATGTTAAAGCTAATCGTTATGGATAAAAAAGCCCTTGCCCTTCATCTTATAAAACAAGACCTTAAATATCGTCAAATGGTAGTAGCCCAAAATAGCGTGGGTATTCATTTGGAGTTTCATCCCGACTTAGTACGAGTTATCCGCGCTTTAATGGGGCATTCTAATATTCAAACCATAGACGCTTGGGCCGATGTATATGTGCAAGGAATGGCCAAGGTAGAAAAGGTATCTTGGGGTGATGAGGCAGGGCTTTATATTGTGGCACTAAACATTTATAAATCACTAGAAGGATTTAACTGATTTATGTGCGAATGTTTTTAACCTCAATTATTCAGGCAGTTTGCATTAAAACTTAATTCCTATTTCGAGGGCAAAAAGCCTGTTTTTAAGGGTAAGTTCATCGTAACTGTCGTTTTGAGTTTTCACCTGATTAATAAAACCAAGGTTATAGAAAAGACCTGCATAAACACGTGTATTAACACCAATAGTTCTTTCTAAACCTCCACCAAAATTACCTGCTAAATCAAAGCTTCTAAACTCACGAATGAGGTCAGAGTTATCTGATTTAGGAGAATTACTCAAACGTATTTCGGGTACAAGACCAAAATTGAAATAAACCTTTGTATCAAGGATTACCTCGTTTGTGTAAAGTTTTAATAAGGCCGGAATCTGTAAAAACTCTTGGCTAAAACTAGCAGCTCCCGTTATGTTGGCAATGCTATTGGTTGACCGCGCAGTTATACCAAAATCTTTGGAAGCATAATTAATTCCAGCGCTGAAAAAGTAATTTTCTTGAAACTGGTAATCCACAAAAGCACCAATCAAAAACTGAACAGACGAACCGTCATCATCATAATTAGTGCTTGTGCCCTCTGTGCTTGGTTTTGAGTAAGTAAGCGTAGGCCCTAATTTGATTCCAATATTATAATCTTGCGCTACAGCTGCTATGCTAAACAATGATAATAGAACGGCTGCAAAAGTGAATTTCCTCATGGGGAATAAAATAAATGAATACTTTTGTCATTTAAAATTAAGTATGAACAAAAGCTGGATTATAAGTTTCGTTTTCCTATTGGTAATGGCTTGTGGTAAGGATGATCCCTGTAAAGACATTCCAAATATAGCCCTTGATTTAGACTATGTGACTTTGATTGATCAAATTCATTCAGTAGAAGATACTGTAGCTTTAAGTGCTTTTTTAGAAGCCAACCCCATTGTACGCGATTACTTTTTTCTAGCCGCAGACTATCCATCAAAGTCCGAAATGCTCACTGAGGTTTTCAACCTGATAAAAAACCCATTTGTGGATACGCTGTATCAGCAAACCAAGCAGATTATAAACGAAGCCCAATTAGAGCAAGATTTAGAAACAGCCTTTAAACGTATCAAGTCTTATTACCCTGAATATAAAGTACCTAAAGTTCAAACCGTTTATTCCGCCTTTGGTAATGATGTGTTCTTCTCCGATTCATTGGTAGTGATAGGGCTAGATTATTACTTAGGTCCAGAAGCTTCTTATCGACCAAATGTGTACGACTATTTAGCAGTAAGGCTAACTCCTGAGCACCTTGTACCTCACATTGTTCAGTTTAGTTCTTTAAAATTTAATGACACTAGCGAAGACGCTGAACGTACCATTTTGGATGAAATGATTTACTACGGAAAAGCCCTTGAATTCACGAAAACTATGTTGCCTTGCTTGTCTGATAGTTTGATTATGGGTTATGATGGCGAAACATTAGCCTCTTCAATACGCAGCGAAGGTTTTCTGTGGTCGTATTTTGTTGATAATGCTTTGTTATACGACAAGAGCCCGCTTAACCTGACAAAATACATCGATGAACGTCCGGGAATTCCAGAAATCGACCCTATTTGCCCAGGCAGAATTGGCCAATGGATAGGCTGGCAAATTGTTCAGAAATATCAAGAGGAAAAGAATTTAGACTTTACTGCGCTTATGAAGCTCACTGACGCTAATGATGTTCTGCTGCAATCAAGATATAGGCCCAGAAATAATTAAGCGCTCTTAGTCGACTCTAAAACATTAATCAATTTCTGCACTTGCAGCCTTTTTGAATAAAGTCTTTCCGCCACTATTCGAGCGTTGTTTTTATAGGTTTCCAAACGTATAGAACTCTCCATGTACGGAGCAATCTGCTTTATGAAATCACTAGGGTCTTCTGGATTAGTATAAAAACCGCATTCATTTTCTTCTACTAAGTCTTTTGTCCAGCCATTTGAGTTTACAATAGTAAGCTTACCAGAAGCCAGGCTATCAAACATTTTATTAGGACTGTTCGTGCCCAAAACAGGAATATTGGCAAAAGAGACATAGGTAGCATCAGTTACATTCAGTATTCTTCGCACTCCTTCTTTATTCTGGTGCCCATAAAACTCTACATTACTGAGTTTTTTCAAATAAGCCTCAAGCTTAATTTGATGCAGTTTAGCTCCTTCGCCTACTATTTTAAACTTAATGTTCAGTCCTTTTTTCAAACACCCTTCGGCTATCTTAAGCAAGAACTCTAGGTGATTTGTAACACCAATACTGCCCAAATAGGTAACAACGAAAGCCTCATTTACATGGTAAAACGATGTCAATTTTGGATCTTTTAGTTCCTTACTAAAGAATTCGCAGTCGGCCATATTCGGGATCATATGCACTTCCTTTTCTGGAACTACTTCTTTGATCCAATCTTCCATGCCAGGTGAAAGCGCAATAATCTTATCTGCGTGCTTGTATATTTTAGCTTCGAGCGCATAAAGCCGCTTTTTTAACCAGCTTGCCTTGATTGCCCCAATCTGAATAGGAGCTGTAGGCCATAAATCGCGTACTTCAAAAATATAGGGTTTGCGCAATTTCTTCTTTAACCAAAGGCCTACCAAGCCTACTGTTAATGGCGTGGAAGTCAAATAAGCTAAATCAAAGCTTAGCTGCTCTTTTGAGATCAGTTGCTTGGCCTTCTTTTGAAAAGAGTAGAAAGAAAAAATGCGTTTAAGAAAACCTAAGTCATTGCTATAATAAACAGGCAAGTAATGGACTGTAATGCCATCAATTACGGTTTTCTGATAAATGCCTTCATTATGGCTTGTAATCATTTCAACCTCAAAACCCTCGTCCACCAAGCCTTTGGCCAAGTAATAAGAGCGAATGGCTCCACCTTCTTGTGGCGTTTTAAAATATTGGTGGATATACAGAATTTTCATAGTGAATAGTCAACTGGCCTAACGCACAATTCCTTCTTTTTTCTCAAAATAACGGCAAAAAGAAGTTAACGCACATGATTCACACTTCGGTGTTCGCGCCAAGCAAGTATAGCGGCCATGCAATATGAGCCAATGATGAGCCAAAGGAATTACTTCTTTAGGAAGATGACTTACCAACTGTTTTTCAACGGCCAACGGAGTATTGGCATTCTGATTTACCAAACCCAATCTTTTTGACACCCTGAACACATGCGTGTCTACCGCCATACTGGGCTGATTCCAAATTACAGAAGTAATCACATTAGCTGTTTTTCTGCCCACACCCGGCAGTTTCTGTAAATCCTCAATGGTTTCAGGAATTTCAGAATTAAAATCTTCCACCAACATTTTGCCCAAGCCTAAAAGGTGTTTGGTTTTATTGTTGGGGTATGAAACGGTTTTTATGTACGGGAAAAGTTCATCAAAATGAGAAGCCGCTAAATGTGCAGGGGTAGGGAAATCTTGAAACAATTTGGGCGTAACCATATTGATTCGCTTATCGGTGCATTGCGCACTCAAAACCACAGCCACGAGCAGTTCGAACGGATTGTCATATTGCAGTTCCGTTTCGGCCTGTGGTTGGTTCTCACTAAAGTATGCTATAAAAGCCTCGTATCTCTGCTTCCTCGTCATGCCCCTAAATTAGGCTATTTCAAGGAATGCAGGTCATAGGATTTAGAGTAACTCAGTATTTTGTCGATAGTCGACTCAGAAGGTACTCGTTCAGCTGCTGTAATAGACTTCATTGTTTGCTCAAGTTCATGCAACTCATGCGCCAGCGAGCCATTTAAAATGGCGGCAGTTTGAATTTCGATATTTTCTTCTGTGTTGGTCTCCTGATACATGTATCTGATCAGGTCATTCTGGGTAGATGTTCTTATCATACGCAACGTTCATTTTGTCCATCTTTTTTCTAAGATTGATGAGCGCATAACGCATACGGCCAAGGGCGGTGTTGATACTAACATCTGTTACTTCAGCAATTTCCTGAAAGCTCATTTGCATGTAGTGCCTCATCATAAGAACTTCTCGCTGTGAGTCGGGTAGTTCTTTTATTAACTCCCTAAGTAACGCGTGTGTATCTTCTTTTATTTGACGATCCTCGATAGATTCTTCAGAAAACTCTAAACTGTTGAACACATTGCTGCCATCTTCCATTACAATTGTAGGGTATCTCTTGGCCTTTCTAAAATGGTCAATCGCTAAATTATGTGCGATTCGGCTCACCCAAGGCAGAAATTTACCTTCCTCATTGTAGCGTCCAGACTTTACCGTATTCACCACTTTCACATAAGTTTCCTGCAATAAATCTTCTGCAAGATCATGGTCTTTTACAATCATATAGATTGTAGTAAAGATTTTGTTTTTGTGACGAAAGACTAATTCCGCGAATGCGTCTTCATTACCGTTTTTGTATAGCGATATCAATTGGCTATCGCTTACTTCGTACTTCCTCATGTTAGTTATTGTTAGGTCTAAGTAGAGGTTTATATCATACGGTAATGTTTAGTTTTTGGAAATGGATTAATAATATTAACAATCTCAAATGTATTGATTCAAATACAGATTACAAATATTTGATCGTAATTTTTGATTTTCAAGCTTCGAGCGAAAGCTCTTTTCTTTATCGCAAAATATTACTCAAGTATAATGCCAGACTTTAGAATTTAATTCTGAAAAAGGTAATTATTTTTCAATTAACAATTAGTTGCTAGCTCTGTTATCTTTGCAATCTTATGAATTCAACAACACTTGACCGCCCTACCCCTATTGATGACCTGAACCCCAGAGAGTTCATTATTATAAAAGGAGCCAGGGTAAATAACCTCAAAAGTGTCGATGTGGCCATTCCAAGGAATAAATTGGTAGTGGTTACTGGCCTTTCTGGTTCTGGAAAATCATCACTGGCTTTCGATACGCTTTTTGCGGAAGGGCAGCGCATGTATGTGGAAAGCTTGAGTTCATATGCCCGCCAGTTTTTAGGCCGAATGGAAAAGCCTGAGGTGGATTATATCAAAGGGGTTTCGCCTGCCATTGCCATTGAACAAAAGGTGAATACGCGCAACCCTCGCTCTACTGTAGGCACTACCACCGAAATTTACGATTATCTAAAATTACTTTTTGCCCGAATTGGAAGAACCTACAGCCCGGTTAGTGGCAAAGAAGTAAGTCGTGATAGTGTAACCAGTATTGTAGAGTTTTTGATGGCCAAAGAAGAAGGCACCAAGGTGATGATTCTTTGTCCGCTGATTCAGAAAGAAGAACGTAGTGTAGCAGAAGAGCTGAACCTTTTGCTACAAAAAGGTTATACTCGTGTAGTAGCCAAAGGCGAGCCTTATTTTATAGAAGATTTACTTAAGGACGAAAAAGACATTGTCTCTAAAGACTTAGAAATCCTGATTGATAGAGGTGTTGTGGCCCATAATGAAGACACCCAATTCCGTTTTTCAGATTCGGTACAAACCGCCCTTTTTGAGGGGCAAGGTGATTGTATTATTGAGGTGATTGGTGAAGGCCGAACAGATTTTTCAGACAGGTTTGAGGCGGATGGAATTCTATTCGAAGAACCAAGCGTTAACCTATTCACTTTTAATAATCCCTTTGGTGCTTGTAAACGCTGCGAAGGTTTCGGTAAGGTTTTAGGAATTGATATCGACTTAGTCATTCCAGATAAATCACTTTCGGTGTATGAAGGAGCCCTTGCCCCTTGGCGCAGCGAAACCATGAACAAATGGCTGCAGCCGCTATTAAAACACGGCATTGAGTTTGATTTCCCCATCCACAGAACTTACGCGGAACTGACGGAAAAAGAGAAAGAGTCGCTTTGGACAGGCAACAAATACTTTAAAGGACTCAATAAATTCTTCGAACATTTAGAGTCGAAAACACACAAAATTCAATACCGCGTAATGCTTTCGCGTTACCGTGGCCGCACCGACTGCCCAGAATGTAAAGGCACCCGATTAAGAAAAGACGCTGCCTATGTAAAGCTGGACGGAAAGAGCATTACCGACATCGTACTAATGCCTGTAAAAGAGGCCGCAGTTTTCTTCGATAAGCTTCCGCTTACTGCTCATGAAGAAAAAATTGCCAAAAGATTACTTCAAGAAATTCAGAACCGACTTGAGTATTTGGGTCGAGTAGGCTTAGGTTACCTTACCCTCAACCGATTGACTAGCACTTTATCTGGTGGAGAATTTCAGCGCATTAAACTCTCCACTTCTTTGGGCAGTGCCTTAGTGGGTTCCATGTATATTTTGGATGAACCAAGTATAGGACTGCACCCTCGCGACACCGACCGATTGATTTCTGTTTTGCTTACCCTGCGCGACTTAGGAAATACCGTTGTGGTAGTAGAGCACGAGGAGAAAGTAATGCAGGCGGCTGATCAAATCATAGACATTGGCCCGGATGCCGGTTCGCATGGAGGAGAGTTGATTTTTCAAGGGACAATCGAAGAATTGGTTCAGAATGGCACAGGCCATACCGCCAATTATTTGAGCGGAAGAGAAAAATTGCCTATTCCTGAACACAGAAGAAAATGGAGAGACGCACTTAAAATAAAAGGAGCCAGAGAAAATAACCTCAAAAATGTGAGTGTTGATATTCCCTTGGACGTGCTGACTGTAATTACAGGCGTAAGTGGTTCGGGAAAATCTACTTTGGTGAAGAAAATTCTTTACCCTTCGTTGGGTAAAATGTTAGGTACCGTAGGTGAGCAAACAGGTAAAATGGATGCACTGGAAGGCGACACTAAAAAGGTAACCCAAATCGAGTTCATCGACCAAAACCCGATTGGCAAGTCCTCCCGATCGAACCCGGTTACCTATGTAAAAGCTTATGACGCCATCAGGGCTTTGTATTCAAACTTACCGCTATCAAAACAGCGCGGTTATAAACCCGCGTTTTTCTCTTTTAACGTAGATGGTGGCCGTTGCGAAACTTGCCAAGGCGAAGGTGTTGTGAAAATTGAAATGCAGTTTATGGCCGACATTCAGCTGACTTGCGAAAGCTGTAAAGGCAAGCGTTTCAAGCAAGAAATTCTTGAAGCCACCTACAACGACAAAAGCATTGCCGATGTATTGGACATGACCATTGATGATGCTATGGACTTCTTCGCCAATGAAAAAGCAGTGCATAGTAAACTGAAGCCGCTGCAAGAAGTGGGCTTGGGCTACATCCGTTTGGGGCAGTCTTCTAATTCGCTCAGTGGAGGCGAAGCGCAAAGGGTGAAACTGGCTTTCTATCTGGGAAAAGGCAAATCGAATGACAAGGAACACATTCTTTTCATATTTGACGAACCTACTACGGGCCTTCATTTTCACGACATTAGTAAATTGATGAAAGCCATAAACGCGCTGATTGAGCAAGGCAATTCCGTCATTATTATTGAGCATAATACCGAAGTTATTAAACTAGCTGACTGGATTATTGACCTTGGCCCAGAGGGTGGTCACGAAGGCGGTAACATCACTTTTACCGGTACGCCTGAAGAAATGATTAAGCTCAAAGACAACTACACCGCGCAGTATTTGGCGGTAGATATGGGGAAGTAGAAGCAAACACTATTTAACATGGAAATCAAAGCAATCAAGACGGAACTGGACTACAATCAAGCGCTTAAAAGACTTGAAGCAATTTTTCATGCTCCCGAGAAAACTCCTGAGGGCGATGAAGCAGAAATACTTTCAATATTGATAGAGAAATACGAGGACGAACACTATCCAATAGTTGCCCCTGATGCTATATCCTAAGTCAATAAATTTCGTAACTTGATTATATGGACGCCATTGACAAAAAAATATTGAATAATTACCTAGGCTTACTTGAACGCTTAAGCCCAACGATGAAATTGAATCTAATTGACAGGCTAACGAAATCGGTAAAATCAAAAGCTTCTGCAAAATCAAAAATGAAATCAGCCTTTGGGGCATGGAGCTCAGATGAGTCTGCAGAAGAATTAATCAAACGAATTCAAAATAGTAGAAAAACCAATCGTCAAATCGAGGAGCTTTGAAATACTTGATTGATACCAATATTTGTATCTATTACATGAAGGGTCGATATGGGTTAGACTCTAAATTTAATTCCGTAGATGTAGATTCTCTATATATTTCCGAAATTACCCTCGCTGAGCTCAAGTATGGAGTAGCAAATAGCGCATCTCCTGAGCGTAACAATTTAGTCCTTTCTAACTTTCTTTCTGGCATTCAAATCCTTCCAATCTTTGATGGCTTAGATACTTTTGCCAATGAAAAAGCAAGATTGAGAAAAGAAGGTCGACCCGTAGATGACTTTGATCTGTTAATTGGTTCATCTGCTATCGCTAATGATCTAACACTAGTTACCAATAACGAAAAACACTTCGACCGTCTTACTGGTATAAAAATGATAAACTGGACGAAGTAATTTAAGCTGCGCAAAGGCTAACCGTCTGTTTACTCACATTTTATTGTCATAAAAATGAATATATTTATGGCTATACGTCACATTTGTGATTGATACATAGCGTTAAACGAAATATTCTACTACGAACATTTATGGGAACTTGGGATGAAATACCGGAAATAGATCTTTATTCAGACGGAGGTGCTGAGCCCAACCCTGGTAACGGGGGGTTTGGAGTAATCATGTCCTATAAAGGGAAGCGAAAGGAATTCTTTAAGGGTTATCGGCTAACGACAAATAATCGAATGGAATTGATGGGGGTGATTTTTGGTCTTGAACAATTAAAGACTACGTCCAAAGTGAAGGTTTACACAGATTCTAAATACGTGATTGATGGAGTTGAACTTGGTTGGGCTAAAAAGTGGAGATCAAAAAATTGGTTTCGAACCAAAAATAAGAAAGCAATTAATTATGATCTCTGGTCTAAGCTCCTAGACTTGATTGAAAAACATGAAAAAGTGAAGTTTAACTGGGTGAAAGGGCATGCAGGCCATCCTGAAAATGAGAGGTGCGATGAACTTGCTAGCATTGCACTAAATTCAAAAGAACTCCTGGAAGACAAAGGTTATGAACCTAACAAGGTTGAATCAGAGACGCAAACTAATTCAAGTTTCCCAAAACAGAAAAAAATAAAAGTTGAAAAAGAGGGAGACCCATGCCGAAAATGTGGTACTACTGTGGTCGTAAAGAGACCAAAGAAAAGAAAAATAAAAGAGAATCAATCATACTATTTTGAATGGTATCTGTATTGTCCGAATTGTCACAATATGTATATGGTCGAAGAAGCAAAGAGGAATGTGGAAGACTCGAATCAACTGTTCTAAGTACTTTGGCTAACAGGCGCTAATGACACATATATCAACTTTTTCTAATCTATTTCAATACAATACAACCACCAATCTGTGTCTTCTGCAAGCGACTGTTCCCTTCTGAAAATTTTATGGTTCTGGTGGGTTTCATTTTTCTGAAGGCAGTGTTTTTACAGACAGTTGTGTGGGTAGCGTCCCGTTTAGTGCTTACAGCAAAGTGAGAGCATACGCACTTTAGCCTGTTGGTTTTCAAACACTTCGCAGAGTTCTCTTACTACAAAAAGACTTCAAAATTTAGGAGTCATTCCACAGTGAAATGACTCCCGTTTCTCTCAGCGCTTACTATTAAACACCCGAATCAGTTTGCCGTCTTCTTCGTCAGAAAGTAAATAGAGTTGCCCTCTAGGAGAAACAATTGCTTTTCTTAGCCTCACCCTGCTATTGATGAATAGTTCTTCGGCACTTATGATTTTATCACCATCAACCACCATTCTCCACAAACTGCCTTTGCTCAGTCCGGGCACAATCAAATTCCCGTTCCATAATGGAAATTCTCTTCCTGAGTAAAAGGTCAACCCTGTTGGCGCAACAGTATGGTTCCATGAATATACTGGATCGGTGAAAGTCGCTCCCGAAATGGCCTTTGGTTGGTAATCCGTTCGGTAACTGCCTGTAGTAACATTAGGCCACCCATAGTTCGCACTTGGTTTCAGAATGTTCAGTTCATCTCCTTGATTTGTGCCGTGTTCACTAAACCAAATGTCCCCAGTTTCTGGATGTATGGCCAGACCTTGCGAGGCACGGATACCAATGGCATAAAGTCCATTAACCGCACCTGGGCCAAAGTCAGGATTGTCTTTTGGAATACTCCCATCAGGGTTAATTCTGATGACTTTTCCACGTTTGTCTTTTACATCTTGCGCAACTGGAATTTCAGGGTTCATATACTCAAAGAAGTTGCGCTCGCCAATGGTAATGTAAAGCTTGCCATCGGTTCCGAAGATCATACCGCCACCATAGTGATAAAGCCCATGCACATAGGGTTCTGCCACAAAAAGTATTTCCACTTCTTTGAGTTGGTTGTCAATCAGTTTTCCACGGATAACTTTGGTCGTACTGGCACGTGCCCTATTCTCTGCAGCATAGGAAATGTATACATAGTTATTTTGGTTAAAATTGGGATCGAGCAACACCTGAAACCAGCCAGCATTGGCACTTAGGGTTTGTCCATGAAGACTATTTGGGAAAATGCCTTTCTCAAATTTGGCAGTATCAATCTGCACGGCCCTTGCCACATCCTTGGGTAATCCCAAAATGAATTTCCGTTCTTTGGTTTCTAAATTAACACGAAGAAGGCTGCCATCTTTTTCAGCAATAAGCACATCGTTTTCTGAAATAAAGGCCATACTCCAAGGTTTGTTGAGCCCTGTCAGTACAACTTCTTTTGCTGGGTTTGGCGTGAACTCTTCTGGTGCTTTAGGAATCGGGCCGGCTGAAGTGGCCTTGCCCACAATTTTCCAGTGGCCAAGGATTTTTTTAAGCAAGAGTAAATCATGATATCGATTCCCAAAAGAAGGAATATCAATCTCTAATTTGGCATAAGCCACATCTCTGTCAATCTCAATACCGATGATCTTTGATGGCCGATTATTTAACGTTCCTGGCGCTTTACGCCCATACAATCCTGCATATTCTTCAGAGGTCATAAAATAGGCCGAGTCGGTTCCATTATAAAGAAACATTCGGGTGCCCGGATGGAAAGCCATGGCTATCGAATCTGGATAGTTATACTGGGTACCTACAATAAATTGGTTGAGTATTTTAGTGATTTGTTCATGATCTGTTTGGGAAAAACACGGGCTGATACTTATGACAGCGAGAAAAATGAATACTTTAATTTTCATTGGATGAATTGATTTGTTCAGCCAAGATTACGAGCAGTGCCGTTAAGAAATCGAATTAATCGGAGATAAGAAGTCCAGAATGATCATTCTGGAGTAATTTGCAGCTTATGCCACCAACTGCTGAGCCTTTCTATACTCCGAGGGGGTGGAATTCGTGATCTTTTTGAATGCATCAAAAAAAGATGACTTGGAGCTAAAGCCTGCTTCAAAGCCGATGCCCTCCAACGAAAGCTCATGTCTAGTATGAATTAATCGCTGTGCTTCTTTCACCCTAAACTCTTTTACATATTGTGCAAAGCCATGTCGGTACTCTTCATTCAATAGTTTGGACAAACTGTGTTTAGAAAGACCAGCCTGCACAGCCAAGTCATCCAGTTTTAGTTTCTGATTGATATATGGTTTTTGCGTATCCATTAGCACATTTAGTTCCTCCAGTTTTTTTGAGGCATCTGCAAGAGGTTGGTCGGTAGGTTTCAGGGAGAAAAACTTGCTAGAAAGCAACATCCTTCCCAAGAGAAAATATAAGGTGAAGGAAAAAATAAGTGCCCCCCAGATGTAGGTAAACAAACCATATAGCGCCATCTGATAAGTCAAATTGATGATGAGCATTGCAATGGTGAGTATGGCCAAATGCTGTTGTGATTTAGTCATTGTGGAGGGCTTGAGTATTACAGGTTTCAGCATTTTGACAGCGTAGTACAAACCTAAAAGTGTGAAAACTGCCCAGATATAATAGATACCATAAATGATATAGCCATTCCATACATCGGGCTGCGTTCGGTAAGGAAAGATTAAACCTACACTTACAATAGATACCAAAAGGAGCAAGAGCAGCGCAACATCCTTGGTATGAATTTTCCGATGTTGCTTGTAAATGGCTTTGGTGTAGAGGTAAAAGAATGGTCCAATAAAAATACAGGCAGAAAGCCCAACTTGAAGGATCAGTAAGTCTACATTATCTTCAAAATAATAGAAAACGGACTTACCAATCCGCAAGCTCAGCGCCAATAACAGACCGCCCAGATAGGCATTCGCAACCTTGTTCTGGTTGCGAAAAACCAGAAAAATACCAATCAATAATCCGTTGATTACTCCCAAACTGGAGAGCAAATAAAGTACTGACATCTTGAGGTTTTAGAATGATAGGATAAAGATAGAAAAAGACTGCTTCTATGTAACGGTTCGATTTAGGGTAGGTTGGTGTTGGGTTTATACGAGAGGTGTAACAGTCATAAAATTCAATATATTTATGGCTGTCAGTCATAAATGTGATTGATAGTTAACCTTACATGCCATAGTGCCAATCGCCAAGGAATTAGCAATGGAAGAAACAGATATTGAACAGTATATTATTATTTACTACCATAACCTCCTAACTATGGAGGAGAAGCTAGCCTATAAACATCACATAACGACTGAGAAGGTTGAGAATTCAAGTGAAGAGTTTGGGAAAATTCTGATGAAAAGATGGGGAACTACTAATAAAGAGGCTCTAAAACTCTTGGAGGGAGGTTATGGTGAGTTCAAGAAGAAGGTAGCTAGACGAATTCTTTCGGAAACACCGGATAAAGTTTTTATAAATAACTGTCCCAAATGTGGTAAGCTAGCCCGCACTCCTGAAGCTAAACAATGTAGATTTTGCGGACATGATTGGCATTAAAGAAATTTGGATAGAGGCCGAAGAATGGGTCGAGGGACAATGGGACTATGAAAATGATAATACAGATGTTATTGTCACACTAACCAATGGAGAAAAGTATGTAGGTTCATTTTTCACATACTCTAACATTGCAGAACTGACTGCTAAGAACAAACGAACTGGTGAGAATCTTCAGGGCAAATATCTATGGGCAAGTGACATGATTCTTGTTGACAAATGCTCGAGAAAAGACATTGAACAGGTAGTTAACGAACTCCTCAAACAAGACGAACTAAGGACAATCTTCAGCAAAATTGAAGAGAACGGCATGTAACATTCGCTATCAGTCATGGGGTCTCTATGGTGGTTAGAAAGTTTTAAGTACTTGGAAAGTTTATGGTAATCTTTAACTTTAGTAGATAAAAAACCCCACGTCTGATAGCGTGACGTTACACCAACAATGCTTTCAACACCCACTCATATTTTCTAGCTCTATTTCCACCCCCTACCCCCGCCAGCGGGGGATAATACAGAAGCAGCCTGATTTGTGGGTTCATCTGCTAGGTCACCTCAACTCTGTCCTTCCCTAGGGGAGGTGGCGCAGCCAGAGGGGGACTTGGCGACTTTAAAAAGGCTACTCCGCCCTCAACGCATTTACTGGATTGCTTTTTACGGTTTTCATAGAAATGAGTGTGATGGTAAAGCCAATCAAGAACAACACAGCAATAGCAGTAAGCACATAAGCCAAAGGATCTATTCCGATTTGATACGTGAAATTACTGAGCCAGTCTTTCATAAAATAGACAGAAACAGGCACGGCAATCAGCAGCGAAACTCCAGCGATTAACAGGTACTTAAAGTTCATCAACCATAGAATTTGAGAAGCGGAAGCACCCATAATTTTACGGATACTGATTTCCTTTACGCGCTGTTTAATAACGATAGAGACAATACCTAAAAGTCCACCACAGGCCAGAAAAATTGAAATAGCGGAAAGTAAAGTGGTTAGCTTCAGGGTTCGCGTTTCTTCCAAATAAAGTCTCTCGATTTGATCGTCTAGAAAACGATAGGAGAAGCTACCTTCAGGATAAACCTCTTTAAAGTTTGACTCTACACTTAATATCGTCTCCTTTAGGTTTGCTGGGCTTACTTTCGCCACTAAATAATTATAGCCAAATGAAGTAGGCACCATCATAATCATTGGCCGGACTGGAACGTGTAGGGAGTTGTAATTAAAGTCTTTTACTACACCAACAATAGTTCCTTTTACAAGCTGTTCGTTATTTACCCAATTAAGTTGCTTACCAATTGGGTCTTCCAAACTTAGTTCTCTTATGGCTGTTTTATTCAATACAAAAGCAGTTCCAGAAGAATCTGCCGAAAATTCTTTATTCAGCATTCTTCCAGCTTCAATATTCAAACTTAAGGTAGTAGCTAAGTCATTATCAATAAACATTTCAGCAGCATCCACCCGAAGGGAAGGATTGTTAGCTGCGTATATTGGGTGTTGGTTAAACTGACCTCCTGGTACGTTTGAAACAAGGGAAACATCTAACACCCCAGCACTTTTTTGAATAGATGTTTTCATTACTTCCAAGTCGCCTTGAAAATCGTCTACCTCCACAACCAAAAGGTTTTCTTGCTTGAAACCAAGGTCCTTATTCTTTAAAAAAGAAATCTGATTTTTAATAATAATGCTTCCGCTGATCATAAGAATAGCAGCAACAAATTGAACTGCCAGTAGACCATTTCGAACACTAGATCCACCCAGTTTGGTGGTTTTCAAACCTTTTAAAATTTGCCCTGCTTCAAAAGAGTTTAAGTAGAGCGAGGGGTAAATGGCAGATACAAAAGCGGTAACTATGGCTATTGATAGTAAGACTAAAATGACGTCTGTTTGATATAAATCCGCCACTGAAATGTTTCCATTGACCAATTGATTGAAGGGAGTTTCCAGCATATACATGGCCACAAAAGAAAGTGCCAGCGCCAAAAACGTAGTGAACAGTGCTTCGAAAATAAATTGCGAAACCACCTGTGATTTGTAAGCGCCCAAAGTTTTCTTCACCCCAACCTCTTTCAGCCTTTGTGCTGCTTTTGCCGTGTTGAGATTCACAAAATTGATGATAGAAATAAGTAAAATGAATAAAGCGCTGATGCCATAAATAAGCAAGTAGCTATAGCTGCCATTGGCTTCCAATTCCCATCGAATATTGGAATGCAAATGAATACTTTGAATGGGCTGTAATTCAAATTTATTCTCACCTGTTTTCAAGGCCTCTACATTTTCTTCATCCCAACCTAAGTACTTTGGCGCCCAATCAGGAATTTTCGCTTCGAAAGCTTTTGCATCTGTTCCAGGTGCAAGCTTTAAATAATTGAAGTGACCAAAATCATCCCACGACATCCATGGATCGTTGAATTGTAAAGACTTGAGGGACACATAAGAAATGAGGAAATTAAAGCGGAAATGGGAGTTCTTCGGAGTGTCTTCAACTACGGCAGCTACTTCCAGCATATCTTCCATTCCGTTGAACGAAAGCCTTTCACCTACAGGGTTTGCCTCTCCAAAATACTTTTCGGCTACTGACTTAGTTAGAATAATTCCCCAAGTTGTTTGGAGCGCCTCTTTCACATTACCATGGATTGGCTTAAAGCTAAATACATCGAAAAAAGTACTATCAACAAAATAGCCGTTAGGTTCATCAAATGTGATGTTGTTCTTTTCGTTTTTTAGCAATACTGTCGCTTTAGTAAGCCCTGAACCATAAATTGGCGAAATACTCACTGCGTCAATCACCTCTGGAAAATCATCCACGAGTGCCTGCGCCATAGGATGAGGTGTTCGTGTTTGAGGGTTTTGGTTCATCCACGCTACCCGATAAATGTCATCAGCGTTATCGAGAAAAGAATCGTAAGACGACTCGTATTTGATGTGGGAGTAGATGAATCCGCAAACGCAAAAGGCTACAATAAGCCCGAGTAAATGGAAACTGGTTTGCAGCTTTTGGCGGAGCATTCCGCGCCAAGTAAATTTGAAATAGCTTCTGTACATGATGATTGTATTTGAGTTTTGGCCAAGTTTTTTGATGGCAAAGGGGCGTAAAAAATTGAGCATGTGAAACCAATAATAAAGATTCGCTACCAGTTTCGATTTCTCTTCCCTTTGGCCTTGATAGTATTCATATAAATCACCCTCTATTTCTTCGAAAAGGTTGTTTTTGCACACCAGCGAGAGCAGCTTGACAGCCAGTTTAGGCGGTTCATATGTTGGTTGGAGCCCCAATGGATTACACTATTTTTAAGGCCATTTCTGGTATTTGGTTGAAAAGAGAGTTTCTCAATTCGTGATTCTTTTCCAAGGCTTGTTTGCCACTTGCGGTAATCTTGAAAAGGCGTTTTCTTCTTCCTCCGCGTTCATGTGTACCTTCTGCCAATTCCGACTCTAAAAAGCCCTTTTCATCGAGCCTGCTAAGGGCAGAATGCACTGCGCCAATCGCTACTTTTCGCTTGGTTTGGTTAATGATTTCCTCGCGGATATTTAGGCCGTAAGCTTCTGGAAATAATACGCCCACCACCAACAATACCAGCTCTTCAAACTCACCTAATTGCGTTCCTTTCATTTTGCAAATTTCGTATTTGTAGAACAAACATAATCAAAATCTACAAATATGAAAATTGATTTTAGAAATTTGAAAAGGGATAGCCGGGGGCAAGAAGTAAAAGCAAGAAAATTGTAGTTCGAAAGCTAAGCCCTCTGGATGAACTCCAGATAGTTCTTTTTATTCACTGTGAGCAGTTCATGGTCTGGGTAGGCTTGTGTAAATGATTTACTAAACCGCCCCTTTTTCTTTTCATTCCATTTAAATTCATAGGCATGGAGTATTCCGTCATAGTCTTCAATAAAGTCTATCTCTTGTTGCGCATTGCTTCTCCAGAAAAAGTCATTGGAGTAAATGGAATTATAGGCTTTGTGTTTGAGTCGTTCCACAATCAAGAAGTTTTCCCAAAGGCTCCCTACATCTTGTCTTAAGCTTACGGGGTTCCAGTTTTTCATTACTGCGTTGCGAATGCCTACATCATAAAAGTAAACCTTACGGCTCTTTTTCAACTCATTTCTAAGATTACGGCTTAATGAAGGAAGCCTGAAAACAATAAAGGCTCTTTCCAGCAATGAAATATATTTTTCTACTGTTTGATTGTCTAAGCCTGTGATTTGTCCAAGCTCATTATAGGAAACCTGCTGACCAATTTGAAAGGCTAACGCTTGTACCAATAACTCCAGCTTTTGTGGTTTCTTGATATTTTCCCAAGTTAAAATATCCTTGTACAGATAGCTGTCTGAAAGCGTGTTTAGAATCTCTTTCTCATCACCAGGGTTGTTTATAACATCAGGATACCAACCATAGACCAGTCTATGATCTAATAAGCGTGTTTCTTCCAATAATGAATGATGATTGATCATTTCTCCCGTACTAATTGGCCAAAGGTTAAACTCCCATTTTCGGCCAGTCAAGGGTTCATTAATTCTATTTGCTAATTCAAAAGAAGATGAACCGGTGGCGATCACCTTTACTTCAGGAATATTGTCATGAATTATTTTAAGCGTTAATCCGATATTTTCTATCCGCTGTGCTTCATCAATAATAACTCTATCATGTTTGGCTATCGTTTGTTTGAGCCAAGTGGTGGTTTGGTTGGAAAGCTGATTCCTTGTGTCCGAATCATCACCATTTAGCCACAGGGTGTTTTGAGTTGAAAAGTGCTGTTTGAGTAGTGTTGTTTTTCCAACCTGGCGAGGCCCTAACAGAATAATGACTTTTTTATCATTGATTCGTTTTTGAATGAGTTTGATGAGGTCTCTGTCAATCATAATTCTGCGATTAGATTCGCAAATATAATATAAAATTTGCGATTAGAATCGCAATATACATACTGTTCTGGTAAAGCACTTTTACTTTAGATGGTTTACTTTCCTTCTTCTTCTCATCAAAACCCCAAAAACATTAGCAAAAATGATAAGACCAGCACCTATGATTTTCTGAGTAGGCATGGCTTCATCTAAAAAAATAAAACTTGTAACCATGGCGATTGGCGTGCCCAAATAGAAGATAAGGCTTGTGTTGGTTGGAGGCAAAACGGTGGAGGCACGTAGCCATAAAGTATGTGCGCCTACCGTACATACGGTACCGAGAATTGCAAGGTAAACCCAGTCCTGTTGGGTCAAATCCCAATTGGACTCAAATGATATGGGTAGAAAAACAATAAGTGCGAAAGTGTATTGACCAAAGGCCCGAGTCAAGGAGTCGATATGTTGGTTTTTACGTTGAATAAAAGGCAGAATGGCAAAGAAGGCGGCACTAACCAGACCAATTAGAATACCTGTTGTAAGGTTATTTTTCAGGTCGAATGCCGGTACAATTAAATAGATACCCAATAAGGCTATCAAGACTGCGGTAATCTCATAAGGCGATGGCTTTTTTTTGTTAATCGCCCAGTCCAAGTAAATCATATGTAGCCCAAAGGAAGATACTGAGAGAATGGCCATGGAAGGTGTAGCGAGTTTTACACTCATAAAGTAGGTAATCCAATGCGCCCCGAAAACAATGCCAATGAGAATAAGTGCCTTCCAATCTTTCTTGGTAAGCTTTTTTAGGTTCTTATTTCCCGCCAAGAAAAACAAAAAACTTACGCCAATCACCAACCGTACCAAGCCAATAGTCACTGCGTTGGCAGAAACTTCTTTGATAAAGATGGGAGTAATACCAAAGAGAAAAACAGCAATTAAGCCCTCAATGTAATAGCGTGATTTCAACTTTCTGAATTAGGCAGCAAATAACAAAAAAAGCACGGCTATTGATATAACCGTGCTTTTACAAAAGTATTAAACCTTACTTATTTCTCTACTTGTTCTTTTTTCCCTTTGATCAAGCCCTTACGTTTCATAATTGTTTCTACGAATTTTACTTCGTTTTGAGTTTTGAAAACGGTGTAAGGGAACATCATCATTTGGGCTTTGTTTACCACAAGCACAAACTGTTTTTTGTCCATCCAAGCATATTTAATTTGCTCCCATTTCATGGGCATGCCTTGCTTAGAATTCATTTTAATTAAAATCTGACGACTGTCAATTTCGTAAGAAAGTTTATCGAAAAGCATTTTGCTTTGCTCTAGTTGGGTTACGCCCGTAAACTGAATAAGCCAGAAAAGTAGATACAATACGTAGGCAATCAATGCGCCAATCCACCACCAGTTTGAAGGAATGACAAAAGCCATGGAAGAAATTCCGATAGCAATTAAAACCACCCACCATTGCTCTTTAAGGATGTTTTTCATCCCCGCACGGACGTATGCTTTCTTATCTAAAGCGTATTTTTTTGTTTTTACAATCATGATAATTTACCTGCTAACTCGCACAGTGTCGAAAAAGGAACACAAACATAAGGATCAAAACCAAGGCTTCAATCATTAAAACTAAAAAATTGCGTTTCTTAACTTTCAAATTATTCTGCTTTCAGACTTATGTCCAGGCTTTTGGCCGAATGGGTTAGTGCTCCAACGGAAATATAGTCTACTCCAGTCTCTGCCACCGCCCCAATGGTCGATTCGGTAATACCACCGGAGGCCTCGGTTTCTAAACGGCCATTGATGAGCGCTAAAGCTTCGCTCATTAATGCTGGGCTCATATTATCGAGCATAATTCTGTGCACTCCTTCCAAGGTCAAAACCTCTTTAACTTCTTCTAAGTTACGGGTTTCTACTTCAATTTTCAGATTACGGCCAGTACGTTTTAAATAGTTTTTGGTAGCTGAAACCGACTGAGTAATTCCACCAGCAAAATCGTTGTGGTTGTCTTTCAGCATGATCATATCATACAAGCCAAACCTGTGGTTTACCCCTCCGCCAATAAAAACCGCCCATTTCTCCATCAGCCTAAAGTTAGGAGTGGTTTTGCGTGTGTCTAAAAGTTTTGTTGAGGTATGAGAAATCAATGAGTTCAGTTTGTTGGTGTAAGTCGCAATGCCGCTCATACGTTGCATGCAGTTAAGCATTAAACGTTCACCAGAGAGAATGGCCCTTGAGCTGCCGTGGATCTGCATAATGATATCGCCTTTTTTAACCACATCACCATCTTTTACCAAAGACTCTACTTTAATAACGGGACTTAACTTTTTGAAAATGATTTCGGCCAATTCCACACCAGCAATAATGCCGCTGTCCTTCATCAGCAGATATGCTGAGTTTTCAGCATTTTCTGGAATAGAGGCTAGAGATGAATGATCGCCATCGCCAAGATCTTCGGCTAAAGCGCTTTCAATAAATTGATTGAGAGATTTTTCTGTAATGTATTTCGGCCACATGGCTCAAAAATACTAAATAGATTGCTAGGGCTTAACGGTCTTCAGTAAATTCAAGCCTATAGATTTTATAGTCTGTCTTAAATTGCTTAGCCCTTATCACAACGCGGTATTTCTTATTGCCTGAAACATAAGAACCGATAGCGTAAACAATGCCTCCATCAGACTTAGAGTCATGAATAAATTCTGTTGAGTCCGCTGGGTTTTTCTGAAAAAATTGCTTTAAAACGATTTCAGCCTGATTTGTACTGTAGTCCTTTTTCTCGTTGTCGAGTTTTATTTCAACTCGTTCGTGCAAGTACTTAACGAGCTCTCTAGAACTAGAAGATTTTAATGACTCCTGCACCTTTTTTATCAAGGTTTCTTCTGGGGTTTGAGCAAAACCTGAAAACGAGCTCAATACCATGACAAGAGACATGAAAGTAATAATGATGTTTTTATTCCTCATTTTTAGTGACTTAGCCATTAGTTTAACGAAAATAATGCCAATTATTACTCTCCTTTAGGTTGTTCAAAATCAAATTAATACAATCGTTTTGGACTTACAAACCAGATCATAATAATATATATTTGCCCAATGGAAAAACGCGTTCTCTTAATGATCTTGGACGGTTGGGGTTTGGGTACCGATTCCAATGTTTCTGCCATTGATCATGCCAACACTCCCGTCATTGACTCTCTCTATCAAAAATATTCTCACAGCAAATTAGAAGCTTCTGGCTTAGCCGTGGGATTACCAGCTGGGCAAATGGGAAATTCAGAAGTAGGTCATATGAATATTGGTGCTGGCAGGGTTGTTTACCAAGATTTGATAAAGGTAAACAAAGCGGTAGAAGAAAATACCCTGGCCGATAACCCAACTTTAAAGTCGGCTTTTAACTACGCAAAAGAGAACTCAAAAAAAGTGCACCTTCTGGGCCTATTGTCCGATGGTGGAGTTCATTCTCACATTGATCATTTGAAAGCATTACTCAGTATTGCTCACCAAGAAGGTTTAAAGGATGTTTTTGTGCATGCCTTTACTGATGGCCGTGATACTGACCCAAAAGGTGGTATAAATTATATGGCAGATCTTGAAGCTCATATGGAAAAAACCACTGGAAAAGTCGCTTCTGTAATTGGTCGCTATTATGCTATGGACAGAGACAATCGTTGGGAAAGGATAAAGTTGGCTTATGATGCTATGGTTAAAGGGGCTGGCATCAATTCAGAAAATATTCCTGAAAGCATTGCCAACTCATATATTGAAGGGGTAACGGATGAGTTTATCATTCCTATTATTCATACCCAAAATGATAAGCCAATAGCTACTATTGAAGAAAATGATGTTGTAATATATTTCAACTTTAGAACTGATAGAGGAAGGGAGATTACGCAAGCGCTTACTCAGCGTGATTTTCCCGAACAAGAAATGGAGGCAATGAAGCTTCATTTTGTAACCCTTACGAATTACGATGATTCTTTTAGTGGAGTAAAAGTGATGTTCGATAAGGACAACTTGAAGAACACGTTGGGTGAAGTACTTTCTGAGGCAGGTAAAAAGCAGATTAGAATTGCTGAAACAGAGAAATATCCTCATGTGACCTTCTTCTTTAGTGGAGGCAGAGAAATTCCATTTAAAGATGAAAAGCGAATTCTTTGCCCTTCTCCTAAAGTAGCTACTTATGATTTGCAGCCAGAAATGAGTGCGAATGATATTACTGAAGCCATTGTAAAAGAACTGGGTGAACAAGAGGTAGATTTCGTTTGTCTAAATTTTGCTAATCCAGATATGGTAGGGCATACTGGGGTTTTTGAAGCGGCAGTAAAGGCTTGCGAAACTGTAGATAAATGTGCTGGAGAAGTAATTGATGTGGCATTGAAAAATGGCTATACTACAATAGTAATTGCCGACCACGGTAATTCGGATATCATGTTAAATTCTGACGGTAGCCCAAATACTGCGCATACCACGAACTTGGTTCCTTGTATTCTCGTTGACAATGAATTGAAGCCTCAAATGAAAGATGGTAAACTTGGGGATTTAGCTCCAACTATTCTAACATTAATGGGGGTTGAGATTCCAAAAGAAATGAACGGAGACATACTTATATGAGGTTAAAAAAAATCGTACTCTTACTTTCTTTATGCTTGTTTGGCTGCACTGTAGGTCAAGAGTCTGAAGCAATTAGAACTGGAACCTATTTTGACTTAATAGAGCTATTAGACGAACAAATAGCCATGTTTGAAATAGAGAAACCAGCACTCTACAAAGAGCTTAACGTAAATGGCGAAACGGAAAAAATCGCTTTAAAATTTGATTCTGCTCAACAATGGAAAGATGAGCTTGGCCTTTTTTATCAAGCCGATATTAATAAGCTAGGGCTTGAAACGGCCTACATTACAGAAGAGCTTTCTGTAGGCAATGGCAATAAAAAAGTAATAGATTCTGCTAAAACAGAAAAACCAACAGTTCGCTCTATTGAATACAATTACAGTGCAAATCAGCTAGAGAGTATCCGAATCTTGGTTCGGGATAAAAACCCCGTGTATAATTTTGAGAAAGAGCTCAATCTCTTTTTCGATGTTAAACAAGGAAAATCAATATTGAGCTCTTTTTCTATTTCTGGCGATCAGAGTATGATCTTAAAAGATGAACTAAATTATAGCTTAAAAGCCACAATTGGGCAATAGCTATAAACGGAACAAAGCCTCGAGTAAGCTAAGATTCTCTTTTCCCTTCTTTACTAAGAATAAAGGTATATCTCCGCTTTCATAAACAAGTTTTTCGGCCACGCTGCCAATTAAAAATGCAGCTGCACTTGTTCTACCCTTAGACCCTAAAATAATTAAGTCCGCTCCTTTTTCAGAGGCAGTTTTATAAATTTTATCCGCTGGATGAGGGTCATCGTCAAGCGCAAAAGTATGTTCAAATTTTGTGTCGCCAAGCTCCATTTTCTTAAAGAATTTTTCAGAATCCTTTTTGGTGTTTTCGAGCATAATATCGGCAAACTCGTCAAACGTTTTTCCAGATTTGTAGTATCCCTTCGGCACTCTATATATATGATTACTCATCAGTTTTGCACCTGTTTGCTTCTGAAGTGCCATGCCAATCTCAAATGCCATTTGGGAATGCTCTGAATAATCAATAGGAATCAAAATCTTATTCAACTCCATTTTTGGGTTTTCAGGAACATACATTACCGAAGATGGAGAGCTCTTAGCAATTTTGCTAGAATTTAAGCCAGCGTTAGAGCGGTGATGTCTTCTGCCCAAAATCATCAAATCAATCACCTTTACTTTGGCCATTTTAAGCACCTCTTCGGTTACTTGGCCTGTGGCTACCTTAATTTGAACATCACATCCAGCAGGAGTTTTGAAGTGTTTTTCTACGTTTCCTCGTATTTCATGCTCTAATGTTTCGTCTAGCGGAGCTACCAAATCGGGGTATTTCTCTTGTACTTCTGCAGGTAGCTCTAATGATTCGGCCACATGTAAAAAGTAAACGGAGTCAACCTCCAAAATCTGCGCTATCATTGACGCATACTGGATAAGCCCTTTATCCATTTCGGTAAGGTCTAAGCAGACCATCACTCTCTGAAACTTGCTTAAATCGTACATTTTTTATCAGAAAATTTGTTGATGTAATTTATTGAAATAATTAGCCCGTACCCACCCAATGAAGGTTTTTTTGATAAGGTTTTATTTAAGGTTGGTGATTGGTATCAACATGCCTAACTTCGTGCGCTTTTAAAGTTAAAAGGTTTGGCAAATACGCAGTTTTTAGAAAAGATGAAAGAGCGATGGAATCTCAACTCGCTCATTCAGGTGGTTTTGGTGTTGGTTGTATTTTCACTTACTGGAATGACAGTTGTGTTTTTAAAGCCTTATGTTTTTAAGCTTTTTGGTATCGAAAGCCTAACAGGTATAAAAGGGGTTTTTCTTTATCTTCTTTTGATTCCGCCATTGTACCAAGTTCTACTTTTGTTTTATGGTACGCTATTGGGCCAGTTCAGCTTTTTTTGGAAATGGGAGAAAAAGACTTTCAATTCAATAGCTAAGCTTTTCCGAAAAAAGAGAAAGTAAGAAAAAACCATTTGGCGAAGTATGGAACTTAAAAATTGAGTACAACATTCTTCTCTCGAATAACTATCTTTATTTCGTGGATAATCATATCAAAGTACTTTTAAAGGACCATGCGCTAAGGCTTACTCAAGGAAGGGCAGATGTTATTGCGGTTTTTCTTAATCATGAAGTGGCTATTTCTCATGCCGACATTGAAACGGCTGTAGATGGAAAGTATGACCGAGTAACCATTTACAGAACTCTTAAATCTTTTTTAGACAAGGGTTTGATTCATAAAATACTGGATGACCGAGGAGGTATTCGTTACGCACTTTGTGCCGATGAGTGTTCTGAAGGAAGCCACCAACACAACCATATCCATTTCAAGTGCAACAAATGTGAACAAACTACTTGCTTAGAGCATGTGGAAATTCCTTCGGTAAAACTACCTCGGGGATTCATGGGAGAAGAAAGCAATTTTTTGATTACTGGTATTTGCGATAAATGTAAGCAGCGCTAATTAGTACACTTCTTCGGCTTTTGGCTTCCTAATTAAGGGGGAATCGGGCCAAACTACGCCTGGAGGCAAATCTATATTAGGCGGAGTAAAGTCCATAATTCCACCTTCATCATCATCTTTATTCTTATTTACCTTTCTACTTTTCATAAACTGAAAAGTCAAATACGTTAGAGTCACGTAAGTGAAGCCACTTAAAATAAGATCTAGGTAAATGCTATCCATTTTATTCCTTCAGGGAATTGAAGTTACAAAATGTTTCAACACAAAATCAACAAAGATGGAAGCTGATCTTCTTTACTACTAAATTAGAATGCAAAGAATATAAGCCAGATAACAAAGAGTATAGGTAACAAAATTGGAATGGAATACCTTAGTATATAACCAAAGAACGAAGGCATGTGAATTCCCATTTGCTCAGCAATAGACTTTACCATAAAGTTTGGTCCGTTTCCAATATAGGTCATAGCACCAAAGAACACAGCACCAAGAGATATGGCGATAAGTTTAGATACTGAGTCATCGTAAACACCTCCCATGGCATAATCATGCACATTGCTGATTACAGCAATATCTCCTCCTTGAGAAGCCAGAGCTGCAGCCAAGAAGTTTAAGTAGGTAGGTGCATTATCTAAAAAGCCCGAAAGAATTCCAGTGCCCCAATACAAAGTATTGTGTGTAATAAGCGCAGTACCCGTTTCAGATTGCGCAAATTCACTCACTAGCGCCAGTGCTGGCATCATAGTCCCAAAAATGCCTATAAATATAAAGGCCACTTCCCGTATGGGCTCAAAGTTGAATTCATTCCCTTTAATAGCACGTTTATCAGCAAACCGATAAGACAGAAAGCCTACCGAGAACATAATCAACTCACGAATAAACGAAAACTTCTGGCCGTGATAATGAATGGCAGGAATTCCTTCAATTACATTCGGATCAATAAAAACAGAAGCAATTATTATGGCCAACCAAATGAAATTTCTGGAACCAAGAATAGTTGTTTTGTTAGTAAAACTTGAAATTTCTTCCAAGTCTTCGTCTGTATTACGTTTGTCAAAAATATAGAACACCACTGATAACAAGCCCAAGCCCGTAAGCCATGGAACAAAATTGTGCTCAAGGGTCCAAGCAAATGGCACTCCCTTTAAAAATCCTAAAAACAGTGGTGGATCACCAATTGGGGTCAAGGCTCCTCCAACGTTACTTACCATAAAAATAAAGAATATAATATGGTATGGCTGAATTCTACCCTTGTTCAACCTAACAAAAGGTCTGATTAAAAGCATAGATGCTCCTGTAGTTCCAATAAGATTAGAAATAACAGCACCAATAAGAAGCAAACCTACATTTGTAAGCGGAGTAGCTTTCTTATCCACCTCAATCATTATTCCACCAGAGGCTATATATAATGAAGACAATAAGGCTATAAATTGAACATACTCTGCCAAAGCATGTACTGGATGATTAACATCGCCTACACCGAATAGATAGTACAACACAACAATTGCCGCTAAAGAAACCGCAATAATTGGGTAATTCTTATGCCAGAAATGCTCATAGAATAATGGGCCTGTGGCAATCATTATCAGTAATAAGGCAAATGGAATTACTGACCAACCTGCCGGAGATGTGTGCTCTTCGTCAGAAGAGGAAGCAGCAGAATCATCAATTGATGCTACTGGCAGCTCTTCAGAGGCCATAACCGTGGCTGAAACTGTAGGGTTAAACCCATTGACATTTTCAGCTTTGGCTATAAAAACCATAAACAACATGCACAATGTTAGTAGGAGTCTGTTTTTCATTAAAGTCGCTGTGTGTCGCTAAAGTATACTTCTGATTCGAGAATACAAATTCGCTTTGCAGATTTTGGGCTAAGATAAGCATTAGCGGTAAAACCAATGTTAATCAAAAATCAAATTCAATAGGTCAAGCGAAATGTTAAGTTCTCATTTAATTTTAAAATCTTCATAACCAATATATTCTTCTTGATTCAGAAAATTCAAAGAACCGCTGTTTAATTTTATAAACCTCAATTTTAGACGATTGAGTGACTGACCAAAGGATATTTACTCGAAAGGCAAAAATTAAAATCAGTAGGCTAACCAATCCTGTAAGTACCAACTTCAACTGCCAATGGGTAAGCCTTACGAGATTAAGATATTATAAGTTGTAAAAATTCATCCAAGTTGAGAAAAGACCAGAGTTTAGAGTTTGAAAGCAACTCTATTTTTACTTGAGTTCACTTTTGCGAAAAAATGACCACATAAAATTGTATCCTAAATATTATCAACTAAATTTATAGTCGTTAATCAGACTTAGGCTTGAAGGAGCTCAATATAAATTCAGTAATGATGTAATACATTCTACTTTGTTATAGTAGGCGCAATCAAACTTTGCATTCCTGTTTGGCATTTGTCAATGTATTGAAGATTAAAATTGAGGGGTATTCTCACAATTTTGGTTAAAAATGTCTGATTTTAAGCCGATTATTCGATAGCCTTTTTTAGAAAGGTTTGAATCTAAAAGAAAAGCTGACATATTTGTAACCCTCAAATTAGTGCTCGTTGTACTGAACGCGTTTAGGTTAAGCAATGCTCAAAAATATCATCAAATATTCGGCCCTTTTAGGGGCATTTTTATTCTGTACCACTCTTAAGGCGCAGTATACTCAAAGTTCTTATTCTGCTTTTGGAATTGGAGATGTAAACTGGGGAGGATATTCCCACAATGCGGGAATGGGAGGATTCGGGATAAGTTATAACAACAGACTTTTCTTTAATAACCTTAACCCAGCCCTCGTAGCCACAAACTATGACGCTATCTTCCAAATAGGTACTTCCTTTGATTCAAGAACCTATAATAATGGGGATAAGAGCTATAGCTCATTTACAGGTGGTTTCAAAGACTTTGCCTTTTCGTTACCAATAAAGTATGGAAAATGGAATATGGCTTTAGGCCTTAGCCCATACACCTCTGTTAATTATGGTATTCTGCAAACCTCAGATGGTCCGGATAATTCAACTTTATTGTCACAATTAAATGGAAACGGTGGTATAGATGAGGCTTATATGACCCATGCTCTCAGGTTGGGCAATTTTCTTGTTGGCTTAAAGACCTCATATTTATTTGGGTCTATTGAAAGAGATACTGAATTCTTACTTACTGGCATTCCAGCCATTACATTCAGTAGCACTATTTACAATGAAAGAAGGAGTTTTTCAGATGTAACAGCCAATGTTGGTTTAGCATACAAAATAGAGCTTAAAGAAAATCATGCGCTCAATCTTGGCGCATTCTATAATCTAGAAGCAAATGTAAGGAGTAGAAACCTTACTAAGTTTGAAAGTCAAGACATTAATGGAAATACGTTTTCAAGCGACACTTTAAAGAATAATGTCGACTCTGAAATAAGCATTCCACAGCGTATCGGTTTCGGAATTTCCTATGAGAAACCTCAGCGGTTTGCTGTTGGTATTGATGTACAGACACAAGCTTGGAGTCAGTATGTAGATGAATCTGGCCAAACCAGTTCAGATTTTGGAGATGCCTTTCGAATTGCCGTTGGTGGAGAATTATTGCCAAACTACGAAGTTTCTAAGTCTGGCCCGAGAATAACTTATAGATTCGGACTTCATTACGAGAGAACTCCTTATTTAGTCAATTCACAGGAAGTAAATGACTTTGGTATAAATTTTGGAACATCCTTACCGTTAAACGCATTCTGGGGTGTTTCTAATTTAAATTTAGGAGTTACCTTTGGAAATAGAGGTAATGTAACCGATGGGTTAATTAGAGAAAACTACCTCAAGTTGAGCATTGGATTTAGCTTGCAGGACCAGACATGGTTTGCGAGACAAAAGTATAATTAAACTACAGTATTATGAGAATTAAATTTTTATTGACCTTGATCCTTATTACCTCTGGGTACTCTGCCATGGCTCAATTCAAATGGCCTGAAGACCCAGAAAAAAGAAGCGATGCCCAAACAAAATGGACTTTGTTTAGTGACACAGAAAAAGCCGGTAATTATGATGCCGCAAAAGGTCACTTAGAGTATATTTTAGAAAACTACCCTGACTTAAGTGAATCTACTTATATTAAAGGAATTGCTATTTGGGATGAATCTTGGGAAAACGGGAAAACGGAGGCTGAAAAAGTAAAGGCAGCAACTAAAGTGATGTCTTTATATGACATGCGTTTTGAACTTTATCCTGATTCAAAAAAGGAAAACATCGGCCGTCAGGCTATTTCAGCATATAGGTATTACATAGCAGACTCAGAAAAAACTCAGTATTTGCTAGACTTATTTAAGCTCACTTATGAATTAGAAGGAAATGAAGCCTTCTATCCAGTAAGCCGTTACTACATGCAAACTGCAGTTTTGGGCTTCGCTCGTGATATTGGGCTCACTGATGAGCAAATTCTTGACATTTATAATAGATGTACTGAGCACATTGATTATCAAATCAAGAAAGCAAAAAGCCAAAATAAGAGTACAAAGGCTATGGATGCTGGAAAAGAGTTCATTGATAAAAAATTGGCTGATCTTAACTTAATCGATTGTGATTTCATAGTTGATAAACTAGTTCCTCAGTTTAAGACAAACCCTAAAGATGAAGAGCTTGCAAATAAGATATTTGTTTATGCCTTCAATGGTGGATGTACAGACGCTGATTGGTTTTTAGAAGCTGCTAAAATAGTACTAGAAACAAAGCCTCAATATGGTGTTGCTAACTTGCTTGGCTCAACATACCTTAAAGAAAAAGACTATGTGAATGCCAAAATCTATTATAACAAAGCTGTAGAAATTGCAGAAGACAACACCGACAAAGGTAAGGCAATGAAGCAAATTGTATTAATGGAACGCTTAGACGGCAACAAAAGCGAAGCTAGAAAATTAGCCATAGCTACAGTAGAAATCGACCCTACTTTGAAAGAAGAGATGTATACATTAATTGGCGACATGGTGATGCAAAGTGATGAGTGTAACCAAGAAAAAAGCCAAGTAAATGACAGAGCAAGGTTTATTGTTGCTTACGAGTATTACCTTAAAGCAGGTAACCAATTAAAAGCAAGTCAAGCTAAATCGTACTTCCCTAGTGGTGGAGAAATCTTTACCGAAGGAAAAGAACTAGGCGACTCTGTAACAGTAGGATGTTGGATACAGCAAACTGTTAAATTGCAAAAAAGACCGGAACAATAGTTGATTCCCAAATGAAAATAAAGACGGTCTTCTCTCATAGGGAAGACCGTTTTTCATACAATGAGATTGAAAAAGTTTATACCTCTTTTATTTGTACTGGTCCTTTCGGCCTGCTTTTCTGAGCCAAAAAAATTGGCTGAAATGGAAGAATACGATGGCCCCATTCTGGAATCAGAGAATGTTGAAATCATTATGACCGAAGGTTCCATTCGGAAATTGGGAATAAAGGGAAATAAACAATTAACTTTCTCTAATGGAGATTTGGAGTTTCCTGAAACCATCAGAATCGATTTCTTTGATAGTAATGGCGACACCACTTCAGTACTCACAGCAATGGAAGGCGTTTATGATGCCAAAACAAAACTCTATAGAGCCTTTGGCGATGTAGTAGTTCACAATTTTAAGAAAAATCAAACATTAAAAACTGAAGAGTTATTTTGGAACCCAAATACCGAGAGGATATATACGGATCTTTTCTTTATTGTAACCACCGAAACAGATTTGATTCAAGGCATAGGACTAGACGCTCCTCAAGATTTTTCAGAGTACACCGTTAATAGCCCTGGAGGTAGCGAATTCGAAATTAAAGAGACAGATGAAAACAACTAGTGGCACCATAATCTTTTCACTTTGTGTAGTCACATTTGTGATTGGAGTTCATCAAACCATGACCTATGGAATCGCCTATTCCTATTTTATTTTTATGATATCAATAGGTCTGCTATTTTTATACAGATATAGGAAGTCTAAACACAAAGAACAGGAAGAACAAGCCAAACCAGCGCCTAAGCGGAAAAAGAAACATTAATGGACTATTACCAAATTACGGTTATCATTATTACCCTGATTTTTTCAGCATTTTTTTCTGGAACTGAAATCGCATTTGTAACCTCCAGCAAGCTCCAAATCGAACTTCAAAGCAAAAAGGGATCCCTTAGTGGCAAAATCTTAGTATTCTTTACTCAAAAACCCTCGAGGCTTATCAATACTGCTTTAGTGGGCAATACAATTGCCTTAGTTATTTACGGTTACTTCATGGCTTTAATTTTGGAACCTCTGATCATGCGGGTTTTGCCAGAATACTTAAGTAACCCTGGTGCTGTTCTTCTTATTCAAACCGTATTATCAACCCTTCTGGTTTTGTTTACGGCTGAATTCACACCAAAGAGTATATTTCTAATTAATCCCAACCGATTATTGAGCATACTTTCAGTACCAATTATGCTCATTTTCATTATCATGTTTCCGTTGGTATGGGTAATTGAGCAAATGTCTCGATTTATTATTGTTCATATTCTTCGACAAAAATTCTCTGAAGATCGTCCAGTTTTTGGACTTACAGATTTGCGTTCATACATCCAGCGTAATACTCATAAAGACATTAAAGAATCTAAAGTAGAATTAGATACCAAAATCTTCAACAATGCCCTTGAGTTCAAAACCGTTAAGGTAAGAGAATGTATGATTCCTCGAACAGATATCGCTGCGGTGGAATTAGAGGATTCTATTGAAGATTTAAAAAACGAATTTATCGAAAGTGGGCACTCTAAAGTTTTGGTGTACCGAAATAATATTGATGAGGTAATTGGATATTGCCATGCTCTGGCCCTGTTCAAAAAGCCTCAAGATATAGAGAGCATTCTTACTCCAATAATTATTGTACCCGAAACCATGTTGGTGAATGAACTCATGATTCAGTTTATTCAGGAAAGAAAGAGTTTAGCCCTGGTAGTTGATGAATTTGGAGGCACATCGGGTTTAGTTAGTTTAGAAGATGTAATCGAAGAGATTTTTGGTGAGATTCAAGATGAACACGATGATGAAGATTGGGTGGAACAAAAGCTTGACGACAACAATTATCTTTTCAGTGCTCGCCATGAGGTAGATTACCTGAATGAAAAATATCATTTCAACATTCCAGAAGGCGATTACGATACGCTAGGCGGTTTTATTCTATCAATAACAGAGAATATTCCTCAAGTAAATGAGACCATTTCTGTTCCTCCTTTCAAAATAAAAATAGTGGCAATGGAAGACGCTAGGATTGATAGTGTAATGCTAAGCGTGGTTCCTGACAGAGAAGACTGATTAACAGGGCTTTTTGTCTGAATTTTCCTTTGCTAATAGGTCATAAATCAATTATGTTTGCGGCTATTTCAATTAATAAGTACAAATGGCAATAATTAACACGCTTCGTGAAAAGATGGGACGACTCCTAGTAGTCGTAGTAGGGGCATCGATTTTAGCTTTCGTTTTAACCGATGTATTAAGCAGCAGATCCTCCATTCTAGGTAGCAATAAGCAAGAAGTTGGAGAAATTTCAGGAGAATCCATCAGTCAGCAAGAATACGCTAACCTTGTAGAAAGCATCAAACAAAATTACATGGCTCAATACGGTGTTAATCCGAATGAGTTCTTAATGCAAACCATTAGAAATCAGGCATGGGAGCAGTTAATTGCTCAAATTGCTTACACCAAACGTTTCGACAAAGCTGGCATTGCAGTATCTGGTGATGAAAGAATCGATATGGTTCAAGGTAAAAACATTTCACCTCAAGTATTGCAGCAATTTGCCGACCCACAAACAGGCGAGTTAGACCGCCAATTCTTAAACCAAGTTTTAGTCAATAGTGATTTAGACCCTCAGTCTAGAATCAGATGGCAGATGTTCGAAAATAGTTTGGCTGAAAACAGACGCATGATGAAATATCAGAACCTAATTCTGAAAACCAATTATGTGACTTTAGCTGAAGCGCAACAAGAATACATGGAGCAAGAAGGTGGAATCACTTTAGATTACCTTTACATTCCGTTCTTGGCTGTAAATGACGATCAAGTTTCTGAGGTTACTGATGCCGACTTACAAGCTTATTTAGACGAACACAAAGAAGAGTATACTGTAGAAGAAAGTCGTTCAATCGATTATATCTCTTTCCCAGTTATTCCTTCAGCTGCTGATAGTGCTTATTATATGGAAGAACTAAACCTCCTTAGAACTCAACTTGAGGCTGGTGATAACGACTCAACTTTGGCAGTTATTAATACTGAGCAAGGAATAGGCTTTGGAACATTCGATCCATCAGCACTTCCTGATGACGTTGTTAACAACCTATCTAATATTCAAAAGGGAGATATTATAGGCCCTAATTTGCAAAACGGAATTTATACGCTTTACAAACTGTCAGACATTGTTAAAAGCGAAGCTGAATTTGTAAGAGTAAGCCACATATTACTTAGAACTGAGGGTATGTCGGCTGCTGAAAAAGCCCAAGTAAAAACCAAAGCTGAAGGCATTTTACGTGAGGCTAGAAATGGAGCAGATTTTGCCCAATTGGCCATTGTAAACTCTGAAGACTCTTCTGGTCCTTCAGGAGGTGATTTAGGTTGGTATAGAAAAGGCGGAGACGCACAAGGCCAGTGGGCTGAGCCATTCGAAAAAGCAGCTTTCTCTGTAAATAGAACTGGTGTGATAAACCGTTTGGTAGAAAGTGACTTCGGTTACCACATTATGAATGTTACTGGGGCACCAAGTAACAACAGATATAAAGTTGCCATTATTCTTAAAGAATTAACTCCATCTGACGAGACTATAGATGGAGCCTACCAAAAAGCAGGTCAGTTTGTATTGAACACTAATTCTTACGATGATTTTGTAAACAATGCATCAGCAGAAGGCTATTCAGTTTTCAGTGGAAACAACATCAACTCTAACAGCTCTAGCATTGGAAGATTAGAAAGTGCTCGCCAGATTGTAACTTGGTTATATGGAGAAGCTTCTATTGGAGATGTTAAAGACTTTGATCTTGCTGATGAGTATGTAGTAGCTGTTTACAGAAACAAAGTGGAGGCAGGAACTGCCAAGCTTACTGACAGTGGAGTAAGAAGCCAAATCAAACTTAAAGTTGAAAACGCTAAAAAGGCAAAATACATCACTGATAAAATTGCTTCTGCATCAGGTTCACTATCTGATATGGCTGCTTCATTCGATGCCATTGCGCAGGTTTACACCGATACTCAGGTAAAACTAAACTCTAACTCTTTGCCAAACGTAGGAGTTGCTCCAGTGGCAGTAGGTACAGCCTTTGCTCTTAAAAATGTTGGTGATAGATCTAAAGCAATCACTACCGATGTTGGAGTAGTGATAATGGAATTGAAATCGAAAACCGATCCTGCTACAATCACTGATTACACTACTTATGTTAATCAAATTCAGCAAAGAGCATTAAGCAACTCGCAACTGAAAATGAATCAATCGGTAAGAGATAAAGCCGAAATTCTAGACAAACGATATAAATATTACTAAAAACATTAAATCGGTCTTCTGGCCGATTTTTTTTTGCCTCTTCCTACCTTAACTTAGCGTTATGCAAAAATTCACTTCAGAGGATTTTAAGGAAAAACTAGAGAGTACTCTTAATTTCCCAGCCTTGTATATGTTTAAGTTTATTGTTGAAGAAGAAAAACAAGACGAAGTAAAGAAGCTTTTTCCTGGACATGATGTAAAATCTAAAGCCTCTAGCAAAGGAAAGTATGTGAGTATTACGGCTCAAGTTATGATGCCTTCCAGTGATTCAATCATTGAAATTTATCTAGAAGCCTCAAAAATCGAAGGAATTATAGCCCTATAACTTTGAGATCGTTATTATTCATATTGCCCATTATCTTTCTCTGGTCCTGTTCAAGTAAACCTAAAGAAGAAGGTGTCGACACTTCAATAACACCTCAGGAAGAGCAAGCTCCTGAGGCGCCAAATGAAAGCGAGAAATCGCCTGAACTACAAGAGGACGCTGGAAGAACTGAATGGCAAAACCCTGAATTTGTGCTCAACCTACTAGGCGATTTGACTGACAAAACTGTGGCCGATGTAGGAGCAGGTTCTGGTTATTTCACATTCAAAATAGCCCGAAAGGCAAAAAAGGTTATTGCGTTAGATATTGACCCCAATTCCCTAGAGTATATCCAAAATCAAAAATCAATTGTAGGGAGCTGGGCAGACAACATTGATACACGACTAACTCCAGCAGATGTACCTAACCTGCTCGATAATGAGGTTGATATTGTACTCATTGTAAATACATATGCTTACATTCCTAACAAGAGTCAATATTTAAGCAGGCTTAAAAAAGGCATGAAACATGGCGGATTGTTGGTCATCATAGATTTTAAAACTGGCGAAATTCCAGTGGGACCTTCAGATGAAGCCAAAGTTTCAAACGAAACGTTAGAACAATCTTTAAAGCAAGCTGGGTTCGTCAACACAAAAACTGACAATAAAAGCCTCCAGTATCAGTACATTATTACCGCTAAAAATTAAGTTATGTGGGAAGAAAAAGACAATAAGCTAGTTCGAAAATTTGAGTTTTCAGATTTTATAGAAGCCTTTGGTTTTATGACCAAAGTAGCCATATGTGCGGAAAAAATGAATCACCACCCAAACTGGTCTAATGTTTACAATTCAGTTACAATTGAACTAACAACTCACGATGCTGGCAATACCGTTACTGAAAAAGATCGGGAGCTTGCTAATAAAATTGATCAACTTATCTAATGTCAGAGGTTTCGCTTTTTCTTGTGCCCACCCCTATCGGCAATCTTGAAGACATTACTTTAAGGGCGCTGAGAGTATTGAGCGAAGTGGATGTAATATTGGCCGAAGATACCCGCACTTCTGGCAAGCTCTTAAAGCACCATAACATCACTAAGCCGCTTCAGAGCTATCACATTTTTAATGAACATAAAACTGTAGAACAGTTAATTGGTAGAATGGAAGCAGGCGAAAAATTTGCGCTAATTTCTGATGCCGGAACGCCTTCAATTTCTGACCCTGGTTTTCTGTTAGTGAGAGAACTGCTAAAAGCAGGCCACGAAGTAAACTGTTTACCTGGAGCCACAGCCTTTGTTCCTGCTTTGGTAAATTCTGGCTTACCATCAGATCGTTTTGTATTCGAAGGATTTCTACCTCATAAAAAAGGCCGACAGACACGATTATTAAAATTGGCAGAAGAAGAACGAACTATAATCCTTTATGAGTCGCCTCACCGATTGATTAAATGTTTGGAGCAGCTCAAAGAACACTTGGGTGACAGAAAGGCTTCCGTATCGAGAGAAATTTCTAAAATGTTTGAAGAAACAGTTAGAGGCTCCCTTTCTGAACTTATTGCTCATTTTACAGCAAAAGGTGTAAAAGGTGAATTTGTAGTGTTGGTAGAAGGTAAAACCTAAAGCTCTAATTAACCACCACAGCCAATGTTCCTTTTAAATGGAATATTTTTAGGAATACCGCCAAAGTCAAAATCTTCGTTTTCTGTATTCTCAGCCTCTTTTTTCTGAGGTTTTGAATCCTTTTCTGACTCTGATTTCTTCTGCTTTGGAACCTTAACCTTTTTTTCTTTCATGATTTTATAACCAAATGTTCCTGTTTAAAATTCCAAAATTGTATAGCTTAGAAATATGTTGAATTTCTTTTCCAAAATCATTCAAAAGCAATTCGATCCAGTGGACAACTCTCCACTTGTTCTATTTCGTATGATTTTTGGCTTTCTGATCTTCGCTGAAACATTTGGCGCTATACTCACAGGCTGGGTTAGACAGGTGCTTATTGAACCCGAGTTTACCTTTACACTTATTGGTCTAGAATGGCTTCAGCCTTTGCCAGGCAGTGGAATGTATGTCTATTTTGCATTTATGGCCATTTGTGGTTTATGCGTTATGGTAGGCTATAAATACAGGCTAAGCCTGAGTCTTTTTACCATTCTTTGGACTCTCGTTTATTGGATGCAAAAATCGTATTACAATAACCATTACTATCTACTTATTCTCCTTTGCCTTTTTATGTTGTGCGTACCAGCCCATGCCTATGCCTCTTTCGATGCCAAAAGATGGAGTTCGGTGGTAAGTATGACCTGCCCACGATGGTGCATTAACATCTTCATTATTCAGCTTTGGATTGTATTCACCTTTGCTGCTTTAAACAAAATTTACCCTGGTTGGATTGAGGGGCACTTTATTCAAGTAGCATTAAGTTCTAAAAAACAATATTGGCTAATAGGAGACATTCTACAAAAACAGTGGCTTCAAAACCTTGTTATTTATGGAGGTATTGGTTTCGATTTACTCATTGTTTATTTCCTTTTATGGAAGAAGACAAGAGTCCTGGCCTTTATCGCCTCAATAATCTTCCATTTATTCAATGCCGTAGTGTTCCAAATTGGAATCTTTCCTTTCATGATGATTGGGATGACGGTACTCTTTTTTAAACCCGAAACGATCAGAAAAATCTTCTTCCCTAAAAAGACTTTAATCGGCCTTTCAAATAATGAACAAACAAAACTTAAGGCTGGCAGATTAGCCTTGGCAGTAGTCTTTGCAGCCTATTTTGGTTTTCAGATTTACCTGCCGCTAAGGCATCACCTTTATAAAGGCGATGTGTTCTGGACAGAAGAAGGCCACCGACTTGCTTGGAGAATGATGTTAAGGGTAAAGTATGGAAGCCTCGATTTTGAAGTAAAGCATCCAGAAACAGGTGAAAATTGGAGAGTAGACCCTCTGGACTTCTTTACAAGCAAACAAGTGGCAGCCGCAGCATCTAAACCGGATATGATTTGGCAAATGGCTAAATGGATGAAAAAACATTATTCGAAACAAGGAATTGAAGATGTGGAGATTTATGCCAACACAAGTGTTTCTTTAAATGGAAGCACACGACACCCGATAATTGACCCTGATACTGACCTTACAAAGGTAAAGTGGCAACCATTTAAACATTCTAAATGGATTCTGAGCCCCAAATAAATGTTTATTTCTCCCCTCTTAAAATAGATTAACCTTAAAGGCATCAGTATTTTGTTATGAGCATTGGCTCTAGTAAATTGCGGCTGTTTATAATTAATCTAAATAAGCATAGAGCCGTGAGAAGTCTAGCAGAACTGAAAAAAAACGAAAGAGGGATTATAAAAGGGTTTAATGATGATTCTCTTTCTGTAAAACTCATTGAAATGGGTTGCCTACCAGGAACAGAGGTTTCTGTAGATCTTATAGCTCCCTTTGGCGACCCAATTGCCATTGGTGTATCTGGTTATTGCTTATCGCTCCGAAAAAACGAAGCGGCCTGTATCATGATTGAAGATTAGGGCATGACAAAGGCGAACAGAATTAAAATTGCGCTTGTTGGGAATCCTAACTCTGGAAAAACCACACTTTTCAACTTACTTACTGGGCTAAATCAAAAAACAGGAAACTTTCCAGGTGTAACTGTAGATAAGAAATCGGGTTTCTCAAAACTACCCGATGGCTCGACTGCCGAAATTATTGACCTCCCAGGTACCTACAGTATCTATCCTAAAACATTGGATGAACAGATCGTTCAAGATATTCTACTTGATCCTGCCCATCCGCAATATCCTGACAAGGTAATTGTAGTTACCGATGCCTCAAACCTTAAAAGAAACCTTCTTCTCTTCACTCAAATCAGAGATTTAGGAATTCCTTTGGTTTTAGTGCTCAACATGATGGATGTAGCACAGCTTAAGAAACTTAATATCGACTTAAGAGGTCTCTCGATTGATTTAGGCGTAAAAATTATTCCTACCAACTCCCATTCTGGCGATGGTATTGCAGCTCTAAAAGAAGCCCTGAGCCAGCCCTTAGTAAAAAGCAAGCGACCCTTCTATGATATATATGACCTTGCTCCGAAAACAATAGATGTTATAAAAACGGAGTTTGATCTGACTGAAAATTACCGTGCCTATCAATATGCTCAGCAATCGGTAAGGTTGAATTTTCTAACGGAAGACGAGAAAGAAAGAATTGCGAAAATAAAAGATGAAAATGGGTTTTATGATGTACCCACGCAATCACAAGAAACTTTAGGCAGGTATCAGCTTATTTCTGACATAGTAGATAGAAATGTTAAGAACTCGCGAGATCCGCTTCATAAATCGGTAAGTCAAAAAATCGACAGAGTGGTTACTCACCCTGTTTTTGGTTACCTCATTTTCTTTACTGTATTAATGCTCATTTTCCAAGCCATATTCGCTTGGGCCGAAGGGCCAATGAACCTCATTGAGGGTTCAATAGCTGAATTTAGCGGATGGGTGAAAGACATACTTCCTGAAGGAATCATATCTGATTTAATTACTGATGGGGTTTTGGCCGGACTCGCTGGGGTGCTGGTATTTATACCCCAAATTGCTATTCTATTTGCTTTTATTGCCCTCTTAGAAGAGAGCGGATATATGTCCAGAGCCGTTTTTCTTATGGATAAACTCATGAGGAAAGTTGGACTCAATGGAAAGTCTGTGGTTCCGCTAATCAGTGGAATGGCCTGCGCTATTCCAGCCATTATGGCTACCAGAAATATTGACAGCTGGAAGGATAGGCTCATCACAATATTTGTAACTCCATTTATGAGTTGCTCAGCCAGATTACCTGTTTATGCCATTCTAATTGGTTTAGTAGTTCCCGAACAACAAGTACTTGGTGTATTTAACCTTCAAGGCTTGGTGCTTCAGGCATTATACCTTTTAGGCTTTTTAGCAGCCATTGGTTCGGCTTATATAATGAAGCTTATTCTAAAGAGTACTCAGAAGTCCTATTTCATTATGGAATTGCCTGGCTACAAAATACCAAGCTGGAAAAACATAGGCCTTACTATTTATGACAAGTCTAAAACCTTTGTGCTCGAAGCGGGAAAAATAATCATTGCCATATCAATTGTATTATGGGTTTTGGCATCATACGGCTTTAATGAGAACTTCCGCAATGCAGAAGAAAATGTAAGGCAAAATATTGGAGCAAATGCGTCTCAAGAAGAATATGAAGTTGCCTTAAGTTCCTATAAACTTGAATACTCCGTTGCAGGATCGTTCGGTAAGATTATTGAGCCCGCCATTCGCCCACTTGGCTACGATTGGAAAATAGGGATAGCCCTAATCACTTCATTTGCTGCGCGCGAAGTTTTCGTAGGTACAATGTCCACTATATACAGTATTGGCGCTAGCGATGACGATGAAATAACTATTCGTGAAAGACTAAGGGAAGAAAAGAACCCTGAAACTGGTGAGCCAATGTATTCACCTGCAGTAGCATTTTCACTTATGGTGTTTTATGCATTTGCAATGCAATGTATGAGCACGTTGGCAATTGTTTATAGAGAAACCAAAGGGTGGAAATGGCCAATCATCCAAACCATTTATATGACTGCCGTTGCCTATATTTCAGCACTTATCACTTACAATATTTTCTCTTAGAAGATCTGAATTGATTGTTGGGTATGCATGGTTCTTTCCCTTTAGCCTTTGAAAGAACTATGCGGCCTAATTAATGACTAGGCTACTTTTGCTCTTGTTCGTTGGGTCTGAAGTTCAAAGGTAACTTTACTGAAAAGCCACCCCATGTCCACCAGCCTAAATATAAGGCTGCCCGCTTGCTACTAAAATAGCCGGGGAAAGCTACGAGCGGATCATCTTCCTGAAAAAGAATTACTGATTTTTGGAACAATGGAACATCACTAATGTCCATCCCCACTACTTGGTAACTGGTAAGGCTCTGATCGTTGCTCAAAGAAATTGTAGACCTAGACTTCTGATCTGTATACTTGTAGTTTCCGCTCTTTGACTTACTTCTGAAAAGCTTCTTGTATTCTTCGTCTTCAAACCCTTTTGTGTAGGTTATTTCTATATCTGAAGAAGCAATCAATTTATACTCCAAGTCTTTATCGCCCGGCTCTAGCCTTACAATTTCAGATATCTTGGCTGGGTTCAGAGGGGTACTGTATTCTGAGGTAACAGAATCGAATTGTACTGTATTTACTAAAAACCCTTCCTCGGCAACTTTGCCCTGAATCAAGGAATTTAAAAAATGATTAACCGACCCATAATATGCCTTTCCTCTAGCCTCCTCCCATTTGGTATTCTGCTTTCTAGATTTAGGCTCAAGCTCTGAGAATTGTGCCTTTCCTATATAGGTTTTGGTACCATTAATAAAGGTAAATTCTTCTAAAATATAACTTACCGCGTAGCCTAGAGCATAGTTTTCAATATAAAGCTTATCGTTTGCTGTTACTTCATAATTGTTCAGGGAGTCCAACACAAAGAAATCAAGTACTTCAGGGTTAACAATCCTACAATCTTTGGCATTACTGTCTCTACCTAAAAAATCCTCTTCAAACCTTTTTAACAACCTTCGGTCACTCTTTCTCTGTTTTCTAGTCTTCTTAGCCGATACTTCAACGGGTTCCAAATCAACCTCGGCAACATTCATTTCAATAATAAACATGCTATTATCTAATGGTTGTTCGTAATTAAAAGGAACTGTTTTTGGTTGATACCCAACGTAAGAAATTACTAGGTTAAAAGCGATGTAAGGAATGTTCTTGATTTCAAAATAGCCTTCGCGATTTGTAGCTACACCAAAAGTACTATTATCAATAAACACATTGGCATAAGGAAGAGGGGCTTGAGTTTCAGCATCTAACACCTGCCCTTTTATTAACCTGTCGGTAGTTGGTTGTTTCAGAATTACAACCGTTCCATTCACCTCCTTAAAATAGAGGTTGGCTTTAGACAAAATATCTTCTAAGATTAATCTTAATGAAACACTATCGTACATCACCGAAAATTTATCCATCTTCGGAATGATCATAGTATTGTACGAAAAATTGATTTGCGTCTGCCGATTCAATTGGCGCAATGCGGCACTTAGCGTTACATTATCGAATTCAATAACATATTCCAAGTCCAAAATTGAATCGGACTTTTCTTGCGCCTGTGCGTTTATACACCAAAATGCGTAGATGGAAATCAGAAATCCCCTGAGCATGCAACAATTTAATGATCGCAGGCCTTTCCTTCTAATTTTATTCGGTTTTCTTTAAAGGAAATAAGTTTTATTTCTGGGAAAGTGGCATCAATCATTTTTATAACGTCCTCGATGGATGTTCCTTGAAAGGTAGTAGTAAGAGGACAAGCTCCAATAGCCTCATTATAATCAATTTCTACCCAGTAAGTTTTTTCTAGGTCTTCAAAAACTTTACTCAACGGTGTATCATCATATTCAAGTTTCCTTGTCCACCAACCGCTAAAATTAGAGTCTTTGATATCTTTCTTCTGAATTATTTTTCCTGATCTATCAAGCTTTGCGCTTTGTCCTTTAGCAACCTGCTCTTTTACTCCTGTAACTGTTGAAGAAAATTCAACCAAACCTTCAGTAACGTCTAGCTCAACACCTTCATCTGAATCAGTAGTCAAATTAAAACTAGTGCCTAAAACCCTTACTGTACTGTTTCCAGCTTCAATAATAAAAGGCATATCCTCATTTCGAACTACATCAAAATTCGCCTCTCCTTTTAAAACTAAATTACGATTACTGTCTCCGAAATGCTTAGACAAGGTGATTTTAGCATTCGCGTTTAATTTTACAACCGATCCATCGGGTAAAGTAAACTCTTTAACCCCATGAGGTACCGAAGCAAGCTCAGTGCCGTCAACGCTCGATAAATTTGTAGAATTATAGATAAAATATCCGGCAACAGCTATTACCAGTAAAGAAGCAGCAATCTTTAAAAAGCTAAAATTACTTCTTTCGATTTTAACAACCTTTGTCTCTTTTGTAAGCCCGTTCACTTTATTCCATGCGGAATCAGTATCGAAAATATCATTGTTCTCGGTACTTGTTATATCGAGCACATTCGCATAAGCCTCTAAATCGAGTCTTAATTGCTCATTTTGAATCAATTGAGATTCAAAATCTGCTCGTTCGCTAGTGTTTAGTTCGTTGGCCAAATACTTGGCCATTAACTCTTCCATTATTTCCTTCTTTCTGTCAGTTAATGTAACAACCCTGACGATTTATTCCCTTATAAAAAAAAGACCAGTGGTAGAAAAAAGATCATGTAATCTTGAAGGTAGCCTCTTAGTATCTTAAGTGCTTTACCCATATGTACCTCAACAGTCTTTTTAGAAATGCCTAGTTCATCTGCAATTTCATGATATTTAAGCCCCTCTTCTCTACTCATTCTAAACACTTTCTGACACTGAGGAGGCAAGCTGTCCAAAGCATCTTCAATCCGTTTTTGTAACTCAAAATCGGGCTGGTGGCTTACATAGTTCTGCTTACTAATTTCAATAGATTCCTGTTTGTTGTTTACATACTTGTTAACAACCTTTTCATGCTTAATATAATTGAGCGCAGTATTGTAAGCCGCTCTAAACAGGTAAGATTTAAAATTTATATCCTCTTTAATCATCTCCCGCTTTTCCCACAGGTTTACAAAAGTACTTTGCACAATTTCTTCACAGGTATCTTCATCACGAAGAATCCTGAAAACGTATCGACAAGCGCCCTTGTAATGCTCTTTAAATAAATGCTCAAAAGCGAGTCTATCGCCCTTAGCAAATGCAGCAAGAAGTTGATTTTCGTTTAACGACACTCGGTTAGAATTTCAGCAGCGTTGAAGATAAAAAGAAAAAACAAATTCTAATGAATTCACGTGTTCTCATACTAATTAATTGACATTTTTGGCCAAAGTATAAATTGTGCTGTCTATGTTTGAAACTAAATACGTCTTATTTGGTAAGAATGGTTCATTACGCTCTGCATCTTATCAAAAGCCTTAGTCAAATTATATAATCAACAAAATGGAAAAACTTTTTAAAGAAAGAGCAGAGCAGTTTAGCCTTACACTTAACACACTAAAAAAAAGGTCGCTTTCTTTAGCTTGGCTTAGGGTCTCTTCCTTTTTTGCGGTAATCATTCTAATTACAATTTTCGCAAATGCTAAAGTAACACAGGGAATAACCATAACGGCCATTGGGTTTCTTGTGCTCTTTTTTTATCTATTAAAAAAACATACTGCTGTTAAGAAACAACTTGACTTCACGGAAGCCTTACTCAAGGTAAATGAAGAAGAGCTCAATAGGTTAGAGATGAAACTTTCTTCCTTAGATGATGGAGCCGAATTTATTAACCCACTTCATGAATATCATATTGATCTTGATGTTTTTGGCAGGCACTCTCTATTTCAATTAATCAATAGAGCTTCTACAGCCTTTGGTCGAGTAACGATGGCAAATTGGCTAAGTACTCCGGCCAATAAAGATGAAATACTTTTAAGACAAGAAGCTGCTAAGGAAGTTGCTCCATTGATAGACTGGAGGCAGAATATTCAGGCGAGCGGAAGGGCTTTCAATGAAGAAAAGGCAAACATTGAGCCGTTACTTTCTTGGATAAAAGAGCCCAATGTTCTTTTAACAAAAACATTTTATAGGTTAGCTATTTTCTTCTTTCCATTACTTTCTGTTACCTCCGTAATTCTTGCATCTACAGGTATTGTGGCCATTGGGCTTCCTATTTTGGTAGTGTTTATAAATATTGGCGTTTTAGCAACAGTATTTAAGTATGCGGGAGACGTATTTCAGAAAACCATTTTCAGTAATAAAATACTCAAGGCCTACGAAGCTCAAATTGCTTGGATCGAAAAGCAAGAATTGACATCTCCATTGATGAAAGACCTAAAAAACAAACTTCAAACAGATGGTCAAAACGCTTCAGTGGTCATCAACCAACTACAGTTTATTTTGGATAACCTACATAACCGCGCTAACATGATGTACCATATCTTTAACATGTTCTTTGTTTTAGATATCTACTGGTTATTAAGGGCGGAAAAATGGAGAGAGAAAACAAAAGAAGATATTCAATCTTGGTTTGAGGCCATTGGCGAAATAGAAACGGTAAACAGCCTTGGTGCATTTTACTTTTCAAATCCAACGGCAGTTTTTCCTACCATTGAAGCAGAACCATTTGTGATAAAAGCTACGCAGATGGGTCACCCTATGCTCAACGCTAAAAAGAGGGTGAGTAATGATTTTGATTTCTCTGGAAAGGGTGGAATCTGCCTGATTACAGGATCAAACATGAGTGGCAAAAGTACATTCTTAAGAACTGTGGGAGTGAATTCGATTATGGCACTAATGGGCGCGCCAGTTTGTGCCGAATCCATGAATATTTCTAAGCTTCAAGTGTTTACAAGTATGCGTACTCAGGATGATCTGGAAGAAAGTGTTTCTTCTTTTTATGCTGAACTGAAAAGATTAAAACAGCTTTTGGGCTCTATTAACCCTGAAGTACCAACACTTTTTATGATTGATGAGGTGTTAAAAGGAACCAACTCGGAAGACCGACATACTGGGGCTATTGCGCTGATAAGGCAACTGAATAAATCATACGCTTTTGGTTTTGTTTCTACACATGATTTAACCCTTGGGAAAATAACGACAGAGCTTCAAGGCATTAAGAATTATAGCTTTAATAGTGTAATTGAAAATGACGATATCATTTTTGATTATACCCTAACCCCAGGTCTTTGTAAAAGCTTTAATGCAACTAAGCTTATGCAAAAAATGGGAATAGAAATTATTGATTAAATTTGCCCGCATTCCATTAAAAACAAGCATGTCGGTATTTGATTCTAATTTTAAGATAGGGGTTTTAGGAGGAGGTCAGTTGGGTCGAATGATGATTCAATCGGCCATAGATTTTAACTTTAATGTGCATGTGTTAGACCCTGACGCAAACGCACCTTGTAAAGAGATTGCCGCTTCGTTTACTCACGGAAAACTCACCGATTTTGACACTGTTTACAATTTTGGTAAAGACAAAGATGTAATTACCATTGAGATTGAAAACGTAAATACCGAAGCCTTAAAACAACTGGCTAAAGAAGGGAAAAAAGTATTCCCGCAGCCTGAGGTCATTGAGTTGATTCAAAATAAGACACTTCAGAAAAAATTCTACAAGGAAAACGGTATCCCCACTGCCGATTTTATTGAAACCCAATCTAAAGCCGATGTTGCAAAGCATAAGGACTTTCTTCCTTTTGTAAACAAACTGGCCACTGGTGGTTATGATGGTCGTGGAGTGCAAGTTATTCGCTCCGAAGAGGCATTACATAAAGCTTTTGATGCCCCCGGTTTTATTGAAAAGCTTATTCCTTTCGAAAAAGAAATAGCCGTAATCGCGGCCAGAAATGAAAAAGGTGAGATCACATGCTTTCCTATGGTAGAAATGGTTTTTCATCCAGAATTGAACCTTGTTGAATACCTATTTTCTCCAGCCATAGTGAGCCAAAGTATTGAAGACAAAGCTCAAGAAATTGCCAAAACATTAATCAGTAAGCTAAATATGGTAGGCTTATTGGCCATTGAAATGTTTTTGACAAAAGAAGGGGAAATATTGGTGAACGAAGTAGCACCAAGAACTCATAACAGTGGCCATCAAACCATTGAAGGCAACGAAACCTCTCAATTTGAACAACACCTAAGAGCCATTTTAAACTTGCCTTTGGGCAGCACCAAAATTGTACAGCCTGCCGCCATGGTTAATCTTTTGGGTGAAGCTGACTTTGAAGGCCCAGCCAAGTATGAAGGAATGGAAAATGTACTGGGCCAAGAAGGCATTCATGTACACCTTTATGGAAAAAGAATTACCAAACCTCACCGCAAAATGGGGCACGCCACGATTACAGCAAGCAACATAGAAGGTTTGAAGGAAAAGGTTAATTTCGTAAAAGCAGAACTAAAGATAAAAGCATGAGCAAGGCATTGGTAGGAATCATAATGGGTAGTCAGTCAGATTTACGTGTAATGTCTGATGCGGCTTCTGTGTTAGAAGAGTTAGGAGTTCCGTTCGAGGTTACCATTGTTTCTGCGCACCGAACACCACATAGAATGGTTGACTATGCCGAAAAAGCCATTGAGAATGGTCTTAAGGTAATTATTGCTGGCGCTGGTGGTGCTGCTCATTTACCGGGAATGGTGGCTTCCTTAACCACTTTGCCTGTAATTGGCGTGCCCGTTAAATCAAGTAACTCTATTGATGGTTGGGACTCTATTCTTTCCATTTTACAAATGCCAGGCGGTGTGCCTGTTGCAACTGTTGCGCTTGACGGAGCAAAAAATGCAGGTATTTTAGCCGCTCAAATCGTAGGTACTTTTAACGAAAATGTAGCTAAAAACTTGAAGTCGTACAAAACCGAAATGCGCAAGAAGGTAGAAGATAGTGTAGAAGAATTAGCTTCTAAAGGCTGGAAAAAATAAGCCCAATGGAATGGCTGATTTGAACCTATCCCATATAAAAGAAACCTGCCTTTATGTTTCTGACTTAAATAGGACAGAGCATTTTTACCACTCCAAGCTTGGGTTACCGGTTGTAGCCAAAGTTGATGGCAGACATATATTTTTTAAAGTAGGTAACTGTATGTTGCTTTGCTTTCTGCCCGAAGTAAGTAAAATGGAAGAAACCTTACCTCCTCATTTTGCCAAAGGCAAACAGCATATGGCTTTTGGAATTCCTCAAAAGGAATACAGGGATTGGAAAAAGAAGCTAATGGATTTGAGCATTTCCATTACCTATGAACATCATTGGAGAGATGATATATACTCCCTCTATTTTGAAGATCCAGATGGAAATGTTCTAGAAATTGTTCCGAACGAACTTTGGGATAATTAAATTTCGTACTCTAATTCGTGAGTTCTAGAATACTGGAAATCAAACCAATACTCATATTCTGAATATTGAACACAATCGTCTAAAACTTCATCCGCCATATTGAGCCTAACAAAGCTGGTTTGGGGAAGCCATTCGCGAAGTTTAAAAACCTGATCGAAGGGTAACTTAGAAACCTGAACATATCCAGTGCCTAAGTCTATGTGGGGGTATGCTTTCATCTGAATACAATTTTAAACAATTCCGACACACGCAACTTAATCTGCTGTTTATCAGATTATTAATTTTGTGTATCTAAAATAATAAGTCGCCCGTAGTTCAAGCGACTTATTGTTAAGATGATAGAATTGAGTAAAATGTTACAGTTGGCCTCAGAAATTATTCTTCATTGCCACCGTTACCCTTCTTCTTTTTCAGTAAGCCTTTTAAAACGCTTTCGGCTTTCTTCTTAGCGTCTTCAAGCTTTTGATCTGTAGTATCTTTTTTAACACCTAGTTTACCTGCTAGCTTCAAAGCCACACTATCTTTTTGAGCTTTCAATAATGAGTCTGCCTTAGATTTCAATTCGGTTTTCTTTGCATCCAAAACCAGATTGGCAGAATCTTTCGCCTGCTCTACCATGGCCTCCACTTCTTGCTTTGCCTCTTCTTTCTTTTCGTCCACTTTGGCTTTTACAGAAGCCGTTACTGCACTCTTCATGTCCGTGCCATCACCACTTCCCACACCTCGTAAACCAAACTCAGGTTTAGCGTATGTCCCGCTCATACCAATGTTCAATCGCAGTGTGCTGCTCGTAGCTGCTGAACTACCTGTGATTTGAGAAACCAAACCATTGAGCTGTGTACCAATTTGTCCTGCTTGAACATCCATGGCCAGGGTATAATCAATCGAGCCATCAATACCTGTGCTGCCTGCAATTGTGGTTTTGTAATCACCAAGTTTCACATCAAACGGTTTCACGAATAGTCGACCGTCTTTAATTTCTGCCGACATCTTTACTCTGTCTAAAGTTGAAGTAGAGAGTTTTTGAAGTTTGGTGAGCGAGGTTAAGCCTGTAACTATTTTAGAATCTTGATCTAAGCTTGCTTGTAATAATTGTAATACACCACTGCCAGAAAGCGTGCTATAATCAGGCATCATGTCTGCGCCTAAGGCTCCTGCCATTGAAAAATCCGTTGACAATAAACCTTGCATTTTCTCAGCAATTGGGGCTAATTTTTGGATCATCTCAATACTTTGAAACGATTCAGGAATTGAAATTTCTTTTACTTTGAACCCAAAAGCAAAGAGTGGCTTTTCTGGTTTGCTATCATAAGAGCCTTGTAAACCAACCGTACCATTAAGGGTTTTCATGTTGGCGTTGTCAAGGGCTACTTTCCCATCCTTTACTACCAAGCCACTTTTTACCTCTTTAAGCTCAAGCTGGTTATACATTACTTTATTAACTGAGGCATTCATGATGAATTCCACGTTTTCAGGAATTCTAACTACTTCCATTGGTTCACCCTCTTCATCTACCACCTCTTCTTCCGATTCGGACATCCATTCGTTTACATTCAACACATCGGCCGAAGCATTCAAGTTTCCTTTTAACTTTCCTTCATTTAAGGCAAAGCCCAAGTAATTCTCAATTTTACCCGTGGCGCTAAAGTTAGTTTCACCAGCCGAACCATTCAGTTCATTTAGGTTAATGCTACTTTTATCGAAAGTTGTATTGGCAGAAGCTACTTTAAATGTTTTACCCATGGCTTCATCGGTATACACAAGGTTCTTCACGCTCAAAGCCCCTTTAGTATCTAAGTTCTGATAACGCTCGTTCTCTATGTCGCTCATTTTTCCTTTCGAACTCAAATCAGCGGTGATAATACCAGAGGCTTGAACGCCTTCCATTGGATAGATTTTGAATATTTTCTCAAGGTCAATCGTTCCTTTCGCGGTAGCGTCCCATTCAAAGTTATCAGGGTTTTGTAGCATCAACTTGGCCTGAAAAGGTTGTCCGTCCATCATGAAATCCATATTGGAAACATTGATTTTGGTGTCCTTCATCTTGCCCGTTGGGTTGAGCACTTCAGCCATTACATTGATTTTCTCGAGGGGAATAGGGAACTCGGTAGACTGGATCAGGCCATCTTTCAAGTTCATTGTAATATCAAGTGTAGGAATAATGGATTGTATGCTATCATATTTACCGTTGGCCTTAGCATTCAACGTTAAAATTCCATCTAACATGAGTCCCTCTATTGGTAACATGCTATTAAGGTCTTTCAAATTCAAAGTGCCTTTTACATCGGCATCAATAGGGTAATCCTTAAGATTGGCCACTTTCAATCGAGCATCAAACGGATTCTTTCCAAAGTCAACATGCATTTTCTTAAGGTCAACCACCGTGTTTTCTATTACCCCATCTGGGTTGTCTACATTTAAGGCTAACTGAATATTGTTTATTGCCTCTGGTAACTCTGGGTACTGAACCGACCCATCTTCAATGTTAAGGTTCAAGTTAAATGCTGGCATTTCGGTGTCAGAGTAACGGCCTTTTACCATTCCACTAAATGACACATTACCAGCAGCTTTAACATCATCAAAACTTTCGGTATATGCTCCTGGAATTAACGAGAATATCTTTTTGAATTCAGATGAAGGCGAACTGAACGAAAGATCCATACCGTAGGCATCATCGAACATGGTAAATGAGCCATTGGCTGCTAAAGGAAATTCGTTGATCAAGAACTCATTCTCTTTGAAAGTAAATTTCATGTTCGGAAGGTCCATGCTCATCACCAAGTCCAAAGTCACCGATTTATTGGTCACATACTCAGTTTCATCATAAGCAAAAGTGGCCGCATCTATCTTTCCTTTGGAAACTAAATCGAAAATGTCTTCGGCAAAATCGCCTTTCCCAGAAATATTGATTCCATTAAGTTGCGTGAAGACTTGGGAAGATTGGTCGAAGTAAATGAAATCACCGTTTGAAACAGAGAAGCTATTGATTCCAAAGTTTACCGAGGCTTCTGACTCTGTGGCCACTACCTCTTCAACATCTTCTGCTGCCTTCATTATATCATAGTTGGCAGTTCCATCCTCTAAAACAATAATGGTGATATCTGGTGATTCTAGGCTAACTCCTTTAATCGTTATGGCATCTCCAAAAAGCACTTCTTTCAGGTTAATTTGAGCCTCAAGGTTTTCTACACTAGCAAGCGTATCGCCTTCAAAAACACCTTTGCCAATAATACCGAAGTCTCCTAAGCTGACCGTAAAATCAGGGAAGTTTCTAATGAGTGAAAGTCCAAACTTATCAATATCAAAGAACAAAGTGGCCTCTGTATTCTTATCAAATTCTGATACAATTTTATCCCTGATCTTATCTTTAAAAAAGACAGGAATGAGCAGTAACAATAAAAATATGGCTAGAAATATTCCGAGAACAATTTTAAAAAAGCGCTTCATACAACTTTAGTTTTTAATACTACAAAAGTAGATAATTAACTAAGAAGAAGCCTTGATGTTATAAAAATCGCTATTAATTAATATTGAAACTTTAGGATTTGAGTTTCCGGATTTTTCTTGGGCCATACCATAGCCAAATGCCTGATATAGAAAGAACTAAAAGCCCAATGCCTAAAACGTTCATAGAAATGAGCTTAAATAGTTCGGAAATTATGCTTCCATCGTGAATCTGTTCGATCCAATCAGAATTTCTTTTCGCTACAGAATAGACTTCCAACGTTTTAGCATCTACCTGAACTTCCCAACTTCCTGTATCGAAGATTACTTTTGCAATTCCTTTGGTGGGTCTGTATTCAATCCTATCGAAATTAGATGCATTTAGTCCCAAACTATCCACAGCCTGAAGCGAAACTTCGGCTAACCGATGAACAGGATGCCATTCTGAAATATTGAGTGTTTCTCCGCTCTGTGTTGGTGGCTGTAGAACATCAATATTTTTTTTCCAGCCCAATATCAAGCCTGTAATCGAACTTATGATTAGAAAAAGTACAATGAACAAGCCAAGCGTTTTGTGGATTTGACGATATGATCTTATGCTTTTTACAAGCTTAACAGGAGCCTTGGCCATAAATCTTCGGTTTTTTCTAAAAGTGCCAATAAGTGGAATTTAAGTGGAATCCACAACCATAATTATAACAACAAGGCTTTGATTGATGTGGCAAATTGGCCTACCAAAATTACTGTAACATAAATCATATGTTACGTAATTTGTATTTATGTTACCTCAATGTTAATTTAATGTTACCAAATGGCGTTACAAACTTGTAGCTTTACAATTACACAATGAAAATAAGAAGAGACATATGGTTAATAGTATTAGTGGGGTTTCTCCACTTTGGCCTATATGCTCAAACTCCTGTAAATAATAATTCGTTGACTGAAACGCTGGACAAAGCCAGCATGTTTCTAACCGATGTTGAGGGAGATCAAAAGGTAAAGGCCAATCAAAACTTAAGCGAACTCATTGAGAGTTTGGAGGTTATAAGAAAGAAAGAAACGGATGATGATGCCTTTCTGCGCAAACTATTCTTAAAAACTAACAGAAAAACACTTCGAAGATATAGTCTATACGCAGACTTTTCTGAAACAATGCTCGATCACAATTATGGCTGTTTATCAGGTACCATTTTGTATTCGCTTTTGCTTTCTCATTTTGATTTCAATTTTGAAGCCATCGAACTTTCAGATCATATTTATTTATTAGTAGAAAACGAGAACTCAAAATTCATTTTTGAATCCACCTTAGGCTCAAGAGGTTTTATTGCTAATAAAGCAGACATTGATAAAGCTTTGAGCGGTTATAGCGAGAGATCAGTTGTGAACCAAAGCATGACAGCTGTAGCTTCATTAAACAGTAATGAGCAAACCTCTGTAATTAATAACCGAATAGGCTTAAAGGAACTGGCGGGTTTACAGTATTATAATAAAGCCATTGAAAGTTTTAAGAACACTGAATTAATTACTGCATTAAAACAGAGTGAGCAATCTCACGAATTATACCCTTCAGTAAGAATAAAACAACTTATGCAATTACTAGTAAACGAGATTCTTTATAGTGAAGGATTGACCAGAGAGGTAAAACAAAACGCCTTAAAAAACTACATTTCTCACATTCGCGAGAATAAGATCAGTCGAACCAAATAAACTGGAAGAAAGTACCTCGGCTTAGTTTTCAGCCCCATTAACTTTACATTAATCGAGTTTCGCAAATCGCAAATAGAATGATTTTGTAAGAGGCTAAATGCAATAAGAGGAAAGTTCTAGGCTTATCTCTACATACTTATAATGGTAAACTCAACGCGTCTGTTGAGTGCTCTACCCATTACGGTACGGTTAGTAGCAATTGGAACATCTTCTCCATGCCAAACAAACTGAAGTCTGTCTTCTTTAATTCCTAAAGTAGCAAGCGCCTTACGAACCGCCTCTACTCTTCTTCGCGACAGATCTATATTATATTCAGGTGTACCATAATTATCGGTGTGGCCTGCCAACTCTACAATGGCTGTTGGGTAGTCATTCATGAACTTAGCAAGGTTCCGAATTTCTGTCCATGATTTGGGTTTGAGTAAGTCTTTGTCAAAATCGAAGAATACGTTTCGGATAATAAACGAGGCGCCCGGGGCTGCCTTCACTACTTGCGCATTTATATTTATTATTGGTACCTGAACGCCACTTACCAAAGCATTAGACTCGATCGGTGCTTGACCTAACTCCTTGCGCTGTGCATTTAAAAGCTCAAAAGTATCTCTCTTAATTTGTGGTAGAGCAAGGTCAATGGCCACAGCTTTCATAATATCGGTTGGAACACTAATCGGTTCGCCAGTAGCCAAATCGGCACTGTCAAGGTCCAGTTTATCGAGCGTTACAGCATACACATTGATTTCCGAAATATCCAATAGGTCGATAGTAGCACCTACAGGGATAAAGCCAGGTATTTCAGCTCTATAGCTATAAATTTCATCTGCTGGTAACTCAATACAGTAATTTCCAGCGGCATCTGTTCTTACTCGGCCTACTTCCACTCCATCTCTCAACCTAGAAAATACAACTTCGGCATCCAGCGGATCGCGTGTTTCGGGGTCTAGAATTGTTCCACAAAGGGTTACTAATCTTAGTTGGCGCGTTACCAGTGGCAGTGTCAAAGAATGAATGTCCAAATCATTACCTTCTACTTCTCTACAGAAATAGGCGAACGATCCATCATGCGGAATGAACAAAAACATATCGTCTACTTCAGTATTAATTACTGGACCTAAATTCTCTGGCTCTGTCCAGCTTGTCCAAGAGTTATCCAAACGCCTCGTTACAAAAATATCTTTCTTACCATATCCACTATGTCCTTCGGAAGTGAAAAACAGGGTTTTCTTATCTGGCATTAAAAATTGCCCTTCTTCTTCGCCAGCAGAGTTGATTACGGGTCCCATATGTAATGGCTCCGTCCATAAACCATCTTTTTGTAAAAAGCTTACATATAAATCCCTTCCTCCTTCTGTTCCTCTTCCTTCTTCAGATATAAGAAGAATTTCACTATCTGGCGTTAGCCAAAAGTTCACATTTCTGTGAACGTTTATGTCATTGAAAATCTTAAGGTTTTCGGGTTTAGTCCATTCGGTTTTCGATACCCTTTGGCTTTTGGAAATACCATACTTCATACCACCAGGTAAGTACTTATTTCCAAGAATAATAAGCTCTTCATCTTCTTGCAAAAACGAACTTATAAAATTGGGATCAGGGTTATTGAGTACATCTCCAATGTTATTGGCTTGTCCCCAGTCTAGCGTGGTTGAGTCAAAGTCAGAGTACCAAATGTCTTCCAGATCATCCTCTCCTCCTACATTATCAGGGTGGCCTCTTCTACTAAAATACAGGGTTTTCTTGTCTTTGGTCATCAAAGGCTTGATCTCCCTATTTGTGCTATTCACCAAGTCATTCAGCCTATACACCATCAACTTAGTATTAATATTAGGCATGAGGTTGATTTTTGCTTCTATTGGTTCTTGTGAGTTGGAAACACCAATACAGTCAATGGCCGTAAACCCGTCTACTGACCTTCCATCAATTACTATCTTAACTGCTTTGACGTTGTAAGGCGTTTTATCTAGAAAAATCCTGAACATCCTATGCGGCTCACCCACAGGCCCCGGGGTTTGTTTGAATACAGAGTACTCATTGTCATCATCATCATACAAAAAAACTTCCCTTATGGCTCCAGGGTTAAAGGTTTCGCCAACAGCAATCTGCTCAACAGGCATTTCCAGATCGAATTGCACTTTAACAAATTCAACAGTATTGGGATTAAAGGGGGACCAGGAACTTGGGTTGTCGCCTCCTGCGGGTAATACATTGGGTTTGCCAAGCACTTGTTTTGCAGAACCCTGAAGCTCAGAGATTTCGGAAGAATAGTCAATCACGCGAGAAGCCCACTGGACTGTGGTTTGGGAATAGGTTGCCGAAAAGCACAATACCCAAAGAAGCGCACAAAAGACAATTCTCATAGAAGTGGAAACACACAAGTTAATTGAGGTTCAATTATAACCAATTATAACAAGTAAATGAATATTTACACAAAGCAAATAGCCATTTCACTACTCAATTGATCTTTGATTGAATATCATATACCCGAATGAAAGCGACAACCCTAAACTTGAAGTAGGGTTTTCTAAATAATTCACACGAAAGGTAAGCGGCCCTAAAACCGAATTATAGATTAAGCCTGTCATTCCTAAGAGGCGTATGTTATCAAAGCCTCTTTTGTCTTGTGCCTTTTGTCCCGCTATTTGCTGAGGCCTGTTGTATGCGCTAAACCCATAGAGCTCGGCTCTTAAAAACAAACTATTGGCCAAACGAACGGAATGGATCATTCCAGCTCCTACATAGCTGTAGGCTCTATAGTTTGGTAAAAAATAGGTTTCCGAATCGAACATAGGGTTAAACTGGGTGGAATATATTAGACTGGACTGATAATTCATAAAGTTGGGTTGGCTGCTATATACTGACTCGAACTTCCACCCAAAGCGGTAATCCTCAGATATTTTCTTGTATTCCTCAAAATACAGTTCTAAAGCAAGCCAATTCTTAGCTTCAGTATAAGTGGTTATCTCATTTGGCCTATGTAAAACAGAAGTAGTTCCTGGGGTGTAAGCAAGATGGCCCAACAACACATTTGCTGATGTATAAAACCGTACTCCTGAGGTGGCAAATTGTTTTGCGTTGAGGCTATTCCGTTCATAACTGAATTTTCCTTTAAACGCCTCATATCTTGTATGGTCTAAGGTTTCGTTTATCGAAACATTAGAGATGTTGCTAAAATTATCTGAGTTTCTTACATAGGCTGCTTCAGCCGTAAATACACTCCGCTGACCCGACCCTAAGCCAATTGTAGCGCCAAATTTTCTATCAATTCTATTTAAAATTGTTGGGTTGGCCTTTTCATCAAAAAAGTCATCTGTATTAACGTAATCCCATTGATTTAACAAGAAAGAAGGTTCTACAAATAGCCTTGTACGTGGGTTTAGGTTAAAGCGAGTACCCACGTAAACGGATTCGTAAAACCGCCCTGTGGAAATCTTAAGTTTATAAGAATTTAGAAAGCGGTTAAAGGTATTGAGTGTTAAACCAAAGTGGAGTGTGCTCACGCTTCTTGTAGACAGGTTCCCTCCAAAATCAACTGAAAGCCCATTTCGGGCTGTGGGCTTTAGATAAAATTCTAGTACGTAAAACTCATTTTCATAATCGTAATCAAAGTTGATGTAGATGTTTCTGAAGTAGGGTTCTGAAAGTAGTTTAAAGTAAGCTTGCCTAATTTCAAGTAAGTCTAGAGGACCATCTTTAAATGAAACCAATGAGTTAATCAATAACTCTTGTTTTGGCATAAAGCCAAATAGCTTAATCGCTCCAAACTCATACTCTTCAAATTTATCTCTGAATTCGGTTCGTTTTGATTCTACCTCACTCTGTGTTACCCTTCTGGAAATTTTCTGCTTTATGTTTTCCATTTGGCTCATTGTTACATCGTATCCGGCCTTAATTAACTCTGGCACTTTATCGAACGACATGGCCGTAAAAGGCTTCATCTCTGGTTCTAAGTATATATCGGTACTGTCTAGCTGAGTAGGGTCAGATTTATTGAGGAAGAGAAAGAGCAATGCATCGGTCAGAATTTCTTCATCAGCATCAAACGGATAAGATTCTGTTTTCTTGGTCGCCACATTTGACCCAATGGTTACTCCAGGGCCAAAATCTTCCTTCATAATGTCCACAGGAAAATTATCATATACACCTCCATCAAATATGTATTGATTCTGAAATTTGATTGGCCTGTAAAAGAACGGAACGGCCATTGAAGAGCGTGTGGCTTGCATCAGCGAACCCGTATCTAGTTTTACCACGCTTTCTGAAAATATATCGGCAGCTACGGCTTTAAAGGGAACAAAAAGATTGTTGAAGTTATAATTGGCCACGCGTGCTGCTTGGCCTAAATACTCATTTAAAAGAAAATTGATAATGATATCATTGGCCAGAGGAGTACTAATAGAGGCCTTAAAATTCTTGTCTAGAAGAAGGTCAACGGTCAGCCATGAAGCATCGTCTTGCGACTTAGTATAGTTGTATTGATAGCGTTCTGAAGATACTCCATTGATCCAGTTTTCGAAGTTAGGGTTTGTTACAATTGCCTCAATTTCTTCTGGACTAAACCCAGCAGCATAAAGAGAACCCACCACTGCCCCCATTGAAGTTCCTACTACATAATCAATAGGAATGTCATTTTCTTCAAGGGCCTTCATTACCCCAATATGGGCAATGCCCTTTGCTGCCCCACCACTCAACACCAAGCCTACCTTCTGCGCTTGTAAAACAAAAGAGCTAAATAGCAGTAGGGTAATAATAAGAGACTTATTCGCGACTTTATTAGACATAAAAAAAGCAGGGATTAGCCTGCTTAAAAGTATAAATTCAATTTCATTTATCTACTACTAGCAGTAATAACATCTTCAACCCATTCCATAGGAATATCGTTGAGTTTTTTATCCATTAATACCTTCATTGCCTCAAATTTAACTATGTGTTCATCTGAAAGCGGTTTTTCTGCTGGTAAATCCTCTCTTAAGAAGTCTACCTGTTGGCCTCTTTTCCAGAACCTAAAGCAAAGGTGATTTCCAGTGGCCAGACCTGTATTTCCTACATAACCTATCACGTCTCCTTTTTTAACCTTCTGCCCATTCTTGTAGCTTCCAAATTTCGACATGTGTAAATACCCTGTGGTATAAGTGCCGTTATGTCTAATCTTCACATAATTACCATTCCCTCCTGTATAACCTCGCGCAATGATTACCCCATCGGCAGCAGCTTTAATTGGAGTTCCTTTAGCGGCAGCAAAGTCGGTTCCTAAATGAGCTCTTCGGGTGTTCAATACAGGGTGAAGACGGCTTTTGCTATATCGGGAAGAGATTCGAGAAAATTCAACTGGATACCTTAAGAATGCCCTTTGAAGGCTCTCGCCCAAATCATCATAGTAATCAAAGCCATTTCCTTGGTCATAAGCATAAGCCATATAGTCATTTCGAATATGGTTGAATTCGGCACCGAGTACTTTTCCTATTCCGATTGGCTGTCCATTTACCTGCCTTTCTTCATAAATCACTTTAAACCAATCACCAACTTGAAGAGAACGCATATCTATCTGCCAACCGAAAACATCGGCTACAGCACTTACCAAAGCAGCCGAACCGCCCTTTTCTCTTATAGAATGATCTAAAGAAACAGTAATTCTTCCTGCCATTGTTCTTTCAATGGTTTCAACTGCTCTTTCTTCTTTATATATAGAGATTGAGTCTTTAAGTTGGTAGACCACATACTCTAATGGGCTAGGCTCATAAACAAAATAAGCGGCTCGCTTTAGAGAGTCTTCTGTATAGAAAAGGGTGTAGTCGCGATTTGGAACAAAGTTTCGAACACTGAAAACGTCTTTAGAAAGACGATCTATGCTGAAAATGTCTTGATTGCTGATGTTAAAGGGGAGAAGGATATCCGCAATTGTCTGATTACGTTTAATCTTTCCTTCAAGTATTTGATACTGATCTAATGGGATTCCAAACTTGTATATCGGCTCTGGAATAACCGTTACTTCTTCCAAGGGTATTTCTTCTTCAATATAGGAAGCACTTTCTCTGCTAAAATAGAAGTATAGAACTACCACAACAACTAAACCTACTACACTGGCAAGTCCTAAGTTTCTTTTCATTATCCGTTAGTTTTTACCTTTCAACGGCAAAGTACTAAAAATGTGGCCTTTTAGTAAATCTTTTTTTTAGACTATATTTTTGAACCCCTCAGCCTAAGGCTATTGAGCACAACAGATACGGACGAAAAGGCCATAGCAGCACCGGCCACCATAGGGTTTAGAAGAAAACCATTGATGGGAAAAAGTACTCCAGCTGCTAATGGAATAGCTACTAAATTGTAAGCAAATGCCCAAAACAAGTTCTGTTTCATGGTTTTTGTGGTTTTTTCTGAAAGTAGAATTAGCTGGTGTAGTTTAGAAATGTCTCCATTGAGTAAAGTGACCGAAGCGCTTTCTAAAGCCACATCGGCACCTGTACTCATGGCAATGCCCAAATCGGCCTCGGCCATCGAAGGCGCATCGTTAATTCCATCACCGGCAAAAGCCACAATGTGTCCATCGGATTTGGCTTGTTTTACAATGGCGTGTTTATCTTCTGGCATCAGGCTGGCCTGAAACTTTTTGATACCTGTTTCACGAGCCACATTAGCACAAATTTGTTCGTTGTCGCCAGAGAGCATTTCGATTTCTATTCCGCGTTTTTGCAATTGAGCTACCAAAGCTGCGGAAGATTTACGGACAGTATCTTTTAAAGCAATTACTGCCAAAACCTTTTCGTCCCTAATAAAGAACACTTGGGTTCGTCCATCTTTATCATGCGACTTGATCAAACTTTCTACTTCATCTGAAAGTTTGATTTCCTTTAATCCGCCCTTTCCTACAATTCTATAATTATGTTGGTCCAATGTGGTGGCTAAACCAACTCCTGCAATCGTTTTGAGGTCTTTGATTTGTACAGGGAAAAGAGAATAATTTTCCTCTAGATAGTCCGTAACTGCTCCTGCAATTGGGTGACTTGATGCGGCCTCCATCCCATTGAGCACACTTAATAATTCTAAGTTGTTCTCTTCGCTAAAAAAGGTTTTGAAATCTGTAACAGAAAGTTTCCCTTCTGATATTGTTCCTGTTTTATCTACAAACAGCTTGGTCACTTTCGATGCGTTTTCTAAAGCCACGGCATCTTTAACAAGAATTCCGTTTTTCGCTCCTTTGCCAATGCCTACCATAATGGCCATAGGTGTGGCCAAACCAAGTGCACATGGACAAGCAATGATTAACACAGAAAAGGTGTTTACGAAAGCGTAAGTAAGCGCAGGGTCAGGACCAGCAAAGTACCATATCACAAAAGTAAGTGCTGCCAAGCCAAGTACTATCGGCACAAAAACACTTGCAATTTTATCCGCCAATTGCTGTGCTGGAGCTTTTGAGCCTTGGGCTTCAGTAATCATCTGAATGATTTTACCCAAAACAGTATCCTCACCCAACTTTTCAGTTTTAACTTGTAGGCTGCCATCTGTATTGATAGTGCCTGCTTTTACCTCATCACCTTCCGATTTTTCTACCAAAACAGATTCGCCTGAAATCATGGCCTCGTCTAAACTTGCGCGCCCAGAAACGATTCTTCCATCCACTGGAATTTTCTCTCCGGCTTTTACCAAGAGAATATCGTTTAGCTGAACTTCTTCAAATAGAACTTCATGTTGTTCTCCATCTTCAATCTTTATTACTTTTTTAACCTGAAGCTCATAAAGCTTTTCAATGGCTTTTGAGGTGGAAAACTTGGCCTTTTCTTCCAGGTATTTTCCAAGAAGTATAAAAGCAATAATCACTGCGGCCGACTCATAGTAGACATGCACCTGCAAGCCTTGACTTCTAATTACTTCTGGGAAAATGGTGTTGAACATACTGAACAGAAAAGCCGAACCTGTTCCGAATGCAATGAGCGTATCCATATTAACGGCTGCTCGCTTGATTTGGGAAAAAGCACTTGTGAAAAACCTCCACCCAGAAATAAAGACTACGGGAAATGAAAGAACAAGTAAAACCCAATTTTTATAGGGGAAGTCACCCACAAACATGGACAGCACCATGACCACCACACCAAGAGAGATGGCCAGCGCCAATGCTCGTTTCGTTTTCTTTAGACCTTCTTCGCGTGACGCGTCAACTGAGGCTTTGTCTTTTTTTGCTTGTAATGAATAGCCCGCTCCTTTTACATATTTCTGGAGCAGCTTAAAGTCAACTTCGGCTTCGTTGTAGACCAAACTAACCGTATTGGTAGCATAGTTTACCGAAGCTTCTTCTACTCCTTTGCTGTTCTTGAGGGTTTTCTCAACAGTGGAAGCACAGCCTGCGCAGTGCATACCTTCAACTGGATATGTGTCTTTAATCATGGCTTCTTTCATTGCGTTCTGTCAACAACACCAACGCTGGAAAAGTTGCCACCGACATGTTTAGCGTTTGGCAAATTCAGCAAGCCCTTTGTCTAAGAACTCCACAAAGTTTGATACTTCAGCGTCATACGCTTTTGGTCGAACCAAAGGCTCTTCATTGTTATCTAAAAGCACATAGTAAGGTTGGGCATTGCCATTAAAACGGGTGATTTGAAAATCGAAGTTCTGCTTTCCGATGGTCTTCTTCACTTTGTTGTCGAACTCAGAAGTGTACCATTCTGACTCAGGTAGTTCCGTTTTATCATCTACATACAAGGCAACTACTACATAGTCTTCCTTCATTCTTTTAAGTACTTCTGGGTCTGACCAAACGTATTCTTCCATCTTACGGCAGTTTACACAGCCATGGCCTGTAAAGTCAATGAACAATGGTTTCTTTACCTTCTTGGCATAAGCGAGTGCTTGTTCGTAATCAAAGAAGCCTTTGATACCATGCGGTAAATGCAGAATATCGGAATATTTCACTTTACTCGGAAAACCCGTTTCAGTAACTGAACCAGAAATCTTAGCGGCCTCAATTTCTTCTCTAATTATTTCCTTTACAGAAAAATCATGTGTGCTAAGTGGTGGTAAATAACCAGAAAGGCCTTTGAGCGGTGCACCAAACATACCAGGCAATAAATACACTGCAAACACAAAACTGATTATGGCCAATACCAAACGTGGTACCGAAGTTTTTTGAACTTCATCATCGTGTGGTAAGCGTAATTTCCCTAATAAATAGAAGCCTAAAAGCACCGCAATCACCAACCAAATGGCAATGTAAATTTCACGGTCGAGCAAGCCCCAATGATAGGCCTGATCGGCTACGCTTAGGAATTTGAAACCTAAAGCCAATTCGATAAAGCCTAAAACCACTTTTACTGAGTTTAACCAGCCACCAGATTTTGGAAGGCTTTTCAGCATACCAGGAAAAATTGCGAACAGGGTAAATGGAATAGCAAATGCTGAAGAAAAACCCAGCATGCCCACTACGGGCTTGGTTACTTGCCCTTGAAAAGACTCGATTAAGATTGTTCCTACAATTGGTCCCGTACATGAAAATGAAACAAGTACCAAAGTAAAAGCCATAAAGAAGGTACCGAACATTCCGCCCTTATTGGCCTTTTTATCCATTTTATTCACAAAACCGCTTGGCAATACAATTTCGAAAAGGCCAAAAAAGGAAAGAGCAAAAATGACGAATACGGCAAAGAATATAATGTTTGGAATGGCGCCTGTGGCTAATTCATTGGCAATACCTACCCCAAATAGACTTGTGAAAAGCAGGCCAATTAAGATATAGATAACAATAATTGAAACCCCGTAAATACTGGCTTTAGTAATAGCCTGTGCTCTCGACTGACTGCTGTTTGTAAAGAACGCGACCGTCATCGGTATCATTGGGAAAACGCATGGCGTTAATAATGCTGCCAATCCGAAAAGAAAAGCAGTAATAAAAAAGCCCCATAAGGAGCCATCATCTTCGGGTTTTAGTAAGTCTTCATAACTACTCTTACTTGCCTTACTGTTTATGCCCGTTACTACTCCAGTCGTTGTGGTAATTTTTTTAGCCCCATCTTCTAGGGCTGACAGGGCTACGTCAAAATCTTCAGTATCTCTAATGCAAAGTCCTTCTACATCGGAGCACGTTTGAAAACCTAACTCTCCCTTTATCTGAAAGTCGGGTTTCAATATTTTTATTCTCTGCTTAAACTCACCTTTTCCAGAAAAGTAGGTGACTTCTTCATTGAAAAAATTATCGAATTTCTTTTTTGGATTGGTTGGAATCAAATCACCAATTACCTCAAAACCATCTGTTTCTTCAAAAGTCACCTTGGCAGGGAATGGAGATGCATCTGGAGCCAAATCACTAGAATAGATATACCAATAGTCATCTACTTCTACATTGAAAACTAGATCAATTTCACCGCCTACTTCTGCAGTTCCTTCTTTGCTGAGTTTCCAAGAGGTTACTTTTCTTACCCCAGGCCCTTGGTTTAATAAATCCTGTGGCGCAGCTTGGGCTGGCGTTTCGGTTGGTTCTTTTTCTCCTCCTGCTACTTTTATAAAATCAATCACAAAGTCCTGCTCGCCTGGAACACACTGCCCTGTAATGTCCGTACAGGTTTGAAAATCAAGTGTGCCTGAAATCCTGAGGTTGCTGCTCAGTACTTTTATCTTCTGTCTAAACTCTCCCTTTGCACCAAAATACTCCACCGTATCGCCCCAAATTGAGTCAAACTTATACTTTGGGTTAACACCATATAGCTTTCCAATCACTTCGAAAGAAGGATCTGCATTCAGTTCTGCAGTGGCGGGTATGGCCATCACATCTTCCTTCTGATTTGAAGAATAGATGTACCAGTCCTTAATTACATTGACCTTGAAGATCAACTCGACCTCATCACCAATTTTTACTTCTTTTTGCGAAGCATCAAAGGTCCAATTGGTGGTTTGCTTGAATTGCGCAAAGGCGCTTAATGCAAAACCAATAAGCATTAGTGACAGTAGATACTTTCTCATATGTAATCAGAATTTGTAAAAAATGAGTCTTAGTTATTAAGACTCATTGTAAATGTATTTTAGTCGTTCAGTTCAGCAAAATTTTTGAAGAACAATGGAATGGTTTCAATGCCTTTAAAGTAATTGAAAACGCCATAATGTTCGTTTGGTGAATGAATGGCATCTGAATCTAAGCCAAAACCCATCAATACAGTTTTTAAACCCAAAGTTTGTTCAAAAAGTGCCACAATAGGAATACTTCCTCCACCTCTAAACGGTACAGGTACTTTTCCAAAAGTAGTTTCCATGGCTTTTGCCGCAGCAATATAAGCCGGAGAGTCTGTTGGCGTAACCGCAGGTTGCCCACCGTGATGTGGAATTACTTTTACTTTTACAGAAGGTGGTGCAATTGAAGCAAAGTGGTCTTCAAACAGTTTGGTGATTTTATCAGGGTCTTGGTTTGGCACCAAACGCATAGAAATTTTTGCATAGGCCTTGGATGCAATTACGGTTTTGGCTCCTTCGCCAATGTAGCCGCCCCAAATTCCATTTACATCTAAAGTAGGTCGAATTGAAGAGCGCTCCATTGAGGTATACCCTGCTTCGCCTTCGGTAGCACTCAGCCCAATTGACTTTTTGTAGTCTTCTTCATCAAAAGGAGCTTCTGCCATAGCCGCTCTTTCTTCAGGAGAAAGCTCAATTACATCGGCATAGAAGCCTGGAATGTTGATTTTCTTGTTTTCGTCTTTTAACGAAGCAATCATTTCGGCCAATACGTTGATTGGGTTTGGCACTGCTCCTCCATACAAACCTGAGTGCAAATCTCTATTTGGACCAGTGACTTCTACCTGAACGTAGCTCAAACCTCTTAGCCCCACCGTAATGGAAGGTACATCGTTGGCAATAATTCCAGTGTCGGATACCAATACAATATCGGCCGCCAATTTTTCTTTATTCTCTTCAAGAAAAATACCTAAATGATCAGACCCAACTTCTTCTTCACCTTCAATTAAGAACTTTACGTTACAGGCAAGGTTGTCCGTATTCATCATGGTTTCAAAAGCCTTGATGTGCATGTACACTTGGCCTTTGTCGTCACAAGCACCACGGGCAAAAATGGCTCCTTCAGGGTGAATTTCTGTGGTTTTTATTACGGGCTCGAAGGGTGGAGAATCCCAAAGCTCATAAGGGTCGGCTGGTTGTACATCGTAATGACCGTAAACCAAAACAGTAGGCAATTTTGCATCAACAATTTTTTCTCCGTACACAATTGGGTGGCCTCCAGTGGGGCAGATCTCCACTATGTCGGCTCCGGCTTCTAATAGTTTCCCGTGTATAAATTCTGCTGCTTTTAGTACATCTCCTTTAAACTTACTATCGGCACTTACTGAAGGAATTCTAAGTAAATCGAGAAGCTCGTTTAAAAAGCGTTCTTTATTATTTTCAATGTAATCGTTGATGTTTGCCATAGGTCTTAAATTATGACTCGAAGATAATTGTTTTGAAATGAAACGCCCACGGGATTGGGCGACTTTTAGAAAGGTTAGAATCCGTCTCCTTCAACCACTTCTTTCTTTTTGAGCGATTGATTTGAATCTGCCGACATCAGCAGCTTATATGGCTCATCTATTCCGTAGAATAGTTTTCGGTAGTTTCTAGACCAAGCAATAACTTCCTCTAAAGAATAAGCGAAAACATTGAAATCGCCCACTTTGGGTTTAGAAGATTTACCCTTGGCATCTAAAGGGTTTGCGATGGAAGCATTGAAGGCTTCATTAGAAGAGAAAGTACCCAAGCTAAATCCATCGTAGGTAAAGTAATACCAAGTGCCATCTGTCATTTGAATCAAAACATTTACAATGTCGCCCTCTGGGGTTTTCTTGATTTCAACAAAACCATCCAGCTCCATATTGATGTCGATATTGTTGATGTTGCTGACACTGATTTTTCCTTCGCTATAAAAGGTTTTCAGCTGTTTTGACCATCTGAGGTCTACATTTGAAATTACTAGGTTCTTCATCAGCTCACCATTTGCAGAAGCACTCACCAAAGGTATTGGCACCGACTGATAGGATCGATCCCATTTTTTGACGGCTTCATCACCAATAAATTCTGCGGCTTTATAAATCAAGTCAGAACGATCGTCATGAGCTCTTTTAATTCCCAGTTTTTCGCCCATGTCTTTTAAATTCTGAGACATTAACGGAACACTGGTTACTGGCAACCCAAAATCCATCACCAACATGGCATTGATTTTAAAGTCGGCAGAGTCTAGATTTCCAGATCCTTTGCCTGCTCCTTGAACTGTTAGACCTTTACTTAATGGGCTAACAAAGTTTAGTTTTCCTTCAAAAGAAACATCTTGAGTCTCTTCATTATAAGAGAACATATTGCCTTTATAGAAATTTGCTGGGTCTTCTAGCTTTTTAGGATTGGCAATATTGTAAGAGCCTGTATTTTGATCATAAAATAAGTTTCCTCCTTTAGGAATAAAGAAGTCGTCATCATCTAAACCTCGTTTTTCTGTTATAAATGAAAGGTAGATGTCGCCTTTATTAAAATGAAGACCAGCCGTGAGCGGTTCTCCAAACTCTGTTCTGGCTTCATCAAAATTGAACACTACCTCTGAAATATCGTCATTGGATTCATATTCAATCCAAACGTTCTTCTCTTTGAGCTTCTGTAGGTTAAGCTTTACGGAACCCCTCAATTCTAATGCTTTTCTGAAGGCATACATAAACACCGTGCCCTTAAAAATAAACCCAGGTGAAACAATTACTCCTGCATCGGCTTTAATCTGACCGCTCGACTTTGTATAAAGCCCACGAACGGGGTCTTCTTCAAAACCAAACTTATCAAACTTAATAGCGAAAGTGTCTTGCACGGTTACCAGTTCGTAGGTGCCTTCACCTCTAAAGCGATTACGGGAAATGATTTCTATTTTGGCATCGTACAATCGGTGATTTGTATTGGCCGTATCGAATACAATGACCGCATTTTCCATTACTCCAAGCTCCGAGTTTTCTAGAATCAATACTTCGTTATTTTCTGGGGTGATGAGTGCGTCTGCCACAACGATATACGGAATCCCCTCAACTTTCAGTTCTTGTTTTGCGATGTCGTAATTAGCATTGGTACCCATAAAAACCAAGGAGTCCATGCTCTTTTTGGTGGAATAGAAAAATGACTTTTCTAGCGCAACAGTGTCTGGCTTTGTCATGGTAATCATGTTATTGGCAATGTCCCATTCGGCTGTTGGAATAGAGGTTTTATATTGCGCAAAAGGGAAGGCCAGTGCTGCATTACCTTGTACTTCTGGCTGAATAATGGCCTTATTATTGGCTAAATCGTAATTCACGCGCACATCGGCAGAGCTCAATATTGGCTTCTGCGGATTTCCAGAGTCTAGTTCAAAATCTGAATTTCTTGATTCAAATGAGGTTTCTTCTAAAGTATAATTCTCTGAATTTGTTTTAGAGCCTTGCATTTTCATTTCTCCGGTACCATAAAGCCCTTTTGTAGATAGCGTAAGCATACCGCTAAATGCTCCTAAACTGTCATACATTTTAAATGGTGCTTCCAAATTTCTTAGGTTCATGCTGTCCTTTTTGGCCAGCCAGTTTACTTCGTACCTAGAAAATTTAACCGCAGGATACGAAACTCCATCAAGTGTTCCAGCATCAATTTTTCCTTCAATTCCCTTTTTCGAATACATAGAATCGAGGTAAAAAGTAACCGATTCGGTATTGAAATTACCTGTGAGAAAATCGATAGCCCCTGGTGATTGAAGGCCTGATTGATCCATTTTTATTTCGCCATAAAGCTTACCAGTAGTGCCGTAGAGGCTATAACCAGAATCTGGAATGGAGTGAATAAAACCAAAAGATTTATCGGGCATGGCCCTAAGGCTTTCTTTGAATTCAGGGAAAATTCCATTTGAATAGAAGGTTCCTTCAAAAGCATAGGCCGAAGGGTCTGCCTTAGATGCGCTATCGAGTTTAAAAGGAGGTACATCGAAGTAAACGGTGCTGTCATAAGCGCCACCTAAAACTCCGTTTTTATCAAACATTACACTGGCACTTTCATTGGAGGTGAAAATGGGATATTCTGGTTTCGAAATCCTTGCCGATTTGTTATTCGGATCGTTGATATTTAACACGCCTGAGGTATTTACAAGCTGGTTATTCAGTGCTTCCTTTCTACCTTCTTCTAATTCTACTTGTAGCTTAATTGAATCAATTTGAGGCAGTTCTACCAAAAAGTTATTGTAATCAAATTTGAACTTTTGACCGTTGAACTGGAAGTTTCCGGCCTCAAGCGCGCCATCAAATTCTATGGTTCTATTATTAGAAATTTTAACTACTCCGTTGGTGGGTGTAATCATTACATCGAGCGAATCGCTTACATAGAATTTTTCAACTCCCCGAACTGTTAAGGTATCGTTTACCAAATTGATGGTGGCGTTGGGTGAAGAGCTGATTACGGAAGGAATTACCAGATCGTCAAAGTCCGATTCGTCTCGTCCCGAATCATAGTAATGAAGGCCTTTTGGGGTAATGATGATTTTTCCTGTGTATTCGTTGTAAAGCACCAAGCCTTTCGACATTAAGTCAATCATGCTTCTTTTAAGAATTCCAAGGCTAATTTTTCGGTCTTCTGCCAGTTCTGAAATGTAAAATTCATTTTTTGGCTCATACTTCTGAGCCTGTCGTACTGAAAGAATTAGAGGGTTGAAGTCATACAATTGAGAAAGGCTGTAAAACCTTGATGCGCTGAAAAAGTTCTTCGACTCCACAATCAAAGGAACTTCGCTTCGTGCCGAACCAATAGTGAGGTGCAAGGAATCGGATTTCAAATCCCAAATCAGCCGATCGCCTGTAAGATCTACTCCATAAAATGAAGAGCTAAAAGGTGTGCTTCCAAAATCGCCTTTATTAGGTTCTAGGTTCAAGTGGTAATTTCCGTAGTTATACACCATTTCTACACTTGGATTGTAGATTGAGTCAGTACCATGAAAAATAGTCACTTTCGCTACTGTAGAGCTTACCGCTGAGTCTTTCTTGTTGAAAACAAAGTTGGGTGCCTCCGCCCTAAACTTCAGCTCTCCGTTTACAAAGCCTTCTACTCTAGAAAGTTCATTGAAGGCTGATTTACTGTAAAAATCTCGTCCTTCATAACTTACTCCTCCACGGTAGGTCAGGTCATTGGTTCCTAAGTCATTAATGGGTGCATCAGCGTAATCGGATATGAATTTAGGGTAGGAATCTACAGTGCTGCGCTGTGGTGTTAAAGTAATTTCAAGTGACCCAACTACGGGCTGGTCTAGTTTTCCTTGGTAATGAAAATAGGCTTCGTCAAACTTAATGTCTGTTTGGGTAACGGAAAAAAAGTAATTGCGCAGTTTGGCATAAGTAGTTGCAGCAGGTAAACCCACATTGGTCCAGTCTACAGCTCCATCTTGTCCTGTAAACTCAAGCGTTTCAAAAGAAAAGTTACCTTGGGTATTCTTGAGGTAAATTGTGTCTAAACGATTTACGAAAACTAAATCCAATTTTTTGAATTCAATTACTGGCCCCATTTGGGTGGGCATGGCTGGCAAAGGTGCTTCTACCTTTGGTTCATTGGTAACTATTTCATCCTCACTAGAAATCAGACCTTGCTGTTTCATTAGTAAAAGCTCAATAGCATCGGGTCCTTTTTGGGATTCGGCCACAAAAGGCTCTTCTTCAGAAAAATCTTCGCTACCGTTGAATTTCAAAGTGTACTCCGCATTCTCTACATAAATGCCATAACTACGATCCTTAAAAAGCGCCATATCGCCCAAAAAGAATGCGGCATATTGGTGAAACTGCTCAATAACTTTCTTGTCGTAGTTTTCAGAAACTTTCAAACAAGCCTTCACTAAATCGTCAAGTTGGGCTTGACTGAAGTTCCGTTTTTCTTTGGCAAGTACTAAAATGTTAAAGATTCCTTTGAAATCGAATCGAGGTCTAAAACCCTTCTTTTCCATATTCAGCAAGGTTTGTCCTAGCTGATTTTTCTGAGCTTGGGTATAACTATTGGCCTGCCAAGCTTCTATAAATGGTTTGTAGTCGGTTCCAAAGCTGGCGGGGTTGGGCGTGGTAAGAATTCTGGCAATGTCTGGTGTATAGACAATAGAGTCCGTTTGAGTTGCCTCCTGCGCAAAAGAGTTTGGCAGAAACCACAACACAATCAGTAAACTATATAAAATTCTTTTGACCAGAAATTGCATATGACCCCTCAACTGACCCTTAATAACGATAAAAAGACAGAAATAATACCTTGAAACTACAGTTTCTTTAAAAGAATGGCTGCCCAGTTTTTTCTTTCTGTTGAATTTAACTTTTCAAAACCATTCGCAGCGGTACACTCCAGAATATCGGCCTCATCGTGGGTGTAAAAACCGCTTAAAAACAAGTGACCGCCTATTTTTGTGAGCTTCGAATAGTATTCCATTTCAGCCAAAAGCACGTTCTTATTGATGTTGGCGTAAAGAATATCGAAAGGCTCATCAAAAGTAAACTCATCGATAGTGCCCAATAATACGTCCTTAGGCTCAATGCCATTTAGCGCAAAATTCTCTTTCGCGTTGTCAATGCACCAATCGTCAATATCAGTGGCAGATACTTCTGAAGCACCTAACTTAGAAGCCATAATGGCCAAAATTCCTGTTCCAGCGCCTACATCTAAAACCGTTTTCCCTTGATGGTCTAGTGTCATTTCGAGCGCCAGCATTTGGTGGGTGGTTTCGTGATGTCCTGTTCCGAAAGACATTTGCGGGTGGATGATAATTTCGTGCTTAAAGCCAGGCTTCGACTCATGAAAAGTAGCACGTACGAAAATATCTGTACCTACTTCAATCGGATCGTAGTTCTTTTCCCACTCCTCGTTCCAATTTTGCTTTTCAATTTTTTTCAATTCATACCAAATACGGGTTTGCTTACGGTAATTATTGAAAAGATGCTGCAATGCAGGGTGGCTGAAAATATCTTCAGCAATATATGCGTCAAAACCCACCTCGGTTTCAACGAAGGTATCAAAGTCTAATTCGCCCATTTCGGCAATTAATATTTCGCCAAAAGGCTGATCGCAATGGACTTTGATTTCTATGTAATTCATTGGTTTCAATTAAAATGACTTGGCAATTTCTACAAAGTCTCTGGCTTTTAAAGATGCTCCGCCAATCAGGCCACCATCAACATCGGGTTGAGAGAAAAGCTCCTTTGCGTTATCAGGCTTGGCACTTCCTCCATAAAGAATAGAAATTTCATCGGCTACTTCTTGTCCAAATTGGCCAGCCAAGAAATCACGTAAGGCTTTGTGCATATCCTGTGCTTGTTGCGATGATGCTGTTTTCCCTGTTCCGATTGCCCAAATAGGTTCGTAGGCAATTACGATTTTCTGAATTTCGTCTTCTGTGAGGTGGAAAAGGCTTTCTGTAAGTTGATTACATACATAACTTACTTCTTTACCAGACTCTCTGATTTCAAGTGATTCACCACAACAGAAAATTGGAGTCAAGCCCATTTCTAAAGCTAAATCCACTCGCTTGGCCAATTGCTCATTGGTTTCATTGTGGTATTCTCTTCTTTCGCTATGGCCAAGAATTACATATTCGGCACCTACAGACTTAATCATTTCAGCAGAAATATCGCCAGTATAGGCGCCTGAAGTATGTTCACTCATATTTTGAGCACCTACAAAAACCTTATCGCTTTCTTCGGCATTTTTTGCTACTTGGGCTAGGTGAATAAATGGAGAACATATGATTACGGTTACATCATCATTCAATTCATCGTTCACAATGTTTACCACTTCAGAGGCTAGTGTAAGGCCTTCGCTGAAGTTTTTATTCATTTTCCAGTTTCCTGCAACAATCTTTTTTCTCATTATCGGTTTGTCGTGTTTTGCCCAAAGATAATTCATTCTAACTTAGTTCGATGGCTTTTCAATACGAAGAACGTAAACCAAAGCGGCTAGACCCTAAAGTAGCCAAGCTTAAAGCGGCCGATTTCTGCGCTTATCAGGAGCGTTCGCAGCAAGAAGTACGTGATAAATTGTATGGCTATGGTCTTCACCAAGACGAAGTTGAAGAGATTTTATCGGATTTAATTACTGATAATTATATCAATGAAGAGCGTTTTGCAAAAGCTTATGTTGGGGGAAAGTTTAGAATAAAGGGTTGGGGCAAACGCAAAATTTTGCAAGGCTTAAAGCAGCACCACATTTCTGACTACTGCATAAAAAAAGGCTTTCAGGAAATTGACCCTGATGATTATTATGCTACACTCATGCGTCATGCCGAAAAAAAACTACCTACTATTAAAGCCGAAAATCAATATACGGTGCGTGGCAAACTGACTCAGCACTTGGTAATGAAAGGCTTTGAAGGTGATTTGATAAGGGATGTAATTGAGGAGCTGCTCAATTCAACAGCTCCATAATTATATGGTTAGTTAATTTCTTTCCCAGAAAAAAGGAGGCTCGATTCCTAAAGAGCGAAGGTATACATAGCCTTGGCCTCTGTGATGAATTTCATTATCAATGCAGTAAAAAATCAAAGAGTGATTGGTGCCTTCATATTGACCAAAAGCTTTCTCTACTTCCTGAAAACGCTCAAGTTTGATTTGAGGAAATAACTCGCTTAACTTTTCTGTTGATTCGTCCCAAAGTTTAAGTAGCGCTGCTTTAGTAGTGGGTTTTTCTTCAGCCTCAGATTCGCCAAAGGTTTTCCATTTACCTGTGATAATACCTTCTACGCTAGGTACTGCCATGTGAATCATTTCAAGGGCCAGTTCAGAGAACGGACGCATTCCGCCTATTGAATGGCTAAAAAGTTTATCTTCTGGAAAAGCCTCAATCACTTTTCGGGTAAGATTTCGGTGTCCTTGCCACTGCGTTAACAAATCGTTTGGGCTAATGACTACTGGTGCTAATGTTTCGTTTTTCATATCGTGCGATTTAAGATTATGGTATAAACTTAAAGGGCACTTATGACAACCCTATGTCAGTAGGTTTTTGGGATCATGGGTTTTATTGAAATTATTTTGGTTGAGGGAGGTGAAGAGAAAGTGAAGCAATCGTTGCGATAGCTTAACCAAATCACAAACTACTTCATCACAAGCGCTTTAACTAACCCAATCAATCATTCGCTATTTCATCCAGCCTCTTTTGAATATCTGCCTTGGTCATCCATTTACCTCTTACCATTACCCCTAATTGGCTTCTGGTATTGTTAATGTTTTCTAGAGGATTTTCTTGAAGAAGAATGAGGTCAGCTGAGGCACCGGGTTTAATTACTCCGTATTCTCCTTCAGCGCTAAAAAAAATCGCAGGGTTTATAGTGCCTGATTGTATGGCTTCAAGTGAAGTAAATCCACTTCTGGTCATGGCTTCTAACTCTCTTTGAATAGAAAAGCCGGGCACGTTGAATACTTGAGGTGCATCTGACCCAAGAATAAACTTGGCTCCTCCATCATGAAGTTTCTTTATGATCTTTCTTCTGAGTTCATTGAATTGCTCTGCTTCTTCTGCACTGTAATTTGGCGCTTCAATTACCTGCTTCTTGGTTCTAATCCAGTTGTTTAAAGTATTTGGCGGCATGTATTTCATTTCAGGTTCTTGACCTAAAGCTTCTGGAGCTTCTGGTCCAACCCAACGTTCCATCATGGCCTGTGTTGGTACTACCCAAACATCATTTTCAATGGTCATTTGTACCAACTCATCAATTAAGCTTTCATCGGCAAGTTTGGTGAAGCTAATGCCAAAGAAGCCGTTTGCATTTGGGTTTACTCCTGCCGATTCAGGAACAAGGCCTTCTATATAGCCATCAACATGGTCGATACTCGCATATTTGGCTTGAAGCGACTTTCTCACTCCTACATCTATACTCACATGGCCAGCAAATGGCATTTCTACTTCTTTGGCCGTCTCCACTATTTTGTTGAAGTTTTCTAGACTCAACCCAGGATGCATTTTCATAAAATCATACCCTGCAGCTTTCTGATCACGAACAATTTGTTCTGCTCGTTCCAATGAAGTCACAGAATTGCCGTTGAGGCTTGGGCCTGAAGTATAGATTCTAGGGCCAAGAATTTCTCCTGAAAGCACTTTATCCTTCAACTCTATATGGTAAGGCTGACCGAGCATTCCTCTGATGGTTGTTACTCCATTAGAGAGGTAGAGAAAAAGTGTCTCTTCCAATAACTTCATGTTGTTGTTTCCGGGAATATGGGCATGCATTTCTGCCAGCCCTGGCATCAAGAATTGTCCATTACCCATGATGGTGTTCATAGTACCATCAAGATTGGCATCTTTGGAAGGTATGATTAAGGTGATTTTACCATCTTTTACAAAAACGGTTTGTTTTGGACGGATTTCACCCGTTTCTACATCAATCACCTGAACATTATCGAAGGCGTAATCGGCCTCGGGAGCTTTTTGGCAAGAAAGCGGGCTTAGTGCTAAAACTAAAAATGCGAGAAGGAGGAATGACTTTTTCATAAATCAATTTAGTCATTCGTTGGGAAAGAAAATTGCCACTGGTCAATTTTGCCAAAGCTCAGAAGGGTCTTATTTCAAAAATATTAAGACTCTGTTCTTACCTCACAATCGTTCTGAAAGTCAAATTCACCCTTGGGGTATTTACTTTTTTGGTGGGAGGTAAGCGATGAAGCCAATGGCTTTGGGTGGCATCTTTCATGACCAAGAGGCTGCCGTGTTCTAAGAAAATATCAATCTTCTCTTTAGTCTCCTTATGCTTGAAAGCGAATTTTCTTTCGGCACCAAAACTTACAGAGGCAATGGCTCCATTTTTCTTCAAGTCTTTTTCGCCATCGCTGTGCCAGGCCATTCCCTCTTCACCAGAATGGTATAAATTGAGCAAACAAGAATTGAATTTTTCACCCGTTTTTTCTTCTACCAAAGCTTTTAGGCTAAGTAGTTCAGGCGTCCAAAGCAGGGCTTTTTTTGTCACGTTTGAGTAACTGTATTCGTAAGGTTGGTCTGCATACCAAGCTACTTTGCGTTTGGTAATAAAATGCTTACCAAAAATTACGGCTTCATCGTTTCGCCATTCAATAGAGTCGAAGAGTTTTCGAAAATAGAAGTTGGCTTCTTCTTCGGAAACTAGTTTCCCGTAATAGTTAACCGTCCCCTCTTTGGGTAGCCAGTTTTTGGTTTCATCTATTTCTTCTGGAAAGAGGTTCATTATTGAGTTATACTTTAACGTTCTGGTTAATCTAAAACTTCCCATTTACCCCTTGTACCACCTAATCGCCTTATTTTACCTTCATCTTTAAGCTTTTCTAAATGGTATTTAATTCCGTCTTCCGTAATGTTACCTATGGCCTTTGCCAATTTGCTCCTGCTTAACGTTGGCTCTTTTTTAAGCAAATCAAGAATGATTTGGGTAGTGATTTGGGTAGTGATTTGGGTAGTGATTTGGGTAGTTGCTTTTAAGGGAATCACTGTCCTAAAAACATCTTCTTCTATAAATTCAGGTATTGCTCCAGTATTATAAATACTGCAATACTTAAAGGTATTACGAACTCCTGAACCCAATTCATCAACCATTCCAATTTCTTTGAAGAATTTGGCGATTAGTGGGTTCTTAGGGTAAGGAGAAAAATGGAGTGGGTCAATAGCGCCATTATTATGAGGTCGATTCCAGTTCTCAACCACTACTCTATCTTTTTCGATAATCAATTTTGCAGGGAAAGGGTTAACATATTCTCTATGAATAATGAGGTTACCAATTACCTCACGAAAGATTCTATCTCTCAAACTTATTCGCTGTTCCCCTTCCTGAAAAAATTTATCTGGTAAATGCTTCCTAACAAAGTCCGTTAACCTATTGTAAGCATCTAAGAGGTTTGTCCGAATATCATCCCTGTCATCATAACGATCTGTATTTTCCACCCTCACCAAAGCGTCAATTCTAAAATGAGGTAAAACACTCTGAATCACCTCATCCTTACCAAATAGTAGTATGGCCGCCAAAGTAAATCCACTATTTCCTTTAAAGTGATCCACCCTAAATAGACCTGCTGAACGTAACAGGTTTTCATCTGTCATACTTTGCCAAGGATGGTTAGCTCTCTCGTTCCTTGCTAGCCTCCTTACTTTTTCAAGTAAGTCTGACCGAAAATCGCTAAGCTTAATAAATGGATAAATACGACTTTCAGAATAAGTGGTCTGCTTTCTAAGATAAAGCTGTGTTACCTGCTCGGTTTGTCGGGTAATATCAAAATCACCATCTCGGTTTCTATCAAAAATCTTTCCGTTGGTACTATGGACTTGAGAGCTTTCGGGCACAAAAACATAAATCACTTTTTTACCTTCCAATTCGAATAACTCGGTCGATAAGTAATACGGAGGATTAAGCTTTTGAGGGTTGTTAGCATTATTTACCAAGTTGTTAGCAATGTCTTCCAAGCAAGAATCAATTATGCCTTCAACAACACCATCGTTTCTAACCCCTAAAAACAGATGCCCTCCCTTTCGATTCAAGAAAGCACAAACAGACTCAAATACATCTCTATTAAGCTCAAATTGTGAGGTTTTGAACTCAACTTCAATGTTCTCTCCGTTTTTAAGAAACTCTTGAAGTCTTTCTGTCGTCATTGAGGCATCTATTTTCCTTAAAGTCTAAAGTACTGCTATTCATCTGAATTTGAAACAGGCCAAATACTGCTAATGAATTGAATAGAGAGGGTTTGGTTTATGCCTCTACTGAACAATCCTATTTTTCCAATTTAAATATTCCGTTCTCATGCAATGCCCGCAGGGGCGAAAGCCATTCAATTTAGCTTGATCTAGCGAATAGAAAAACACTCTGTTTTCCCTTTTCATTCTTCTTCCTGAAGCGCAGTTTAAGGTGCCATAAATTTTCAGTTTTCTATTGCCAGCCCAGCGAATTTCTCTTCGTCTTATTTTACCAAGCAATTCTGAATTGTCGATTTCAGTCTGATAAATCACCCGTCAACTTAATGCATCATGAAAAATAACTCCCAGCGTATGCCTTTCTCCGCTTTGTACTTCACTCACTCCGTGTTTCATATTGACACGATAGTAGCCTTTACTACCTTTCACTGGTCGAAAGTTAGTCGTGAAGATCAATAGATCTCCCTTATTTGGTTTTAGCACTATGGCCTTGGACTGCGCTCGTGGTGTTTGTTGTGTCAGTACAAACTCTCCTCCGGTAAAGTCTACCTCTGGCTGATTTAAAAACAAGACGACTTGAATTGGAAAGTATACTTCGCCATACAAATCTTGATGCAGTGTGTTAAAACCACCCTTTCCATATTTCAAAATCAAGGGTGTAGGCTGAAGTTGCCCGTTTTGGTGACAAAGTGATTGTAAATCCTTAAACGAGTCAGGGAATTGTTTTTCAATATTCAGCACATTCATCCAAAGGTTGGCGATAGGCGCAAGTTTTCCATATAGTTTTTCTCGGATGCTTTGAATTACTGGCGGCAGAGGATAGTCGAAATATTTGTATTCTCCCAAACCAAACCTATAACGTTCCATCACTACCGTTTTGCGGTAAATAGGCTCATTATAGCTCTCAATCAATTCAGAACAGGTATTCTCTGAAATGAAATTCGGAACAAGCGCAAAACCCTTAGCATGCATTTCTTCTGTTACAGTTGACCAATTGGTTCCTGCAATTTTTGCTTCTATGTTTTCCAGGGCTTTTAAACTGCGGTGTCCATTTTTGCTGCTTCCCAACCAATAATGGCTGTTTTTCGAGTGGGTCCCCACATATAACCGCCCACTGTTCCGCTAGCTTGAATTACCCTATGACAAGGAATAAGAAAAGCAACGGGGTTACTTCCTATAGCAGTACCTACTGCTCTCGAAGCATTCGGCTTCTCAATTTTAGCAGCTACATTTCCATAGGTAGAAAGCTTGCCCAAAGGAATATTTAAAAGGGCTTTCCATACTTTTAGTTGAAAGTCCGTTCCTTTAAGGTGAAGTTTAATTTTATCGAGTTGCTGCCAATCATGGGTGAAAATGTAGAGCGCATTCTGCTGAATCATATCTACTACCTGATTTAATTTGGCATTGGGAAAGTGACTTTTGAAAGCGTTGAAACCTACTTTCTCATTTTCTGAAAAGGCCATATAACAAATGCCTTTTGGGGTAGAAGCCACTAAAATGTTTCCGAAAGGGCTTTCGGCATAACTATAGTTAATGGTTAAATTTTCACCTCCGTTTTTAAATTCACCCGGAGTCATTCCTTCAATTTGAATAAATAAATCGTGGAGGCGACCAGTGCCTGAAAGGCCTGTTTCATGCGCAGCATCAAAGAGTGTACTCTGCTTTTCTTTAAGTACCTGCTTGGCGTGCTCAACACTGATGTATTGTAAGAATTTTTTTGGACTAACGCCTGCCCATTCTGTAAACATGCGTTGAAAATGAAAAGGGCTCAGATTTACCTTTTCTGCTAATTCATCGAGGTTAGGCTGGGCCTTGAAATTCAGCTTCAAATAATCAATGGCCTGCGCCACTCGTTCGTAATTAATCTGGCTTTGTTCGTTCATGATTTTAGTATTTCAATTAGAACAAAGGTTGGGTAAAAGCCTAATGGGTAAAACCCGAAACTTGCGGAATTACCCTTCAATTTAAAGAACAAAACTTAACTCCTTCAGTCATTATCTTTATCACGATTGGGCGATTCATATACATTTCCGCTTTTTGATTTTATGCCTTCAATCTCAATTCCCTTATTCACAAAGTCGTAGGCAGAATGTACAAAAAAGACGGTACCGTTAAGCATAGCAATGGGAGTTTTCAATATTTCTGGATGTTGCCTTACAATCTTCAACATTTCTTCATTGGAAAAACTTTGGTCTTTAATTTCATTCAAATAGGTGTCCGAAGTTTTATCAATCAAATCCAATACTTGTAAACCCATATCATTTGCTACTTTAATTAGCTGGGTTTCTGTCAGTGGATTTTTGTCTATGTTCCTTTCGTTCACCTTATACTTTTGAACAGAACTAGCGTACCCGAGCACTTTAGAGTCTTGGGCTTTTCTGCCATTATAAATAAGAAGTATTTCGTTTTCTTGAGGTTTCATAATCTTAAGCTAAAAAGTGGAAAAAATTAAGGACTGTAATTTAAAGCGGTCTCTGATTTCTCAGAAACCGCTCTATCTAATCTATATAAAGAGTATTGCTTATCGCCTAGTAGTGACCCCTCTAAAAAGAGATAAAATAAGCAATACTACGAAAATGAAGAATACGATTTTTGCTAGGTAAGCTGCACCAGCGGCAATACCTCCAAAACCTAAAATACCTGCCACTACGGCTATAATTAAGAATGTGATTGTCCAACGTAACATATCTGTGGGGTTTTAGTGATTAATTGATTTACCCCTTGAAGTAGGAAAACTGTGCCAACTCAGTTTTTCTCAGAAAACGCACTTTTGTAGGTGGCTTAATGAGATATTAAGACCCAGCCTGTAGAGTTGTTTCTACAAGTTGTCTGAAAATGAAGGATTTACGAAGAGTGATTGAGTTAAACCAAACCCTTCACCCATAAAAAAGCATAGCGAACTGCCAAAAGCAACATTATAGGGAGCAAGGCTATAGAAAATACCTGAAGCTGAAAAACCCAAATAAAACTCATGCCTATAAGCAAGATAAACAGGAAACGAACATAACTCCGTGTCCACGCTGGAGGGTTCTTCTTTGTTACATAAAAAGCAACAATGAGGTTAGGCGCAAATGCCCAAAGCAAGTTTAAGTTTTTAGCTGTTGCCGTATGGTCTGTCGCAAACCAAAGCAAGGCTACTAATACTCCCACCAAACCTGTAACAAATAGAATGGTGAAATCTAAGTACCTGGCCCGCATATTCTGTACGGTATCTCTATAAGTGAAAACCACCACGATAATCATGAGGAAAGAAAAGATCATCCAAGGCGAAAGCGTTTCTTTTGGTGTTTCATAATAATCCGACTCAAAAAGCTTGTTCGTTGCCTTTACTGTCGAAACCTCTCTTCCATCGCGAGTAATCGTTGCGTTGGCATATGCCTGCATAATGTAATCAGGCAAAAACATATGCTCTTCTGGTGTAGCGTTTACATCTATTACGGCTCCTAAGGCAATGTCAATCCCAAAATCCCACCAAGGAAAATTGAAAGTGTTTTCTTGAATCAGGTCGCGAAAGGTTTTTTCTTCTGTAAGGTGATCGTTATTAAATTTAAGCTTGTCGCCTAACACATCGCGTACTACATCGCGTAATTTAGTAGCACAGTTATCATAGAAGAAATCGTACAAATAATAACTGTTTTCGGGAATAGCGTTGTTTTCCAAAAACTCAAAAATCTCTTGTCTCTCTGCTTGAGTCAAGTCTAAAACCTGTTCAGTAATCCAGCGATTTTGAGCTTGGTAGTTTCCCAAAAAGCGTTTATAGTCCTGAATTGCCAATCTATAATTTAACTTCCCTTGAGCAAACTTTACATAGAAACCATCTTGGAAAGAATCAAATGTTCCATAGTTGTACACTTTGTCAAAACTCAAATAAGGGTCTTGAATTCGAATAGCACCATGACCAAAGCTGTCATACAAATTTGCACCTGGCCCAATGGTAATAATACTGATTTCGGCTTGGCCAGAAAGTCGTGGAAACTGTGCCTTCGCACTGAAAACAAAAAGGAGCAAACTGAAAAAAAGTACAAACCGCTTCATTCGTAATAGCATTGAGTTGTACGAAGATAAAGAGACTTATTTGATTAAAAACCCATATCGGTTTTGAAAGTGAACTTTGCCAACCTAATTTGACGCTATGAACAGAAATTTCACCGATGGGCTAAATTATGTGTCAAAACTGACGCCCCTTCGGATATGGAATATGTTCCAATTGGTGGGCAGTTATTGGCTTTCAAAAATCACCAAAAAGGCCAATCATTCGGGAATGCCCACCAGCATTAGCTTAGAGCCTACCACTTCCTGCAACTTACGTTGCCCCGAATGCCCCAGCGGAATACGCAGTTTTTCTCGAGACACAGGAATGCTTACTGACGAAATTTTTCAAAAAACGATTGACGAACTGGCGCCTCGGCTTACCTATCTTATTTTCTATTTTCAAGGTGAACCCTATTTAAACGCCAGTTTTTTAGATCATGTAAAATATGCTTCGCGAAAGAAAATCTATACGGCCACTTCGACCAACGCACATTACCTACACGATAAAAATGCGAAGGCCACAGTTGAATCAGGTTTAGACCGACTTATTATTTCCATTGATGGCACCACACAAGAAACCTATGAGCAATACCGTATTGGCGGAAAACTAGAAAAGGTAATTGAAGGCACAAAGAACATTATCCGCTGGAAGAAGGAGTTGAAGAGTAAAACTCCTCATGTGATTTTTCAATACTTGGTAGTAAAGCCAAACCAACATCAGTTAGACGATGTGCAAAAGCTGGCCAAAGAGTTGGGTGTCGATGAAGTAGCTTTTAAAACGGCTCAGATCTATGATTACGAAAACGGTTCGGAGCTGATTCCCACTATCGAGAAGTATGCGCGCTACCGCCAAAAGGCCAATGGCAAGTGGGAGATTAAAAACCGATTACTCAACCATTGTTGGAAAATGTGGCACTCATGCGTAATTACTTGGGACGGAAAAGTGGTACCCTGCTGTTTCGATAAGGATGCACATTATCAACTGGGCAGTATGCAAGCCGAAAGCTTTCAGCAAGTTTGGAAAGGGAAGGCATATCAGAGTTTCCGTCAGTCGCTTATTAAATCCAGAAGTGAAATTGAAATGTGTAAGAATTGTTCTGAAGGAACAAGGGTTTGGGCTTAGGTATTTTCTATATTGATTGGTCTTTAACTGAAACCATTTTGAAAACAGCGCCTTATGGACAGAAGAAAATACATTAAAACCATGGCCCTAGGCAGTGTTTTGCCTAGTCTTTCTACTCAATTTATTTCAAAGGGAATCTTCTCATGGGGCAATGCAAAAAAGGTAAACTTTAAAAGCGACTGGCAAAATTGGCCAAACATGAAATGGATAGGAGCCAGCTACTGGGCAAATCCATTGCAGGATTGGGAGTTGATTGATGGAAAGGCCACATGCATGGTCAATTCAAAAGATAGAAACCTTCATTTACTCACCGTTCAAAAACAACCCGAAATTGCTTCTTTCAATACTCAAATTACCATCAACTTACTGAATCCTGAACTGTCTGCTGAGAGCTGCTACGGATTGAGGTTAGGTGCGCAAGGTCCTTTTGAAGATTACCGCTCAGCTGCCGTTTTTGGTAAAGGTCTAGACATTGGTTTTAATGGAACAGGTGCTTTTGTTTTTGGGGAGAAAACCCTTGAAACTTCATTAAATAAAACTCCAACGGCCTTTATTCTCAAAGTAATAGCTACACCCGAAAAAGGACAGTACAAGGTTTCTGTAAAAGTGATTGATCCAGAAAACCAAGCGCTCATTTTCAGTCACGAAGAAAAGAATATTACCGCCAATCAGCTCACAGGAAATTTTGCCCTTTTGGCGAATGGAAAATCAAAAGGCATTGAGCATTCTCCTTCGGTAGCTTTTTCGGAGTGGAGTATTAATGCAGACGAACTGCTCGAAAATGAAAACAATACTTTTGGGCCTATTTGCTTTGCTCAGTATACACTGAACAAAAACAAACTAAAACTTACAGTTCAGTGCACTCCCGTTGAAGTGATTAATGACCATGCTTTGTTACTTCAAGTAAGAGACAAAGGTAAATGGACAACACTGAAAGAAGCAGCTTTAGAGCCCTCAGGCCGTGCCGTAAATTTCGAGATTGACCAATGGAACCGTACTGTAGCTACACCTTACAGAGTACTCCTGAAAATGACGGTAAATGGAAAAATGTTGGAATACGAATATGCTGGAACCATTGACAAAGAACCACTCGATAAGAATGAGATAAAAGCAGCAGTATTCAGTTGCAACTTCCATCACGGCTTTCCAGATAGCGACATCCCAGAAAATGTATCGAAACTTAATCCTGACATCATCCTCTTTTTGGGCGACCAATTCTATGAAGGTTCAGGCGGTTACGGCCCATTGTTTTCAGGCCCATTAGATAAGCTCTGCCTTGACTATTTAAGAAAATGGTACATGTTCGGTTGGTCCTATCGCGAACTGTTCAGGCATAAACCATGCGCCATCATTCCCGATGACCATGATGTTTACCACGGGAATGTTTGGGGGGAAGGCGGAAAAAATGCCGACATGTCGAACGGGGTGTATGCACCAGCACAAGATTCTGGCGGCTATAAAATGCCAGCCGAATGGGTGAATATGATTCAATTTACCCAAACCAGTCATTTGCCTGATGCTTTTGACCCACGCCCAGTGAAACAGGGCATTGGCGTATATTATACCCATTGGAATTATGGAGGTATAAGTTTTGCCATTTTAGAAGATCGAAAGTTTAAATCGGCACCAAAAAATGTACTTCCACCCGAAGCCGATGTGTACAATGGGTGGATCAGAAACGAGAACTTCGACATCAAAAAGCATCGAGATATTAAGGCAGAGTTATTAGGCGACCGTCAATATGATTTTCTAGACGAATGGGTCAAAGACTGGTCGAATCAAGCAGAAATTAAAGTGGTACTTTCACAGACCAATTTTGCTACGGTAGCCACACTACCAGCCAGCGCCAAAACCGATGATGTTGTGCCCTCGTTGCCACTTCCTAAAAAAGGAGAGTATGTACTAGGAGACAGACCCACTGCCGATATGGATTCGAACGGTTGGCCAGCCAATCAGCGCGATCGGGCGGTGGAAATTATTCGAAAGGGTTTTGCCTTCCACATTGCCGGAGATCAGCACTTGCCCAGCTTTATTCAATATGGCGTGGATGGTCATCGCGATAGTGGTTTTGCCTTTGGAGGCCCAGCACTAAACAATATTTGGCCTAGACGTTTTTGGCCGCAAGTGGATAGTTCAGAACACAGCTATGAAAAACCCTCTTACTTGGGAGATCATATTGATGGCTTTGGGAATAAATTTTCGCTTGAGGCCGTGGCCAATCCTTACAATACTGGAAGAACTCCCGAAATTATTCACAACCGATCCACTGGTTTTGGCTTTGTTACATTTAATAAAGAAGAACGAACCATAAAAACAGAGTGCTGGCCACGATTTGTTGACCCCATTAAAGAACCCAATGGACAATATGGGGGATGGCCTATTACGGTAAATCAAGAAGATAATTACGGCAGAAAAGCAGCCGCTTGGTTACCAACACTGAAAGTAAAGGGAAGTCAGAATCCTTTGATTCAAGTTTTTGACCAGAATGATGAATTAGTATATGCGATTCGAATGAAGTCTGAAACCTTTGCTCCGAAAGTATTCCAAATGGGTGATTATAAAATTCGGTTGGCCAATACAGAAACGGGTAAGGAGAAATGGCTTCCAAACTTAAAAGCTAAAACCGAGAATAATGAAGTGATTGAATTGGAGTTATAAACTAGCGTTTAAGGTGCTCAGGAAGTTTCACTTCCATTTTCTTTACTTCCTTGGAGATATCACAAGAGCCACAGCCTTTAGGACAACCCTTATCTGATCTATATTGGTTGTAAAAATGTCTCCCAATAAAGAACACTGCAACCAAAAACACTATACCAACAACTACCTCTTGCATTACGCTAAACTTTTCAGGGGTTTAACTCAAAACTCGTTGGCGAAGTTCGGCTTTATTTAGAATTATTACAAATAAAGCCAAAATCTATTGATACCACCATTAGATCCTTCCTCCGAAGCCTCGGAGTCAGGAAAAGAAAACGGAGCGTTTACTTCCACACAATTATTAGCAATGAAGTAAGCGTAAGTCTCATTATCCAGTTGATTAAACCTTACACTAATAAAATTAAGATCAACTTTAATTCTACGCACTCTGCTTTTCATCCTGAGTGAAGCGAAGGAACTAGAAACTGCATAACGAGCTTAAAGTTTGATCCTTCCTCCGAAACCTCTGGGTCAAGAAAAAAAGATTTGTCACTTCAAGTCTATTGTTTCAGTAAAATCAAACATCTAATTGTAATCTAAACCTTGGCCGCTCATTTGTTAAAACCAATGCTCTTGAATTAACTGCTGCATAGCGGGTTGCACTTCGTTTCCAGCAATAATTTGCCTACCAAAAATGTAGTTATCACCTCCATTGAAATCGCTCACCATCCCTCCAGCTTCTTTCACAATTAAAGCACCCGCTGCTACATCCCAAGGTTGTAGGTTGTACTCAAAAAAGCCTTCGAAACGACCACAAGCTGTGTAAGCCAAATCTACTGCCGCACTGCCCATTCTGCGTAAACCATGGGTAGACTTCATAAACTCATCTAGAATCACCAAATACTGCGACATCTGCTCAAAGTTGTAATAGGGGAAGCCTGTAGCCAATAATGATTTGTCTAAGGTCTTAACAGGCGAAACGGTAATAGGAAAGTGGTTTAAGAATGCACCTTGTCCTTTTACAGCATGAAAACATTCATCGCGGTTGATTTCATACACAACGCCCAAAGTCAATTCGTTCCGCTTCATTAAGGCAATGGACACAGCAAAAACAGGAATACCGTGTGCAAAATTGGTGGTACCGTCCAGCGGATCAACGATCCAATTATAGGTATCAGATTTTTTAGTGGAGGTGCCTTCTTCGGCTATAAAGCCAGAACCAGGTAATATTTTACTTAAGCCAGCAACAATTCGCTTTTCCGCCTCTTTATCTACATAAGAAACAAGGTCATTCTTTCCTTTGTATTCAATTTTAGAATGATCAAATTTTCTTGATTCCTGCCGAATGAATTCTCCCGTTTCTTTGGCAAGCACGATAACATCTTGAAGTAGTTGCTGCATGTTTTGTTTTCTTAACCCTACAAATATAGGGGTTTCAAAACGCAGACATTATGAAATCTGTTTAGTGTTCAATCAAAAACTGGATGACAGACAACTGACTAATCCTAAACCCAAATCTCTTAACCAAGTGATAGACTCTTCAGATAAGAAAAGAGCTGTTAGACTACTCCTTAATACTCCAAACTCTTAATCGCTGGCGAAAGGACGCTTTTCACAAAGTCTAATTCCTTATTAAAGAAGAATTTTTGGTTGACTTCGATTTCGATACCTGAGTAACTTTTTACGCCAAACTTCTTGCGTAAAGTGGTGGTAAAACCATCGTCAGTACCTTTATAAGGCTCATTCAGGTCGATGTTGAGTAAAGGCGCTAAGTCCCGAAGTTTCTCGATCAATTCGAGGGCAATCTTGTTTTCCAATCTTCTTTTTGGGTCGAAGAGAATGCCAATGTCGGTGGGGCGTTTCTTGCCTTCCCAAACTGGTGTAAAGGAATGTATAGAAAAATGAGCTACTTCGTTTTTGGCTTCTGTTTCTCTTTTAATCCAATCGGTTACTGCATTTCTGTAAGGGCGATAGTATTTATTCAAAAGAAACTGCCTAACTGAAGGTTCAAGATCAATGGTGAATTCACTAAAGAGATGGGGATGGCTTAAAGACCGGTTTACCTCCACTAAAAGTCGCGAAGTAGGATGCATAAAAACCGGAACGGCCAATTCTACCCCAAGGTAACTGGCAAGAATAGCAGCACCAGGGTCCCAACCCCGGTGCGACTCCAACGCCTCTTTCCCTCTTTTAAATAAATATTTATAACTCTCAGGCAATTCATTACCTGCATGCTCGCAGGTAATTAGAATGCGCCTTCCAAGCATGGATCAAACATTTGGTTGTTTTCCAAACAGTCAGTCAATTCGCGATACACCATTTTTAAATTGCTGTGCTCGTAATTCTCATTGGTGCTGGCTAAAATTCTGCTGGCCAAAGTACCCTGATCTAAAATTTTATGAATTTGGTCGTACCAAGGCTCAAGCCTTTCAGGATACATGATGTGCAGATTAATCAGCATCTTTCTCCAGAAATCACCAGCAGTAACTTCCTCATAAGGATTAAAACCAAAGACTTTCAAATATTCCTTATCGTTGATTATCGTGTTTTCACCATGCCTAATTACTCCCTTAAAAATGGCCTGTAAATCGGTGGTTTTAAACTCATGCTGTACTTCAGTAGTCATGATTTTCTCTTCCGTAAGCATTTGCAAAAAGGCAATAACCAAGTTGGCAATGGCCAAATCTGCAGAAGGGCATTCCTGAATATCAATGATTCTGATTTCAATCGCACCACGGTCGAAACGAGCAATTGCGCCACGAGAATTCAGCCAAATCGGATCTAAAATTCCATCCGGATCGTGCGGAGCAATGTCTTCTTCTATCTGGCTATAAATGTATTTTCTATACGTTCTTTTAGAGAAAATAGCTTCTGGAATCACCTTCCCCGTAAGGGAAGGAATGATCTTTTGGTTGTTCTGATAATAATCTAAGCGCTTGTCTAGAAAGTTGGTAAACTTACCTCCAATAATGGGTGAGCTGGCCGATAAGGCTGGCAACAATGGCAAGATTAAACGAATGGCACCATGAAGTTTTGAGAACTCTTCATCGTCATAAAACGGTAAGTTAATGTGCGTGCTTTGCAAGTTGCTCCAGCCATGACCTTTGCAGTTGAAAATTCTGTCGTAAGCCGCATAGATTTCTCCACTGTCGTGCGTCCAACGGAAAGACTCCGTTTCAGGGTTCATCCAAGGATGTGCAGCCGTTGGCATTAATCGAGCATTGAAAGTGCTCAAAAGCTCGTTCATTTGCTCGATGGCTTCTTGAAAATCCACACCCAATTGCACCAAATCTTTGGTTGGGTGCGAGCATTTAAGTTCAAGCACATGTAAAGCCAGCTCGTTGGACCAAGTTACTGGCCCCATATTTATTTCTCCGATATATTCTCCGGTCAAAGATTTAAACACCTCGTCTGCGATTGGCTTCACATTGAGGGTTTCTATATCCACAATCATGTATTCCAGCTCTATTCCAAATGCTTCGAACAGATGCAGGCGGTTGGTATTACTCATTTTACTTATTTCATTTTTATGCGCTCCAGCATAATTTCCATTATGCGTTCGTAGAGCTTGTTCTTGATAATCTTGTCTTCCACACCCGAATCAATGTTCGGATTGTCGTTTACTTCTATTACATAGAATTTGCCATTCACTTCTTTGATGTCCACTCCGTAAAGTCCGTTACCAATCAGTTTTGTGGCCTTTAAAGCGGTTTGTAATAAGCCCACCGGAGCTTGTTCTACCGCCAAAGTGTCGGCATTACCCTCTACATGTTTGTCGCCTTCTTTCCAGTTTACAATTTGCCAATGGTCGCGGGCCATGTAATAGCGACACACATAAAGCGGTTCGTTATTGATAATTCCCACTCGCCAATCGAAAGGAGTTGGCATAAACTCTTGTGCAATCAGCAATTCCGAACCTTTAAAAAAGCCTTTCAAAAGGGCTTTTAATTCTTCTTCGTTTTTTACCTTTTTCACGCCTCTTGAAAAAGCGCCATCGGGCTCTTTCAGAATAAAAGGGAACTCTAGCTTTTCAGTATCGGGCGTAGCCTTGTCTTTTGAAATGATGGTTGATTTAGGAACAGGGATTTTGTTGCTAGTCATCAGTTCATTCAAGTACACTTTGTTGGTGCATCTCAAAATCGACATTGGGTCATCAAAAACTACCAAGCCTTCGGCTTCTGCTTTTTTAGCGAAGCGGAAAGTGTGGTTGTTTACGTTTGTGGTTTCCCTTATAAAAAGCGCATCGAACTGGGTAAGCCTGGCATAATCGTTTTTGGTAATTATTTCCGTATTGAAGCCCGTTTTTTCGGCTGCCTTTACAAACTTTTGTAATGCCTTGGCGTCAGATGGCGGGTTGTCATCTTCTGGGTTCACCAAAATAGCCAAGTCGAATTTTCTTCTTGGGTTGCTGGTTCTCACCACCATTTTTTTAGTGAGGAAAAGCCCCAGTTGATCACTCAAAGTAGTTCGTTCTTCTTCACTTAAATCATGAATGTTAAGTGGTTTCAATTGTTCCAGCGCCCACTTTTCCTTCTTTACAAAAACTACTTTTAAAATAGGGGTTTGAAAAAGGTTGAAGAGCAACAGCCCCAGTTTAGTGGTGTGTGCACTGCCCGTAAAACCAAAATATATTCTCAGTTCAACTTTAGTTTCTTTACTTCCTTTAAAGGTTTTTTGAATCACTTCATCAAAATCTTGCGCATCGTCCTTGATCATGGCCGGGTAACGGAAGTCTTGAATGGTAGAAGCTTCTGGCAATACTTTATGGCCTCTGGCTTCCGCCAAAAGCGACACATAATATCCCGTGCTTTGGTATTGGTATGATTTGCAGAGGTTAATCACTTTAACCTTGTTCAGGTGTCTTAGACCTTCGTTTGCAAAGTATTCTCTGGCGGAAATAACCTCTACGCCAGGAATATCAAAATTCCATTTCTTTGGGTTCTCTGTAACTATTAGTTTCGACATTACTGGTTTTTATCTCTTGGTTCAATAATTAATAAATTGGCATCGTAGGTTACAATGCCCAACATAATCGCATTAATCAGGCGGTTAATATCCACTTTGTAGTGTTGCTCACCGTTGTTCATGGGGTTGTTCTTCAATGGGTCGGCAATGGATACCATTCCCGTTGCCTCAGAATAACCGTTGAGTACTACAAAGTGACCTACAGGCAGACCTCTCAAGTCATCATATTCGGTTACTGTATCTCCAATTTCACGTTTGCTACCATACAAATAAGTAGCGCTTAAGCCTGTTAAAATTGGTTGCTTCGCGAAGAGGAATTTCTTGATTAATTCTGGACTCAAGTCTTCAAATTTGATTTCTCCTCCCTGTTTTAAAAACTTCATATAAGCCACAGATGCGAACTGAATTCTGCGCTGTGGTTTATACCTTTTTTGCAATCCTAGTTTATGAAGTAAATCCGGCTCTTCTACATCAAACCATGATGGATCGAACAAGTTGAGGTTATAAGTGTAGAGCGTTGCTTTGTAACCACGCTTTAAGGCGTGGTTGCCTAAATTTACCGCTAAGGTTCCTCCACTTTTCAGCTGCTTTACTTCACCAATTATATCAGGCAAAGAGATGTAGTCTCCGTAATATTGATAAACCGCTTGCAAACAAGTGGGCCCACAAGTGGAGTCCGTTGGCTGCGGAAGCATATCAATACCAAACCATGCTTTATCTAAAACGATCATGTATTTTTCTACCTTTAATACTCCTTTGACGAAGCCATAATAAAAAGTCACTTTGCACAGGGAATTTATGAAGAAGAGCCTCTGTTATTGACAGAAGCAAACGCAACCTATACAACTATTTTAGTCGCTTTTTTTAAGTTAGAACGATATGAAATTTTCGATAGAAGAAACTAATAAACTGCTCCGAAACCGCAGATCAATATATCCAGCTATCTATTCTGATGTGCCTGTGGATGACGCCATCATTAATGACATGCTTGAGAATGCCAATTGGGCACCTACCCATAAACTTACAGAGCCTTGGCGCTTTGTGGTTTTTAAGGGGGAGGGCTTGAAAAAACTCGCCACTTTTCAATCTGAACTTTACAAAACGCTTTCTACCAAAGCAGGCAATTTTGATGCATCGAAATTTAAGAAGCTAGCGACCAAACCATTGATGGCTTCTCATATTATTGCCATTGGCATGAAACGCGACCCGAAAGCACTCGTCCCAGAAATTGAAGAAATTTCGGCAGTGGCCTGTGCCGTGCAAAACATGTATTTAACAGCTACCGCGAATGGCGTGGGCTGTTATTGGGGCTCGGGCGGAATTACTTATAAAGAAGAAGCCAAAAGCTTTTTTGGCTTAGGTGCCGAAGATAAACTACTCGGCTTTCTCTATGTAGGAAGCCTAAAAACCGATAAATGGCCAATAGGAAAGCGCGGACCTATTGAAGAAAAAGTGAGTTGGGTGGAAGGTTAAATATGTCAACCCTCCAAGGGTTTGAAACCCTTGGAGGATTCGTTCACTTCAAAAACTAAAAAATCAACTGCCATCTAAAGGCCCACATCCAACGTAGCTTGAAAAACGGAATGTTGGCTTGCTTCATGATTTTTTCTAGCTCTGCTTTTTTGAAGGCCCGCCTTACCGAAAGTGGGGCATCGTTCTTTACCATTTCAGATTTGGAGAAAAAGTGAGTCAACCATTTGATTAAAAACTCGGCCAAGCCATGGCGATGTAAATCATTAATTACCGTCCCTTTTTTTGCTTGGGTTTTAAACTGATTGAAAATATTGATGAGTTGTTCATCGGTAAAGTGATGTGTAAAAAGGGTACAAAGAATGACATCGAATTGCCTTTCCTTAAACTCATCTGAAAAAATATTACACACTTCGAAACGGATGTTCGGGTAGGCTTTACAGTTTTCTATCGCGTACTCCACAATGGCAGGATTGGCGTCAAAGCCTATCAATTCAACTTCTAGCTTTCTTTGCTTTGCCCACTGCGCAACAAGCTTTAGCATATCGCCTCCACCACAGCCCAAATCAGCAATCACAAGCTTCTCCTTCGTTTTTGACCGAATGAGTTTATCCAAACCATTAATGGTCACAAAGTTTCCTCCCAACCATTTATTGATGGTTTCGAGCTCCTTTAGCGTCTGCGGAATTACTTCGCCAGAGGCCTCAAGGTCATCCATTAATTCTTCTTCGTATGATCGGCTGCTCAATGTGTTATTTTAAAGGTCAATATTTTTCATTCAAAGTAGACAATCCGCTTTACTATCCCCAACGAGTCGAAATGGACAAAAATACCATCTGACGCAAGGTATGGAGGCTGATAATAGAACGAAGGAATATTGTTCTCTGAATCATAATCACTTCTCGCATCAGGCTCACCCATTATGCGTTTCACCTGCAATGAGTCGATTCCTATTTCCAGCTTTTCGGAGTTAATCACATTTTGGTTGTTTTTTCTGGCAGCAGCATTCCATTCTGTAAAGTAGAAAAACGTGAAAACCAGCATGGAAACTAAAACACCAATAAATATGAAAACCTTTTTCATTACCTTAAACATCAAGCGATTTCTAATACCATCGACTCCAAGGTAAGGCCGGGGCCAAAGGCTACCGAAAGACAATTTTCGCCCTTTTTAGGTTTTTCTTCCATCAACTTTTCTAAAACGAAGATTAAAGTAGCGGAAGACATGTTTCCGTAATTTTGGAGTACCTCATAGGCATGGCGGTTATCGGTCTTGTCAAGATTTAGTTCTTGTTCAATCACTTCCAAAATCCGTTTTCCGCCTGGGTGTATGGCATATTGTTGAATAGAACTTCCCCCCATTTTCTTTTTAAGTTGGTCAATCATTCCAGCAATTCCCGACTCAATAAGATTGGGCACATAAGATGAAAGCTTCATTTCGAAACCGAAATCACCAATGTCCCAAGCCATGTTCTCGCCTCCATCGTTCAGAATTTGATTATGGAAGACTACGGGCGATAAGCCTTTACTTCCGTGTTCCGAAGAGGTCATTAAAAGCGCGGCAGCTCCATCGCTGAAAAGTGCATTGGCCAGTAAATTATCCTCGTCTGTTTTATTCTGAAAATGAATGGTGCAGAGCTCCGTTGAAACTACCAAAACTTTAGCCTTTGGGTCGGCTTTGCAAAATGCATCGGCAGTACGAATACCTGTTATGGCCGCATAACAGCCCATAAAATTGATACAAGTGCGTTGAATATCAGGTCTTAATTTTAGTCCATTTACCAAGTCAATATCCAAGCCGGGTGCGTACATGCCTGTGCAACTAATGGTGATCAGATGGGTAATTTCATTCAGTTTTACATTCGATTTCTGAATGCAGTTTCTCACTGCCTGCATGGCCAAATTTGGTGCTTCATTTTTGTAAAGAACAGAGCGTTGTTGGGTAGTTGGGAAAGGACTCAGGTCTTTACTTTTTGGATAGAAAATCCAGTCTTCCATATTCAGACTACTATAATCTGGAATTACAGAATGACGGGTTTGGATTCCACTGGCTCGGTAGAGAGCTTTCAGTCGGGTTTTATCCTTACCTTCAAAACCATGGGCATTCGCCATAAACTCAATAATTTCCTTCTGAGGAATTTTATTTTCCGGAACTGCGGTGCCTATCGCTGATATGACTGATCTCACGTTCTATATTATCCTTTTTTCCGCTAAATTGTTCAGTATAACTTCCACATATGTTTAAAAAGTCAACTTGGTTACATTTAAGAATTCCGTTTAGTTACTTTCTACTCCCTATCTATTTCTTTGGAATTTCTATTAGCCCCAACCTAAGTGAACCTAGTCTGCTCTGGCTTTTTATCATCCTTCACCTTTTTATTTACCCTGCTAGCAATGCATTCAACAGCTATTTCGATAAGGATGAAAAGAGCATTGGTGGCCTGAAAAACCCACCTCCAGTTGATAGAAATCTGCTTTACATGGCTTGGCTTTTCGATATTATTGGAGTTTCACTTTCCATTTGGCAGTTCAAAAACAACTGGACATTAACCTTGATGCTCCTAGCTTATATTTTGGTTTCAAGGGCTTACAGTCACCCTTCAATTCGATTGAAAAAGTATGCTTTCCTGAGTTGGTTTATCGCTGGGCTTTTTCAAGGAGCATGGGTAGTTTGGATCATTTACATTGGCCTGAATAAATTTGAATTCAGCCATATTTTAAAACCTCATGTGCTTATCCCTGGGCTTCTGGCCTCTGTTATTCTATGGGGCGCTTATCCCATGACCCAGATTTATCAACATGCAGAAGATACCAAAAGAGGTGACAAAACCCTCAGTATAAAGTTGGGAATTAAGGGCACTTTCTTGTTCACCGCTGTATTTTTTGTGATAGCATCGGTGCTCTATTTCTTTTATTTTGACACCTACCACCAAACCAAATATGGGTGGACATTTATTCTCGCAATGATCCCTATTGTTCTCTTTTTTGTAGGCTGGTTTTTAGCGGTGCTTAAAAATGAAGACAAAGCGAATTACAAAAACACGATGTGGCTCAATTTCATTTCGGCCACCTGTTTGGGTGGATTCTTTCTCTACTTTTTTCTCAACTCTACCAATATTTTAACGGCAGTAGGTCAATATTAAAACCCTAAATCCTAATCAATACGCCTATTGGTATTCGATTGACAGAACCCTCCAAAAGTTATTACTTAGGCTTTAAATGAAGTTGTAAGATCAACTTTTGGAGGGTTTTCCAACCTATTAAAACGGCTTTCCGTGTGTGTTCTTCATGATTTTTTTAGCCAACCAAGGTGAACTTTTCATTACTGAAAGCGCTGCGCTAGTGCTCCATTTTGAACCAAAAAAGGATTGAGTTTTTCTCCCCACCCAAAGTCTTCTTTTAAAAGTTGCATCCCATTTTTGTTTGTAAGCCATTTCCAGCCTTTGTCTGTCCCATTGCTCTGAACTGGCGTGTTCAGCAATACTATCCGAAAGAATTTTAGCGGAGTGAATGGCCATGGCCATTCCATTGCCGCACAAAGGAGTAATGAGGCCTGCAGTATCACCAGACATCAGAATATGATTTTCAATCAGTTTTTTGGGACGAAAAGAAAAGGCATTAATCACTACTGGCTTTTCATAAACAAATTCAGCGTTATCAAAAATGGATTTTAGAAATGGATTTGCTTTAAGTACTTGTTCTTCCATTGTCTCTACAGAACCTGCACTTTTTAGGTCTTCTCTTCTGCCTAAATAGCAAAGGTTAAATTGATCGTTTTCAATGGCTACAATACCGCAATAACCTCCTTGGAAGTTATGCAAGGCCACTATATCTCTAGGAAAGTCTGTTTTGATATGGTGTTTTACACCAATAAAAGGGGCTTCATATTTTAAATGACCACGGTCAAGTTTTTTATCCAGCACTCCATTTTTTCCATAGGCGCCAATCACCAAATCAGCATAGTAAATTTCATTATTAGTGGTTTCGAGTTTAAACCGATTATCACCAAATTCAATGTTATTTATTGATATATTCTCTAGAATCTGCGTACCCTCTATTGTTGCTTGTTGAGCCAAAAAGTTGTCAAGAACAAAACGGCTGATGCCAAAGCCACCTAGATCAAGCGGCATAGTTAAGAATTGACCATTTAAAGCACTGATTTGAAACTTATTGATTTGCGGAAAGTCATGATTATCAGGCAGAAGCCTCTCTCTTTGCATGAAGTCTAATACTTCATTTGAAAGGTATTCGCCACAGACTTTATGGAAGGGATATTGCTTTTTTTCAAAGAGGACTACCTCAAAACCTATTCGAGAAAGTCGTATAGCACTCACTAAGCCTGCTAAACCTCCACCTATTATTGCAATTTTTTTCAATTTTACATTCCCCTTTTATAATTCCAACACGCCTTTCAAGTAATATAGGCTCAACAGTATAACATAAGCAATTAGCTTAAGCGACAATTATTAAACCACTAAAGGAATGAAAAAGATTAAAACGATTGCACAAAGGCCATTATTGGTTGCTGTGGCCGTCTTATTTTTGCTCACAGGGTTCGTAGATAACTCTTTTGGGCAAACTAGGAAAGAGAAAAGAGAAGCTGCTGAAAAAGCTGCCGCAGCTGCAGCCGCACCAAAACAAGATCCAAAGCCTAAACTTAAAAAAGGTGAACCAAAGCCTTATAATGAGGTAATTACAAAAGATGCCGTTTCAGATGATGGTCTTTTCCAGGTTCACAAAATTGACGATAAGTACTTTTTTGAGATCCCTAATGATCTTTTAGGAAGAGATATGCTTATGGTTTCAAGAATCGCTAAAACCGCTTCAGGCATTGGTTTTGGTGGTGGAAAAACAAGCACATTAATGCTAAGATGGGAGCGTTATGAGAATAAAATTCTACTCAAAATTATCTCAACTCAAGTAACAGCGGATGACTCTCTTCCAATTAGCGAAGCGGTAAAAAATTCAAATTTAGACCCAATCTTGGCGTCTTTTCAAGTTGAAGCTTTATCTAAAGATGGTAATGGAGTAGTGATTGATGCTTCTTCATTATTGACTAGTGACATTAAGCCTCTTGGCTTGCCGCAACGTAACAGAACTCAATACAAAGTTTCTAGAATGGATAACGACCGTTCCTACGTAACTAGAGTGAGCAGTTACCCTGAAAATATCGAGCTTAGACACGTTAAAACTTATTTAGCGGGTGATTCTCCATCTTCTAGAGAAGACGGAGCCATTACAATTGAAATGAGTAACTCAATGATTCTTTTGCCGGCAGTGCCAATGCAAAGAAGGCTTTATGACGAAAGAGTTGGTTGGTTTGCAAGAGGAACAACTGACTATGGTTTGGATGTTCAGCAGTCTAAAGATGTTAGATACTTAGACAGATGGAGACTTGAAGTAAGAGATGAGGACATGGCTAAATTCCGTAGAGGAGAGTTAGTTGTTCCGAAAAAACAAATCGTTTATTACATCGATAGAGCAACTCCTGAAAAGTGGGTAAAAGCGATAAAAGATGGTATCGAGGATTGGCAAGTTGCTTTTGAAGCCGCAGGTTTCAAAGATGCCATTATTGCTAAAACACCTCCAACCCCAGAAGAAGATCCAGATTGGAGCCCTGAAGATGTTAGATATTCTGTTGTTAGATATTTGGCTTCTCCAATTCCAAACGCAAACGGGCCTCACGTAAGTGATCCACGTTCTGGTGAAATCTTGGAAAGTGATATCAACTGGTACCACAACGTAATGACACTATTGAGAAGATGGTTCTTTGTTCAAACTTCTGCCATCAACCCTGACGCTCAAAGCCCAGAGTTTGATGATGAAGTAATGTCTCGTTTGATTCGCTTTGTATCTTCTCATGAAGTAGGCCATACTTTAGGTTTACCGCATAACTTCGGTTCAAGTAATGCTTACCCTGTTGACTCTTTAAGATCTGCTGAGTTTACTAAAAAAATGGGTACTGCGCCATCGCTTATGGATTACGCTCGCTTTAATTACATAGCACAACCAGAAGACGAAGGGGTTGCTTTAATGCCAGAAGTGGGAGTGTATGATAAATACTCAATTGCATGGGGTTATAGACCAATATTAGATGCAAATAGCCCAGAGGCTGAATTACCAACTTTAAGAAAGTGGATCGAAGATAAAAATGGTGACCCACTTTATAGATACGGACGTCAAGGTAATAGCAATGATTATACTGCTCAAAGTGAAGATTTAGGTGACGATGCCATGAAGGCAAGTGATTACGGAATCAGAAACCTGAAAATAATCATGAACAACCTCAAGAAATGGACTTACGTGCCAGGCTCTGATTATACTGAATTGGAAGAAATGTACGGAGAGGTTCAGTCTCAGTTCAATCGTTATATGGGTCATGTTGGCCGTTATGTAGGTGGTGTAAAAGAGGATTACAAAACAGTTGACCAAGAAGGTGCTGTGTATACTCATGCTCCAAAAGCCAAGCAAAAAGAAGCTGTTAAGTTCTTAAACGATCAATTGTTCAATACTCCAAAATGGATTCTTGACAACGAGATTTTGAACAGACTTCAAGATGACGGTGCGGTAACTGCAATGAAGTCTATGCAAGTAAGAACTTTAAACTCTGTTTTAGAGCCAAGAAAACTAGGTAGAGTTATTGAAAACGAAGCGCTAAATGGAAAGGCTGCTTATGGAATGCTTGAGTTATTCAGCGATGTAAGAGACGGTATCTGGTCTGAACTATCAGCTGGTAAAACAATTGATACTTACAGAAGAAACTTACAAAGTGGTTATATCGACAGAATGGAAACTTTAATGAAGGATACTAGCCAGTCGGATATTTCTTCAGTAGCAAGAGCAGAACTTAAAACTTTACAGGCTAGAATTAAAGCTGCTATTCCAAGAACTTCTGATAGAATGTCGAAAATACATTTAGAAGACGCATTGGAAAAAGTAAATAGTATTCTTGATCCAAAGTAATTCAATCAAAACAAACTGATACAAATAGGGCTGCTTTAAAAGCAGCCCTATTTTTTTATAGTAGTCGTTTATGCTTTAGGTTGAACTGCATGAGTTCTCCATCCCTTCGGATTATTAGTTTAAGTCTTTCTCCAGGCGTGCGTTTCAAAACCGAAACGACTTCATCTAGCTTATAAAAAAATGCAGGATTGTTGTTCATAGCAATCACCTCATCTCCTATTTCTAAACCTGCTTTATCTGCTGGAGAATCAGGAATAATATCATTCACATAATATTCATTAAGTCTCTCTCCAAAAGCCATCACATTCATTCCGATGGTATTAAACTGGAATCTTTCTTGATAGTTCTTATTTGGCTTTAGGTACATGTACCCTTCATGATAATTAAATATTACATGGAATTTAGAAAGCACATCTGAGCCAATTGTTCCATATCTAACATCCTCTCTTTTTGTTTCAACACCTGGTTTAGACAATCCCCAATTATCGGGATAAGAAGTCAACACTTTCTTGAATTTAAACTTACCTAGCTTTATTTTCTTTACCCTACCAATTTTCCCTTTTACAATACCGGCTAAACCTCTGCCAATAGTATGCTCAAGTGTTCTTTCAGGTAAAACAATGTCCTCATTAGATTCCGCATCAAGAAAAAGGGCACTGCTAGCTCCAGTATCGATAAGCAGTTTTACCGTGATCGATTTTTCACCTTTTTGCTTTACATCCACATTCACATAAGGTCTAAAATTATCGATGATGATTGGAATTTTCTTGTACTTCTTTGGGCGCTTGAAGTCTTCAGGGTGTGTTAGGTTAATCCTTCTTTCAGAATAATCAATGTCTACAACAAACCGATTAAAAATCTCTGAACCAAGGATTCCGTGCGCTTCTACTCCAAGCACATTTTCTATGTCCACAAAATTGCTTTGTAGCACTAACATAGATTGATCCTTTCCATGTACACCCGCAAAATTTATTCTAATGTCATTCGCCACCCACAGGTCGGTTACTTTGTTTCCATCTGCGGCATAAATTGGGATCGTTCTAGCATTCACCAAATTATTTTCTCCGATAATCAGTTTATCGAAGATCATCCCAGACTCAGAACCCGTATCTAAAATAAAATTAAAGGGACCTTGATCATTTATTTTGATAGGAACAATCATAAGATTACTCTCATTCTTGAAAGACAAAGAGACCCGATCAGCTCCGTTTTCTAAGCCAAAGCCAATTGAATTTTGAGCATTCAGATTTGCAAGATTAAAGAAGAGTGCAGAGGCGAGTATAATTGGCAGATATTTCATATGAGTGGATGTCTTGTGTTTTGAATGAATCAATTAAATAACACTCTGAAAAACGTAAACCCTTACCAATACATTTAATGGCTTAATTGCCCGTCTTTCTAAACCATTTTCGATATATTGGTTTTCGATATAAAAATTGAAAATAGAATAACGGAAACAAAACATAGCTTAACAGTAAAAATGGTGCTGAGTACTCAATATCATCAACAATCATTGATCCTGAGCCTACACGCTTAATTATATGTTTGTGCTTCCATTTTTTTATGAAGAAGGGAAGCTTTCTACCAACATCAATAAATTCGAACATATTTTCAGAGTTGGTTTGACTAATAATTTCACTCACCCACTCTTGTTTAAACAAACCAAAATTTAGCGAAAGGGATACAATATTACCTTGTTCACATCCATCATATCGATTTAGCTCAACTTTTGGATAGGCGGGGCTTAAGTTAATAAAAAGTCTTTCATTAAATCCATCCTTTACATTCGCCAAGTCTTGCTCTACCTTTGTAGAAATTTTGATTTTCATACCCCAATAACTAATATTTAGAGTATAAGTTTGCACTTTTTGCTTATTTGGAACTCCAGTCTAATCTTCCTATTTTTCATAATATTCACTCTACTCAAACCATTGGAATGTCTCTACTATCGAGATATTATTCTAACACTACTATTCTAAGCTGGCTTTTACTGATATTTCTATGTGCTCCCTTAAGAGCTCAGCAAAGTGATTTTAACAAAGTAAAAACACCGTTTGAGCTAAAAAATTCTTGGGTTGATAAGTTCAACGAAAAGCTCAACGAGGACAAGAAAGACCCTACCTCCCAGAATGCTAGAACCTTAGAATACATTCGGTCTGTGTTACCTCAGGTTGAAGCAGCCAAAGACTACGAATCACTCACTTTTCTTTTAGAGCGAAATGCCTTAATTCTATGGTCTTTAAGGAGAGATTCTCTTGCCCTAGCTTCAGCAACAAAGTCAGTTGAAACCGCTAAAAAACACCTTCCTTCAAATCATTTTTTGCTCTCTAGGGCTTATTTCAGAAGAGGCTACATAGAACATAAAACGGACAATTTTTATAGTGCTGGCTCCGATTTAGACTCTGCCCAAACTGTTTATAGGTCTTCAAACAACTATGATTCCGCCTATTATGAGACCTTGATTGAGTTTAAATATTATGCTTACAGTTATGGCGAAATGAACCTAGATACTTTAACAAAGTATTTGGAGCAACGCATGGAAACTCGTTTGAGTAAGGAAAATTCTAACCCAGATGAAATTCTTTATGTAATGAATGATTTCGCCAAGGTGTATATGCAAAAAGGTGATTACGCTCAAGCACTAGCCTATGCGATTGAAGAAGTAGCTTACTCTAAGGAAAAATACGACTCTGTATCTAAATCAAAATATGTGGATTCTAGATTCAACCTGGGGAACGTACTGTATAGAATGAAGGACTTTGAGAGAGGCCTAAAAGTATGCGATGAACTAATAAATGAAACCAAAAACATAACTAAATTCTTTGGCCCATTACCGGCAAATGAGCTTATAAGTGTAAGGGCCAAAATCATTGGAATGAAATCCCTTAGAGCAGCCATCCTGTTGGGATTAAATGAATATGAAGAGGCAATCAAGAGTCTCCAAGAAATTATTAATACAAACCCTGAAGAATCAAGGTTCATCATTCAACAAAAAATTAATATTGCTAACGGGCTCTTGGGTGTAGGGGATTATGAAAAGGCAAAATCCTATATCGAAGATGTTCTGATCGAATTAAGACCAAGCTTCCCAAATAAACAGGCCGAGTCTTTATTTAGTGTTGCTGGGTCGCTTTACAATAGGCTAGATAAGCTCGAGCTTTCATTTGATTATTATGATTCAGCAGTAAGAAACAGTATTCCTGAATACTACAAATCTGATATTCTGAATTTTCCGGAAATCAAAACCCAAAAACTCACCATTGCCACAATGACCTCTTTGAGAGACAAGGCCATATCGCTTATAAGCTATTATAACCAGAGTTTACATGACAGCTTAAGTGTGCTATTGGCAGCCAGCTCTTATGCCAGCAATACGCACAATCTCTTGATGAGTAGTAGACAGGAGCTAATGAGGACGGAAGGAAAGCTATTTCTTTCTGAAAATTTCAAATCGTTATACGAAGCAGGAATTGAGGCTTCCTACTTAATGTTTAAGCTTGGCAACACAAAAATGGGCTTTGAAAACGCTGCCGAGTTTTTCAGATTAAGTAAGGCTGTATTGTTTTTAGAACAATCTGGTGAGTTTGGAAAAATTCAGAACTCAAATGTGCCCCAGTATTTAAGAAGTGAATTCTACCAGCTAAAAACAGAAATAGAAAAATTAAATACTACTTTTTACTCTATCCTCGACAAATCTTCGCCCACCAGCGATTCAGTGGGTAGAATCAATAACAGACTATTGAATGCCAGCGTAAAGCTTAAAGAATTGAAGGATAGTGTTTCCCTCTTTCTAGTTGACCAATCGGATGATGGCAATCTAGTTTTTAAAGGTGAATCCACAGACAATGCGGCCAGTAATAAAGCCATAATAGAGTTTTTTGTGGGAGAAGATCAAATCTTCCTACTGGGGAAATCGGCCAATAAACAGATTTTCGAGAGAGTAGATATTGACGAACTATTTAAAAAGTCATTTAGCGACTTAATTAAGGAAGTAGGTAACAGACCCAATCTATCGGACTATAATAATAAGCTCAAGGCGTTTACTATAAACTCTTTCTATATCTATAATCTACTACTTAAGCCAATAGTAGATCAGTTAGATAGCAAAGTAAATGACCTCACTATTATTCCAGATGAGTATTTGTCGAGACTACCGTTTGAAACCCTCATAACTTCTTTAGTCGAAAGCCCAAGGTCATTTAAAGATTTACCCTACCTCATAAACGATTTTACTATTAATTATCAGCTTTCATCTAATCGCGATTTTAACAAAGCTGCATCTAAAAAGGCCATCAAAAACCTGATGGGAATTGGCTACAGCCAAGGAGATAGTGACTCTGGATTTGCTGCCTTACCAGGAACGGACAGGGAAATTAAATTTCTACAATCAAAAATTGAAGGCGATTATTACCTTGGAAATGAAGGTACCAAAAGTGTCTTTCTAAAAACAGCAAAGGATTACGATGTACTTCATTTGGCTATTCATGGTGTGGCCGATAGTACTGGAAAGTATGAATCGAAACTAATTTTTAACGGACTGGACAACGTGCTGAATACAAGTGACCTTTATTTGGCTGGTTTACAAGCGAGGCTGGCCATTTTGAGTGCGTGCGAAAGCGGAGTTGGAGAAATTAATAGAGGAGAAGGTGCTTTTAGTATTGCTAGAGGCTTTGCGCTTGTTGGTGTTCCTTCTATAGTAATGAGTCTTTGGAGTGTAAATGATAAAGTTACTTCCGAGTTAATGGTAAACACTCACAAACTTCTTAACGAAAAAGTACCCATTAACACGGCAATTGCTCAAACCAAACGAGAATACCTTCAAAAATCAGATAACTACACGGCACATCCCTATTATTGGGCGGCATTTATTTCGTTGGGCTCTCCTATCACTATAGAAGCTAGCAATCCAGCTTGGTTAAACATTGTCATCATTGTTTCAATATCTGTCTTACTTCTTTTCTTGTTTCTACTTTGGAAAAAGAAAAGGAAGAACACGTAAGTCGAATCAATAATCTTCACGAGTACCAAACCTGAACATCGGAAAAATGAAAAGCCCAGAACACAAATTGTGCCCTGGGCTTTTCAAACTATAAACTTAGAATTTAATTTCCTCCGTTAGCTCTTTGCATTGGGTTAGAACCAGTGGCTTGGCCTCTGGCACCTCCGCCACCCCCTCTGAACATCTCGAAGCGAGAAGGCTTATTCACTCTTGGGAAGTAATTATTATCCTCATTAGTATCTGCTGTTTCGCGCTTAGGGTCAATACGAATCTGAACCACTTCCTTATCTTTCATAAAGGCCTTGGTCACTTTGTCTTCGTTCTTTCTCCAGATGTAAGCGGGAATTTTCTCAATTTCGGTAGTTCCATCTGCATAAGTCCATTCAATAATGATTGGCATTACTAGGCCACCTTGGTTTGAGAAGTCAATTTGATAGAAGTTTTTGTTGCTACCCAACATTGCTCTTTCTTCATCACTTAAGGATGCACTGAACCTCTGATATGCGGTTTTAGCTTCTTCAGTCACTTTAAATTCATCATAAGAATAGTAGAAGTCTTGAAGGCCTTTGTCTTTCTCGGCATAATAGGTCATGCCTTCCTCTTTGTTCTTATCCTTTCTGATGTCATAGTCAGCTTCTGTAGCTTCGGCTTTCATTCTAGGAAATTCAACCGCTGGGTTTTTAGTATCTAACTTGTACCACTGCACATTGTCAATGGATATATCAGTATGGTCTATTGTGAAGTACCAACCTCTAATGAACCAATCTAAATCTACTGCTGAAGCATCTTCTAATGTTCTAAAAAGATCGTCTGGAGTTGGGTGCTTAAATGCCCAACGCTTTGCATACTCTTTAAAAGCAAAATCGAAAAGCTCACGCCCCATAATGGTTTCCCTCAAAATATTTAAGCCTGTGGCCGCCTTAGCATAAGCGTTGTTTCCAAAACCAATTATGTTTTCTGAGTTGGTCATAATTGGCTCCAATTGATCCTTTGGCAATCCCATGTAAGGAGCAATTTTATGTGCTGGCCCTCTTCTTGAAGGATAGTTCTCGTCAAATTCTTGTTCTGTCAAGTACTGCATAAAAGTGTTCAAACCTTCATCCATCCATGTCCACTGACGCTCATCAGAGTTTACAATCATAGGAAAGAAGTTATGACCTACTTCGTGAATAATTACACCAATTGCACCCCATTTAGTCGACTCTGGATAAGTACCATCAGGCAATGTTCTACCATAGTTAAAGCAAATCATTGGGTACTCCATTCCGTTAGAAGCTTCTACAGAAATGGCTACTGGGTATGGATAAGGAATGGTGTATTTAGAGTAAGTTTTTAAGGTATGGGCTACGGCTTTGGTTGAATAACGCGCATAGATTCCATAAGCCTCCTTCGCATAATACGACATGGCCATTGGATTTTCGCTACGGCCTTCAATATCTACAGCCATCGCATCCCAAACAAATTTTCTAGACGATGTCCATGCAAAATCACGAACATTTTCCGCCTTAAAGTTCCAAGTTTTCTTGCCCGTTGGTTTTCCTTTTTCAGCAGCCTTGGCTTCTTCTAAAGTCACAATTTCAACTGGCTCAACCTCTGATTTTTTTGCTTGCTCCCATCTTTTTCTTTGCTCTGCGGTAAGTACAGCGTTAGGGTTTTGTAGCACACCCGTTGACCCAACAATGTGGTCGTTTGGCACTGTCATTTTTACATCAAAGTCTCCAAATGTCAACGCAAACTCACCACGGCCAGTAAATTGCTTGTTGTTCCAACCTTGAAAATCAGAGTATACAGCCATTCTTGGGTACCAACCTGTAATAGTATATAGGTAATTTCCATCTTCAGGAAAATACTCATAACCTCCTCTGGCGCCCGACACATCTCTTGGCGTTGTATTGTACCACCACTTAATTCCGAATGTCATTTTATCACCTGGTTTTAAAGGTGAAGGCAGGTCAATTCGCATCATGGTTTGGTTGATGGTATAGGTCATATCTGCACCTTTTGCATCTTTAACCTCAGTAATATGAAAACCCCAATCATTGTCGTGGCCATTTAAAGCTACCATCTGATCGTAGGTCATTCTGCTTCTGATAGCGCTTTCTTCCCACTTATAAACAGGGTTATCTGGTTGTCTTACGTTCTCGTCCAATGAAATCCACAGATATTGAAGGGGATCAGGCGAGTTATTGTAATAAGTAATTTTTTCTGAACCCGTCAGTCGTTGGTTGGTATCGTCTAACTCTGCTTCAATAACGTAATCTGCTTTTTGCTGCCAGTATTCATGGCCTGGGGCTCCAGATGCAGTACGGTACACACTTGGGTCACGAAGCATTCGCTCCAGTTGCTCAAAACGTTTACCGTGGTTGCTATTGATCACTTGGGCCAAAGATTGGCCTGAAATGAAAACAACCGCTGCTGCTACGAAAAGTAATCGTTTCATATTCATAGGTTTGTTTGTGTTTTAAATTCATTCGATGCCTTTTTCCTCAAAAGGCCGATTCTCCTACTTGAAAAATAGAAGAAATAGGGGTTCAATTTATAAAAGGAATTCTAGAATTGATAGATATTGTTTACTTCTCTTTAATAGATCAAAACCATGACCCTCTTTACCAAAACTTCATTTCAATCATCATGGTAATAGCAATACCTGCTATGGCAGAAGAAACCACTAAATTCCAATCTCTTCGCGAAACCCTAAAAAGCCCCGTAAAAACGAATGAAATAATCATGAAAAAGACTACAATTAAAATTTGTCCTAATTCAAGACCAAGGTTGAAAGCTAACAATTGGGTGATAATGCTTTCATTTTTTCCTAAAAGACTCTTCAAATAATTAGAAAAGCCTAAGCCGTGGATCAGGCCAAAAAACAGCGCAAAGAAGTAATTGAGGTTAAGTACCGAAGGTTTTACTGAATTTTGCTTTCTAATTATGTTACTGAAAGCGGTAATGAAAATTGTAACCGGGATTAGAAACTCTATAATATCGGTACGAAAATTGACTAGCTCGAAAGTGCTTAAAGCGAGTGTAATCGAATGGCCAATGGTAAATGCTGTGACTAGAATCAGCACTTTTTTCCAATCTTGGGCCATGTAAATAGCACAAAGCGCGATTACAAAAAGAATATGGTCAAAACCATAGATATCTAGGATGTGTTCGTGTCCTAATTGGAAGTAAAGCTTAAACTGATCCATTCTTGTATTTTGGTGACTTGCTGACAGATTTCACTTAGCTTTGCAATAATAAAACTTAATTCTTGAAGGACATACAAATAGCGTAAGCCATGCCTACTAAGCTTTTATATACGGTGATAATTGGCCTTTTTTGGAGTTTGCACCCTTTTCATGTGAGTGTTTGCGATATTGAGTACAATAAGGAAGCAAAGGCACTTCAAATCAGTCAACGCATATTTATGGACGATCTTGCCACGGGTCTTCAGGCATTCCATAAAATGGATTATATAGATACCTATAAACCTAAAGATCCTCAAAAGCTTGACAGCCTGATTAACGAGTATATTCAAGCCAAAATTTTTATTACCATTGATGGCAAAAAAGCCAAGCTAGATTACATCGGTAGTGAACTAGAAGGCGATGCCCGATGGTGCTATATTGAAGCAAAAAACATCACTGCCATTTCTCAGTTAGATATTTCGAACGTTGTGCTCTTCGAGTCTTTTCCAGAGCAGGAAAACATCGTTCATATTAAAGCAAATGACAAGCTGAAAAGCTACAAGCTCAACAAAAAAGAAATTTCGCACACCTTTAAATTTGGAGAATGAAACCTTTAGGTTTTTTATCAATACTACTCTTACTTACTGCTTGTGAGTTTGGAAAAAAAGAAAGTGTAACTACTCCAGAAGTAGTTCAACCTATTGCTAAGGCTACTTTTGTAAATTACGAACTTAAAAAAATTGATGAACAAAAAGGGCCTTGTGCTGCTGATGGAAAGGGTGAGAAATGCTTGAGCATAGAAATTCAATACCCTGTAATTGATAGTGGTGCTTCTGCTAAAGTCATTGACTCTATCAACAAGCAGATTCAGCATGATATTTTAAATTATGCCTTTATTAGCGAGCCTAAAGATGATTTCAAATTGCTCATTGCAGAAATGAGTCAAGAATATGAAAGAATACTGGATGAAAACGAAGATTATACCTCTGGCTGGCTTTTAGAAATTAGCTCAGACATTATTCATCAAGATTCAAGCTTTATCAGTACCGCCACTACCATTTTTACCTTTACTGGTGGCGCGCACCCCAACTCAATGCAGGTGTATCGCAGCTATGATTTAACTACAGGCAAAGTGTTGGAGTTAAGCGATATCCTTGTGGAAGGTTATGAAGAGGAACTCAATAAGCTGGCGGAAATTGAATTTCGCATGGACAAGAAAATTCCACCTAGTGAACCATTAAATGAGCAAGGTTATTTCTTCGAAAATGGTCAATTTCAGCTCAATACCAATTTTGCGATTATGAACAAAAGTCTCTTGTTCTATTATAACGCCTATGAAATTGGACCCTATTCTATGGGACCCACCGAGCTGGAACTTAAACTAACAGACTATGTAAACCTGATCAATCCTGCAGGAGTGATTGGCGATCTTAAAAATTAATTGTGCTGTACATAGTGCTCCCACTTTTCAATTACAGCTTTAAAATCTTCTGGCAATTCTGAATTGAACTGCTCAAACTGCCCCGTTATGGGATGAACAAAACCCAACGATTTAGCGTGAAGGGCTTGTCTGGGCATAATTTTAAAGCAGTTGTCTACAAAAGATTTGTACTTAGAAAATTGTGTTCCCTTCAAAACTTTATCTCCACCATAAGTAGCATCATTAAAAAGTGGATGCCCAAGGTGTTTCAAATGCGCTCGAATTTGGTGCGTACGACCTGTTTCCAAATTACACTGGATTAGGGTTACGTAACGCAATTTCTTCAAGATTTTATAGTGTGTTACCGCATGGCGACCACGACTTCCATCTTCAATGGCCACGGTAACCCTGCGGTCTTTTTCGCTACGGCCAAGGTTCACATCAATAGTACCCATTTCTTCATTGGGTTCGCCCCAGACTAAAGCATAATAGGTACGCTCAATCGAGTGATCGAAAAACTGCTTGGCTAAACCAGCCATAGCCTTTTCACTTTTGGCAATCACCAAAAGCCCAGAAGTATCTTTATCAATTCGGTGTACAAGGCCGGGTCTGCCTTCATTGTTTTGCATGGTAGGCAGGTTCTGAAAATGGTAGGTGAGGGCATTTACCAATGTACCCGACCAATTGTTATAAGCAGGATGCACCACCATTCCAGCCTCCTTATTTACGATCATCAAGTGATCATCTTCAAAAACAATGTTGAGAGGGATATCTTCCGCAACTACTTCGGTATCCCGAGGAGGCTCGGGTAAAGCCACCACAATTTCATCACCCGGGTGTACCTTATAATTAGGCTTTATTGCTTCACCATTAACCAATACAAAACCATCTTTAATGCCTTGTTGCACCTTATTTCGTGTCACATTAGGCAATCTGTCCATCAAGAATTTGTCGATGCGATAAGGCACTTGGCCTTTGTCGGCCACAATTCTATGATGCTCAAAAAGTTCGTCTTGTTCGTCTATGTCTTCCGCGTAATTCTTCATGTATTCTTATCTGGCTACAAACTTCCGGTATTAAGGCTTATAAAGCAAGGTGGCCTTTAGCCATTAGTTGAACAGTTAATAGCGAATTAGTAAGAGTTGATCAAGGATTAGAAAATCAGTTGTTTGGCACTTCCATTAAACAAAGGCGCTAATTCCAGTAATGTCCCTGCCCACGATCAGCGAGTTCACTTCTTTGGTGCCTTCATAAGTATAGAGTGCTTCGGCATCGGCCACAAACCTGGAGATGTTATGCTCCAATAAAATTCCATTTCCACCAAAAATCTCACGGGCGTGCCCCACGATTTCTCGGGTGTGTTTTGTACAGGCAACCTTGGCCAATGAAGCCTGCTGGTCGGTCATGGTGCCTTCATCTTGTAATTTTGAAAGGTGAAAAGCCATACTCTGAATGGCGGTTAAATCCGTAAGCATTTGCACCAATAAATCTTGCACCAGCTGGAAACTCGCAATGGGTTTTCCGAATTGGTAACGTTGGGTAGAATATTCTAAAGCACATTCGTAAGCACCTCTGGCACAACCCACCGCCTGCCAAGCCACACCAGCTCGGGTAGCTTTTAACACTTTAGAAGTGTCTTTAAACGAATTACATTCTTGTAATCTATTTTCTTCCGAAATCTCGCAGTTCGTCAGAGTAATTAAGGCATTCTGAACGGTTCGTAAGGCCATTTTGTCTTCTTGTTTTTCGGCCTTAAAACCCTTGGTTCCTTTTTCTACAATAAAACCTTTCACCTGATTATCGTCCAGATCTCTCGCCCAAATAATGGTCAAGTCAGCAAATGTCGCATTGCCGATCCACTTCTTTTGGCCGTTCAAAACCCAGTTATCCCCGTCTCTTTTGCAAGTCGTTTCTAGGCCACCTGCTACAGCCGAACCAACGTTGGGTTCCGTCAAACCGAATGCGCCAATTTTCTCCATTCTTTGCATGGCTGGCAACCATTTCCATTTTTGCTCTTCACTTCCGCAGAAGTAAATACTGCCCATGGCCAAGCCACTTTGAACTCCAAAAAAAGTAGAAATAGACGTATCAACCCTGGCCATTTCCATGGTGATAAAACCTTCAAGCAGATAACTTCCCATAGGGCTGTCGTAACCTTCATAAGTCAGACCAGCAATGTTGAGTTCTGCCATTTTTGGAATCAACTCCATCGGGAATTCAGCCTTATTCCAGCAGTCGTTAGCGATGGGCTTTACATGCTCGTTCATGAATTCACGTACTTTCAGCTGAATTTCTCTTTCTTCTGGAGAAAGAAAACGACTGAGGTGGTAATAATCTCCGTCTATCTCTGGCGGCTGATATACTTTACCCTTAGACTTGATGATTTTCATGATTTGGTAAAGCTCGGTTTGATTGAGTTTACCTAGGGCATCGATGGTTTCGGATACATCGATTTGAGAGAATACTTTACCGAATTTGCGCAGGCTGGAGAAGACAGACATAGTTTATAGTTTAGGATATAAACTTAGTTTGGGAATTAAGGTTTAAGCTCAAATGTTCGCTTTGTGAAAATCCAATTTCTAATCCCCCTAGCCCCTTTTTCGAAAGGGGGAAGTCAATGCAAGATTTGGACTCTATCACAAATATTAATGAAATGAGAACTAATTACTGATTTCCTGATCCCTGATGAACTGATATCCCGGCCCCCTGACAACTCTTAACTAATTTCCCAATAACTAATAACTACCCCAATTCCTCTTTCAAAAACTTAGCGGTATAGCCTTTCGTGCTTTTGGCTACTTTTTCGGGTGTGCCTTCGGCTATAATCATTCCACCTTTGTCTCCACCTTCTGGGCCTAAGTCAATTACATGGTCTGCCACTTTCACCACATCCATATTGTGCTCAATTACCAAAACCGTATTGCCTTTGTCTACCAATCGATTCAGTACATCCAGCAAGTGTTGAATGTCTTGGAAGTGAAGGCCCGTGGTGGGTTCATCCAAAATATAGAGGGTTTTTCCCGTGTCCTTTTTGGAAAGTTCTGTCGCCAGTTTTACGCGCTGCGCCTCACCACCCGAAAGCGTAGTGGCATGTTGGCCAAGCGAAATATAGCCCAAACCAACATCGTTTAGGGTTTGAATTTTGCGCAAGATTTTCGGCATGTGCTCGAAGAACTCTACCGCTTGCTCAACCGTCATGTCAAGTACATCAGAAATCGATTTTCCTTTGTAGCGCACCTCCAAAGTTTCGCGGTTATAGCGCTTTCCTTTACAGGTTTCGCAAGGCACGTGAACGTTGGGCAGAAAGTCCATTTCTATCAATTTCATTCCAGCACCTTCGCAGGTTTCGCAGCGGCCACCTTTTACATTGAAAGAGAAACGCCCAGGCTTATAGCCTCTAATTTTCGCTTCTGGTAATTCTGTAAACAACGAACGGATATCGCTGAAAACGCCAGTGTAAGTAGCAGGGTTCGAACGTGGCGTTCTACCAATTGGCGACTGATCTACTTCAATTACTTTGTCAATATTTTTAATGCCCTCGAAGCTGTCATACTCCATTGGTGTTTTTCTGGAACGGAAGAAATACTGGTTCAGAATTGGAAAAAGTGTTTCGTGAATCAGGGTTGATTTTCCACTTCCAGAAACGCCCGTAATGCAAATCATTTTACCCAAATCGAGTTTGAGCGTTACGTTTTTGAGGTTGTTTCCCTTCGCACCTTTCAGCACTAATTTTTCTCCGTTGCCTTCTCTTCTTTCTTTCGGAACCTCAATTTTCTTTATGCCTTTCAAATAATCGGCTGTGGTACTGCCTTGCGACAAGAACGAATCGGGTTCTCCTGCAGCCACCACATTTCCCCCATGACGACCTGCGCCCGGCCCAATATCGATGATATAATCCGAAGCCAACATCATGTCCTTATCGTGTTCTACCACGATAATCGTGTTGCCGATATTACGTAAGTCCTGAAGGGCTTTGATCAGCTTCACATTGTCTCTCTGATGCAAACCAATACTCGGCTCATCCATGATATAGAGCACTCCGACTAGTTGTGTACCAATTTGGGTCGCTAAACGAATTCGCTGCGCTTCACCGCCAGAAAGGGTTCTGAGGGGTCTGTCTAACATCAAGTAATTCAAACCTACATCCAGCAAGAAGCCGATGCGTTTTCTGATTTCTTTAAGTACTTCCGTAGCAATAATTTTCTGCTTATCCGTCAGTCGTTCTTCTAGGTTTTCGAACCATTCCCAAAGGCTGTCAATGTCCATTTGGGCCAATTCTGAAATATTCTTTTCTGCAATTTTAAAATGCAGTGATTCTTTCTTTAGCCTCGCTCCATTACATTCAGGGCAGGTTTTTACCGACATAAAGTCTTCAATCCACTTGCGGGTTTTCTCCGTTCCTTCGTCTTTTTGTTTCTCAAGAAAGGAAATTATGCCTTCGAATTTAGTGTTCCATTCCGTACCTGGATATTTCTTAGAACTTACCGCCACAGCCACATCATCGCCATACAAAAGCGTGTGCATTACTTCTTCGGGAATGTTCTTTATGGGTGTGCTCAGGCTAACTTTATAACGTTTGAGAATGGCCTCAATTTTCTTGAAAATCCAGATGTCGCGGTAATCGCCTAGGGGCGCAATTCCCCCACGGCTAATGCTCAACTTATCGTCTGGAATTACGGCTTCACGACTGATTTCTTCTACTTTCCCTAACCCGTTACAACTTGGGCAAGCACCGTAAGGCGAATTGAAAGAAAAGGAATTTGGAGCTGGTTCGTCATAAGACAAGCCGCTTTCCGGATCCATCAAATACTTAGAGAAATGATGGACTTGATCGTTTTCATCACTCACCATAATGACACCTTTTCCATGGGTCATAGCGGTTTTTACGCTTTGCGAAATGCGGTAACGGTCTTCTTTTTTGGCGATAATTCGATCGACCACAATTTCGATATCGTGGGTTTTGTAACGATCTACTTGCATCTTCGGCTCCATGTCAAGCACCACACCATCGATACGCACTTTGGTGAAACCCATTTTGCGAATCTGCACAAAGAGTTCACGATAGTGCCCTTTTCTACCTTTGACGACAGGCGCCAAAAGAATCAATTTCTTTCCTTCGAAATTTTCTATCAGGTGGTCAATCACTTGATCCTCCGACTGACGAATCATTTTTTTGCCTGTATTGTAAGAATAGGCTTCGCCCGCACGGGCATAAAAGAGACGGAGAAAATCGTAAATCTCAGTAAGTGTGCCCACGGTTGATCGCGGGTTTTTCGAGGTGGTTTTTTGTTCGATCGAGATTACCGGACTCAGGCCGTTGATTTTATCTACATCGGGCCTTTCCATATCGCCAATAAAAGAACGGGCATAGGCCGAAAAACTCTCCATGTACCTGCGCTGTCCTTCAGCATAAATGGTATCGAAAGCCAAAGACGATTTTCCAGAACCAGAAATACCGGTAATTACGACCAGTTTATTTCGCGGAATTACCGTGTCAATGTTCTTGAGGTTATGTTCTCGTGCCCCGAAAATTTCTATGTTTTCGTGACCAGAGAGGTCTATTGGAGCGAGATCGATTTTTACGTTTTCCTTGAGTTTTTCCATGGATGGGCTGCCAAAAACAGACAATTGGCAAAGGTCAGGATTTACAGATGGAATTACAACTTAGGGTTCATTATTAATGTTTGGAGTTGAATGTTAGAATGGATGAATTTTTAAGATAGCAAACGCTCGTTTTCTTTTCCTGAGGAACGAAGGATCTAATTTTTACGATTTGCTATGCAGCTTCTAGTTTCTTCCTCCGAAGTCTCGGAGTCAGGATGAAAAGCGGTGTGCATACAATTACAATGGAGCTTAATTTTGAAAGTATAGGCTTAATCAATTGGTTAGTGAGAGTACGCTTACTTCATTACCAATAACTGTGTGGAAGTAAACTGACTCCTTTCCTTTCCTGAGGTACGAAGGATCTAAATTTCTAGATTGCTATAAAGTTTCTAGTTCCTTCGTTACCACTCAGGATGAAAAACAGGGTGCGTAGAATGGGAGTTATGCAGTTTATTTCTGGGAAAAGTTTTAATAGAAAACTATTGTTCTAACACCAAAATTTGATTGAAACGAAACTACCTCCTTCCTTTTCCTGAGGCACGAAGGATCTAAGGCTATTTATGCAAATCCTCTCTATGGAATGGATCAATTGGAGGCCATTCCATGATCTCATCGTTTAGAAGTTTCCATTCGGGATTGAACTCCGAAATCAATTCTTCTTTCTTCGTTCTTAACCATCCTTTGATTTCCTTTTCTCTAGCAATAGAGTTGTTTACGTATTTGGAATGCTCAAAGTAAACCAAGTTGAAGCAGTGATACCTCCCTGCAAAAGTATCTTCCGACCCACGTTTTAACCAGTGTTCGGTTATTCGTTGTGGCAGGTTGTCTGTTCTTCCAGTGTAGAGAACAGATTTACTTTCGTTAGTGGTGATGTACACATAAAACGACCAGTTTGACATAAATGAAATTAGTGAAAAAACTTTAGATCCTCTGATTTACGATTTCGTTTCTAGATCCTTCGCTACCACTCAGGATGAAAAGCAGAGTGCAAACAACACTCTTTCTTCTATAATTTTGTTGAGGAAGAAGTACCTAAACACATCACATCCCCCTCAATTCATAAGTGCCCATAATGGCGAGGTGATCTGAAGTGATTTTGACGGAGTCTAAAGAGCGACAACCAATACCTTTGGAGTGGAAGATATAATCAATAGGGATTTGTGCCAAATAAGGATTCCAAGCAGGAAAAGTTGGAGTCAGCTTTTTACGGCTGTCCTGTAAGTCGGTGGTCGACTTGAAATTCTTCAATCTGTTGTCCCAAGGCACAGTGTTGAAATCGCCAAGCACCAGAAACTCACCTTTCTTTTCACTGATGTATTCCTTGGCGATATTCAAGTGTTCGTTGCGGGTATTCCATTTTAATCGAGTGGTTGGCGAACGGGTATGCAAGGCCAAAAAGTTAATTTCCTCCTCATGCATTTTCACCTTTCCGATAATATTGGTCGTGCCGGCCCAATCCACGATTTCAGTATCGATTAATGGATGTTTACTGAACACCGCAATGCCTTGGCTTGCATCGTCATTACTCACTACTTTGGAAAATGGGTAATCATGCGCTAAACCTTCTTTTAACTCGGTGGCCCATTCGGCACTTACTTCTTGAAAAGAAACGAAATCAGGTGATAGTTGAATGACCCGATCAATCGTGCTTTCATAGGCTTCATTAGTAGCCAACACATTAAATTGAAGCACTGTCATCTGCTCTTTGCCTTGATTGATTTGATAGCCCAGACCAATGGGGCTATTGATCTTAATCAGCAGCAACAGATAAATAGAAAAATTGATGCCCGCTAAACGGTAATGGTGCTTAATGATCCAAAATATACTCAACAGGCCATAGACCAACATGGCCTGAAACAAGAAGGATTGAAACAGGGTAAGTGTAAAAGTATATGTTGGGATCAACAGCAAAAGCGCAGGCAATAGCAGCACTGCCGCCAAAGCCCTTTCTTTATTTTTGGGCTGACGCATGAGGCAGTACATTCTTAGCAAGAAAAGCCCGATACGGATTAATATTTTGAGTTTTAATTTATGACGCATGGCTAATGATTTCTTTAGATTTGATATTATACCAATCGACTTTTCTAGATAAATACATGCAAAAGCCGAGTATCAAAACGAGGCCAAAACTGCCTACCAAAAGAGCAAAATCTTCGAGTTGAAGTATGACGAAAATGAAGGAATAGATGAGGGTAAAGAAGCCAAACATGACCATTGCCAACTTCGAGCTTTGTAATATTGATTTAGCGTAGAGCGAAACCATACCCACGATAATAGTCGAGGCGATTAAGTAAGCGTTGTTAAACCCAACTTGCTCCGAAAGGGAAAGCAACAGGGTGTAGAAGACCGTTAAAGCCAAACCAACAAGAATGTATTGAATAGGATGAATCCGCCTTTTATTCAGAATTTCAACAAAGAAGAAGGTTATGAAAGTGAGGAACAGAATCAGGATGGCATATTTAGCCGACCGTGTGTTGCGCTGATAGTTATCGACTGGCTGATAAAGATCAACGCCAAAGCTAGAATTGCTAATCTGATGTGCCCTTCCTTCCCATTGTTGTGGGTAATTTCTGTTCAAATCGAAGACCGACCACTCCGCGGTAAAACCATTGTCGGTAATGTTATAACTATCTGGTAAAAACTGACCGCCAAAGCTTGGGTGTGGCCAAGTGGAAGCTAAACTAATATTCGTAGTTTTTCCAATTGGGTTAAAGGAAAGCGACTCGGTTCCATTGATATTTAAATCGAAGGAAAAGGGAATAGACTTACTCTCCGAATCAATTGCTACTTTACTGTTAACACCAGAACTCAATAAGTCTTGAACAGGAATTCCTGAACCCGCACGATAAGTGTTTTCTCCAAATTGAATCTGAATATCGGATTGGATACCCGCCATGTCGGGAATGCCGATAGACACAAAAGCTTCTGACCAAAGAATGTTTTCCTCTTCTACTTGAAAATTACTGAAGTCCAAGGCCTCGAATTGACCTTCTGCACTAAGTTCAGAATTGTAAACGATGACTTCGTAAATACCACGTTTCCGTTTTTCAGGGTTCAGTTGTCCTTTAACATCCAGCTTTGAGGGAAGAAAGTGAGCGTAGTGTTTCGTGGTATAAGGACCCTCAACTCCTTTGTGAGTTCTGTTAAACGGAATGGTGAGAATTGGTCCAGTGATCTCAACTGGCGCACCCCATTTTTGAGATACTTCTTCCACCGCTTCAATCTGATTGATTTTCCTTTCGCTGATCAACGATTTGATCATTGAATTGGGGATTAATAATACGGCAATTAGAAAACCGATGGACAGCAATTTTATACTTACCGAGGTTTTAATGTTGTTGTTAATTTTTTCGAAAATTGACTCTTGTTTTTCTTCCATGATAATTGAGTTTAAAAGTACTTTGTATTTCAAAGTATAAGGGTAAAAAAATATTACCCTCTGCCTGTCTGTTCTTTAATTAAAGCCTCCAACGCATCAATATGCGCCATAAAGGCCACCTTGCCAGCTTTCGTGGCCACGTATTTCGTATTGGGTTTTCTACCCACAAATGATTTCTGCACTTCTATATATTCTTCTTTTTCCAAGGCCTTTAAATGGCTGGCCAAGTTACCATCCGTTACTTCCAGTATTTCCTTCAGGCGATTGAAGTCCATCTCTTCGCCTGCAATCAATGCGCTCATGATGCCCAACCTCACCCTGTTTTCAAAGGCCTTATTTAATGTATGTATGTTAACTTTCAACGTTCGTATTTAAAGTACATTACCGCACCGTATACAATGTGCATTACGCCAAAACCCAAGGCCCAAATGAGTAAACCATAACCAGGACTAAGACAAGCCAAAAGCCCAAGGCCCGCTTGAATAATGCCCAAATAGCGAATATCTCTAAAAGTATATTTGCTGGCGTTAATCAATGCCATACCGTAAAAGATAAGCGTGGCAGGAGCCATGAGCGAAATAAAGCCACGAGTATACAGAATCATCACGAAAAGGCCACCGATTACCAGCGGAATCATAAGATTTAGAATTACTCTTTTTGCACTATCGTCCCAAGTTTTAACACCGTGCTTCTTTGCTTTTTTGGTGGTGAAATACACCCCTGTGCCCACGGCCAAAACAAACACTGCCACTAAATCTACGATTAGCCATGTCAGGTTTTCTGACACTTGGCGCTGACTGAGCATGTCGTGGTAGAGAATGGTACTGCTGTTGTAAATCAGCTTATTGGCTATGAAAGCACCAATCAGTGCATAAGCTCCAGCCAAAATCCCCGTTAACCCACTTAGCGAAATAAACCGAGATGATTTCTCCATAATGGAGCGAATCTCGGAGATGTCTTTCAAGTAATCCTTTTCCATATTAAAAGTACTTTGAGATACAAAGTAAATGATTTGTTTTGATGATGCAATATTATCCTCAAAAAAAAATGTTCTAGTTTTGCCGCTGGAAGTGAATGCGAGATTTTGCAAAGACTTCTGAGGTTCAATCATTCAGGCGCTTAATGTATAAGCATTTTTAACCGAGCATATTTTGACCGATAAAGCATTAATTGACCAAATCAAAAACGGAGACGAACGTGCTTTCGAAAACCTATTTCGAGAGTACTTTAAAGTGCTTTCTGTTTTCGCTAAGAAATTTCTGAATGATCTGGATGCTGCGCAAGACATTGTGCAGGAAGTCTTTGTCAAGTTTTATGAGCAGAGGGAAAAACTAGAAGTTCATACTTCGCTCAAGGCGCTGCTGTACCAATCAGTTCGCAACCGATGCTTAGACCAAATCCGAAGCACACAAACCCGAAGTGGCCACCACGAGAATATTCTAGCGGCTTCTTTCGGAGCCGATATCGATACTTCTGACTTTATGGAGCAAGCGGAATTGGAACAAATGATTTACAATTCCATCGCCCAGTTGCCCGAACAATGTCAGCTTATTTTTAAGATGAGTCGCTTGGAAGGAAAGAAGAACCAAGAGATAGCCGATGAGCTCGGTATTTCGAAACGCACCGTAGAAACCCAGATCAGCAATGCGCTCAAACGCCTTCGCCTCGATCTTTTTGAATACTTAAAAGCATTGATAATCATTGCTTTAGAAATTCTTTCATAAAATTTTCAATTTGGCCTACGTGTGTTCTAGCATCGGGCCGTCATAATACTGAACTCAATGAAAAACAGAAGCACCATAGATGAACACCTGCTGCTTTCCTACTTAAAGGGAGAGGCCACTGAGGCTGAACTTCAGCAAGTGGAAGCTTGGTTGACGCTCGATAAGGGAAATGCTGCTTTGCTCGATAAATGGAAACAGGCTTGGAAACACGCTGATGCCATGGCTGATTTTGCTGCGATTGATGTAGATAAAAATTGGTCGCAAGTGCAAAGCAAGATTCAACCCAAAAAAGCCAAGCAGGTGTTCTTATTGCCAAAAATTTGGCGCGTGGCTGCTGCTATTTTGCTGATTGCTACGGTAGTGTTTTTAGGAAGGGAATTTATGAACAATTCTGCTGGAGAAATGCAAACCCTAATGGCGGCCAGCTTAAATGGTGAAGCTGCTGTACTCCCAGATGGTTCGCAGGTTTGGCTAAAAGAAGGCTCTTCAATCACTTTTCCAGAAGAATTTTCTTCCGAGCAAAGAGAAGTAACCTTAAAAGGAGAAGGCTTTTTTGAGGTGGCGCATAATCCCGAACAGCCTTTTATAGTAAAGGCCAAACAGACAGAAACTCGGGTTTTAGGCACCTCTTTCAACTTAAATGCTTCGCAAGAAGGGGAAAGAATAGAGCTGGTTTTAATGACAGGAAAAGTAAGATTTTCTACCCAAGAAGAGGTGGTAGTATTAGCTCCTGGCGATCAGGTCGTGATTGATGAAGGCGGAAAACTTTCCAAAAAGGAAAATTCAAACGGAAATTTCTTGGCTTGGAAAACAGGCACATTGGTTTTCGAAAACACCCCAATGAAACAAGTAATGGAGGACATTGCGAATGCTTATGGGATTAGCTATGAATTCGAAAATACAGCCTTTATGAATTGCCCACTGACGACAAGATTCGAAAATGAATCAATAGAAAATGTGCTGCAAGCCATTGAAGCCCTTTTCGATATAGAAATAGAAGAAAATAACGGAACCTATATAATTAAAGGAAACGGATGTTAACGTAGAATCAATTATCAAAACAACATATGCGCTTTGCTTTTCAAGAATTGGTCGTTCGCGGAAGCAAAGTGAAAAGGTCTAAAACTCAAAAAACAATTCAACAACAGTCAAAAACAAAAATTATGAAAACAACAGTTTTAACAATCGCACTACTATTTATTGGCTTTGGCGCACTTGCCCAAGAGCCCGATCAGGAATTCAGAACAATTTTCAACAACAACGGTATTCGCAGCAATGGCGGTTACGGAGCCGTAACTACTGGCTACTCCAAAATTGCCGATCGACATGCCATTTTAATGGGCGGCCATGGCGCTTGGTTAATCAACCAGCAGTTTGGTTTAGGTTTTGGCGGAACGGGCTTTGTTACCGAACGCAAAACAGACACACAATTAAATAACAGATATTCTGTAGCAGGCGGATATGGAGGTCTTAGAATGGAGTTTATCGCGCTACCAAATAGCCCAGTCCACCTTTCGTTTCCCGTACTAATTGGCGCTGGTGGAGTTACCTATGTTGAATCTGGCAGAGATTATGATTTTGCGAGAGAAGAAGACAGCCAAGCCTTTTTTGTAACCGAAGCTGGAGCAGAAATTGAAATAAACGTGATCAAGTTTATGCGAGTTTCGTTTGGTGCACACTACCGTTATACTTCAGATATCAGCTTAACCTATTTGAGTACAGGCGCTCCTATTATGGATAAAGATGCGCTTCGCGGCCTTAGCGGCACAGTAAGTCTCAAATTCGGTAAGTTTTAAGAAATTGTTAAACCCAACTATATTTTAAACTAAACTACAGACCTTTGGTCCAGTAATTATACTGGGCCTTTGGCTTTTTAAACTGATATCAATTTAAACAATATGTTCTCTAGAGTTGTCCTCATTTGTTTATTCATGTCTTTTGGTCTTTTGGTCATGGGGCAAAGAGGAAATGATGTGCTGACGCGAAAGGTAACTTTGAATATTCGTGATACTTCAATTGAAGATATTCTGAAATCGATTGAAACTGAAGATTTTGCTTTCACTTATTCGGCCGAAGTATTTGATGTGAAAAGAAGGGTTTCCATCAATGCTAAGGATGAAACCATTGGCAATGTTCTAGAAGTATTGTTTCGTGGTCAAGGAATGGAGTGCCAGCAACTGGGAAACAAATTATTGATTAGGAAGAAAAGGGTTTCGAAGGAAACTGTACCAAAATCAGACACTACTCAAAAAGAAAAGGCCATAACACCACCTATTAAGCCTTCTGTTCCGAAAGAAACTAAATCTACCACTGAGAAAGAGAGCAAAGAGGCTGAGGTAAAAGAGGTAAAACCTGATGAGGTAAACTCTAACAATGAGAAGCAAGACGCTGACTCGGCCATGGAGAGCTCAACCCCTTCTTTTGAAGACTCAGCGTTAGAATCAGAAAACGGTAGGGTGGAATATTACAAAGAGAAAAGAAGGCAGACAGAAGCGATTGTGAATACCTACAAAAACTATGAACTAGCCCCATTACTTTTTGTGCCTATTTATGAGGTTCATCCAAGAGCTTTACTTCCTATTGAATTCAAAGGCGAGATTGCTGCTGAAGAAGTGCCTAAAAAGGAGAAAGAGCCTAAACCAGAAAAGCCCGCAAGGGATAATAAGTTCAGGATCAATTTAGCACCAACGGTTGGCTATACCGAAATTGGTAATCGTGATGCCATTGCTATTGGAGGTCATTTGGTTTACAACCCCACAAAGAATTTTGGTATTGGTGTTGCTGGAAAAGGATTCCTTACCCGAAACGAACCTGATGTACGATTAGGAGCTGACTATTCATATTCTGGGGGGTACGGAGGCTTACTTTTAGAGGCTACGCTTTTCCCTAATCAGCCTTTCCATCTTTCATTTCCTGTAATTTTTGGACTTGGATCTGTAATGTACAATAGCCTTGAACCTCTGACTGGTTTGAATACTATTGAGGATGAAAGAACCATTTTTGTGTTTGAACCGGGCGCCTATCTAGAAATGAATGTGATTAAATACTTTCGTATTGGTTTTGGAGCAACTTATCGCGATGCCTCAAGCGCCAACCTAAAATACAAATCGGACGATCAACCTATATTGAATAAAAATGGCTTAGATGGCCTAAGTATTAATATCATGTTGAAGTTCGGGCTTTTCTAATTTTAGACTGAGGAAACTTCAAGTTCAAACGAATCCTCCAAGGGTTTGAAACTCTTGGAGGGTTCTTGTTAATTATTAGCTAACAAGGCAAGCTTCTTGGCCAGTTCTTCATGGCTACTAGCCACATCAAAAACACCCAACTGTTTTAGTTTTTCACCATGCCCCGGCTGAATGTGGCTTCCACCTAAAAAACCCAGCACCTTAAGCCCAGCTGCTAAAGCAGCCTGAACTCCCGTTTGGCTATCTTCCACCACAATAATCTCTTCTTTGGGAATCCCAATGGTGCTAACGGCCAACTCATATACCAAAGGGCTTGGTTTAGCATGTGCTACCATTTCGGCAGAGAAAATCCTGTTCTCAAAATGGTGTGCAGCCTCTATTTTATTAAGGGCTTGGGCCACATAACTCGCTGCGCTATTTGAAACCACTGACTTAGAAACAGAAATGCTATTGAGTAAATCCGACACTCCCAAAATTGGCCGTACCCTTGCTTTCACTTTATCATCAAGCAAGTGTACAATCGTATCTGTTTTCAAACTTGCTTTAAGAAAGCCTTCGGCCTTAAGTCCATTAATAATATTGGAATAGGTTTTCCCTGTGTGCTGAAGAATAAACTCCTCCACGGAAATATTCACCTTCTCACTATTCAACCAAGCTACAGTTACTTCAGCGGCTACTATTTCGGTATCGATTAATACTCCATCGCAGTCAAAAATAATGTGCTTCACAAGTTAGAAGTTCGGAGTAAGCAGATATTTAGAATAGAAATCGTCAATTACTTTTACCGCTTCTTCTGGTGTATCTACTAAATTGATAAGGTCTAAGTCAGGGGAACTGATGTTTCCTTCATTCAGCATTACATCTTTAACCCAATCGAATAAGCCAGCCCAAAATTTTCTGCCCACCAGAACAATCGGAAACCTTCCAATTTTATTCGTCTGAATTAAAGTAATGGCTTCAAACATTTCATCTAGGGTACCAAAACCGCCCGGCATTACCACAAAGCCCTGAGAGTATTTAACGAACATCACCTTTCTTACAAAGAAGTAATCAAAAGAAATGAGCTTGTCTGGGTCAATGTAGATGTTACTTCCTTGCTCATGTGGCAATTCAATATTTAGTCCAACCGACTTACCGTTTTCAGACTTTGCTCCTTTATTACCGGCTTCCATAATTCCTGGGCCTCCACCTGTAATTACTCCATAGCCGTGGCGCACTAATTTGGCAGCAATATCTTCTGCCATTTTATAATAAGGATGGCCTGGTTTTGTACGGGCCGATCCAAACACTGACACACAAGGTCCAATTTTAGCCAGTTTCTCAAAGCCTTCTACAAACTCGGCCATTACTTTAAAAATTACCCATGAGTCATGGGTTTTAATCTCGTTCCAATCTCTGTCTTGAAACGCTTGCTTAATTTTATCTTCGTTTATCATTTTCTTTAATTTTTATCGCGCAGCAAATTAACGGGCTTTTCCCAATCTAGCGGTCTTTAAATTCTTGATTATACTTGTTGCGATCAAGCAAATCACTCTATCGATTAAAAATAGAAGAAGGCTCTTCCATGGTACAAAAGGATGACCGTTCTACAACTTACTTGTTTTTTGCCAAATCTTCCAAAGCATTTTGAAGCTTAGCGTATTTAAAGTCAAAGCCAGTTTTACTTATTTTGTAAGCACTCACTTTATTTCCTCCAGTTACCACTTGCGCCATTTCACCTAAAAAAAGGTTCAGTACAAGTTTAGGAACCGGAATTGGTAAGTACAGTTTTCCAAACGCCTTGGCTGCCCTTTTTGTAAACTGTCTGTTAGTTAATGGCTCTGGAGCTACTCCATTGTATGAACCAATCATACTTTCTTCTTCCACAGATTTACATAAAACTCTAACCAAGTCGGTAATATGAATCCAGCTCATGAACTGCTTACCACTGGCAAGAGGGGCAGCAACTGGCGGAGCTAACAGCTTTGGTAAAGCGCCTCCTTCATTACTTAACACTACCCCAATTCTGATTTGAACCACACGAATACCAAGTTCGGTAAATCGGCTAGTTGAATCTTCCCATGCCTTAACAACCTCAGCCAAAAAATCGTGCCCAGCTGGAGATTTTTCTCTCAAATTAGTATCCCCAGTGTCCATACCGTAGTAACCAACAGCCGATGCAGCTACCAAAGTTCTCACATTGTGATCTGTATTTTTCAGTTTTTCATACAGTAAGTTAGAAGTTTGGGTTCGGCTTTTCAGTATTTCCTCTTTACGGTCTTTCGTCCATCTTTTATCGGCCACCCCAGCGCCTGCCAAATGCACTAATGTATCGACCCCATCAAAAGCTCCTTCTTCTATATATTCTTTCTTATAGTCCCACTGAAAAACGGGAGGTGTTTCTCCCTTTCCCTTTGAACGACTTAGTAGGCGCACTTCATGACCATTTTTCAGAAGTAGTTTAACAAGTTCGGAACCCACCAAGCCAGTTCCTCCAGATATTAAAACGGATTTAGACATATTCATAACTACGGGCTTTTAGACTGGGGACGATACTGAAGTAATATATAGTATTAACCGATCAAAAACAGAATGGTTTCGGCCAAAACTAGCTGTGTTCAAAAAGTAGGCTCAAAACCAGTATTACGAACAGTTAATCGTTAAAGTAAGCCTATTCCATGTATTGGGTACTTTACGTTAAGTCAATGTTAAGTTAGCACTTCTGAATATAACATTAGTCTCATAAACGTTTAATACAGGTGTAACCTACGCTTTACCTCAGTACCCGTTCTTTGTACCGTGAAATATAGAACAGTACTTATGAGATTATTTTTGTTTTTATTAGTGATGAGTTGCTCATGGATGGTGACGGCTCAAGAGGTCGGAATTGTAGCCGGCAAGATTACAGACAAAGACGCGAACGATGAGCCACTTCCCTTCGCAACTGTATTTATTCAAGGAACACAAAAAGGTGCAAACACTGATTTTGATGGCCTTTTCAGAATTGATGGTGTAACACCAGGTACTTACACAGTAGAGGTAAGATTTGTAGGTTACGAAACATTAAAATTACCCAACATAGTTGTAACGGCAGGAAAAGTTACAGAAATCACTGCCTCCATGAGTGCTGGCGCAACTAACCTAGAAGACGTTGTAGTTACAGCTAAAACAGAAAAAGACTCTGACATAGCCATGATTATGCTTCAGAGAGAGTCTTTACAAATGCTACAGTCTATTGGAGCAAAAGAACTTTCAAGAAAAGGAGTGAGCAATGCCGAAGGTGCCGTTACCAAAGTAACTGGTGTAAGTAAGCAACAAGGAGCCAAAAACGTATTCGTTCGTGGCTTAGGTGATAGGTACAACAGCACATCATTAAACAACTTGCCTCTTCCTTCTGAAGATCCTGAATACAAAAACATAGCATTAAGCTTCTTTACTTCAGACATCATTAACAGCATTGATGTAAACAAAGCATTTGGTGCCAACCTTTATGGCGATGTGGCTGGAGCTAACATTAACATTACTTCTAAAGAATTAGGCAACGAAGATATTTTCCAAATTGGAGTTTCTTCTGGTATTAACACCCAAACGGTTTCTGAAGATTTTTTTAGCGCGAGCGGAACTAGCAAATTCGGGACAGTAAATAACCCATCGAGCCCAATTACAGATTTAACCAAATACGACTTTAAAAATTCGTTTGAGCCAACTAAAGCTGGTACTCCAATCAACTTTGGTTTATCATTAAATGCAGGAAAGAAATTTCAGGTAGGAGCCAATACACTAAGCACCTTCTTGGTGGCTTCCCACAGCTCTGACTTTACTTATCAAAACGGTATGACAAGAGATATTACTCCTGAGGGCGGAAGAAGCAAAGACCTTACTTTTGATAAATACGAATACCATGTTTCTCAAGTGTTGATGGGGAATTTGAAATATGAGCTGGGTGAAAACAACTACATATCTTACAACGGAACTTACATTCATGACAACAACCAGAGCGTTGGTAACTTCAATGGTTTTCATGTAAGTATTTATGATGACGCCAGCAACCCAAATTCTGAAAAATCATTTATCAGAAGACAGCAAGAGAACAACAACAGACTTTATGTAAACCAGTTGCTTTCTTACCTTGAGTTGAACGAAAGCATTTCACTCGACTTAGGTGCTTCTTATAATGTAATACAAGGAAATGAGCCAGACAGAAGAACTAATAGCTACGCTTTTGACGGTACTAATTATGAAACCGTTTCAGGTTCTGCTGCAGCCAACCACAGGTTCTATTCTGAACTAGAAGAAAAGGATTATGCTGCTCGTGCATTGTTAACGGTGAAAATGAATTCTGAACAATCGCTTAACCAATTTCAGTTTGGTGGTAACTACAGAAATACCAAAAGAGATTTTTCTGCCATGCAGTTCAACTTCAATTTTGACGCACCAACGGATGTAGACAGAAATAATCCTGATGGATTGTTTAACCAACAGTCTTTAGACAATGGTGTGTTCAACATCCTAACAGCAAACGGAAATGGAGTTGATGCCTTTGTTCCGATAACATATAACGGAGACAGAAGAATATATGCTGGTTTAGTAAACTACACACGTGAATTTAATTCTGCATTGCTCTTGAACTTTGGTCTTCGCTACGAGCAAATTGAGCAAGATGTAATTTGGGATACCAACCTCGACCGTAACACCTTTAACGACAATATTAACACGGTTTCAGAATCATACATTCTTCCAAGCGTCAACTTAAAGTATGACATTACGGATGATAAAGTAGTGAGACTGGCAGGTAGCAAGACCTACACCTTGCCTCAGTTTAAAGAAGTAGCGCCTTTCCTTTATGAGGATGTAAACTTCTCAAGCTTTGGTAACCCGTTCTTAAGACCATCCAACAACTACAATTTAGACCTTAAGTATGATTGGTACTTCACCAACACAGAATTGGTTTCTGTTACAGGTTTTTACAAAAGGGTTGAAGATGCATTGAACAGGGTACAAGTAAACTCTGCAGCTAACGAGCTTTCTTATGTAAATACTGGAAACGCCAACGTTGCTGGTGTTGAAGTGGAATTCAAAAAATCGTTGATCCAACAATATGGTGACGACAACAGCATGAAACTACTAAACTTTGGTTTGAACGTTTCATACCTCTATTCAAATCAGAAACTAGTAGATGTACCTACCGATGCACTTACAGTAAGATTTACAAACACAGAAGACAAGCTTGAAGGCGCTTCTCCTTTGTTGATCAATGCAGACCTTACTTATCAGATTGAAAAAGACGGTCTTGATTTTACTACATCAGTAGTAATGAATTACTTCAGCGATAGAATTTTCTCTTTAGGAACGGCCGGAAGCCAGAACATAATGGAGAAAGGTGTTCCTACTTTGGACTTCATCACAAGAACAAAATTGGGAGAGCACTTAGGCCTAAACCTAAGTTTAAAAAACCTTTTAAACCCAGCTTTTAAACTGACTAAAGAGCTTAACAACGGTAGCGATACCATCATCAATAGCTATAAAAGAGGCATGAATGTTTCTTTCGGAATTAATTATACATTTTAAAACAAAACCTAATCAAAAATCTAATCCATTTTATGAAAACTCTTAAGAATTACTTTGCAATGGCCGCACTATGTGCCGTTATTTTCGGATGCTCTGATGACGATACTCCTCCAGTTCAAACAAAGGATGGTGTAATCTCTTCACAAAGTGATGTTGATCTTGATGCTGCTGACCTAAAAGGCAAAATCACATCTAGCATTACTTTATCAAACACTCAAGAGTGGAACTTAACTGGTCCTTTAAGTGTGGCTAGCGGTGCTAAATTAACAATCGATGCCGGTACTACTATCAAAGCTCAGGCTGGTGGAACTAACGTTTATATTGCTGTTGAGCAAGGTGCTCAAATCTTTGTAAACGGTACTGCCGCTGCTCCAGTAAAAATGACCTCAAGTGCTGCTAATCCTGCTTCAGGCGACTGGGGAGGTCTTTTGCTAATGGGTAATGCTCCAATTTCTGGTGGCGGAACTGCTACTACCGAAGTTGTAGATTACACTTATGGTGGAACTAATGCTACTGACGATTCAGGTGACATCACTTATCTAATTGTTGAGTACACTGGTGCCCGTATTAACGGTGACAAAGAATTTAACGGTGTAACTTTCTACGGTGTTGGTTCAGGAACAACAGTAAGTAACCTTGCTGTTTTGTACGGTGACGATGACGCTGTTGAGTGGTTTGGTGGATCTGTTAGTGTAAGCAACCTTTTGGTAGCTAACGCTAAAGACGACATGTTCGACTGGACACAAGGTTATGTTGGTCAAAACAACACTAACTTTTACGGAATCAGACAGGCTGGCTTTGTGGCTGTAACTTCTGACCCACGTGGTATTGAAGCCGATGGGAACTTAGATGGTAACTCTCCACAAGATGCTAACCAATCAAACCCTAAAATTGATGGTATCACTATCATTCACAATGCAGCAGTTGAAATGTCTGACATGGTAAAAATCAGAAGAGGTTCAGGAGCGGTTATCACTAACCTTTATGTGGCTTTAGGTGCTGGCGCAACTGCTGGTGACTTGGTTGATTTTTATGATGATAAAGGTGTTGCTATTGCTTCTACTTCTATCACAGGAACAGCAAACCCTGCTAACGGTCTTGATATTACTGATATCAAAAAATCTGGAACGAATGGCACAAGTACTGGAACCGCGACCATCACTGCAGGAACAAATTCTGCTGTAAACACTTCAATCTTTGCTTGGACTGGCTTTAGCTTCTAATTCATTAGAAGATTAGCATATATTTCACAGAGAAGGCGCTCAGCAATGAGCGTCTTTTTTGGTTTTTTGGGTATTGAGAAAATAAGCATGAGATTCATGAAATTCGTTCTAAACTTGACAAGAGTGTAATTAAGTCAGTACATTTATAGCGGGACGCGATTTGAGGTTTTAATAGACTGAAAATCAGTCTCTTTTTTGTTGCTTATTCCTGAGTTCTTCTCAAAAGTATACTTGAAAGGAAATTGAAAACACTTTACAGCGTAGGCAATGGAATGGATAGTATCAATAGAGATAACAAGTTGGGGTTGGGGTCTGATCATACTTACATTGATTAGTTGGTTTGGAGCAATTACCCTTTCCAAAATCAATAACAAGCACAAATCGGAGCAGCTTGATAAGGTTTTAAAATATAAAGGGTCAATTCAAATTGAAGAAGGCAATCAAAAAGATTCGCTAAGAATTAATAAGCTCAGATAATATACATCCTATTGCCAGTTCTGGTAGATTTCCAGTTTGATTTAACAATTGCCAACCCACCTTGTTCTGCACAAAAAAGGCCACAATGAGAATTGTAGCCTTTCTTATATTTTGATGTGTTTTTATTTACTCTCTTTAGAAACCATTATTCAATCATCGTGGATTAAAAAATCGATTGAGTGTTTTAAATAACCTTGTGAATCAATAATTCTTATATAATGGTACTGATCAAACGCCACATTTGGCATTTTTAAATAATCTTTTAAACCGTAGTTAGGTATGTTATTCCAAGTTGTTATAATTTGTTGCTGTGAGTTGACTAAATGGATCGTTAAGAGATTGCTTCTAAAGAATTTATGATCCCATTCAACTGTTACCCAATCACGTTCATGGATGTCTGTATAATTATACCCTGGAGAGAACGTACTTCCAGTCTGTTCAACAGCTGAAATGTGAATAGTTGCGTCATAGCCATGAATATATAGGTTTTCATATTCGTCAAGAAATCCTAGTGATAGCAAGTATTGGCCATTGGATGAGGCACTTTCCTCCTCAAAGTAAATCCTCAACTCTTTTCGTTTGTATTGAGGACTCACGGATGGTACTGTAATTGTCGTACTATAGTCTGTAAAGTCAACTCCTGTTTTTAGGGTAGTTAGTCGAGTTGCTCCATCATAAAGCGCGAGAGTCCATGTAAACCCTTCTATTCTATCTTTCCAGCATTGGAGAGTACCAGGTAAGCTCCAGTTAAGCGTAAACTGTTCACCTTCATTAAAATACACACCATCAAGGGGGTTAACCGTATTAGTAGTAAAACTCTTACTAAATGAAACAATAGTGTGATCCCAATAGGAACCCTGACAATTCGGGTCTGTACTTGTCGCATAATTTGAAGATGACTTAGTCTCAATCAAATTCTGATTTTTCAAATCTTGCTGCTCTAATGGGATGGTTTCCATTTGATCAGAGCAAGAGTATATAATTCCAACTCCTAGAATTAGAATTATATAATATTTTATTATTTTCATGTGATTAAATTAACCTCTCACAATTAACTTATCATTTTCAGTAAATTATTTTTCTATTGTATTTTATAATGCAAAGTTATGCATGTATTTCTCGTAGGTTAATGACCACTGCTACCTTCATATCCAGAAATAAAAGTGAACATCTTAACTTACTGTTCTTAGGCAATAGGAGAAGTCCGCTCCTCCGTCTATTACTCATTAATACTCTATAACAACACCATTCTTACTACAAAAAAAGGCCACAATTCTCATTGCAGCCTTTTCAAATTCTTATGCTAGAAAGCTGATTAATGATTAATCGGAATCTTCTTAAGAAGCTTTTCAATAATGTGCTCGGTAGTGATACCATCAGCTTCAGCCTCATAGTTGAGGATAATCCTGTGGTTCAATACATCCATTCCAATTGCCTTAATATCTTCTGGTAAAACATAATCTCGGCCATTCATAAAGGCATGTGCTTTAGACGCCAAGTTGAGGTTAATACTCGCCCTTGGTGAAGCACCAAACTGCATATAGTAAGCCTCTTCAGTTAAGCCAAAATCTTTAGGGTTTCTTGTAGCAAATACCAACTCGATAATGTACTTCTCAAGTGATTCAGAAATAGAAACTTGGTTTACCTCATTTCTAATACTGAAAATATCTTCTTTGGTCAAAAGCGTTTCAAGCTCAGGCTTAAATGCCATATTGGCCATTCTACGCATTACTTCTAACTCTTCGTCTTTAGTTGGGTAGTCTACTTTTACCTTTAGCATAAAACGGTCAATCTGCGCTTCTGGCAAACTGTAGGTTCCTTCCTGGTCTACTGGGTTTTGAGTAGCGAGTACCAAGAATGGTCTATCCAGCTTAAAACTGGTTTCACCAATGGTTACCGTTTTTTCCTGCATGGCCTCAAGTAATGCCGATTGTACCTTGGCTGGTGCACGGTTAATTTCATCGGCCAATACCACGTTAGTAAAAATAGGGCCTTTCTTTACTTCAAATTCAGCCTTCTTCTGATTGTAAATCATGGTACCGATCAAATCGGCCGGAAGAAGATCTGGTGTAAACTGAACTCTTTGGAAATCCAAATGAAGTACTTCTGCAAGTGTATTTACAGTTAGCGTTTTTGCAATACCCGGAACCCCCTCTAAAAGAATATGTCCGTTGGTAAATAAGCCAATCATCAATCGGTTTACCATATATTCCTGGCCGACTACGATCTTACTTACTTCCGATGCTACTCTGCTTATTTTTTCTTGGTGTATTTTAGCCAATTCTGCTGATACCGCTTCCATTGTCAACTTATTTGTTAAAGGGCTCTAAATTAGAAATTTTGATCAATTACTGGGGTCAATACTCAAACGAGATGCTAAAGTTTTCCAGTGTTGGTAGAATAAGGCGAATATCGGTCTTTTCTCACTTTATAAAAGGAGTTTCGCATTCCTTTTAACAATTATTAACCTGAGTGAAAAAAAGTTTTCCATCAAAACCCTTTTCTCTACAAAATTACCCTCCTTTTCTGCTAAGCAATTCAAATACGCGTTTATGTCATTGACAGTTCTTCAAACGTTAGTCAACTTAGGATAATTATATTTCATCGAAAAAAGAAGCTCCAAAACAACTCTTGCAATTGCATTATTCTAACATACCCTGAGCATCCAACCAATTGGAAATAAGCATTTAACACTATAAATTGGCCTTCAGAAGACTCTATTTCACCTATCACTCTGGACACAACTAAAATGCTGATCACCGACAGTAAAAAGTGGTTCATTAGAATAATTATATTATTTGCAGCCATTTTTGGTCTTGCAAAAAGTGCCTATTCCCAAGGTCCAGTTATTTCTAGTGTTACTATTAATAGCTGTGTTGGCGAAATTAGAATTAGTGTTACCAACGGTGTTTTGCCTTACACCTTCGCTTGGGAAGACTCAGGTGGGAATCCTGTAGGTGGAAACTCTTTTCTTTTAAATGGCATAGGTGCGGACGATTATAGGGTTACGGTTACCGATGCAGCTTCTAACACGACAACAGCCATATACACCGTAACCGACCCTCCCGACTTAGTGGGTACAGTGGTGGTAAACGATGTAAGCTGTAAAGGAGATTCTGACGCACAAGTGGTGGTAACCATGGCCAACGGAAACCCAGATTATGCTTGGGTGCTTACCAATAGTGCCAGTGATGTTGTAGGAACTGGAAATGTTGGCGGAACAATAATCACCATTGGCGGACTGGGTGTAGATACTTACCAACTGATTGTAACAGATGAAGACGGGTGCGCGGGAGCCATTAGCTTTTCCGTAACTGAGCCCGCTAATTTTTTGGGTGCGTCTTTAGTTGATCAAACAGATGCCACTTGTAGCGATTCTGCTGACGGAAGCCTTGAAGTAACCGGAACGGGTGGTTGGGGAAACTATACTTACGCTTGGTATACCGAGCCAGGCGGTGTTCTTTTAGGTACTGGAGCCACAATTAACAGTTTACTTCCTGGAACTTACCGCGTTTATATTACCGATAACAATAATTGTGTAATAGACAGAACTTATACCATTGATTCTCCCGACCCAATTGCTGTTACACCTACAGTTAGCGATGTGTCTTGTAACGCTGGCAATGATGGAGCAATTGACATTACGGTTATTGGCGGAAATGGGGGCTACACTTATAGCTGGAGTAACGGGGCTACTTCTAAAGACATTTCAGGTTTAACAGCTGGAAATTATACGATAACCGTTACCGACAGCAAGGGTTGCTCTTTCATCGATACATTCACTGTAGACGAGCCCAATCCGTTGGTTAATAATCCTACCATCACAGATGTAAAATGCTTTGGCGATAATTCAGGTAGAATCAGAGCAAACCCTTCTGGTGGAACAGCGCCTTATACTTATTTGTGGTCAACAGGCCATACTGGGAGAAACCTAAACAACCAAACAGCAGGCAGCTATAGCGTAACAATCACAGATAAAAATGGCTGTACTGTATCTGGTACTTATACCATCAATGAGCCAGCAGCTGCACTTTCGGTACAGTCCGTTGCAAATAATTCTCCTTCATGCTTTGGGGAAAATGACGGAAGCTTAAACATAGTAATGCAAGGCGGAACCGCTCCGTATAGTTACTCTTGGTCCAACGGAGCGAGCACAGCCAACCCGACTGGCTTAACCTCTGGAACTTATACGTTAACCGTAACAGATAACAATGGCTGTACATTCACTGATAGCTACACGGTAACCGATCCCCCACAAATTATGGTTACACCTACAGTGCTCACCGAACCCACTTGTAACGGAGGCGCCAACGGAAGCATCACCGTAATTGCTAGCAACGGAACTGGCCCATATACATACGATTGGGGCGGGGGAAATACTGGGCCAACATTAAGCAACATACCTGCTGGAACGTATACCGTAACGGTTACAGACAACGGTACCACCTGTTCTACAACCCAAAATGTAACATTAGGCGAACCCGATCTGATTCTTGCAAATGCTGTAGTGGAAGACATTAGTTGTAATGGCCAAGTAGATGGAAGCATAGCTTTGGCCCCTACTGGCGGAACAGGGGCATATACCTACCTGTGGAACACAGGAGCAACTACCGACAATATTTCAGGACTTACGGCAGGCAGTTATTCAGTAACCATTACCGATGCCAGCTTATGTTCCGTTTTCGAATCTTTCACCATCGTAGAACCCGATCCGCTTACCTCTACCGTGATAAAGCAAGATGTTTTGTGCAAAGGTCAATCTACAGGGTCAATTGACCTTAGCCCAGCAGATGGAACAGCTCCTTACTCTTTTCTTTGGTCGAATGGGGCTACTTCAGAAGATTTAACAAATGTGCCAGCAGGGAATTATTCCGTCACCATTACCGATGCCTCAGGCTGTTTTATTGTTAAAGCCATTACCATCGATGAACCAGCTGAGGTTCTTGTATTAAGCGGAACAGCCACCAATGTAACCTGCAATGGCTCGGCCAATGGAATTATTGACTTTGAGGTAACTGGTGGCGTTGCGCCTTATTCTTACTCTTGGAATACTGGAGCCGTTACTCAAGACTTAAGTAATCTTTCCCCAGGTGTTTATACTGTGCAAGTAACCGATGCCAATGGCTGTATCAAATTCGATTCGTTTACCATCACCCAACCAGCGGCTTTGGCTGTAAATCCATCAAAAACCGACATTACCTGCAATGGCGCCAATGATGGAAATATCAATCTGAATGTTAGCGGAGGAACTACTCCTTACACTTATTTATGGAATGATGGAAACACAGACCAAAACAGAACAGGGCTTTCGGCAGCAAATTATACAGTAACTGTAACCGATGCCAATGGCTGCCAAAACATTCAAAACATTACTATTTCTGAACCACTTGTTTTGAGTGTTACCAGCGTAAAACAAGATGTATTATGTTTTGGTGATGCCTCAGGAGTAGCCAATATCACCGTTTCTGGAGGAACCTTACCTTACTCCTATTCTTGGTCAAATGGCGACATTACAGAAGATTTGAATGGCGTAGTAGCCGGAAGTTACACCGTTACCATAACCGATGCAAAAGGTTGTGTTACCACAGAAACTGTTCAAATTAACCAACCTGCTTCAGCCCTTTCCTTTACCCCAACGGTAGGGCAAATTACTTGTAATGGAGCAGCAGACGGAGCAATTAGCCTCAATGTAATTGGCGGAACAGCGCCTTATACTTATAACTGGTCGAACGGAAGTACGAGCCAAAACCTAAGCGGTCTTTCGCCCGGAACCTATAGCGTCATTATACGAGATGCAAACAGCTGCCAAGTAACCGGCTCATACGACATCACCGATCCGCCAATCCTTAACCTTTCTGGTACAGAAACCGATATTACTTGCTTTGGCGCGAATGATGGCGAGATCGACATTACAGTAAGCGGTGGCGAAGCACCTTATACTTTCGTTTGGTCGAATGGAGATAATACGGAAGATGTGAGTGGTTTGGCTCCTGGAGCTTACACTGTTCAGGTAATAGATAACCGTGGTTGCTCAATTTCCCAAAACTTCAACCTAAGTCAGCCTACCGCGCTTAATATTGCCTATACCAAATCAGATGTAAACTGTTTTGGGGGAAATGACGGCAGCATCGACCTGACCGTTACAGGCGGAACGGCTCCTTATTCCTATAGTTGGGATAGCGGCCAAGCGCAAGCCGATATTACCGATTTAATAGCAGGAGCTTATACCGTTACCGTAACCGATGGAAATGGCTGTCAATCCATCGAAAGCATTGTTATTGATGAACCCGCAGCCGCTTTGGCCATCACGAATACAGTTACCGACCTAAGTTGTTTTGGGTCGAATAATGGGTCGATTGCCTTGGTCACTTCTGGCGGAACAGCACCCTACACTTACGCTTGGAGCAATGGTAAAACCACCCGTGATATTTTTGGGCTTACCCCCGGAGCATATCAAGTTACAGTAACCGATGCCAATGGCTGCTCACTTCAAGAAACCTTCAACATTACAATGCCAACAGCTCTTGATGTTACGGCCTCCACATCCAATCTAAGCTGTAACGGAACGATGAACGGAGCAATTGACCTGACCGTAACGGGCGGAACAGCACCTTATACCTACGGCTGGAACAACGGAGAAACCACAGAAGACCTGACCAATATTTCTGGAGGAACTTACCAAGTCTTTATTACCGATGCCAATGGCTGTTCGCTGACCAGAACTTATACCATTACCGAACCTCTCGCTTTAGTGGCCAGCATTACAAAACAAGATGTAACCTGTTTTGGGCAAGGCGATGGAGATATTGATGTAACAATTTCTGGAGGAATTGCCCCATACACATACTCATGGAGCAATGGCGCCATTACAAAAGATTTAGCTAATATTTCTGGAGGAACTTACACCCTAACTGTTACCGATAATAATGGCTGCCAAACCTTAGAAACTGTAGTCATAGACGAACCGCTTTCTGCCTTGGCCGCCAGCGGAACCTCTACCGATGTTTCTTGTTTTGGGGGAAATGATGGAACGGTAGATTTAACCGTTTCGGGAGGAACAGCGCCCTATACTTATGCTTGGAACAATGGCCGAACCACCGAAGATGTGGCGGGTCTTACTGCTGGAAATTACCAAGTCGTTGTATCCGATGCAAGAGGATGTACTGTTGTGCTTCCGTTTACTATTGGCTCCCCCACCTTAATGCAGGCCAATGCTTCCATTTCTAACATTACCTGTAACGGAGCTGACGATGGAGCAATCGATTTGACGGTTTCAGGTGGAACAGCACCCTATACTTTCCTATGGTCGAATGGAGCTACTTCCGAAGACCTTTCAGCACAAACACCTGGCAATTATTCGGTACAAATCACCGATGCTAATGGATGCGCCATTTCTAGAAGCTTCCAAATTACGGAGCCTGCCGCCATGCAGCTGACCTATACTCAAACCGATGTGTTTTGCTTCGGAAATTCTACAGGCGCAATTGACATTACAGTCACAGGTGGCGTTGGCGGTTATACTTATACTTGGAGCAATGGTGCTACTTCGGAAGACCTTTCGAACCTCACGGCTGGAAATTATTCTGTTACCGTAACCGATGTAAATGGTTGCTCTGTTTCACAGAACATTCAAATCACACAGCCGCTTGCTGCACTTGCGGTTTCAGAAACTAAAACTAATCTCACCTGCTTTGGAGCAAACGATGGAGCGATTGACTTAACCGTTACGGGTGGAACAGCTCCATACAGCTACAGTTGGAGTAATGGTAAAACCACAGAAGATAATTTCACTGTTGCTGCGGGAGTTTATGATGTCACCATCACCGATGCCAACGGTTGTTCAATCCAAAAAAGCTATACCATTACAAGTCCAGATGAACTGACTTTAAGCGGAACCACAACCAACATTAGTTGCTTCGGTGCTGCCGATGGTGCCATAAATATTACTGCTACGGGCGGAACCGCTCCTTATACCTTTGTGTGGTCCAATGGCGCTGGAACGGAAGATGTTTCTGGCTTAGTACCTGGCAATTATTCGGTACAAATTACCGATGCCAATGGCTGCACTAAAGCCGAAAGCTTTACCATTACTCAGCCAGATCTTCTACAACTCACTTACATCCAAACCGATGTGCTTTGCTTTGGTAATTCTACTGGTGCAATCGACATCACTGTAACTGGGGGAACTGGCGCATACACTTATGCATGGTCGAATGGGGCTACTTCGGAAGATCTTTCGAGCCTAGTCGTTGGAAATTATTCTGTTGTGGTAACGGACGTTAATGGTTGTTCAGTTTCAGAAAGCATTCAAATCACTCAACCGCTTGCTGCGCTTTCCGCTACAGAAACCACAACCAATTTAACCTGCTTTGGAGCAAATGATGGAGCCATCGACTTAACAGTTACAGGTGGAACAGCACCTTATACTTACGCTTGGAACAATGGTAAAACCACGCAGGATAATCTCAATGTTGCTGCGGGAGTTTATGATGTGACCATTACAGATGCCAATGGCTGTTCAATCCAAAAAAGCTATACCATTACCAGCCCAGATGAACTCACTTTAAGCGGAACCACAACCAACATTAGTTGCTTCGGTGCTGCCGATGGGGCTATCAATATTACTGCTACGGGCGGAACCGCTCCTTATACTTTTGTATGGTCCAATGGCGCTGGAACTGAAGATGTTTCTGGCTTAGTACCCGGCAATTATTCCGTACAAATTACCGATGCCAACGGATGTTCTAAAACTGAAAGCTTTACGATTACGGAGCCAACAGTTCTCGCTTTTTCTCATTCCAAAGTAGACGTTTCCTGCTTTGGGGGTAGTGATGCATCTATCAACATCAGCATTGTGGGTGGTACTGCGCCTTACACTTACGCTTGGTCAAATGGGGCTACTTCGGAAGATCTTTCGGGGCTGAGTGCCGGAGATTATACGGTAGTGGTTACAGACGTTAACGGCTGTCAAATTTCTCAGACTATTAATGTTGTAGAGCCAGTAGCGGCCTTAACCGTAGTTGAATCAATCACCAACCTTACTTGCTTTGGTGCAAACGATGGTTCAATAGAACTTTTAGTAACCGGTGGAACGGCTCCTTATACCTACAACTGGAATAACGGTTCGAGCACAGAAGACATTTATGCACAAGCGGCAGGTGCTTATCAGGTCACCATTACCGATGCCAACGGCTGCTCGATTCAAGGCAATTATAGTATCACCACACCTGATCCTTTAACCTCTATTGGAACCTCACAAAACATCAGTTGTAATGGATTGACAGACGGATCGATTGATTTGACCGTAACAGGTGGAACTGCGCCATATGTTTATTCATGGAGCAACGGTGAAACCACCGAAGACCTTTCCAGTTTAGCAGTTGGCAGCTACCAAGTGCAAGTAACCGATGCACAAGGATGCAGCATTTCGCGAAGCTTTAACATTACCCAGCCTTTGCCTCTCACGCTGAATTACGTTTCCAATAACGTTTCATGTTTTCAGGCAGGTGATGGCAACATTACTACCCAAGTATCGGGCGGAACAGCACCCTACACTTATGTCTGGAGCAACGGAGCGACTACCAAAAACATTTCGGCCTTAACGGGAGGCAATTATGAATTAACCGTCACCGATGCCAACGGTTGCCAAACCACCCAGACCATTACCATCACCGAACCATCTTCGGCACTAGCTGCAGTAGCCACTATCACCGATGCAGGTTGTAACGGACTACCGAATGCTCGAATTGACTTAACTGTAACGGGAGGCACAGCACCCTACAATTACCTTTGGAGTAACGGTTCGGTACAAAGGGATTTGGTAAATGTTTTTGCTGGAAATTATCAGGTAACAGTGACAGATCGTAACGGCTGTACCTTCTCAGCTTCATATACTATTGACCAGCCAAATGCCATCACCGCTGATTTGGCAGTCACCAATACCACCTGTTTTGGAGATACCGATGGAAGCATTGTTGTAACTCCAAGTGGTGGAACAGCACCTTACACCTATATATGGAGCAATGGCGCTACAAGTAAAGATTTAATCAATGTGGCAGGGGGAACTTACAACCTCACCATCACCGATGCCAATAACTGCTCAAGCACTTCTTCAGTGGAAATTGGCGATTCGAGAAACTTGAATGTGAGCATTCAGAAAACAGACGTATTGTGTAAAGGAGAATCTAATGGAGCCATTGTGCTCAATGTTACAGGAGGTAGTGGAGCGTACACCTATGTGTGGGACAACGGCTCGGAAGGAAAGGTGCTCACCAACCTTTCCGCTGGTGTATATCGTGTGTTAATATCCGATGCCGCAGGTTGCGCGACCACTGCTTCTATTGTTATTTCAGAGCCTGCCCTTGCCTTAGGCGTAATTGTTGACCGAACTCAAGAATTTGCTTGCTTTGGTGATAACACAGGTTTTGCCAATGCAATCCCTTCAGGCGGAGTTGCTCCTTACACCTATTTATGGAGTAATGGGGCTAGAACTCGACAAATCAACAACCTGAGCGCAGGCAACTACACCGTTAGCGTTACCGATGCCAACGGATGTTTAGTTCAACAAAGCTTTAGCATTCAACAGCCAGCAAAGCCTGTAAGTGTAAGCGCCAAAGGTGGCCTTCAATTATCATGTGCTGGTGATGGAAACGGAGCTATTGAACTGAATGTAGAAGGAGGTACAGCACCTTATACTTACCTCTGGAGCACAGGAAGTACAGCTTCTAAAATTGAAAACTTAACTGCCGGAGATTATACCGTTCGAGTTTCAGATGCCAAGGGCTGTATTACTGAAAAAGTATTCTCTGTAGAAGAACCAAGTCCGTTGGTAATTGCCGATGCCAGAGTAAACGAAAGTCAGTGTTTTGACGATAGAAATGGCTCAATTAGTCTAGACGTTAGCGGTGGCGTTTTTCCTTATACCTATCAATGGAGCAATGGCGCAACCACCAAAAACCTAGTGGGTATTACGGCTGGAACTTTCACGGTTGAAATCACCGATGCCAATGGTTGCTCTGTACAAGGCGTCTACACCCTCAGTACCCCTGAGCGTTTTGTTTCCGCGCCTTCTATTTCAGAAATAAGTTGCGTTGGAGCGAATGACGCTTCCATTTCCCTCAATATTGAAGGTGGTATTGACCCCGTTTCCATTCAATGGAACACAGGAGCCAATTCAGAAGTAATAACCGATTTAGCTCCTGGCCAATACAATGTACTCATCACCGATAAGAAAGGCTGCACCATCCAAAAACTGTTCAACATTATTGAACCATTGCCACTTACTTTAGATGCCTATATTGAAGATGCCGCCCGTTGTAATGACCCTAAAAGCGGAAGGGTAAATGTAATTGTTTCGGGAGGAAGAGAACCCTACACCTACCGATGGAACAATGGAGAAACAGGCTCTGAGTTGGTCGATGTTTTACCAGGAACCTATGTGGTGACTGTATCAGATCGATACGGTTGCGAAGCGCAAGGCACCTATATTGTACAGCAGCCAGAACCTTTACGCATAGGCTTAACCTCTGTTCGCGAAGTGGACTGCGAAAACCGAGTAGCAGGTGTAAGGGTAAAAGCCAATGTAACGGGCGGTTTCGGAAATTATACCTACAACTGGAGTTTAGGCAGTAGCAGCAATAATGAAATTTTCCTTACTCAACCGGGAAGACTGAACCTAGAAATCTTAGACGACCGCGGTTGTGTTCAATCCAAAGCCATAGATATTTCCATTCCTGAATTTGGCGAGGCTGAATTCTCCTACAATGCGGAATCACTTAAGGAGCTAGGGGATTTAGCCGCCAACGATCCCGTGAATTTCTATGATGAATCCGTAGGAAACATTATTGACTGGGACTGGGATTTTGGCGATGGTTTCGACTCGGATGAAATTGACCCGATTCATACTTATGATGCCCCAGGTACCTACACGGTTACGCTAATTACTACAGACGATATTGGTTGCACTTCTTCTAAAACCACTGTTCTGGAAATTACAGAGGGCTACCGAATTATGGCACCAACCGCATTTACCCCAAATGGAGATGGTAATAACGACTACTTCCGTCCGCAATTCTTAGGCTTGACCACCATGCAGTTTTCGGTTTTCAATACTTGGGGCGAATTGGTTTTCAGCACCAGCGATTTAGAAACCAAAGGTTGGGATGGAGTAGTAAAAGGGCTGCCTGCCGAAAACGGAAACTATGTTTATAAGATTTCTGGCTTTACCCAAAACGGATTGAAAGTAGAGCGAAACGGAGTTTTTGCACTGATTAAATAAACACTTTAAACACCAACCTTATGAAAAAATTTCTACCCCTCATTTTGTGTTTAATAGGTTTCTTATCAGCCGAAAAAGTGCAGGCGCAAGACCCACAATTTTCGCAGTTTTATGCCTCGCCCATGTACCTCAATCCAGCCTTGGTTGGCTCCACCGACCGCGGTAGAGTAGGCATAAATTACCGAAACCAATGGCCTTCGCTTGCCCATTCTTTTACCACCATTTCGGCCTATGCCGATTTCTTTTCAAAGGCCATTGAAAGTGGGGTAGGCATTATCGTAAACCAACACAAAGAGAGCTTTTTAGATTACCAGTCTACTGAAATAGGGGGCGCGTATTCATACAAACTAAGAATTTCAGATGGACTAGTGATGCGATCTGGCATTCAGCTTTCCTACTTTAGTAAAGACCTCAACTTTGAAAAGTTGGTTTTCGGAAATCAGATTGACATTGACAATGGTCAGGTCATTGGGCCTTCGGGCGAAACCTTTGAGCGAGGCGAAAAAGTAGATTTTATCAGTGCTTCTGCTGGCGGTTTGTTTTATACTAACGCATTATGGATTGGCGCGGCAGTCCATCACATCAACGAACCTAATCAGTCCTTTTTAAATGACGAGAGCAAATTGGCCAGAAAATTCTCGTTACATGCGGGCTATAAACTCAATTTAGGAGATGGAAGAAGGCTCCGTACAATATCCTATGACTTTCAGGAAAGGTCCGTCACTTTTGCTGTAAACTATAAAAAGCAGGCAGGTTTTAATCAATTAGATGCGGGCATGCAGTTCTATTTTCAGCCTTTGGTGATTGGCGGCTGGTACCGTGGTATTCCTGTGCAAACGGTAGACAAAGTGGTCAAAAACGAATCTATCATTGCCCTTTTAGGTTTAGAAATCACCTCAGACATGTCCATTGGTTATAGCTATGACTTTACCGTTTCCAGTCTAGCCGGCTCCACCGGTGGCGCCCATGAATTTTCCCTTACCCTCAACTTTGGTCAAATCGTAAAACGCACCCGCAGAGATACTATACTGCCTTGTTTTAAGTATTGATAGCAACTGATCTTCTGGTTTGCAACGAGAAGTAACTTCTAAAACATTTTGGTTTCATCATTGTGCAGCATACTCGTTACAAACTAGGATGAGTGGAGTTTGATTCCTGAAGGGATCACTAAAAACCACATTCTATATACCGTAGACCACGTCCTAATCTATAAGAATTCCAATTACTAGCTTCAGATCATGAAAATAGTAATAGAAAAATACGGTCAAAAACTGGGTGTTAGACACATCAGTGACCAAGAGACTTTTATTGAATGCCCGGTCTGTAACTTTATTAACAACATAAGTGAAGGAGGTATGTGCAAAGGTGACGAATTAATCACCAGAAACTATCGCAAAAAGTGTATGGTGACCTTTAGAAAGGAAACCTCATAAATCTAGAAGAGTGTTGCCAAAAATTGACATACTCACTATTATCCCATTGCTTCATTCAGCAAACAGGTACTCACCAAAGGTGAGCACCTGTTTAGAAAGAATTCATAAATTGAAATCAAAATTTACTTAATGGATTAGCAAGCAATGAAGAGTTTTAGCTCCTTCCTTTTTTTAATCGTTATTCTGTTTCCTTCCTGTCAACAGGAAAGAGCAAAAACCAATACTTCTATTGTAGAAGAAAAGCCAATCTCTCCACAGCCAAAAGTCAATGGTCCAGACGACTTTCTCGGGAAATGGAAGTTCAGTCATCCAGACGCCAGTGAGGAGCTTAAGGAGCATCATTATATGATTTTGGAACAAACAAACGATGATTTTATTGGGTGGTATTTTGGTACTACAGATGACTTTGATCAGGCAAGAGAAGGGTATTTTCCTGGTTTTTTTGTGGCAAAAATGGAGAACCTGTCTCTTGTTGGCGATACAATAAAATTTAGCCTTAAAGTTCAAGAAGATCAGTTATATGAAAAGCCCATTCCATTAGACAAGAGACCTGAGGATGAGATTAACCTTGCCAAGTGGGAATACGGTATTACTTATAGCGAAAGAGAGTATGTTGGTATTCTAGGTAAGAAGGGTATAGAGTTCGACATATACTTGAGTTATGAGAGGATCTTTGTTAAACAATAGATTAGGCACTTACTCATCCTCGTTAGAAACAAGGATGAGTTGGAAAGTCTTGGAAGTCGTTACATGATTGAGTTTTTGGTAAGAAAGGTGATTAATGAAGAAATTAGTTATGAATAGTAAAATGATAATTAATATCTTTTTTCTTTTGTCAATATTTAGTTGTGAGAATAAAAACTCAAATGCATTTGAACAACTAATAGAAGAGTTTGGTAAGGAGTATCCTTTGATAAAAAAGAATCAGTGGAAACTAAACGACTCTTTCGGATATATTTTTGAGGATGATGCTTTAGTCAAGGTGAGTAGAAATGCCAATGATACTATAACGACACTTGAATTAATGAAGGTGGTAATTGGAAAAGGAAGGAAGGCGAAAACATCGCTGGAAATACTAAAGTATTACAATGCGTTTAACGTAGAGGGTTGGATTCATTCACTTCATTTTAATAAAAATGAAGACACGCTTTATTATTTCAGAATGCCTAAAGATGATTTTAGCGAGGTGGACTTCTTTTTTGGAGAGTACGAATTTCATTATGAACAAGGAGATTTAAACGGTTTACAAAAAAAGTATTTTCTTGCTCATCGCGATTCATTGCGAAAAGTAAAGGGCAGTAATTTACCTCCCATACCTGAAATAGATAATTAAATCCCACTGGCGCTCACTTGTCCGCTGCGGTAACTGGTGCTTGCCTTTGGCGAGTACCTATTTTGTAATGTACCTGCCTGCGGCAGGCAGGCTTTGAGTGCATAAATTAGAAAAGAACAGAAAGACCAGCTTTGGGAACAAGGCTGGTCTTTTTATGAGTAGGCCTGTTTCTCCCCTCCTGTTCGTTTGCAACGAGCAGTTACTAAAACATTTTGGTTTCATCATTGTGCAGCATACTCGTTTCAAAAAAGGATGAGCGGGCTTTGGCATAACTTCCAGCCTTTAGCAGCTAATCTTGTGCTGTAATTAGCTTCACCTGATCATCCACTCCCGTCATTTGCCAATGGCCTAGCGATATAGGAATAGAGCCAATACTATTCAGCTCATCAAAGAAGTTCTTGAGATGAAAGGTTTCTCCTTTGTCTTCAGTCACCCGTGCATAATCTGCCATAGCGCTTTCTAAAAGATACTTACCCGTAATATAACTGGTGCCGTAACCCGGCTGCCTTAAATAAAGATGCTGTTCAAAAAGAAGCAATTCCTTTTCGGTTTTCATCCAACCACGAGGTGTAAACTCTGAATGTATCCCTCCCGCTTCTTCGCTGTTCATTTCGTTGGCATGGGCATAGAGAGAGCCCAAGCCACGCGCTGCCCTTTGTGCAATCATAATGTATACGATTTCGCGTACCCTCGGATCATCATCATACAATCCAGCATCCATAAACATTTCTTCCACAGCGGTGGCGGTGCCTTCATTTCGCGAATCGAAAATATTGTACAGCAAAGCACCTCTTCTGATTTCACTTTCATGTGGCTCATTGTCCATTCTTGCCAATTCGAACCAATGGTAGAAATGAGAATAAAGAGGGCGGGCATCAAAGTGCTGACCAATGGAGAAGAAGTTCCTTTTTTCACGAGGCACATATTCACCCAAGTGGGCGTACAAAGCGGTATCGAAGTAATCTTTTACGGTGACTATTTCCTGCTCATACAAAAAGGTGAGCAAGCCTTTGGCCGATCGATCTGCCATGGCATCGTATTCCTCTGGCGAATTGGCATCTTCAAGCTCTGATAAATAGCGGTTGCGGTGTTCTTCCAATTTCAAGGCCGTCCAAGCACGGGCCAGTTCTCTTTTGAGAATCATTACTTCATCCTCCCAAGTAAGCGGTACCAAATGAACGTTTTGCTGATACCAAGTATAATTCTCTTTACCAATACCCGATGGACCCGTTTTACTTTTTCCTTCGCTTTCTAGCCAAGTGACCAAGTCGTTAGTGGAGCTGATTGCCTTATCAATCGCGCTGGTCACTTCATTATCACTGGCTATGCTCTCCCAATTTTTGATGGTGTTTAAATCATTCGTTTGGTTTCGAATGTCTCTGATCCCTGCAATCCACAGGTCTTTTGCATTGCCCGTGAGGTTCTTTTTGGCTTGTTCATTAAAGGCGGGTATGGATTCAAACCCACTTAAAAGCTTTACTCTATCTTCAGCATTTAAAGGGAAATCGTATTTCCAGATATCGATGGCGCCATGGTTCGTTGGGCCTTCATGTGCGGGAACATCACTGCGCGCCATCCAAATAGTTTTATAAAAGGCAGGGTCTCTTTGCCAAGGTTTTAGAATCCGGTCGTTGAAATCATAGCCGTTCATTTCTGCCCAAACAATATGATAATCTACTTGCTCGGCTACCGACCAACCAGCGGTATCCATCGCCAATAACTTTGCTTGAAGTTGCTTAAAGGCTGGAAACCGTTCTTTGAAAGTAGCTTCTCTGTAATCAGGCGCACCATCAAGGAGTGGAGGGTTTTCGAATGTTCTCCATGCCTTAAAAAGATCGACTAAATCGGAATATTCTCTGGTAACAGCAGCCGTTGGCTCACTTGACTGATTTTTACAGCCTAACATGACGAAGAGCAGCAAAAAGGGAAGGTACTTGTGCATAAGGTTGAATTGTGGTTAGAGGCTTAATTTAGTCAATTTGAAAAAGATTAATACCGATTGGGCTGGTGAAATAAGTTGCTGCTGTATAGCTCATTTTCTGAGGCTAGCATCTAGGCGCTTACTTATCAACTGAAGTAACTGGTGCTTGCCTTTGGCGAGTATCTGTTTTGTTATGTACTTTTAGTGTGGCTTTAATAGAGATAAATGAAGAGACTCTTTAAAATATTGGTTTCTGTAGTGGCTATCTTGTTAGTCGTAATAATTTTTTTCCCAAACACATTTATTGACACCGTTTCCTTTTTTGACATTGAACTAAGAAATAGTTCAAAATACTATTCCTCAATAGATGGCAAAAAAGGATGGAAAAGGCTTGATATGGGGCCTTTTACAGTTGATATACCTGATGATTTTAGGTATATCAAAAGGAATAGCCCTGAGGGAATTATTGGAGATATTAAAGGAAGGGGAACCAGAACCTATTTTAATCACGGTTCTTTTATTGGCTATGTAACTAATTTACAAGAGAGCGATATAAATCAAAATATCTATTCATTTAGCTCAGACACGGTTAATAACACCATTAGGTTATTAGCGATACCAAAAAACGGTGGTTCGATGAGCATACAGGTGGAAGATTATACTGAGGAGAAGTTTGAAGATGAATGGAGAACATTCTACGGAGTAGAAATGATAACATCGTCAAAAACCTATGATGAAGATCTTGTTCTCAATATTTTTAAAACAATAAGGTTGAGGAATTAACCCCATATAGAAGGATAAATAAGGAAACATGGAAAATGCCATCCTGACTCAAATATTAGAGCTTATTCCAGAATCTTTATTGCCAGACGATAAAGGAAACCTTTCTGAACTTAGGTTGGAAGAGGATCTATCAATATATGGCGATGATGCCGTTGATTTCATTGAGAAATTTAGCGCCAAATTTAAGGTAGATATTGAAGGTTTAGATTTCAGTAAATATTTTTCTAAAGAGACCAGTTTTCATTTTTTTAAAAAACATTTCAAACCTAAAAACAAGAGACCACTTACCCTAGGTGATTTAGAAAGGGCTGTGATAAACAGAAAGTTGGAGTAGTATTTTTTCTGAGGCTTACTTAGCTGCTTAGTGGTAAGCAGGCCTTTGGTGAGTACCTCAACTGGTCTTCGCGTCTCGCTGAGACCATATCTGATCATATTCACTTCAATCGCTCGTGAATTAATCTTAAACCATCAAGGGTAAGGTGGCGGTTCACTTCATCAAATCGATCGTGGAGCGGGGTAAGCACTGAAGAAAGACCTCCCGTAGCGACTACTTTGAAATTTCTCCCCATCTCTTTTCGAATTCGATCGAGCATTCCCTCCACCATACTTACATAGCCCCAAAGCACGCCTGCTTGTATGGCATGCACCGTGTTTTTTCCAATTACTGATGTGGGTAATTCCAAAGGCACATCTGGTAGCTGTGCCGTATTTCCAACCAAAGCTTTAATGGCTGTTTTTAAGCCCGGAGCAATATTTACCCCATGAATATTGCCTGAAGCTTCCACCACAGTAAAGGTGAGGGCAGTGCCAAAATCTACTACAATGCAGTCGGTTTTATAAAGGCAATGGGCCGCCATGGCATTGGCCATTAAGTCCGTGCCAATGCTGTGGGGGTTGCTGGTAATAATGGGTAATTGATCGTAATATTTCGGGCCAATAAACACATGCTCACATTCAATTAAATTGGACCAAAACTCAGCCAAAATGCCATTCATTTGTGGCACTACGGATGAAATAATGATGCCGTCAACATCGCTCAATTTGAGATCGTTTTCCATAAAATTGAGACGCAAAAACACCTCATATTCGATCTGATTTTTTATAGGGAGCGTATTAAATCGCCACTCATGAATCCACGCATTTCCATCATGAACTCCGAAAACAATATTGGTATTCCCCGCATCAATGGCTAAGAGCATTTTTTCAATTTTTAATCACCAAATTATAAACCCAAATGACCCTCTACTTTTTCACAAACAGAGGTGGGTTCTCTTCGTCAAAACCTGTGGCTTCTTGATAAGCCCTGGCCACCGCTAAAATCGTGGCTTCGTCATACAAGTTCCCAATAAACGAAATACTGGTTGGACTTCCGTTTTGGTTATAGCCATTTTTCATGACCACAGCCGGATGCCCCGTAAGGTTGGTTGTCGAAAGCTGGTTATTTCCCGTACTCGGGCTGATAATCACATCATAATCCTTCATCAGTTCGTTCACTTTTTGCATCACTTCATAGCGAACGCGATTGGCGTTTATGTAATCTACCGCAGTGATAAAACGCGCTTCGCGGAAGGAGTTTGGCCAAGCGCCTGAGTTCTGTCGTACCAAAAGGCTGTCTCGGTTAGAGCGTGTCAGTTCATCAAAAGCGGCAGCAGCCTCGGCCGAAAGAATGTTCAACATTCCTCCAAAAGGAAGGTCAGAAACCCATTCTACGGGTTTTAAATCTGCTCCCAACTTTGTCAACTCGTCCAGCACCTGCTGATCGTTTTTCTTCTGTATTTCATTACGGGTATTATCAAAATAAGACTTGAGGTAGCCCACTCTTAGTTTCGATAAATCCGCTTTTCCATTATAATTGAAAGGGGCATCTTGAACTGAAAGGTCAATTCCATCCGAGCCTCGAATTACCTCAAAAACCAAAGCGCAATCGAAGGCATTTCGGGCAATCGGACCAATCTTGTCCATGCTCCAGCTAAGTGCCATCGCACCGGCTTTGCTCACTCGACCAAAAGTAGGTCGAAGGCCAGTCACTCCGTTTCGAGTAGAAGGTGAAACAATAGAGCCTAAGGTTTCTGTGCCCAAAGCAAAAGGCACCAAACCAGCCGAAGTTGCAGAAGCCGAACCGGCTGAAGATCCGCTCGCGCCTTGTTCTAAATTCCAAGGGTTTTTGGTAGTTCCGCCATACCAAACATCTCCCATGGCCAAAGCACCCAAGGTAAGCTTAGCCACTAAAACGGCTCCGGCCTCGTCTAATTTTTTAATTACGGTGGCCAATTCATCACCACGGTCTTGGTCTTTATAAGGTCCAGCTCCCCAAGTGGTTTTATAACCCGGAACGGCAAGCAAATCTTTCGCTCCGTAAGGAATACCGTGCAACGGACCCAAATAAGTACCTTTCGCCAATAAATCATCCGCCTTTTTGGCCTGCGCTAAAGCGCGTTCTTTGGTAATGGTAATAACGGCCTCTAGCGTTCCACCATGCTTTTCTAATCTGTCGAGAAAGAATTCAGTAAGCTCAACCGAGCTGATTTTCTTGTTTTTTATAAGGGAAGAAAGCTGCGCCACGGTATAAAAAGCCAAGTCGTTTTTATCCTTTGGCATTTCCACCTTATTCGACAAAAGCCATTCAATTTTCTTTTGAGCCGGAAAATTCGTTTTCCCAATATTCGGGTTGAACAAAACGGCTGGCGGAGTAGCATTGTCTAGTGGATATTCGTGCAGTTCGCGCACATCTGCCAAGCCCCTGTTCAGGTTAGGAAGTAGCTGTTCAATTTCAGCATCAGTCAGTTGCAGGTCAATTATTTTTTGAGCCGATTGCACATCGACCTTTTCGATTTTGATTTCTTGAGCTACTTTGTAGCCCATTACAAAACCAGAAGAAACCAATAGTACCGCCAATAAAGCGGCAATCGGAATTCTGAACTTACGGGGATTTGGCTGTTTCATAGGTTTAATTTAAATGTTTTGCCGTCCTTTGCAGAACAATAACAAAGCTAACAATCTGCTAAGGTTTTAAGTTATGAAAACGATGGAAACACAACAAGCTCTATTCCCTAACTGGATGCGCGGATTTCTACTGATCGCCTGCGTTTACAATATGTTTTGGGGCATTTTCATTGCCTGGTTTCCCGAAAGCTTTTACCATTGGGTAACGGAAAGCCAAAATTCCACACCAGAAATTCTCATTTGGCAGGGTCGAGCAGTGTTAGTTTTGGGCTTCGTTTATTTCGCAACAGCGCTTCACCCTGGAAGGCTTTGGTACCTAGCCCTTGTTGGAGCACTTACCAAAATTGGGGGTGCTATTTGGTTTTACACGGTGATTTTAGAAGGGAAAGTTGGCGACCAAGGCTTGTTTCACCTGATTATGAATGATGGAATTTGGATTCCTTTCCTTATTGCGATTGCTCTAAAAGGTAAGGCTTACAAGGCTAACAAATAGCTAAATTTTAATTGTTTCTGTTGTGAGTTTTAAATTTGAAAAACATGAAAGAACGTTTTACCAGACTTTTCGAATACAACATTTGGGCGAATAATCTATTTGCCGATGTGATCAAATCAAACACCTACAAAAACGATAAAATCACTAAGCTTTTCCACCACATTGGAAACGCCCAACTGATTTGGCTCGACAGAATTACACACACTGAAGAAAACGTTCCAGAAGTTTGGACTGAAGGAAGCTCAATTGAGGCCATTGAACTGGTAAAACGAAGCAGCCAAAGGTGGTTGGATTTCATCTATTCTCAAGAAGAATATGAAGATGTAATTGAGTACAAAAACTCAAAAGGGGATGCTTACGAAACTCGTATTTCTGATATTCTGACTCATGTAGCAAATCACGGAACACACCACAGAGGCCAGTTGGCTACTTTGCTTCGCCAAGAAGATATTACCCCGCCAGTAAGTGATTTTATTTTTTACGTAAGGGCTTAAAAGAAAATCCACTTCTTCCTTTTGTAGATAGGAGTGCGCTTCGTGTTGGTCATTGAAGTTCCTCGAGATGGCCCAAAGCAATAAGGTTTTTTGGCATTGGCTTTAAGCTGATTGATATTGATGCTGAAGAAGAAACTGCCTGTATTTGGCTCACTGCTCAAAAGCGACCCTAAACTTTGAGTGCCGAGTGTAAAAGCCCCATAACGAGCCGCCAAGCCCAAATGAAACGCCCCTTGCTGATTGATATACAATGGTGCATAAATAGCTTTCTTTTCCTTTTCCCAACGGGGAGAAATGGTAAGACTATGTTGGTAATTAAGTCGATAATCCGCTTTAGAAAGGCTGGTTAAATCAATTCTGGCAAAAGCGCCCAAGTAATAGTCGTTTCCGAAACTGTAGTCATAACCAAGGTTGAAGGTGGTAGGCAAACTCACTGTGTATTCTCCGTTTAGTGAAGAAGTTTGGGCTACGGTTGCCAAGCTATCGGCCACTCCTCTAAAACTGGCGATTCCGCTAAAAAGCGTGTCTAAATTCTCTGCATTCACATTGCCCAGTAAGCCCGTACTTTGTGTTGAAGCGCTTCCATATTGAAACTTCATCATTCCAACATCCGTGATGCTGGCGCTGAGTTTAAATTCATAATCAATATCCCTGTTTCGGTTTGTACCATTCTCATCTTTTGACGCTTCCCAATATGACACTCTTTCGTAGACTACGCCAAAGTCAAGCCCAAAATGGTTGCCAATTAAGTCAGGCAAACGATCCAGTTTTTCAGTACCACCAAATTGCTCAAAGCTGTTGAGGTTAGCAGAATAACCGAAGGCCAATTCGGCATTCGTCAAATCAGTATTGCCGGAGTTATCGGTAGAGTAACTAATGTCTTGAATATCCAAAAAAGCACTTCCTCTTGGGTTGATCAGCCTAAAGGTAGCTCCAGCTTTCCAGCGATGAAAACCATCATCCTTTAAAATTTTGGCGTAAGTAAGTCCATATTCTCTCCAAAGGGCTGTCGCAAATTTTCCTGATTGATTGGTGGCTTGACTGTTCAAAAACTGAGGTTGCGTAAACCTTCCCATTTGGGTGATAAACTCTGGGCTGAAATCAATGGCACTTCCATGTGCGCGCATCCGATAGGTAAAACCTACCGACTCGTCACCTCGTAAGGTGGCCATTCCTGAGATTCCCCCTAAAGCAATATTTGAGTGTAAAAACCTTTGGCCATCATTCAAGTACCGAACAAAACCACGACTGGTTTCTGTACTTTTTATGTAGGCAATGTTATTGGTGAGAAAGTAATTGGCATTCACCAAACTGATGTCATACTTGTATGGAGAACCCGCCAAGTTTGCAGGCTGAAGCTGCGCTCCAATAATCCCAGAAAAATCGGAATGCATGTATCCATTAAAGCTTTGACCCATAATAAGTTGGGGCAACAAAAGCGTCAGAAAAGCAAGTGTAAATCGCAAAATGGAACCAAAATTTCTTTGAAGCACTGAAATTACGCCAATTTCTAAGAAATATTTTAACCATTCTGTGTTTTCCGTAAAAACCACAAAATCAGCCACATATACGAGTCAAACACCACTATTGCCAAATAATCTATTTAACAACTCAACATGTGCAAAACAATAATATGTGTCTGTACATTTTAATTATCTGTGAAATCCGTAAAATTGTATTCAAACAACAACATTAATTGTATGAAAAGCATTTTTCTGTATATTTGTATTACTTTCAACAAGCACCTCGCGGTAATTCTCCGCTTATTATATTCCCCAGATTACTGAACCAAACATCAATCGAACTAACGTAATACGTTTTTCAACCAATCCGTATTGCTCATTCCTATCCCCTGCTACACAGGGTGTGTTAGGTGTTACACCTAGTTTCTAGAGGTAATGCCGAAATATTGGAATTCGTAAATCGCCAAAAGAGCCGATAAGGCTTAAGCCGATCTTCAATTCGTTAAGCATCAAGGTGCTAGAATTGATTTCCAATCATTCATCCTGATGACCAAAACAGGAACGAATGATAAGAAATACGGCAATAAAGGTTCTAAAAAGCACATTCGCGATTATCGCTCTGATGATCTTGAGCCTGTCTGCCTTTGCCAACAATGGTTTCGATCATATCCTTTCTAAACAACAAGCTGCCCAAGACCTTTCTTTCTATTTTAAACTAATTGACGAGCAACACGGAAATCCGTACGCCTACATTTCAAGAGCAGAGTTCAAGCAGCTTGTAGATGCAAATATCAACAGCCTACCAGAAAGCATTACTTACCAACACTTCTCAAGCTTAGTTGTTGAGCTGAACCAAAAACTGAGATGTGGTCATACTGCGGTATCCATAGACACTCAAATTTTGAAAACAGCTACTGAAAAGAGTGACTTCTTCCCATATCCTGTTTCGATAATTGATAATGAAATTTATATCGACTTCGAAGGAGGAACATTACCATTAGGCAGTAAAATAGTTTCTATTAACGGAATTACTTCCCAACAACTGGTGAAAGAACTCACTGCCCTAACTGTAACTGACGGATACATTGAAACTAAAAAATTCAGAGAAGTAGAACAGAAATTCGGTTACTATTTCTTTCTTAAATATGGTGCTTCACCTGAGTTCAATGTTGATTCTAATTTAAATGGAAAAACAAGCACCACCGCTGTTCAAGGCATTCCTGGTAATCAAATGATGGCGAACAACTACATGCGCCCTGTTTACCAAACAAACGAAAGATACATTCACTTTACTCATGTGGATGCAATTGACTCCCTTCAAACCCTAGTACTTACCCTAAACACTTTCCAAGCCAGTCCGGAATGGTTTTTCCAGAAAATTTATGATCAATACTCTGCTGCCTCTAAGGGCGCAGGCGTCAAAAATTTGGTGCTCGACCTTAGAAATAATGAAGGTGGCGACCGTAGACTTTTGAATTTTCTTTACAAAATGATCGCTGGTACTGACTTGGTAGACCCATCTTCAACTTCTACGAGAAGTCTTAAAATTACACACGAAGATCAGTTAATGGGCATCAATGGCGCTGTAGGTTCCGAAGAAGTGGTTGCAAATGCAGAACAATACTTAGAAAAGTATTTTACCTCTAACGCCAAAGGTGAGTTTGTAAACGATACACAAAACTGGCACGAAGAATTTGAACTAGGGTTCGATTTAAAAGACCTCAAATTCGAAGGTCAAGTGTATGTACTTACCTCAGGAAAGACTTTTTCTGCCGCTGCCGATTTTGCTAGAATTTTAGGTCAATTAGACAATGTGATTCTTGTTGGGGAAGAAACAGGAGGTGCAAACGCTGGCAGAACAGCCAATATGCTTTTGAATTATAGCTTACCAAATTCAGCCTTAATGGTTCAAGTGCCTGTAATCTCAGAAACCTTCCAGAATAAAGGAGACAAAAATGAAAAAGGTCGTGGTGTGTTTCCTGACTTCACGGTTAAGAAAACCTATGCAGACTTAATCAATAAGCAAGATGCGGTTTTCAATTTCACGCTCGACCTAATCGCTCATAAACCTAATTTGGTGGCCAGCACTTCTTTAGGTCAGTAAATTGTTCACCCAGCTTTTTAGCACATAATTAATCAAAATTCTGTTTCCCTAAGTACTCGGATTACTTACCTTTATTGAATGAGTAAACCCGAAAAAACACTCTTCCTTCTGGATGCCATGGCATTGATTTATCGTGCCCACTTTGCCTTCAGTAAAAACCCAAGAATTAGTTCAAAAGGATTAAACACAGGAGCCGCCTTTGGTTTCACCAATAGCCTTTTCGAAATTATTGATAAGAAAAAGCCCTCGCACATTGCAGTAGCTTTCGATACCCCAGCCCCTACTTTTAGGCATGTAGATTATCCACTTTACAAAGCCAACCGCGATGCACAACCTGAGGATATCCGTGTTGCTATTCCTTTGGTAAAAGACATCGTTCGCGCTTTCAATATTCCTGTATTGGAACTCGATGGTTATGAGGCCGATGATATAATTGGCACTTTTGCCAAAAAAGCTTCTGCCGAAGGCTTTGAAGTTTTTATGATGACCCCAGACAAGGATTATGGGCAATTGGTGGAAGAGCATGTTTACCTCTACAAACCTGCTTTTATGGGCAACGGGGTAGATATTATGGGAATTCCAGAAGTGTTGGCCAAATGGGATGTAGAACGAATTGATCAGGTAATAGACATGCTTGGCCTGCAAGGAGATTCGGTAGATAACATTCCTGGAATACCAGGCGTGGGTCCAAAAACGGCTTCAAAACTATTGAAGGATTATGATACGGTTGAGGGTATTATAGCGCATTCGCATGAGCTAAAAGGAAAACTAAAAGAAAGAGTTGAAGAGTTTGCCGCCCAAGGCTTGCAATCGAAAGAACTGGCCAGAATTTGCACCACGGTGCCCATTGATTTTGATTCCTCTACCATGGAATATCAAGGGCCAAACAAGGAAAAACTAACAGAGATTTTTGAAGAACTAGAGTTCCGTACCACTTTGAAACGGATTTTGGGAGAAACCACTGCTACTCCAACTGCATCAAAGCCCAAAGCTGCTGCCTCCTCTTCTCAAATGGGACTTTTTGGTGATACCATGCCTACCCTTTCAAACGAGCCTGATGCGCCTGCCGCATCAGAGAAAGGCAACTTAGCCAACACCGAGCACGATTACCATTTGATTGATACGCCTCAAAAAAGAAAGCGACTGATCAAGTACTTGATGGTGCAAAAAGAGCTTTGCTTCGATACGGAAACTGACAATTTAGAACCGATTGAAGCCAATATGGTTGGGCTGGCCTTTTCATACAAAAAGGGAGAAGCCTATTACGTGCCTACCCCGCAAGATCGCGAAGAGGCGAAAGCCATTATTGAGGAATTCAGACCTGTTTTTGAAAATGAAGCCATTCTGAAAATTGCTCAAAACGCGAAATACGATATTCAGATCTTGAAGAATTACGGTGTAGAAGTCAAAGGGCCAATCTTCGATACCATGATTGCCCATTATTTGATCGACCCAGACACGCGCCATAATATGGATGTGCTGGCTGAAAATTACCTTAGTTACAGCCCTGTTTCAATTACCGAACTTATCGGTAAAAAAGGAGTGAAGCAAGGCAACATGAAAGATGTTGATATTCACAAAGTGGCAGAATACGCGGGTGAAGATGCCGACATCACCTTCCAACTAAAACAGGTTTTTGCCCCTATGATGGAAGAAAACAAAGTCACCAAACTCTTTGACGAAGTGGAAATTCCTTTGGTGAACGTATTGGCCGACATTGAATACAATGGCGTAAAAATCGATACGGATGCCTTAGCCGCGATGTCGAAAGAACTGGAAGAAGAAAGCCTAAAAGCCCAAACTCAAATATTTGAATTGGCGGGTGTCGAGTTCAATATTGCATCACCAAAACAGTTGGGCGAAATACTTTTCGATCAGATGAAGCTGATTGAAAAACCCAAGAAAACTAAAACGGGTCAGTATGCTACGGGCGAAGATATACTTTCGAAACTGGCAGTAGAGCATGACATTGCACGCATCATTTTGGAGTTCAGGGAGTACCAAAAACTGAAATCCACTTATGTAGACGCACTTCCAAAAATGATCAGTCCGATTGATGGTTTGGTGCACACCGATTACCGTCAGGCGGTAGCAGCTACAGGGCGTTTGAGCTCCAATAACCCAAATCTCCAAAACATTCCTATCCGAACTGAAAAAGGGCGTGAAATCAGAAAAGCATTTATTCCTCGTTCCGAAGACCATATCCTGTTGGCTGCGGATTACTCGCAAATAGAACTGCGCATTGTAGCGGCTTTTGCCGAAGATGAAAGTATGATGGATGCCTTTAAAAATGGGCGAGATATTCACTCCACTACCGCCTCCAAAGTATTTGGCGTTTCCTTGGAAGAGGTGGATCGCGACATGCGAAGGAAAGCCAAAGAAGTAAACTTCGGTTTGATCTATGGCATTTCAGCTTTTGGTTTGGCGCAAAATATTGGCATCTCTCGTACGGAAGCACAGCAGATTATCACGGCTTATTTCAATGAGTTTCCTGGTGTGAAAAAATACATGGATGCCCAAGTGAACAAAGCCCGCGAGTTCACTTATGTTGAAACCATTTTGGGTCGAAGAAGGTACTTGCGCGACATTCACTCTAAAAATATGGTAGGCCGTGGCCATGCAGAACGAAATGCTATTAATGCCCCCATTCAGGGCAGCGCTGCGGACATGATTAAAGTGGCCATGATCAGCATCCACGATTGGATGAAGAAAGAAAAGCTTCAGTCAAAAATGATTATGCAGGTGCATGATGAACTCGTTTTCGATGTGTATAAACCAGAGCTTGAGCTGATGAAAGAGCGAATTCCTGCTTTAATGAAATCGGCCATTGAGCTTTCTGTGCCTATGGAAGTAGAAATAGGTGTGGGCGACAACTGGCTGAAAGCGCATTAATTACTGAAGATCAAGTTATCACAACTTGAGAATTACTTAGTTAAATCTCAAGTGTTTAATTATCAGATAAAAAATGTTGTATGAATTTCTATCCTGAGTGAAGCGAAGGAACTATTGTTAAACTCTAGACCCTTCGTAACCTCAGGGAAAAAAGCTCCGAGACTTAGGGGTTCACAGATGCGTTTTATTTCAAAATTTTATGCCTAAGTAAATCAACCACTATGGAATTACAAATCAGTTTAGCACAGCTTCAAGAAGCACACGAACGCATCAAGCCGTTCATTCATCGCACACCGATTCTTACCTCAGAAAGCATCAATGCCATTGTGGGTTGCGAGGTGTATTTCAAGTGCGAAAATCTTCAAAAGATTGGAGCCTTTAAAGCGCGTGGAGGATTGAATGCTGTGCTTTCTCTTTCCGAAGAACAAAGGGCCAAAGGTGTGGTAACGCATAGTTCGGGAAACCACGCACAGGCCATGGCCATGGCAGCTAAAACCTGCGGTATTCCTGCTTACATTGTAATGCCCAACACCGCACCAGAGGTAAAGAAGAAAGCAGTGGCGGGCTATGGTGCAGAAATTACCTTTTCTGAACCCACCCAAGCCGCTCGTGAAGCAGCCGCCAATACCATTATGGAAGCAACAGGAGCTACTTATGTTTCTCCTTATAACGATAATAAAGTCATCGAAGGGCAAGGCACTGCAGCCATAGAGTTTATGGAAGACCAGCCTGATTTGGAAGTTTTGATGACGCCCGTGGGTGGTGGTGGTCTCTTGGCTGGAACCGCCTTGGCCGCTCATTATTTAAAGCCAACACTCAAAATTTATGCTGGCGAACCCGAGGGCGCCATGGACACTTTTCTTTCCATGCAAAAAGGTGAAATTGTGCCCAATACAACCACAAACACCATTGCCGATGGACTTTTGGTGACCGTGGGCGATAAGAACTTTGCCATTATTCAGAAATTGGTAGAAGGAATTTTAGTGGTGAACGACCAAGAAATAGCCCATGCCATGCGCTTGATTTGGGAGCGAATGAAAATTGTGGTGGAACCTTCTGGCGCTGTACCATTTGCTGCTCTATTAAAATATAAAGCTCAATTTGCTGGTCAAAAAGTAGGCATCATTATCAGCGGTGGTAATGTTGATTTAGGGAAGTTGCCTTTTTAAACTACCATTAAGAAATAGCCTCCACCAACAACTGATAGTAGATGGAGCTAATAGGAATCACTTCCTTACCGATACTTAGTTGATGCTTTTCTATTTTATTGATAAAGGCCCTATTGACTAAAAAGGAACGATGGGTTTTTAAAAAACCCTGCGGTAGAAGGACGTCTTCAGCTTGTTGCATTGTCATTCGGCTGAGGACTTGTTCGTTTTCTGCCACAAATTTTACATAGTTGCCTTCTGCTTTGGCGTATTTGATTTGCGCTATTTCAAGTCGCACATATTCATAGCCCGTTTTCAGAAAAAGATGCTGATCGTTCTTTTGTTCCAGTCGGTCGCTGGCCTTATTTACTGCCTTTAAAAACCTCCCGAAATCAAAAGGTTTCAGCAGGTAATCTACTGTCTGAAAATCATAACTCTCCAATGCATATTCCTGATAAGCCGTGGTGAAGATAACCAAAGGAGCTTTTGAAAGACTTTTCAGAAAATCCATTCCCGAGATATCCGGCATTTTCACATCCAAAAACAGCAAGTCAACAGAATTGGTTTTTAGGAATTCAAGGGCCTGATAAGCATTGGTAAAGCTCGCTTTCAATTCCAAAAACGGAATTTTATTGGCGTGACTTTCGATAATGTCTAGCGCAATGGGTTCGTCATCTATGGCAATGGCTCTGATCATAACAAAGTGATTTTAATGTTGGCCTCAAAGCTGTCTTCCGTTTCATAAATTTGAAATAAGTGTTTTTCAGGATAAAGGATGCCCAAACGCTTTCTCACATTCTCCAGCCCAATTCCCGATTTCCCTTTTTCAGGATCTCCCCCATGTTTGTGAACACTATTTTGCACATTCAAATGCACCTCTTCTGCATTACAAGTTAGTTTGATTTTTACCCAAGAAGGCTTCTGAAAACTCACCCCGTGTTTAAAGGCATTTTCAACAAAAGGAATGAGCACCATAGGCGTAATTTCTCCTTGGCAACCTTCCGATACATCTACTTCCAATTGAAAATGATCCTTCTGTGAAATTCGCAAAGTTTGAAGTTCGATGTAATTGCGGAGGTAATCAATTTCCTTCTGCAATGGAATTTTCTCAGCGTGGTTTTCGTGGAGCATAAAACGCATCATCTCACTCAGCTGCTGCACGGCATGAGCCGTTTTTGGGCTCTCCTCATTGAGCGCCAAACCATAGACCGTATTTAAGGAGTTAAACAGAAAGTGCGGATTGATTTGAGATTTGAGGAGGGAGAGTTCGGATTTGGAATGTTCTGTTACTGACTCCAACTGTAAAGAGCGTTTAAGGTTCCCTACATTTAAAAGGTATAACAGATACGATATCAGCCCTATTCCAAACACGAAAAGAGTCCCAATTAAAGGTGCTCCCGCCACGACAACAAGTATCATGTCTTCTGAAAAAGGCCATGCGTAAGCCTTCCAGAATATACTAATGGATATTACCCCTAAAGAAACCAAAAGGTACTTTCCTAAATTATTCAAGGAAAAACTCGCCTTTTGAAACGGTTGAAAAATGGATAAGAATAAATATGAAATGACTAATACAAAAACACTATACTCCACAATCCTAGGAGATAACATCAAAATCATATCGATTGAAAGCCCTGGCCCGATTTTAAGGAGAAGCACGGAGAATAATAGGGCAATAAAAAACATATTTAGCCAAAAGGAAACCCCAATCTTGCCAAACAATGATTTTAAACGCTTTCCACCTTTAAACAAAGTCTGCTCAACAAAGAAAATAAGTGCAGCAATAAAGTGAATGCAAAAAATCTGGAAGAAGGCATCTAAGAAAGCAAATGGATAAAATTCCTTTTCATTGAGGTGTTCATAATTCTTGTCAAGAAAATAATGAGGATTTAATAATTTATCGAAACCTAAATTTAAAACGGCTAAGAGGGCGGATGATATAAGTATGATCGGCAAAACCCAATGCCATTTATTCCTCGAATCCATTGGCTTATACAAAAACAAATAGAGCAGCGGCACCAAGCTAAAATAGAATAGATAATCCCCTATAAGTTGAATTTTTAGGCTATCTAAAAAGTGTAGAAGGGAATCTGAGTCATCATTAAAAAAGTTTTTTGCTATTGACATGACAGTTCCCGAATAGGAATAAGACATTAATACACCCGAAAAATAAGTTATCACAACAACTATGATGAATGTTCTAAAAACAAGTACTGATTTTTTCTTTTCCATACCCAAGAATACCGCTCCGTATCTTCTTCAAAAAATAAATGTGACCAAAGCCCAAAACAATGTGACGGAATATAATCTATTCTTGCAACCCAATAGATAATTAAGCATTTTGCTGTAAATATTAATACTATGAACACTCCTTTTCATTTGGCCTTTCCCGTAAAGGACATCGAATCTACCCGATCTTTCTTTGGCGACTTGCTGGGCTGCGAAATTGGCCGCTCTACGGATAAATGGATCGATTTTAACTTCTTCGGCAATCAACTGAGTGCACACGTAAAGCCCGAAGAACTGGCCCAAGCGCATGCTAATATTGTAGATGGTAAAAATGTGCCTGTCCGCCACTTCGGAGCTATTTTAGAATGGAGCCAATGGCACACATTAGCCGACAAGCTTAAAGCCCACGGAATAGAATTTGTGATTGAACCTTACATCCGTTTCGAAGGCCAAGTAGGCGAACAAGCCACGATGTTCTTTCTCGACCCCAGTGGAAATGCTTTAGAATTCAAGGCCTTTAAAGACACGAGCCAAATTTTTGCTAAATGAGAAAACTCACTGGCTTACTTTCCGCAGCACTCATTTCTCTTTCAGTTTTCAGCCTTAAAGCGCAAGACGACTTTCTTTTCAAACCCAAACAGGTTTTTGATGGAAAAGAAACCCATGCCAATTGGGTGGTGGCAGTAAAAGGCAACCGAATTACTTACGTTGGAGCCAAGTACGCTGGCCAAGCCAATGAGGTGATTGAGTTGAAAAACCAAACCCTATTGCCGGGCTTAATCGAAGGGCACTCGCATATTTTATTGCACCCTTATAATGAAGTGTCTTGGAACGACCAGGTGCTTAAAGAATCCGTTGCCGAACGTTCGACCAGAGCCGTAAACCATTTGAAGGCTTCATTAATGGCTGGTATTACCACCATGCGCGATTTAGGTTCTGAAGGAGCGGGCTATGCCGATGTAGGCATGAAACAGGCTGTAGAAAAAGGAGTCATTCCTGGGCCACGACTTTTAGTGGCAGGCAAGGCCATTGTGGCGACAGGCAGTTACGGCCCAAAGGGTTTTCATGAAGGAGTAGAAGTGCCGCTCGGTGCCGAAACTGCCGATGGTTTTGATGACCTCATTCGGGTAACACGTGATCAAATAGGGCATGGAGCCGATTTTATTAAGGTGTATGCCGATTACCGTTGGGGGCCAAACGGCACGGCCGAGGCTACTTTTACTGTAACTGAGTTAAAAACCATTGTAGAAATTGCTGAATCCAGCGGACGCTATGTGGTAGCACATGCTTCTTCGGAAGAAGGGATGCGCAGGGCGATTGAAGCAGGTATAGAAACCATAGAACATGGCGATGGCGCCACTCCAGAAATTTTTAAGATGATGAAGGAAAAAGGTGTCGCCTTTTGCCCAACGCTGGCCGCTGGCGATGCCATTACACAATATGGCGGTTGGAAAAGGGGGGCTGACCCAGAGCCCGCCCGAATAACAGCCAAAAGGAAAAGCTTTAAAATGGCTTTAGACTCAGGTGTAAAATTGGTTTTTGGTGGCGATGTGGGGGTTTTCCCGCATGGCGAAAACGTTAGAGAGTTGGAGATGATGGTAGAGTACGGTATGAATACCGAAGCGGCTCTAATTTCTGCCACTTCGGCCAATGCTGAACAATTTCACCTCGACCAACTTGGGCAAATCAAAGCAGGGTTTCTAGCCGATATTATAGCCGTTCAAGGCGATCCCTCCACAGACATTACTTCACTTAGAAAAGTGAGTTTGGTAATGAAGGATGGGAAAATTTATAAAAACGAAAATTAATGAAAAAGCTACTTTCTGTACTCTGTATTATCCTCATGGTGGCCTGCCAAGCACCACAAGAAAACCAACAAGTTGCACAGACAACTAAAGAGGTTTTCAAACCAGAGAACAACCCCACCAAAGAACTGAATGTAGCTTTTCTGGCTATCAACGGAGTGTATAATTCCGAGCTGATGGCACCTTTCGATATTTTTCAGCATACCATTTTTCATACAGAAAAAGGAATGAAGCCCTTTATCGTTTCGCCCACCAAAGAGGTGATTACCACTTTTGAAGGTATCCGCATTTTACCCGATTACGATTTTGATGATGTACCCAATATTGACATTCTCGTGGTTCCCAGTGCCGAAAACAACATGGGCTCAGATTTAGAAGACGAACGTTTGATCAACTTTGTGAAAGAAAAAGGAGGCAGCGCCATGTACATTATGTCCTTATGTGATGGTGCATTTATTCTGGCCAAAGCGGGTCTTTTAGATGAAGTAAAATCTACCACCTTCCCTAGCGACATTGCCCAATTCAGACAAACCTTTCCAGAATTAGATGTATACGAAAATGTCAGTTTCGTACATGACGGAAAAGCAATTACCTCATCGGGTGGCGCCAAGTCTTACGACCCAGCCTTGTACTTAGTAGAATTTTTATACGGCAAAAAAGCAGCCGATGGCGTAGCAGGTGGCTTGGTTATCGATTGGAATGTAGGTGAAATTAAATCCATTACCCCAGAAAAATGAATGAAGCAATCTTGGCCCAGCAGCGTTTAATGCAGGCCATTCAAAATTATCAAACTGGCGATTTAGATGCTGCCGAAAAAGAGCTTCGCGCACTGCAAAGTAAATTTCCAAAGTCAGATCAGATTTTGAGCCTTTTAGGCACAGTACTTTATGCCAAAAAGAAATATAAGGATTCATTCCGTTCTTATCAGGAAGCCTTAAAGATCAATCCCAATAATGAGGATGCGCTGATTAATATTGGAACGGTTGAAAAAGCAAGAGGTAAGCTCGATATCGCGATTGAATTAATGAATACCGCTCTAAAAAAACTACCTACTAGGGCCGACATCTACTATAACCTTGGCACTGTCTATTTAGAGAAAAAAGATTTGGTTAAGGCAGAGGCTACTTTTAAAAAGTGTGTTCAAATAGATTCACGTATTTTTCAAGCGGAAATTCAGCTTGTAAGTATCTACAAAGAGCAAAATGAACTTGAAAAAGCTGAAGCAACCCTTAGAAGTGTTCTTGAAAAACAATACTCACCTGAGTTAGAAGAAAGTTTAAAGGAGATTGTGGAATTAAGGGGTGGACAGTTTACAGTGCAACCAAAACCTACCAAATCAGAAGAGAAAATGGTTGTCGCAGAACAGCCCTACACTAAAGAATCTAGTCCAGAAGAAGCACTAGGCATAAATGATAATGATATTCAAGGGTTAATGGACATGGCTGGCTACCTTCAGGAAAGGTATAAGTTTGCCGAAGCCGAAAAATATTTTATTAAAGTTTTAAACAAGGTTCCGAACCATAAAGAAGCCCAAAAAAGCCTTCGAAAACTACGCTCATATAAAATCCCTGGCTGGCATTTCGATATGTTGGAAGATACTGCTCGGAATGATGCTTATCAGGCAGCTATTGAAAGCGCACTGAAGAAAAAGCCCAATGCGCGCGTACTCGACATTGGAACTGGCTCTGGCTTACTGGCCATGATGGCCGCCAGAGCAGGGGCTGCGGAGGTGGTAGCTTGTGAAATGCACACCGAATTAGCGGGAGTGGCCAAAGAAATTGTTAAAGCCAATGGCTATGCCGATAAAATCAAAGTCATTAATAAAAAGTCCAGTGACTTAGTGAAGGGTGTAGATTTCACTGAGAAATTTGACCTCGTAGTTTCTGAAATTTTGGATTGTGGTGGTTTGGGCGAAGGTGTCGTGCCAACGCTTCGACATGCAAAAAAAGCATTGATAAAAACCAGTGGTATCATGCTTCCGGCTGGTATCAAGCTTTATGGTCAATTGATTGAAATTCCCAAAAGGTATTTGGTTAATCCTATCAAACAAATCTCAGGTTTCGACCTAAGTGCTTTTGATCAGTTTAGACCTTTAGAGGAATACAGCCGCATTTTCTTAGGCAGAGAAGAACATACCGCTCTAACCGAACCTTTCTTTATTCGTCAATATGATTTTCTTGATTTACCTGAAATGGGGCCTTCGCAAGAAGATACGGATAGAAAAGAGGTAAAAATTACTTCGAACGGAAACATTCAGGCCATTGCTTTTTGGTTCGACCTTAAAATGGATGATGAAGAAATATATTCCTCTGGCCCAAAAGGCGAAATGGTACACTGGGGACAAGCGATTTATTTCTTTGGAGAACAAAAAGCCGTAAGCTCTGGCGATAGCCAATCCTTACAAGTAATTGCCTCTGACAGTATGCTTAAATTTAGGTTAGATGATTAAGCCGTAAAATAGTCTTCCAAATCCTTTAAAGTAGTTTCGCTGGTTTGGATATCCTTCTGAACCTTGCCTTTTTCAAGCAAAACAATGCGTTCGCAAACTTCTGTAACGTGGTTTAAGTCGTGGCTAGAAATGAGTAAGGTCACATCCTTTTCTTCCTTTAGCTTTTTGAGAATTAGCTTTAAGCGAATTTGAGTAGTAGGGTCAAGGTTAGCAAAAGGTTCGTCCAATAAAATGATTTCAGGATTTCCCATTAGCGCAGCCACAATGCCTACTTTCTTTTGGTTTCCCTTAGATAGGTCGCGGATGTACTTTTTCTTCCCTCTGATTTCATCGTTAAATAAATCATCAAACTGGTTTAAGAACTCTTGTAAATCGCCTTTGGAGTAATTGTGCAATGAAGCAATAAATTCGAAATACTCATCCGGAGTTAAGTAGTCAATCAGAAAGGACTCATCTAAAAATGAACCTGTATAGTATTTCCAATCTTCGTTATTCTGAACGTTTTCGCCCTTAGAAAGTACTTCACCTGTGGTAGGTCTAATCAGGTCTAAAATCATTCTGAAGAAGGTAGTTTTGCCCGCTCCGTTATTCCCAACCAAGCCATAGCTTTCACCTTTGGTAATGTGCATTTCAGGAATATTGACAACCTCAACTCCTTTATAACTTTTCGAAAGTGTTTTTACGTCAATCATCTTAATGGTTTATTGGGATCTAAAACTGGCAGCAAACTTATGTCTTCGGCTAATGAAAAATTGGGTAAGGGCATTCAGCATTTTATCGCGGAACAGGAAGCCAATAAGCCCAGCCAAACCTGTTAGAAACAGCCCTAAATTTTCGTAACCGAGTATTAAAAATGGAGCGTAAAGTATGTAGGGCAAAATCATCATGGGAATCATAATGAGAAATTGTGCAGCGCCCACCCCTTCATAATTAAAGGCAGCTCCTTTATTCAAATCAATCTTTTTTGGGTTGAACATGGCCAATCGCATTACAGCAAATACATTTAAACCAATGTTAAACAGATAAGCAGCAAGGTTGATCAAAACTATTTTCCAACCGAAATAACCATAGGCCAGCGACACCACAAACGCGATAGTGGAAGTAGCCACAAACAACCAGTATTTTGATTCTATAAATTGTCTGAAACTGACCCTTCTGGTCAGGATAAAATCGAAGTAGCCACTTTCCCAACTCAGTAAAAACTGCCCATGATTGATAAAGAAAATTCCTGTAATAAATACCCCCGCAAACATGAAGATAAACTGCATTTCTTGGTAGTTATCATTGGTATAAAAAAAGAGACCGTAGAGCAACAAAAAACCGCTCATGATCAAAGTGTTTCTTGGGCGTTTGTGTCGTAAAATCAATTTTAATTCAAGCTGAATTAGCTCACCAATTCTTCCGTATTGTTTTAAGAAACCGAAATCTCCAGTAACCTTTTCTTTCTTCCTTATGGCCAACTCTTCTGGGTAGGTATTCTTTACCAAAAAGCTGTAGTTGAGTCTATAAAACACAAAGGCCAATACTACAGGAATAGCGCCCAAGGCTGGCTCCTCTACAATAAAACCAAAAACAGCAGAGGATAAACTTGAGAATGAAACAACATTGAAGTAATCGAGTGCTGCAAGAGCCGCTAGAAAAACAATCAGGCCAATGAAGAGATTGGGTATATCGTTCATCTTCTTTTTAAAGAGGATGACTACAAAGTGTAGCGTAATGGAAAGACCTACAATTGAAGCCAACCAACCCAATGCACTTACAGCACCATAATCGGCACCAACGCGCATCAGCGAAAATGGTAGAAAAAGCAAAACAGCCAAAAGGTTGAAAGCGCTGAAAAGGCTCTTTCTGAACATAAAATGGATGATCTTACCCTTTTTAATAGGTAAATGCAGGTAAGGTTGAATTTCTAAAACAGGCACGTTCTGTAAAAAGAACCTGAGCATAAACTCAACCAGAAAATAGTAAAGAATAAAGCCGTTGATGAATACTAGCGGGTCACTGTCTGGAAAAAACTCCCTCACCAGCTTGTCCATGGCCACACCTGCAATCAACACATAGCCCAGCATCATTAGGGCAGCAAAGCCCAAGAAAATGTTAGTCAGTAAGCTCTTTGCCCAAACGGGCGAACGAAATTCCTTTTTCCAAATGTGCGAAATAAGCTGACTGATCATTGACTTAGTTTAGGTTTTTATCTAGTTCGATAATGGAATAAAGTACTGCATGAGCCGCTTTGATATAGAAGGCTTTGTTCACATTCTCAAATTCATCAGAACCTTTATGGTAGTGTTCGTGATCTTCTACCCCAAAATAAAGGAAGGGAATATTGTTTTTATGAAAAACCCCATGATCGGACTGCATGGTCCAATCGTCTTTACCCAAATCTGGAGAATCATGACCAAAAAGTAATTTCAAAGGCGGCACCTCTACCTTCTCTAAAATGGATTTGAACTTAGGGTAGAAGTGCGTTCCTGCCACATAAAGCTCATTTTTATCATTGATACTGATCATATCCATATTAATGTTCAGTATAATATTATCGATAGGAATGGTTGGGTCATTGAAAATGGCCTTGGCTCCTTGAAGCCCCATTTCTTCACCGTCTAAAGCGGCAAAAACTAAGGTGTGTCTTGGTTTATTGCTTTTAAAGTACTCCATCATGGCAAGCATGGCCGCTACTCCAGATGCGTTATCGTCTGCACCATTAAATACTTCGCCATTAATTACCCCAACGTGGTCATAATGTGCAGTAATTATAAAAGCAGAATCAGACTCTCCTTTAATATAACTAATGATGTTTTCGCCTTTTACGGTGTCGCCTCGACTAATAAAAGTAAACGGATGGCGGTAGCCTTTCACTAAGCTTTTTGGGTTTACGGCATCCATTTGTTTAATAATAAACTGGCGGGCTGCCTCAGCTCCCTTGGTTCCTGTCTTTCTACCTTCAGCGGCATCGTGAGAAAGTTTTCTCAAATCTTCCAGCATAAATTCGGTATCCAAATCATTTTGGGAATAGGCGCTAATTGGCGCACCAACAAATAAGACAATAAGGGCAAGGTTGAGGATATGCTTTTTCATTTTTATTTGGTTAAGTTCGAACGAAAATGAATCGAACATTCAATATTTCGGCTCTTTTCATGTTAAACTTAGTGAATTGAATAGTAAGTTTTGAAGGTCATAATATATAATTTTCTTTTCCTGCTTTTACTTAGCGTTTCGCCACTGAATGCTCAGGGTACGAATGTTTCTCTATTTGAACTGCTTCACATGAACGAAGCATATGATCCACCTCAAGATATTCTAAGTACTAAATCAATTGTGCTAATGGATGTACCAAAGGGCATGTTGGTGGAGGAAAGGTTAAAAATAGCGGATGAGTTACAAATGTTTTTTGCCGAAGTAGGGATTGATGCCTCTGCGTATTTTCAAACGAACAGTTTTAGCTCGGTAAGCGGAATGCAGGAACAAATTCCAGATTTCATTCTAAAACGTGACATTAAAAATCTCATCTTCCTTACCATTCTTAACCCCGAGAATGACTTTATATTAGGAATGGGGCCATTTAATGGTAAAAATCATTTCTACGATAAAGGAGCTACATTTTGGGTAAGAAAAACGAATGATTTAAAAACTGCTTTTAGCGAATTGACTACAAGGCTAAAAAGCGATGCATTTCCAAAAGAAAACTTACTTCTGAGTAATTCAGCAGAGTTTTTTGAGCCTACCGTTTCTGGCTTTAAACAAGCGTATGTTACTTTACCAAAAGATTTTGAAGGAAAGAAAATTGCCATTCCTACAATCAATACCAACCCTTTTGCTCAACCAGGTCCGCAAGCCTTAAACATAGAAGCCATTCTATCGGCCACTTCGTATAAAAATGAGCTCACTAACAGAATGAGTGCATTTACAGCTTTGGCAGCAAAAGACTCCACCCTATTTCAAATCATAAACGTAGAGAACAAAACCGATGCGGATTTAAGGCGCGCTAGAGTAGATTATGTGCTTCATTACATTGAGGCCAATGCCCAAAATGTTTACACTTTTTTACCCTTCGAAAAGCGTGTAGAAAACAAGAAAGGAGTTTTAGTAAAGTTCTTTTTACGCGATACCCGAACCAATATTGCTTACTTAGGAAGTGAGTGGGATGCTAAAGAAAATTGGAATGAAGCTTTAAATTCATTTATGGCTCAGATTAACAATATGACGGGTAAATAACCCGATTGAACACATTATTGTCCACCAGTATATTTTCGAAAGATTTTAAAACTGCGATTGGCTACCTTCCTACCCAATTAAAAACTTAAAAAATGAGGATATCAGCAGTATTAGGGTTTCTATTTTTAGGGCTGCAAGCACTAGCTCAGAACACCCAAGTAGATTATGAATCAATCTACAAAATCAAAGACGAAGGATTCAACAACAGCCAAGTAATGGACATTGCTTGGAATTTAACAGACAGAATTGGCCCAAGACTTACTGGTTCTGAAGGCTTGAAAAAGGCTTACGACTGGACGTCTCAAATGTATAAAGACTGGGGTTTAACCAATGTTAAGGTTGAAGCATGGGGCGATTTCGGTCCAGGATGGGAAGTAGACAAAAACTACATTGCCATGACTGTTCCTTACTACCAAGCCATGATTGCAATTCCAAAAGCATGGACTCCTGGTACTGGAAAAGAAATCACCGCAGAAGTAGTTTATGTTGAAGTAAACTCTGAGGAAGATTTAGCCAAATACAAAGGCAACCTAAAAGGTAAAGTGGTATTAATGCCAACTACAATTAATGCTGAAAACGGTTATGAAGCCGATGCACGTAGACATACTGAGGAAGATTTAGAAGGATTAACCAAAGTTACTGTAAGAGGTGGCGGAGGAGGAGGAAACTTCAGCGCAAGTAGAATGTCTGAATTCCGTAGAGCTTCTAACCTAAGAAGAGCAGCCTATACTATGTTGAAAGAAGAAGGTGTTTCAATGATCTTGAACACTAGCCGTGGAGGCGGACAAGGTACTTTCTTCACTTCAAACGGATCTAGAAATGATGACAGCGCTCTTCCAGAAATGGAAATGGCTCCTGAGCATTATAACAGAATGGTTCGTTTGCTTCAGAAAGGCGAAAAAGTAATGATTGAAGCAGAAACCAAAACTCGCTTCTTAAAGAATGACACCAAAGGATACAATGTATTGGGTGAAATTCAAGGCTCAGACGCCAAGTTGAAAAATGAAGTGGTTATGATTGGTGCTCACCTTGATTCTTGGTTTGCTGGAACGGGTGCTACTGATAACGCTGCTGGTTCTGCAGTAATGATGGAAGCCATGAGAATCTTAAAAACCTCAGGTGTAAAACTAAAAAGAACCGTAAGAATTGGTCTTTGGAGTGGTGAAGAGCAAGGTATTTTCGGATCAAGAAACTATGCTCAAAATACTTTCATGACTGATAAAAAGCCGAACAGTGCTCACCAAAACTTCTCAGCTTATTATAACATGGACAACGGAACTGGTGCTATTAGAGGAATTTACCTACAAGGTAACGAAGCTACTAAAGGCCTTTTCGAAGAGTGGTTCAAGCCTTTCCATGATATAGGAGCAAGCACTATTACAGTTAACAACACAGGAGGTACTGACCACCTTGCGTTTGACGGTATTGGCTTACCTGGTTTCCAGTTTATTCAAGACCCAATCGCTTATAGCACAAGAACTCACCATACCAATATGGATGTGTTTGAGGCTTTAGAAGAGGTTGACTTGAAAAAGAACGCAGTAATTATTGCCGCTTTGGTAATGCAAACTGCTAACATGGATGCTAAAATGCCTAGAAAACCGAAAGAGTTTAAATAAGCAGTATTAGATTTAGAGATAGTAAAAGGCCTTGTCTGTAATAGATAGGGCCTTTTTCTTTGGAGTTCTGTCAGTAAAGTTCTGGGTTAATGAAAGGAATAAGCGCCAATATTATGGCTGGCCTATAATATTCCGCTCTGTCAATCAGGTCATGTGTAAGAATGCCTACCGCACCGTTAGACTGCTTAGAATTGGAGCGTTGAAAAACCATATCGTCTGCTACTCCTAACTCTATTCCTTGATGTATCAGCTCCGAAATTTTTGGTGGTAATGTAAAAGTGGCTGTTCTTGCTTCTCCTTTTCTATGTCTAGAAATGATACTAATCCATGCAAATGCGAGCATTTCTCCTTCTTCTGTTTCTGCAATTCCTCCTTCTATTCCTACCCAGTAATCTGCTTTGGAATTGGCAAGTTTTGCATTCTTAGCTCTATTTCTCGCTCCTTCAAGGGTTTCTGAATCGGTCATTGGTTGATCTGACACATTGGAGGGAACGCTTATTCCCGTAAAGGCAATTGATTCATTTTTGAATACTTCTGTAAATGCCAGCTCTGTGCATTTAATTTTTACTGGGTTTTGAGAAGCTATAACAACGTTAATCATTCTTAATTATCCCTTTCCGTTCAGCTCAGCAAGCTTATCGGTCATTTTAAGACGTTCATAAAAAACCTTTAATGCCCTAATCGTTCCTGAGTCATCTGGTTTAATTTTTCTACACATTTCCATATAAGGCAATGCCTTCCTTGTCCAGTTATGGCCTATTTCTTCCGTATTTTTTCCACTAATCACGTACTCATCTTCACTCATCAAGTTCACTCTATCATACACTCGATTGGCCTGCTCATTAATCATTACGGCATAATTATAATTGGCCGTAAAATCCTGTGGGTAAGTGTTTAGGTAGATTTCATAATCTTCAGATGCCATTTCGAAGTATTTCTCAGAGCGTTCGGGCAGCCCATTTGAAAAAGCTTCTTTAAAAATCCGATCAAAGAGATCGGCCCGCCTTAATCTCAGTTCAAAATTATTTGGATATCGCTTTAGAACTGTGTTTAGTCTAGATTCGGCCTCCACAAATTTATTCAGCTTAATCAAAGCCCTTACCTCCTCCGCAATGTATGGTAGGTGATCTGGGTATTCAAAAAGGGCTTCTTCAATCATATCAAGCCTTTCTTCAAGTGGGGCATTCATGGCTTGTTTACAAATAATCAGTCGATTATAAACAAGTTTACTCAGCCTAGTAAAAGACTTCATTGCCAAGTAATAATCAATCGCTTGTTTGTAGTTCTGGGCATTCTGGGCACTCAACCCAGCATACAAATAAGCAGTGGTATCTTGCGGCTTAACGGCCTGCGACATTTCAAAATACTTAATTGCCGATTCAAACTTTAGTTCTTGGTAGTCTTTGTAGCCCTTGTTAATTCCATCTGTCCAAAGAATTTCTAATTGATTGTTTGCAAGACGAAAAAGATTGTTTCCAGGGTCTGTTAATGCTTTTGTTTTGTTATAACATAATGCTACCTCACCAGTAAAATCCTTAAGGTTCGATTTAAACTTATTAAACTCAGGAGCATCGCTTTTTAAGATTTCGTGGTAAATACGGCCTTTCGTATACCAAGCTCGAGCACTTTTATCTCCATCAGGTTTTTCGAAAACTTCATCTATTGTCTCCTTAGCTTCTACATACTTATTGTCATTCAAAAAAGTGCTGGCCACAGTCACTAAGTCCTGAGAAAACGCAGGGCTTATAATTAGTGTGAATAGTATGGTAATAGATAGCCTCAAATTGGTCAAATAGAACGACACGTGAAAATATGAAATATTGTTATAGTGGACATTATATTTTCAACAAGCGTATAAAATCAAATTATGAGCAAAAATACTTTCATAGTGTAATTACGGTTGTTCACATATAGAAATAAGCATTTTAATTCCATAGATTAAAAATTAGAAGCAAACTTTTAAGGCCTCAAAAACCATGAGGTCAAATTTAGATTTCGGCTACAGTATAGAAAGCCATCTCAAAAACAAATGAAAATGGAGAGGGTGTGAGGTTAAGGAGTTTGCTCTAAATAATTAGAACAACCAAATATATGAAATATAGTATAGGGGTCATATTAAGTATGACCCCTAATAAGAATTGTCTATTGTTTTTTCCAGTTAGGGAGTCTACCTGATGTAAGTGGCGCTCCTAATTGATCTAGCTTTCCATCCATTCTGGTAAACTCACTTACAAGTGATTTCACTTTTGGCAAAATTGGAGCAAACTCATCGGCCGCGATATCATAGTTAGTAATGGCTGTACCCGTTACGTTAGAGGTTGACCCAAAAATATCATAAACCGCATTTTGCGCTCGCTGGCCTGTAGCATACTCGCCATCCATATCTAGTTGATTGTAATCAGAATCACCATTCAGTTCGATATTGAGGGCTTTCACCTTGCTCTCCAAAACCATAATTTCCTTCATAAGCTCATTGCTTTCTCTGGCAGGAAAACCCTTAGCGGCTGCTTTATAACTAGCAATTTTTCCATTCATTTCTCCTAACACTGAGCGCGTTGAATTGACTGCTTGCATTAAGGCCATCGCCTTCTTTTTGAAATTTGCCATGGCCAACCAATCAGCTGCCGGAATGGTTTTATTATCGATGTCTTTCACTTTAAAGCTCACTGGACCAGTTAACTCACTGATTTCGCCTTTAATATTCTGCGATAAGCTGACGGTATAACTGCCCGGAACTACATAAACATTAGAAGAAGGTAAGCTACTGGTTACTGAAGCTTGTCTTTCATTTACTGGGCCGAAGCCCGCATATGTCATGTCCCATGTAATTTCACTAATACCTTTTCTTAATGGGCTTCTCAGCTCACTTACAATATCGCCTGTTTGGTCTTTTATGGTGAAAATTAAGAATGAAGGAAGCTCACTCTCTTCGGCTTTTAGCTCTTCTAAAGTTGGGTAAGGAATAGCTTTTCCATTTTTAAAAGCTTCTGCATCTCTTTTCGATCTTTCTGCTTTCAAAGAGCTCACGCCCTCTTTCACATAATAAGTAAAAGTTGCTCCTCTGGTTGGATTATCTGCCGAATAGAACATTTCGCCCTGAAAACCCTTATCTGCACTACCCAAGCTGCCAAGTGGCTGCCAAGTATTATACATCAAACCATCTTTAATTTTGAAAATATGACCGTCCTTGGCCAGCAGGTCTTGTGTCATTTCGCGAAGTGGGGCATAATTGTCTAACACGTAAAAGCCTCTTCCGAAAGTACCTAGTACCAAATCGTTCTCTCTTTCTTGAATGGCAATATCACGTACATTCACTGCGGCAGGCAACCCTGCAGATAATTTGGTCCAGCTTCCACCTTCATTCATCGAAACAAAAACTCCATATTCAGTTCCAGCAAACAGAATATTCGCATTAACATGGTCTTGTTCTAAGGCATAAACAGCGCCCTTCGGCAAGTTTGAAGAAATGCTCGACCAGGTTCTTCCCTTATCGTTACTCTTGTATACATAAGGGTTGAAATCGCCACTTTTATGGTTGTTGAAAGCTGCGTAAACCGTATTTACATCATGCTTCGAAGCGATTAAATCATACACATAAGTGTTTTCTGGAACTCCACCAAAACGATTGATTTTTCTCCAGTTCTTTCCGCCATCTTCGGTAATATTGATTTGACCATCGTCAGTACCTGCATAAAGTAATCCTTCTTGCAAACGTGATTCATCCAGAGAAACCGCAGCACCATATCGTGAGGTAGAACCGTTTTTAGCAACGGCATCCATAGGCCAAATTTTGCCCATAATTGGCAATAAGTTTCTGTCAATATCTTGGTCAAGCTCACCGCTTATTACTTCCCAAGAGTCGCCTCGATCTGTACTTTTAAATAGCTTATTCCCACCAAAATATACTGTTTTATGATCGTGCGGGCTGATCATCAAAGGAGAATCCCAGTTAAAGTTGTACTGCCTTTCGTCCTTTCTTGGTTTAGGCTGAATGCTTACAGATTCGCCACTTTTTCTATCGAAACGAACGATTCCTCCATTTTGCGACTGAGAGTAAACAATGTTAGGATCTTGAGGGTCTGGAACTGATTCGAAACCATCACCACCTTGGGTTACAATCCAATCGGAACTTACAATACCATGACGACTTAGCGTCTGTGAAGGGCCGTGCAAGCTGTAGTTATCTTGAGTTCCGCCCATGATGTTATAGAAAGGGTACTCATTATCTACCGAAACTTTATAGAATTGAGTAACTGGTAAATTGCTAAAGAACTTCCAGTTTTGGCCTCTATCGAACGATTCGTAAACACCACCATCACAGCCTTGCAATAAATGATCTGTATTATTCGGGTCAATCCACATGGCGTGGTTGTCCCAGTGCTTGCTTTTTTCACCTAAGCCAGAAAATGTCTTTCCACCGTCTTCTGTAATTTGAGTGAAGGTATCTAAAAGGTAAACACGCCCTACGTGCACAGGGTCGGCCACAATTTCTTGATAATAATTTCCGCTAGAAGAAGTGCTACTCATTTTCTGCCAAGAGGCTCCTCTGTTAGTGCTTTTGAAAAACCCACCTTGACCACTTTGCGCTTCAACTACGGCATACAAAACTTCTGGGTCGGCTGGAGAAATGGCCATACCAATTCGGCCTTTGTCGCCACCTGGCAAACCACGGTTAATTTTTTCCCAAGATTTACCTGCATCCATCGATCTGTAAATGCCCGACTCTGGGCCTCCACCTAAATAAGTCCATTGTCTTCTTCGTCTTTGGTGGGCTGTGGCATAGAGTATATCCGGATTTCGTGGGTCGAAGTGAACTTCGTTTACTCCTGTGTGCTCGCTGATTTCTAAAACTTTCTCCCAGTTTTCACCACCATCTGTGGTCTTATAAAGGCCACGATCTCCGCCTGCACTCCATACTGGACCATAAGCGGCTACATAAACTACATCTGAGTTTCTTGGGTCAATGGCGATCATTCCAATGTGCTCTGAGTTTTTCAAACCCATGTTTTTCCATGAGCTGCCACCATCTTCTGATTTATAAATACCATCGCCATAAGAAACAGAACGCTGGTTGTTGTTCTCGCCAGTACCTACCCAAACTACACTATGGTTATTCGGGTCAATTTCTACTGCTCCGATAGAATAAGAGCCTTGTCCATCGAAAATTGGCGTAAAAGTGGTGCCCGCATTGGTGGTCTTCCATACACCGCCAGCTGCTGCCCCCACATAAAATTCGCTATGATTTGAAGGGTTTACCGCTATGTCAGCAATTCTACCTGAAGTAAGGGCTGGGCCAACGCTTCTAAATTTTAGTGTACCAAGAGAAATTCCTTTTAATGGGTCATTAACCTCGGCCTTGACTGGTTCTTTTTTATTACGCTGCGCAAAGCTGCTTACAGAAATAAAAAGGAAGGCCATAGAAAAGCAAATGGCCTTGAAAAAATTGAGATGTTTCATTCTAGTGTGTTTTGTGCTGGAAGAAATATAGGTTTTATTTCAAACAGTACATAACCGATCCTCTAAAATGCTACTATTGAGGGCATAACAAAAACGGCCTGATTTTCAGAATGGATATCCAAGTGAAAATCAGACCGCAATAAATTTAGCCAGTAAAGGAATTACGCTTACAGCTTTCTAAGTAGGTTATTGATTGAAGTAACCTCGGTAAGTTTTGCCCTCAACTCTTCCACAGAGATTCTGATTTGACTTAAATCATCTCTATCACGAATTGTAACGGTATTATCTTCTAAGGTTTGGTGGTCAATAGTTACACAATATGGTGTTCCAATGGCATCTTGTCTTCTGTAGCGTTTACCAATGGCATCTTTTTCATCGTATTGACAGTTGAAATCAAACTGAAGTTCTGCCAACACCTCTCTTGCTTTTTGTGGCAATCCTGAATCTTCCTTTTTAAGCAATGGCAATATGGCCACTTGATAAGGCGCTAAAGCTGCAGGTATCTTCAACACTGTTCTTTCACTACCATCCGCTAAGGTTTCTTCTGTATAGGCTGCACTTAATACCGCCAAAAACATTCTATCCAAACCAATGGATGTTTCTACTACATAGGGCACAAATGATTCGTTTTCTGCTGCATCGAAGAATTGAAGTTTCTTTCCAGAATATTCTTCGTGTGCTTTTAAATCGAAATCGGTTCTAGAGTGAATTCCTTCCAGTTCTTTAAAACCCATTGGGAAATCGAACTGAATATCAGCTGCGGCATTGGCGTAGTGCGCCAAGTTAATATGATCATGGAAACGATAATTGTCTTCTCCTAAACCAAGTGCTTTGTGCCATTTGATTCGTTTCTCTTTCCAGCTCTCGTACCAGGTCAATTCTTCTCCTGGTTTTACAAAAAACTGCATTTCCATTTGTTCGAACTCACGCATTCTGAAAATGAACTGGCGTGCGATAATTTCATTTCTGAATGCCTTTCCGATTTGAGCAATACCAAAAGGCACCTTCATTCTACCGGATTTCTGAACGTTCAAGAAGTTGACGAAAATTCCTTGGGCCGTTTCAGGGCGTAAATATATTTTGCTGGCGCCTTCGGCCACAGAGCCCATTTCGGTAGAGAACATTAGGTTGAACTGACGAACGTCTGTCCAGTTTTTAGAACCAGAAACCGGATCGGCAATGCCCAATTCTTCAATCAATGCTTTTACATCGGCCAAGTTTTCTGTTTCTAAGCTATTGCCCAAACGTTGGCTGATTTCATCCATTTTAGCCTGATTTCTCAGTACATTAGGATTGGTAGCCATAAACTGCTCCTTATCGAAAGCATCGCCAAAACGCTTTTCAGCCTTTTCTACTTCCTTAGTGATTTTTGCCTCAATCTTATCGAGGTATTCCTCAACCAAAACATCGGCACGGTATCTTTTTTTCGAATCCTTATTGTCGATCATCGGATCATTAAAGGCATCTACATGGCCAGAAGCTTTCCAGGTAGTGGGGTGCATGAAAATTGACGAGTCAATGCCCACAATGTTTTCATTCATTTGCACCATGGCTTTCCACCAATACTGCTTAATGTTATTTTTTAACTCCACTCCATTTTGGCCGTAGTCATAAGCGGCAGAAAGGCCGTCATAGATTTCACTGGATTGAAAGATAAAACCGTATTCCTTTGCATGCCCAGCTATTTTTTTGAGCAAATTATCGTCATTTTGTGCCATGCGGCAAAGATATGGAAAAGGCTTTCAACATCTGCAATGCATTGCTGAAAAAGGAAATTTCCGTTTATCAAGTCTCGGCATAATCCTTGAGGCTTTTTATGAGTCTTAGAAATCAGAATCCCTATATTTGTTTGGTATGAAAAGAAAGCTTTCCACAGCAGTACTCATTTTAGCCGTCATTGTTGGTGGTATTGTTGGTGTACAACAGTATCAGCTTTATCAAACTAAAAAGTACAGCCCTGCTCAAATTGCTTCTTATAATAACAATGCAATAAGCATTGAAGTAACCTACAGTGGGCCTTTTAAAAAAGGAAGAGCAATTTTTGGTGATCTTGTTCCCTACGGAGAATGGTGGAGAACAGGCGCCAATGAAGCTACCACTATTCGCCTTTCAAGAGATGTTTCCTTTTCAGGCAAAACCTTAAAGGCTGGTTACTATTCTTTGGTAACTATTCCTGGTGAAACAGAATGGCAAATCGTTTTCAATAATAAAATTCATGACTGGGGCACAGACTATACTCCAGAAGATGATGTGTTAAGGGTTAGTGCTAAAGTGGAAAAGTTACCGGAGGTAGTAGAGCAGTTTACCATTGATTTTTCTGAAGAAAACGGAAGCCCTGTACTCATTATGGCTTGGGACAAAATTAAAGTTTCTACTCCCTTTAAAGTGCTTTAGTAATCTCTCTTTATTTCTTCCTAACGACCTATTGTAGTAGGGCTTACCCCTGTGTGTTAATTTTTTTGAGCTCTATTAATATCCTATCATTTATTTTCAAATCCGTCTAGTACAGATTTTCATACCTCATTAAACCTTGATGTCACTTTTTAATCCAAGGTACACAACAAACGAAAAGTCGAAATGAGGTCAATAATTAAAATCATAATGGTAAGCCTGATCGGAGTATCAGCCAACCAAATGTTAGCTCAAGACAACAATAAAACATTATTGCAAACTGAGCGTGTTGCAGCCAAACTTGGTTTGAATGAGGAACAAAAACTAGCATTAGATAAGGAATTCAAAGAAGGACAGTTGGAGCGAAAGGCTGCCATGGAAAAGATGAGGGCACTGAGGGAAGAAATGAGAAGGGATGCCTTTGTCGAAAGACAAACAAAAGAGGAACGTCTTAAGGAAATTCTAACTGAAGAGCAATATGCAAAGTTAAAGGAGTCGTCAAAAAATGTTCAAAGAGCTCGAGTACAAGGTCAAAGAAATAGAGCTGAAGTGAGGGGAAAAACGAATAGGAATGAAGCTCGTTTTTCGCTACAAAAGGACAGAAAAAAAATAGGCAGACGCATGATGATGAAAAAACGCGTTGCCGAAATGAAAGAAAAGGCCAAAGAGAAAAATGAGCCTAAAAAAGACGGAGGAAACTAAAAATATACAAGAGTTGTAATATGTGGTTGTTTTGTAAAGAGGGGTCGATCGAAAGGTTGGCTCCTTTTTCGTTTAAAGCCAAGCCACACTTTAAATCTGAAATCATTTTATTTCAGCTCTTTTAATTTCGTATTAATGGTTAAGCCTTTTGTAAGGGTTTTGTGTACAGGACATTTATCTGCAATCTGTAAAATTCGTTCTCGCTGCTCTTCAGTCAAATCTCCAGATAACTCAACCTCTCTGTCAATAAACTCCATTTGAGCTGCTGAGCCATTCATTGCATCTTCCGCATGGCGTTTATCAAAGGTCAAGTGTACTTTTACATCATTAAGGGCTATCTTTTTATGGTTTGCGTAAAGTCTAATGGTCATGGCAGTACAAGCCCCCAGGGCTGAAACGAGCAAATCATAGGGTGTTCCCCCTAGATTTGTTCCACCCACATCTTTTGGCTCATCAGCAATCAAGTAATGCTTGTTGGCCATTATTTCGGAGAGTAGCCCATCTTCTTTCTCGTTTCTCACTACCACTTGGTGTGTGGTTTCCAACCCTTCCTCATTCACTTCTAAGTTCACATAGCGCTTGGCCCAAGTGGCAATTGTTTCGCCTACGTAGAGTGAGTCTTCTTTAGAGGTTAAAAGATGATCTGCTCGGTCTAACGAAACATAGCTTTTTGGATGATGAGCAGCCACATAGATCTTTTCAGCATTCTTAATATCCACTGTTTCGTCTTGAGGAGAATGAAAAATAAGCAATGGTTTCCTCAGTTCACTTATTACTGAGGTAAGCTCTGTTTTATCTAAATCATCTATAAACTGCTTTTTAATGGTAAAGGGTCTTCCACCCAATGAAACCACCGCTTTTCCATTTTCTTCAATTTCTTCCAACGAACTTTCAAAAAGATTCTTCAGATGAGGGGTATCTGCAGGAGCGCCTATCGTAACCACAGATTTTACAAAGTCCAATTGGCTGGCTGCCATTAACACCGCGGCACCTCCTAGTGAGTGCCCCACTAAAATACTTGGAGCTTCATAATTTTCTTCCAAGTATTCCGCAGCCACAATTAGGTCCTGAATATTTCCAGAAAAATTAGTGTCGGCAAAGTCGCCTTCGCTTTCTCCCAAACCAGTAAAGTCAAAACGCAAAACGGCAATTCCTTTAGAGGTTAGTGCCCTGCTTATGTTAGTTACAGCTATAAGGTTTTTTGAACAGGTAAAGCAGTGTGCAAAAAGTGCATAAGCCACTGGCTTTTTATCTATGGGTTGTTCAAGTCTTGCCGAAAGCAAGAGACCTTCGGCATTCTTAAATTGAAGTTTAACTGTTTTCATAACTGAATCGTTTGAGTTTAAAACAAGCTTGCTAAATACTTGTTCGTATTGATCGTTAATTAGCGATTTTTTTTCAGAGCAGAGGTAAGGGTAATTACTTAAAAGCTTGTTTTTATATTGATCTACCTATAAATAGCGTTGTTCAATCGCAACTTCTAGAAGCTGAGGAACTTACTAGTTGAACATTACAACCACGGTTGGACAACAATATAGATCAAGCGCTATCTGAATAAGGTGGCGCTTTTTTATTGTCTATTGAAAAGATCAATTGGCCTAGCAGCTTAAAACAAATATCTTTGCAAACGGTTTACCAAGGCTAAATTCCAACCATGCAAAAAGAAAAAATAGGTGTCTTACTTATCAACTTAGGTACCCCAGACAGCCCATCTACTTCAGACGTTCGCAAATACTTACGCCAGTTCTTAATGGACGGAAGAGTTATTGACATTCCCTTCCTTTCTAGATTTTTCTTGGTTCAGGGAATTATAGCACCCTTAAGGGCGCCAAAATCGGCAAAAGAGTATGCCAAGCTTTGGGTTGAAAGGGGAAGTCCACTAAAGTTTTACGGTTATGATGTACGTGATTCTTTGCAAGAACTCTTAGGCTCAGAGTACAAAGTGGCTTTGGGCATGCGTTATCAAAACCCAAGTATTGAAGAGGCATTAAACGAATTAAAAGCAGCTAGCGTAAGCCGAATTATTGTTATTTCACTGTTCCCTCAGTATGCATCGGCCTCCACAGGCTCTGCTGTACAAGAGGTAAATGATGTAGTAAACAAATGGCAGGTGATTCCTTCAATGAGCTATATCAACCAGTTTATGGATCATCCTAAGTTTGTTCAGGCTTTTGCTGAAAACGGACTTAAGTTGATAGAAACCACTAATTACGACCATGTGGTTTTTAGTTACCATGGCTTGCCGGAACGCCAAATCAAAAAAGCATCTGACGGAAATCAATGTCAATTGGGCAGCTGCTGCAATAAGTTTCATGAAAAAAACCGCTATTGTTACAGAGCACAGTGCTTTTATACTTCGCGCCTTTTGGCTGAAAAGCTAGGATTAACGGAAGACCAGTATACCATTAGTTTTCAATCAAGACTGGGCAAAGATCCTTGGATCAAGCCTTATACAGATGAAATATTGAAAGATCTTCCCAAAAAAGGAATTAAGAAAGTGTTGGCCTATTCTCCTGCTTTTATTGCCGATTGCCTTGAAACTACAGTTGAAGTAGGCGAGCAGTTCAAAGAGGAATTTATGGAAGCGGGCGGAGAAGTTTGGGATTTAGTACCAAGTCTTAATAACTCGCCTACTTGGATTGAAGGGTTAAAGGAAATGGTTGAAAACGCCTAAACTTTTAATTTGCTGCGCTGATTTGCTCTATTCGGATAAATGCTCCGTCTCCCAATAAGTTGGCACAATCAGAAAGCTCGTCTAAGATTTCTCCCTTAATAAATACCAAAGCTCCATTTTGCTTGTATTGGGCGGGTAAGAATGTGGGAACGAAGTATCGCCCACCATCGGTTTGGAAAATGTATTCACAACTGAGGCTTACCGTAGCGCCTTCTACAATTGTTCCCCTGAGTTCAGCAATATCAATGTCTTCATCAGAGCAGCCAAAAAGGAATATAGTGAACAAGGCCAACTGATAAATTGGCCTTGTTGTGATTTTATATAATATGGAACGAAGGTCGTTCATCAATTTTAAGCGTGTACTGGGTTTAGAATCTCAACGAGTTTTTCAACAGTATAGTCTACTTCTTCCGCAGTAGAGTATTTCCCGAAAGAAAAACGAATGCCTTGTCTTTCTGGATCTGCTTTTATTCCAGTTAGTACATGTGAGCCTGTATTTGCTCCACTAGAACAGGCACTTCCGCCAGAAGCCGAAATACCATTAATATCTAAATTGAAAAGCAGCATATCGTTGTCTTCGTGGGCCGGAAAGCTTGCGTTCAAAACCGTATAAAGACTGTGGCCTTCTCTGATATCTCCGTTGAACTCGATGCCCGAAACATTACTTTTCAAACTTTCAATCATTCGGGTTTTTAGGCCTTGAATGTGCTTAGCATGACTTTCCATATCGCGATAAGCAATTTCTAGCGCCTTGGCCAAACCAACAATGCCGTAAACGTTTTCTGTTCCGCCCCTGTGGTTTCGCTCTTGGCCTCCGCCTTCCACAAAACGACCTATTTTTTTACTCTTACAAACTCTTAAAAAGCCAACACCTTTTGGGCCGTTGAATTTATGCCCAGCCCCAACAATAAAGTGACAAGCCAATGCCTGCAAATCATGTTTGAAATGCCCCATGGTCTGCACCGTATCGGAATGGAAAACGGCATCGTACTCTTGACAAACCTCACCAATTCTAGCAATATCATTCAGCGTTCCAATTTCATTATTGGCGTGCATTATCGACACCATTGATCTTGAATTGTTCTTTAAGAGGCTATTCAGGTGGTCGTAATCAATATGGCCTTGGCTATCTACATCAACAAAGCTCAGTTTCACTTTGCCTTGTGCTTCAAGCTTTTCGGCTGTTTGCAAAACTGCTTTATGCTCAATTTTAGAAGTGATTAGATGCTTCAAGTCATAGGCTTCTACACTGCAAGTAATGGCAGTATTATCGGCCTCAGTTCCACCAGAAGTAAAGAATATTTCAGATGGAGTAGTATTTAGCAATTCGGCTACTGTTTTTCTTGCCCTTTCTATCTTGGTTCTTACCTCTCGGCCATGAGAATGGGTAGATGATGGGTTACCATACATTTCCAGCATCATTGGTTTCATGGCTTCAAAAACCTCTGGATCCAATGGTGTTGTAGCAGCGTTGTCTAAATATATCTTCTTCATTCTATCAAGATTTTGACGAAACGATTTCTTTAATATCAGTGATTATTTTATTGGCCAAATACTCGGCAGTTGCCTGCGATTCTGACTCCGAATAGATACGAATAATTGGCTCAGTGTTCGACTTCCGCAAATGTACCCATTCTTTGTCAAACTCTATTTTTACTCCATCAATGGTGTTTACTGGCTGCTTAGCATAGCGCTTTTGCATTCCTTCCAGTACTTTATCTACATCGATATCTGGCGATAAATCAATCTTGTTCTTAGAAATATGGTAATTAGGATAGCTGGCCCTTAATTGAGACATTTTCTTTCCATATTTTGCCAAATGCGTTAAGAAAAGAGCAATGCCAACCAGAGCATCTCTACCGTAATGTAAATCAGGATAAATGATTCCTCCATTTCCTTCACCACCAATTACGGCATTTGTTTCTTTCATTTTGGTTACCACGTTCACTTCGCCTACTGCAGCCGCTTCATAAGTACCTCCTCTTCTTTCTGTTACATCTCTCAATGCTCGGGTTGAAGAAAGGTTTGACACGGTATTGCCTTTGGTTTGGGAAAGCACATAATCGGCAACGGCCACCAAAGTATATTCTTCACCAAAAGGATCTCCATTTTCAGAAACCATGGCCAAACGATCTACATCAGGGTCTACCACAATGCCAAGGTCATAAATACCTTTCTGCATAATTCTGGTTATATCTCCTAAATGCTCTGGAAGCGGCTCAGGATTATGAGGAAAATGACCGTTAGGTTCGCAATAAAGTTCTTCTATTTGGGCTACACCCAAGGCTTTTAATAAAGGGGGGAGCGAAATTCCACCTGTGGAATTAACACAGTCGATGGCAATTTTAAACTTTGCCGCTTTAATTGCCTCTACGTCTACTAAAGGCAACTTCAGAATGGCATCAATATGTTTCTGAATATACGTATCGTCTGTTCTGTATTTTCCTAAAGTCTTTACAGGAGCAAACTCGTAAGCGTCATTCTTTGCTATTTCAAGTACTGCCTTCCCATCATCACCGCTAATAAATTCGCCTTTGGCATTTAAAAGCTTGAGCGCATTCCATTGTACGGGGTTATGGCTGGCGGTTAGAATAATTCCTCCACAGGCATTCTCTGCCGTAACGGCCATTTCTACTGTTGGGGTGGTAGACAAGCCAAGGTCTACTACATTCAAACCTAAACCTCTTAGAGTAGCGCTAACCAAGGCCGAAATCATTTCGCCTGATGGTCTCGCGTCACGACCAATTACAATCATGTTTTGATCAGAGTTTTGTTTTGCCCAGGTACCAAAGGCGGCAGAGAATTTAACAACATCTATTGGTGTAAGTGCTTCATCTACTTTACCACCAATTGTTCCTCTTATTCCTGAAATAGATTTTATTAAGGTCACGTATATATTGGGTTGATTGTATTTACAAAGCTAGCAAAAACAGAATATGACTGTCATTTTATAATGACTTTTGAAATACGAAAAGCAGTGGGTTCTACTTAAACTTAGCAAGTACTTTATCTACCTCATTATCAGGATTTCCGCAGCTTTCGCCTGCTTGTATAGTTTTGCCACAATATCCGCAAGGAGCTCCGGTCTTATTTAAGAAAGGGTTTTGTGAAGCACAGGTACCCTTAAACTCTCCATTCTTTAAGAAAATCAAGCGAACAGACATAAACACGAAAAACAATCCTACAAGTCCTAAGGTCAAATATAAAGTTGTCATGGTAGACTAATTTTTTGCAAATTTAAGATAGTTGTGCGTAGAACGCTACCTTTGGACAGTAAGTTTCCCAAAAAGCCTTTATCTCCATGCTTGAACCTCAAAAAGACCTTCGAAGAAAAGAAAAACTAGAAGCTTTTGACCGTCTGCTTACCATTATGGACGAGTTACGCCTGAACTGCCCTTGGGATAAAAAGCAAACGCTAGAAAGCCTTAGACACTTAACCATTGAAGAAACTTATGAGCTTTCAGAAGCTATTCTTGAAAACAATCTCGATGAAGTAAAAAAAGAAATCGGGGATGTAATGCTCCACTTAGTTTTCTATTCCAAAATAGCCGATGAGCAAAAGGCTTTTGATGTGGCTGATAGCATAAACGCCATATGTGATAAACTGATCCATCGTCACCCTCATATTTATAGTGACTTTGAGGCCAAAGATGAACAAGCTGTTAAAGAAAACTGGGAGAAAATTAAGCTCAAGGAAAAAGGAAACACCTCCGTTTTAGGTGGAGTGCCTAAGGGGCTTCCGGCCATGGTAAAAGCCATAAGGATTCAAGATAAGGCAAGGGGCGTTGGGTTTGATTGGGAAAAGAAAGAACAAGTTTGGGAAAAGGTTGAAGAGGAAATGCAAGAGTTCAAAGATGAGTTCAACATTGCCGACACCAATAAAATTGATAAAGAAAAGGCTTCTGGAGAGTTTGGCGATATGCTCTTCTCACTAATTAATTACTCCCGCTTTATAGATATTGACCCAGAAGAGGCTTTGGAGCGAACAAATCTTAAGTTTATAAAGCGATTCCAGTTTTTAGAAACCGAATCGAAAAAGGACGGAAAGAATATAGCCGAAATGAGCCTTCAGGAAATGGATAAATATTGGGAAAGGGCTAAGAATCTTTAGAGATTTGCACTCAGGTATTTATGAAGTTTAACAAGACCCTTTCAAAGTTTTTAATATGGAGAATACGCCACGTTAGTACGCGTAATTTCCTGATGATTCTTAGTGGAGTAATAGGTCTTGCAGGTGGTATTGCAGCTGTAATTTTAAAAAGTACTGTTCACTATATTCAAACTACCCTTAGCGATTTTAGAGAAGATGTGGCCCATTATCTCTTTTTGATCTATCCGCTTATCGGGATTGTTATTACTTCTATTGTTGCCGATAAGCTTTTGAAAGAAAAACTTGGCCACGGAATCACGAGTATTCTTTATACCATCTCCAAAAAATCAAGCATTATAACTAGAATAAAAACCTATAGTAGCATGATTACCTCTGCACTTACTGTAGGTTTTGGAGGCTCTGTTGGGCTAGAGGCTCCCATTGTAGTAACAGGCTCTGCATTAGGTTCAAACATTGGTCAACTAATGCACCTTAGCTATAAGCAGCGCACACTCATGATTGGCTGTGGAGCTGCTGCTGCAATCTCTGGAATTTTCAATTCTCCTGTAGCTGGTGTTATTTTTAGTATTGAAGTTATTCTAACCGATGTAACCATCGCAGCTTTTATTCCGTTGCTCATTGCCTCTGTAATTGGCTCATTGGTTTCTATGCTTACTTTGGGCTCAGATGTTCTCTTTTCTTTTAATCTTACAGATCCCTTTCTAGCGTCTGATTTTCCCTACTTTTTGGTTTTGGGCGCTTTATGCGGTTTGGTGTCGGTGTATTTTACCCGACTTACGCAGTTCACAGAATCAGTAGCCGTTAAAATTAAAAACAAAACAGGCAGGGCTATTTTTGGTGGATTAGCGCTGGGGATCATCATCTTTGTTTTTCACCCAATTTATGGTGAAGGTTACGACTCTATCACCACCATTCTTAACGGAAATCCTGAAGCGCTTTTAAAAGAGAGTTTCTTCTTAAAGAATGAAGACAGCACTCTTTACCTTATCCTCTTCTGCTTAGGAATTTTATTGATCAAACCTGTGGCCACAGGTCTTACCCTAGGAGCTGGTGGTAGTGGAGGTATTTTTGCGCCTTCTCTTTTTATTGGTGCCATTACTGGGTATATCTATTCTCAAACCATTAATTTTTTAGGAATCGGAAAAACACTTTCCATCAGTAATTTCACTTTGGTGGGCATGTGTGGTGTAATGAGCGGTGTATTGCACGCCCCTCTAACAGCTATATTCCTTATTGCTGAAATTACCAGCGGCTATACTCTCTTTTTACCTCTGATGTTGGTATCTGCTATTGGCTTAAGTACCTCGCGCTATTTTGAACAGTATTCATTTTACACTGGCCGATTAATCAAGGCTGGTGATCTCATTCCACATGACAAAGACCGACAGGTATTGAGCTTGATAAAAATGGAGAAGTTGATTGAGAACGACCTACTCACTATTCATCCGCAAAAGACATTGGGAGACTTAGTAGCTCTTGTAAGGAAGTCCAAAAGAAATATTTTTCCTGTTGTAAATGAAAAGAATGAACTCCAGGGCATTATCACTCTGGATGATATTCGAGAAATTATGTTCGATCCAGCCTCTCAAAAAAATATAATTGTTGCTGCATTAATGCATAAGCCGCCTGCCACGGTTTCTACAAACGATAAGATGGAGGAAGTAATGACAAAATTTGAAAAAACAGGCGCATGGAACCTCCCCGTAATTAAGGACAACAAGTATTTGGGAATTGTATCAAAGTCTCGTATTTTCAATGCTTATCGTACTAAACTAAAGCGCCAGAATAAAGAATAATTGCTGAAGAAATAAGCTCTTATTTTTTAGCCCTTAGTTTTTCTCCGAATTACCAATATATCCCTTCAGAATGCCCCAGGGCAATTTTTTAAATACTTATCAACAAAAATCAAATTACACTTGCTTATTTCAATTGATTGATAATCAATTGATTATGATGGGGCGCTTAAAAAATGTGGACAACTTTCTCATTTTGTGGAAAAGATTATTTGATTTTGACCAATCTTTGTTTTGTATAAAAATGCTCTAAACAATAGTTTTTTTAAAGCGCATTTCTGAACCAGAAATGGGCATTTCTAAACCAGCCCTAATTGTATTTTCAGGAGCAATAGTTGACTCAAACTAAAATGCAAATAGTTTAAGCTCGAATCAACAGAATGTTAACCCAATATTACGCCCATATGGGCATGTTACTCTTTTGTAATTGGCATCAATAAAAACCTAATTCAAAACAATTTGACCAGCCCCACCCCTCATTAGAATAATCATATTTTAAAAATTCAATGAGCGAGGTCAAAGTAATCAACTCCAAGCAAGCCTTCTTAAACAACAGTCACATAAAATGTGTTGAATGAGAAATGTATAATGACGAGCTTCAAGAATTAAAATGGAATTGCCAATAAAGGCCAATGATTATGGTTTATACAAAAGCACTTGTAATCTCATTTCTTATATTTCTCATAGGGGGAAGCCAAACCCCAGAGGGAGTTAAAATAGGGGATAATGCTCCAGATTTTAACCTCAAAAATGTGGATGGAAAAATGGTATCGCTCAATGCTAATAAAGATGCGAAGGGCTACATCATTGTCTTTACCTGTAACTCTTGTCCTTATTCAGAAATCTATGAAGATAGAATTATTGCTTTACATCAAAAATACGCCAGTAAAGGATATCCCGTAATTGCAATTCAGCCCAACAATCCGAAAATTTCTACTGGAGACTCTTATTTAAAAATGAAAGAAAGGGCCAATAACAAGGAGTTTCCCTTTGCTTATTTGATTGATACGGACAACCAAGAAACTACTAAGGCTTATGGCGCTACCAATACCCCCCAAGTGTATATAATAAATAAGGAAGCCACAGGCTTTAGAGTAGCGTATATTGGGGCAATTGACAATAACAGTCGTAATCCAGAAGCTGCCACCACCAAGCGATATGTAGAAAATGCAGTGGATGCGCTTTTAAATGGTCAGAGCATAGAAACCAACAGCACCAAGGCCATAGGCTGTACAATTAAATAAGAAGAGGGTTATGAATAATAACTGTAGCTTATTAAACCTGTGTATGGTTTGTTCCTAGCATCGTCAAGATGTCATCAAGGTATTCTCGTGTGTTAGAAAGCCTTGGTACTTTATTTTGGCCACCGAGCTTTCCTCTTCCTTTCATCCATTTATAAAAAGTGCCTACTTCCGCTTTATGAACAATAGGGCTGGTAAGTGCCATGTCTTTATAACGCTTAGCGTCATAGTCTGAATTGATTTCACGAAGTGTGTTGTCCAAAAATCTTGTAAAGTCTTCAAGGCTATCTGGTTCCTTTTCAAACTCAACAACCCATTCGTGAGCTGCTTTTTCATCGTGGCTAAAATACTTTGGAGCTGCGGTAAAGTTATTGATTAAAGCACCTGTTTTTTCGGCAGCCACAGCAATACCTCTTTCAGCATTTTCAACTACCAGCTCTTCTCCAAAAGCGTTGATATAATGCTTTGTTCTACCAGAAATTCGAATTCTATATGGTGAAACTGAGGTAAACTGAACGGTATCTCCAATTTTGTATCTCCATAAACCAGCATTGGTAGAAATGAGTAATGCATAATTTTCACCTTCCTCTACTTCTTCAAGCCCAATTACCATGGGTGACTCTTTATGAATTTCTGCAAAAGGAATGAATTCATAGAAAATACCATAATCCAACATGAGCAACATGTCGTCAGAGCCCATTTGGTCTTGAATACCAAAAAATCCTTCAGATGCATTATAGGTTTCCATATAGTGCATTCCGCTAAAGGGAATCATCTTCTGGAATATGTTTTTGTAAGGGCCAAAGGCAACTGCTCCATGAAAGAACACTTCTAAATTTGGCCAAACGTCATGAATATTATCCGTCCCTTTAAGCTCCATTATTTTTTGGAGTAAAATAATCGTCCATGTAGGTACACCAGAAATGCTGGTTACGTTTTCGTCCATGGTCGTTTTTGCCATCAACTCAATCTTAGCCTCCCATTCATCCATTAGGGCAATGTCTAAAGCGGGTGTGCGTACAAACCTAGTCCAGTAAGGCAGGTTAGACATAATAACCGCTGAAACATCTCCATAAAACGACTCTTGACTGGTGTCAAACTGATTCACCTGCTGGCTTCCGCCAATGGTGAGCCCTTTGCCATCAAACATCCGAGTTTCAGGGTTGTTATTGCAATAAATGGAAAGCATGTCCTTGCCTCCTTTAAAGTGACACTCTTCTAACGCCTCATATGAAACAGGTATAAATTTACTTCTGGCATTGGTGGTACCCGATGATTTTGCAAACCACTTTACATCTGATGGCCAGAGCAAGTTTTGCTCGCCCATCATATTTCTTTCTATATATGGGTTAATATCTTCATAAGAAAAGATGGGGATTTCTCTTCTAAATTGTTCTTGATTCTGAATATCGGCAAAGCCATGGGTGCGCCCAAACTCGGTGTTTCTTGCTGTGGTGATAAGTCTTTTAAATAATTCGTCTTGTACTTCTAAAGGGTATTTCATGAAAAGACCGATTTGATACATCCGTTTTTTCATTACCCATGTCAGTATTGAATTAATGATTGCCACTTATACTTTCCGCTTCAGTTCGAAATTTTTACCTAGATACACTCGTCTCACTTGCTCATCGGCTGCCAACTCTTCGGCAGTTCCTGCCTTTAAAAGTTTTCCTTCAAACATAAGGTATGCCCTATCGGTGATTGAAAGGGTTTCGTTCACATTATGGTCTGTAATTAGAATGCCTATATTCTTTTGCTTCAGTTTAAAAACAATGGACTGAATTTCTTCCACCGCAATAGGATCTACTCCTGCAAAAGGTTCGTCTAGCAAAACGAATTTAGGGTCTACAGATAATGCTCTAGCAATTTCTGTTCTTCGTCTTTCTCCACCAGAAAGCACCTGTCCTTTGTTCTTTCTTACATGGGTAAGGCTAAACTCTTCTAATAGAGACTCCATTTTTTCTTTCTGAAGCTTCTTTGGCAGTTTTGTCATTTCAAGCACCGCCATAATGTTTTCCTCTACCGTAAGCTTTCTGAAAACGCTAGGCTCTTGGGCTAAATATCCAATGCCTAATTTGGCTCTTTTAAACATCGGTAAAGGCGTGATATTTTCGTCTTCAAGATAGATATTCCCCTCATTTGGCTTAATCAAGCCAACAATCATATAAAATGTAGTTGTTTTCCCTGCTCCATTAGGGCCAAGCAAACCAACAATTTCTCCTTGCTCTACCTGCACGGAAACATCGTTAACTACTTTTCTTTTTTTATATGTCTTTACAAGGTTGTCGGCTCTTAACTTCATGATGGAATGGCAAAAATAGAATAATCATTCAAACTTAATATCCTTAATGAAGAGTTGAAGACTTTTACGTTCTCTAAAGTCGTTCTCTTCAATGGTGTAGGCCATGTGAAATTTCATGCCAGAATTTACCAAATCGTAATATTCTCCTAAACCAAAACCAATAGCGTCAATTGAGCCAGTAATTCCTTCTTGTTTTACTGTAAACTTAAGGTGCTGTTCTTTCAGTACTTTAACATTTTCAGCATGTACGTTTTCCGAAACAAACAGGGGCTGCATATTTTGTGGTCCAAAAGGGCCCATTTGCCTAATGGTTTCATAAAACTTAAAGTTGATGTCATCTAAAAAAATAACAACATCGATTTTAATGGCGGGTACTAGCTGTTCTTCGGTAATGGTGCTGGCCACCACGCTTTCAAATTTTGCCTGAAAAGCCTCCACGTTTGCAATTTCCATGGTCACACCAGCAGCATACATGTGTCCACCATACTGATCGAGTAGATCGGAACATTCCGTAATGGCATTATAAACATCGAAACCCATTACAGACCTAGCAGAGCCTGTTACTTTGCCGTTCGATTCAGTTAAAATAACGGTAGGGCGATAGTGCTTTTCAATACAGCGAGAAGCCACAATGCCAATCACTCCTTTGTGCCAATCTTCTTTATACAGAACCGTGGCCTTTGCGTTGAGCAAGACTTCATCTGATTGAATCATCTGCAATGCCTCTTCCGTAATTGAGTTATCGAAATCTCTACGGGCGTCATTCTTATCGTTAATAAGTGATGCTTTGGCGTCTGCATCCTCTTCGGTTTTTGCCAGAAGTAGTTTTACCGATGCTCTAGCATGATCCATTCGGCCAGCTGCATTTATTCTTGGGCCAATGCCAAAAACAATGCTCGAAACCGTAAAGTCATTTCTGTTCTTACAAAGGTCTACCAACGCTTTTAATCCTGGCCTTGGGTCTTGATTCAGTTTTTTGAGCCCAAAATAGGTGAGCACTCTGTTTTCACCAGTAATAGGAACAATGTCGGAAGCAATACTTACTGCCAATAAATCTAAATATTGGAAGAGACGGTCTTGCTCAATTTCATTTTGTTGACAATAAGCCTGCAAAAGCTTAAAGCCTACTCCACAGCCCGACAGTTCTTTATATGGGTATTCGCAGTCTACTCGCTTTGGGTCGAGCACCGCATAAGCTGGGGGTAACTCATCGCCCGGAGTATGGTGGTCACAAATGATTACATCAATACCTGCTGCTTGGGCTTCTTGTACTCTATCGTGGGCCTTAATACCGCAATCCAAAGTAACAATCAATTGAAAGCCGTTTTCTATGGCATATTCTATTCCTGTTTTAGAAACTCCATAACCTTCTTTATATCTGTCTGGAATATAAAATTCAAGCGTGTCGTGGGTTTCAGAAAGAAAGCCATAAAAAGTAGCTACTGAAGTGGTGCCGTCTACATCGTAATCTCCGTAAACGAGAATCTTCTCTCCGTTATCTAGTGCTGCGGATAGTCTATCTACTGCGCGACCCATATCTTTCATCAGAAAGGGGTCGTGCAGCTGATCTAATTGAGGTCTAAAATAAGCTTTGGCTTCTTCGTAATTTCTAATTCCTTTTTGAGCAAAAAGAAATGCCAAATTTTCACTTATTCCGAGGTTTTCCTGAAGCGACTGTACCAGCGCTCCATCTGCTTCTTCATTAAATAGCCACCTCTTTTGCATGTATAAAAATAGTAAATATTGAACCTAAAAGGGATATAAAAAAGCAGTGCTTTATTGATTAAAGCACTGCTAAGTTTCTAATGTGATAAGAGCTTACTTCGTTTTTTCCGCAGTAGGGAGAACATCTTTAAGTGGAACCCTTTTACCATCTCTGTAAGGTACGATCCACGCGTCTTCAACACCCATTTCTCTCAGGTATCTTTTAAGCACGTTGGCATCTTCATAATTTCTGAAGTTACCAATTACATATTTTCTAAGCTCTTCTCCTTCTTCTCCAAAATCCTTTGCTGTATCTGCATATTTTTTCAAATCCACTTTACGGAAAGCTCCTACTTGGACTTTAAAAACAACGCCCATACTAAAATCTTCTCCATTGATGATTTCAGGATTGTAAGCAGGACGGTTATCAATTTGAGCTTTCAAATTTTCTACTTCCTTTTGAGAAGCTTGATAGGCAGCTTGCATTCTTGTTACCTGCTTCTGCAAATCACCAATCTGGCCGTCTTTTCCACTCAATTGAGTTTCAAGGGTTTCAATATCGCTCAATGCACCTGCATTAGAGGCTTTCAGTTTAAGATGTTCTTCAGAAAGCGCCTTGAAGTCTTCTGGAGACATGGCCTTTTTCTTTTTCTTCCAAACTTTCATTTCTTGCTTGAAAGCTCTCTTTTCGGCCTTGGTCATTTCTTGACCAATGGCGGCTGTAGCAATAAAAATGCCCAGCAAAAGCGTGAAAAATACTTTAGAAGTTTTCATCTTATCTTTGATTTATTTGAGTGAAACCCATTAAATGACAAATTATAACTTTAATGTCAGCTTTTCAAACTTCCGATCATATCTTCTGGCCTTACCCATTCGTCAAACTCTTCGGCTGTTAGGTAGCCTAAATTGACAGCTTCTTGCTTTAAGGTAGTTCCATTTTCATGGGCGGTTTTGGCAATTTTAGCAGCCTTTTCGTACCCAATCTTGGTATTTAAAGCGGTAACTAACATTAGTGAGTTATTCAAATGCTGTTGAATACTCTTATAGTTAGGCTCAATACCTATAGCACAATTTTCATCAAAAGAAACGCAGGCATCGCCAATTAAACGTGCAGATTGCAATACATTGTATGCCATCATTGGTTTGAAAACATTCAATTCATAGTGGCCTTGTGCACCACCTACTGAAACCGCCACATCATTACCCATTACTTGAGCACAAACCATGGTCATGGCCTCGCACTGTGTTGGGTTTACTTTGCCGGGCATAATAGAAGAGCCGGGCTCGTTTGATGGTATTATGATTTCACCAATTCCCGAACGAGGGCCTGAGGCCAACATTCTGATGTCATTAGCAATTTTGTTTAATGAAACTGCCATTTGCTTTAATGCTCCGTGGGTTTCTACCAAGGCATCGTGGGCTGCAAGTGCTTCAAATTTATTTTCGGCAGTAATAAAAGGATGACCCGTAAACTCAGCAATTTTTTCGGCCACCAATTCTGAATATCCTGCTGGCGTATTGATCCCTGTTCCTACAGCGGTACCGCCCAAAGCTAATTCTGAAAGGTGATCTAATGTATTTCTTAATGCTTTTAAGCCATGATTCAATTGAGAAACATAACCCGAAAATTCCTGACCTAAAGTAAGCGGTGTGGCGTCCATTAGGTGTGTACGACCAATTTTTACCACCTTCATAAACTCTTGAGACTTTGCCTGAAGTGTATCTCTTAATCTTTCTACTCCGGGAATGGTAGTTTCTACGATCATTTTGTAGGCCGCTATGTGCATGCCTGTTGGGTAAGTATCGTTAGATGATTGCGACTTGTTCACATCATCATTTGGGTGAACTTCTGTTTTGCCTTCGCCTAGTTTATTACCTGCAATTATATGTGCTCGATTGGCCACAACCTCGTTCACATTCATATTTGACTGTGTACCCGAACCTGTTTGCCAAATCACCAAAGGAAATTGGTCATCATGCTTTCCTTCTAAAATTTCATCACAAACTTTTGAAATAAGATCGCGCTTTTCTACCGCCAAAACGCCTAAAGCGTGGTTGGTGTGGGCAGCGGCTTTTTTAAGGTAGGCAAAACCATAAACCACCTCTAAGGGCATACTGGCTTCTGGTCCAATTTTAAAGTTGTTTCTTGAGCGTTCAGTTTGAGCCCCCCAATACTTGTCTGCGGGAACTTTCACTTCCCCCATGGTATCCTTTTCTATTCTATATTCCATGTGATGAGATTTTATTCGATTCAAAATTAGGCAATGAAGCACTAGTTAGAAAGTAATTCGGACTTGTTATTCACCGATTATTTTAAAACGACTGAATGTGATGGTCGAAAACATTGTGCGTTTACCGAGGTCTGGCGTTCGTTCACCGAATTCCGCCAACAAGAATGGCCTAAGTCCACGTACATTTGAATGTGTTTCAAGCCCAAAGGTCAAAAAAACATCGGTCAAACAAACAACAACAATTACTCAAAACAACAACCACAGCAGGCAGAAAATTTTCTGCCTGCATTTAACTAAAAAAATCATGTCACAGTCAGCTAGTAAAAGGTACATAGTCGGAGCGCTATTTCTTATTGTCGGGTCTCTTTGGACTTTAGATAACATTGGTGTCCTCAACATTCATCTTCCTTGGTACTTTACCGAATGGTATTCCATTATGATTCTTATCGGTATTTTAATTGCCACTGTAAGAGAAAAAGTAGGGCTTGGTTTAACCTTCGTAGCCATTGGTGCTGCCTTCCTAATAAGGGATGTGTACTATCTAGACTTTAGAGACATCTTTGAATTCTGGCCTGTCATCTTCATCATTATAGGTGGATCGCTTCTTTTCAGAAGGGGAATGGACAAAGAGGGTTCTAGCGAAAAAAAAAATACTGAGTCAGAAATAGATGGTGTAGATGAAATCGCGATTTTCTGTGGAGCAGAAAGAAAAGTTACCTCGAAACAGTTTAGAGGAGGAAAGTTGACTACCATTTTTGGTGGAACTGACCTGAACCTTCTAAACGCAGAACTTGCCAGTGGCACGAATATTTTGGATGTATTTGTATTGTTTGGCGGAACTGAAATTAGAGTTCCGTCCGACATGAATGTGAAAGTACAGGTAACTGCAATTTTTGGTGGCTTTTCAGACGAAAGAAAAATAATCACCGAAAATGAAGCCAACAACGGAAAAGAACTAGTAGTAAAAGGACTAGTACTTTTTGGTGGGGGCGAAGTAAGGTAAAACGGTAGCTTAAATCTAGAGTATTGAGTTAGAGTTGGTCGCTCTTGATTCAATACTCTTTTTCTTTTTTACCAAAGCCTTAAAAGAAATCACTAATTTTCGTTTCGTTTAGATTTCTATGAACCACCCTTTTTTAAAGAATAAAGGCATCATTTTTTATACCGCAGCGTGGTTGTTTATTGCCATTCTGTTTGGGCTGGCCCTAAGGTATTTTTACGATTTCAGTACTAAAGAGGCCAACATTGATAGCTTCATTTTTAACGGAACCTTCTATGGATTAGGTCTGGCCTTTTGGTTTGTAGTACGTTATAACTCTTTCGATTCTTCCCAAATACTCAACCTTGTTGTTAGTCATTTGGCAGCTGCTGCACTTTCCGTAGCCGCTGGTGTTTTCATTACACTTACCATCCTAAAAAACATTTTGCCTCAAACCGAAGAGTCATTGATTTACCTGAACAGCTCTGTGGCTTGGCGCTCTGGCTTAGGTTTGCTCTACTATGCGGTACTTATTTTGGTATACCACCTTATAAAATATTATGATGATTTAAGGGATAGAGGCCAGCAGCAAGCGCAATTAGAAACCATGCTGAAGGAGTCGGAACTGGAAATGCTAAAATCGCAGATTAATCCACACTTTATTTTTAATAGCCTTAACTCCATTGCCTCGCTTACCATTACCGCCCCTAACCAAGCAAGAGAAATGGTAGTTAAGCTTTCTGATTTTCTTCGTTATTCTTTAGGTAAGGAAAATCATCAGCTGAATACTCTGGAAGAAGAAATCGCCAACCTGATGCTCTATTTAGAAATAGAAAAAGTTCGTTTTGGTGATCGACTTCAGGTAGAAACTCAAATTGACATTGAGGCTTTAAATCTCACTTTGCCCAACCTTATTCTTCAGCCTTTAATTGAAAATGCGGTTAAGCATGGCATATACGAAAGTCTGGAAGATGTAACCATTCGGGTAACAGCAAAAACCGAAAACGGCATTCTTCGCCTTTTCATGACCAACGAGTTCGACCCGAAAGCCGTGAGCAAAAAGGGCAAGGGCATTGGGCTTAAAAATGTGCGCGAACGTTTGCGCGTCATTTATGGTGTGCCGAAATTGGTGTTTACTGAAACCAACGAAAACCTATTTACCGTCCGTTTAGACATTCCTCAACCCAACGAAAAATGATCAAAGCCATAATTGTTGACGATGAAAAATTAGCCCGCGATATCATCAAGGCTTATTTGCAAAACTTTGCTCAAGTGGAAGTAATTGCGGAATGTGGTGATGGTTTTCAAGGCTTAAAGGCTATTCAGGAACACGAACCAGATTTGCTTTTTCTAGACATTCAAATGCCGAAAATCACAGGTTTCGAAATGCTAGAGTTAATAGAAAACCCTCCTGTAGTCATCTTCAGCACCGCTTTCGATCAATACGCAATCAAAGCTTTTGAACTTAACGCTACCGATTATTTGCTAAAACCTTATGCCGAAGAGCGCTTTAAAGGAGCGGTGCAAAAAGCGATCGATAAAATTCAAACCAAAGCTTCGGCACAAAAAGAGATTGAGACTTTAACGGAAAAGCGCGAAGAACTTTCGGAAGGTATTGAACGGTTAGTGGTTAAAACTGGAAACAAAATTCATATCCTTGGCTTGGACCAAATTGCGCATTTTGAGGCGCAGGATGATTACGTGGCCATTCATTCAGACCAAGGTAAATTTTTGAAATTAATGAGGATGAAGCACCTAGAAGATAACCTTCCTTCTGACGACTTTATTCGCGTGCATCGTTCGCACATTGTCTCCATTAAGCACATAGAAAAGCTAGAACTCTACGAAAAGGACTCGTATTTACTCAGTTTAAAAACAGGTTCGCAATTGCCAGTAAGCCGCAGTGGGCATAGTAAGCTAAAAGAGGTTTTGAAGTATTAATGTGCATGAGTATTGGTGTCTAGCTTTGGGCTATCAACCGATTTCAAAACGAAACATTGTTAATCATTACCTCCTATGCCATGAGCTATAAAAATATTTTTATAGCTCATAAAATGGTTATATATTGAGCTATATATTTGAACTTTATAGCTCATGCTCTGGAACTGGCAACAAAAAGACTGGCCAAATTTTGTTTACAATGAAGCTCAATTCTCAAGTGATGAGAATCAATTTATGCTTAATGCTGGCCAACTATTAGGCAGCATGAAGCATATTAACGTTGATGATCAAGAGATATTAAAAGTGGATTTGATCATAAACGAGGCCTATAAAACTTCAGAAATTGAAGGAGAAATCCTCAATCGCGACTCTCTACAATCTTCCATCAGAAAGCGCTTTGGCCTAAAAACGGACCAAAGAAGAATTCTACCAGCAGAACAGGGAATTAGCGAGATGATGGTTGACCTTTATTCCAACTACAAAAAACCTTTAGATCATACACAGCTTTTTGCTTGGCACGAAATGCTCACCAAAGGCCGAAGAGATTTAATAGACATTGGCCAATACCGCAGCCATGATGACCCAATGCAAATTGTTTCTGGCTCCATCAATCGGCCTAAAGTTCATTTTGAAGCACCACCCTCGGCCAGTGTGAAGCAAGAAATGGACGCGTTTATAGAATGGTTCAACACAACTAAAATCGAAAATGTACTTGTACGTTCTGGCATCGCTCATTTATACTTTGAGAGCATTCACCCCTTTGAAGATGGTAACGGCAGAATTGGCAGGGCGCTTTCTGAAAAGATCCTTTCTCAGCATTTAGAACGCCCAACGCTTATTGCTATTTCTCAAATCATTCAGTCCGATAAAAAGAGTTATTACGAAGCCCTCCACACCAACAGTTTTAAGCTGGACATTAATAAATGGCTTAAATACTTCTGCAAAATGGTTCTGGAGGCGCAAGACTATACGCAAAGAATGATTGATTTTCTGATTCAAAAAGGAAAGTTCTATCACCGATTTAATGCGCAACTGAATGAGCGACAAAGCAAAGTGATTGAACGTATGTTCAGGGAAGGCATTGAAGGATTTAAGGGTGGCTTAAGTGCCGAAAACTATATCCGGATAACAGGGACAACCCCTTCTACCGCTACAAGAGATTTGCAAAAGCTAGTAGAAATGGGAGCCCTCTTTCGAAAAGGAGAAAGAAAGAGCACACGTTATTTTCTTGATTTAAAATGATCCTATCCACTATAGAAAAGGGAAATTGAAGGTTTGCTTACTGCACCTCACAAACTGTGAGTTATAAACTTCCTCAAAACCTCAATCTTTTGTATGTTTAAAGCGTAAGAACTAACGTTTCTAAAACTCAAGCTTATGGCAACTCCTGAAGAAATGGTGCAAACCATGATCAATAACCTTCCCGAAAAAACGGGCAAATCTTTAACTGAATGGCAAGCTTTGCTCACAGCAGCGGGACTACAAAAACATGGCGAAATCATGAAGTTGCTGAAAGGGGAGTATAACGTTACACATGGTTTTGCTAATCTTTTAGCGCAAGTACACCTTAAACCAGAGTTGCTCGAAAATAAAGTAGCTGAAAATCCTGATGAAGATTTGCTAGCTGGAAAAGAGGCCATTGCAGAGGTATACAAAAAAGCCAAAGCACTTTTTGAAAACGTAAATGGAGAGGTTGAATTTGCCTACAAGAAAACCTATATCAGTCTTCGGACACCCAAAAAGCAGTTTGCTTTATTGCAGCCTAGTACCAAAATTAGGGTAGATATTGGTCTCAATTTAAAAGGCGTTGAGCCCGAAGGAATTGTTGAAGCAGCAGGCAGTTGGAACAGCATGGTAACCCATAGAATCAAGCTTTCTTCGGTTGAAGAAGTGGATACCTCTTTGGCCACTTGGGTGCAAAAAGCCTACGATGCCAATAGCTAATGAATAAGTTTCAGCCTGTCGATTTTCAGGATTTGGATGATCTTTTCGCCTATCTTCCAGAAAATGAACTCAAGATTGTTCTTGCTTTAAGAGGCTTGGTCTATGAGTGTATTCCTCAAGTAAAAGAGAAGCTTTCTTACAATGTGCCTTTTTTTCGCCTACGTAAAACCGTTTGCTTTATCTGGCCCGGAGCTGTGCCTTGGGGTGGCACTTTCGAAGGCGTTCAATTCGGTTTTACTTATGGTCATTTGCTCACCGATGAAAATGGGTATTTGGCTGCTGGAAAAAGGAAGTTTGTTCGTACTAAAACTTTCAAGTCTTTGAAAGAAATTGACTTCGACCAATTGAGAATCTTGCTTTTTGAGGCCGCAGAAATTGACGCCCAGAAAAGATAACCGCATGGATTTTTTTGATAAAGGTGGGATAGAATCAGTTGGCATTGATTAAACTTATAGTCTGAATCCGGTTAAAGCAGAGAAACCCTCCAAAAGTTGAATTACATCTTCCGTGGTAAATTATTCCATCTAAAGTTGAAGCAAGGACTTTTGGAGGGTTATGTCAATCGAGACTGTCCCAAAAAATAACCGGAATTTTATTTCAAACCCAAAAACAGCAAACCATGTCGAACCAAGGTTTAATTATTGAAGAACGCAGCCGAGATATTGGCGATTTTATAGTAGGCCGACTGATTCCTTTTAGGAAAAAGCGCATGGTAGGCCCCTTTATTTTTATTGACCACATGGGGCCAGTAACGATTAAGCCCGGCCATTATATGGATGTTGGCCAGCATCCGCACATTGGTCTTTCTACCCTCACTTATTTGTTGGAAGGCGAGATTACTCACCGCGACACTTTGGGCACTGAGCAATTGGTTACTCCTGGCTCTGTGGGTTGGATGACAGCTGGAAAAGGAATTGTGCATACCGAACGCACGCCCCAAAACAGACGAGACGGCAGCGAATTTACAGCCCACGGTTATCAAATCTGGGTCGCCCTTCCGAAGGAATTAGAGTTTATGGAACCGCAGTTTTCTTATACTCCAAAAGAAGATTTACCTACCTGGGAAGAAAACGGTTTGCAATTTAAGCTAGTAGCTGGCCAAGGTTTTGGACATCAATCTCCAGTGCCTGTTCACTCTGAATTGTTTATGGTGGAAGTAAAATCTACTGCGGAAACCCTACTTAATATTGATGGTCAGCTTTCAGGGGAAATAGGAATTTGTATTGTGGAAGGACATATTATGGCTTGCGATGAACGCGTAAACAAAGGCAATATGTTGGTGTCGAAAGAAGAAGATCTTTGCAAAATTACGCTGGGAGAAAACACACACTTATTGATTTTCGGGGGTCAGCCTTTTCCAGAAGAAAGACATATCTACTGGAATTTTGTAGCCTCAGAAAAGGCCACCCTTGAAGCCGCCAAAGAACGCTGGAAGGCCAAAGCCTTTGATATGGTGCCCGGTGAAACAGGCTATATTCCGTTGCCAGGTTAATAGGTAATACTTGGTTCAGATTCTTTAAATTGAAATATGCCCACCTACGACTCCCTTATTTCTCGGCTTCAGGAAAAGCTTCAAGATGAAAAACACTTGACCTGCCACAAAATCATTAAGCAGCTGATTCATCTTTTTGAGCAGTTGGAAACGCGCGAAATTCCTATTGAAGCACTGGGTGAGCCGATAGATAGGCTTGACAAGTTTTTGGAAATAGAACCCTTACGTTTTGGGCAACTAAGAACACTTAAAGGTAATATCCATGGTGTATTGAGGAAGAAATTCAAAATACTTCCTCCACACTTCTATAGAGGTCAGTGGATGACTTTGGGTATGGTAATTTTTGGGATACCATTGGGAACCGCCTTAGGCAATATTGCTTTTATGGGTGTGGGCATTCCTATCGGGCTCGCTATTGGTATTGCCAAAGACAAAAAAGCCCAAGAGGAGGGTAAAATGCTAACGGACATTTAACCCTTCAAAGCCTCTTTAATCCCATTGTAAGTTGTTTCTATTTCGGCAATACGAACACTGAGTTCATCAAAGGTTTCTTTGCCGGCTTTCATTTGCAAGGTTTCTAAAGCCTTTACTAAATCGGTAGCTCCAAGATGGCGGGCAGGAGGAAGCATTTTATGCGCTTCGTTTTTTAAGCTATCTCTAATTTTTAACTTAATTGCCTTCTTCAAATTCTCAATACTTCGGGCAGAACTCGACTTAAATATATCGACCATCTCGTTCACAAAGTCGTCATCTCCCATTTCGCGCAAGCCTGTTAAGTCAAACTTTGGTACTTCTGCCACAACTTTTGCAGGCGATGATTTTTTCATGTTTGTTTTCATAGTCTCCATTCTAATGAGTTCAAGCAATTCATTTTCATCAAAGGGCTTACGGAGAATTTGATCAAAGCCTGAATCTAAACTCTCTTTCATTTCTTGTTCAGAAACGGTGGCCGTAAGGGCTACCATCGGAATTTGACTGTTATTACCTTTTGCTTTTCGGATTTGCTTCACTACTTCCAAACCACTCATTCCGGGCATTTTCACATCCAATATGGCAATATCAAATGCCTGATTTTGAAGTGCGGCAAGGGCTTCAGTTCCGTCTTGCGCCTGTACCAACTTTATATCATGGGTCTTAAAAATGGTTTCTAAAAGTTTTAGGTTGAAGGGCTCGTCATCGGCTACTAAAACCGAAATTCCCGACAAATGAATTAGTTTCTTATCCTTTTCTTTGGCTTCTTCTTTCAAACCTTCACCAATCGTAAATGGTAGGATCAGAATCATTTCTGTGCCTTGACCAAGCTCACTCTCTATCAAAAACTCTCCTTTATGAAGCTTTACCAGCATGGCAGAAATAGCCAAACCGAGTCCTGTGCCTTTGGCTTCATCGGTTACAGAGGCTTGCTCAAACTCTTCAAAAATTCTCGCTTGCTTCTCTTTTGGAATTCCTACTCCGCTATCCTTTACCGCTATTCTCAAACTTACGTTTTCTCCTGTTTTAGACTGAACCGAAACACTCAATTGAACATAACCTTTATCGGTAAACTTGATGGCATTATGCAGTAGGTTCAAAACAATTTGACGTAGGCGGTGCTCATCGCCAAGTACAAATTGAGGAATGCTGTCAAACTCTGTCTTCAGTTTCAACCCCTTTTCATCTGCCATTTCTTCAAAAATGCGCAAGGTTTCATGCATCAAAAGCTTAAGATCGAATGGAGCTTGATTTAACTTTACTTTGTTGGCTTGCAGCTTAGAGAAATCAAGAATATCGTTCAGTAAATGAAGTAAATGGTCTGACGAGCTTTTAATAATCTGGAGCTGTTCTTTTTGCTCTCCTGGTTGAGCCGTTTTTAATAGTTGGTTGGTAAAGCCTGAAATGGCATTCATTGGGGTACGAATTTCATGACTCATATTGGCCAAGAACTTCTCTTTGGCATCGGCCAGTTCTTCTGCGTTCTTCTTAGCTTCGCGAAGAATGGCTTGGTACTTTCTGTTTCGGCCTACATAGTTTAGTTGGCTGATAAGCGTAATGAGTAAAAGCGCACTAGATAGTGCTGAAAAAATAACAACCTCTCGGTTGGTATCATTGGCCAAACCCTGAATATCCTTTACATGATCTCTTCCTTCTTTGAGTTCATGAGATTCAAGTGTATTGATCAAGTCAATGATTTTATTCTGAAATACCTGCGATTCCTTTTCTAGTGTGGAAAGCTGATACCGCAATTCAGACCCTTTTTCCATACTTTCTTCTTTCGCTTTGGCCAGTTCTGACATAATTTCAGTTTGGAGTATCTCCGATTGAGGAGGTTTCACCACAGTGTCTGCTTTTATTTTATTCTCTTTTTTTCTAAATAAATTGGTAAACTTTGTTCCAAAACCAATTTTTCTCGCGGTAAGAGTATCCGCCTCTGATATTGCTTTTGGCAACGCCTCTATTTTCTGCGTCAAATCTTCCAAAGTATTTTCAAGCAAGTCAGAATTAATGGCCGTCAATTTGGTTTGTACTTTAGCTCTCTCCTTAATCAAATAAGAAAGAGAATCGCAAAGCCCAATCATTTCTTCTCTTTCGTAGTTTGTTTTGAGTGAATCAATCAGGTATTGGCTATTATCTAAAGAGGCATTAAAATTCCGGATATAGTCTGACTTGGGATTATTTCGGTAAGCATCAATTTGTGTTTCCATTTCATTTACATAGAAGGATACATCCTTCAGGATCAATAAATTATAGTTCTGCTCTGCGTTTTGCTGCAGTTCACTTACCATATTGTCTAGTCTCTGATAGGCTTTATATCCTGCTACCGAAATAATAATGGTAAGCACGATCAAAGCCAGGTTTACCAACCAGGCCCAGGTAAGTCTATTATTGAGTTTGAAACGGGTCATCTATCGCCTAACGTAAAAAAAATAAAATATTGAAAAAATACTTTCTCAATATACGCTAGATAACTTCTCTATTGACAATATGTTCAACTCAAAAAAGAGAAAGGCACCCAACTGAAAGTATTCAGCGGGCGCCTTTCGATAATCAATTACTGAAATAAGTTGATTAGTAAATTGGTTACTACTTTTGCTTGTACTTCAATAACTGATGTGGTTGTTCCTCCTATTGAAACTTCAACTTTAGTGGCAGTTTCAAATTCGAAAGTACCTTCAAGTTCATTTTTGTCATAGGTCGAAACAATCAATTCATAGTCTCCTTCTGGCATAAAGGCCAAAGTAAAGTTTCCGTTTGCATCGGCTACAGCACTATTAATTGAATTCTCGAATCTTGCATTTCCCTCAGTTGGTTCATTCATTTCAGAATCCTGAAAAGTACCTTCTAAGTAAGCATACACTACTACTTTATCAGCGTTTTGCATATTCTCTTCGTCTACAGCTCCTTCAATCATACCAGCAGTTGATTTAGTAATCAATCTAGCAGTTGGTCTTAAATTAAACTCACCGTTTCCTCTTTTAACAAGGGCTTTTCTCAAATCTACATCAAGAACAAGTTCAGTCATACCGTTGGCCATTACATCAAAGTCACCCATAATTTTGTAACCTGAAGTTGAACCACTTGGTACGTCAACCTCGTCCGTAGAACCATTCACATACTTTACATAAGCTTCATTAGAAGCCGTCAAGATCAAACGAATTTCATCGTAAGCTCCAGCTTCCAACTCTGTCTCACCCAAAATGTAAGTTTCACCATTCTGATAATCCATTAGGTTAAACTCTTTTGGAGAATCAAATGTGATTGAATTTTGAATTTGTCCATTAGCAATAAATTGAGCTTCCTCTACTGATAAGAAAACCCCAGTTATATTTTCTGCATCCACTGCAGCATCCGTTGCTTCCAGTCTAGCGGTTCCTGTTCCGTCAAGTTCATTTGAGTTGTCGTCATCGCAGCTGGTAAAGATTAATGTTGGTATAATTAAAAGTGTTGCGATTAATAATTTTAGATTTTTCATAACTCTCAGTTTTGTTTAGAATTTTACTGACTATCATTAGGCGAACTTGATGCCGTTCGTGCCAAAGCCTACCAATTGACCTATTTTGAGCTTTTCAGAGAGTTGAACTCGTTGTATTTCTTTCACTTCGAGAAAACCTTTGTCATTTTGAAAAGGAAGCGGGTTAAACTAAGCGTTTCGTTAACTGACCTCCTTTTGATGAGCATGTGACACCTTCTATTTCCAGACTTTTGTAAATAGACAATTGAAAGCGCAGTGGATTTTTCTATTTTTGAAGAAGCACAAAATTCAATTTCAATTTATGGCGAAGGCAAAGGCAGAAGTAAAGGAAACCCCGTTGATGAAGCAGTACAATGCCATCAAAGCCAAACATCCTGGGGCACTATTGCTTTTTAGGGTGGGTGATTTTTACGAAACCTTCGGTGAAGATGCCATCAAGGCCAGTAAGGTATTGGACATTGTGCTTACCAAACGTGCCAATGGCTCTGCCAGCCATATTGAATTGGCCGGCTTTCCGCATCATTCGCTCGATAATTACCTGCCAAAACTAGTAAGAGCGGGTAATCGCGTTGCCATTTGCGATCAGCTAGAAGACCCGAAATCGGTAAAAGGAATTGTGAAACGCGGGGTAACTGAATTGGTAACTCCTGGCCTTTCCTTCAACGATAATGTGTTGGACAAAAAGCGAAACAACTACTTGGCTTCGCTCTTCTTCGAAAAAGACCAAGTGGGTATTTCTTTCCTTGATCTTTCTACCGGTGAATTTTTAACTGCCCAAGGTTCTAAAAAGTACATCGACAAACTAGTCCAGAGTTTGAATCCTTCAGAGTTTATTTTCTGTAAATCGAATCGAGAGATTTTTTACGATCGATTTAAGGAATCGCATAACACTTACCATTTAGACGACTGGGTGTTTGCCTACGACTATACTTACGAAAAGCTGACTAGCCATTTTGAAACCGCCAATCTTAAGGGTTTTGGTATTGAAAATATGGGTTTGGGCATTATAGCTTCGGGAGCAATTCTTCACTATTTGGAAGAAACTGAACACAAAGAAGTAAAGCACATTGCTTCTATCAGCCGAATTGAAGAAGACAAGTACGTTTGGCTCGATAAATTCACTATCAGAAATCTTGAGCTTGTTTACCCACAGCAAGAAGGAGGCGTTCCGTTGATTAGTATTCTGGATAAAACGCACACTCCTATGGGTAGCCGTTTGATGAAGCGTTGGATGGTGCTTCCATTAAAGGAGAAAAGCAAAATAGAGGAACGCCTTTCTATTGTAGATGCTTTTGCCGAAAACTCCGATTTGAGAGATGAAATTTCTCAGCACCTAAAAGACATTGGGGATTTGGAACGTTTGATTTCCAAAGTGGCCGTGGGCAGAATTAACCCTCGCGAAATGAACCAACTGCGCAAGGCGCTAGAAAACATTAGTCCTATTCAGGGCTTTGCTGCTCATGCTTCACATAAATCATTGCAAGCACTTGCCCGCCAATTAGACCCTTGCGAAAAACTTTTGGCTCGAATACAAGAACAGCTGAAGGAGGAGGCGCCTATGTTAGTGCACCAAGGCAATTTTGTACAAGATGGTGTGGATGAAGAACTGGATGAGCTCCGAAAAATATCGCATTCAGGAAAAGATTATCTGTTGCAAATTCAGCAAAGAGAAACCGAACGTACAGGCATTACATCTTTAAAAATCGCTTACAATAAAGTATTTGGTTATTACTTAGAGGTTACCAATTCGCATAAAGACAAAGTGCCTGCGGAATGGATCAGAAAGCAAACCTTGGTGAATGCCGAGCGCTACATTACAGAAGAACTGAAAACTTACGAAGACAAGATTTTAACGGCTGAGGATAAAATTCAAGCCATTGAGCAGCAGATTTTCTTCGAGTTGGTTTCGTTTGCGGCTGAATACACCGCACAAGTACAGCAAAACGCTAAGGTAATTGGAATGTTAGATTGCCTTATTTCGTTTGCCAATGTAGCTCAAAGTAACAACTATTGCCGTCCGAATATCAATGAGAAAATGATCCTTGATATACATGAAGGACGCCACCCAGTGATTGAAAAGCAACTACCTGTAGGCGAAAGTTATGTACCCAATGATGTTTTTCTGGACGATCACACGCACCAAATCTTGATTATTACGGGTCCAAACATGGCGGGTAAGTCTGCACTCTTGCGTCAAACTGCCCTGATTGTGTTGATGGCGCAAATGGGTTGTTATGTGCCTGCCAAATCAGCCACTCTGGGTATTACCGACAAAGTATTTACGAGAGTAGGCGCCAGCGATAACCTTTCTAAAGGAGAATCTACTTTTATGGTAGAAATGACTGAAACGGCAAGTATACTTAACAATTTGAGCGATCGAAGTTTGGTGCTGATGGACGAAATTGGCCGAGGCACTAGTACTTACGATGGAATTTCCATTGCTTGGTCTATTGTGGAATACTTGCATAACCACGACAAATTCAAACCAAAAACACTCTTTGCTACGCATTACCATGAACTGAATCAATTGCAAGAAGACTTCCCTGCCATTAAGAACTTCAATGTTTCGGTGAAGGAAGTGGGCAACAAGGTGATTTTTATGCGCAAGCTTAAAGAAGGGGGTAGTGAACACAGTTTTGGTATTCATGTGGCGCAAATGGCGGGTATGCCAAACCCCGTTGTGATTCGTGCAGCAGAAATTATGCACCATTTGGAAAAGGATAAAATCCGTAACCAAACGGAGGATAAGATCAAAGATATGCCAAAAAACAACTTTCAGCTGAACCTCTTTGAAGCCGATCCTACTTTCAATGAGATCAAGGAAATTCTTGAGACGCTAGACATCAACACTATTTCACCAGTGGAAGCATTACTAAAGCTGAATGAGATTAAAGGAAAGTTGAAGAAGTAGAAATTCAGAAGTCAATGCTCCGCCATTCCTTCGGGTCTTTACACTTCCGCTCCGAATATACAGACTCTCGCGGTTTCGTTTTTCAAACTCAACCTCAGAGTGACGGTTAATAAACCAAAAAAGCCCTCTTTCAAGCGCTTTTCTAATCATTAAGCTTGGTAAAGGCTATTCCTTTCCGTAAAGCTCTTTTCCTATTTCGTAGTATTTATCACTTTCTATCCAAAAAGGTGTTTCATCGGCATTTCCGATAAGGCGAGAAGCCAAAACATAACTGCTGAAGAATTTATACAGATAGTCATAGTCTACGGTTTCTGGGTTGTCGCCTGCTTTGTGGTAGTACTTGGTTACATCGCCATCGAAAGAGCGGAAGCCCAAGCTATAAGTTGGCGCTGGAATTCCTTTTCGGGCAAAGCTTACATTATCCGATCTATCGAACAGCCCTTGCTCTCCCGCAGGATCGTCAATAGCAGTTAGGCCATAAGCCGTATTGGCATCTTTTATCAATTGTGGTACTACGGTAAATCTTTCTAAACCAACCACAGTAGAAATGGTGGTATCGTTATAGCCTGCGTTGTCGCTGTTCCAGCAAAACACAATTTCATTCAAAGGAACAATTGGGTTGTCGGCCATCCAACGGCTTCCTAAAAGTCCTTTCTCTTCGCCAGTGTAAAGCAAGAAAAGTGCAGATCTTCTCATTGGATACTTGCCAATATTTTCAGCCGCGGAAAGCACAGTTACTGTGCCAATCGCGTTGTCGCGAGTACCGTTGTAAATAGAGTCTCCTGCTTCATCTGGTCTTCCAATTCCTACGTGATCGTAGTGTGCAGAAAACATGATGAACTCATCCTTCAACTCAGGATCGGTGCCCTCAATCATGGCCAACACATTTTTATCTTTGGTCAGCTCATTCACCATTCCCTTGATTTCAATATTCGCTCTCTTGATACTGCGCGTCATCATAAATCTTTGGGTAGAGTTGTCGGCATCCTTCAACCAAAGCTGAGGAATAATTCTTCCTTCATCACCATCAGGATCAATGCTAATACTAGTGCTTCTAAAACGAGCTCCTACTTGCTCAAATGAAGTAGGAAGGTTATAGAATTCCACAATTCCAGCTGCGCCATTGTCTAAAGCCAACTGGTATTTCTGACGGCTCAACTGAAGAATTTGACGTGTATCGGTACTTTCTCCATCGCCAATTTTAGCAAATACGATTTTCCCTTCTACTTCCTTGCCTTCATAATCGGCTGCCAGCGCATAGTTTAAGAATACGATTTCGCCTTTCACTGTTTCGCTTTGACCTTCAAGTACTAAAAGGTTTGTACCCAATTCGAAATGCTTACCAGAGAAATCTAAGGTAGCAGAAGTAGCTGGGCTCTTCTTTCTTAAAGGCACTGGCTGAAAATAGCCATCGGCACCAGGTACAGGCTTAGCGCCATACGCTTTAAGTTGGTCAGCGATATAATCGGCTGCTTTTAAAATTTCTGGAGAGCCCGTGTTTCGACCCTTCATTTCATCAGAAGCCAAATAGTAAATATGTTCCTTGATGGTTTCTTGGCTTACGGTAGCATCGGTTTTTTCTTTGTCCGTAAGAGGACTACAGGCAGTACCAATAAACAGCAACAGGCCTGAAAAAAGGATTGTCTTTTTCATATTATTTCAATTCAAAATATTTGAAAACAGGGTATTCTACAGCTTTTTGATCAATGTCATTCTTCTGGAAATGCTCATCAAAGAAGTTCCAAGTTACTAACCCATCATCTGATTCTGGTTCTAACATATAGAAAATAAGGTTGGCCAAGGGCTGAGCTAAATCTACCCAATAATCGCCTTTACCAAATTTCTTAGTGGTGTTTTCATAAGCTCCTTCAATGGTCGCCATTTTGTGCATTTCAAAAGGTCGTTGCGCTATTGCAAGCTTGGTGGCTTTATACGATTGGCCTGTTGCTCTCACATTCTTTTCGAGTTTAGTCACCTTCACACCGTTCTTCATCAGGTGTTCGGCAATGTTGGCAAACTCGGCTGGAATAATATATCCTTTTGGCAAAATGGCTGTTACTGTTGGCGTAAAAGAACTATAGTTTATTACGTTCGGCAACTCAACAATTTCTGGCTTTCTTAAATAGCGTTTCCCAGGTCTGTTGCCTTCAGTTTCTTCATACTCTACGTAATTATAAGCCCTGTAAGCAGGAATTTTTTCTTCTAAAGGTGTCATTTCGAACCTCACTCCTTTGCTTACTTTTCCTCCTTGCTCTTTCACCAATTGAATGGCTGCGGCTTCTGCTTGCGCATTTACCTTCAACATTTCCTTTCCGTTCTTATTGGTGAATTCCAAAATCTCTCTTATAAACGCATAGGTAGAATTTATTCGTTGGTACAAACGCTCATGAGCAAAGGCTTCACTCAAAATTGCCATTCTATTTCTTAAACCAAACTGGTTCACCAAATAGCGTGGGTGGTGGTTATAAGTACTAATGGATTTAATCGGCCAGCCTTCTCTCTGTGGATAGAAGTAGCCATATGGGCCGAGGTATACATTATCCTTCTTCTTTACTTGCTCGGTTACCTCCGGAAGAATTCTATCCCAAGTAAAATCATATGGTGCTTTTTCGCCTGCTGTGTGGTAACTCGGAGCCCATGTCAGTGAGTAGCCATGCCAAACACCGTTAGTGGTGTGTAGGTCTACAAAAAGCGCAGGATCCCAAGGCACAATGATATTTTGAATTAGGCCATTTGTTTCTAAAGCTTCTTGCTTGATCCCGTCTCGGTTCAAATCCCAACCTTGGCTATTTTCTCTAATACCTACTTCTTTTGGGCTGTCTTCTTGCGAGGGTCTACGACCGGCTTCCATTTTATCGTTGGAATCGGTGTTATAAATCGGTGCAAAAAGGATGATTTGATTGTCCAAAAGATATCCCTTATCACCGTGAAGGATTTCGCGAAGCATTACTTGTACCGCTTCTTTTCCTTCTACTTCACCAGAGTGAATATTTCCTTGGATATAAATAATGGGCTTGCCACTTGCTTTTGCTTCAGCTGGGGTGCTTACTTTTGGATTGGCCAAAACTAACACAGGAATGTCTTTTCCTTCCAAGCTCTTGCCCATCGAAAGTCGGGTTACTTTGTTGCTCCCTTTGGTGGCAGCATCAATAAAGGCTATTACATCGGCATAGCTCGAGGTTTTCTCATAATTAGAAAGCTCTGGGGTGGTCAGTAATGCTTTTGGTAGGTCTTGCGCAGCAACTGAAAAGGCAAAACAGCTTAAGATCAAAAGATAAAAAAGTCTCATAATTATCAATTTAGGGTCGGTGAAATTACCAAAAACAAGCTGATGTTTTGCTATGTTCAAATTGCTTTTATTTCGCTTTTATATAGGCGGTACTGCCTTTAATCGTATCCTTTTATAATTTCAATAGACCAATCCTACCCTTATGAACAGACGCAATTTTGTAAAACAGACAAGTTTAATTACTGGTATTGGCGCCACTACGGGGTTCTCCTTTCTTAATGCGCTCTTTGCTCAAGACGGTTATAAAATGACCCCTCTGAGAAATAATGTTGGCTTTTTTACGGAAAAGGGGGGAACGATTGGCTGGATGGCTTCCAATAATGGAATTGTGGTGGTAGATACTCAGTACCAAGATTCGGCTACACATCTGATTGAAGAGCTTAAGAAAAAGACGGGAAGACAAATTGACCTTTTGATCAACACGCATCATCATGGCGACCATACTTCTGGAAATATTGCATTTAAGGGTTTGGCAAAGCAGGTTGTGGCACATGAAAACTCAAAAGCCAATCAAGAAAGAACAGCTAGAAACCCTGAGAGTACACTTTTGCCTGATACCACCTATAAATCAGGGAAGTGGAGTAAAAAGGTAGGGGATGAAACCATGGCGTTGCATTATTTTGGCGCTGGCCATACGGATGGTGATTCTGTTGTTCATTTTGAAAATGCCAACATAGTACATATGGGCGACCTTCTTTTTAACCGAAGACCTCCCTTTGTTGATAAATCGGCTGGGGCAAATATGGGCAATTGGCAGTCGGTTCTTGAAAAAACTTATAATACCTTTGACCGCGATACGATTTTCATCTATGGCCACTCTGGTGAGGGTTATGATATTCAAGGAAATCGTGAAGATTTGAGGGCTTTTCAAAATTATTTGCAGAAGGCTCTTGAGTATGTAAAAAAGGGAATTGATGGAGGAAAGACAAAGGAAGCTTTGTCTGAAGTGAATGAGATTCCGGGTGCTCCTGAATGGAAAGGAAACCAATCTAGAATAATTGATGCAGCCTATATAGAGCTGTTTGAAGGAAAATAATGATTTTAAAAAAACTCATCTTACCTGTTATAGTATTACTTTTTGCCATTCCGACTAAGCAAGGAGGTGACGGGCTCAGTTTGCTGGAAAAAATGAATAAGCGTTATCAAGGCAAATGGTATAAAACCCTCACCTTTGATCAGCAGACTACCCGCTATGATGAAAATGGAAAAGTAACAAGTGACAATGTTTGGTACGAAGCCATACAAATGCCCGATAAACTAGCCATTAAGTTTGATCATATGGATCAGGGAACGGGCATTATCTTCAGAAATGACTCCATCTACCAGCTAACAGATGGCCAAGTTACTGGCTCTAGATTAATGTACCACCCACTCCTTATTTTAGGATTTTCGGTTTACGACCAGCCTGCGGCAAAAACCGCCAAAGCATTAACTATACTGAATTTTGATCTCGAAAAGGCTTATCAGCGAGACTACAATGGAAAGAAGGTTTATGTTGTAGGCGCATTGGAAGGGGACGAAAGCTCTAATCAGTTTTGGATAGATAAAGAAACGCTCCTTTTTGTTCGAATGATTCAGAATTTTGGAAACGGCCGAAATCAGGATGTTCACTTCAACAAATATGAAAAACTGGGTGGTGGCTGGGTAGCCACAGAAGTAAAGTTTTATACCGACAATAAACTAAGACTTTTGGAGGTGTATTCTAACATCAAATCTCCTGAACACATTTCTAATAAAGCATTCGAGCCTAAGAATTTTACTGAGGCCAAATGGCTGCCATAAAAGTATATTGAGGAATAAGTTTGGCCTGAATATCTGAGCGATTGAACATAGAACGATATTCGAAAAACATTTTAAATAAGCACTTTCTGTTTGGCTTATGAGCAATAAAAAATGCCTCCAAAATCAATTTTGGAGGCATTTTTTATATAGAATCGAATCTGATCAAAGATCGAACAAATGCGTATTCAGCTTTCTAAGTGCTTCTACCTTAGAGCCCTCATCTGTTAGTAAGGAGATATTGTGACGGCTACCTCCATACGAAATCATTCGAATTGGAATACTGGTTAAAGCCTCAAAAATATTGTTGACTACCCCTTTTCTTTCGGCCACAAAATTACCCACTACGCAAATAATAGTTTGGTTTTTATCCACCTCCACGGTACCAAATTTCTCTAGTTCCGTAAGTATTTTATTCAAATAAGTATCGTCATCTATGGTTACCGAAACCGCTACCTCAGAGGTAGTAATCATATCAATTGGTGTTTTATACTTCTCGAAAATCTCGAACACTTTTCTCAAGAAACCATAGGCCAAAAGCATACGGCTAGACTTGATCTTAATAGCGATAATTCCATCTTTGGCGGCCAAGGCTTTAACATCATCAGAAGTGGTTGCCGTGCTAATCACTGTGCCTTTTGCCTCTGGCTGCATTGTATTTAGCAAGCGCACCGTAATTCCCATTTTTTGTGCTGGCCAAATAGAAGCAGGGTGCAAGATTTTAGCCCCGAAATAGGCTAGCTCAGCAGCCTCATCAAAAGAGAGTTCAGCAATTGGGAAGGTTTTGTCTACCACCCTTGGATCGTTATTGTGCATTCCATCAATGTCCGTCCAAATCTGAATTTCAGTCGCATTAATGGCTGCACCTACCAAAGAAGCTGTATAGTCACTTCCTCCACGCTGCAAATTGTCAATTTCTCCCTTATGGTTTTTACATATATAACCTTGGGTAATAAAAATTGAGGCATCGTTTTCCTTTGCTAGAATAGCCGTCAGTTTTTCAGAAATCAAGTCTAAATCTGGCTCCTCCTCTTCGTTGGTACGCATAAACTCAAGGGCAGGGAGTAACTTTGCGTTTACACCAATTTCTTCCAAATAGAGTGTAAACAGCTTGGTCGACATCAGCTCACCTTGTGCCAGAATATCTCTGTTCAATGCTTCGTTGAAAGATATTTTAAGGGTGATTAACAGAAACTCAAAATGCTCATCAATGATATCATTTGCCTCTGCTGCTTTCTCTTTTGTTGAAAACAGAGTCTCTATAAAAGTGGCATAATGAACTCTAAGTGTTTCAATCTTACTTTTTGCCTCTTCCTTATCGCTTTTTGCCAACGACTCTCCAATAGACACTAAAGCATTGGTAGTACCCGAAAGGGCAGATAAAACAACAATTTTTGAGTGCTCATCTTTAGTAATAAGCTGAGCCACTTGATGCATTCGTTCCGGTTTCCCAACCGAAGTTCCTCCGAATTTTAAGACCTGCATAAATTGATCTAGAAAAATAAATAGTGAAAAAATTAATGATTAAAAGCCGAGCATTTTCACAGCCGTAATTGCCGCTTCGTCTCCTTTGTTGCCGTGTTTTCCTCCCGCCCTGTCTAAGGCTTGTTTTTGAGTATTTGGTGTAAGCACCCCAAAAATTACAGGCTTATTGTACTTCAATGATACGTTAGTTATGCCATGGGCTACGGCATCGCAGATAAAATCGAAATGACGCGTTTCGCCTTGAATTACACAGCCTAAACAGATTACCGCGTCAATTTCTTCTTTTTGAGCCATCCATTGCGCTCCCATTGAAAGCTCGAAGCTACCTGGTACCATCTTTTTAATGATGTTTTCTTTATTTGCGCCCTGCGAAATCAATGTTTCATATGCACCTTGGTAAAGCGATTCCGTTACTTCTTCATTCCATTCTGAAACTACAATAGCGAACTTCTTCTTACTCATATCGGTAATATTTTTATCGCTGTAATCGCTTAGGTTTTTAAGGTTCGATGCCATAATGTTGGTATAAAGTTTTTTGATGTTAGAGAATGTTCTGTTTGGCTTCACGCCAAATAAAAAAGGTAAGACCTTACGACCTTACCTTCATTGTTAATTTTTTGAATTAAGAATTAACTCCCGGCAAGGCCTTCAAGGCGAGCCTTATGCTTTCGTGCACTAGCGTACTCAGCAGTTCCAAAGTGGTTCTTAATAATATTGTCTAGAGGCTTAACAGCCGCTTTTAGGTCTCCTTGTTTTTCGTAAGCCAAAGAAGCTTTCAATAAATAAGCAGGAGAAAAGGCATCGTCATCAGCAGTGCTTGCTGCTTTTTCGTATTGGCTCGCTGCATCACTAAAGTTACCCAATTCCATGTAAGCATCACCCGTTAGCTTATATGCTCTTGCTTGAATCAATTCTTCAGAAGAACTAAAGTCTTTCAAATGATCTAAAGCCAATTGAAATTTTTGCTCTTTTAGATAAATAGCTCCAACATAATAGTTAGACAAGTTTGCAGCTTCTGTTCCACCGTAAATATCAATGATACTCAAGAAACCAAGGTTTCTGCCATCACCATTCAAGGCTAAATCAAGGCTATCTTGCTCAAAGTAATATTGCGCTTGAAACATGTCTGCCTGAGCAGTTGTGTTTTTACTCGTCTTGGTATAATTAATAAAGAAAACACCACTGGCAATTACTATAATCACCAATCCAACTATCATCCCAACAAAACCTGTTGGGCCTAGTTCTCTCTTCATTTTTCCAACTGCTGAGTTGGTGTCGTTATGCGTGTCGTGTGCTTCTTCTGAAGTCTTCTTTGCCATCTCTTGAAAATTAGGTCGCAAATATAAGGAAAATGTTGAACAACAAGGGATTAAATCCTATTCGGTGATGAACGGATAGTCTTCTTGTACATAAACGTCTTTGTAAGCCTCAGACGGATCTGGATAATCAGACTCTTCTGCAAACTTAACTGACTCTTCCACAGTAGCTTTGATCTTCTTGTCGATCTCTTTCAATTCTGCTTCAGTAGCCCATTTGTTCTCCAAAATCTTAGCTCTTACTTGCTCAATTGGGTCTCTATCTTTGTATTCGTTTAACTCTTCTTTGGTTCTGTATTTCGCAGGGTCAGACATTGAATGCCCTTTATAACGGTAAGTTCTGAACTCCAATAAGGTTGGGCCATCACCTCTTCTTGCTCTATCGGCAGCTTCTTCAACCGCAATGTGAACGTTTTCAGGGTTCATGGCATCAACGGCAGCAGAAGGCATATCATATGATTCACCTAAAGTATGAAGGTCGGTTACGTTAGAAGTTCTTTGTACTGAAGTTCCCATAGCGTAACCATTGTTTTCGATTACGAAAATCACTGGCAATTTCCAGTTCATGGCCATGTTGAGCGCTTCGTGGAATGCACCTTGACGTACAGCACCATCACCCATCATACAGATACAAAGCTTACCTGTTTTATTATATTTTTCGGCAAAGGCAATACCTGCGCCCAAAGGCACCTGCCCACCTACAATACCATGACCGCCCATAAATCCAACTTCTTTGTCGAACATGTGCATAGAGCCACCTTTTCCTTTAGAAACACCTGTTTCTTTGGCCATAAGCTCAGCCATAATTGCATTTGGGCTAGTACCTAAAGCCAATGGCTGACCGTGATCTCTGTAAGCAGTAATCCACTTATCTCCTTTTTCTAAGGCAGTAACCGAACCACTTGAACAGGCTTCTTGGCCAATGTATAAATGGCAAAAACCTTTGATTTTTTGCTGTCCGTAAAGCTGTCCTGCTTTCTCCTCGAACCTTCTTTGTAACAACATGTTCTCGAACCAGAACATATAAGTCTCCTTAGAGAACTTTGTCGCCTTTTTTGCTTTTGCTTTAGATGTTGCTTTAGTTGCGGCCATTCGTCAATATATTTGAAGGAAATCTCCGTTTCCTTTGCTTGTACAAGTTTAAATCGGAGTGCGAAAATAAGACAAAAACGTTCAACTTCGAAATTAATGCATCTCGAATCTATCGGCCTTAACAATTTCAAGAACTACGAAAGTTTAAAGATCGACTTTTCGAAGGAAATTAACTGCTTGGTGGGTAAGAACGGAAGCGGTAAAACCAACCTGCTAGATGCCATTTACTACCTCTGCATCACCAAAAGCGCTTTTAACCCTCAAGACAACCAGTGTGCATTCCACGGCCAAGACTATTTTTCACTTCGAGGAAAAATTATTCTAAGCGACCGAACACACACCCTCGTTTGTGGCTTGCAATTGGGCAAAAAGAAATTAATTAAGCTAGACGAGAAGCCATACAAGAAAGCAAGCGAGCATATTGGCAAGTTTCCCGTAGTGCTAATTGCTCCCAACGACACGGATGTAATCCGAAATGGAAGCGAAGATAGACGAAGATTTTTTGATGGAATTATTTCGCAAACTAGCCAAAGCTACCTGAACGACCTGATTCAATATAACCACGTACTAAAGCAGCGCAACAGCTTACTGAAACAGTTTGCCGATCGTGATTTTTTCGATGGAGCCCTGCTTCAACAATACACAGATCAGTTAATTGAAATTGGCCAGCGCATTTACCAAGTAAGGAAAAACTTTACTCAGGCTTTCCGTCCGTTGGTGCAAAAGCATTATGCCTTGCTTTCAGAAGAAAGTGAACAAGTGGCCTTACAATATGAATCGGACTTTGCGCAAGACATTGCTGCCTTGTTTAAGCAAAATCAGAAAAAGGATTTAATTCTGAAGCGTACAAATGTGGGGATTCATAAAGATGAGTTTCTATTTGAAATGGAAGGTGAGTTGATCAAAAAGTTCGGGTCGCAAGGGCAGCAAAAGTCTTATTTGATTGCACTTAAGCTGGCGCACTTCGATTATATCTTTACTGAAACAGAAATAAAGCCCATGCTGCTGCTCGATGATATTTTCGATAAGCTGGATGATTTCCGCATTACCAAGCTGATGGAAATGGTGGCCTCCGATGCCTTCGGTCAGATTTTCGTTACCGATGCCCGCCCTGAACGCAGCCAAAAAATCTTCGAAGCCATTGGCCATGAGGTGAAGTTTTTTGAGGTAGAAGGCGGAGAAATTGAAGCTAAATAACTGGCCTCATTTTTCACCAACCTTTATACGCATACCTTCAGAATGGCTTGAGAATTCAGGAGCATACATGTTTTGGATGCTCGTAATTCCATTCGAAAACTCTCCCTTATTGTTTACCCTAAGATCATACTCAAAAACAAGAGTACCCTTTGGTAACCTCTCGATAAAAAAGTTGGTTGCTGCATCTCTTGTGCTTTCATAATAACCAAGTCCATCTTGCCACTTATATTCAGACAGTACGTTTATCGGCTCCAAGCCTGATGCCCTCATGTCCTTCAGGTGAATATATTCCATTTCTCGATCAGAGGTGATTTCCAAACGTACCCTAATGAGGTCTCCAAGGGCTAAATCCGTTCCTTCTCTTACCGACTCAAGCTTTTCTCCCGAAGCGGAACGAACCACTTTATAGAGCTGCTTTTTTATAGAAAGTGGCCCCACTGCAGAAGTCACCTGATCTAAATCTTCGAAGTATTGCCAATGAAGCCCTCCCCATGCAATATTATCGTTTGGATTATCAATTGTAACTTTTGCCATCTCGGATTTAACCTCACTGGCGTTCCATACTTTTTTGAAGTAAGCCGTTTCTGGCTGGTCTGAATTTCCATTCGTGTTAAATGTTTCAGTGCCCACCATAAGCTCCACGGGTTGAGAAGGCACCAACACTTGACCGCCCGAGAGTAAGGCGAAAATAGCTTCAGTTGTAGCCTTAGTCGACTTCCAGCTTTTCACCCTTTTTTGACTTAAAAGCCACTGCTTCATCCCATCAATAAAAACCTGATCTTTTGTGATTTGAGAGAAGACATCAATCAAGATAGATTGTGTCTCGATAGGCGATTGCCAAGCGTTCCATCCCGAAGTATTGTTCATCCAATAAACACCTAATTCCTCCGAGCTAGTGCTATTCTCCTTAATCGAAGTAAGAATCGTATTGGCCATTTTACTATTGCCAATTTTATAGGCGTAAAAAGCAACCATGGCTTGAGACTGAAGATCCAACTGCAACCAGTGGTCAAAAGCTTGTTTTGAATAAAAATCAACGGCTTCTTTTAATGTCTTAGGCGTTTCCTCTCGAACATGTAAAGCATGGACATAAAGATACTGCACCTGTAAAAAGTTAATCTGCCTTTCTCTAGGATTGACTTTGTCTTTTAATGCTCGTTTATGGTTGCTTATGATTTCGGAATCTAAATAAGACATGCCCTTATTGATCGTAGCCAATGCATCGTAATTTCCAGTAAGGTTTTGAAGTTTCAAAAGCCCTGTGATGATATGCTGAGTAATGTAAAGATTAGCCCTATTACTTCCCGTAAACCAAGGGAAGCCACCAGAGCTTAACTGCATATCTTTTAGCTTTTGCAGGGCAGCATCGATATCGCTTTCAGTCATTCCAGAATCAAATATTTGAGCCAACCTCTTTCTTTGAAGCGTTTCATTTTTGGCATCTCTCAACCATGGCGTTTCCTCAATCAAAATTGCTTTTAAGTCAGGGTTCTTTTCTAGTGGGCTCAACGGCTCCTCGATCGAAGCCCAGTTTTTTAATGTTGACTTAATCGTTGGGTTTTGCTCTAGAATATAGACGCCCAGACTATTGGCATAAAACCTTGCAAACGTTTGTTCAGAACATTCATATGGGTATTCAATTAAATAAGGTAAACTCTGAATGGCTTCCCATATTGGATTTGTTGTAAGGGAAAGTGTTAAGTTATGGTTCACCAAAGTTTCGGAACTGTTGCTCTTTAGCTTATCCAAAGTAAAGGTATTTTTGCTTTTGGCGTTCACCCATAATGGAGTGCTTTCTTGAAGCAGAATACGGTTGGTTAAGACTGGAAGCACGCTCTCTTCTCCATCTGAAAAACTACCTGTTGTGGCTACCACCTTATAACGAATAGCGGAGATCCCTTTAGGTATAAAAAGTCTCCATTCCACATTAGTACTTCCTTTAGGAAGAAGGCTGAAGCTCTTGTTCTCGACTCCTAAAATTATGGTCTGCAGATGTTGTTCTGTTAGTGCATCGAAAAGCTGTAGCTGAGCTGTTCCTTTCAAAGAATCTAAGCTTAAGCTGGCAATTTTAGAGGCAAACACTAATGTATCCCCTTCTCTAAGAAAACGTGGAGGGTTGGGCAGCACCATTAGCTCCTTTTGGGTCACTACATTTCTTTTAAGTATGGCGGAGGCTAGTTCTTTATTATGTGCCAACAATTGGAAATTCCACTGAGTCAAAGACTCAGGGCTTTCAAAGTTAAAAGACACATTTCCTTCTGCATCTGTTCTGAGCGTAGGGAAGAAAAAGGCAGTTTCATTTAAATTCTGTCTTGTTTTTACCTGTGCCAAAAGGGCGTCTTGTTCTTTCTTGCCTCTTTTGGTAGTGATTAAAACTACACCATTCACCGCTTGAGCACCATAAAGGGAAGTAGCCGCTGTACCACTTAGTATTTCCATGTTCACAATATCTTCCGGATTCAGCCCACTAAAAGGTTTAATCACGCCATCGACAATATACAGAGGCTCTTTGCCTGGAGTAATTGAGCCAGTGCCTCTTAGGGTTACTCGAATTCCTGGGGCAAGACTGGTTAACTTCATAGGGTTAGGCTCAAACTCAAACATCATTTCCTCAGCAATCTCTTCGTCATCGGGAATTTCGGCAATGGAGTATGAAAGAGACTTCTTGTTTCGGGCAACCCCATAACCTGTAACTATCACCTCTCCTAAGTCTGTTAAGTCTGGCAGTAGGCTAATCTCAAAGTAGTTGTTATCTCCAACTTTAAACTCATAGGTTTTATATCCTAAAAACCGAACCAGTAGGGTTTCCCCTTTACTCGCTTCCAATTCAAAGTACCCTTCAGCATTGGTAGAAACGCTTTTATTCTTGCCTTTCACCAAAACGTTTACACTGATTAAGGGAGAGCCTTCTTCATCCAAAATTTTGCCCGCCACAAAACCATTTTTAAGCGCTATTTTTTTTGAAGAAAGCACCGGATTGGGTTTTTTTCGCCAACGTAAATCATTCAAATATCTCTGATTCGTGTTTCTGGCATTTACGAAACTGAACCCAAAATAATTTAAAGCATCATAGCTAAGACTTGGGGAGGGTGGAGAATATTCATACTTAAGATTTCTGAAAAAAGTCAGGTTAAAGCTGTTTTCGCGGTCAAAGGAGTTTTGCGTATACAAGGCATACTCGCGAAAAGGTGAGAATGACCATTCATTTGTGCGAAACTGATCTAATGAAGCATCGTACATTGACGCTAATAATTCAGCGGAAGCTTTTTTACCATTTTCTCCCAATACTTTAAATGACCATTGTTCATTAACTCCTGGTTCGAGTTTATTGCGAAAAGTACCCACTTCTAAATCAAGCTTTGGCAAGTCATCCGTTACCTCCACGTCAAGGCTTCCGCTATTGAAATCATTAAATGCAGAATAGAAATAAAGGATACTAAATCCTCCTCTGTCACTTTCATTAACAGGGATTTCTAAGGTTTTCAATTCATTATTGAGGTGAGTAGTTATTTTCTGTACAATCTCATCTCCCTTCTTGATCCATATGGTTGCTACTAGGTCTTTCGCTGCGGTGCCATACCTGAACTTAACCACCTCTCCCGGAGAATAACTCTCTTTTTCCGTATTGAAGGCGAATAAAAGGTTGTCTGATACCTTTTCGCTATTAAAATCCGTGAGCTCAAAAGTCGTGCTTTCTACAATCTCATCTCCAGAAGGTTCTAGAGTAATAAACTCCAATAGATATTTCCCAGTAGGCCAGTTGTTCGTTTGACCTAAATCGACAGCCTTTGAATCTGTTTGAATACTATCGCTAAAAAAAGTGCGCCCTTTTGGCCATTCAGCCACTTCGCTTTCATTTTGGTAGGGAAGATGAGGGAACAACTTGTCATGTTCTTCTTTTGTAAAACCAGCGTAATCTGGAGAGTCCCAAAGCGCACTACGCTTTACTTGCTCAGGAGCGACCAATTTATAGACTTTTAAATCTCCAAGCACTTGTTGAGGCTCTCCGTTAAGTGATTTAGCATTAACAAAAACACCTAAGTTCTTTGAGGTTCTATCAACAACCGATGGAACAGAAACAGATACTTTTAAGGTATGGTGTGCAACCTTAACCTGAGTTTCTGCGCTATGCGTCTCTCCATTGATGTCGATAACATCGGCTTCAATGCGATAGACAAAAACAGGTCTGTTGGCTTTAGAAATACTAGAATCTATAACGGCTTTAAAAGGAATGATGAACTTACCTTCTAAATCCGTTTCCATTTCTCCTTCTACCAGAGTTACCTCTGTGCTTAGTGGATAACGGGGAGGCGAGTAGTAATTAAGGCGGTCAAAATCAACTGACCTAACTACTGAATAACGCACTTTTGCATTAGAAACATTGCTGCCTGCAAAAGCTATTGCATTCCCTTCTACAAAAATTGAATCGTTAATCTGATGGGTATCAAGGGTTGGAGTAAATGTAACTTCGAATTTTGGTCGCTTGTATTCTTCTACAGAAAACGTGGCATATTGATAATCGAAGTCATCGGAGTCTTCAAAAAATGGAGACTCATACATATCTTCATCCACCTCAATTGAATACTCTCCTGTAAGACCCGATTTAGGCAACTTAAAGCTTCCCGAAATGGAGCCAAATTCATTGGTAACCAAACTGTGTGAACCCACAGGTTCATCATTCGGGTCAAGGAGCGTTACAAATATTTTTTCTTCAGAAACTACTTTTGATTCATTGGCAGTCTGTTTGATCAAGATGCCTTTAAAATGAACTTCTTGGCCTGGGCGATAAATCCCTCTGTCGGTAAAGAAGAACATTTTAGCCTCATAGTCACCTTCCTCTTCCGTATACCCTTTATTATATCCTGACTGATAGATATTGTTAAATACTGGCTTGTCCTCCCCATTAATTAACTCAATATTCACGGAGCCATAACGATTGCTAGGAAACGAAAAAGACACTTCTCCACTTTCATTGGTGGTTAGTGTTTTATCTATCTGGGTATCTTGGTTGTTCGAAGTAGAATAAACATGAAAACTCACTCCAGAAACATGATTTCCATTATTTCTGTCAATTACCCTATATGTCTTTGAGGAAGCGTTTTCAACTTGAACAATAGCCAATTGAGTCACTTGAACCATATCAAAAGCAAGCAATTCATTGTCCTTAAGCGCATTTGATACCACTACTAAATAACTGCCAAAATCATGTGCAGGAAACAAAAGCTCAGTACTGTGTTCTTGATAATCCTTTTCATTTTTAACCTTAACAGTCCATTCTTCAACTTTTTCAAGCGTATTCAGAAGCGCGACTCTTGATGAATCGTTTCTAAGTCGTTCAAAGCGTTCAGAATCCTTTGAGTTTACTTTGTATGTTGAAAGCTTAAGTCGATCATAGTTCTTGTAACTTAACAATACCTTAGTGGCTTGGTGAGGAAGAATATAGGATTCAGCCCTAAGTGAAAGCGAGGGCTTTTTAATTTCGTCAGCCAAGATTTTGCATTGCTTAGCACCAAAGCTATTTGGAAAATTTTCAACCGCCTCATTACAAATTCTTAATGCCTCAGCCCTTTTGAACTGGTTCTGCCCTAAAATATTTGGATCATATTTATCACCTTCTTGGTTTAGAAACCTAGCCAATTCATAGTCAATCATAGTAGACACGTCATGATTGGCATACTGTTCTTTCAACTCTTCTAATGATTGAAAATAGAATTCATTGTTCTCTGGAAAAGTATTTGATCGTTTGATCAATAATTTTCTCTTGAGCTCCAAATCAACGATTGCATAAGGTTGTTCATCAGTTTTATGTAACTCAATTAAACGCTGATAAACCCTAAGCGCCTTTAACAAAAATGAGGAAGAATCGGAGCTAGAAAGAGTAAGAGATAAAAAATCAGTTGGGTCATAGAAAGGTCGAGGATTGCTAATGTTGAATGAATTTGCACTCCTTTTTCTGCGGTATTCATATGCATCAAAATAATCAATGGCTTTGTTGGCGAGTAAATCAAACAGCAATGGTCTGTATTTGCGCCCAAGCTCACTTTCATCTAGTAGTATTTCATAGTTTGAAAGAGGGGTATAAATTATACTTTTCCCCATTTCTAAAGAACTTTCATACAACTGCGCAATATTATCAAGGAACGTTTCCGAATCCCAGGTTAAGAAACCAGAGGCATTATCAGTTTTTGATCGTTCTCTAATTCTCCATTGATTTTGCGCATAATAGTCCAAGTACATTCCGGCCAGCATACTCTGCAGTAAATTCCTAAAGGGTTCACTGCTCTGATCAATCTCATTTCTGAAATTTTCAATCACCTTACGCTGTGCATTTTCCTCAACCAACAGAATAAACTTGGATTGATAGATCAGTGCTTGAATGACTTGATTTGGCTGATTATGCTTTTTAGCTGCCGTATAAATAGAGTCTACTATTGGAGCAGCCGACTTAGGCCGGCCTTGTAACTCTAAATGATATACTCTTTCCCAAGATTGGTCAAAATTGAATTTCTTGTGCTGTGCATTAACAGCACTATTCATCATTAGAAAGACTATAATAAATGCGGTATACTTCATAAAATAAATCTATGTTAATCTAACAAGTCAATTGGCTCAAACCACTATGTGATGGTAATGTAATTGTTATTGAAATCAATAACTAATTTTTTAGTTAGTTAATTACCCTTCTCTCTTAAACAAATCCGTAACCGCTTACGTATAATCTTTATTTTACATTTAAAACCACTTATGAAAAGCAAACTAAAACAAAGAGCCATTCCGGCTTTTGCTCTCTGCCTATTGGCCATTGGACTCACCAGCTCAACCTTAAAGCCAGTAAATGGCGGTTATGATTACCTCAAACAAAGGTTAGAAGTTACCAAAGCCTTCACCATTGAGGTTTTTAATGCCATGCCAGAGGCAGATTACAACTTTAAGCCCAATGATGAGCAACGCACTTTTGGGGCACAGGCCTATCACATTGCCTATAGCATCGATTATTTCCGAAGGGCTTTTCAAAACCAAGGGCAAGCCGCTTGGAGCCCAGGCGATGAAAACGCTAAAAGTAAAGCGGAACTGATCAAATGGGCTGGGGAGCAATTTGATGCCATGCACAAATTAATTCTTTCGAGTGAGTCAAGTGACACGGCTACCGCCCAAGTTATTTCTTACTTAGACCATAACGCCCATCATCGTGGCCAAATGGTGAGTTATTTAAGAATGAAAGGAATTAAGCCTCCTGCTTATCGTTAAACAAATGTGTATCGTGTATTGGAATGGGCTGTGCTGAAAGGTGCAGCCTTTTTTTATTCAACTCGCACCTTCATTAAGCAGCATTACATCTTCTCGACAGTTCAGTGCAGGCAAATTACAGTTCATTGCATTGCGGTTTTTTCTTGCGCAGCATCTTCCCATCATTGTAAGGTCGATTAACCATTTGGCACATCGGCAAGAGGTCAAGCCCGATAGGTCATCGGGAACTCAAAACAACAAAGACAGTTGAAAGGCAGGTTTGGTCACCTGCCGGCAACTGCCTAAAAACAAAAGAAATTATGAAAAACCGAAGCACAAAAACTCGAAGTATGATTATGGGAATGGCCGTTGCCTTATGGGCAATGCTTTCCTTGGCAAATGATCTTTCTGCACGCCAAATCTCTATTTCAACCTCTAGGTCTAATTCCAATTCAACAAGCATTTCACAAAAGAACGGCACCTATCGCTATACTAGCAAACAAGGCAGCAACGGCTTTGAAATAGAGTATGAAGGCGACATTGAATTTACAGATGATGACAAAGCCATCAAATCCATTTCCAGAGACGGCTATATCAAAATAAGAAAAACCTCTTTCGGAGAAAGAAGAGAGTTATTGGCCGAAGGAAATTCTGCTGGAACTATTGATTATCAGTTCTATGAAGGCAGAAGAAGAGCCGATTTTGATGCCGCTGCACAAAAATGGTTGGCCGATGTATTGCCCGAAGCCATTCGCGCCACGGGCATTGGGGCTGAAAGCAGAACCCTAAGAATTTACGCCAAAGGTGGTCTAGATGCCGTTTTGAAAGAAACGAGTGAAATCAAAAGCGACCATGTAAGCCAAATGTACCTTAAAGCAGTACTCAGCAAACAAAACCTAAGCAATAAGGAATTGGTAAAAATTGCGGCTTATGTACCTGCTAACTTAAGCTCTGACCATTACATCACCGAAGTTTTTAAGGATTACAGCACCTTGTTTCTTAAGAATAATGAAACTACAGAGGCATTCTTGAATGCCATTAGTAGAATGGATTCCGACCATTATGTGAGCCTCATTTTAATGCGTGCTTTGAAAGAAGACTTAAGTGATGCTATGATTTCTAAAGTGTTAGATGCTGCTGAGAGAATGGATTCTGACCATTACAAAACTGAGGTAATCAAAAGAGTAATGGATAGAAAAGAGCTTTCGAGCAACGCAGTAAATAGAATCGTGAAAGCCACTTCAGATATTGACTCTGATCATTATTCAACTTTGATTTTACGCCAAGCACTGGACAGACCCAACTTAACAGACGAAGCTTTTGAAAGCTTGATGGAGGCCATTTCAAATATTGATTCCGATCATTATGTAACCGAAACCATGCGTGGCCTTTTAAGACAGAACAACCCTTCCGACAGAGTAGTAGAAGCGGTAATAAAAAGAGTAAGCCGAATGGATTCAGACCATTACAGAAGCTTAGTAATCAATGATTTGATGAAGAATCAGCAGATTTCTAAAAAATACTTTAACGACTTATTGGTCACTGTCAATAATGTAGACTCCGACAATTATGCTTCCAAAATATTGAAAAGCATATTAAGTGAACAAGACCTTTCAGACGAAGATTACGACAAGGTATTAAGCCGAGTGGCCAACATTGATTCGGACTTTTACAAGCTTGGCATTTTGAAAGATCTGCTTAATGCCAGAAACTTGAATAAAAAGCACATGATCAGCATATTGAAAACAATATCCACCATCGACTCAGATTATTATAAGTCTGAAGTATTGAAAGGCGCTTGTAGTTCCGTAAGTGGTGCTGATGCAGAAGTAAAAGACTTGTTCAGATCGGTAGCTAAAACCATCAAATCAGATACTTATTACGGCAAGGTAGCCCGTTGTATCGAATAAAATTTTCTGTCCAAAAGAGAGGGAAGTGAAAATACGGCTTTTGAATATATTTCGATAGACCGTTATTTTGCCCCTCTCTTTTTCTTAAATTTCTATCCAACCAACTTTAACATATGCCCAAGCTTATCAGGCTTGTACTTTTTACCGTCATCGGAATTCTATTTCTAGAATACCTCTATTATAGCGAATACGATTTGCTGCCCAATGTATACAAAGAAGCTCCTCTGTATATTTTCACCATCATTACCAGTATCGTTTCGGGCTTGGCCATTAGCAGCATCAACTTAAAGCTCAACGAAAAATTACCTTGGCGCAGGAACATTTTACAGCGATTTATGGCTGGATTGGCCTTCGATTTTCTCGCCCTCGCCATTATTCTTTTGTCTTTGAATTGGTTGGCGGGTATTTCAGGTGTTATCGATTTTCATTTGTTCGAAGCCGCACTTACGGAAAGTCAATTGGAAGTGAAAGTCATCATTCTGTGCTTTATCACATTGTTCATTGTTACGCTGGTTGAATTCAATACTTATTCCTACAGCGAGTTTTCCGTAGGACAAATTCGGAAGTTAAGGTCTGAAAGAAAACAACTTGAGTTTCAGTTTGAAGCCCTTAAAAGCCAGCTCAGTCCGCATTATTTGTTCAATAGCATGAACACCATTTCATCGCTCATTTATCGCGACCCTCAAATTGCAGAGAACTTTATCCGCAATCTGGCTGAAACCTTCAACTATGTTTTGAATACCAAAAATGTAAAGCTGGTCAGTCTAAATGAAGAAATTGAAGCCCTGAGAGATTTTAATTATCTGTTGGGCATCCGCTACGGAAATGCGCTGGATCTTAAAATTGAAATTGATGATGCTACGCTCTCTTACCCAATTCCGCCTTTAAGCCTTCAACTGTTGGTAGAAAATGCGGTAAAACACAATGTAATTTCTGATGACGAACCGCTGCGGATCAACATTAGAAACGATGATCATCACCTCATTGTTTTGAACAACAAAACCGAAGCGCTAACTAAAACCAGTTCACATAAAGTAGGCCTCGACAATATAAAAAAGCGATATGCCTTTTTTACCGTGCAAGAAGTAGAGGTAAAAGACGAAGATTATTTTGAAGTAAAACTGCCGATTCTGAAAGATTCATGAAAAAGAACCTACTAGATCAGCCGCTTTTCCGCATTACAGTGCCTCCCATTTATGGGCTGATGATGTATTTTTTGATTCTGTTGCTCAACAACGACCTCAGCCAAATTACAGAAACCGTCCTTACCCAAGAGCTACTGCTTTGCGTGGTACTCGCCTTTCTTACTTCTGAATCGTTGCGTTTTACCATTGTGCTCTTCGAGAAAAAAGTGGGGCATGAACTAAGGCGAACAGGCAATATTACTTTGCTCTTTTTTACTTCTTTACTGATTTCAGCAACGATCATCTTCGCTGCGGTATATTATTACTTCTCTGAGATTGAAGGCAATTCTTACTTTGTGCTTTTTAAATCGAACTTGATTAAACTGGTTTCAATTTACTCCATTAGCGGCCTGCTTTACACGCTATTCTACCTGAGCATTTATTTCCTTTCCGTTAAAAACGAAACTGAAATAAAGCGCGAAGACCTCAAGCGCCAAAACCTCGAACATCAGCTCGAAATTTTCAATAATGAAATCAACCCGAGCCTACTTTTCCAAAGTTTGGAGACACTCATTTCGTTAGTACATCACAATATAGACGCTGCAGAAGATTTTGTGGACAGGCTGTCGCTGGTCTATCGTTATATTTTAGATAACCGAAAAAAGGAATTGGTAAAAGTGGAAGATGAGCTTCAGGCCACCAAAAACCTATTCCTCCTTTTCAAAGAAAAGTATCCTGAGCAAATCAGCTTAACTATTGCCCCTTGGACTGGAGAAAAAGGAAAATTATTGGTGCCGAATTCATTGCCGATGCTGCTAGATTGTGTGGTCAACAGCACCATTATTTCTAGCTACCAACCTTTAAATATTCGAATTAGCTTTGATGAAGAAGGTTACCTGGTACTTCAATACCAAGAAAATGATAAATTGAGTTTGGATGCGATGATTAAGAAAAGGCACAAAAACCTGCATCAGGCCTTTGCTTATTTTTCAGACAAACCAGTAATCCAAATCAAGGCCTATGGTGACGCCTTTATAAAACTGCCATTGCTCGAATTGAAAGAAGAACTATGAAGGTGTTTATTATAGAAGATGAAATTCCGGCAGCCGAAAAGATTCAACGCTATTTAAAGCGCTATGATGAAAACATAGAAATCTTGGGTCAGGCCATGAGCGTAAAACAAGCCGTAAGTTGGCTTGATGAAAACCATGATGTAGACCTGCTGCTTATGGACATTCAATTGACAGACGGCCTCAGCTTTGATATTTTCAAGTCGGTAAAAATTGATATTCCCGTGATTTTCACTACGGCTTATAATGAATACGCCATCGAAGCCTTTAAGGCCAACGGCATAGATTACCTCCTCAAGCCCGTTACTTTCGATGCCCTTTCGGAAAGTTTAGACAAGTTCAAAAACCTTAAAAACCGCCTTTCAGAACATGGAAAAGTAGAAACAGAATCGGTCATTGATTTACAAGCGGCCCTACAAATGCTAAGCAAGCGCGAATACAAAACACGTTTTATGGTGAAAATTGGGGAACACATTCGATCCGTAACCACCGATACTATTCACCTGTTTTATGCCGAAGGGCGAAATGCTTATATCGTTACTGAAGAGGGTAAGCGCCTGATCATTGATTACAAGTTGGAAACGCTGGAAGAAATGCTCGATCCCAAAAAATTCTTCCGAGTAAACCGTAGCTATATCATCGAAATCAATGCAATTAAAGATGTGCTGGTTTATTCTAACAGCCGCCTGAAAATCATTCTTCACCTAAATTTCGACCGTGAGATCATCGTTAGCCGCGAAAAGGTGAATGCCTTTAAGACTTGGTTTGATGGGGAATAGTTAGTGCTCAGTGTATAGTTATTAGTGCTTAGTAATTCCTTTAAGCATCTTTGGTAAAGCCAACATAGAAAGAGCTCCATTTCATTTTCAGCCAAACTATCACTATTTTGATTTATGAAATTTTTTGGAATAAGTAATAGGATTAAATTTTTTTCACTGGCCTTCTGTCTTTTATCATTCTATCTTCAGTCTCAGACAGCGAAGCAGGTAGTTTACGGAGATGACTTTGTTTTCAAGCTTGATTTTAAAACCTCCTACGATGCGTACGGCCCTGTGAAATACAAAAACTTCTATGCTTTTTTTACCTATCAAGGCAAAACAATCAACTTTTATAACGACAAAACACTTGAGTCAGCTGGAACTATTTCTTTAGCCCAAGAAGGGCCTAATGCGGAAAGAAACCCTTCTGGTGTATTTACAGATGGCGATCAATTATATGTTTTCAATCAGTATCAAAGCCTTCTCTCTGCTATAGATATGGACGGAAAAGCATCTACCGCTTATAGATTCAAACAGGAAGACCATTATCTGGGTAGCTATATGCCTTTTAGCGCTAACCTTGCTTTTAGTGATGAGAAGTTCATCTATATCCCTTATCAACCAGGTGTTGATTTTAAAACAAAACTGATAGATCACAGCTACCCAACAGTCCTAAGAATTAATAAAGCGGACTCTTCGATAACTACATTCTTAAATTACCCTTCCAATTATAAAAATATAATCAGTGGAGGTTTTCAATCCTTCATTATCACAGCTTTCAATAACAAAACGAGTTCCCTTTTTGTTGGTTACCCTTTGAGTCATACTGTTTTAGAGCTTACTCAAAATGGCCAAGTAAAAGAGCATTTAATGCAGTGCAATAGAGGGATTTGAAAATCACTACTTCAAATCGGAGTCGGAGCTAAAAACAGCAAATATAAAAATCAAATTTCTGAAAAATCCATCTTATTGGAGACTCCATTATGATAGCTATTCCGACACCTACTGGCGCTTTATCAATTTACCGCTAACCTATTCTCAAATGAATCAAAAGGAGGTTATTGAAGCCGAAGCTAGAAACTACAAAGTAGTGGTATTCGATGCTAACTTTAAGAAAATAGCTGAAAGTGATATTTTGAAGGATATCAATTTAACGCTATTGGCTCCTATAGTTTTCTCCACAGAAAAAGGAATTCACATCTACGCTAAAAGTCAAGAGAACGAAGAAGAAATGAGGTTTAAAACACTGAAGATCAAGTAAACCAAAAGAATTCAAAATATATAAGTGGTTACCATTTTTACAGTGAATCAGAGTAATTTTGCTTAAGCAACCATTTTTTATGTTGAAAACTCTTTTTTACTCGGTCATTGCGTTTGTTGTTCTTTTTAAATTTCAGGCAAACGCTCAAATTAAGTCGGTCTATGTAGAAACGCCCCCAAAAATAGATGGGGTTTTAGATGAGGACATTTGGAAAAATAGCCCCAATGTAACTGGCTATAAAACCTTTGTGCCAGATTTTGGAAAGGACATGCCTTTTCAAACCATCGCTTATATGGCACATGACGATGAAAACTTATACTTCGCCTTTAAGTGTTTTGACGACCCCAAACTAATAAAAACATCCATTGCAGCACGCGATAAAATTTCGGCTGATGATTGGATATGCATCAACCTCGACTCATTTAACAGTGCCCAATCACTCTATGGCTTGTACGTAAACCCAAATGGTATTCAAATGGATACGCGATTTGCCGCAGGTAATGAGGACGTTGGTCTAGATTTGATATGGTACAGCGCAGCTAAAATAGTGGATGATGGCTACGTGGTAGAAGCCAAAATTCCTTTTAAAAGTATTCGCTATACTGTTAAGGACGGTCAGGTAGAAATGGGTGTAATTTTCGAACGAAAGATTAGCCGTTTTTCTACACAGGGCACTTTTCCGGCACTAGACCCAAAACAAGGTTTTGCTTTTCTTACCCAAATGATGCCACTACAATATGATAGGGTAAAGAAACCTAAATTAGTGGAGGTATTGCCTGCAGTTACTTACGCCATCAATAAGGAACATATAAACGGAGCATACAATAAGGAGTATAATTTTGAACCCAGCCTAACGGCCAAAATCGGTATTACTCCAGAATTGGTTTTTGATGCTACCATCAACCCTGATTTTAGCCAAGTAGAATCTGATGCACAACAGGTAGAGGTAAACCAGCGCTTTCCTGTTAACTATCCTGAAAGAAGACCTTTCTTTTTGGAAGGAAACGAGAACTTCAATTTTGCTGGAACAGGTGGTTTCTCTCCTGTAAATTCAGTGGTCAATTCTAGGTCGATTGTATCTCCGAAAAGAGCCGCCAAACTGACGGGTAAGATTGGCGATAAAAACATTATTTCAAGCATATACGCAGTAGACAGAGCGGATGAAACTTTGGCCGACTTTGCCCAAGATGAAACTGCCGATGTTGGTGTAATGCGCTATATGCGATCACTTTCTCAAGACAGCTATGTGGGCTTAATTGGTACAACCCGTAGAAGAAACGGGGCTTCGAATGATGTATTAGGTTTTGATGGCCAATACCGTTTCAATCAGTCGAACCAAGTGACAGGTCATTTTTTGAATTCCCGAACCAAACTTACGGAAGACGGCCAACTGGCCAACAGTATTTCTAGCTCCATTAGTGTTTCGAAAAACACCCGAAATTTCAATGGCTCTTTTAGTCTGTTAGATATTGGTGAAGACTTTAGGTCAGACGTAGGCTATATTACCCGAACAGGCATTAGTCGTGCTACGCTAAGCTTAAACCCAAAAATATTTCCAAAAGGAGATGGTTTAATCAAGCGCATAGATCCGCAGCTTTATACCTCGCTCACCAAAGATAAACCTAGCGGGCTTAACGAACACGTGCTTTACCTTTCATTGGCAGCTACATTGCCCAGAAACACACGCCTGTCTGTTTCTGCAGACCATTCTTCGGAAATCTACTTAGGTCAAGAATTTAAAGACGGAACCATCAGTTTACAGGCGAGTTCGCAGATTACAAAACGTATTTTCTTTAGAACTAGCTACGACTGGGACAACGGGACTTACTATAGAGAATTGGCCCAAGGGTATGGCAAGCGCATTAGCAACAACCTTACCCTCCAATTGTCAGACAAGTTTAGCGCTCAGTTCACCCATACTTTTAACTCGCTCTACAATTCGGACACGGATGTAAAATACTATGATATCCACATTGCTCGTGGACGCGTGGTTTATCAAATGAATAAGTACCTGTTCTTTAGGGGCATTGCCCAATACAATAGTCTTTCTAAAGTACTTAGCCCTAACTTCTTAGTGTCCTTTACCTACATTCCTGGTACTGTAGTTCACCTGGGCTGGGGTTCTGTTTATGAAAAAACCCGCTGGGATGGCGCCCAGTACGTAAATGATGACCAATACCTACAAAGAGCCAGCGGCTTCTTCTTTAAAGCCAGCTATTTGTGGAGATGGTAGGTGGGTGGGTGTGTAGTTAAGAGGGATTGGTTAGTGAAGAATATCCCTTCCTAAGGCCTCATCAGCTTGTTCGTGAAGAACAGCAACAAAGGCAGAAGGGGCTCTAGCACTAGATGTCCTGCTGAACTTTGACTAGTTCATTTACAACCATTCTAAAATTGTCCTCTCGCATTTCTTTATAGTTGAGTTCAAAAACCTTATCTATTAAATTAGAAAAGGTTTTGCCACCATCAATCCCTGATGCGAAGAAATTTTTAAACAAGAATGGTAAGCCCAATACGGGAAGCAATAAAATTATCGTCAAAAATGGCTCTAGAACCATCACAATATCAAGACCCGTAAACAACAATTCAACATTATTGAAAAGGGTAGATAAGACTACTATAATTATAAAAATGATCCATAAAAAGGTAATTCCCAGTAAGATGAGTGAGGCTATTCCCGACATGTATAATTTTGGAAATACCAATTCAGATTGATTTGCTATTCGAATAAGATCCTTCCTCTTAAACACTCTATTAATTGAGACTCCTTTATGTTTGGGTATTCTTCTCAGTCCATTCTCGTTTTTAGCAATTTGAAGAAGTCTGATCGCAATCAAATTCTTGATTAGCTGAACCAGTAAGTATTTTTTGTCAGCATAAAGCTCAAGTAGGAAAGTCTCAAACTCGTGACGCGAAGTGTTTCGGTCGAAACCATAAACCTGGAGGTATCTGTCTCCGTCAAACTCCATTTTAAAGACTGATACTTTCATCTTTCCTGATCTACTGATAACTGATTTCTAAACACTAAGAAATCCTCCCCCAATTCACTACTGCTTTTCTGAGCGACTTGATATGGCGGAGGATATTGCGGTTTTCTTCTTTTTCTAGCTTGGGATCGGCTTCAAGAATATCGCTGGCAGCATTTCTGGCGGCTTGCAGAATTTGGCCGTCTTTGGCGATGTCGGCAATCAGTAAATCAAGCACACCACTTTGTTGGGTTCCGGTAATATCGCCTGGGCCACGGAGCTGAAGATCTACATCGGCAATCTCAAAACCATTGTTGGTCCGCACCATGGTTTCCAATCGCATACGGGCTTCTTTGCTCAGCTTGTACTCTGTCATCAGAATACAATAAGATTGCTCTGCACCACGCCCCACACGGCCCCTCAACTGATGCAATTGCGCCAAACCAAAGCGTTCGGCATTTTCAATCACCATCACCGAAGCATTCGGCACATTTACCCCTACTTCGATTACCGTGGTGGCCACCATGATTTGGGTTTCGTGCTTAATAAAACGCTGCATTTCAAAGTCTTTGTCCTGCGGTTTCATTTTGCCATGCACAATACTAATGTGCTGGTCGGGGAAAGCCCTGCGAATGGATTCATAACCATCGTCCAAATCTTTCAAGTCCAGCTTGGCAGATTCTTCAATGAGCGGATAAACCACATAAATCTGTCGTCCTTTTTTGATTTCATCCTTCATAAAACCAAATACTTGAAGCCGCTTAGCATCGTATTCATGTAAGGTTTTAATGGGCTTTCTGCCAGAAGGCAATTCATCAATAATAGAAACCTCTAAGTCTCCATAAAGTGTCATGGCCAAAGTACGTGGAATTGGCGTGGCCGTCATTACCAATACATGCGGATGGAAACGTTCGTTTTTGCCCCACAGCTTTGCCCTTTGCGCCACACCAAAACGGTGTTGCTCGTCAATAATGGCCAAACCCAAATTCTTGAATTGAACCACATCTTCGAGCAAAGCATGCGTACCCACCAAAATGCTGATAGATCCATCGAGTAAGCCTGCATGAATCATTTTTCGCTCACTCTTTTTGCTAGAGCCTGTCAGTTTTGCAATGCCAATGCCCAGCGCATCGGCAAAGGGTTTTAAACCTTGATAATGTTGATCGGCTAGAATTTCAGTTGGCGCCATAATGCTGGCTTGCGCACCAGAGCCCACCGCCAAAAGCATGCATATAAAAGCTACAATGGTTTTTCCACTTCCTACATCGCCTTGCAGCAAACGGTTCATCTGCTTGCCCGACTTCATGTCGAAGTAAATTTCTTTGATTACGCGCTTTTGGGCATTTGTTAAATCAAATGGTAAATGGTTATTGTAGAAATCGGTGAGTAAGCTAGAGTCGTTAAACACCGCTCCTCGGTACTTTTCTGTTCGGGTAAGTTTTAGTTTGAGCAGGCGCAACTGAATAAAAAACAGCTCTTCGAACTTTAGCCTGAATTGGGCTTTCTTCAATAACTCTTCGTTGCCCGGAAAATGAATGTGCCAAAGCGCCAGCTTCTTTTCAATCATTCCATAACGCGCCACTAAATGCTGAGGAAGTGTTTCGTTAATATGCGGTTCAGACAATATCATTACCTGACGCACCATTTTAGAAATGGCTTTGCTGTCCAAGTACTTGGCCTTCATTTTTTCAGAAGTATGATATACTGGTTGAAGGAATGATGCCTTTTCATTTTGGGTGGTCAGCACTTCAAGTTCAGGATGCGCAATGCTAATTTTTCGACCAAAAACCGCGGGCTTGCCAAACACCACGTATTCCACCCCCAGCTGTATTTTCTTAGAGATAAACTGAATTCCCTTAAACCAAACCAGTTCTAGGATACCCGTTCCGTCCTCAAAATGGGCAACGAGACGCTTTTTTCGCATTTCGCCCACCGTTTCAATTCTTCTGATTTTGCCTTTAATCTGAACGAAGGGCATATCGCCATGCACTTCTTCAATAGGGTAAAACTTGGTGCGGTCTTCGTAGCGGAAGGGGTAATGTTGAATAAGATCGCCATAGGTGAATAGACCTATTTCGGCACCTATCAGCGCTGCTTTTTGCGGGCCAACGCCCTTAATAAATTCTATGCGTGTTTCGAAAAATGACGGCACGGAAACAATTTAATATTTCCATTCTAAAGTGTTCAACATTTCAATTGCATCCTTCTTAATAAAATCAATAATTGGCCGAAGCGAATCGTTTTTGTTGGCTGTGTTGAAATATAATGCTCCTCTAAAAAAATGTGTTGTGCTATCGGTAGTAAAAAACTGAAACTGGCTGGGCACTTCTCCTGATAATTCGGCTATGCTTGCCACTTGCTGGTTTTGAATAGAAATAATGCTTTCCTTAATAGAATAGGCCTTTTTATTGTGCTCCATTGTGAGATTAAAAGCCTCGGTAAGCAGTTCCTCCATGTTATTCTCAGGCTTTTTCAAGTCCTTATATGTGATTTGAATCACCGCATCGTAATCGGGGTAAAATAAATTGATATAATACCTGCCCGATTTTGGAAAAGTATCGCGCGAAAGTTCGGCATACTTTGAATAAAAAAAGTGGTAAGGAAAAGTATCGGGCAAAGCCTGATAAGCTGATTCTGGTAAATCGATTCGGTTGTATGCTTTTGGTTTGGGTAAATAGCTTTGCTCGCAGGCGGAAAAGCCAAAGAAAGAAACAAATGAAAGCAGTAGTAATTTCTGAATCGACTTTTTCAAACTGACACTTTACGGTTGATCAAAACTCTAACCCTCTTAATCCTACGAACATCCACCGCGACTATTGTGAAAAGGAACTGTTCGAATTTAATTTTTTCTCCTGCCCTAGGGAGTTTACTGTGTAGCTCGAGCAAAAGCCCACCAAGCGATTCGCTTTCTCCCTTTATTTGATCAAAGTAATAGGGGTCGATTTCCATAATTTTACAGAAATCGTTGAGGGAGGTTTTGCCTTCAAAAACGTAAGTATTGTTGTCTAGCTTATTAAAGGCTACATCATCGTCATCAAATTCATCGTTGATTTCACCCACAATTTCTTCAATAATATCTTCCATTGTAATCAGTCCGGAAGTGCCCCCGTATTCATCTACCACAATGGCCATATGAACCCTCTTATCTTGAAAGTTCTTTAGCAGACTATCTACCTTTTTATTTTCTGGAACGAAGAAGCCCGGCCTCATCAATTTTTGCCATTCAAAATCCTCTTCCTTGTCTACATGTGAAAGCAAGTCTTTGATATATAAAACGCCTTCAATTTTATCAATTGTCTCGTTATAAACAGGAATTCTGGAGAAGCCACTCTTGTTGATTTTGTCCATTAACTCATGAAAATCTACTTCGATATCCACAGCCGTAATGTCCATTCTTGACTTCATTACCTGCCGAACTGTGAGTGTACTAAAGTTTACAATTCCCTTTAGTATTCCCTTTTCTTCATCGGTAGTATCATCACCTGTAGTCATTTCAAGTGCCTGATTTAGTTCGTCCACGGTAATATTGTGCCCTTTTTTCTTCACCCGTCTTTCTATAAGCTGAGTGAACTTTATCAACACATAGGCAATTGGTTTTACAATTCCTTCAAAGAAGAAAAGCATTCTGGCCGTAGCTCTAGAAAATTTTAAATTGTTCTGTGTAGCGAAGTTCTTTGGAAGTACTTCTCCAAAAAAGAGAATAACAAAAGTTACTACAGCTGTTAAAGCCACAACTATGGTTCCTTCACTGGTTTTCTCTCCTATAATTTCCCAGGTTACAAAGGTGGTTAGGGTTACAATAGCAATATTGACCAGGTTATTCATGATAAGAATGGTAGCCAGTAAATGGCGTGGCCTTTCCATCAGCTGAATAATTACTCTATTAATAGGGGTGTCATCATTTTTGCACTCTTCTATTTGACCCTCATTAAGTGAGAAAAATGCCACTTCGGAGCCAGAAATCAGGGCTGAAAGTATTACTAGAAAAATAAAAACCACTCCATTAACCAAAAGGTACGGAGTGGAGATATCTTGAGCTAAGGCCAGAAGGGCCAAACTAGGATAGGGATCGTCTACTGCTGATTCCAATATTCTTTTTTTAAACTAATTAAAACGGCAAATCATCTGAGTCGTCCTCAGGAATGCTCGAAACTTCACTAGATTTCTCTGAACTAGGCGAGTATGAGGAACTTCCTCCTCCACCTTCATTATCCGATTTAGTACCTAGCATTGTTAGGTTATTTCCAACTACTTCGGTTGTATATCTCTTGTTTCCATCCTGATCATCCCAAGATCGGGTATTCAGTTTACCTTCAATATACACTTGATTACCCTTCTTTAAAAATTTCTCTGCAATTTCTGCAAGTGGGCTCCAAAGCACAATATTATGCCACTCTGTAGTGGTTACTCTTTCGCCTTGCTTGTTCTTGTAAGTTTCGCTCGTAGCTAAAGAAAAGTTTGCTACTGCTCTACCGCTTTCTAAGTGACGCACCTCTGGGTCTTTGCCCAAGTTACCTACTAGAATTACTTTATTTACTCCTGCCATGGTTTATATTTTTGGTTTCAATAGAACAAATTAATTAAAAACATTGATCTTCCAAGTATTTACAAATAAGAACTGGCTTTGGAAGGCTGTTTATATGTTCTAAAGAGTATTTTTCAATTTCAAGATGATTGTTCTTTAATCTAGCTTCATCTTCATTTCCGAGTTCAATTTTTACGAAGTTGGCGAAAATACGTTGATGCGTCAAAACATGTTCGTATAATTTTGATTCTTCTCCAATAATTGAGTCCGTCAAACCCATTTTATGGAGGGCTAAAATGACCTCATCCAAACCAATTTGTTTATTCTCTTCAATCAAATAAAAATCAAACAATCCTTGCCAAACATCACCATTTCCTCTTTCCTTCAGCCATAAGCCTTCTTCTGATTGAAAAACCAAATAGGTTAAATATCGCTTTCTAACCTTGGTCTTCTTTGTTTTAACTGGAAGGCTATCAATTTTATTATTGTTGAAAGCAAAACACTCGTCCCTAAAAGGGCAAACCCCACAAGCCGGAGACTTTGGTGAGCACTGTATGGCTCCAAATTCCATAATGGCCTGATTATACTGATTTGGCCTTTCCTTATCCAAAAGCTCATTAGCCCTTTTTTCAAAAACTTTAGGGCCTTTGGTGCTCGAAATGTCCTCTTCAATTCCAAACACCCGACTGAGCACTCTATATACGTTACCATCTACAACCGCATTTGGTTCGTTAAAAGCCGATGAAGAAATCGCTGCAGCGGTATATCGCCCTATTCCCTTTAATTTGAGTAGTTCGTTAAAGTCAGACGGAAACACTCCGTCAAAATCTTTAACCACCATTTTAGCACAACTATGAAGATTTCTGGCCCGAGAATAATAGCCTAAGCCTTGCCATAAACGCAGTACCTCGGTTTCAGAAGCATTGGCCAAGTCATTAATTGTAGGAAACTGCTCAACAAACCTTTCATAATATGGTAAACCCTGTGCAACTCTGGTCTGTTGAAGGATAATCTCAGAGAGCCAGATTCGATAAGGATCCTTGGTTTTCCTCCACGGTAAGTCTCTTTTATTTTCTTCATACCAGTTAATTAACTGATTTGCAAACAGTTTACTGTCCAGCATAGTGCTATTTTAGGCCAAATTTAGGTGCTTTCGGGGTATTGTTTAAAATTTGAGGGTTTGTTTTCATAATTAGAAATGAACTCGTAATTTTGCAGGCCAAAATAACTGGGAATTAGTTTTTTACACAATATTTATAAATCTAAAATTTAACAGCGGTGACGAAAGCAGATGTTATTAACCAAATAGCAGAGAAGACAGGAATAGATCGATCTGATGTTACTACTACGGTGGAAACTCTTTTTACAGTGGTAAAAGATTCAATGGCCGAAGGTGAAAATATCTATGTGAGAGGATTCGGCAGCTTTGTGAATAAGAAAAGAGCAAAAAAGATTGCTAGAAATATCTCAAAAAACACTGCCATCGTAATTGATGAGCACTTTGTTCCAAGCTTTAAGCCTTCAAAGGTTTTTGTTGAACAGGTAAAAGTGAGTGATAAAGTAAAGATTGCAAACAAATAAGCTTTAGCCTCATTGGCTATGATGAAAAAGAACCAAATTATACTTCTGAGCATTGGAATTCTGGCGGTTGTTGTATTGTACAGTCTTCCAACTTCTGTGGTAAATAATAAGGATAATGAGGCTTTAGAGTTTGTAGATGAAAGTAGGCCAGGAGGAGAGGTGATAGATCACAGCTCTGAAATACCGGAAGAAATTCAACCTAAAATTGATTTTTGGAAAGAGAAACTGGTTTCTGATTCTAACATTAAGAAGGATGAAATAGCATTGGATTCATTAATGGGTGTTTTTCAAACCATTAACCAATATGATAGCGCTGCCTATTATGCTGAATCTTTTGCAAAAGAATTTAAAACGATTACTCTCTGGCAGAAGGCTGGAGATGCCTATTTCGAGGCGTTCACTTTTGCTATTGAGCCACAAAAAGTAGAAAGACTTGGTGGTAAGGCCCGTGAAATGTATGCTAAGGTTTTAGAACAAACTCCAGACAATCTGGATGTTAAAAACAATTTGGCAATGACCTATATTGCAAGTTCTAACCCTATGCAGGGCATTATGATGCTAAGGGAAATACTTGAAATAGACGACAAGAATGAAAAGGCCCTTTTGAATATGGGTCGCCTTTCAATGCAGTCAAATCAATTTGATAAAGCGGTAGAAAGGTTCGAAGCATTAGTCAGTTACCATCCGAATAGTTTAGATGGCAACTACCTTTTAGCGGTATGCTATTTTGAAACAGGCAAGAACGATAAAGCAAAAGCCCAATTTCAAAAAGTAAAAAACATGGATTCTGATCCAGTAGTGCAAACTGCGGTGGATGAGTATCTGCAAAGAATTAAGTAAAATATTATATCATTAAAACATTAGAATTATGCCTTGCGGTAAAAAAAGAAAAAGACATAAGATTTCAACTCACAAGAGAAAAAAGAGACTAAGAAAAAACAGACACAAAACTAAGAAGTAGTACTTCTTAGTTTTGTGCTTATACGCATCATTAGTTTAATTTTTAACATTTAACTTTTTTCAAATTGAGCAACGAATTAGTAATTAATTCGACTCAAGATGGATGTCGTATAGCCCTTCTGAAAGATAAAAATCTGGTTGAATTCCATCATGACCATGATGACAACCAGTTTAAGGTAGGTGATATGTACTTGGGTACGGTTAAAAAAATCGTCCAAGGATTGAACGCGGCTTTTATAGATATTGGGTACGAGAAAGATGCTTTTCTGCATTACCTCGACCTTGGTCCGCAAATAAAATCACTTAATAAATACACCAGAATGGCCCAATCGGCCAATGATGTCAATGGTAACCTGAGTAAATTCAAAGGTGAGCCAGACATTAACAAGCTTGGCAAAATGGGTCAAGTGCTGACAAGAGGTCAGCAAATACTTGTTCAGGTTGTAAAAGAACCTATTTCAACAAAAGGGCCACGACTCTCTTGCGAGTTGTCTATAGCTGGGCGCTATATGGTTTTAGTGCCTTTCTCCGATTCTATCAATATTTCTAAGAAAATCACTGATGGAGACGAGAGAAAAAGATTAATGAGATTAATTTCATCGATCAAACCTGAAAAGTTTGGTGTCATTGTTCGCACAGTAGCGAAAGGAAAAGATGTAGCCGAATTAGATAAAGACCTCCGAAACCTTGAGGAAACTTGGATTGAAGGCATTAAAAAACTTCATAAAGCCAAGCCTAAAGATAAGGTAATAGGAGAAATGAGCAGGGCTTCATCCTTGCTCCGCGATATCCTCAACGAATCTTTTGACAGTGTAACTACGGATGATAAGGAAATCTTTAATGAGATTAAATCTTACATTCACAAGATTGCTCCTGATAAAGAAAAGATAGCCAAGCTTTACACAGGAAAGGCTAAAATCTTTGAAAGTTTTGGAATTGAAAAGCAGTTTAAATCGCTTTTTGGTAAAACAGTAAGCTTGCCAAAGGGTGGGTATTTAATTATTGAGCATACCGAGGCACTTCACGTTATTGACGTGAACAGTGGTAATAAATCGAATGCAGGAGAAGATCAAGAAAGTACCGCACTTGCTGTAAATATAGAAGCAGCAAGAGAAGTAGCTCGCCAACTAAGGTTGCGCGATATGGGCGGAATTATCGTGATCGACTTTATCGATATGCGTAAAGCTGAAAATAAAAAAGAGCTTTACAGCGTAATGCGTGAGATTATGGACGAAGATCGTGCTAAAAACACAGTTCTTCCCATTACCAAGTTTGGCTTAATGCAAATTACACGTCAGCGTGTAAGGCCAGAAATGAATATCACTACCCGTGAAAACTGTCCAACTTGTGGTGGAACAGGAAAAGTATCTGCAACAATACTTGTGTCGGATACAATCGAAAAGAACATTGATTACATTCTTGGTACGCAAAATGAAAAGGGAATTTCACTAACTGTACATCCTTTTTTACATGCTTACTTCACCCGAGGGATATTCTCGAAAAGGTGGGAGTGGTACAAGAAATACCACACATGGGTTAAGATTGAAAAAGACAGTTCTTTAAGTCTTTCAGCTTACACCATTAACAACAAGCTTGGCGAAGAAATTGCCATTACAGCTTAAGTTTAAAACATCAATTCAAACAAAAAGGGAACCTCAAATGAGGTTCCCTTTTACTTTATCAGTCTATTTGGTTGTTAGGCAAAATAATACGGGAATTTCCCCTTAGCAATCATTGTATCGGCCACTTGTCTACGAAGCTCTTTGGTATTTACCAAATCCATTTTCGTAAAGCGTTTTAAGCCCATCAACATTACTTTTTGTTCATCGCCTTTGGTGAATGAAGCAATCGCTTCTTTAGCAGCGGCATTCACTCTGTCAATAGCTTCAGCCATATAAATCTGCGTCATGGCAATGTAATCTTTACATGCTTCCTCACCTCTTTGACTCACCAACTTCTCTGTTCTCAACATAGAAGATTCAACAGCGTAAATCTCAATGAGAATGTCGGCAAGGTTCATCATTACTTCCTGCTCATCTTCAATTTTATCTTGAAGTGCCATGGCGGCTTTTCCACCTACCATAAGGAAAACTTTCTTCAAGTTCTTCACCACTTCTTTTTCAGCATTGAATAGCACCGACTTGTCAATTGTAGTGAAAGAAGGTACCGACACAAGTTCTTTAGAAACTGCCATTGCAGGCTCAAACATGTTCAATTCACCTTTCATTGCTCGTTTCAAAAGCATTCCAATCATCAACATACGGTTGATTTCGTTGGTGCCTTCATAAATTCTGGCAATACGTGCATCTCTATAAGCTCGTTCCATTGGGGCATCAGCAGAATAACCCATTCCGCCATATACTTGAACGCCTTGATCTACCACATAGTCCAATACTTCGGAACTGTGGATTTTAGCAATGGCGCACTCGATGGCGAATTGCTCAACTCCTTTTAGCTTAGCTTTGGCCTCGTCCATTCCGCCTGCTATCAGGTCGTTAATTTTATCTTCGATATTCTGTCCTGCTCGGTAGTCTAAAGATTCCGTCACATAGGTCTTAGTGGCCATCTCAGCCAATTTGCCTTTGATAGCACCAAAGCTTGAAATTGATACACCGAATTGCTTGCGTTCGTTGGCATATTGAGTGGCGTGAGAAATTACAGTTCGGCAACCTCCCAATACTCCAGCGCCTAATTTTACACGACCAATGTTCAAGATATTCACAGCTATTTTGAAACCATTTCCTCTTTCAGAAAGCATGTTTTCAACAGGAACTGGGCAATCGTTAAAGAATACTTGGCGAGTTGAAGAACCTTTGATACCAAGCTTCTTTTCTTCCTCATTCATTGTGATTCCACCAAAGGTTTTTTCAACAATAAATGCAGTCAAATTCTTATCATCTTCGATTTTAGCAAATACAATAAACAAGTCAGCGAAACCTGCATTCGAGATCCACATTTTCTGACCCGTAACATTATAATGTTTTCCATCCGCAGAAAGCACCGCTTTAGTCTTTCCTGAATTAGCATCAGATCCAGCATCAGGCTCTGTCAAGCAATAACATGCAGCCCATTCACCAGTGGCGAGTTTCGGTAAGTATTTTTCTTTCTGCGCTTCCGTTCCATAATAAAGAATTGGCAAAGTTCCGATTCCAGTATGAGCCCCATAAGTGGTAGAAAAAGACCCCGCTGCACCAATCACATCTGCCATCAGCATACTTGTGTTAAAGCTCATGCCCAAACCACCATATTGCTCTGGTACGGTGATACCTAAAAGACCCAGTTCACCAGCCTTCTTAAAAATGCTAGGAACCAAGTCTGGCTCTTTCATGCTGTCGATGCGATCGGCATTAGGCGTAATTTCTGTTTCGATGAAATCGCTACAGGCCTGCGCCATCATTTTTTGCTCTTCGCTAAATTCTTCAGGAATAAAAACCTCTTGAGCTGGAGTTTCTCTTACGAGGAATTCTCCTCCTTTAATTGTTCGTTTTGTAATTTCGCTTGACATGTTACGTGTATTTTTTATTCCTTACTTCAAAAACTCATAGATACCTGCTACGCCTTGGCCACCACCTACACAGGCTGTTACCATTCCGTATTTAGCGTTGCTTCTTCTTCTCATCTCGTTAAAAAGTTGAACCGAAAGTTTTGCTCCTGAACATCCAAGCGGATGACCTAAAGCAATTGCCCCACCGTTAACATTCAAAATTGAGCGATCTAAATCCAGCTCTTTGATTACTGCCAAAGACTGCGCACCAAAGGCTTCGTTTAATTCAATCAGATCAAGATCGGACTGTTTCAATCCAGCTTGTTTTAGTGCTTTTGGCACTGCATCTACTGGACCAATTCCCATAATTCTTGGGTGAACACCCACAGCAGTATAAGTAACCATTCGAGCGATAGGCTCTAAACCGAGTTCTTTTACCATTTTCTCAGACATTACCATCACGAATGATGCACCATCTGAAACCGGAGAAGAGTTACCTGCTGTAACCTGACCACCTTGCGCAAATACAGGTCTTAATCCTGCCAATACTTCCATTGAAGTATCTGCTCTTGGACCTTCATCTTTATCTACGGTGTAAGACTTTTCAGCCATCTTACCGTTAGCATCAACGAATTTTTCTGTCACTCTAATCGGAACGATTTCATCATCGAACTTACCGTCAGCCTGGGCTTTCACAGCCTTTTGGTGTGACTCAAAAGCAAATTGATCAGACTCTTCTCTGGTGATATTATATTCCTTTCCTACTTGCTCTGCAGTTAAGCCCATGCTCAAGTAGTAATCTTTATGTTCTGTGGCCAGCTTGTAATTCAAGGCCGTTTTATAACCCATTACTGGCACTTGACTCATAGATTCCGTTCCACCTGCAATAATACAGTCTGCCGTTCCTGCATGAATTCTAGAAGAGGCCAAAGCGATAGCTTCCAAACCAGAACCACAATAACGGTTAACCGTTACGCCTGGTACACCAATAGGTAATGACAATAGTGAAATCATTCTTCCCATTTGCATGCCTTGCTCTGCCTCTGGTACAGCATTACCTACAATAAGATCATCTACTCTGGTTGGGTCGAAGTTGGCCACCTGACCCACCAAGTGTTTAATTACTTCGGCAGCCATATCATCAGAACGTACACTTTTAAGCACACTGCGCTTGCCACGTCCTACGGCTGTTCTATATCCTGCAACTATATATGCGTTCATATTTTTAGATTTTAGAGGTCAGACATTAGATGTCAGACTAATTTTTTAATGATCGATTTTAGTTTCTAAGTGGCTTGCCTTTAAATAGAATGCTGTGAATTCGCTCTAAAGTTTTTGGCTCGGCAGTAAGTGCCAAGAAAGCTTCACGCTCTAAATCAAGAAGGTATTGTTCCGAAACTTCTTGTGGAGCAGTTAAGTCTCCACCACACATTACGTAACCTACTTTTCTAGCAATTTTAGCATCGTGCTCAGAAATATAATTACCGAAAAGCATGCCATTAATCCCCGCTTCGAACAATGCTAAACCTGTAACACCTTGTACCTTAATGTCTGTTCTTTCTACTGGCTGGGTATAGCCCGCTTCATAAAGTTCGAGCACTTTTTTCTTGGCATCAGAAATCAATCGTTTTCTGTTCATTGTAATGCCATCTGCAGGTCGAAGAATATTCATTCCTCTAGCTTCTTCTGCGGAAGTAGCAACTTTAGCAGTCGCAATATTCATAAAGGCTTCTTGAAGTCGGTTCAATTCTGGATCACCAGCTACGTAAGAATCTGCTGCTCTTAAGGCGAGTTCCTTAGTTCCACCACCACCAGGGATAAGGCCAACGCCTACTTCAACCAAACCAATGTAGGTTTCAGCATGGGCTTGAATGGCATCACAATGCAATGACAATTCACAACCTCCGCCAAGGGCAAGTCCTGCAGGTGCAGCCACTACTGGTATTGATGAGAATTTAGCGCGCTTCATGGTGTTTTGGAATTGCGCAATCATTAAGTTGATTTCATCAAAATCCTGATCACCTGCATACATAAACAACATGGCCAAGTTTGCACCTGCCGAGAAGTTTGGTCCTTCATTTCCAATTACCAAACCTTTATAATCCTTCTCTGCCATAGAAATGGCTGTTTGAATTCCTTCAATGACCTCCGCGCCCATTGAGTTCATTTTGGTATGGAACTCTAGACAAAGTACTCCATCTCCGATATCGAAAACAGATGCACCCGCATTGCCCCAAACCTTATTGGTTTCACGGATATTTTCTAAGATGATCAACTCATCTAAGCCAGGAATAACTTTGTATGATTTTGAAGGAATGTCGTAATAGTGCTTTATTCCTTTTTCAATTTTATAGAAAGCATCGTTCCCAGCTTCAAGCATTTCATAAACCCAAGCCGCTGGCTTTAGGTCCATGGCTTCCATTTTATCAACTGTAGCTTTCACGCCTAGTAAATCCCAAGTTTCGTAAGGGCCGAGCTCCCACCCAAAACCAGCACAAACCGCTTGATCAATTCTGTAGAGCTCGTCTGAAATTTCTGGAATTCTGAACGAAACGTATTTGAAGGTATCGTAGAAAGTTGTTCTGTAGAATTCGCCCGCTTTGTCATCAAAATTAACGAGTGTTTTAATTCTGGCTTTTAGGTTTTCTTCTTCCTTAACCGCTTCAAGCGCTTTAAAATTCGCCCTTGTTCTTTCACCGTATTCGTAGGTTTTTAAATCAAGCTCAAGGATTTCTGTTTTACCGTTGGCGTCTTTCGTTTTCTTGAAATAGCCTTGCTTAGACTTATCACCAAACCAACCTCTTTTATGAACTTCTTCAACAATTCCAGGAAGGATAAATTTCTCTCTGGCCTCGTCATTTTGTAAGCCCTTATACAAGTTGTTGGCAACGTTAACCGTAGTATCAAGTCCAACAACATCCATGGTACGAAAAGTTGCAGACTTTGCTCGACCGATAATTGGTCCAGTCATTCTGTCTACTTCTCCAACGGTAAGTCCCATTTCTTCAATGGTATGCATTGCCGACATGATGGCATATATACCAATTCTGTTGGCGATAAAGGCTGGAGTATCTTTACAGAGCACAGTTTCTTTTCCTAAGAAAAGGTCTCCGTAATGCATTAAGAAATCAATAATCGCAGAATCCGTTTTAGGTCCAGGAATGATTTCCAATAAACGCAAGTACCTTGGAGGGTTGAAAAAGTGAGAACCACAGAAATGCTTCTGGAAATCTTCGCTTCTACCCTCACACATCAAATGCATAGGAATACCAGATGTATTCGATGTAATAAGAGTGCCTGGTTTTCTATGCTTTTCAACTTGGTCGAAGATGATCTTCTTAATATCGAGTCTTTCTACCACCACTTCAATAATCCAATCCACTTCAGCAATTTTAGACATATCGTCTTCAAAATTTCCAGTAGAAATTCTATTTGAAAAACTCAAGTCATAAATGGGAGATGGCTTTGATTTTAATGCCGTTGCCAGTGCATCGTTTACCAGTTTATTTCTGGCCGCCTTATTGGATTTTTGATCTTCGGGCAAATCCCTGGGTACCATATCCAATAACAATACTTCTACTCCGATATTAGCGAAATGACATGCTATACGTGAGCCCATCACTCCTGAACCTAATACCGCTACTTTTCTAATCGATCTGTTCATTCGTTCTAAAAGATTGATTTTGTATCTATAAGATTATTTATCTGTTCTATTACCTCGAAAAAGGTGTCCAACTTTTCTTTGTCTATTAGTTTGTTGGCTGTAGTATTAAACTCCAAAACGGTAGCTCGAGATATCTCTCTCTTTTGTTTTCCAAGGTCGGTAAGAAATATTCTAACTGAACGGCCGTCATTTGGGTCTTTCTCCCTATAAATGAACCCTTTTTCTTCCATGCTCTTGAGCATGCGGGTGAGGCTACGTGATTCTAAGCCCATTAATGGGGCTATTTTGGTGGCTGGGGTTCCTTCTTTACTGTTTATAATTAGAAGTACAAAACCAATAGAAGTGGTAATGTCGTGTTTTACTGCTTGTTGGTTATACATGCGATAGATAGCATGCCAAAGCATTTTTACGTTGTGGTCTATGGTTTCTTCTCTCTTCATAATCCTGTAAGGGTTACGAAGTTAAAGAAAATTTGTTATGCATGCATACTATTTATTAGAAAAAAGTATGTTCCCAGTTTGTGAAGGAATTACTCTACTTTATACTCTGAACCAGTACAATAGTGGTTAAAGTAGAACTTACAATGGCAGCAAGTGTTCCAAAATTTTCAAGAAACCTGCCTCTTTCTCGTGGTTCTTTAGGTGGTTTTGCAGAAACTGTGATAACTGATCCGTCTAAAACTTTCGGGTTAGAAAGAAAGCCTACTCTACGAGTAAAGCCATTTGGTTTCGTAAGATAGATTTTATCCCCTTGTTTTGTTTTTCCTCCAGCATTTTTCAAGTAAGACCTTACTGAATTATTTGCTAGATATTTTTGGAGTGATGGGTTTGCTACTTCTCCCTCAATCTTTACAGTATAAATAGACTCTGGAAAATAAATACTGTCTGCATTTTGGAGAATTATATCAAATTTTTCGTTTTGCTCCCCAAGAGCCTTCTGAAAATCAAACGCTAACTGTATTCCGTCTCTATATAGCCTTGCACCCGCTAAATAAACATTTGGGGAAACACCACCAGCCCTTTTTGTAACTTCGGTAAGTTTTTCATTCTTTGACTCCAAATAATAAGTTCCAGGAAACTTAATTTCACCAGTAAGTTGAACTGCTCTTTGTTCTGATGATCCAGGGATATAACTTACTGAAATCTGGTCGTTGTCCTGAAGAATATAGTTGGATGATGGTTTTTTATTTTCGCCTAAAAGGTAATTGAGGTCTAACTCAACATTTGTATTAAATGCAATTTTATTTCCTGTAAAATCAAAATTTTCTCGTGATACGGTAACACTTTCGCGATATGACTTCTTCAGAAAACCACCAGATTGAATAATAAGATCCTCAACCGTCATGCTGTCAGCAAGTAAGTACTTTCCTTCGTTTTTAACAGCCCCTTTTACAAAAACGTACTTATCTAATGTTTCAGTAATATCCTTGCTATAAAGAATAACCCTATCTTTTGGCTTTAGCACTGCATTGAATTTTTTATCGAGTACTTCGTCTAAATTGAAAGGTATAACCTGATATTCCAGTTTGCCTTCCTGATAGCGCAGTAAGTCGGCCCTACTGGTTAAAATTCGGTTTCGGTACTCTAAATCTTCTACATTGGCCGACATAAAAATCAAATCGTACAGACTAAGATCCTTTCTCCACAATATTGTTTTGGGTTCGGATAAAAACCCTTCAATGGAAACTGTTTCCAAAGATTTCAGTTCTTCAGTATTATATACTTTCAAGGAGTCATCTGCTTGTAACAGAATATTTTGTCCAGAATTAGCATCTGTTATAATTTCTGACAAAGAGAAAGAAAGGAATTTAAGTTCTCCATTTCTGTCTTTACGAAATAAATCCACCTTCTCTAGATACGTATTCGGTCTAAGTCCACCCGCTGAATTAATTAGGTCTCTTATTTTTAAACCTTTATTTAACTCATAATCACCTGGTCTAAAAACGGATCCGTTTACAGTTACCATGTTGTCATACTTTTCCAGAACTTCTCCGAAAGTAACTTCGTCACCATCCTGAAGTTTGAAGTTTATGCCATGATTCAACAGACTATCATAACTTATGGATACAATTTCACGATCGAATGAGCTGCCATTTGTTCTATTATTAATAGCTCTAATTCTCTTAACGGTAACTGTTTTTGTATAAGCTGTTGGTTTTAGCCCTCCTGCAAAACCAATTAAATCTAATAAGCCTTCATTATCTTTCAGTTCATAAATAGCTGGTTTATTTACTTCTCCTCTAAGGCTGATGGCGTTCATTCTTGTTGGAATAAAAATCACATCATTATTCATTAGCCTTAAATCCTCACGAAGCGCTCCCTTTACTAAGTAATCGTATAAATCGACATTAGAGATGAAACGGTTGTTTCTGAAAACCTTAATGTCACGCAATGAGCCTGAAGTTTGAATTCCTCCAGATACGTACAGTGAGTTCAGTGTGGTGGCAAAAGAGTTGATTAGATGAGAGCCTGGGTTTTTTGACTCTCCCATGACTACAATTCTGATTGGTCTAAGCTTGGTTAACGAAACATCTAAGAATATTTTTGGTGGATCTTTCTTCAACCCAGAGTAAAACTTTGAAAGAAATTCTTTCATTCGAACATTGAGTCCCTCATATGAAGTTCCTGCAACAAAAACTTGCCCTACATTTGGAATGAATAGATTACCGTTAATGTCAACCTTGCCTTCAAACTGAAACTCGGCTTCACCCCATAAGTAAACTCTTAGTTCATCTCCAGGCCCAATTAAATAACCTGGGTCAATGTTGCCCACTAAAGCTTGTTCGTTTGCAAATGGGTTATTATTAAAAATATTGTATCCAAAATATGAAAGTCCATCTGAAGTTTTTTCAGTCTTCAGCTCCTTGGCTTGTTGATTAACTGTATCCTTTTTTTCGATATTGTAGTTTAAAGTATCTCTTCCTATTTTTTGAATAGACTCAACTTTGGATGAATCTTCCTTTTTTGTGGAAATATACTTCCTAATATATTCATCATAATCAATACCATATAAACGTGCTTGTCTACGAGCATCATCCTCAGACATTCCACGTTTTCTGAGTTCAGACAGAATTTCTTCTTGGGTGTTAATTCCGCGTTTTTCGAGTTCTTGTTTTACTTGTTGCTCAGACTGAGAATAGCCGTTCAGAGTGATTACAAGTAAAAGCAATAGGGAACAGGTAACCGGAGATATGGTTCTCGTTATGTTCAAAGTTCGGTATCTATTTGGTATCAGAGGTATGCTTAACATTGTTTGAAAAGCATTATTTTGTATCAAAGTAACAAAAAAAGAATTACACTCAAGGATATTTTACCACAAGAGGCAATTGATAACAAAGGTTTAATTTAGGTATTCAGCTCGTCAATATCAAAATCATCTCCAATACCGTATTGGATTAGGTCAAAAATATTATAGTATTCCAATGTATTAATATCCTTCAAGCGATAATCTCCATTTGAAAACATCTCAATTACCTCAAAATCAAATCTTTCTGAAAAGTTAATTAGGGTAAATTTTTTACCTACTCGTAAGTTATTAAATGATTTTGCCATTGAGCGAAGGTATTACACTGCGTAAATCTTCTCTATTAGATTGGTATATTTTTCTTTTATTACTCGCCTTTTGAGTTTTAAAGTTGGCGTAAGCTCTCCAGAAGCAATACCCCATTGATCGTTGAGCACTTCAAATTTTTTCACCTGTTCCCAGTGGCCAAAGCTTTGGTTAGTAAGCTCTATTTCACTTTGAAATTTGTTTCTTACTTCAGGGTTATTAATTAAATCTGGATCGTTCTTGTCTAAGTTATGACGCTCTGCCCAATTTTTTACAGCATCTAGGTTTGGAACGATTAAAGCAGCGGGAAACTTTCTGTTTTCACCTATAATCATCACTTGCTCTATGAGAACCGATTCTTTCAGTTTATTTTCCATTACCTGCGGAGCGATATATTTTCCTCCAGAGGTCTTAAACATTTCTTTTTTTCGATCCGTAATTCTTAGAAAGTTATCTGGAGCTAATTCACCAATATCTCCAGTATGAAACCACCCATCAACTATTGTTTCATCCGTTTTTTGCTGGTCCTTATAGTAGCCCATCATTACGTTTGGCCCCTTCACCAAAATTTCCCCGTCATCCGCAATTTTCACTTGCACATCTGTTAGTAACGGGCCAACATAATCTAATTTTGCTTGTGCTGGGTCTGGCAAACCAATACTAATTCCGGGTGATGTTTCAGTTAGTCCATAGCCTTCCAAAATTTTAATATCCGCAGCCCAAAACACTCTTTTGAGGCGTGGTTGAATCGCTGATGCCCCCACTATAATGTGCTTAACGTTTCCACCAAGAGCTGCTTGCCATTTACTGAAAATGAGTTTTCTAGCAATTGAGAGTTTTGTATCGTAAACAAAACCCATATTTTGATCTGGGTTGTATTTAAGGCCTAAGTTTACAGCCCAAAAGAATAGCTGCTTCTTAATACCAGAAAGAGCAAATCCTTTATCTATTATTTTATCATAAATTTTTTCGATGAGTCTTGGAACGGTATTAAAGCCATGGGGCTTTATTTCTTGTAAATTTTCACTTATGGTTTCCAAGCTTTCGGCATAATGGATAGAAAGGCCAAGCTGAAAGTAGAAGTAAATCGCAGTACGTTCAAAAATATGACAGAGGGGTAAGAAGCTTAATACTCTATCATGACCATTTGTATATTCTGCTCTTTCTGAAACTGCCGTGGCATTGGAAATAATATTTTTATGATTGAGCATTACTCCTTTTGGTCGGCCAGTGGTACCTGAAGTGTAAATTATAGTAACGAGGTCTAACTCATTAATTTGAGCTTGCCTCATCTCCATTTCTTTTTTCTGATCCTCAGAGCCGTTCTCTAAAAGTGATGACCAGTGTTCGGTAAGTTTGGACTCATCAAAAATATAGATTGGTAAATCTAGGTTTGCTTTTGACGCTCCATTTTTAGCCTTTTTATAGATTTCTTCGGAAGAAACAAAAACCAGTTTAGTTTCGGAGTGTTCAAAAATAAAAGCATAATCATCTTCTGAGATGGTAGGGTACATTGGGACACTGATTGCTCCAATTTGCTGAATGGCCACATCTGCGAAATTCCATTCGGTACGATTTTCACTGATAATTGCGATTTTATCACCTGCCGATATTCCTTTGCTTAAAAGCCCGAAAGAAAGTTGGGTTGATTTTTCTATTACCTGTTGTGTGGAATACTTACGCCACTTACCGTCTTTTTTATCGGCAAGACAAACTTCTAAATTGTATTGTTGCAACTGCAGTGGTAGCAGCTCAAAAAGGCGGTTCGCGGTTTTCATAATAGTTGGCTAAAGTTGATCAAGATAATAAAATCCGTGAGCAGTAAAAATTAACCAAAATCTCCTCGTAATTCTCTTAGCCTTTTTCGGGCTTCCGAAACAAAAATACTTCCCTTAAATTTTTCGAGTAATTGAAGATAGGTTTCCATTGCTTTTTCATTGTCTTTTAAGTCATCTTCCAGAATAATACCTGTGAGAAACAAGGCGTCATCTCCCAAAATTTCGAAGTAATGCTTTTGATTTATAACTGCCAAAGCTGCCAAAGCTTTATCGAAATGACCTAACTCTCTTTCTGTTTTGGCCATTAAAAAATACACTTCATCAATAATTGAATGATTTGGATATTTTTCAATCATTTGATTTAAAGCAACTATGGCTTCATTCTTCTGATTCTGAAAAAGCTGAAGCTCAATATTGGCATATTCTTGCATTACCACATCTGTTGAATCAAAAACTGTATTGTTTTTAATCAGAATGCTTAAGTTCAATGCGTCATTCGCTATTTCCCTAGAGGTGGCAAGTTTTAATATATCTAGATGGCTTTGGGCCAGTTCAAATTCTCCTTTAAAGTATGAGAGCTTGGCACTCTTCAGCTTAGCTTCATACCCAAGTGGCTCATCCTTAAACATTCTTTCTACCTGAGCATAAAGTAAAATTGATTCCCAAGGCTCTTCATTCAGTAGATAAATATCTGCCAAATCCATTTTTGATTCCGCAATTACTCTATGCTTACCAACAGGCTGATTGATATTTTCTGTAAGAATTTCAATGGACTTTGGAATTTGATTTAAGTAAAAAGCATATAAATGGGCCACTCTTCGATTGGCATCAATGATATTAAAAACATCGCGCAAATTCGATTTATAGTCTTCATATTTCACTATTAAGTTTTTGATTGAAGTAGTATCAACAGGGTATGTTTCCTTGACTACTTCTTCATCGGCCAATAAAACATATCGTGCAGCTAAGTTCTTACTCGGACTATCAGGAAATTCGGTCAATACATAATCAAATGCTTTTTGCGCTGATTTGTATTCTTGATTTCTAAAAGCAATTAGCCCTACGTTAATTATATTTTCTGCGTTATTTTGAAGCCTTCTATCCAGTGCTCTAGCCTGCCGTAAGGCAGCCGCAAAATTTTTCTGTTGCAAATGAGTCCATACTAACAGATCATTATAAATAGGATTGCCCGCATCTGTCTGAATAAATTCATAAAGAGTAGTCTCCAGTGTGTCTAAATCTTCGGGTTCTGTGAGTGCCCTTTGAAATGAGTTTTTAACATAACTTATGTTTTGGGGTTGCGACTTAGAAAAAACTAAGTACTCCAAAATCATTTCCTGTTTTTGATTCATTAGTTGATAGGCGTTTGCCAATTCTAATGAAAACATATCTGGTCGATTCATTGCCTTTCTTCCAGCTTGATAGGTATCCAATCCTTTTTGCCTTAAGTTTTTTTCAAAGAATATCTGAGCTAAAAACCTTATTCCATTCGTTTTGTTGTTTTCGCCTGCTTGCTTTGCCTGATCTGAAATTAAATCATCGAATACTTTTTCTGCTTTATCTTCCTCTTTTTGACTTTTGTAGAGCATACCTAAATCAACACTGTAAAAAAAGTTATCAGGGTTATCTTTAATAATGCTCTTTAAGTATTTTTCTGCTTCACTAAATTCTTCTTCCCCCAAAAGCAGTTTTAAATAGTTATCGTGTATTCTTGAAATGTTCGAGTTAACCTTTGCTAGTTTTTTATACTCCTTAAGTGCCTTCTCAAAATCTCCTTGTTCATAGTATTCATTGGCAAGTGCTATCGCATCTACCTGTGAAAAACCAACACTACTAATGAGCATCATAAATAATAAAATAGCTGTCTTCCTCATAGTTGTTAACATTTTCAACACCCTAGTAATTAAAGATAGATAATTGATTAAAGAAAGTTATTCTCTATTAAGACTGTGGATATGTTTATAAGTTTATTACCCACAGTTTGAGTTCAAGGCTGTGAGTAAGTTGTATAGAGAATCTAGTTTATACACATCTTATTAACTTTCAAATTACTGATTTATAATGTGTTACGTATTTTAGGTGAATATCTGCAAATTTTGTGGATAATAACTTAAGACTTTAAGAATGTGGATTGGGTTTTGAAAATTACTTGAAAGGCAGTGTGTTTATCCACTTGGGTAACAATATGGGTTATGTATTGTGCACAAGGGTGGATATGTGATGAAGTTTCCTCTTTCTTATCCACTCTTAATTGCGGTTATTAACAGCGTATGAAATATTGATATTGCCTATTTCCCAATTCTTTTTTACACTGATAGTTTTACTTTTCGAGAGTGGATCTGAATAGAAAAGAATGGGTTCTGAATTCGTTCTTGTTAGAATATTTCCAACGTCTAACTTTTGATTATTGTTGTTGTCTATAATCAATCGCACTTTATAATTGCCTGCATCGAGATTATTGAATTGATAGGACTTGATATTGAATAGCTCTCGAATTACGGTTCCTTGATTGTTCAACAACTGTACAATGAAGTTGGGCGCGTCAGTTGTAATCGTTCCCTCTATCATTCCAGAGTCTTCGGATTTGGCTAGTTGAAATCTTTTTTGGACTGCGGATGAGCTATCGGATTCAATACTTATAAATGCACCAGATTCAAAAATAGCTTCAAATTGTTCGCCAGGTTTGATAAAGTTAGAGGCTTTTAATGACCATGAAACTTCGGTTTTGTTAGTGTTCCATGTGGTGAGTGAATCTGCTAATGTGAATTTATTAAGTGTGTCCTTTTGTATTATGATTTTGTCGAGGTGATAGGTGTTGACTGGTTTGTTAAAGGTAATTTTCAAGTCGAAATCATTGGTAATATATGGAGTTGAAGGTGATATTTCTTGTTTGAATTCATCACCTTGTAAGTTTGACTCATTGAAATAGACCTTAACAGTTTGGTTTAGATTACTGTTTATGGAATCGTTAGCATTGAGTGTGAAGATTGTAGTATCTCCATAAACGTTTGCTTGATTGTATAATCTGATTTTATCAGGAGAATATTGATGATGAAGAATAGAGTAGTCGTCAGTGGACTGTAATTGATACGATGTAATTGGCTTATTGAAAGTGATATCGAAATATTTTCCGAAATGCCTGTTTGTTTTAATGGCTAATGGAACAACATTTAATTTCTGTATGGAAAATGATTGGTCAGAGATGTTTTGAGTTAGGTTAACAGTGTCCTTTAGGAAACCATATAATTCTTTATCTGTATCTGCTTTTGAATTGTTGTTTTTGTCAAGAACAGCATAAACAAGAAAATTACCTGACGGAAGGTTATGGAATTTATAATTTCCAGTTGTATCTGTTTTTGTAAGATATAAAGCTGCACCTGAAGTAATATTTAAGGTATCTGTTGAAGGGTACAATGAAACTAAGGCTTGCTTAACTGGCTCTGAAGTATAGAGGTTGGTTATTTTTCCTGAAATGGTTAAAGAATCTATAGTTTCACCAGTAGAAAAGCTGAGATAAAGATTTGATGGGATATTACCTTCATTAAGGTCTGCAATTGTATTTCCAAAATTGAATGAATAGGTAGTATTTTCTCTCCATGTACTGTCAAAAGTTAGCTGTACAGCATTGCGTCTAATTCTGGTTTTGAAGTTTCCTGGAATGGATGGAGTAATAATCAAATTGTTTTCAATCGATTTTGTTGTAACAGCTTCATCAAATACAAGAGTTACGGTTTTTTGATCGTATTGTGTTTGGCCGTCTTTCGGAGTGGATGATATCAGGATTGGGGCATCCTTGTCTTCAGGACCACCAGTTGGGGATGAAACGCGGGCACAACCCAAGAAAGCTAAAATGATAATGATAAGAAGTGTAAAAGCTCTGGTCATTTTCTGAGAATATAAATTAGGCTGCTGTATTCACCAGTAGCGGTTGCTTTTCTGTTTGATTTAAGGCCCTTTAAAAATCCTCTGAGTAGCGTCATAGAATGACCAACGTATTTTTCTGAAAGCATACTTACGTAGAATGAATCAAATGGCATGGGTTCTATTTTATCAATTTTTAGGCCATGTTGTTGAGCTAGGAAATTAACGCTTTCTCTATCGAAATGATATAGATGTCTTGGTACATCATAACCTGCCCAATGTTGTTTGTAGTATTGGGCATCAAAAGACTTGTGATTTGGAAGAGCAAGTAAAAGAACACCATTTGGTTTGAGTTGATTAATGAGTAACTCAAGTGTGTTATTAAGATTATGTACATGTTCTAAAACATGAAATAATGTTATTACATCGTAATTTTTATTTGAAATTGATTCTATATTATTTAGAATCAGTTGTGAAATTGATTTATTAGAATGAGAAAGAGCAGTTGAATCAGGCTCATAGCCGTTAGAAATCCAACCTTTGTTATGGGTATACTCTATGAAATGGCCAGTACCAGAGCCATAGTCTAAGTGATGTATGTCAGTGCTATGAGTAAGTAATGATTTTAGTAACCGAAACTTCTTTCCTAATGTATATGATCTCACCAGTTTATAAAGGAAACTGGAAATACTTTTGGTCTTATTGGTATGAGAGATATAATCAGCGGACTTGTAATAAGGTGAAATATCAATCTGTGATGGCCTAGGGTTAGTGAAAACCAAATTACATTTTGAACACTTGACAAGCATGAACTTTTCATGACTCAAAAAGTGATCGGTGACTTCAGAATGAGTTTCAAATTTGGTGTTCCTGCAGAGCGGACATTCCTCTAATCTTTCCATACTTTATCGACCCATATAAACCATTAGTACTGAGATGTCGGCTGGGGAAACTCCACTTATTCTTGAGGCTTGCCCAATTGTAGAAGGTTTGATTTTTTTGAATTTCTCTCGGGCTTCAGCTGATAAGGCACTAATAGAATCGAAATCGAAATCAGATTGAATACTATGATTTTCCAAACTACTGATCTTGTCTGCCAGCTTTTCTTCCTTATCGATATAGTCTTCATATTTAATAAGAATATCAACTTGCTCTAGAATCTCGGGGTAATACTTTGCGAGGTAACCTGCTAAATCTTCATCGAATGAAGGGAGATCATAAATATTAATCTGGGGGCGTTTTAAGAGCTTAGCGTAATTAGTTCGGTGTTCAATGGTAGCCGTACCCAAGGCTGTAAGGGTAGGATTGGCTTTATCAGGATCTATTTTCTTTTGTTTAATATCATTCAATAGTTTTGATACAGACTTTCTTTTTTCTTCAACGTTTTTCAATCTGTCATCTGATGCCAAACCGAGCTTATGCCCCTTTTCGGTTAATCGAAGATCAGCATTATCTTGACGCAGAAGGATTCGGTATTCTGCTCTGGAAGTAAACATTCGGTAAGGCTCATCAGTACCCTTGTTAATTAAGTCATCAATTAACACACCGATGTAAGCTTCTGATCTTCCTAAAATGAATGGCTCTTTATTATGTGTTTTATTATGTGCGTTAATTCCTGCCATCAAACCTTGACAAGCAGCTTCTTCGTATCCGGTAGTGCCATTGATCTGACCGGCAAAGTATAAATTCTGAACCAAATTGGTTTCGAGCGTTGTACTCAATTGGGTTGGTGGGAAGTAGTCATACTCTATTGCGTAACCTGGTCTAAACATCTTCGCATTTTCGAAACCTGCTATTTTTCGAATTGCCTTGAATTGAACATCCTCTGGAAGTGAAGTGGAGAATCCATTTACATAGATTTCAACAGTGTTCCAACCTTCGGGTTCTACGAAGATTTGATGACGATTTCTTTCTGCGAAGCGATTGATTTTATCTTCGATTGAAGGACAATAGCGAGGGCCTAAGCCTTGAATTCTGCCATTAAACATTGGTGATCTATCGAAACCTGTCTCCAATATTTCATGAACTTCGGGATTAGTGTAGGTAATAAAGCAGCTTTTTTGATTCAGTAATGGAGTTGTACTTGGTAGAAAAGAGAGCTTTCCTGGCTGTTCATCTCCTTTCTGCTCTTCCATTTTTGAATAGTCTAATGATCGACCGTCTACTCTTGGAGGGGTTCCAGTTTTCATTCTACCTGCTTCGAAGCCAAGCTGAACGAGTTGTTCTGTTATTCCTTTTGACGCTCCTTCACTAGCTCTACCTCCTCCAAACTGTTTTTCTCCAATATGAATAAGTCCGTTCAGAAATGTTCCGTTAGTAAGGACTACTGATTTAGAACGAATTTCTATTCCCATTCCAGTAGTAATACCAACTGCAGTATTGTTTTCAACAATAATACCTGTGACCATTTCTTGCCAGAAATCGACATTCGGGTTACTTTCTAGTGCTAATCTCCACTCTTCAGCAAAACGCATCCTATCACTTTGAACACGTGGACTCCACATGGCAGGGCCTTTAGACTTGTTGAGCATACGGAACTGGATCATGGATTTGTCTGAAATGATTCCTGACATTCCACCAAGTGCATCAATTTCTCTTACGATCTGACCTTTCGCTACCCCTCCCATTGCTGGGTTGCAAGACATTTGCGCTATGGTGTTCATATTCATGGTTACTAATAGAACCTTTGAACCCATAATGGCTGCAGCGTTTGCTGCTTCGCAACCAGCATGGCCTGCACCAACAACTATAACATCATATTGACTGAACATATTAATTGCCCTCTTGATGTTTCACGTGGAACAGTTTTCTCTTTGAGCTAAAAACGTTTCACGTGGAACAGTTGATTTATTAATTGATTTGCAAAGATAGATAAGCTTCTTCTTTTTCTCTCATTAGCTGTTGCTCATCTTCAGTCTTGTCGTTATAGCCAATGAGATGAAGAAGACCATGAGCCAATACTCTTTTGAGTTCTACTTCGAATGGTACGTTTTGATCAATAGCGTTTTCGGTTACTCTATCGATCGAGACAAAAATATCTGATTCGATTGGGTCATTTATATCATCACGATTATCAAAGGTGATGATATCAGTGTAATAATCGTGATCTAGGTATTCTTGATTGATTTTAAGAAGGTAGTCATCTGTACAGAAAATGTAGCTTATTTCTTCTATTTCAGTATTCTCGGCTTTAGCAATGTTTTGCAACCAAAGATTGATGGCTTCTTCTTGTTTTAGTTCGAAGGGTGTTTCTTCACTAAAGAAATTAATGTTGCTCATTAATTGAGATAGAAAGTGAGTTTTACTTCTTGGCCATCGTTATTGAAAGTAACTTCATCGGCCAAATGCTTCATAAGAAAGATACCTCGGCCACCTGTTTTAGTAAGATTTTCTGGAGCAGTTGGGTCAGGTAAATCATTGATAATGAAACCTTTACCTTGGTCTTTTATAAGAAAACTCACTGAATTTTCTTCTAAAATCATAGATAGCTGTACAAACTTTTCTTTTACCAATTGATTACCATGAATAATGGCATTGTTAACCGATTCGATAACGGCTATCATGATGTTTCCGTACAGATCGTCATCTAACTGATACTTTTCTTTGGCATTGTCTATAAAACTTTCGACAATCCTAATGTTCTCAACTAGAGAAGGAATTTCAATGCTAATAGTGTTCATGTAGAGAATTAATTCTTCTGCTTTATTTTTTTGAAGTACTTATTGGTTTCTTGTTTGTAATATGGGTTGAGAACAGCAGGAATAGTTTTTAATAACTCAATCTCTTTTTCCTTGGCCTTAAGGTACTCATTTAAAGACTCAGGCACAGAGATATCATATTCAGATGCCGTCTCTCCTTTTCTCTCTTCGTCTTCACCCCGTTCGTTCATTGCATTTTCTGCCTCTAATAAACGAGTGAGGATTTCCTGTTGCCTTTCTACTGTTTCTTCCGTTAGATTTTTATTGATAAGATCATCTTCATTCTTTTCCATTTGATCTATGAGCTTATCAATTTTCTCGTCTAAATTATCTCCATCAACTCCGGTTTCAAAATTTTCGAGTGCATTTCTCAAACGCTGTTGTTCGGCCGCAAGTTTTGCTAATTGTTCTGAAAGCTGTCTTCCTGATGCTCCACTTTGCTTTAACTCTTTTATTTGTTCGCTTAATTGCTTTTGAAGCTCGCTTAAACCTCCAGGCATTGGTTTGTTTTTCTTATTGCCTTTGCTAGAAGAACTTGCCATTTGATTTTGCATTTGTTGGACGATGTCATCTAACAATAGGGCGAGATTATTGATTGATGTCATTGTAAACTGTTGTTTACCAGTAGCTTGTGGTATTCTTCGTTCTTTTAACTCATCTAAAGCGCCATCCATTTGTCTATTCATTTCGCTGACTTCTCTCATTACAAATGAAGAAATTTGAAAAACCCTTTGTGAGAGCGAAATTAAGCTGTCCTGAACGATTTTGGAGTCATCCTTAAGCTTGAGTTGTTTCTGGGTAAGATCGATGAAGCGAGGGTCGTTTTCACGCACTTCACGAAAGGAATTCATTAAGTCTTCTTGATTGAATGAAAGGGTGACCAAGTTATCTACAAGCTCTTTTAAGAACTCTAGGTTTTCTTGTTGCTGCTCCATTTCCATACCACCCTGCATAGCTTCAAGGTCTTTTTTCATTTCCTTCATTTTCTCAGCCGCTTTCTGCTGAGATTTTGTGGCGTTTTGTCTGCTATTTGAAGGTTTACTGTTTTCCTTTTGTTCTTTTTCTTGCTCTTCTTCGCTTTTTTCTTCTCCTTTCTCGCTCTGCTCTTCTGATTTGTTATCGCTATTTTCTTTTTTGGATTCGTTTTGAAGCTCTTCTTTTGCCTTTTCTTGCTCTTCTTTTATCTCCTCAAATTGTTCTTTTAGGTCGCTAGGTAGGTCATCTGGAGTTTTTCTTTCCTCGTTTAGCTCGTTTAGCTTTTCCATTTGCTCTTGAAGCTTTTCGAGATCTTCCTTTTCTTGAGCTTGTTTTTGACTAAGAGAGTCGGTACTCATTTTTTCATTCTGAGTCTCCTCAATAAGTTGTTCCTGATCTTTAATGGCTTGTTCTAATTCTTTTATGTTCTGCTCCAATTTCATATCGAACTGTAGCTTTTTGAAGAGTTCGAGGGTTCTTTCCAGTTCTTTTTCAAGGTCTCCACCTTTATTTTTCATTTCTTCAATCTGATCTCTAAACTCTGAAATATCACTTTGGTCTTCTAGAAGTTTTCTTAACTCATCATAGAGCTTTTTTGTCTCATCATCCAAAATGTTATTCATCAACTCTTGAAGCTGGTTCATCTTTTCCTGAATCTTGTCATTTTGAGGCGAGAACTGCTCTTTCTTCATGTTATTGAGTTGATTTTCCCTTTTCAGCTCATCAAGCTTCTCAGATAACTGTTCTTTTTGTTTGAGAATATCTTGCATCAGCTTTTCATCTTGCCAATCCAGTTCCTTTTTTGTTTTTAAGCGCTCATCTACTTCTCCTAGCTTCTCGTTTAGCTCTTTCGCTTCTTTAAGCGTTTTATCAATGTCTTTTTGTACCTTTTCAGAAGAGCGTTCTATTTCTTCTTCTATTTCTTCCTTTGAAGGTATTTTGAAAGAGTAGGTGCTGGTTTTTACAGATTTTGATCCGTTAACACCATCATTGTCAGATACTTGTACATAATATTTAATTTCTGCACCTGCTGTAATTTTTGCTGAGTCAAGCGTGAAAACCTTGTAATAGCTCTGGTTACTCAATTCTTTGTTGAGCTCTAGAGGTAGTTCTTGGAAGTCCTGATCATCTTGATATTGATAGAATAAGGAAAGACGAGAAAAGCCATAATCATCTGTAATATTTCCACCTAATACAAGGGATTTAAAAAGCACTGTATCTTGATATTGATCTAAAGTGATTTCAGGATAACGATCTTTTATGGATTCAATACCAAAGGCCAAGGAATCTCGATTAAGGCTATATTTATTTTTAAGCTGTATAGAGTAGCGCGTTGATTTCTGGATCGTTTGATTATAAGAAAAAGTACCGTTTGAAGCTTTCTTGGCTGTTTCGTTGATTTCTAGTTCAGGAAAATTAAGTTTTACTTCATCAGTATTTTCCGTACTGAACTTCCAAGTAACTTTTGTGCCTTCTGGAATGGATACGTTTCCGGAGTTCTCCATTACTTCTTTATCACGTTTCAGATATTTTGGGAAGTCAAGCTCAAGGTTGAATAGTGTGAGTGACGGCCTGGAAACCACTTCGATACTATACTCAGCAGAAGTCACACTTTCTGCTTCTAATGAAAACTTGGTGTTGGCTTGAACACGGTTGAAAGTATACTCAAAACTATCGGGGCCGGTTTTATTGGCTTTTACTTTACGATTGTTCGTCCAAACATAAAGGTTTTGAGGAATGGAGCGTCCTTCAGTATTTACTTCTAATGTAAAGTTTTCGCCCTTAAAGGCTTGAAACTTTGGGTTTTTAATGGAGAAAGAAAAAGGTGCTTCAGGGAGAAACTCAGTATTGTAATTGATAATTCTTGTTGAACTTTCTGTTAGAAACTGTGGAATGAAAAGAAGGAGAATAACGATAACGGCACCTGGCCCAATTACATATCGAAGATATTTTCGGTTGCCTTTATAATCAATGGCGTTAACGAACGAAATTTTACCTACTTCTTTACTTTTTTGCTCTATACTGGCCAACAATAGTTCATTTTGAGCTGTATTGAGCTTTTCTAACTGAATTATGTTTAAAAGCTTATCTGAAATTTCTGGAAAATGAGCCCCAATTTGTTTTGAGGCTTCTTCATTTGACAAATGCTTTTGCGCATTTCTTAAATGGTATAAATTTTTTCCAATAAACCAGAAGAAGGCCAACAGGCTTCCAAAAACGAAAGAGAAGAAAAGAATTGCTCTACCACCACCACTTAGGCGCGCGGAAAACTCAAAAGCATTGGCCACAATAAAAAGGCTAAGGAAAAAGGCTAGAAACAGAATAGTGCCTTTGATTAACCGATTCGTGTAGAATTTTTTCTTATATGCCTGAAGTTGCTCCTTTAGTATTTGATTAGAACCCATCTCCTAAATTTAAACTTGTAAACACTAATACGTTAACGAAACGTATTTGATTGTAAAACAATTGACTAAAGGAGAAATATACGATTTAAATCATCGAATTTCTAGGAGTATCGGGCAGTGGTCAGAATGAACAGCATCATTAAGTATTGATGCGCTCACTAATCTATCCTTCATTTCCGCTGTGGTCATGTGATAATCTATTCTCCAGCCCTTGTTATTTGTTCTAGAGTTTGCTCTATAGCTCCACCAAGAATATTCATGCGGGTTTTGATTAAAAACCCTAAAAGAATCGATAAAACCAGCTTCCGTATATTTTGTCAGCCATTCTCTTTCTTCGGGTAAGAAGCCAGATGAGTTTTTGTTTGAAACAGGGTTATGAATATCAATAGCCTTGTGAGCAATATTGTAATCTCCGCTGATGATTAAGTTAGGAATGGTTTTTCTTAATTCATTGGCGTATTCAAAGAAGAAGTCGAGCCATTCATATTTAAAATCTTGACGAATATCTCCGCTTGTTCCACTAGGCATGTAAACGCTCATTACCGAAAAACCCTCATAGTCAGCTCTAATCACACGTCCTTCACAATCATACAAAGGGTTTTTACAACCATGTTCCACGTGAAGCGGCTTGATTTTACTGAAAATTGCTACGCCACTGTATCCTTTTTTTTGTGCAGGCTCCCAATATAAATGGTAGCCCAAACCTTCAAATTCAGAGGTATCTACTTGATCGGGTAATGCCTTTAGTTCTTGTAAACAAAGAATATCAGGGTTTTCAACTTTTAGCCAGCCTACAAAATCTTTCTTCATGGCTGCTCTAATTCCGTTTACGTTGTAACTGATAATCTTCATAATTCAATTTTTAACTCAGTCTCAAAATATTCAATTACGTGCATTTTGAGAAGCTTTTCTTGATCCATTAGATCGAAATGAGGCAGGGAAATATCTGTTTTTTTCCAATGTGGCCAGCCATCATTGTCAATTCCTTCAAGCTCATAAAATCCAGAAAGGCTCAAAACCTTGCAAATGGCAATGTGCATTAGGTCTTGTTTTTCTTCTTTGCTGAAGTTCTGTTTGCCATTTCCTAGTTCTTGAACACCAATAAGAAATAGAACTCCATTTAAGTCTTTCGGTCTTTTTCCTAAAAGTTGTTCTAGGCGGCTAACTAGTTTTACCCAGTTAATCTGAAGTTCTAAATCTTTCTTGTACATTATTTATTGAGCTCTTCCCAGAATTCAACAGCCCTTCTAAGGTGGGGAATTACAATGGTTCCGCCAATTAAATTGGCAATGGAGAACACTTCAAATACTTCTTTGGTGGTAACACCTAGCTCATGGCACTTCCCTAAATGGTATTTAATGCAGTCGTCACATCTTAACACCATTGAACTTGAAAGCCCAATTAGCTCTTTTACTTTTCCATCTAGTGCACCAGGTGCAAAGGCGTTAGTGTCTAGATTAAATAATCTTTTCAACACTGTATTGTTCTCTTCCAAGATTTTTTCATTCATCTTGGCGCGATAATCATTGAATTCTTCTACAATAGTCATTACCTTAATATTTCGTCAAATATAGTTTCGTTTCGCGAATGCCCAGCAAGATAAATTTAATCTTGAACGACTTTGTTGCTCTCTTTTTCCCAAATATATGTATTGGGTGTAAAGGGCCATTGCCGAATGGTATGCAGCATATTTGCCCTGCCTGTCAGTACAGTTTGCCGAAAACAAATAATTACAAGGAAGAGGTTCCGCATATTTATCAAAAATTGGCTGGCTCTATTCGGTTTAGTCATATACTGGCTTACCTCCATTTTCAGAAAAAGGGAATTGTTCAGCATATTTTACATGAGCTAAAGTATAATCATAAAGAAGATATTGGTCTTATGATGGGGCGCTGGTATGGTCACGATTTGTTACTAGGAGGGTTTTCAAATGAGTTTGACTTGATTATTCCAGTTCCTTTACATCCATCTAAACAAAGAAAAAGGGGTTATAATCAAAGTGAAGCTTTTGCCAAGGGGCTTTCAGAAGTGCTTAAAACAGAGGTGTACATAGGACTTAAGAGAGTAGCAGCCAATGAAACTCAAACAAGAAAAAGCAGAGCTGAAAGACTTGAGAACGTTAATGCGATTTTTGAAGCGGTTGACCCTATTAAGCTTAAAGAGAAAAGTGTACTCTTAGTAGATGATGTGATTACTACTGGAGCTACCCTTCTTGCTTGCGGAAATGTATTAATTGAAGCTGGGGTGAAAGAGTTAAGTTTTGGAGTGCTTGCCGCTACTCGTTAAGGGGCTAAATCAAAATAGCCGTTCCTTAGTTAAGAAACGGCTATTTAGTTAAGTTTTATCAAGGCTATTTTTTACCTCCAAAGATTCCGCTTCCGCCACCACCAGCTTTGGATTCAAAACCGATAGAAATCATGGCACATCTGAAACCAATGGTATTGGTTGCTTTGTCTTGATCTAAAAATCTTCTAGTTCCAGGAGACATCCAGTAGGCCACATCTTTCCAAGAACCACCTTTATATACTTTTGCTCTGTCATTGATTAATGACCTGAAATCAGTTCTGTCTCCTTCCCAACCATAAAGTTGTTCTCCATCAGCGGTTCCATCTTTTCTAACTGGGTTTAAATCATCTACAGCTTGGAAAGAAAGCGGTCGGTAGGTATCGTTTACCCACTCACTTACGTTACCTGCCATGTTGAACAAACCGAAATCGTTTGGCTCATAGCCTCCAACGTCACGTGGAATTACATCACCATCATTATTGATATTTCCTGCAATACCAGCGTAATCACCTCGACCTCTTTTAAAGTTGGCTAAAAGCTCACCTCTTCTTTTACCATATGGATTTCTAACACCTCTTCCATCCCAAGGGTAAATTCTTCCGTACTCCTCGTTTTCGTCTAAGTATTGAGTTCCGATGGTCGCTTTGGCTGCATATTCCCATTCGGCTTCATTTGGTAATCTGAATTCAGGCAAGTAAATACCTCTTTCTATAAATAACTTTTTATTCGCATTGATAAAGGCAATCTGATCTTGTTGAAGATCATCTAATTCTTGAGGTGTAATTTGTCCACCACCTGTTGAGCTATTTCCTCCCGCACTACCAAGAATTTGGAGTGTGCCATCTGGATCATAAAACTGCAACTTATAAGCATCTGGAAGATCTTCAAGAGGTAATTGGCTGATAGTTATGTAGTTAACAAAGTCAGTTCTCCATTTACAATAATCTACAGCTTGTCTCCAAGTAATTCCAACCACTGGTCGGTTATTGTAGCCAGGGTTGCTGTAGTAGTTTTCGCTATATACATCGTTGAAAGAAAAATCACTAGACCAAACGCTGTCGTTCGGAATGAGATCTTTCATGGTTTGTCCATTATGTGAAGTAGTTGGAGGAAGAAACGGGTTTGAAGGATCATCTACTATTTCAATTTCCTTGCCTAAGCTTAACGGTATTGGGTTAAACTGGTAAAAAACGTATTCTTTCCAATCCTTATTGGTCACCTCGGTTTCGTCCATGTAGAAAGAATTCACAGTTACGGTTCTTTCTATGTTGTCTCTAGTGCCTAATAAATCCTCTTCAAAAGAACCTAAAACAGTTCTACCTCCTTGAATAAACACCATTCCTGGAGGGTTAGGTAAGTTTTTTGTATCGAATGGGGTAAAACTGAGGGTGTCTTTTGAGTTACCATAAGCCATACCAGTTGTAGAACTCACTCCTCCTTTATTTTTATTAAAAAGGAAGCAAGAAGATAATAATGAGGTTGACAGTAGTATGAATACCGAAACCTTCAAAAACCCAGCTGTATTTTTCATGTTAGTGTTTTTATTCAGACCTTTTAGGTGAATTAAGGGGGCTAATATACACTTATCCCTTATGTTTAACAAAGGTGTAATTCACTCATTGTTATGCCTAAACGTTAGTTCTAATTACATATTTTACAATTCAGTATCAAAATGCGGGATTGAAAATAATACAAAGGCTGAAAAGACAGCGTATAATTAACCATTATTTAACTCGAACAGGCTGATCGCTGAGTCTTTCTATTTCTGATCTGGTTTATTTTATGGTTAATCCGAATATTAAACCTTTCAGTAAAATGATCGGAGAGGTGTTAAATAAATGTATTTGCTTTAGGTTATGAAAAAGAATCAGCTGTATTGGATGCTCCAAATTGGAGGCTGGGGCGGACTCCATATAACCAGCTTTTTGGCTATTGCTTTTGTTCTGCCTTTTTGGGCTTCTGTCATTTCTACTATAGTAAGCGTTCTTTGTGCTGTTCTTATTAGTCACTTGTACAGGCTTTATGCAAAAAAGAGAAAGTGGAAAGACTTAAAAATTGTAAAGCTTATTCCTAGAGTCTTTTTCAGTAGTATTCTGCAAGGTGCTCTTTTGGCCATTCTTACTTTCTTGGTTGCTATTGGCTCTCTTATGCTGTTGATCAAGGTAGATCCAAATTTAATGGATCATTTTACAGGGCTTTCTAAAATGGAAGGGGTTGATGAAGCTACTCTTGAAAAATTAAGAGAAGTAAATCGGGGCATCTTCACGCCTAGCACCCTAATTATAATGGCCGTGAGCTTCATTGGCAGCTATTCGGTATATTTTATTAGCTGGTCATCTATCTATTTTGCGTACCAGTTTCTTCAGAAGAATAGAGAGGTAGAAATTGAAAAGTGGAAGCTTCAGGCTACAGTGAAAGATGCTGAGCTGAGTGCCTTGAAATCTCAGATCAATCCGCACTTTATATTTAACAGCCTTAACAATATTCGATCTTTGGTGGTAGAAGATGCCGAAAAGGCCAGAGATTCTATTACGCACCTTTCAGATCTTCTAAGATTTTCCATTCAATTCGATCATTACGAAAAAGTGAGCCTTGAGAAGGAAATGGAAGTTGTAGCTCACTATTTAAATCTGGAGTCTATTCAGTTAGAGGATAGGCTTAGATATCATTTTCAGATTGATAGCGAAAGTAAGGAGTTTGTTGTTCCACCTATGATCATTCAAACCTTAGTAGAAAATGCTATTAAGCACTCTATCAATAACTTAGCGGATGGAGGAGAGATTATTGTAGAATCGAAAAAGACAGAAAACTTCTTAAGTATTTTTGTAAAGAACACAGGGCAATTAAAAGGGCCAAATGGCTCTAAAAGAAAAGGAATTGGAATTGGAAACGCTCGTGAAAGACTTCGTTTGCTCTATGGCGATAAAGCCTCTTTAAGTATTGAAAATATGAATGAGCAGATGGTCTGTGCAACGGTCAAAATCCCATTAAATTAGAAACCTCAAAATTAAGCGATATGAAAACTTTAGTAATAGACGATTCAAGACTTGCCCGAAACGAACTGAAAAGGCTGCTCAAAGAATTTGACAATGTTCAAATTGTGGGAGAGGCAGCAAGTGTAGACGAAGCAATCGAAAAAATCACTGAGTTAAAACCCGACTTAATTTTCTTGGATATTCAAATGCCTGAAAAAACAGGATTTGACTTGCTCGAAGAACTTGAAATCGTTCCTGAGGTAATTTTTTCAACTGCCTATGACGAATATGCACTAAAAGCTTTTGAATACAATGCACTCGATTATTTGGTAAAGCCAGTTCAGAAAGATCGATTGGCCGGAGCCATTTCTAAGGTGATTGAAAAGGTAGAGAAAAAGGAAAGAGATAAAGAAAGCGGAAGCGATAAACTTACAATCCACGATCAGGTTTTTGTAAAAGATGGCGAAAAATGCTGGTTTGTTCAGTTGGCCGATATCCGCCTTTTCGAGGTAAGCGGAAATTACACAACCGTGTATTTCGACAAATCGAAACCGATGATTACCCGAACATTAAACTATCTAGAATCAAGGCTGGACGAGAAAACGTTCTTCAGGGCCAACCGCCAACAAATCATTAATTTAAAGTGGATCGAAAGAATTGAACCTTGGTTTAGCGGTAGCTTAAGAATCTATATGAAAGGTGGTGAAGAAATTGATGTTTCACGTAGGCAAACGCTTAAGTTTAAAGACATTATGAGTTTCTAATTTTTGCTACTGATAATATTCAAACGCTCCAAATGTGAATTTTGGAGCGTTTTTCTTTTATAGCTTAGGCACTCATATTTTGCATAACCTCTATTGCTTTTCCAATCGAAAGTACCTCGTCAATTCTTAAAATTAAGCGAGTCTTGTGTTCTTTCATATGGCAGCTTTTTGGATGCGACTGAACATAGGCAATTACTTTTCCGAAAGCAGCCGATTGGAAATAGCGCTCATTGTCAGATGGCAAAAAGTAGCATTTCATCGATTCGTTTTTGATGACTACTTTTTCAAAACCTAGCTTTTCAGCCAACCAACGCAGTCTTACCGTTTCCATCAAATCTAAAACAGGCACAGGAATAGGTCCAAAACGATCTTTTATGCTGGTTGTGAATTTGGCTAAGCCTTCCTCATTCTTAATGTTATCGATTTTGGAATAGAGGCCAAGTCGTTCCGAAATATTCGAAACGTAGGTTTCTGGAATTAGAATTTCCAAATCGGTTTCAATGGAAGTATCTACTTTTATTGCTTCGGCAGCTTCTTTTACCAAATCCTTGTAGAAGAGGTCTTTGAATTCCGTTTCCTTCAATTCTTGAACGGCCTCGTCAAGAATTTTATGGTACATCTCAAAACCCAAATCGGTAATGAAACCCGTTTGTTCGGCTCCTAATAAATTACCTGCTCCGCGAATATCTAAATCGCGCATGGCCACTTTAAAGCCATCGCCTAAATCAGAGAATTCCTCCAAAGCACTCAAACGTTTTCTGGAATCGGAACTAAGCCCGATAGACGGAGGGGTTAATAAGTAACAGAAGGCTTTTCGGTTTGAACGCCCTACTCTTCCGCGCATTTGGTGTAAATCTGAAAGCCCAAACATGTGCGCGTGATTAATGATAATCGTATTGGCGTTCGGAATATCTAGGCCCGATTCAATGATATTGGTAGAAATTAGCACATCGTATTCGCCCTCAATGAATTTTACCATGCGTTTTTCAAGCACACTTCCTTCCATTTGGCCGTGCGCCACACCAATTCGGGCATCTGGCACAAGCTTCAGAATAATATTTCCTACCTGAACAATGTCTTTAATTCGGTTATGCACAAAGAAAACCTGCCCACCACGCCTCAGCTCAAAACTGATGGCATCGCGAATAACGGTTTCATCAAAAGTGTGAATTTCCGTAGTAACAGGCTGGCGGTTTGGAGGAGGTGTAGCGATTACGCTCAAATCTCTGGCGCCCATTAACGAGAAATGTAGAGTTCTCGGAATTGGCGTAGCTGTAAGGGTAAGCACATCCACATCTACTTTAAACTCTTTCAGTTTGTCCTTTACCCGTACCCCAAATTTCTGCTCCTCATCAATAATTAGAAGGCCTAAATCCTTGAACTGAACATCCTTATTTACGATTCTGTGCGTACCGACCAATATTTCCGTTTTTCCTTCTTTTACCCTTTGAAGGGTTTCCTTAATTTCTTTGGCGGTTTTAAAACGGTTGATGTATTCCACATTCACCGGAAAATTTTCTAGCCTTTCAGCAAAAGTACGGTAGTGCTGCATGGCCAAAATAGTGGTAGGCACCAAAACCGCCACCTGTTTTCCATTGGCGCAAGCTTTAAAAGCCGCACGAATAGCCACTTCCGTTTTACCAAAACCCACATCGCCACAAACCAATCGGTCCATTGGGTGAGGCAATTCCATGTCGGCTTTAACATCTTCGGTAGCTTTGGCTTGATCAGGAGTGTCTTCGTAAATAAAAGACGATTCCAGTTCGGCTTGCATAAAACCGTCTGGCTGAAAAGCAAAACCGCTCGCGCCTTTCCTTTTTGCATAAAGGGCAATCAGGTCTTTGGCTATGTCTTTAACCTTCTTCTTAACCTTAGATTTCTTGGTTTCCCATTCAGGAGAACCCAATTTACTCATGGTTGGCGGAGCGCCTTCTTTGCCTGAATATTTTGAAATTTTATGAAGGGCATGGAGACTTACATAAAGCAAATCGTCATCGCGATACACCAAACGGATGGACTCTTGTTTGTTTCCGTTCACTTCTACTTTTTCCATTCCCGCAAAACGCCCTACGCCATAATCAATGTGGGTAACGTAATCGCCTGGATGTAAAGAGCGCAGTTCCTTGAGCGTTAAAGCCTTTGATTTACTGTGTTGTGTTCGGCTTTTGTATTTATGAAACCTATCGAAAAGCTGATGATCTGTATAGCAGAGCATCTGTAGTGATTTATCGATAAACCCTTGTCTGAGGCCTATATTGAGAGGTTGAATCTTGATGATGGGATTCAACTCCGTAAATATTTTTTCTAATCGGCCAATTTGAGTTTCGGATTCCGCAGAGATTAAAAGCGTATGACTCTTCATTTGCCAACCCGCAAGGTTATCGGCTATGAGGTCGAAATTTTTGTTGAATGATTGTTGCACTTCGGCATCGAACCTATATTCGAAACCAGATTTTTTGGTAAAGCGATTTCCGAACTCGATTTGGGCTAAACTCTCGATTCCCTTTTTAAAGGACTTTTGAGTTTCGAAAAGCGCATCTGGGCTGAGTACCACTTGGGCATCGGTAACGGAAAGCACTTCGTCAAAATTAGCAGAAGCTTTTTCAAAGTATTTTTCGATCGTGTCTAAGGTTTGTTGGTAATCCTTAAACCAGATTTTGGTGTTGTTTGGAATGAAATCCAAAAACGACTGCCTTACTTCTTGCAACAATCGGGTTTGAATATTCGGAATGATGTTGATGTGTTTTACACTTTCCTGACTCAGTTGAGAAACGGGATCGAAAGTTCTAATACTCTCTACTTCATTACCAAAAAGCTCGATTCTGTAAGGTAAATCGTGGGCGTAAGAATATACGTCTACAATACCACCACGCACCGAAAACTGGCCTGCTTCGTAGACGAAGTCGGTTTTTTCGAAATCGTAGGTCATCAGCAGTTCTGCCAAAAACTCCACATCAATTTCTTCCCCCACTTTGGTTGAAAAGGTATTGGTGGCCAAAGCCTTTTTGTTGATTACCTTTTCGGTAAGCGCTTCGGGATAAGTAACTATGATTTCGCCAGTGGAGGCTTTATGGTTAATCCTGTTTAGGATTTCGGCACGCATGAGAATGTTTGCATTCTCTGTTTCGTCAAACTGGTAAGGCCTTTTGTAAGAAGTAGGGAAAAGTAAAACCTCTTTGTCGCCTACCAAATTCTGCATATCGTTATGAAAATAAGCAGCTTCTTCTTTGTCGTGCATTACAAATAGACACGTTTGCTTATTGTGCTGATATACGGCAGCCGCCACAACAGCATCTAAACTACCCACCAATCCCTTAAGCTGAATGTTATTTCCCTCATTGGGCTTAATTCGCTCGGCAATGGTTTGAATGATAGGGTCTTCCCTATAAATCTTTATGAAGTCTTTTACTTTCAAGGTTCTTGCTAAAAAGAGGGGCAAATGTAAATAATTCTGAAGCCATTCGTGGCAAAACAGTGTAAGCAATGAATAAATTAACCGACATTTAACCCAACTCTTTAATTGCTTTTATTGTTAAAGCATCCATAGTGAAAAAGGAAAAAGTTAAAATTGACCTAAGGCGCGAAACTTTTAAGAAAGTAGAACAGATGCACCCGCATCAAATTATGCTTTATGTGGCCTTGATTGGTAGTTCTGTTCTTTTCCTTTTTTTGGTAGTTGCTTTTACTGCAAGCAGACCAACTAATAGCGACTTCCTTAAAATTGAATTCCCTAAATTCTTTGTGGTGAGTACGGTACTAATGCTTCTTTCTAGTTTTTCAGTGTCTAAAATTATTCCGGCTTATGAAAAGGACGAGCTGGAAGAGCTGAAAAAATGGCTTGGAATCACTTTTTTACTGGGTTTGGCTTTTGCCACTTCTCAGTTTTTAGGATGGCGCGAACTACAAGAAAATCAGATTCTTTTTAGCGGAGTACGCTCTGGTGCTTACCTCTATGTAATTACAGGTTTACACGTGGTACATGTAGTGACCATTTTACTTTACGCGGTTCGATTGCTTGTGAAGTGCAATAAGGTTTCGCTGGATGCTGTGCAAAGCTTGATTTACTGCACCAATCCTTACCAAAAAATCAGATTCAAAATGCTAACAGATTTTTGGCATTTTGTAGATGTACTTTGGCTGTTGCTCTTCTTCTATTTGCTGTTTAGTTTTTAAAAAAAAGAAGGCCACAACGTAGTTGCAGCCTTCAAATTGACCAATATAATGTTTCTGACTTTTGGGCTTAGTTAAAATTAATCTGCTTAATGTTTTCGTATTTCACGTAAGTGGGCTTTCCGCTTGAATTGAAAACCAAAACGCCTTCATTTTCATCGCTTACATCTCTACCCGAACCAAGGGTTAATTCTTTACCGCTTTTCAACACAATTCTTGCGTTATCGTAATTTCTTGGGCTGAAGGATTTGATGTTTTCAATTGGAATAAAGTATTCAATGTCATCATCTTCCCCTTGAATTATCTCGAAATTGTATTCTTCATCTAGATCAAAAATGATCTCGCCAGAAAGGCTTTCTCCTTTGGTTGTTTCTACAGTTCCAGAGATTTTTTTCACTTCGTAGGCTGAATATGCTTTTCCAGAATTGGGCGCATTGGTGAATTCAACACGCTTAAATTCTTTCCATGGAATATCTACTCTCCCGAAATCGGTGCTTACGATAATTCCACCATTCGAATTGTCTACATCATTGGATCCTCTCAAATAAAGCTCTCTGCCAGATTTAGTCACCACATTACTTCCAGAACGATCTCTTTCGATGGATTTAATATTGCCAAATTCGATTTTCATGTCACCATCGCGGGTATCGCCATCGAGTACATTTGTGCTATAGCGCTCATCGTGGTCCCACTGAACAAACCCAGTGATTGAACCTCCATAATATTCAACAGTTCCGTAAAGCGGATCACCAATTCTGCTGGTGAGTTTGCTAGGTGTATCCATAAACTCTATGGTTTCAATTCTGCTCCAGTTGAATTTCATGCTTCCCAATTCTTGATCAAGAATGGTGATTGTTCCTCCCATATCGTCTGAGCCATCTTTTACAAAAACTCTATCCCCATTGCGAAGCGTTAACTCCACTTCAGAACGTCTGTTAATATCTATTCTAGAAATGTTGCCAAATTCAGTTCTGAATTCGTGCGTAGTTTCCCAACTGTTATTGCCCCAACTAATGCTAAAGCTGCCCCAGCTGCTGTTTCTCCTTCTTTGTTCGTCCCTTAAGTCGTTTCTTTCTTCTCTTGTCAGGTGACGATAATTATCGTTTTCTTCCTTATTTCCATTAAAATGGTCTGTCCAATAGCCTTCTCCGCGATCGCCCCAGCGCATTTGACCTGTGTAGCTGTTGCCATCAATGGTTGTAAGTTTTCCGTAGATGAATCCTTCATCTTGAGCATTGGCCGTAAGAAATGGCCCGGTAATGAGCCCGAGAAAAAGGGCAGATTTTGAAATAATTGATTTAATCATGGTTGTGTTGTTTGAGTTTGATTCTTTTTGACGAATCAAAGATGCATACGGTCACTTTACCAAGAAATACGGATGGGCTCTACCAAGTTATTCTTTATCCGAAACGGGAGGAGACCTTACTGAACTGGAAATGATGGTTGAACTCTCCAAAAGGTTTGATTCTAGATACTGAGAAAAAAATAGCCATTAGGAAATTATGACACCAACTTTTGGAGAGGTGTTTTTAGTTATCTAACCACTGTTTGAAAAGCGGTGTCTTTTCCGAACTCACCACAATGTCTTCATCAATTTCTGGGCTAAGGCTCAATTTTACTCGGCCTTTGAAGTAAGGATGAATGTCACTAACGGCATCGAAATGCACCAAGAATTTGCGGTTTACCCTGAAGAACTGCTTAGGGTTAAGCATTTGATCTACTTCTTCAAGCGTGTTATCGATAATATACTTTTGCTTTTCAAAAGTGACGATGTAGGTAAGCTTATCGTGGGTATAGAAATAGGCGATTTTTTCTGTAGGAATGGCGCGAATCCGCTGACCAATCTTGGTGAGGAATCGTGATTTATATTCTTTGTTCTGTTCGTTAATCAGCGCTTTGATTTGGCTAAGGTCGAAGGCTGGTGAGGAGGGAGCTGCAGCTTGTTCTTCAATTTTTTCGAGGGCTGTGGCCAACTTTTCGCGCTGTATTGGTTTGAGTAAGTAATCCACACTATTTACTTCAAATGCTTTGATCGCATATTGATTGTATGCTGTTGTAAAAATTACTTTACATTTTGGTTTATGTTGTTCAAAAATTTCAAAGCTCGTTCCGTCAAGCAACTGAATGTCGCTGACAATGAAGTTGGGAGGCTCATTATTTTCGAACCAAAGCAAACCAGCTTCAACTGACCTGATGGTTCCTACGATTTCCAGTTCAGGTTTGAGTTCTTTCAGTAGTTCAACTAACCTTTCCGATGCCAGCCTTTCGTCTTCAATAATCAGTACTTTCATTCGCTTAGCTTTTACGGTTAAATTTCAGAAATATTGATGAGAGGAACACGCACGATGAACGAGTTTGGGTTCTTAATTACCTCAACCGGCTTTGTAGTAAAGTAGGAATACCTGCGTTTAATGTTTTCCAAACCTGTTTGCCCGCTGTTCGGTAATTCAACTTTCTTTTCCTGCAGGTTATTTTTTACTGAGATATAGCCGTTCTGACTTTCAACATGAATTTTTAGTGGACGTATTTCCGAAACGGTATTGTGCTTAATGGCATTCTCAATGAGCATTTGCAGGGTGAGCGGAGGCAAGTATAAAGCTTCGTCTTTTTTATCTATGGCCATGCTCAGCTGTATGGTGTCTTCAAACCGAATTTCTAACAAATACATATAAGCACTGATGAAGCTGAGCTCCTGTTTCAACTCCACCAATTCTTCGGAACTGCTTTGAAGAATAATACGATAGACTTCCGCAAACTTTTCCAGATAAGCCTGTGATTGCTTTTGGTCTTTAGAAATCAGCGAAGAAAGAATGTTGAGGTTGTTGAAAAGGAAATGCGGATCTAAGTGATTTTTTAAAGCGTTAAGCTCTGCCTTGATCGATTCTTTCTGAAATTCTTCCGAAGCCAATTGAGCGTTTTTCCAGCGTTTCAAAAACTGAATTCCAAAATTGATTGAAATGATGGGCAACAGAATCAAAATGGATAATGCGTTTATGGTTGCAATTTGACTTCCAACAGGAGGGTCTTCCGTGAGGGTAATCTTAAACAGAAAATAGCTCAAGTTGATGATTACTAAAGAAACTAATACGCCAATACTCAATTGGGAGTAAAAGCGCTTATTACCGTGGGTAAGCCAAGGAAGCTTTCTATCTAATGAAATTGTTAAGGCGCGATTGGCGAGGAGAATCAACAGTAAAACCGCAACAATTAGCCCTGCTGTCAGATAAAGTTCGCGGGGAGCTGAAGTGGCATAGAGAAAAACAAAAACGCCCACCACCAAACTGATGGCAATGCTGTTTTGGATGATTTGACCGCGACTAAATTTCAATGTGTTTTACTCAATCAAAAATGATTTCGTCAATTTGTGACCAACGTATGTAAGTTGGTTTGGCGTCTTTCGAAGTAAATATAAGCACTCCATCATTGTCTTCTGATACATCACGACTTTCGCCCAGTAATAGCTCTTTGCCATTTCTCAGAATGACCATTGAGTAACTGTAGTTCTTAGGAATGATGTTTTTGATATTTCGGAAAGGGATTTTGTAAATCACTCGGTCATCTTGCCCATCTAGAGTTTCATATTCCCAAGCCTCGTCTAAGTCATAGGCAATGAGGCCACTTATTTTTTCGCCATCTCTGTTAATTACAGTTCCTCTCAATCCTGTGGAGGATGGAAATTCACTATAGGAAGGCCCTTGGTTTTTACTTTCTATAATTTCGAGCTCTTCAAAATCACGCCATGACACTATGATTTGCCCAATTTCTCGGTCGTAAATGACAACACCAGAATTTTCATGGTTCACATCATTTGAGCCTGTTAAGTAGAATTCTCTTCCCGATTTTAGGGTTACGTCCACCCCATTTCCGTTCTTTATAATTTTGGTAATCGACCTGAAAGGAATGTTTTTATCACCATCTCGGTCTTTCCCATTCAGGATGTCTTCTAAAAAACGCTCATTGTGGTTGTTTTCGCTTGTGCCTTGGTCCCACTGAATAACCCCTTCAAAAATTCCTCTTCTACCGGCTTTTACTTTTCCGTATATGGCTTCACCAAACAGCGATTTGGGAGTTTTACCGCTTTCTAAAAACTCAACCTTTTCTATTCTTGCCCAGTCCAGCTTTACAATGCCTAACTCTTCATCGTACACACTCACGCTAGTACCTACATCTGCAAAACCACTACCACTCACTTCTACAATTACTCCATTTTTTAGTGTCACTTGTGCCCGGCTTCTGCCTGTAGGTTTAATGCTTTTGATATCGCCAAAACGGGCATCGAATTGATGATTGGTGCGGCTATATTTATCGTCCCAAATGCTCAATACACCGAGGTCAATGCCCAACCATGAACTTCCGCCTTCTTGATCTGAAATCTGTTGTATTTCTTTTTTTGAAAGGAATTTTAAAAAATCGCTTGAGGTTTTTTGCGCATTAAAAAGATCGACCCAATATACCTCATCTCCTCCCCAGCGCAAAGCACCTTGGTATTTGTCGCCATTAATAGTGGTTACTTTTCCGTAGAGGTAAATGTTTTTTTCCTGTGCCTTCGCTTCTGAAACAAGAATCAATAAGCCCACCGCAATACCAATGTAAAGCATCAACTTTCTCACCCTTCTCTCAACTCCATGTTGCAGACTACCCATGCAACAAACGTAATTTGAATTATTGGGAGAAAAAACGTTTCCAGACTGTACTAGCATATTCAAACCCTGAATCGGGAAAAGCACCACTTCAAATAATTTCTATTTCGGAAAAGTAGAAGCGTCAATACCCGGTACCAAACGAATTGCATTCTTGTAATAGATCTTTTTTAGGATCTCATCAGACAAACCTAGGCCGTACATTTTCCAATAGGCGTGGTATTTTTTGTAATAAGGAAAGTATTCATCGTTCGTTTCCAGCACCCTAAAATAGGTGGCGTACTCCTCAGGGTTGTAAGCATCTTTTCCAAACAGCACGCGATCTTGATATTTGGTGAGGAAAGTATTTGCCATACGAGGCTGGCGACCCAACTCAGCGATTACTGCTCCAATTTCCACATTCATGTTTGGCATTTCGTCCAATAGTTTTCCTAAATGGGCTAGGTCATTGCCATACCAGCCTAAGTGTGCTGCAATAAATTGCGTATTTTTATGTTTTTTGAAAACGTTGTGTTGTTCTTGAATTAGGGTTTCCCAAGGCACGGGATTATCATCTTCTCTTTTTCTATTGGGATGTGTTTTCAACTCCAACCATCTTTCATTTTCAGCATCAAAAGGTGCCCAAAACTGTTTTGGATCTGCTGTGTGGATCAGTACTGGAATACCTAATTCACCACATTTTGCCCAAATCGGGTCCAGCCTTGGGTCGTCCACCGCTACGCGATTACCGTTTATATCCTTTACGGAGAAGCCTAAGCTTTTGAATATTTTAAGTCCCCGTGCACCTTGGTTATAATCCCTTTCTAGTTGGGCAGCGGCCCTTTCTCCCCAGCCTTGTTCACCTACATTAATAAAGTTTACGTTGGCGAAAACAATAAAACGTTTGGGTTGGCTGGCTTTTATATTTGTGGAGGCGTCTGCAATTGATTTGCCGCTACCACCACTTAAATTTACCATAAGCCCCATATTGATTCCATCCATTTCGGCAGCAAGTGCATTTAAATCCTGTTCACCCATTCGTCTCTGATGACTATGGATATCGATAAAAGGAAATTTAGATCGGGTGATCGGGTGTTCAGGAACAACGAGTGTTGATGGTGGATTATAACCTTCAAAGTCCATTGTTTGGGCAGTAACTGTGGCTCCTAAAAGCAGACCAATGGAGCAGGCAATCAATTTGATTTTCATGGCTTAAGATAGTTTTTAGCTTAATCGAAGTAGAATATTAAAGGTTTTGTGGCTTTGATCAAAACCCAAACATGTTCTTAATATAGAATGAATAAAGCTTTTTTGAACTAGAAATGATTTTGACGGTAAGAGAGAAGCCTAGTTTTTGAATTAATTTGAAGGGAATAAATAGATTGAATCATGGAGATTTCATTAAAAGGCAAGGTAATATTGGTCACGGGCGGTTCGAGAGGCATTGGCCGTGCTCTTTCAAAACAGCTTTCAGACTCTGGCGCTGCAGTGGCGGTTCACTATAACTCAAATGAAGAACAAGCACAGTCCATTCTAAAAGAGTTAAATCCATCCTGTCAGCTTTTTCAAGCCAACCTTTCTAATACATCTGAAACGATAAACTTGTTTAAACAAGTAATTGATAAAATGAATGGTTTGGATGTGTTGATTAACAATGCTGGAGTTGCCATTTCTTCGGATTTAACAAAAACGGATGACAACTGGCTAAGCGACTGGGAGTTTACAATGGACGTGAACTTAAGAGCAACTGGACTTTTGTGTAAAAAGGGCATTGGGCATTTCTTGGAGAATGGTGGAGGAAGAATTATCAATATTTCTTCTCGCGCTGCTTTTCGTGGAGATACTTCTGATTACTTGGCCTATGCGGCTTCGAAAGGAGGGGTAGTGGCGCTGACGCGATCGATAGCTCGGGCTTATGGAAAAAATGAAATTAAAGCATTTACCATTGCGCCTGGTTTTGTAAGAACCGATATGGCGCAAGATTTTATGGACCAATATGGCGAAGGGTTTGCCTTGAACGATATTGCATTGAATCAATTGACCGAGCCAAAGGATTTGGCGCCCTTGGTTACGTTGATGGCCAGCGGATTAATGGACCATGCTACAGGCTGCACCATTGATGTGAATGCCGCCAGTTATGTGCATTAACGAGTGAATACTATTTCAATAGTAAAGTATGTTTTACTTTTTGATAGTAAAAACTGGTATTTATGCTTTTCAATAACCTGCTTCGCAATCTGTAAACCAAGCCCCATTCCTTTCTGGAGCGTATCGATATTTTCCGCAATTCCATTTTGAATATGTAAGGAAAGCAATTCGTTTTGTTCCGAAATTTCCACCGAAACGGGCTGTTTACTTGCTCCATATTTTCGGATGTTATCGAAGAGGTTGACCAATACGCCTTCTAGCTTTTCTCTATCTGCATTTATCGTTAGGTCTTCGGGATTGGCATTGATGGAAAGCTTGATGTCGAAATTCTTTGTAGACAAAGTCGGCCGCATTCTTTCCAACATATCATAAATCAAATCGTCTAATCTGAAATCGGATTTGCGCAGCACTAGCGTTTCAGATTTGAGCTGACTCATCAGCAGAAAATCTTGCACAATGTTTTTTAGCCTAATCACTTCTTCGCGTAAGCTATTGAGCGTTTCTTGACTCAATTCTTTTTCAGACGAGCCCATTCGGTACTCCAATTCAGACTGCATATTGGCCAAAGGCGTTCGTAGTTCGTGGGCGGCCATGGCAAAAAACTGATTCTGACTACGAATGGAAGTTTCAATCCTTGAAATCATTTCGTTCATCGTAGCCGAAAGCTGAGTGATTTCGTCATTGGCAGAAGAAACAGGTAATCGATGCATTTGAGGTGAGGCCTTTACACTTTGGGCCTTGGCTATTAATTTCTGTAGTGGCGCTAAAGTGAAATGAGCAATTAAAACGGCAGCTATAAATGCGATCAGCGCAGCACCCAAGTTGGCAAAAATCAACCTAGACTTTAAGGCTGAAATTTCATCATAGACGACTTGATTGTTTTTAGCCAGTACCAAACTGATTTGTGCACCAGTGCTTTCATCCAAAGGCCTTCGGGCAATGCAATAAGTAAACGAATCAATCTTAATGAATTCCATCAAGGAAGTTTGCCCCTCCAAAGTTGGTTGCTCTATTTCTACAAAAATGGAAGAGAATATTTCGGGAAAATCGGGCCGCTCATACACCATTTGGCTTTCGAACATGTTGCCAAACCACAGTTGAATGGGCTGGTCTTCTTGTGTAACGGGGATTTGCGTCAGCTCATCATCTACTCCATTTAGAATACTCAAGGCTTCAATTTTTCCACTATTCTGAAAAGCATTGATGAGGCTGTTTCGGATGGATTGAAAAAGGGAATAGTTAAAGGCGAGCGAAATGCCTAAAAAGACCACGAAGAAGGCCGCAGCAATCTTAAATCGAATACTTTTAAAAAACTGAATCTGCGGCAAGCTTAACTTTTTACGAGTTCACCTTGAATTTTATAGCCGTAACCTACTTGGGTTTCTATCAACTTGGGCTCAAACTCAAAGTCTATTTTTTTTCTGAGTTGATGCATATGCACTTCCACCACATTGCTTCCTCGATCGAAATTAATGTTCCAGATTTTCTGGGTAATCTCTGACTTGGAAAGCACGCGATTGGTATTGCTCAACAGCAGTTCTAAGATAGAGAACTCTCGCTTACTTAACTCGATCAATTGATCGGCACGGGTTACTTCGCGTTTGATTAAATCTACTTTAAGGTCTTTAACCTGAAGAATTGAAGCCCGTGTTGAACCGAATTTCCTTTGCACATTTCTTACTCTCGCCTTCAATTCTTCAAAATCGAAGGGTTTTTTAACATAATCAATCGCACCTAAATCAAGCCCCTTGATTACGTGTTCACTTTCATTTAAAGCACTCATAAAAATGATGGGCGTATGAATAGAAAATTCACGCATGTTATTCAGCACTTCAAAACCGCTTTGCCCTGGCAGCATAATGTCCAAAAGTATCAGGTCGAAATCGTTGGTGGCTGCAGTTTCTAAAGCTTCGCTGCCATTGATTTCGTGTGCCACAGAATAGCCCTCTTCTTCTAAGCCTTTTACTAAAAAATTACCCAGCTTAACTTCGTCTTCAATCAACAGAATTTTCATAGGGAGCGAGTAAGGTTTACTTGGTCTTTAAAAGTTGTTCCGTCTACAGTGATTTTTGAAGGGATAAAAATACCGTAGCCCAATTTATTAATTTCCCCCTCAAGCCCGTTTCTTTTCCAACCTTCGATTTTAATCGTTTTGCCCTCCTTAATTAGGTTTGAAACAGAAGAAGCAATTCGGGTGCTAATTTTAATGTAAAACTTGCCATCCAAAACAAGACCTCTTAATACATCATCTTTATTTACTCGCTCCAAGTCAATGCTGGTTATCACTCCACTTACTTCTTCAGATTCAGTTTCGTAATTTTCTTTTGCTTGGGTAAAACCGTATAAGCGGAGGGTGTCCTTATTTGTGCATAAGGCGTAAAGAAAATTATAGTGTTCACTACGGAAATAGCCATTGTTTGTGCGGTTACGATAGAAAAGTGAAAGCTCTTCGTTTTTGTGGTTTCTAATGAAAGAATCAATTGCCTTTGCATCGTTTTCACTGAATCTATAAGTAATCCTTTCGTTGGCCGATTGCGTCTCCAAATAAGATATCAGTCCAAGCTCATTCGGAACAAGCTCATTTGCCACGCCTGTTTTTTGATCTAAAAACATGGAAATTTGCCCAAAAGAAGGCATTATAGAATTACCATATTTACTGCCAATGATCATTCCATGCGCCATTTCCAGCGTGTTTTTGGTTTTTACAACTGAACCAGCGATATAGTTTTTGACTGGGCGAACATAGCTTACAAAAGCTGATTCAATATGATCGTCATTGTTTGATATAGATTTTTTGGCGAGCAAACTATCTCCGTTTTCTAAAAAGAGTAAGTACTCACGCCATTTGATTTTTGTGCTGCTCAATACTTTAGCCGCTATCACTGTTTCAAAAGTTTGACTGTTTCTTAACCCTGTTTTATTAGCTTCAATACTATTTGGTTCGATTAAAAAAACTTCTTTTTTCGTTCTTACTTCTAGTAAAGAACCTATCCCTGAAATCTTTTTACTCAGTTCTTTTTCTGCTTTTCTTGTAGAAGTAGTTTTATAGGGAGCTTTTTCTAAAAACTCTTGGTCTCCGCTTACCTTAATTTCAACAGTTTCATTTAAAGCAATAAGGGGTTTAATCATCGCCCCATTTTTAGCCGGGAATGTTAGACTCAATAGGTCTCCGTTTTCTTTCTGGAAAATCGCCCCAATTAAATAGCTTTCTATAGTCCTATCACCATAAACGGATTTGATAAATTTCCCCCGATAGGTCACTTCTATATGTTTAGACTTATCATTGAAGCGCTTTGCATAATCGAGCATTTTAGGAGGAATTTCTTGACCCACTACTGGAATAGAAAGTAGTAATGCGAGTAGCAAAAATGTAAACCGATTTTTCATAGTCTTAATTTTCTTCGAACATAAAACGCTAGTATTAAAACTGGCTTAACTTCTGATTAATTTTTCTTAATCGACTCATATCCAAAGATGTAACTATCAATTATTTTTTGTAATATGAATAGATTTTCAACCTTAATTTAAACTTATGGAACCACAACGAAACGAAAAACCCATCTCGGTTGGCGAATGGGTATTGAACATTTTCATTACGGCAATTCCCCTTATTGGATTTATTATGCTAATTGTTTGGGCGGTAAGCAAAGAAATTCCTGAGTCAAAATCTAATTGGGCAAAGGGAATGCTTATTTGGTATGCAATTGGTATTGTTCTCGCAATTCTTTTTGGGGCATCTGTTTTAGCATTTATTGCTGCGTCTGGAGACCTGAATGGTTATTAAAAAATAAAGAGAATTGGGCTGTTAAGTAATACTCAAATACATGAGAATACTTAGTAGCCCTTTCTTATTTTTGCGGAAAAATGGTTTTATGAAGAAACGTTGCACATGGTGCGAAAACACCTTTGAAGAATACGAAAGATACCACGATGAGGAATGGGGCGTGCCTGTACATGACGATAAAACTCATTTCGAATTTTTGATTCTAGAAGGCGCACAAGCAGGTTTAAGTTGGTCGACCGTTTTGAAGAAGAGAGAAGGGTATCGTCAGTTATTTGCTGATTTTAATGTAGAGGCGGTTGCTGAATTTACACCAGCTGAAGTAGAAATTATTCTTCAGAACCCCGCTATTATTCGTAACAGACTGAAAGTAGCAGGTACAGTAATTAATGCCCAAAAATTTATAGAGGTGCAAAAAGAGTTCGGTTCTTTCGATAAATACATTTGGTCTTTTGTGGGCGGAAAACCCATTGTGAATGCTTGGGAAAATATGAAGCAAGTGCCAGCCACTACACCAGAGTCGGATGCGCTGAGCAAGGATTTAAAAAAGCGAGGGTTTAAATTTGTAGGCAGTACCATTATGTATGCCCACATGCAGGCTTGTGGTTTAGTGATGGACCATACCATCGACTGTTTCAGGTACAAAAACCTCAATGGAAAATAGACACTATTGAGCCACGCTCAAGACGATCGTCTTTCGAGGAATTTTTATAAACCACATTCCCACCTCTTTGCCTTCTACCACCATGGCCGAAGTGTAAAGTACAAAATGAGTATCTTCTAAGAACTGTACATTGGCAGGTGATTTAATATCATTCTCGCTATTGTATAAGTAAGCTTCATAAATAGCTCTTCCTTTTCCTTCTAAGTTATTCTCTTCATTAAAAGGCAGACCCTTTGTTTCAATATCAGCAGACTCAGTTGCTGCCCATATCACTTTCTGTCCTTCAAGGTTTACCTTGAGCTTAACCGAAATACTATCGCCTATTTGCTTGGCTTTTTCAATGATTTGAGCATCAGATACGACCTGAATTTCTTGGCTTTTCATGTCTTGAAGCGCCTTTTTTGTATCTACCTTTTGGTTAGAACAATTGAAAGCGAAAAGAGCGAGAATTATGATGCTTAGCTTTTTCATGAAATAAAATATTTGCTCAGTTGGGTGTAAAATTAACAGCCTTGTCAATTGTTTGTTAATTTTGTGGATTAATTCGCATAAATATGATTGACAAGCTAGAGACACTCAAAGCACGATTCGAAGAAGTAGGTCAGCTCCTAGTACAGCCTGATGCCATGACAGACATGAAGCATTATTCTAAACTGAACAAGGAATACAAAGACCTAGAGAAGATTGTGACTGTCTATGATGAGTACATCAATGTGAACGAAAATATAGAATCGTCCAAAGAACTTCTGAAAACTGAAAAGGATGAGGAGTTTCGTGAGATGGCCAAAATGGAGATTAGCGAACTTTCCGAACGAAAAGAGGAGATTGAAGAAGAGCTGAAAGTAATGCTAATCCCTAAAGATCCAGATGACTCTAAAGATGTAATCGTGGAAATAAGAGCGGGAGCGGGTGGAGATGAAGCTGCGATTTTTGCAGGTGATTTATATAGAATGTATGACAGGTACATTGAAAATAAAGGCTGGAAGAAAGAACTAATCAACATAAACGAGGCAGCTTCTGGCGGTTTCAAAGAAATTACTTTTGGAGTTTCGGGCGAAGACGTATACGGAGCATTAAAATTCGAATCGGGCGTTCACAGGGTACAGAGAGTTCCTGTAACCGAATCTCAAGGCAGAGTGCATACCTCAGCAGCTTCGGTGGCGGTTTTACCCGAAGTAGAAGATATTGACGTTAACCTCGATATGAAGGATGTTCGAAAGGATACCTATCGTTCTTCAGGTGCGGGAGGTCAGCACGTGAACAAAACTGAATCGGCAGTTCGACTGACGCATATTCCAACTGGTATTGTGGTAGAATGCCAAGATGGGCGTTCGCAGCATAAAAACTTCGATAAAGCATTGAGCGTTCTTCGCTCACGCATGTACGAAATTGAACTGAAAAAGCAGGAAGAAGAGCAGGCTGGAAAACGTAAGTCTTTAGTGGGTAGTGCCGATAGGTCGGATAAAATTAGAACGTATAACTACCCTCAAGGCCGTGTAACCGATCACAGAATTGGTTATTCTCAACACAATTTACCTACAGTGATGGATGGTGAAATTGGCGAGTTTGTAGAACGACTAAGAATGGCTGAGGCCTCTGAAAAAATGGCCCAAGACAGTATGGTTTAATTACTTAGCTTGGTAGTCCATCGGTTCTAGCTCAAACAAGCGGTTTACCGAAGTATTGAAAATCTCAGATATTTTAAGAGCAAGCATTGTAGAAGGCGTGTATTTTCCACGCTCAATGGCGTTGATGCTTTGGCGCGACACCCCCGCTAGGCTTGCCAACTGTTCTTGAGTTATCTTTTTTCGCTTTCGCTCTTCCCGAAGTGTATTTTTCATTTTGATTCCAATTCTTACGTAAAACTAGAATGATCAGCCCTTTGAACGGCCTTTTAATTAGTTAAGTTTATATTACATTTTTGTTCCTTAAACGAACAGAATGTTACAAGGCTGTTAAAAATTCGTGAACAGTTTCTTAACATTGGCATTTTGATTTATCTTTGCCCTCCGAAATAAAAATAGAAGCTATGTTATTCGACCCGCCAATTGCCTCTGGAGCAAATACCTTTATTTGGATTGTTGTAATTCTTGTTGGCTTTGTAGCTGCTTTGAGTCAGCACGATGCCCTTTTTAAAGGAAAGAAGAAGAAAGAAGATCACTAAGACTCTTCCTTCTCCTCATTTTATTTCTGTTAATTAGCCTTTTTAGGCTGAACTTTAATATCCGCTTTTCGGCTAGAAGTCGCTAGCCAAAACCTCTTTTGCTTTTTCTTGAATTAAAGCCCAAGCGTTTTCTACATGTTTGGCTTCGAGGTTTGTATTTCCAAAGGCCAATCGCAACGAAAACTTGTTGTTCAATTTGGTTTGGGCAAAGAAGAGCTTTCCGGTAGCATTCACCCTGTTCATTATTTCTTCATTCAAGCCGTCCAATTTGTCTTCGCTTATATTTGGAGTGAACCTAAAGCAAAGTGTGTTCATTGGAACTGGCGCTAAAAGTTCAAAATCGGGATGCTTTTCAACTTCAGTTTTCAGCCATTGACCAAGCGCAACGTGTTTTCTGATTTTGGCTTGAATCCCTTCAACACCCATTTCACGAATTACGAACCAGAGCTTAAGTGCTCGGAACCTTCTACCCAAAGGCACGCCCCAATCTCGGTAATTCTTCACTTCATCATCAACCGAAGTTTTTAAGTAATCGGGCGAAATGGCAAAAGTATTGATTAAAGCACGTGGGTCTTTTACATAATAAGCCGTGCAGTCAAAATTGGTAAACATCCATTTATGCGGATTGAAAACAAAGGAATCGGCAAGCTCAACACCTTCTGCCATCCAGCGCATTTCTGGTAAAACTAAAGCAGTACCTGCATAAGCCGCATCTACATGGTGCCAAATATCATATTTCTGGCAAATTTTGCTAATGTCCATAATCGGGTCGATGGCCGTTGTGCTGGTTGTGCCTATGGCAGAAACTACACAAAGTGGCTTTCTTCCTTCAGCTATGTCTTCCTTGATCAACGCTTCTAAGTGCGCAGGATCTAAAGCAAAAGCATCATCTACATTTACTTTGCGAAGATTATTGGAGCCTATGCCCGCAATTTTTACTGCTTTATCAATAGAAGAATGAATTTGGTTTGAAGCATAAACAATGTATTTCTCAGTACCAGAAAAACCATCTTCGTTTACTTTATAACCAGAAGCTTTTTCGCGTGCTGTGAGAATGGCGCAAAGTGTGGCGGTAGAGGCGGTATCTTGAATTACACCGGTAAAATGCTCTGGCAAGGCCAACATTTCTTTTATCCATTCCATCATTTGCTCTTCAAGCTCGGCAGCGGCTGGCGAGGTAAGCCAAATCATGCATTGCGCACCCAAGGTAGCAGTGAGCATTTCGCCCAAAATGGAGGGCATACTTTTATTGCCTGGGAAGTAGGCCATAAAATTGGGGCTCTCCCAGTGGGTCATTCCTGGCACAATTTGTTGTTTGAAATCGGCAAAAATGGCCTCAAACTGCTCTGATTGCTCAGGAGGGAGTTTTGGAAACTGTTTTTTTATATCGCCCGGTTTTACATCGGGTAAAACAGGGTATTCTTCTACGTTTTGTAGGTAATCGGCCATCCAGTCCACAAGGCTGTGGGCGTGTCGCCTGAAAGATTCATTGTCCATTTACTTACGTTTATCAGCCATATTGTCCGAAAACAAAGTTAGCATATATCTTGCAGGTCTAAGACCGTACTTTAATTCAAAGCACTAAAAATTATGAAAACGAAATGGATTGTTTTAATCGTGGTTGCCCTTGTGGTCATTATCGGTTACTCTACTTTTAAAGGATCTTATAATGGAATGGTTCAACGCGAAGAAAGCATCAGCGGTGCATGGGCGCAAGTTGAAAACCAATACCAAAGAAGATCTGATCTTATCCCCAACTTAGTAAACACAGTAAAAGGCTATGCCGATTTTGAGCAAGAAACCTTAACTGGTGTTATCGAAGCCAGAGCTAAAGCCACTTCGGTAAGCATTAACCCAGAGAACTTAAGCCCAGATGCTATTGCCCAATTTGAGCAAGCACAACAAGGCGTCAGTTCGGCTTTGAGCAGACTTTTGGTAACGGTAGAGCGCTACCCTGATTTAAAAGCGAGCACTCAGTTTAGCCAACTTCAGGTTCAGTTGGAAGGTACAGAGAACAGAATTTCAGTAGAAAGAAGAAACTTTAACACAGCTGTTCAAGGGTATAACACCTTTATAAAAACCTTCCCTAAGAATATCATTGCGGGTATGTTTGGTTTTGAGAAGAAGGGATATTTCGAAGCGAAGCCAGGGTCGGATGTAGCACCAGAGGTAACTTTTGACTAATGGCCGAGGATTTATTCAGTAGCGACCAGAAGAAACGAATCAAAGCGGCAATTCAGGAAGCTGAGTTGAACACCAGCGGAGAGGTTCGAGTGCATTTAGAAAACCATTGCAAAACGGAGAATGTACTTGATAGGGCATCGCAAATGTTTTCCAAATTGGACATGCATAAAACCGATGCTAGAAATGGCGTATTGATATACATGGCGGTGAAAGATCACCGCTTTGCCATTATTGGTGATGCCGGCATTAATCAAAAAGTGGGTGACGAATTTTGGGACACCACCAAGGATAAAATGTTGGCCCATTTTAAAAACGGAAATCTTACTACTGGTTTGGTGGAAGGAATTCTTTGTGCGGGAGAAAAGCTAAAAGAACATTTTCCTTACCAAAAGGACGACAAAAACGAACTGTCAGACGACATCTCATTCGGAAAAAACTAATATGCGATACTTACTTACCATAGTCTTAATCTTTAGTCAAGCGCTTGCTTTTGCACAGGGAATTCCAGAAAAGCCTAGCCAAAAGCGATTGGTGAATGACTTTACAGGCACAACTTTATCGAGCGCTGAAGCCAATACGCTTGAGCAAAAACTCTTGAATTACGAGGATACTACTTCGACCCAAGTGGCGATTCTAATTGTAGAATCACTTAATGGATATGAGGTAGTAGATTTTGGTGTTCAAACTTTTAACTCTTGGAAAATTGGTGGGAGTGCGGAGGAAAACAATGGGATACTTATTCTTGTATCCATCAATGATAGGAAAGCGGCCATCGTAACAGGTTATGGTATGGAAGGTGCTATTACCGATGCTGCCACTTATACCATTCGTGAAGATTATATGAACCCACGGTTTAGGGAAGGTAATTTCTACAAAGGTTTGGACGATGCTACAACGGTAATATTTAAACTGGCTTCTGGCGAATATACTTCTGATGATGTAGCGAGCGGAAGAACTGGTGATGGCGGTGGTGGTTTTCCATTCTTCACGCTGTTTATTCTTTTCTTCTTTATCATTCCGGCCTTGGTGGGAAAAAGGAGAGGTAATAGTCACGGTTCACGCGGTATTCCATGGTGGGCTTGGCTTATGATGGGCAGCGGAGGTGGAAATCATAACGACAAATGGGACAATTTCCGTGGAGGAGGCGGCTCATTTGGTGGAGGTTCTGGCTTCGGTGGTGGTGGAGGCTTTGGCGGTTTCGGTGGCGGAATGTCCGGAGGTGGCGGTTCTGGTGGAAGCTGGTAACCTACCTTTTTCAACACACCAACTTATACCCGTAGCCTCGAACATTGAGAATTTCCACGGTTTCGTCTTCGCTTAGCTTTTTGCGTAGCTTGGTAATGAAAACGTCCATGCTTCGGGCATTAAAGAAATCGTCATTTCCCCAGAGTTGGGTTAAAATTAAACCTCTATCAGTAACTGCATTTCGATTTTCGCTTAAGTGAAATAGCAGTTGCGCTTCTCTATGGGTTAGGGTTTGTTCTTGGTCTCCAAAAACCAACTTTTGTTTGGAAAGATTGAAACGATAATGACCTATGTTCACCTCTTCTGAAGATTCGCGTTTTCTCTTTCTATCCAATAAAGCATGAATTCGAACAATGAGTTCTTCCATGCTAAAGGGCTTTTTCAAATAATCATTTCCGCCCAAACCAAAGCCTTCCACTACATCCTCGGTTCTGGATTTTGAAGTGAGAAAAATGACAGGAATTTTCTCATTTTCAGCCCGAATTTCTTTAACAAGCGTAAAGCCATCCTTCTTGGGCATCATTACATCAAGCACAAGTAATTCAGGCTTTTCTGAGCGATAGGTACTTAAAGCTTGCTCACCATTGGTACAAAAAAGCACATCGAAACCGCGAGTTTCTAGGCTTTCCTTAATGATGGTGCCTAGGGCCATTTCATCTTCTGCCAACAATATTTTGATTTTTCCCGTCATGAAAAGGCAACTTCAAAACTGGTTAACTGAGGTTTCAGAACTAAATCAATCGACCCGCCATGCTTCTCAATAATCTTTCGGGTATAATAAAGACCAATCCCAAAGCCTTTCACATCATGCTGATTACCGGTAGGGATTCTATAGAACTTGTCAAAAACTCTTTCTTTTTGTCCCTTTTCTATAAAGCCACCATTGTCCTGAACAATTACTTGAGCGCGAGTACCCAATTGAGTTAAAATTACCTGAATCTCTCTTCCTCCATATTTGATGGCATTATCCACCAAATTTGAAAGGGCATTTTCCAAATGAAAAGGATCTGCTTCTATAATGACATCCGTAGTAGGCGCCATAAATGACAGTAGTTTATCTCCAGCCAGCATTTTATATTTCTCAATCATGGTGGAAAGTAACAGTGTTAAATTCACAGGTTCTTTTCTCAAGCTTAATTCATCACTGTCAAGCGTGGCCGTTTCTAGTAATTTCTCCACCATTAGGTTGAGCTTTTTCAACTGGTCGTTCGACATGTCTAAGTACTTGGCTGTTTTTTCAGGATCGTTTTGTTGATTGAAATTTGCGATACCTTCAAGGGCTGAAGTAACTGTAGCTATTGGTGTTTTAAATTCGTGGGTGATGTTACTAATCAGGTCGTTCTTAATTTCGGCCAACTGTTTTTGCTGATTGATAATTCTATAGAGGTATAACAGCGAACCCACCACAGAAACCGAAATGAGCAGTGAAATCAACAAATCCACCATTCCTCTTTTGAGAATAATTAAAGAGGCATTATCGAAATGCATCTTGAGCTCCTTTTTGGGCAAATAGCTGGCCTTTGAAAGGGTGGAAAGAGAAAACTCATCATCAGTAAACTCTCTCGATCGCTCAACCACCTCACTGTTTTGCAAAGAGGCAAAAGCGAAATCAATATCTATTTTCTTTCGACCTAGCTCCTTCTTTACATACTTGGTTAAGGTTTCAAAATCAATGGAGTCTTGCACCATCGAAATCATAATTTTAGTGGTGAACACCTCTAATTCATTCAGGCTTATTGATGGAATGGTATCTTTAGAAATGGAGATGCTTTTAATGGAAGCTGAATTATTAAGCTTAGCACCTCCAAGTAAGCGGATTCTTGAATCTCCTTTGCTTGTACTTCGCACAGTGACTCCTCCAATAGAAGTGTCTGAAACAGAATTGCTTTTGGTAGAAAATTCAAATTTTGAGAGAGAGTCAGTAACCTTCCCTTCAAAATTGTGTTGAAAAAAGGCCTTGATTTCACTGGAGTCAAAGGCACCACTATCGCCCTTGTCTAAAAGCACAAAACTCTTGGCCAAAGAGGAAAAATAACCCTCTACCCCGTTGTCTAAAGCTACTTGCACATCGTTGATAAAGCGCTGCTTGTTCAGGTTATAATTCTGAACATTTCTATACACCTGAATGCCCACGGTAATTAATACCGTAAAGGAAATCAGATAGATAATGGCTTTGAACTTGCGCTTTTTCACAGATCAAATATACGCATTCCCACTGCCTGAGTATCAAAGGTTAACACTCGTTAACACTGGTTAACTATCAGTTTGATTGAATTGAAGCTTTTTTGTATTCCATAAAACAGATCAAAAATGAAAAAGCTCAAAAAAACAATTATGCTCGTATTGGGCATTATAACAGCAGGAACGCTGACACTCAATGCCCAAAACTTTCAAGGCATCGCTACTTACCAATCTGCCCGCAAAATGGGCGGAATGAGTATTAAAGGAGACGGGATGTCTCCGGAAATGGAAAAGCAACTTCAAGAAAGCCTTAAAAAAATGGCGCAAAAAGAATATGAGTTGAAATTCAACTTAACTGAATCTACTTGGGCCGAAGTAGAAAGCCTTGAAGGAGCACCAGCGGCTTCAGCAGGAGGAGTGGTAATGAGATTTTCTTCTGGAGGAGGAGTTAAGTACAAAAACACTGCAGACAATCTTTTTTTAAACGAAACCGAAGTATTTAGCAAACCATTTTTAGTTGAGAGTGAGCTTAAAAACAGAGAATGGCAGCTGACCAACGAAACCAAGAAAATTGGTAATTACACTGCTCAAAAGGCCATTTTTTCTGAAATAGTAGAGCGCACCGTCATTTCATTCGACAATGACGACAAGGAATCTAAAGTAACTTCTGATACTATAAACCTCGAGGCATGGTTTACTCCCGAAATCCCAGTTTCACAAGGACCAGATGATTTTTGGGGTCTACCGGGTTTAATCATGGAGATTTCTGATGGCAAAACCACCTACCTCTGCACCAAAGTAATTTTAAATCCAGAAGATGGTGTGAAGATTAAAAAGCCTTCAAAAGGGAAAAAGGTAACTCCAGAAGAGCTAAAGGTTATTCGAGACGAAAAAACCAAAGAGATGATGGAGAAATACAGCCAAGGTAGTGGAGATGGAAAAACCATCCAGATTAAAATAGGCGGCAATTAATTTTTTCGAACCCAAAGGTCAAAAACTCACAACATGAAAAGAATAGGTATTATTTTTCTGCTCGCATTTCTATGTGGAGCAATACAGCAAGCGCACGCCCAACAGAAAGTGGTTTACCTTGGCGAGGTAAGAGATTCACTGGGTCTTCCTCTTGAATTTGCCAACGTAATGGCAATGGATACCACCAAAAAAACGATTGCTTCGTTTGGAGTGACTAATAAACAAGGCCAGTTTAGACTACTACTTGAAGACCAAAAGGTCTATCAGCTTAAGGTCAGTTTTATTGGCTTTGTTCCTTTCGAAAGGTATTTCACTGCCAAAGATACCCAAGACTTACCCGTTTCTATTCAGCTGAATAATGACGAAAGAAATTTGGGTGCTGTAGAAGTGGTTTCTGAAATGCCCATTCTAATACAAGGCGACACCATTACTTATAAAACCGATGTATTTACCCAAGGCAACGAGCGCAAGCTAGAAGATGTGCTCAAAGATTTACCTGGTTTTGAAGTAGATGAAGATGGCCAAGTCAAAGTACAGGGCAAAAAGGTCGATAAACTACTTGTGGATGGCAAAGAGTTTTTTGAAGGCGACACCAAATTGGCCACAAAGAACCTACCTGCTAAAGCGGTAGATAAAGTTCAAGTATTGCAGAATTTCAATGATGTTGGCCCTTTGAGCGGAGTGAACAATAGTGAGCAATTGGCGTTGAACATTCAGCTCAAGGAAGACATGAAAAACATGGTTTTTGGTGATTTGGAACTTGCTGGAGGGCCCGAAGAAAGATATAAAGCACACGCCAATGTTTTCTATTATGATAAGAAAACGAACATTAACTTTATTGGTGATGCCAACAATGTAGGCGACTTAGCCTTTAGTATGAGCGACTACTTTAGGTTTAGTGGTGGTTTGGCAAACTTAGGAAGCAGATCGGGCTCAAATTTTAGGGTCAGCTCTGACCAGTTAGGCATTCCAATGGCCGAAAGAAACAGTGCAAAAGAATTGAATAATCAATTGGGAGCCCTCAACTTCAATTACACGCCTAGCAGCAAAATCAGGTTTTCTGGATTTGCCATTGGCTCTAAAGTAGACAATACCTTGGGTTCAATTTCGGAACGACAGTATATTTTGCAGTCAGGAGAAAAGGAAACCCTCACTACTGAATCGAATGTTCAGAGCACTTCGGGTTTATTCAAGTTGGGTATTACCTATTCGCCAAACGCAAGCTTACAATTAGATTACAATGTGTTTTCGCGTTTATCAGACATTGAGAATTCTGATCTTCAAAATTCGCTTTTCAATAATACTTCCAATGACATCAATAGCATGAGCACACAGCAACCATTTTCTATTGAGCAGCAATTGAGAGCATTTTACGCACCCGATGATAAGAATGTGTTTTCCGTAGAAACCACCTATAAGAACCAAGAGCAAGATCCAAGTTATGATTTGCTAACCACGCAACGACCTTTTGCGGCAATCATTCCTATGACGGGCAATAGTCCTTATAACTTGCTCCAGCTTAAAAACATAAGCACCGAACAAGCCGAAGCAGCCATTAACTATTACAGAATACTGAACAACACCAACCACATCAACTTCAAACTTGGCGTGAATCAAACCAGCCAAGATTTGAGCTCCAGTATTTTGGAAAAATTGGATAACGGAAGTACTAATGAGTTCAACGATCCTGATTTGAATAACTTGGTAGACTATACTTTTAGCGACTACTATTTTGGCCTGTACTACAAAGTAAAGTTTGGTAAGTTAGTATTGAATCCTGGTTTAAACTTGCATCGGTATTCCATCGAAAATCAACAAAACGGAATCACCGAAGGTTTCGACAAAACGCTTCTACTTCCCTCATTAAATGCCAAATACAATTTCAGAAATTCGCATTCACTGAATCTGAATTATGGTGTGTCGGCCAGTTTTACCGATATTCAAAATGCCGCCCAAGGCATCATCGTGAGAGGTTATAATTCGCTATTTGCAGGAAACCCAGTGTTGGACAACAACTGGTATCATAACCTGAACCTCAACTACTTTAACTTCAACATGTATAACTTCTTAAATGTATCGGGTGGGGTGAGTTACCAAAAGCGTTATGACGACATTACCAATATTATAGATTTTAGTGGTTTAGAAAGAATAAATACACCTGTTAATATTGATTTGGCCAACGAAAACATGTCGGGAAATGCCAGCATAGACAAAAGATTTGATCATTACAGAGTAAGTCTTTCAGGAAACTGGTCGCGTTCAACAACCAATAACCGTATTAGCGACATTGAAAATGAGAATGTTAGTTTTCAACAAGGCTATAAAGCAGGCATTTCTACTACCGTGTTAAAAGCCTTAGAGTTTAATTTTGGTTATGAGGTTTCATTCAACAATTACACCGCACGAAGTACAAGCAGTAAATTTGAAAATCATAAACCCACTGCCCGTTTACATATCAATTTCTTAAAAGGTTTCCGTTTCGATACCGATTATGAGTACAACACTTATAAGAACACAACAAACGGAACTAAAAGTACCTATGACTTGCTCAACGCTAAACTAAGTTACCGCAAAGAAGGAAGTAAATGGGAATTTAAAACAACGGCTATGAACTTGCTTAACACCACTGGAATTAGAAGAGATTCGTTTTCTGAAAGCCTAATTAGCACTTACGAATACTTTATTCAAAAACGTTATTTCTTATTCTCAGTGAATTACGATTTGTAACAAAATACAGTATATAAATTACACAAAATGTCGCCCAACTTTGGGCGACATTCTTTATATCCCATTCATAACATCATTGCTATCAAAATCTTATCTTATTTGGTGTTACTAAAGCTTGTCTTTCGTTTTATACACTGTAACTGTGTTAACTGATCAATAATTTCTGCTATTTTTACAACTGAGATTTTTTAAATAATACAGTCATGAAGCGTCTTCTAGTTATTGTAGTACTCATCGGTATAATTGCCTATATCACAGTTCAGTACCTTAAAGATCGCAGATTCAATCCTCCTTCAGCTTACGACTATGAGCTAAGCGAAAATATTGATACCGATTTCTACGACCCCGAAGTTCTTAAAAACTATTATAAAACAGCCTTGGAAGTAGGTTCCTACGCCCGATCTCTATGGAGAAATGATCAAATAGATGTTCGGTTTATCAATGATGAAGATTTTGAATCAACCAGAGCTACCGATGTTTATAATGAAATGATTACCACCGCTAAAATGCTCCAAGCTAAACTAGAGCGTTCGGCCGAACTAAAATCACAAGGCTATAGCAACTACGAAGTGCAAATGTACTTTGAGCAAAGCCTAACTCCAGAAGATCTTAAATTCGATAGACAATATAGTTTACTGAACCTAAAAATAGGAGCAAAAGGAGCTGCCGTTTGGGAGTTACAGAAGCTTTTGAACCAAAACGCTGACAGCATTCCGCAAGACGGAATATTTAACCTAATTACTGCCAATAGACTTAAGACTTTTCAACAAAACAATGGTCTTTTCCCTTCGGGCGAAGTAGACGAAAAAACACTTAAAGCTTTAATTAAATAAATCATGGCTAAGGAAAAAGAAGAAGAGAAGAAACAACCTGTTTCTTCAGGCGACCCAAAAATTGACGCGGTTAAACAATTGATTTTTGGCGAAAGCATGCAACAATACGATGCAGAATTCAACGAAATCAAAGCATTGATCAAGCGCACTCGCAATGAAATTGAAAGTGAGCTTAATGATACCCGCGACCAGCTCAACAACATCATCAATGATTTAAGAACCGACATGAATAAGAAGGTAACCCAACTTAGGTCGGACATGGATGAAGCTGTTACCGACCTAGACAATAGAAAAGTAAACAGAAAACTACTCGGAGCCCTATTACAAGAAATGGGCAAACAAATCGCTGAATAAGTAAGCATTCATGAGCAAAGGCTTGGCTTTTGATAAACTTAGAGAAATACTCCTAGAGAAAGACTGGGAGGAAAGGGATGAGTTTGCTCAAAAGCTAAACGACCTCGATGATCAGTTGAATTCTAGAAATAGGCTGGAAAAAAAACTACAGCCTATTCTGGATGATGAGCGCGAAAACCTAAGGCATCGGTTTCCCGAACTTTTTGGCCCTCAAATTACAGAAACAATTAGTAAGCAAATTCGCGAATCGCAAGATGAAGTAGTAGAAGCACTCTACCCCATTTTGGGTAGAATGATCAAAAAGTACATTACCAACGAGATTGAAAAGCTTTCAGAAAAAGTGGACGAGCAAATGAAGCTCGCCTTTTCTTGGGAAGCTTGGAAAATGCGAATCAAGGCATGGTTTACCGGTACGCCTCAAAAAGACTTGATCATATCTAAGCTTATTGAGCCTAAAATTGAAGAAATCTTTATTGTTGAAAAACAGTCGGGAATGTTGCTTGGGAGCTTCTCTAAAAACCATTCGGTTGATCAAGACATGATTGCTGCAATGCTCACAGCCATTAAGTCTTTTGTGGAAGATGCATTTAAAGGCGAAAGCCAAGAATTGGATAGTATTGACTACGACAATTATAAAATCGTGATCAAGAACTTCAAGTCGTTCTTTATAGCTGTTGTTACCTCAGGCGGAATGAGCATGGCTTTTAGAGATAAGCTAGATGACACCTTACTAGATTTTGCTGAAAAGGTGCTAAAAAAAGCCAAAGATGCTGATGAGGAAGTGAAGCAAGAGAGAATTACCTCTGGTCTTGAGAAATACTTCGATAACTTTGACAAGAATGAATAAAAAGGTAATTCTTGTTGGTCATTTTGGAGTAGGAAAAACTTCCTTAGTACAACAGTTCGTCCACAGTAAATTCTCAGAAAAATATCTTACCACTATTGGGGTAAAAATTGACAAGAAAGTTGTGGAGTTTGATGGGCATCAAATGACCTTGCTGATTTGGGATATTGCGGGTGAAACCGAACAAAACAGTGTATCGAAAAGCTATAAGCTGGGTTCACACGGAATCATCTATGTATTTGATGTTACTCGCCCCTCTACTTACGAAAATTTAGCAGACCAGATAGACTACCTGAAGTCATTACTACCAAATGCACCCGTTCAAATTTTAGGAAACAAAAAAGATTTGATTTCTGAAGCAGAACTTGAATCAGTTACCCAAGCCATTGGCCTCCCTTTTAAAGCTACAAGTGCTAAAACGGGAGAATATGTAGAAGAAGCTTTTATCGACCTATCTAAAGCCATGCTGTAAATGGATAAGCTCAGTCAAGTCAAACTTCAGCAAGTAGCTTCAAAAATTCAAGTAACGATTTTTGATGAAGCTGGAAAAATACTTGAGAGCTGCGACACATTGCTAAAAACAGATAAGGGCGAGCCTATTTTCAATCAGTTTATTTTTCTACAAAGTTTACAAGAAGTATTTACCACCATGCTCAAGGGAGAATGCCATGCATTTCCCGAAGTAGAATGGGAAGAGCAGCGGCAAGGTTTGTTCAGCCTTACTTTTGAAAAACTAGAAAACGGACACCTTCAACTCGTTATTCTTGATAAAACCAGTGACTACCCAAAGATTCTCTTAAACCAACAGAGCCGAAACGATAGCGCTATAAATGAAGAAATAGCACTGCTTCAAAATAAAGTGGCTGAAATGGAAAATCAGCTTCTTGGGTACCAAAACGAAGAGTTAAAAAGAATACAAAACTTCAAAAACCAATTTTTTGCCAACGTAAGCCACGAAGTAAGAACTCCGCTCAACAGCATTGCGGGTTTAGTTAGCCTAATAGAAAACGATAGCTCTAAACTTAATAACTACCTGCCATCTCTTAAAGCCACGTCCAATCATCTCAATTCCATTATAAACGACATACTGGACATCTCAAAAATTGAAGCAGGCAAACTGCGCTTTGAGAAAGTAGACTTTAACTTAAAAGAGTGTATATCTAACATTATTGCAGGTTTTGAGTTTGAAGCCGAAAGAAAAAACACACAGTTAAAGCTCGATTTTCCTAAAGAAACCATTGTTCTAAAAAGCGACCCAACTCGCTTGAGTCAAATTTTATATAACCTTATAGGGAATGGCTTAAAGTTTACTTCAGACGGAACAGTAACACTTTCTATAAAGATTTTAGATCAAGAAGATGACCAAATCAATATTCATTTTGAGCTAATGGATACAGGTATTGGCATGACTACTGAGCAGATCAACGCAGTGTTAGAGCCTTACTCACAAGCCGACCAAAGTACTACCAGAATTTTTGGAGGAACAGGGCTAGGCTTGAGCATTGCCATAAAACTCATTGAAGCTTTTGGTGGAAGTCTCAATATTACTAGTCAGCCGCAAAAAGGCACATCCATGAGCTTCAACCTTCACTTTGACCTAGGAAAAGAAGCGCAAGAAAAAAAGAAACCAAAGCCAAAACAAACAGCTTCTCTTTCTGGATATAAGATACTTTTTGGTGAAGACGACCTTGTAAGCCGAGCAGTTATTGCTGCCTTTCTAGAATCGCGTAAAGCAGAACTCACTGTAGTTTCTTCAGGCGAAGAATTGGTTAAATGTTTGACAGAGAATGATTTCGATATTGTTATTTCCGATATCCAATTTAAGGGCATAAGCGGAATTAACGTGATAGAGCAAAGAAGAAACGCAAACGATTTTGTACCCTTTATCTTTGTAAGTGGAAGCGAGTTTGAAGAACCCAATCCGTTAAAATTACTTAGCAATTGGCGGTTATTACAAAAGCCCGTGGATCTCACATTTCTGGAAGAAAACATCATCCAAGTTTTATCACTAAGAGACAAGTTTAAAATTGATCTGGCCATTCTTAATCGCACGGTTGCCGGAGATCAGAGTTTTTTGAAAGATATGATAGAAGTTGTGCTTTTGAATCTTCCTTTAGAGTTGAAAATCCTCAACGAAAAAGTAGCCCAGTCAGATTGGAATGAAGTAAGAAAGGTGTTACATAAAATACGTCCGAGCACAGATTATTTAGGCATCCCTTTTTTAAGTCAAAGTCGAAAAGAAATCCATGAATCTGTAGGATCTGGTAAAATAGATGAAGCCACCAAAGCCCTTATCCTAGAGTTTAATACAGGAATGGCTTTCGCTTTAAATGATTTGAAAACGTATACTTAGCCTTATTCATACCTCAAGGTTTCGGGCAGATTAAACAGTCATGCTCTGACATGCCAAAAGTCTGAAAAATTGCTAGCAGTGTTTTTATTAAGTACGGTTCTTATACCAGTAGTAATTATTGGTTTTACAAAAGCCATCTAAAAAACTCAATGCCGATCCTTAAGAGATGTTAAAACAAAAATATTTTTTTGGACTCAACACACACCAGAAAAGCGAAATTCTTCTCCAATTAAATTCAAAAAACATCGTTTAAAGGCAGTAGGGATACAAATTTACTTGCAAGAAGGAAGCATAATTTGAAGTTGGGCTTCCGATAGGGTATGAACCAACCAGTTAATTAACGTTAAATTAATTTAAGAAACACAACCTTTCTGCTAAAAAAACGATCTTTGTATTGAAGATAATGAGAAGTAGTAACCCTCATAGATAAAATTTTCGATCACAAAAGCGTGATCATCTTCATACAGTTAGTAGTTTATTTGTTTAGTAACCCGAGGAGTAGTTAACCTCGGGTTTTTTTATGCACTTATTTTAGATGCCCAATATTTTTAGAAAGCTTGTTTTACGCTAAATAAAAAATTGCACACGCAAGCTTAATTTCATTTTGTAAATTAGGCACATGAATACAGCCTCTTTTACCATTTTCGTAGTTGAAGATGATGAATGGTACCGAAAACTTTTAGTTTACACCCTCGAATTAAACCCCGATTATCGAGTGGTGGCTTTTGAAAACGGAGAATCCTTAATGAAGGCCCTCAAGGAAAAGCCGCAAGTAATTACATTGGACTACCGTTTGCCTGATACCAATGGCGAAGAACTTTTGAAAAAAATAAAGGAGATTGCTCCTGAAATTAAGGTAATCGTCATTTCTGAACAAAGCGAAATAGACACCGCGGTAGAACTGCTTAAAAACGGTGCTTACGATTACATTACCAAAACCAAAGATATTAAGGACAGGCTACACAATGTAATCAAGCACATTCGTGAGCATTCATCTTTACAAGAAAGAATTGAGACTTTACAGTCGGAAGTTGAAAAGAAATATGACTTTCAAAACTCAATCATTGGGCAAAGTGAACCTCTAAAAAAGGTCTTTGGACTCATTAAGAAAGCCACCATTACCAATATCTCCGTAATCATTAATGGCGAAACTGGTACTGGTAAAGAGCTTGTAGCCAAGGCAGTACACTACAATTCAGAGAAAAAAGAAAGCCCTTTTGTAGCGGTTAATATGAGCGCCATTCCAAAAGAGTTAGCAGAAAGCGAACTCTTTGGTCATGAAAAAGGAGCATTCACTGGGGCAGCCAATCGACACATTGGAAAGTTTGAGCAAGCCAATGGCGGAACACTCTTTTTAGATGAGATGGGCGAAATGGACAAAACCCTTCAAGCCAAAATATTACGTGCCCTTCAAGAGAAAGAAATCAATCGAGTTGGAGGAAAAGAAGTGGTTAAAATTAATTGTAGGATTGTAGCTGCTACCCACCGCGATTTACTGGACGAGGTGAAGGCAGGTAATTTCAGAGAAGATTTATACTATCGTCTTTTCGGACTCACTATTCATCTACCCCCTTTGCGCGAGCGCGGAAAAGATGTAATTGTTTTGTCTAAACACTTTATCGATGAATTCTGTAAAGAGAATGGACTTCCTAAAAAAATACTTTCCTCAGATGCCTCTAAGAAACTATTGGGCTACGGTTACCCCGGAAATATCAGGGAGCTGAAATCGGTAGTAGAGTTAGCAGTGGTAATGTCTGAAGGCGAAACAATTCAACCAGATGATATCACTTTCGGAACCAAGGATGTGATTTCCGAAATGTCGGGTGAAGAAATGAGCTTAAAGGAATACAATCAGCGAATCATTCAGTTGTATTTAAAGAACTATGATAACGACATTAAGCTGGTAGCTCAAAAACTAGACATTGGTCAATCCACAATCTATCGAATGCTCAAGGAAATTGAAGAAACCGCCTAGCAGAATCTCATTCAAATCTTATTCATTTTGACAAAAACGCTCTCAAAAGTAGAGCGTTTTTTATTTGTAATCATTTCATTAGTCTGATTTACAGTGTTTTATGTTTAATTCTCAACATGGCTTTGTTTTGGCATAATACCAACCACAAGAGAAAAATAAGTATTAACACATATAAATCAGTAGCCATGAAAATTCAAAATTCAAAAACAAGCAAAGCGTTTTTAGCGCTAGCAGCGTTCGCCACTGTAGGTCTGGCGTCTTGCAGTAATGGTGAAAAACAAAAAGTAATCGAAGAGCAAACCGTTTCTATTCAAGAAATGCAAAGCGAGATTGCATCTAGAGATTCCGCCTTCAACGAAGTATTAAATATGCTTAGTCAAGTAGAAGATCAGGTAGCAACGATTGTTGAAAAAGAAAACCTTATTGCCAACGCGCAACAAGGCGATAATGCCGACAACAAAGACAAACTTCTAAAAGAGCTTGCTTTGATCGATAATTTGGTAGCTCAATCGAACCAAACAATAGATGATTTAAAAGGTAAGTTGAGAAACACAGATTTGAAGCTTACTGGATTCCAAAAGAGAATCAATCAACTGACTGATGATTTGGAGGAAAGAAGCACCATGATTGCCGACTTGAGAAGCGAAGTGCTTAGAAAAGATGAGCAGATTCAAATGATTGCCGGTAGATACGATTCAATTCAAGTAATGTCAGCAAATCAGGTAAGAGAAATTACCACTAAAGATCAAGAAATCGAATTATTGACTTCTGTAAATGACGACTTGAACACTGTTCACTATGCTGTGGGTAGCTTCAAAGACTTAAAAGAAAGAGGTTTGGTTTCTAAAGAAGGTGGTTTCCTTTGGATAGGTAGAAGCATTGATTTGAACGAGTCTGCCGACAGCAACGAATATATCGAAACCGACATTCGTGAGTTTTCTAAACTCCCTATCGAAGCAGATAAAATTGAGCTTGTTACCGAACACCCTGCCGATTCTTATGTAATCGTGCAAGACGAAAACGAATCAAATATCAAATACTTAGAAATTACTGACCCTAAAAAGTTTTGGCAAGTATCTAAATATTTAGTGATTTCAACAAAAAGCTAGTGCCCTCTCAACTGAGCAATAGCCCAGCAAGAAAAGTAGGCTCCTGTTAAAGGAGCTTACTTTAAAAGCTAAAAACACAAAACATACTTAAAATCTAGAACCATGAAAAAGACAAATAAACTATACATAATTGCCCTATTGATGTTACTTATGGCATCAGCGGCAAAAGCCCAAACAGGATTTACGGTAGGCGCCAATATTTCAAATCTATATGTAGACGATGTAGATGACGAAAACGCCAAAGTAGGCTTAAACATTGGTATTTATAACCGTATTAAGATCACAAACTTTTTAGGCATTCAACACGAATTTCTATACGCTCAAAAAGGAGCGGCCGTACAATATGACAACTTCCTTTCAGGTAGCGGTACATACAAATACAATCTGAATTATATAAAAATGCCTGTTATGCTTAGCGCCAATTTGGGCAAGCTTAACATTCATGCCGGACCTTATGTAGGTTTCTTGGCAGGAGTTAAAATCAAAGATGTAGACGGAGACGGTTCCATCAACAGCATTCAAGAACTAGACCGAGACGATTTCAACACTGTAGATTATGGTGGAGTGGCTGGTTTAGGCTACGATTTTGACGGAGGTATTTTAGGAGTAAGATACAACTACGGTTTCCGAGAAATTGGTAAATCAGGATCGTTTGCTGGGGAAGCCACCAGCGAAGCAAAAAATTCAGCATTAACAGTCTATATCGGCTTTCATTTTTGATGGTTCTTTGAAAGCCATATGTGTAGGGTAGGGTCTATGGACTCTACTCTTTTTTTATGCCCAAAAAGTATCGTTCTTATCACAGATACTTTTTTTAATTTTGGCCATGCGAAAACTCAAAAATGACGAACTGGATAGGCTGACCCTAGAGGAGTTTAAAGAAACTGAAAAGCTTCCGTTAGTGCTCATCTTAGATAATGTCCGCAGTATGAACAATGTCGGTTCGGCCTTTCGTACTTCAGATGCTTTCGCCATAGAAAAGATATACCTCTGTGGAATTACAGCCCAACCCCCGCATAGAGAAATCAACAAAACGGCCTTGGGCGCTACAGAATCCGTGGATTGGGAGCATGCAGAAAACACCGCAACACTTTGTCAAAACTTACAGCAACAAGGCTATAAAGTATTGGCCGTAGAACAAGCCGACAACAGCACCTCTTTAGAAAATTTCAAAATTGAAAAAGACCAAAAATACGCCCTTGTTTTTGGGAACGAAGTTTTTGGAGTTGAAGATAAAGTGGTTGAAGTTGCCGATGGTTGCTTGGAAATCCCTCAATTTGGCACCAAACATTCGCTAAACATTTCGGTTAGCATTGGTGTGGTTTTATGGGACTTGACGAGTAAAATAAAATTTGGGTAACTCATTTTTGATTAAATTCACCATTCGAAAAATCATCTACTATGAAGCAGATTAGCAACAAAGGAAAAGTGAACCGTTTTAAGTACTTGCTGTATTTCTACCTGCTTTTTGCAGTCTTCATCTTTGTTTATAAATACATTATTAGACCCGACATGCCTGGCCTAATTCTGCTTGTTGCATTTGCTCCAATCTTTGGATTTCTTTCCAGTTTAGTCAATTGGCCCCTTTATGTTACTGCTATTGAAACTGAAGGCGGAGTTGCGATTAACACTAAAAAGTTATTCTCGAAAAAGGAAAACGCGATTTTGGTGACCAAATACAATTTTGATAGTTACTACGAAACCGACCACCTACACATTGGCTTGAATCTTTTGGACAAAGACGATAAACTACAAAAGCACAAGCTGCGCATTAGTTGGTTACGCATTAAAGATCTTCGCGCTTTGGAAGAAAAGCTGAGAGAAATTAATCCATATGCACCTGTGAAGTAACAATGTATTTTGTTTCGACCTTAATTAAACAAGGCCGAAACAAACCATATCTCTTACTCATACTTCAAGCTCTTTACAGGATTGGCCGCTGCAGCACGGAACGAATGATAACTTACCGTGAGCAAAGCAATAAGCACAGAAGCACAGCCCGCTATGATATAAACGCCTACACCTATGGTCGCTTGATACTCGAAGGCCGAGAGGAAATCCGACAAGAAGAAGTAGGACAAGGGTACCGCAACTCCAAAGCCCAAGAGCACCAACAGCAGAAAATTTTTGGCTAAAAGCATTATCAAATTGCCAATTCCAGCGCCCAATACTTTACGAATTCCAATTTCCTTGATGCGTTGTTCTGCGGCAAAAGAAGCCAAGCCGAAAAGCCCTAGAAGTGAAATAAACACGGCAATCAGGGTAAAAATATTGGCTAAGGTTCCAATATCGGATTCTCTGCGGTAGAGGTTTTCGTATTGCTCGTCTAAGAATTGGTACTCAAACGGATACTGACCATTCACTTGCTTAAACACCTTTTCCACATAATCTAAAGTGGCTTTGGTGTTTTCGGTAGTGGTTTTCATAAACATTACGCTCGATGATTCTGGCCTTAAACTAATTACCAAAGGATCAATCTTATTGTGCAGCGAAGCAAAATGGAAATCCTTTACAATACCAACCACCTTGCCTTGTCTATCCCAAAAAGTAATAGGCTGATTCAATGGATTTTCAACATTCATATTCTTGGCCGTCTGTTCATTGATAATCACATTGAGCGTATCGCTCACCAAATTAGGGTCAAAAGAACGGCCTTCTTTTATCTCCATTCCCAAGGTTTCAATAAAATCGTTGCTTACTTGTAGTACTGTAAACAGCACCTCGCTTTCAGGATCTTTTCCGTCCCAAGAAAAACCACCCGAAGTTGAACTGCCGATATTGATTGGAGTATTGCTGGCTGTAGATACATTCAAGATGTTGGGGTTTTCCAGCATTTTTGATTTGAAAAGCTCAATCTTACTTTCGTTCTGAAGCTCTCCCTCCATAGGAATGTAGATGATGTTTTCTTTATCATAACCGAGATTGACATTCTTTACATAGGAAATCTGCTTATGAACGGCCAAGCTACTGATGATCAAGAAAATGGAAATCAGAAATTGAAAAACCACCAAACCTTTTCGAATTCCATTGGTCCATCCAGAAGAACGGAAACTACCTCTCAAAACTTTGATTGGAGAAAAAGAAGAAAGAAAAATGGAAGGATAGCTGCCTGCCAAAACACCCACTACCAAGGCTATTCCAATAAGAAGCAGAAGGTTACGGATGTTTAAAAGTGAGAAAGCCATGACCTTATTGGTGAAATCATTCAGAGATGGTAACAGGAGCATAATCACCAAACCTGCTAGTAATGTAGACACCAAAGCCATAATTACGGACTCACCCATAAACTGAGTAATCAACTGACCTCGTGTAGAACCCACCGCTTTCTTTACACCTACTTCTTTCGCTCTTTTCGAAGAACGCGCTGTAGCCAAATTCATAAAATTGATACAGGCAATCACCAAAATGAAAATGGCAACATAACCAAATAGCCTCACATAGGTAATTCTTCCTCCTGCCTGAACCCCATCTTTGTATCTTCCATGCAGGTATTGCTCACCTATATTTTGAACAAAGAGCTCGACAACAGAGCCTTCATTCTTAGTTTTTATATAGTCCTTAATTTTTGTGTTGAAAGCCTGAGCATCTACTCCTTTGTGAAACTTCACATAGTCTCTAATGCCATTATTTCCCCAATCTTCTAGCCACTCGTTGTGAACAAGCCAAGGCTCAATGGGAAGTACAAACTCAAAATCGAGAGTTGAATTGACAGGAGGATCTTTAAATACACCTCCAATTTTATACTCGCCCCAACCATTAATCCGAACTGTTTTATCTAAAATCGAAGTGGTTTTAAACATACGTTCTGCCAAGGATTCAGAAATATAGGCCACATCTGGTGCAGTCAAACTATTCTCTTTATTTCCTTCAATCAACGGAAAGTCGAAAACATGAAAAAAATCTTCGCTAGCTACCCTGCCTTGAGATTTATAAGATTGATCACCAATGATAAAGAGGCGTTCTTGTTCCCAAGTAAGTTGAGTAATGTATTCCACCTCGGGCATTTCGGCCTTAAAAGCTTCTTTTAAAGGGCCAGGGTTTGCCGATGTCGTAAGTACATAACCGCCAGAATAGCGCTGATGCTCCATTATCTGATAGATTCGGTCGATATCTTTATGAAAATGATCGACTGTTTTTTCGTCTTGGATATAAAGGAACAGCATAAGGCTTGTGGCAATGCCTACAGTTAGACCTGAGATGTTTAAAACAGAGTAGCCGCGCTCTTTCCAAAAGACACGCAGGGCAGTGATAAAAATGTTCTTGACCATGGTTTTGTTGATTTGAGTTACTAATGAGACGAGGTTATTCGTAATTCATTACTCTACAGATGCCAAAAAGTAACCAAGGTTGCACGTATTCGTGGTATTGGGGCATCTCAAAACCCTGATTTATAGAGTGAAGAAGAAATACATTTATTTTTTCACTAAACGCATTGCATATTTAAAGGCCTTAGTTAAATTTGCACTCCAATTCGCTACAAGAGCGGAAAACAAGTACTGAAATAAGCGAGAGTAGCTCAGCTGGTAGAGCACGACCTTGCCAAGGTCGGGGTCGCGGGTTCGAATCCCGTCTCCCGCTCATAAAAATGGAAGCGTGATCATGATTGCGCTTTTTTACTTTAAGGCCAATAGGTCTTAAAGTCTACCAAAAAAACTTGACTATCTAATAGTCGATGCCGGAGTGGTGGAACTGGTAGACACGCAAGACTTAAAATCTTGTGAGCATCTGCTCGTGCGGGTTCAAGTCCCGCCTCTGGTACGTTTAAAGCCCCTTTTTAGGGGCTTTTTTCGTTTCAGGATTTCTGGGTACAACATAGGTACAACAATTTTGATACGATCATCCGAACTATCTTCGCTAATAACAAATAGAAATAGTTTCGCTTTCCAGGGTTGTAACCATTCTCCACATGGTGGGTTTGTTTGGCAAAAATACACCCATTAGAAGCCGTAAAAGAATAGTTTTTACCACTAGAGGTTTGTGAGCGGACAATAATCGGACAAAAAAATATCAACTTCTCAGTTTTTTTCTCATCTCAGATTGGAGAAAGATGGGAAATCCTTCCTGTCTTTTGAAAAACTATGAAACAGATGAGAAATAAGGAGCTCCCTTTTTGACCCTTCCAAGTTTTGACTTAATAATGTAAGAGCCACTGAGGAATTCCAGTGGCTCTTTTTTTAACAAAAATCAAGTAGTTTGGTTTGTAGAGCGATTGACTAGTAGATAGACACACGGTATCACCACCAGATTAAGCAAAGTAGCAGATAACAAACCACCCAAAATCACCACAGCCATTGGGCTTTGAATTTCATTACCTGATTCACCACCTTTAAGGGCAAGGGGGATCAGAGCCAAGCCAGTTGTAAAAGCTGTCATGAGAATAGGGTTTAACCTGTCCAAAGCTCCCTTCTTCAGTAACTCCAATCCTTGTAAACCTTCGGTTTTTAGGTCTTCATATCGGCTCACCAACAGAATTCCATTTCTTGTGGCAATTCCAAATAGACTGATAAAACCAATGGTTGCAGCGATGCTGATAATTCCTGTGGTAAAGTAGACAATCAAGATGCCTCCAATGAGTGCCAGAGGAAGATTTATCAACACAATAAAAGACAGTTTGGCATCTTGAAACTCGAAATAGAGCAATAAGAAAATAACCAAAACTGCTACAAAAGCAGTGACCAAAAGGAGTTGGGAAGCCTTGGCTTCACTCTCAAATTGACCACCATATTCAATGCGGTATCCTTCTGGTAGATTGACGCTCTCGTCAATAGTTGATCGAATATCAGTAACCACGCCTCGCAAATCCCTGCCCTGAACATTGGCTGCCACAACGATCAATCTTTCCACGTTTTCTCTGGCAATGGTATTCGGGCTGCTAACTGAACCAATTATTGCCAACTGATCAAGTGGAAGAAAGCCACCGTTTGGTAAAGAAATCAAAGCTGACCGAATGGCTTCTATGCTGTTTCTAGAAACTTTCTGAAAGCGAACCACAAGATCGAAGTACTGCTGTCCTTCATAAATCTCACCAGCTTTTTCGCCTGCAAAACCAATATCCACTTGCTCCATCAAATCGGCTACCGTCATACCATACGCAGCCAGCATTTGTCTTTTGGGCGTAATGCGTATTTGCGGCACTTCGATCTGTTGGTCTACTGCCACATCGGCAATGCCCTCAATGGTGTTGATGTTCGTTTCAATACTCTTACCCACCTCAAAAAGCCTGGACAAGTCATCTCCAAAAACCTTGATGGCTATATTGGCCCGGGTTCCTGAAAGCATGTGGTCAATACGGTGTGCAATAGGTTGACCGAGGGTGATATTCACTCCTGGTACAACGCTCAACTTGGTTCTGACCTCTTCGAAGAATGTCTCTTTGGTTTTTCCATTCAAAGTAAATGGCACGTCTATTTCAGCTGCATTTACTCCCTGAGCATGTTCATCCAATTCTGCCCGACCAGTTCTTCGAGTCACCACTTTGACTTCCGGCATCTCCAGCAAAAGCTCTTCAATGAGTTGTCCATTTTTGTTGCTCTCTTCCAGAGACATTCCTGGAACACCCACTGCACTAATCACCAAAGAACCTTCATTGAATTCGGGTAAAAAGCTTCTACCCAATTGGGTAAGCAAAGCCATACTGATGGCAAAACCGATAACGGTTACACCAATCACAGCTTTAGGCCATTTCAAAGCATTGGTTAACAAACCCGAATACCTTCTTTGCAGCCAGCGTTCAACGCGTGTCCCATCGGCCTGCTTGTTCAGCACCTTTTCATTTTTCAACAAAAAGGAACAAAGTACGGGCGTTACGGTCACTGCTACGATCAATGAGGTAAGCACTGAGGTGATAAAAGCAATACCTAATGGCTGAAGCAACCTGCCTTCCATACCAGTAAGAAAGAACAAGGGGACAAAAGACACGATGATGATCAGGGTAGCAATAATGATTGAACTCCTGATTTCAATTGAAGCATCTTTTACCACTGTTAAAACAGGTAGACGATCTCCCTTTGGTCTTCGGATATTTTCCCTGAGACGTTTGAATACATTCTCTACATCGATAATGGCATCATCAACGAGTGCCCCTATGGCAATAGCCATTCCACCTAAACTCATGGTGTTGATGGTGTAGCCCAGCATTTTCAAAACGATGATTGAAACCAACAATGAGATAGGAATGGCAATCAAAGAAATGACCGTTGTTCTCCAATTCATTAGAAAAATGAACAGTACAATCACCACGAAAATTGCACCTTCCAAAAGGGTCTGATTAAGGTTATTGATGGAAGCGTCTATGAAATTGGATTGCCTGAAAATCTGACTTTCAATCTCCACGCCTTCAGGCAATACCTGGCTTAAATCAGCAATGGCAGCATCCAACCTTTCCGTCAATTCTAAAGTATTAACATCAGGCTGTTTGGATATGGTCAGGATGACCGAAGGCGAACCATTCAATGATGCATCACCAATTTTGTCTGAAGCACCGATTTGAACAGTGGCCACATCTTTGATTTTGATGGTCTGACCATTTACCTGCTTCAAAACAGCCTCTTCCAAATGCTCTATGGCATAAGCCCTGCCGCTTCCTTTTACGATATATTGGTTTCCATATTGATTAAGAAAACCTCCGGGTGAGTTCAAATTGCTTTCACGAACCTTTTCCAGCAACTCATCCAGGCTAACATCGTAATACTTCAGTTTTTCAGGGTTGGCGAATACCTGGTACTGCTTATAGTCACCGCCAATTACGATCACATTGGCAATACCGCCAATTGACTTGATCCTTGGCCTAATTGTCCAATCTGCCAAAGTCCTCAGTTCCATGTCAGAGAGCGTTTCGGAATGAATCCCGAGTAACATAATCTCTCCCATAATGGAAGAAATGGGCGCCATGGTTGGTGTTCCTACTCCCGAAGGTAAATTCTCCTGAACCTGGGGAATGCGTTCACTCACAATCTGACGGGCACGGTAAATGTCTGTTCCCCAATCAAATTCTATCCAAACAATGGCAATACCTGCGGCTGATGATGACCTGATCCTACGAACATTCGGAGAGCCGTTCATGGCTGTTTCCAATTGGTAGGTCACCAGTTTTTCAACCTCTTCGGATTCCATTCCGTGAGCTTCCGTAAGGATTGTCACAGTGGGAGCGGTCAGGTCTGGAAAAACGTCAACATTCATGTTTCGGGCAATGTATAGACCTCCTATACTGAGCAACACTGCCCCTAACAGGACCATGAGCCGGTTATGTAGCGAAATCGATAATATCTTATTCAGCATATCATTGAATTTTGAGTGCTACATCTAATCGCTGAGCGACATTATCCCAATTGATAATGTCCATCACACAGTCCACAAATTCACCTCTGCGATTGCGATAAGTCAGGTAATAGGCATGTTCCCACACATCAATCACAAGGATAGGCACACAACCCCATTGCGTAAGCTTTTGATGATCGGCACAGCCTAATACTGTCAAACGATCTGTGAAAGGCTGATAGGCCAATATGCCCCAGCCACTTGCCTCAACAGATTTGGAGACCTTGCCCAGCAAGGATTTCAGCTTGTCGAGTGTTCCGAAACTCTTCTCGATATACTTCAACAATGTTCCTTTAGGATCGCCTTTCTTGTTGGTTAGGTTAGTCCAAAAGATGCTGTGGAGTATATGGCTTGAAAAGTGATAGGAAAGCTTTTGAGTCCAGTAATCCGCTAAATCGTAATTACCTTGTTCCATAGCTGTCTGGATCATTTCCATGTCTTTGTTGGCTCCATTTACTGCTCCACCGTGGTGGAAAGTATGGTGCAGATAAAGTGTCTCCTCATCCATACAGGGCTCTAAGTGATTGTTTGCATAAGGAAGGGAAGCCTGAACAAACTTACCTTCTGCATTCATCAACTTGTCAATGCCTCCTTCCTGAACACTTTGAGCAAGTGCACTATTGGCTGGAAGAATGGATGCACCACCAATTATTATTGAGTTTTGAATAAATTTTCTTCGTTCCATGATTGAATTTTTACAGTTCTCGTTAGTGTGCATGACCGTGTGCTGGTGCTTGACCTGACATGGAAGCCATTTTCACGTGATAAGCCCCTTTGGTTACTACAACTTCTCCAGCAACAAGGCCTTTAGTGATTTCGACTTCTTCACCGTTCCTCTTTCCAAGTGAAACATTTCGCCTTTCAAAGCTTTCGCCCGAAACCTGAACAATCACAGAGTAATTGCCATAGTCTTCTATAAGACATGAAACTGGAACAACAACTCCTCTGCTAGGTATACCCACAGTCAATTGTGCTTCGGTGAAACTACCTTCAGGCATTTCAATGCCTTCATTTACTTCGGCAAAAACAGAGATCAAAGGTTGATCTGCTTCTACCTCTTTGCCTACAGAAAGTATTTTTCCTCCATTGGCTTTAAGGCTAGACCAAACGCCCTCACTTGGCTGATACCATATATCTTGAATTTGTTGAAGTTGGGCATTGTAAGACGGATTAACCTTAATCTCAAGCAAGCTGCTTTTATGACTGGTAACCGTAAGCAAGGCTGTTCCCTGTTCTGTAAAACCACCATTGGCAACCTGAACTGACTTTACAAAACCATCGAATGGGGCAGTTACTTGTTTCGCTCCGGCAACATAACCGGCAGAGAGTGTTTCATAATTCGCCTTTGTAACCAAATAGGCCTGCTCGGCTTGTTCCAGTTCGGCCTTAGGCACAATCTTAGACTCATAGAGCGACTTCTTCCTTTCAAAAGCAGAGCTGCTTTGTTCAAACTCCGCTTTGGCTTTTTGGATTTCGGTGCTCAGGTTATTGGTGGTTAAACCCGTTCCGCTAACCGTCATTAAAACCTGACCCTTTTTCACCTGTATGCCCTCGTTTAGATTTTCAAGTTTAAAGCTTACCCTTCCATTACTCGGAGCGACAAGAGTTTGATAATCCGATGGAGCAACTTTCCAAATACCTGATGTACTTATGGATTGGTAAATTTCCTTTTCAATCACAGGAGCTGTTTGAAAATCCATTTTCCAGGCCTGCTCCTTAAGAAAAGAGATTCCGCTATCATCTTCAATTCCTGCATCCTCTATGGCATCTTCCAGCGTGGCATATGCTTTCACATTGCCCACCACAATTCTATCAGAATAGGCTGGAGTTTTCAGATCAAAGATTAGCTGATAGTCGCCTGCTTCCTTTGGTTGCAAGGCAGGTGAAAATATACCTGGTGAAGAGGGCGCTTCCACTGCATGCCTGATGCCTGTACCTCCCTTTATTAAGCTTACGGTAACGCTACCTTCCCGTACTGGCTGGTGTTTATCCAAAACAGTAAAATGGGCTGCGAAGCGGCTTGTCTTATCAACTACCAAAACCGGGTACTCAACAAACAATTCAGTTTTCGATGTCCAAATTGTATTGCTGACAGCAGGTGTTTCTACGGCATTGGCCACAGAACTATCCACAGGGTCTTGACCGCATGCTGAAAGAAATAGAGCCAATGCCAATATTAGATACTTATTCATTGCTCTCACTTTTTTATGCCTAAGACGGTATACTCTCCTGATGTGCTTAGCGTAATGGTCACATCATTAGCACCTGTATTTTTCCAATACCAACCATGTGAGCCGTTATAAGGCATTTCATGTTCACCTGATTCTCCTGTGGAACTACCTTTCCCATAGCTTTCAAAATAGCCTTTCTCATAACCCAACTCTGGATCAGGGTCTCCATGAAAGTCGTAAGTAAGAGAACCGCTAGACTTCCAGTTATAGGTAAGTGACTTGCCTTTTTCTATATGAAATTTGAACTCCATGGCCTTGTTAGCAGCCAATACCAGCGTGGTATCTGTTTTCATCATTCCATCTGAACCAACAGTAAATTCTTCCTGGCCGTCATGGTCGCCTTCTTCATGGCTGTGACCTCCATTGGCATCGTGGCTATGACCATGATCGTCAGCAGCAGCTTCAGGATGCTCGTGAGAATCAGGGCCATGAGCATGGTCTTCTTCAGATTTTTTACCTGAACAGGCAACAAAAAGTGTGAGTGATAATGCGATTATTATATTCTTGATTTTCATAATGATGTCTTTTAGTTTTTATAGTTGATGTTTTAATAGTTCGGCCTTGGATTGGTGAAGCTCCAACTCTACCCGAAGCAGAGCATCGTAAGCTTCTCTGTAAAATCGAAGTTCCATGTGATATTCCAGGAATGAAATTTCACCCAATTGGTAGGCTTGCAAGAGAAGTTCGTCACTGTTCAACCCGGAAAGTGTTGCCTCATATTCCTGATACCTGTCTAGTAATACCCCATACTGCTTGAACTCCTTTTGGTATAGAACCTCGGCCTTTAAGGTTTGCGCTGAAGAATTTACCTTTTGATACTCCAATTGGGCATTGGCGGCTGGCACTTTGTTCTTATTGCTCCAAAGCGGAATACTGATGCCAGCATATACTCCTGAATAGTATCCCCCTGCAATTCCTTGTCGGTTGAAACCAGCGGTCAAATTAGGCAGCCCGGTATTTTTGGCAAGGCTTAGCTGTTGTTGTGCAATGTTTTCCAGCTGCTGCAAGCTGGCCAAAACAGGGTCTTTGCTCAATTTATCTTGCCAAAGACTTTCTTGTGTTTCCAGTTCCAAGTTCGGTAAGTAGTCACTTTGATCTATTTCAAGAGCTATATTCCCATTGAGTTCCTTTAGACTGACGTGCAGGCTTTCTTGGTCTGCTCGAACCTGACCTACTTTAAACTGCACCTGCATCCAGGCTACTTTGGCCTTATTGACCTCAAGGATGCCTACCTGTTCTTTATCGAAGAGTTCCTGAACCTGCTCAAATACAGTTCTGGATTGCTCCATCCGCTGCTCTTCCAGAGACAGGCGTTTGTTCAGATAAATGATCTCAAGGTAATTCTGCTTGGCCTTCAGAAGGACTTCCTGCCGTTTTACCTGGTACTCAAGTTCCAGTTTTTTGATCTGCTCATCAATCAGTTGGCCTCTTGCTCCATAAACTGATGGAAATTCGAATGACTGGCTCAATTGAAATTCTGAGTAGTCACTGCCTACATGATCTCCGAAAGGAAGGTAAAATGCAGACAGTTGTGGGTCTGGCAGGTTATTGCCATATCTCAGCTCAAGCTTCTTACTTTCCACATAGGAAGACAAAGCCTGCAGCTCTTTATTATTTTGTTCGACCTGTTGCAAGATGGCCTCAAGGTCACTCGATTGGGCATATGCCGCCAATGACATCAGGCATCCGCAAACAGCGAACACTATTCTTTTTTGCATGTAAAATATTTTTGATTTAATCAGTAAATGATGAGTGAACTAAGGTTCACTTACAATGAAGGGGTACTTCATTGATACGGTATTAAATCAATGCAGGAGGGCCTCTTGAAGGGTGGGGGGATAAATCGATTTTGTAATATGGAGTGTCCTCAAACCAACTTAAATATGACCTTGTAGTTTCAATTTTGAGTACATCAGCAGATGACTCTGTAAGAAAATAGCTATTGGTTACTTCTAGTTTTTGAGTTTTTAAGCCTTGAACCGTAAGAGGCACGACTTTGTGAGAATGAGATGAGTGTGCATGACCCTCAAGTAATAGGTCTAAAAGATCATTACTCTTCTCTTCTTGCGAATGTTCCTCGTCAGAATGGTTGTGGCCATGGTCATGGTCGTGATGATGTTCTGAACTTGTTGTTAGACTTACAGCATCAGCAGACTCTTCATGTTGATGATGGAAATGTGGTAAAGCATTATGGACCACCATGCCAACCATGGACAGCAGTAGAATCAAGGCTTTTATTTTTCTGATTTTCCTCATCAACGACTAAAGTTAACAAAATCGTTCCTTAGTTTACTGTCATGGAGTTGAAAAGACTTTCTCTGCATGAGAACCTTCTGAGTGTAATCTAGGTACTACAATTGATTAAATTATGCCTTTCCAAACTAATGAGCTTATATGACGTGCTTCATTTTTAACTAAACCACGCATTTCATGATATGTTTGTTATACCGAAAGTCTCTCTTTCTGAACTGTATTGGCCGTTTTTCATGTGCTAGTATTTTTGAACAAAGACGGACATAAGAATGTCAACTTCTCAGTATTTTCTCACCTCAAATGAGAAATAAATGGGAAATGCTTCTGGTCTTTTGAAAACGATCTGAAATGGCATGGAAACTAGTCCTGACAAATATGTATTATTCTATTAATGAAGAACTTGTCTTAGTTTATTTTCGTCTGAGTCTTAGGCTATTTCCAATTACTGAAACCGAGCTTAAACTCATGGCTAAGGCCGCAAGCATAGGGCTCAATAAAAGGCCAAATACAGGGAAAAGGACACCTGCTGCAATAGGCACTCCCAAAACGTTATAGGCAAAAGCGAAGAATAAATTCTGTTTGATGTTGCGCATAACATCTGTACTCAACTTACGAGCCCGGACGATTCCATCAAGTTCTCCTTTCACCAAGGTCAGGCTGGAACTTTCAATTGCAACGTCTGTACCAGTCCCCATAGCAATTCCCACATTGGCTTGTGCCAGTGCCGGGGCATCATTGATTCCATCACCAGCCATAGCAACAATCTTTCCGGCAGCTTGAAGGGCCTTTACTTTTTCATATTTATCTTCAGGCAATAGATCAGCTTCATACCCATCTAAACCAAGTTTATCGGCTACCGCTTTGGCTGTGTTCTTATTATCGCCTGTGAGCATAATCACCTCTAAGCCCTGTTCTTGCAAATGTTTGATTGCAGAAGCTGATGTTTTTTTGATTGGATCAGACACGCTAATGAACCCTGCAACATCTTTATCAATAACGACAAACATGACCGTTTCACCCTCTAGTTGTCTCTTCTCTACGTCTTCCTCATATTCAGGCTCCAGCTTTAGGCTAAATTCTTCCAACAACTTTTTGTTACCAATAGCCACCTGTTTTCCCTCCACTTTCCCCGTTATTCCTTTTCCAGTGATGGAATTAAAATCATCAACTTTTTGAAGCTTCAATCCCTTTTCTTCTGCGGCCACCACAATAGCATGGGCCAAAGGGTGTTCACTGCTGGATTCCAAAGAAGCAACGAGTTTTAGGATATTGTCTTTAGTATGTTTATCTGTAATTGACTGAACCTCTTGTAAGGATGGCTTGCCTTGGGTAATCGTGCCCGTTTTATCAATAACCAAAGTTGTTACTTTGTGCATTTCCTCAATAGCTCGGGCATCCTTGACAAGGATTCCTTGCTTCGCCCCCTTCCCCGTTCCAACCATAATGGCCATAGGTGTGGCTAGGCCTAGTGCACAAGGACAAGCAATAATTAAGACTGTCACTGCACTTGTGAAGGCATACACCAACCTTGGATCAGGCCCCCATATGGCCCAAATCGCAAAAGAAATCAGAGCAATTGTCACCACGATAGGCACAAAGTAGCTAGACACTTTGTCGGCCAAATTCTGAATAGGTGCTTTCGTTCTGCTTGCCTTATTCACCATATCAATGATTTGTGAAAGCAGCGTATCACTTCCCACTTTGAGTGCTTTCATTTGGAAAGTACTGGTGCCATTGATGGTTCCACCAATCACATTATCTCCTATTGTTCTCTCTACGGGAACAGGCTCGCCCGTAAGCATGGATTCATCTATGGTACTTTTGCCTTCAGTAATTTCTCCATCAACAGGTATTTTTTCTCCTGGTTTGATTTTAATAATGTCATTCAGTTTGACGTGCTCAAGGGGAATGGTGGTTTCCTCACCATCTCGAATAACAGTAGCTTCAGGGGGTACCAAATTGAGTAATTCTTTAATGGCAGAGTTCGTCTGACTCCTCGCTTTTGCTTCCATTACCTGCCCTAATAAAATCAAGGTAAGAATGACTACTGCTGCTTCAAAATACAGATGAACAGCCCCACCTTCGGATTTGAATTGGTCGGGGAATATATCTGGAAAAAGTAACGCTACAATACTGAAAATATACGCCGAACCAGCCCCTAAAGTAATCAACGTCCACATGTTTGGGGAACGATTGATAATGGATTTGTAACCTCGAACAAAGAAGTTCCGACAGGAATAAAAAATAACGGGAGTGCTAAGTGCAAACTGAATCCATCCCCAAGTTTCATTGCTGGCAATATTTGAAAGGGAAACACCAATCATTTCACTCATAGCAATAAATAGTACTGGCAGGGTAAATACCACAGAAATCCAGAACTTATTAAGCATGGTTTTGTATGCCTTCTGTTCTTCTGAACCTTCATTGCCCGTGGTTTTCTTAGGTTCTAGGTCCATCCCACATTTAGGGCAGCTTCCTGGGCCATTTTGAACAACTTCTGGATGCATGGGACAAGTATATTCAACCGTATTTGACCCTGATGTCTCCTTTTCCAAATCCATCCCGCATTTAGGGCAATCACCTGGTTTATCGTATTTTTTATCTCCCTCACAGAGCATAGGACAATAATACTTCCCAGCACCTCCTTTATCTTGTTTTTTAATTTTAGGCATTGGTTGAGGATCGTTTTCATGAGTCCCGGGAAGATGGATATCGTAACGACCTCCGTCATTTTTGAGTGCTTCTTTGAGGGTCTCAATAGGCACATGTTGCTCCATATGTACCGTGGCTTCTCCTTTTCCTAAATCAACAGAAACATCAGAAATACCCTGCACTTCTTTGAGGGTTTGCTCTACATGACTTCTACAACCATTGCAGGTCATTCCGGAAACTTGATAGGTATGTTTCATGGTTTCAATCTTTTATTTTATGGCTTTGGGTCTTTAACAAAGTTCTGAATTACGCTTTAAACGGTTATTACAGAATACGCTGAATAAATTATACCATGTTCCGAAAACACTGGAGCTAATCAATATCGTCAAGCCCCTTTCTAGTATTGCTAAATGCGCTTTTAAATTGTGAGGGATTCATACCTATGACCTTTTTGAACTGAGCACTCAAATGCGCGACACTGCTATACCCCAACTGGTCGGCAATTTGACTAAGTGTTAGCTCATCATAGACCATCAATTCCTTTACTCGCTCAATTTTCTGCCGAATAATATATTGCTCCAGAGTGATACCCTCCACTGAAGAAAATAATGTACTGAGGTACTTGTAATCATAATGGAGTTTTTCGGGTATTAAGTCTGCCCATTTGACCTGCCCCTCCTCTGATGGGTGATGTACTTGATCAATGACCAACTGTTTGATTTTATCAATCATTCTGCTTCTGCGGTCATCAATCAAGGAGAAGCCCACTTCTTGGAGGCGTTTTAACAATTCAGTTTTGGTTTCATCGGAAAGAGATTGATTAAGTTCAACTTCACCCAAATTGATCTGGCGAAACCCTATTTCTAAGTCGTCAAAAATCTGCCTGACTACAAGTATGCAGCGGGGGCAAACCATGTTTTTGATATGGAGAGATTGCTTCATGATTAAGCTTCAATATTTTTCACCTTCAAAAACCATTTTTCTCCAATGAATATTAAGACCATTGAAATAAGGGCCACATAAATAATTAATGGGTCTGATGTTGCTTTTAGCCACAGGAAAGCTCCGAGTACGACACTATCTAGTATAATTGCAGTAATGACTATTGGAGCTTTGGCATTCACCTCCTCTCGTAGAAATTTTAGTACTCCCCACTGAATAATAATATCCATTGTTAGGTAGAAAATGGCTCCTAAACTCGCTATCCTACTGAGGTCAAAAAATACTGCTAGGACTATAGCTATTACAGCAATATAAACAAGCATATGCTTCTGGATTCCCCCAGGCATTCCAAAATGATTATGCGGAATCAATTTCATATCTGTGAGCATTGCTGTCATTCTTGAAACCGCAAAAATGCTGGCGATGATGCCCGAAACAGTCGCAATAATTGCAATACCAACAGTAAACCACACTCCGTATTTGCCGAATGCGGGACGTGAGGCTTCAGCTAGCGCGTAATCTTTTGCTTCTATTATTTCAGGGATGGTTAAGTTGACCGAAACTGCAAGTGCAACAAGTATATATATGACTAAACAGATGGCTAACGATATGATAATAGCTCTCCCTACATTTTTGTTTGGATTGGTTATTTCTCCTCCGCTATTGGTAATTGTAGTAAATCCTTTGAAAGCGAGAATGGAAAGTGCCAAAGCCCCTAAGAAACTGATGATTGAGTAGTCTTCTGCTTGCTGTGTTGGCATTGCTTCATCCAAAGAAAACCCTGTAGCCCAAAGCCCTCCAAGGGCGAAAATGACTATTCCACCAATCTTTAGGATTGCCATTGCAAGCGAAGTTTTTCCAATAAAATTGTTGCCTGAAATATTGACCAAAAAGGCAATAACAATTAGAGCAACTGCCAGTATGGGTACTAGAAGCGTTGAATTTTCAACGTCAAACAATTGTAAGGTGTAAGTACCAAATGTTCTAGCAACAAGACTTTCATTAATGATCATTGAAAATGCCATAAGTAAAGAGGCAGTAGCAGTTACGGTTGTTTTACCGTATGCCTTTTTCAGAATCATCGCAATTCCACCTGCCGAAGGATATTTATTCGATACTTTGATATAAGAGTAAGCACTGAAACCAGAAATGATCGCACCTATGATGAAGGCTATCGGAAATAAGGCTCCCGATAGCTCTGCTACTTGGCCTAACAAAGCAAATATACCAGCCCCAATCATCACGCCCGTGCCTAATGCGACCGCTCCAGTCAAGGATAAGCTATCTTTTTTGTATTGATCCATTCCTATTTGCTCTAAAATCTTACTGACAAGCCTCCCCCAGCTCCAAAACGATTATCATAACTACCCATAATAGAGAAATTTCTAGAGAGGATATACTCTGCCCCCGCGCTCCAAACTACTTCGTCTGAATAATTTGTGTTCCCTTGGAAATCGTTCACAAAACCTAAGTCGGCTTGGTATTCATAGTAACCAAATACGGAAACTTTTGGAAAGACCATGATCGACCTGCCTAAGCTTATTCTTGGTCTCAGTTCATTATCTATCCGCGCATCTAGACTAAACAAATAAGGTGTTAAAAACCGAATACCAGCCACCGCTGTTGTACTCATTTCATCCAAACTTTCAGGTACAGAGTTTTCTATATTCACCCCAGCAAATACGGTGAGGTAATCATAAAGGTATCGCTCATAGGTAAATTCAGCTTCCAAATTATTGTTCCAACCAAACTCAGCCGTTAGGTTAAACTGATTTCGAATATTGGCGGTCATTAAGTTCAATGTTGACATGTGAGAGGCCACATCCAACATATTGAAGGAGTAATAATGATTGGTCTCTTCGATTATCTTTGACACAGGATATTCATCCAATCTTGGGTCTCGTGGTGTATCATAACTTACAATACGTGCCATTCCAGACATCATATGATATAAAATATGACAATGGAAAAACCAGTCACCAGTCTCTTCACTACCATAAAATTCAATGGTGATTTTTTGCATTGGCGGCACGTTTACCGTGTGCTTAAGTGGAGAATATTCACCATTTTCATTAATTACCCTAAAGAAATGTCCGTGCAAATGCATCGGGTGATGCATCATGGTGAGGTTATTAAATGTCATTCTAGTCACCTCCCCACTATTGATCTTGATCTTGTCTGTTTCTGATAACGGAATACCATTCATGCTCCAAATGTACCTCTGCATATTTCCTGTAAGGTTGAGGAGTACTTCCTTTACTGGAAGATCCTTTGAGTAATTCGTTTTTTCTGGAGACTTCAGGTAATCATAATTGTATTCCGAAAACATGGACATGCCTTGCATACCTTCCATTTTCATATCTTCTGCTCCCGACATGTTCATGTCGGCCATGTTGTGATTTGCCATAGCTGTATCTTTGTCCATGTCCATAGCCCCCATTTCTTTTTTTGGAGGAGTACTATGTTCACCATGCTGCATTTCCTTCATGTCATCCATTTTACTCATATCGGCCATACCTTCCATATCGCCTTTCATTTTCATTCCCCACTTCTCCATCATTTTATAGGGCTCATCTTTTTTAGGGTTGAACTTAAGCGCAGGCGCACCCATTTTCATGTCCATTTTAGCCATTTGCATCATCATCCCAATTTTATCAGGCTTTGGAACATCAGGTGCTGAAACTACACTACCTTTTCCTAAAAACGCTGAAGTTTGGCCAGAGCCATCTTGCGCAGTAGACCTGAATTCCATTTTACCATTTTGAGGTATGGTCACTATAAAATCATAGGTTTCGGCTACACCAATAAAAGTCTTATTGTGTACAACAGGCACTACATCCAAGCCATCCGCTGAAACCAAAATAGGGTCTTCACCACCAAATGTCATCCAAAAAGAAGTAGAGGCGGCCCCATTAATCACTCTTAGTCTTACTTTTTCACCCGGATTAAAATCGGGGTATTCCTGCACTTCGCCACCATTGGTAAGGAACGCAGGGTAATAAATATCAGCAATATCAGCACCTTCCATGCGCTGTCTCCAGAAATTCATTTGTGCTCCCAAACCACCACGGGCAATCACCTGATTGAGCGGTGTGGCTGTTCCCTTCTTAATGTTGTACCACTCTGTTCCGCCTCTTAAAAAACGTAGAACATTGTTCGGCTTTTCATTGGTCCAATCTGACAATACAACCACCAGTTCTTTATCGTATTCGAGTGTTTTCTCCTTTGGCTGAATCACGATAGACCCATATACACCTGTTTGCTCTTGCAGCATTGTATGCGAATGGTACCAATAAGTACCTGATTGACGAAGTGGGAATTCGTATTTCTGAGTATGACCTGGTTCGATGGGTGGAGTAGTTAAATAAGGAACTCCGTCATAAAAGTTGGGCAATAGCAAACCATGCCAATGGATGGAAGTCTCAACATCCATTTCGTTTTTTACATAAATAACCGCGTAGCCACCCTCGGTAAACGTAAGGGTTGGCCCAGGAATACCACCGTTGAGTGTCATTCCCATTACTTCCTTTCCTGCTTTATTTACCATCTCTTTTTGAATGGTGAGGTGATAGGTAGCGGTATCTGTTTGAGCATAGGCAGACGTAAAGCCAGTAACCATAAAAGCGATGATAAAGAGATAGATATGACGTTTCATATGATATAAGATAAAGGTATGCTGATTCATTTTTTTCACTTTTTACTGTCATTAGCAACAGTAGCGATAGAATAATTGTTGGTAAAGAGGTCAATAGAAAAAGGCAAGGTTACTTTCATAACCTCACCTTTCCACCTAGTGAATTACTCGTCTTCGAGTTCTGCAAGTTCTATCGATTTAAGCAACAGCGTACCAGTACCTTCAAGCATTATCCCTACAAAACCATTTTTCATTTTATCACCATGACCATGAGTTATGGTCTTATCGTTGATATAACCTTTGAAATGAGTTCCTGCAGCAGAAATCCTAAGCTTAATCCAGCCTGAAGCACTATCGAAATCGCTTTCGTTGAAAATCGTTTCTTTGCCATTTATAATTCTACCAAGCTTCATATGGCTGCCGTTAATGGCCACAAACTCATAGTTGTCAGTATTTTGTGCATGGTGAATCAATCTTACAGTGCCTTTAAACTCACTCGCGTCCAAGGAGACAATCATGCCTATATTTCCATAAGATTTATGAAAAACAAAGGCTGTTGTTGTACCATCGGCAGTAAGTTCAAGCACATTGTCACTTCCGTTTTTAGTGAGTTTAGGAGCAATGTTTGAGGTTGCCCCGGCAATGTAATGGAAGTCGGAAGACATAAGCTTAGCGGCATCTCCCTTGGGTGTCCACATGGTAGACCCACCTTCAGCGCCTGTCTCTTCGTTATATTCATGGCTTGCTGCCCCTTCTCCCATATCCGCCATATTGTGCTCTTCAACACCTTCTTCGTGCTCATGCTCTTCGGCAGCTTTTGCTTTTTCTGCCAATTCCGCTTTCTCGGTTTTCTTTTCTCCCGAACAGGAAATCAGGACAATTGAACCTATCATAAAAAGTATTAGATATAATATTGATAATTTTTTCATTGTTTTTACTTAAAATCTCATTGTGAAAATTTACTTTTTTGTACCCACTCCGTACTTGTAGACTAACTTACCGCCCATATCAGCAGTCTTCGCAACTAAACCCGCGCCAGTTGCCCCAAGCAGAAACATGAGGATAATCACCCACTTTTTCTTGTCCCAGTTCTTCCAGAATAACAGTATGCGAATAGCTGCGTAAGTCGCGAAATAGTAGAGGGTATAATGCCCCCAGTCGGAATGTTTGCCTGCGCTAACTTCTCCTTGCATAGGTACCGAAACCATATCGATGGCTTGATCCCCACTGAGGTATGCGGCAAAAGCTGCCAACGCCCCCAATACATACATGATCATTGTTGTTTTTCTTAACCACTCATTCGGTTTAATAAGAAAGAACAAGTCGAAGAAAACAGCCACCAACCAAAGTACAATTGGAAAGTGAATGATCATGGGATGTATGTTAGGTGCCCAGTCTGGTAGAATATCCATTGTCTACAATTTTGGATTACTTGGCGTTCCTTGATGAAGTGTGAGTTTTCATGATCTTCCACTCGCCACTCACCTTCTTGAGCACGGATGTGGCTATGCCCGATTTTTTGATCGTTCTATCACCCTCTGGTAATACTATGGTATAGATGTAAGTTTCAGTGGTAAAGGCATAAGGCAAGTCCAACTTGGTCTCGATTTTATAATCTGAGAATTTGAAAGACTTAAAATTGCCGAGCTCTGGTCCTAAATGGTGTTCTAAGTAATGGTCAAATGTGCCTTCTACTCCGCCCGATTCAAACACTTCCGAATCCTTGGTGAAAAGGTTTGTTAAGCCTTTAGTGCTCAAACTTTCAACTCCATCCTTATAGGCCTTCATTACTTGCTCTGCAGCTTTTGTATCGTTATTACTTTGTGCGTTAACAGATACAGCTCCTATTAATAATAGAGCGATGAATATGGATAATTTCGTTCTCATGGTTTTGTTTTTAGTGGTTACTAATGTTTGATATCTGATGATTCTATCTTGCTCATTCTCACTTCGGAAAACAGCGTTTCGAATCAAATTAATTGCGCATGCCACCCGTCTTCTGGGTGCTGCGTTTCTAAATTTTACATGTAAAGTATTGTGACTCTATTTTCTGAAAATCATCATAGAATTGAGTGATCAGATGGTCTGAAGTTAGACCAAAGAGTATAGTAGATATGGGCAATATTTAGTAAAGCCAAATTGGCCTATCCTTGACAATGCCGTAAGGGTATCTTAAATAAGAAAAGTTTGAAACAAGATCTGTTTACTATGATCCTGAAATGGAGGGGGTAAATTATGATAATGTCTTAATTGGCTAAAATTCCTTTCCAGTTTCTGCTCTGTGAGGGAAATAGGTGTATGGAATAACAACACCTTTGTTGCCGATTGGAAAGTATAACTAGGTACTTTCTCTTTTATTAGCTGCGAAAAAAATTGAGACGTTACATCACCACAACAGTTATCATCCCCATGTGTTCCATGGCTATGATCTCCAGAATGCCCACCGTCATCATGGCTATGCTCATCAGAATGATGAGTAGAAGCACTTGCTTTAAGAGACGTTGGCTCGATTCCTATTTCACAGAATAAATTCAACAAGAGGACACCCAGAATAGTCAACATCAGGGAGTAGCTCAGGCCAGAGTTTTTTCTATGCAGGGTATTGATCATTGCATCAAATATACGTGGTAAAGGTGATTATAAAAAATGTTAATAGATTCGACCTTTATAAGGATAAAAAATTAAATGACCCTTATTCCGCCAACTGAGTGCCTGAATTGCACATCTTAATCAAGTTCTCTACTTTCAGGATATTCTCGTGTTGTCCTTTAGCGAGAACCTTCTTTCCATACTCAGTGAAGTATTGATGGTTTCGCAAAAAATCATGATTCACATGGTGCCATTCAAGGTCGGTAAAAGACTTACCAAGTTCGGTTTTCCACTCTTTGCGAAGAAGTAGTTTACGGTAAAAGAAATTAAGTGTGCTAACATGAAAAAGGTCTGCATCACAAAGCACTTCGGCTATTGAGATCGTAGGGTTCTGAGGTAATTTGGTGGCGGCTATACACGCAACAATTTGATTGATACCATCCTTCGGATACCCTTTCACCTGTAAAAACTCTTTTGCGAATGAGATACTTACTTCCTCATGTCCTGCATATTTCTGAATAAGTCCTGTATCATGAAACCATGCTGATATGATCAAAATTTCATAATCATTACCTGTAATACCTTCCTCCTCGCAAATCTTCTTCACGCCATCTACGACTTCTTCTGTATGGGTAAGGTTATGAAATGGAAGTGAGGCACATTTTCCACTAGTTAGAATTTCTTTGCAATAGACGCTTACTTCCTTGATAATGTCTTTCATCTCTAAAATTTGAAACTATATCCCACTCGAATTACTTGAGTTTCGTAGTAATCAGTACTGGTAAATGAGAAATTATTTCCGTTAATTTCTTTTTTAATGACCATTGTATTTAACAGATCAGTAGCGTTTAGGAACAATTCTCCTTTGCCATTTTGGATCATTTTCTTAACTCCCAGATCAAGAGAAAATCGTGAATCGATGGTTCCTTGAGGAATGATGTCTGGAGCTAAATAAATAGCAGTCAATTGAGCTTCTGTATTTTTACCAATCTTAAAATTAGTGTTCAATTTTATATTTCCTGAATAGACTTCTTGTTGCTCTGCTGTAAAGGTGTTTTCTATTGGATATTGATTGCCAACCGTGAAAGCATCTATCTGGTTATAGTACCCGTTCAAATTCAAGTTCATGTTGATTTTATCAGAAAGTTCCTGACTAATGACCACTTCAATTCCCGTATTGGAGCTTTTACCAGCATTTTGTGAAATGTTGTAAATCAAGTTTGTAGTATCCACAGTGGTGGCCACTCGTGTGATGGTTCCATCTGAAAACCGATGATAAGTCGCTCCGTAGAAATAGCCTTTGTCCCAACCATTCTTGTAGCCTAATTCAAAACTGTTGGTGAATTGAGGGCGTAATGCTGGATTACCTACTTTGATGATTTCAGCATCATCGTATTTAGGGAATATTCGAATATCTACTTCATCGGGGCGATCAACCCTGCGATTATAGAAAGCTGATAGTTGGTTACTATCATTAATTCTATAGGTTAATCGTGCATTAGGAAAAGGCTGCAAATAATCATACCCATCACTCTGATAGGTATTGTGGTTTGGATCTACATCGTATTGTAAATCCACATATTCCACACGTAACCCAATTTCAGCTTCTAACTTTTTGACTTCATAGATGTAGTTTCCATAGATGGCTGGGATGGTTTCTGTATAGGTAGCCAGTCCATCGGCACCTGTGTCCAAAACAGAGTTAGTGGCTGATGGATTGAATTGCATATCCGTGGGGATGGTTCTTTTGCGAAACTTAATCCCTGTTTCTAAAAGGCCATGTTTCAACGGTCGGGTATAATCGAAATTGAAGTCTGCTACCTTTTGATCAGCAATAAGGAAGAAAGATTCTTCTGTGGAAAAGGAAGGCTGGGTGTTGGTAAAGAAATACTTCTCATCTTCTCTGTCAAAGGTGTAATTGAAGCCAACATTCAGCTTGTGACCTGGTTGCTGAAATTTATGCTCATAGGCTACAGATGCCATTGCGGCCGTCAATATTTCATCCTCTAAAAACTGCCATAGTCTGAGATTTTCTCCATTATCTCCACTGAAAAAAGGCTGGTCTCCATAGTCCTTGATGGATTCCTGACTGAAAAAGCCTGAAACGGTAAGTGTATTGTGATCATTCAGAAACCAGTCAAACCCTGCCTTAGAAGTGAAGAAATTGGTGTTTCTATTTCGTTTCAATTGTTGCTCGATGACAGTGCCGTAATCATAGGTTCTGGTTACAAATTCATTTTTGTTGAGCGTTTCAGAATATAGATTATCAGCCTGGAGAAACAGATTGATTTTCTTTTTCCTATAATTCAGGGAGAGGGAAGGGTTAATCTTGGGTGTAGCCTGATATTGTGGCCGTATACTTGGAAGGTTTTCTTTTCGGACCCACAATGCACCGAGACCTGCTGATAAACCTACTTTTCCATTGAGACCTTCCTGATCTTCTTTCTTCAAAACGATGTTGATGATACCTGCATTTCCATTGGCATCATATTTTGCTGAAGGGTTATTTATTATTTCAATTTTCTCAATAGCCGATGCAGGGATATTGTCTAACCCATTTTGATTACCAAAACCAGTAATGGCTGTTTGTTTACCATCTATTAAAACAACTACCTGATTATTTCCCCTAAGCTGTACTTGTCCATCTTGAGTGGTAACACCAGGAAGATTGTTCATTGCTTGAAGCACGCTACCGCCACTTTGACTCACATTATCGTCTATGCTGTAGGTTTTCTTGTCCATTGTACCTGCCACGGCATCTTGTTGAGCAGTTACAACTATTTCATTCAATTGCCGAACATCTTCTTCCAATAGGATTGTTCCTAAGTCTATGAACTCAGAATTTGAACCGATGAATACAGGTGAGCTATATTTTCTATAACCAGTATATGTTACTTCCATCATGTAGTCACCCGGCTTTGCATCTGAAATGGTAAATAAGCCATTGTCATTTGAAATAGCCCCTGTTACAAAAGATGAGTCAGCAGATTTCTTCAAAACAATATTGACAAAGGGCAAGGTCTCATTGGAGACCTTGTCTTTGATCGTTCCGGAAACATTAACCGATGATTTTTGTGCCAATATCCCAAAGGGGAATAGCAGAAAGCATAAGAAGGTAATCTGATTAATCTTCGTCATTCTCACCGTCTTCTTCACTCTCTTTTTTCTTGGTTAAAGTTCCCTCTGAATCAATGGTAACTTCAAATTCCTCATCACCCGCTTCAATTTCCATTTCATAAGATATGCCTGCCAGTGTTTCAGCTATTTCGAGATTTTCTATCTCATAATCAGTGAAATTTTCATCCAGAATGGCACGGATATTTGCTGGTATCTCAGCTTCTTTTATTTCATATTCGGTTTCTCGCCACATGCCATCTGTTCCGAAATTGGCCGAATACTCTTTTCCCTTCATTTTAAATTCAGCTTCCCATTCTGAGTCGTTTTCCATTTCCCATTCGACTTTTTTGGCATCCGGAAACTTTTTATTGAAAGCAGTTAGCACCTTTTCTGGAACCTGTTCTTCATTGTCTGAATTCTGTGCACATGATTGCATACTGAACGCAATCGAAAACACTGTGATAATCATTAAATTTTTCATCTTTGAAAACGATTTAAAAGTTTATACAGGACAAACATCAGGCACGATTTAGAAGGAATTTGGAATTACATCAAGTGGCGAATCTTAACTCTCTATTTCTTTCATTTTTCTATTCAGCTGAAAATGACTTATAAGTACGAGAGAAGCCAGCAGCAGCATGGAAACAATAGATGCATTTAATGTTCCAAGGTCTAATCCACCTTTAGCAATTGGTTTGGTTAGAAAATCGCCAAACGTGGCTCCAAAAGGGCGAGTAAAAATGAAGGCTAGCCAAAATAGGAAGATGGCATTTATCCGAGTGGCATAGTGTAGCACTACTACTATTATGATTACTCCGGATGTAACAAGTGCACCCTGTAGATAGCTCAGACCGACTACATCACTTAAATAATCACCAAAGGCCGTTCCTAAACTGTTTGAGAAAAGTATAGCTATCCAATAGAAAATCTCCTTTTTACGATCAATAATTGGATATACCGCTAGGTTCTTGAAATTTCTAAACCAAAGTACAAGTGTAACGGTTAAGCTAAATACCAATAATATACTGCCACTGGTATAACCTAAATGTAAACTACGATCTATGAAATCGGAGATCTCGGTACCAAGTGTTGTTGTGGCTATGATGACCAACCAGTAAGCCAAAGGTATGTACTTCTTGGTGGAAAGCTGGATGATTAAAGCTACTCCAAAGGCCAAGGCTGTGATCAGCAAACTAAGAGCATATCCAAAGTTCAATGTCATAGAAATGTAATCGCCAAATGTCTCGCCCAAAGTTGTAGCGATGATCTTCATGAGCCAGAATAGAAAGCTGATCTGGGCAACTTTATTCAATTTTTCCATGGTGGTTTTTAATGTAAACCTATCTTATTATTTAGAAGAAATTTGGAATTTAAAGCACAAGTACCATCTTAGGAAAAAGAAGAAATCTTGTGAGTAGCTATTAGAAGCTAACTTTAAAACCATGGAAACCGCTTTCAAAATGATAGCTGACCTGCCATTGGTATTTGTTTGCAACCTCTTGGACAATAGCCAGCCCTAAGCCACTGCTCACTTTTTCTTTGGTAGCGTTGGAGAATCGCTCAAAGAGATGATTTTGGTCTAAACTTTCTTTGCCGGAATTCTTCACATAAAGCATTTTTCCATCACAGGTAATTTCAATTTGACCAGATTTTGGCGTATGTCTGATTGCATTCGAAAGGAGGTTGTGAATAAGTGTTTCCACTAAAAATGAATTGGCATTGACCAGAATTGGTTCTTTTACATTGTTGGAGATTTGGAGTTGCTTGTCACCTAAATAGTCTTCAAAAAGGGTGATGGAGCTTTCGAGACATTCTTTTATGTCTAATTCTTCAATATCAGCGTATTGGTGATTTTCAACTTTAGCCAATACAAGCAGATTTTTGTTGATTCGGGAGAGGCGTGCCAATGGTGCTTCTATACTATTGAGCATTTCAGAGATTTCAAGAGATAGGTCTTTTTGCTGGATCAATAAGTCCATTTTGGATTTGAGCAACGCAATAGGAGTTTGAAGCTCATGCGATGCATTTTCTGTGAAGGCTTTTTGTTGCTGATAGGCATCAACATTGTTTTTTACCAACTGAAGCAAGGACTGGTTCATTTCCTGAAATTCCTGAATATCCGATTTAGGAAGATTGAGAGAACTGTCTTTTGAAAGCTCAAAGGATTTCAGCGAATTCAGTGTTTGATAAAAGGGTTGCCAGGTCTTCGTTGCAATTCTCTTATTGAGAAGTATAAAACCGATAATCAGAATGATGAAAAAGAAAAATGTAATCACTGCCACCGCAGCAAAAGTTTCATCCCATTCTTCAACATTGGTTTCAATGGTTAGGACGTATGGCTCGCCATTTATTTCTACGAATGATTTTAAACCACGAAACCGATCTTCTCCATCATCTTCGTCAAACACGTTTGGTCTGATAGCTTCATAAATACTGTCCTTTAAAACAATTTTGCCATCTACTTTCACAATCGAAACTCCGGGTTGCAGCTCTCCCCAAATGTGATTGATATTTTCTATTTCAGCATGCGTGAATTGTTTGGATTGAAGTCTTTGTTTGGTATGCTGCAAGGTGAGCCAGTTGTTTTCATCCAATTCACTTGTCCAGATGTAGTCAATAACCAGTACATAAACTGGAATACTGATTGCCAAAATAATCAGGGAGTAAAGGACAAAAGCCTTTAGAGGTCTATTGAGTAATTTGGTCATTGTTCCCATTTATATCCGGTTCCATAAATGGTTTTGATGTAATCCCCGTAACCTTTCTCTTTGAGTTTTCTCTTTAGGTTTTTGACATGGGCGTACACAAAATCATGGTTGTCAAACATGTCAGCAAAGTCACCTGAAAGGTGCTCTGCTAAAGCTCCTTTTGAAAGGACTCTATTCTTGTTACCAATGAAAAAGAGAAGTAGGTCGTATTCTTTCTTTGTTAGAATAAGAGACTGATTATTAACCATCACTGTCTTTGCATTGATGTCAATGGTCAATTCATTTTGAACAATTACATTGTTGCTATCAAATTGCTTTCGCCTAATCAATGATTCTATTCTTGCTGCTAATTCTGCCTGATGGAAGGGCTTGGCTAAGTAATCATCTGCTCCAAGTTTCAGCCCTTTCACTTTATCTTCAAGTGCATTTTTAGCTGAGATAATGATTACTCCATCTTGCTTGTTCTGCTTTTTGAGCTCATCAAGAATAGTAAGTCCATCTCCTCCGGGCAGCATAAGATCAAGCAGGATACAATCATATTCATACGCATACACCTTATCCATTGCTGACTGGAAATCTGCTGCCCATTCGCACCGATATTGCTCATTGGTAAGGTAGTTCACCATGTCTTGAGCAAGTTCTTTCTCGTCCTCTATGATCAAGATTTTCATTAATGCAAACTACGAATTCAATTTGGAAGGAATTTGGAATTTAAATGCTCTTTAACAACCCTCTAACTCACAGTTCTTTTCCTGCCCTTCAAGCTCGATGGTGATGTGATGAATGGATCCATTTTTGCGCTGAGACCTCACTTTCTCTTTTAGTTTGGCCTGCTCGGAAAGTACAACGCATCGGACAAGATGGCCAAACTATTGGGGTAAAGCCCGCCTATGACTTCAAAGATGGTGAAACTTAGATTGACGAAGAAGGCAGCTTTTACATTGCCCTCTTTCTGATTTTGTTAATGATCGTGATTATGGGAAATAGTTTTTCATTTAAATCTAAATGGCTGATCAGTAAAGAGTGGTCTAACCTGGTTCGATATGAATATGCACATCAATTATTTGAGAAATACTTTCAATCAGCCTATCCTTTACTTTATGAGCTATCTGATGTCCTTTCTCTACAGAGAGCTCACCATCTACCCAAATGTGTAGGTCAACATGATATGCTGATCCCATTTTTCTGGCATGGCATTGTTCTACTCTTTGAACCCCTGGAATTTGCTCTGCAAGAAGGATTATCTCCTTATGAAATTCAGGTTCTAATGCTTCATCTAATAATTCACCAATAGCGGGTCGACCTATTCCGTATGCATTGTAAATGATAAAAGCAGCTGCGATAAGTGCTGCATAATCATCAGCTACTTCATACCCCTTGCCACCCCATAGGGCAATTGATATTCCTATGAATGCCGCTACAGAAGTAATGGCATCACTTCGATGATGAAAAGCATCTGCTTTTACTGCTCCGCTTTGAATTTCATTTCCAGTTTTCAAGACAAAACGATATAGTAATTCCTTTGTAATCACCACCACCACTAAAATTATTAGGGTATAGGGTGCGGGAGTTTTATGTGGGTTTTGAATATGAGAGATGCTGTCTTTAATAATGATAAAAGCTGCACCGACTAGTGCCAGTGAAATACCAAGTGCCACCAAAGCCTCCGCCTTACCATGCCCATACGGATGGTTTTCGTCTGCTGGCTTGGTAGACCATTTCAAGCCCACCCAAAGCACCCCTGACGTTACCACATCAGTGCCAGATTCTATCGCATCAGCTATAAGTGCATAAGAATGACCAAAAATTCCTCCCAGCGCTTTTACGATAGCCAATAATGCACTCACAACAATACCAATCAGGGTAGTTTTCAACCCTTTTTCAGAGATGGCATTGGGGTTTCTTTTATTTTTCACTTAGCCAGTTTCAATATCCTAGTTGCCCCTCGCATCACAATGGCGAAAACAATGCCTCCAATCGCCAGGTCCGGCCATTTGCTATCCAAAAAATAAACCAATATCCCGGCCAGTATCACTCCTCCATTAACGATGATGTCATTGGAGGTAAAGATGGCACTGGCCTGCATGTGGGCTTCCTCGCTTTTGGCTTTATTGATCAGCCAGAGCGAAATCAGATTGCCGATGAGGGCCAGTACTGATATGATAATCATCCATTGAAACAAGGGTGTTTCGCTTTCATTGAAGAACCTGCGCAATACTTCTGAAAAGCCTAGGAGTGCCAATCCTATTTGAAAATAACCACTGATTCTGGCTACCTTTTTCTTACGAGATATGGCTGCACCAACAGCAAGTAAGCTCAGGCCGTAAACAATGGAATCAGCCAGCATATCCAGTGAGTCGGCCACCAAGCCCATAGAGCGGGATATCCATCCGGTAGTCATCTCTACTACAAAGAAAGCGAAATTGATGCCCAGCACCCACCAAAGTATTTTTCGCTGGTGCGATTCGTCAGCAACTAAAGGCATATCAGCTTCTTCCGTAGCCTCCAGCCTGTCTTTGAGGTTGAGTTCGCTAATGGCTCGATGGATTTTTCCAACTTCTTCAGTGTGATATACCTCCAGTTTGCGATTGGGGATATCAAATAAAAGTCGCTTTACCTCATTATAAGGTTCCAGCTTCATCCGGATCATCTGCTCCTCAGAAGGGCAGTCCATTTTGGTGATATGGAAGGTACTTTTTTTCATAGCTTTTTTAGCAACAACCCTTGTCTCGCTGAATGGGCGGACATTTTTCCGAACCATAGCTGCAAAATACACAGCAGTCCCCTTGCTTTGGTTTCAGAACGGTTTTACAGTTTTCGCACTTATAGAAGAATTGACAAGCGTCAGTTGGCATTTCCTCTACTTTTTGATGCCCGCAGTTTGGACAAGTGATTTTTGATTTTAAGATGACCTTCATTTTTCTATAAGCTTTTTTAAACCATATGTGATATGTCGGAAGAAAGGGTTGGGTAAGAGAATACCATGCTTTTCAGTTGGCTGGTTTTCAAGCCAGCGTTCATCGCCATTGCAAACAGGTTAATGGTTTCTTCTACTTTTGGCCCGTAACCTTATAGCCAGTTGAGTTAATTGCCTTTTCAATTTGTATGTTGCTGGTCCTTGTTTGGTCAAATTCGACAATTGCATTTCCATTTTCGTAGGAAGCATTGACTGATATTATTCCGTCAAGTTTGTTCACTTCATGTTTTACGTGTTCTGCACACCCGTTGCAGGTCATGCCGCTGATTGTAAACTCAATGGTTTGTATATCCGCCTTGTCAACAACCATTATTTGTTTATTATACTTTGGGTAGAAAACATCGGCATACAGAGGAAATGCAAGCATGAGTGCTGCAAAAACAGTAACGATTCCCAGAAATGTTTTGGATTGCCAAAAAGAAGGTTTTCCTGCCTTGCCGGCAGGCAGGTCATCGTCCTCGCAAGCACATTCTATCTCTTCTTGTGATTGGGGTTTCAATCTCTGATACCAGGCAAAGCCAAGAACCAAAACGGTCAAACCAATTAAATACGGCCTGAAAGGCTCAAGCCAGGAGAAAGTTGAAGCAATCCCGCTTGTTCCCGCAATAAGGGCTAAGACCGGTGTTATACAGCACAATGAAGCTGCAATAGCTGTCACGAGCCCGGCTCCGGCTAGTTTTTTATTTGATCTCATATCGTTTCCAATATTTGGTTTTCATCAAGAATGTTGAAAAACGGGATCATCAGTTCTTCGTAAGTTTTTGTCAAAGAGTAAAAAATGGTTTGTGCTTCCCGTTCAGTCTGAATGAGCTTTCTGTCTTTCAGTTTACGTAAATGTTGGGATACCGCTGAGATGTTCATTCCAAGAATGTCACTCAGGTCGCAGACACAAAGCCGTTTTTCTTCGTAAAGTAGGTATAGGATTTTTAACCTCACATTGTTACCCGCCAAAGCTAGTCCGTTGGATAAATAGTGGAATGTGTCATTAAGCTCTGAAACCCTGTCTTTACAGCGGCTTATTTGTTCAGGGTCTGCCTGTTGTCTTACGCAAGAGTTGTGATCCATGCTTACAAAGGTAGTTTATTTGCTTATTTAAGCAAATTCTTAAATACATTCCTCAAGAGGGCAATAGAGAATCCTTAGTTTCTCTTATACCCCAACAACCTCAGCGCATTAAATACCACTACCAAAGTGGAGCCTTCATGGATGAGTACTGCAATACCGATATTGGCAAAACCGAAAACCGTGGCGGGTATCAACAAGGCTACTATTCCCAAACTAACCCAGAGGTTTTGCTTGATAATGCCTTTGGCCTTTCTGCTTAAACCGATAGCAAAAGGTAAAGTCTCAAGCTTGTCGGCCATCAGGGCAATGTCGGCTGTTTCCAGGGCTACATCACTGCCTGCTGCTCCCATGGCAATACCTACGGTGCTATTGGCCATGGCCGGGGCATCATTTACGCCATCACCTACCATCGCCACTTTGGATTCTTTTTCCCTGAGTTTTTTGATGGCTTCTACTTTTTCTTCAGGCAGCAAGCTGCCCCAGGCATCCGTGAGTCCAATCTCCTTGGCCACTGCATCGGCTACTTTCTGGTTATCTCCCGTAAGCATGATCATACGCTTAATTCCGATTTTTTTGAGTTGCTCCAGGGTATTTTTAGCTTCCTTTCTAGGGGTATCCATCAGGGCAATGATGCCAATGTATTCGTCATTTTGACGGATCAGCATGGTAGTATTGCCATCTGACTCAAGTGACTTTACTTTTTCTTCTATTTCATTGGATGGCTTTTTGTCGTCCAGGGATTCAAACAGGTCCAGGTTGCCGATGTACACTTTGTCATCACCCAGGGAGGCCTTAATCCCTTTGCCAAGCACCGCTTCCAGGTCTTTCGCCTCGGGTATGTCAACACCATCCAATCGCTCTTTCCCATCCCGAACCACGGCTTTGGCCAGTGGATGGTCACTGAGGTTTTCTACGGCTACTGCTATTTTCAACAGTTCTTCCTCGTTTACATCACCCAAAGCAACTACTTTAGTGAGCTTGGGCTTACCTTCAGTTAGCGTTCCGGTTTTGTCAAAAGCCAGGGCGGTGAGTACCCCCAGATCTTCCAGCGGACGGCCACCTTTGATCAGCACCCCGCCTTTGGCTGCCCGGGCTACTCCGCTCAGCACTGCGCTCGGAGTGGCTATGGCCAAAGCACAAGGGCTGGCTGCCACCAATACGGCCATTGCACGGTAGAAGCTTTCGCTAAAGCTCTCATCTATGACCAGAAAAGCGAAATTGAGCAACACGACCAGTACCAATACGGACGGTACAAAATACTTCTCAAATTTATCAGTAAGCCGCTGCGTAGGTGATTTCTGGGTCTGGGCTTCATTAACCAGCTTGACCAGTCGCGAAAGCGTAGAGTCCTTCGCCACTTTAATCACTTTGATTTCCAGCGTATTGTTGCCATTGATGGTACCCGAAAAAGCTCGGTTCTCGTCTTTGATGTCTTTTTCCTGCGACCAGTCTTTTTCGGGATTATCCACCGGTTCTTTATCTACCGGCACACTTTCCCCTGTTATCGGGGCCTGATTAACACTACTTGTACCGCTGACCACCACCCCATCGGCTGAGATTTTGCTATTGGGCTTCACCACGATGATGTCACCGATGCTCAATTCCTCAATACCGACTTCTTCGGTCTTACCATTTCTCTTGAGTAATGCTGTTTTAGGAGCGAGCTCTGCTAAAGCAGCAATGGATTTACGGGCTTTGTTCATGGCGTAGTGTTCCAGCGCATGGCCCATACTGAAAAGAAATAGCAATAAGGCACCTTCTGCCCATTCGCCTAAAATTGCTGCACCAATGGCTGCCACCAGCATGAGAAAGTCAATTTCAAAACCTCCTTTGGCCACTGTTTGAATGGCTTCTTTGGCCGTAAAATATCCGCCAAAGAAATATGCTCCGATGTATAATGCGAGGCTCACCCAGGAAGGCACAGCCTCTACATAAGACAATCCAAAGCCAATTCCGAGCAATGCTCCACAGATAATGGAAAAAATCAGCTCCGTATTTTTACCGAAAATGCCACCATGCGAATGTTCATCATCTTCACCTTCCTCATGGTCATTGCGGTCTTTTTCTTCATTTTTTCGCACTTGTTCATCGTCTTCAGCAGTCTTTCTTATGTACCGTTCGACTTCTACTTCTGTGGTAATGATGTCTAGGCCGTCTTTACGCAATGATTTAAGGATTTCGGCTTCATCTATTTTTGCGGTTTCAAATTCTAATCCAATCATGCCCGAAGCAGACACTGATGATTGAAGAACACCATCTAATCTATTGAGTGTTTCTTCAATTTTTCTAGCATGACGGGTATGACGAATTCCTTCGACTTCAATCATTCTATGCCCATATTTATCACCAATGGAAGCCCCAGCCCGTTTAGCTAATTTTTGAATCTGATCAATCGAAATTAGTTCGTGGTTATAATGAATGCAAAGCTGTGGCACACCATTATCTGTTACATCAGCCACATGCACTTTTTCCAGCCCGTTTTTACCCTGAAGTTGCTCGATGAGTTTTTCTACGCATTGGTCTTTTTCATCAGTCACTTCGGGAAGTATCAGGGGAATTTTTATCTGTAGTTTTTTCATTGAATTAGTTTTAACTAGAGCAATGGTTACAAACTCCCTTTACTACTAAGTTTGCCTCTTCAGCAATGTGCTTCGGGGGCAGTTCTACTTTAGGAATTTTATAGCTGGTGAGACATTTGGTTTGTCCGCATATTCTACAATGAAAGTGCAGGTGTAAGTCTCTTCCTATATCGCATTTGCAGCCATCTTCGCATAAGGCATATTTAGGCACACCCGTACCATCATCTATGCTATGTATTATGCCATTTCCCTCAAATACTTTAAGTGTTCGGTATAGAGTAGTGCGATCAGATTTCTCAAACGCTTCGTACAAATCACTCAGGCTCACAGCAGTCTCCCTGTCCAACAAATATTCCAATACCAGCAAGCGCATGGCTGTAGGCTTGATTTTATGGGATTTTAAAATTTGCTCCAATTCTTTAATCATAGTTATGCTATTTCATATGAATAGTCTTGATTTTTAATAGCCCCGAGAAACCTGTTTGTATCATACGGGTTCGTTACAAACTTTAGGTATCCATGATAGGTGCATTTCAGGACGCCCAAAGTCTATGCTCATTTTATATCAAATCTTTTAATGGACTTTCCAGTCTTGATTCGATAAGCTTCGTCTACTTGGGAGATATATATTATACCATCGCCAGGTTCAGTTGTTTTGGCTTTGCCACATATTAACTGGACTGCTTTGTCCATTTCTTCATTCTGACAGACAAGTTCCAATTTCACAATTGGGCTGTCTGTAAAGCGAAAATCTAAGGATGGAGAAGCATCAGACTGTCGGTACTTCCCGGTTCCTTCCCCCTTGGATAAGGTTATGCTGCCAAAGCCTGCATCATGCAAGGCCTCAACAACAATTTGAACCCTTTGTGGCTTTATAAATGCTTTTATTTCCTTCATTATTTTCTTTTTAAGTCTGACAGGCGTATCACCTGCCGGATGAGTTAAACTAATAGTTTCTAGTGCCCGTGTTCCGTTGCTCCCTTTTTCATTTCAGATATTAGATAATAAGCATTGTCCCAGGCTACTTTTGTGTTTTCTGGTAGTGGCTCGAGTAGTTTAATCTCAACCCAACCATCATCAACCAGTCCTGTTCGAATTTCCACCGCCTTAAATCCCCATTCCATTTCGTTATCATCCTGATTTGGTGGTGTGACAGTAAAAATGTACGATTTTCCTTCCTCCTCTATCACAGCGGATTCAGGCAAAGCTAATACGGGCATTTCACCTGTATGAATTCTACCATTGATATACATGCCTGGAATTAGAAAATCGTTCTTCTTCTCAATCTCTGCATGCACATGTACGGCCTTTGGGTTTTGCTCAAATTGCTTACCAACTGAATAAATTTTGGCATTGAGGGTTACGCCCGGCACAGACTCTACGGTGAAAGAAATGTCCTGACCTTTTTTCACTTTATGAACATCCTTTTCAAACACCATCAGGTCAGCATGAATGTGCTCATTATTGACGATCATGAACATATCTTTCTGTGGGTCCACATATTGACCAATCTGGACTTCCACTTTTTCTATATAACCGTCAATAGGACTAACTACTGGCACATTTTGGTAAACATCACCGTTTTGTACTTTCTCGATATTTAGACTTAACTGACCCAACTGAGCTTCAAAGCCTTTAACCTCTCCTTTCATGGATAGATAATCGGCCTGAGTTTGTTGAAAGTTTTTTCCTGAGCCAACGTTTTCGTCATAAAGCTTTTTCTGACGTTCGTATTCCTTTTGAAGAAACTGCAATTGGTGATGTGCTCGAACATAATCTGACTGCAACCTTGAAAGATTAGGATGTGCCAAAGTGGCCAGAGTTTGGCCTTTTTTCACTTTGTCTCCTTCAATTACTTTAATGGCTGTCACATTCGCGCCTAAAATAGCGGTGACTGTTGCTTCATGCTGTGGGGGAACTTCTAATTGCCCATTGGCTTCTACTACTCCTGAAAGTGGTCTTGTGGGTATCACATCCACTTTGATGCCGATGCTATTTTTCTTCAATTCGGATAGATGTACTTCTCCTTCATCACTGAGTTCCTCTTCTACTTTTACTTGTCCTTTCTCAGTTGTCTCAACTTCCGTTGAAGACTTACTTCCACATCCTGTAAAGAGTGTTGCCATGAATAGGATGGCCGCTATATATGTGATTTGCTTTTTCATTTATTTATTTTTTCAAAAGTTGAATTTATTGACCAAGGAGATACTCTAGATTGATAATGGCTTGGTTATATCCATTTACTGTATTGAGATAACCGAATTTCAATTCAAGTGCCGTATTGAGGTTTTGAAAATATTCCACATAATCTATGGCTCCACTTTCAAAACTTTTTTGTGCATTGGTCAGAATTAAATTGGCCTGAGGAATTGCCTTTTCTTTGTAATAATCCAGACTACCTCTAAATTTTAGAAGTTCTGACATTTGCTGTTCATACTGCCCTTGAAGGGTTGTATAATAGTACTCGGAGCGCGTTTTGGCCATTTGTTCTCGTAACTCGGCAGCTTTAATGCTGGCCTTGTAGGATCTATTGAACAATGGAATGCCGATACCCGCTTGTATACCTCCAAACCGATCTGATGCTGTAGCGGTACCACCATTTGATGTTTCCCCTCCAATAAGCGATTGGTTAAAGTAGCCTATGAATAGGTCAGGCATAAGTTTAGCGGACTGTACGGATTTTTCTGCATTAGCTATTGCTACTTGCTGTTTTGTATATCCCAGAGCTGGATTATTCTCCAACAGCGCAAAATCACGAATACTTGAGACGTTCAACTCATTTAAAGGGGACGGTCTAAAGGCTAAATCAGTAGTGTCATTCAATAGAATCTGAAGTTGTTTTTCCTGAATCACTATATCGGCTTCTAGCAACTTGAGTTGGTTCTGAATTTCCATGACACTGGTTTCAGCAGCGGCCTTTTCCAAATAGCTGGTGGCCTCTGTTTCATAGCGAATAGTTGCTGCGTTGAGGAATCGAGCATAAATTGTATCTTGATACTGTAGCAGTTGGCGCCTTTCGTTCAGGTAAGATAATTCATACCAAGCTTTTCGAATGTTCCATTTAAGATCGTTTTCCGTTACCATCAGTTGCCTTTGACCACCTGTAACTTGCTCCTCGGCCAACTGCTTTTGCTTTCTGTAAACTGTCGGAAATTCGAATGACTGACCAATACTGAAAGAAAAGTCATTCTCAAAGCTGTTGTATTGCCCATACTGCATTCCAATAGCTGTTTTTCCGGGATTGAATGCCGCTTTCTTTCCCTGCATTTGAACGTCAATATTGGTTTTGGCCACTTTTACATTACCATTATTGGCCAAGCCTATAGCAATTGCCTCATCAATCGTTTCAATCTTTTTACCTGATATCTCTTGTGCATTAGCTTTCGGTGAAGTCCCGGAAAGGCCACCTATCACGACTAACGATATTATGGTTTTTGCTGAAATGCTTGTACTTACTCTTGAGTTTTTGCGCCCCTCAATAAACGAGTACAGTACAGGCAAAACAATGAGTGTTAATAAGGTGGCACTGATTAAACCTCCGATGACAACCGTTGCCAGCGGTCGCTGAACTTCTGCCCCAGCTGAAGCAGAGAATGCCATAGGAGTGAAGCCCATAATTGCCGCAGTAGCCGTAAGTAAAATTGGCCTGAGTCGTTCTTGAGTACCAGTGAGTATTCTCTCTTTTAAGTCCATGATTCCTTCTATTTTTAGTGAATTGAATCGGCTGATAAGCACCAGTCCGTTTAAGACAGCCACCCCAAAGAGAACAATGAAGCCAACTCCTGCAGATATACTAAAAGGCATACCTCTCATACTCATAAAAAACACACCACCAATGGCTGCAAGTGGAATCGCCATGTAGATCATTACTGATTGTGAAAATGATTTTAAGGCGAAATAGAGCAGTATGAAAATAAGGAAGAGCGCAATAGGTACCACCACTGATAACCTTGCTTTAGCGCGTTGAAGATTTTCAAACTCTCCTCCATAGGTAATGTAGTAGCCAGGCGGTAAGTCCAACTCTGCATCGAGTTTTTGCTGTATATCTGTTACTACAGATTCTACATCTCTGCCTCGAATATTTACACCCACATAAGTTCTTCGAAATGTGTTGTCTCTGGAAATTTGCATAGGGCCTGGGACATAATCAATATCAGCAACCTCCTTTATTGGCACTTGCGTGCCGTCAGGGAGGTCTATGTATAGGGTTCTTAAGTCTTCTATACTTTGCCGATGTGACTCATCAAATCGAATAACCAACTCAAACCGTTTTTCCCCTTCGAAAACTATTCCAGCAACCCCTCCTGCGAAAGCTGCACTCACATATTCATTCAGTTTTTGTACATCAAGCCCATACTGAGCCAGTTTCTTGCGGTTATACTTTACAGTCATTTGAGGCAATCCTGCTGTACGCTCTGGATTCACATCACCAGCTCCAGGTACAGTTTGAATGATGTCGGCCATTTCTTGCACTTTTTCAGAAAGCACCTGCAAGTCTTCGCCATAGAGTTTTACGGCTACGTCTTCTCTTACCCCTTCCAGCAGCTCATTAAAACGAAGCTCAACAGGCTGGGTAAATACAAGGTTAACACCTGGAAGTATGTCCAACTTCTCTTTGATCTTCTCAATAAGCTCTTCTTTCGAGCCTGCCGACACCCATTTTTCTCTATCCTTCTCCAGAATTATATACATATCGGCTATGTCTAAAGGCATAGGGTCTGTGGGTATGTCAGCCACTCCAATTCGGGCAACAACTGTTGTTATTTCTGGAAAATTGTCCTTTAAAATATTCTCTATTTTAACAGATACATCAATAGCTTCATTGAGACCACTGCCTGGTCGGATGAGCGCCTGCATGGCTAAATCTCCTTCATCCAATTGAGGAATAAATTCACCTCCCATTTTAGAGAAAACAAATCCTGCTCCAAAGAGTAGAGCCAAAGCAATGCCTATAACCAATAATCGTAATTTTAGGGCACCAACGATCAATGGGTGATACACCTTGTTTAAAACGCTGATAATCCTTTCGCTAAACTTGTGAATTCCGTTTTCTAATCTAGCGAACCAATTTTTAGGGTTACTTATTGGACGCATTAATAATGCTGTCATCATTGGTACGTATGTCAGACATAGAATAATTGCACCGATAACAGCGTACCCAAATGTGTAGGCCATAGGAGTAAACATCTTGCCTTCTACACCAGTCAGAAAAAGAATAGGAGTGAATACGATAAGAATGATGAGCTGTCCGAAAAAAGCGGCATTCATCATGGTGCTTCCAGAATCATACGCTATTTCATCCATTTGAGCCTGATCAAACTTATTTTTACCGGCTCTTATCCGCTTTTCAATTTCATGCACTGTGCCTTCTACAATAATCACAGCACCGTCCACGATGATTCCAAAATCAATGGCCCCAAGACTCATCAAGTTGGCCCATACACCCGTGGCTTTCATGAGAATGAAGGCAAAGAGCAACGAGAGTGGAATTAACGATGCGGTTACGATACCACCCCTTAGACTCCCCAAAAGCACAACAAGGACAAAAATAACGATGAGTGCACCTTCGATGAGGTTTTTACTAACAGTGCTTGTGGTTCGTTCAATTAAAGAGCTTCGATCAAGGTATGCGTTAAACTCAAGCCCTTCAGGAAGCGATTTTTCAATTTCTGCCATTCGCTCAATTACGTTTTGAATGACTGCATTGGGGTTGGAGCCTTTCAGCATCATGATGATTCCACCGACTGCTTCATGACCATCTTGGGTAAATGCTCCGTACCTTACTTGATATCCAAAATGGACTTTTTCAGCGACATCCCTGATTAGTATTGGCAGGCCATTTACATTCTTTATGGAGATGTTTTCAATATCATCTAGGGTGCGCACTAGCCCTTCACCACGTATAAAATTGGCCATTTTGTTCTTCTCGATATATGCTCCACCCGTATTAACATTGTTACGTTGCAGGGCTTCATATACCTCAGAGATACTCACGTTCATGGCGTTAAGTTTATCTGGGTTTATTGCGACTTCGTATTGCTTGATGAAACCTCCAAAAGAATTAACTTCCACTACCCCTTCAAGCAAGGTGAGTTGTCGTTTTACAATCCATTCCTGAATGGTACGTAGTTCCATTGCTGAATATGCGGTGTCATATCCATCCTTTGGCCGAATGGTATATTCATAAATCTGTCCGAGGCCAGTAGAGATTGGCCCCATTGAGGGACTTCCAAACTCCTGCGGAATAGTTTCTTTTAACTCATTCAGTTTTTCTTGGACGAGCTGTCTGGGTAAATAAGTGCCTATTTTATCTTCAAACACAATTGTGACTACCGAAAGACCAAACCTAGAGACAGAGCGTATTTCCTCTACCCCCGGTAGATTTCCCATTGCCAGCTCGACAGGGTAAGTGACAAACTGTTCAATATCTTCGGTAGCCAAGTTCTGGGATACCGTAATTACTTGCACTTGGTTGTTGGTAATATCAGGAACAGAACCTAAGTTGATTGTGGACATGGAGTATATCCCAACACCAATGAGTGCCATCGTAAGCAGGCCCACGATGAATTTATTCTTTATTGAAAAAGAAATGATTTTATTGATCATACGAATTATTAATTATTTGACATGGACAGAAAAGAAGTGATAGACACGAGCTACCATCGCTGCGAGCAGGATGAGGCTGAACAGCACAATGAAAAACCATTTGATTGCCCATTTGGCAGTGATTTTATTCCTTCTCTTTTTCCTTTTTTTCCTATTCAGTTTTTTCAAGCTGTACAAATAGTATTGAACATTGAATGAAAGGATGACTTTGAGAAAAGACATCTGAAGGAGCGCTAACAGGCTATCAGAATGACTGTTGACTTGAAATCTTGTTTAAAGACTTTTTCGGTGAGACATACTTATCCTGCTAAACGCGGGAATTTATGACATTGGAGGCTTGAGAAAACCAAAGATTTCAATGCTGTTGAAATCCTCAAAATAAGAGGTATGAACCGCAGGTAGTTTCACGAAGTGCATAAAATCAACCCCTGCTGGTGATAAAAAATGTACATGGCAACAATGGCATACACATATTGGAGAACAACCATCCCAACTACTCTTTTGGTTATTATGGTCTCCATTATTGCTCTCAAAAACTGAAATAGAGTATCCTGTAGTGTCTAAGGGTTGAGCGTCCGCGCATGCTAGCCCTGCTAGGGCCATAAAGTAAAAACTCAATATGTAGCACGCTATTTTCATTTCACGTAAATATACGCGGCTAAGCAATGCAATGGTATTGCAAAGTTTAGGTTTGTATTTTTTTTATTACAGGTAGCCTTTATATCCTGTTTTCAAAACCATATTGTACTTAAGTCAAAATTGTTTCTTATGGTTGGAAGTGGACACGCCACTACTTTCTCTAAAAAAAGAAAAACTCACCCCCCCTTCCTTGAATTGTTTAGCTGATTTTAATTTTCATAAATTGTGATCTCATGAAAGTACTGGACAAGGACTCTCAAGAGGATTAATAGATTCCGCCCTTGATTAATGAAAAATGCTAGCTAAACCGCTTTATTTCTTGCGACTTTCTATAAGGTATCTCTTCAGAAAGAATCTCGTCTATACGCTTATTAATATCGTTGGCTTGGCGATTGGTTTTGCCAGTTTCCTGGTGGCCATACTTTATAGTGCAGACGAACTTTCTTACGATGATTTCCACCCCAATGCCAACCAAATTTATCGGTTGGTAGTAGATTGGGACGGAGATGGCATACAACGAGATTGGGCCAGTTCCAGTGTTCCTGTTGGTCAGGTTGGGGATGGTTTTATTCCTGAAATCACACAAAGGGTAAGGATTCGTAAAAACCCGGGCACAGACCTCATCAATATCAACGACCAGTCTTTCTATGAGCCTGAACTGTTAATGGTTGAGCCTGCTTTTTTCAACCTGTTTGGTTTTACATTAGAAACTGGCGACAAGGAGAAGGTACTTTCGGACAAATACAGTATTGTTCTGACCCAAGAAACAGCTAAAAAGTATTTTGGAAATCAAAACCCTATCGGCCAAATCATCCACTACGATGGGCAGTTTGATTTGAAGGTAACGGGCATTGCCAGAAACCCTCCTACACAATCACACATCCAGTTTGATTGTCTGCTTTCGTTCGAATTACTTGATGAAATTTTCCCTAAATCTAGACTCGACCATTGGGGACAGTTTGATCATTATACTTATGTCCGTTTGGCCGAAAACACCAATGTTGATTTGGTTGAATCAAAAATGGCAAATTATCTTTCCAGCCAAGCTCCAGACTGGGTCTCTGAGAAAATCACATTGAAGCTACAGCCCATCAAATCAATTCATTTGGGCTCTACCCGCCAAAGTGAATTAAGTCCAAACAGCAATAAAGCCTACTATTTGGTCTTCATGTCGGCAGCCGTCCTTATTTTATTGGTTGCCTCAATCAACTATGTTAACCTTTCCTATGCCACATACCTATCGCGAAGCAAGGAAATGGCAATGAAAAAGATTTTAGGAGCTACAAAAAGTGGCTTATTGAAAGGTCTAATAATCGAGTCTGCCCTAATTAGCCTTTCAGCAATGCTACTGGCTTTGTTTATCGTAAATCTCACAATTGCCGAAATTGGTCAAATTACAGGCAAGGGTTTTGGACAGTTTCATACACCCTCGTTTATATTTTTGACACTTTCAATTGGTCTTATCACTGGCCTTATTTCGGGAATCCCTCCAGCACTAAGCTTAATAAAGATTCAAAATCACATGGCTAGGCTTAAGTCAAAGCCCAAAAGCACCATGGGCCATATTATGATTTTAATCCAGCTCAGTGTTTCTTCTTTGCTCATCATGGCCATGTTTGCAGTTACTAGCCAATTCAACTATTTGCAAAATACCTCATTGGGGTTTAATGGAGCCAGAACTCTAGTTATCCCCATCAAAGACCGCTCTCTCAATGCTGGTTATCAGGCCACAGTAAACGAAATTAAGTCTATTTCGGGGGTTGAAAGCGCTTCTTTCTCATCTACTACTCCAGGCACCAACAATGCGCTAACTTATACATACAGTATTTCTGGGACGGACCGTAATGACATTGCTCTCACCACCGTAATAGCCGATGAGTTCTTTTACGAACTTTATATCATCCGACTGAAAGCAGGACGTTTACCTGAAGTCCTTGCTCCGGGAAATGAAGCCCAAATTATTTTGAGTCAAGCTGCAGTTGATTTTTTAGACCTGCAAGAACCAATAGGTAAAACCGTTTCGGGTAAAATCAAAGGTACTATCGTGGGTGTTGTAGAAGATTTCCAAGTCAACTCCCTCCACAGTAAAGTTGAGCCCATCATTATGTTCAACTACTTACCAACACTCCGTTTTGTATCGGTTAAGGCCTCCAACGGTTTCGATGAGGCCACCATTGCCTCTCTGGCAAAAGTATGGGATGGAAAATATGAGAAATACCCAATGGAATACAGCTTCCTGGAAGACAATAACTTAAAGCTTTACAGTTACGAACAAGGGGTACTCAATTCCATTTATATTTTAGTGACTATTGCCATTTTCATTGCGGGCATTGGCCTTGTTGGTCACGCTACCCTACTGCGAAGAATTAAAGCACGGGAATATAGTATTCGAAAAATATTAGGGGCTTCCTCTTGGGCTATATTAACTGGATCGGTAAAAAGAATAATCCCACTCTTTTTGATTGGCGCTGTAATTACTGCCGCAATAGGTTATGCTGGAATCAATTCATGGCTACAAAGTTTTGCCTACCGTCCAAGTTTAGGGCTTTCTGTAATTGTCATTCCACTATTGGCAGTGTTTGTATTATTTCTGAGTATCATGGGCGGACTTCTACTAAGTCAGGCCAACAAGAATCCAATAAACTATTTGAAAGACTTATAGTAGTAGAGAAACATTTGACTGTTGCACTTTTGAAGTAGAGAAAAAGGATATCTCGAGCTAGTCCGCTCATCTGAGTTTTCTTAAGATGAGAAAGCATACTACAATGGTGAGTTCCATGAAAAGCTAGGTTCACATGACCTTTCTTAACAGGGTGTCCCTCTCCATCGTTTTTCAACAAGTCCTCAGTCAGAAGCTATCAAAACGAATCACCATAAAATTGCGATTTTCCAAAAAGACTAGGCTGTTTTTGTGGTTCACAGCATAAGTCTAAATTGACTAGCATCGACCCCAATAAAAAGATGGTGCATGTAATTTTTTAATTTCCAACTAATAGATAAAATGAATCAAGGATATATGTTGTCAACATTTGAAGCGGAACCAAATATCTGTAAGCATGAAAGTACCAGCTTTATTACTCACTACACGCTATTGGTATTTGATCGTCCAAATCAAAGACTAATTAACATCACAGTACTAATCGATTAGTTTTCAAACTCCACTCAAGGTTTAATAATTTGGTTAAAGGTTAAATATTTGAGCAAAGGTTACTCCCAAAATTATCATGATGACAATTGACCAAACGATCCTGGATATCCATTTTTTTATCCTCGATCCTCGTGGACTCTCATCACCAGTTTTACAGCATTCTTTCACGACTTTTTAAATTCTTTTTTTGTCCTACTTCTAAAAATCAATTTTTGCCGTTTGAACCAATTTTGAACTTTCAAGTTGAGTCCAGGCTAAATAAATAGTGTTAGATGAACTGGTAATTACTGGGAAACCGCTACCTCTTGAGGAAGTGGATTTTGCTACCTCCATTTTCTTCAAAAGTGCGCCATTGAGGTCATAATGAGCCAGCATGATGGTGGCATTTTTATCATCCGTTTCCATCCAACTGATGGCAATAGAACCATCAGGTAACATGGCAGTACCGACTCTGCCGTTCGTTGTACCCTCACTAACGGTGGTCGGTGTAGAGAAGCTCTTTCCAGCATCTGTGGAAAAAGCCAGTTTAACCATGGGGTTGCCACCGCTAGCCGTAAACCAAGCCACCGCAGCCGATTTGTTATCAGCGACAATCGAAGGCCCGTTGACTGGACAGCCGGCAATGTTCCAATCATCAGCGTGAATGACTTCCGGTTTTGTCCACTCGCCATCAACAAGCCGTACAATGGCCATGTCCCTAATCTCTGCTTCGGTTCTATTTCGATAGACCACTACAGGGCCGTTGACAGTCATAGCAGCAGAGGTCTGACAACAATCACAAACACGATCATCCAGTTCCCATTCGTTAACTATGTTGCCATCTTTATCGAAAATGGCTGCCCTGAGGGTCATTGCACCTCCACCATGTTCACCTTCAGTATGACTTTCTCCTTTTGTGTTCCGCCCGTCTAACCACGTGGCAAAAACTTGGTTATTTTTCATTGGGAGCATACTTACAAAGCCATGTTCAGCACTTATCCCATCAGTATGTGGTACAAATGATTCATTCCAGCTTTTTCCAGAATTGGAAGACATGACCATTCTCACATCGTAATCATAAGAGCCTTCGTTGCGTTTTTGTAACCAATGCGCGGCCATTATTTCATTATTGACAATCAAAGACGGGAAGTCGGCCCAATTGACAAACCAGTTATCTCCTTCGCTGATTTGGTTTGAGCTTGACCAAGCTGTGCCTTCTAACTTGGAGTAATTTAACTTTGCCATTTTCCCCTGTTTCTCTATCCAAGAAAGGTACACGTCTCCATTGCTATCTGTGAAAAGATTTGGCTCTTCACTTCCGATTTTTGCAGGACTTTCAATTCCCTGAAGGTCATAAGTAGGCGTTTTTTCTGTATGACAGGCCATTAGCGTCAAAGCCAAGGCCACAAGAATTAGATTTATCTTTTTCATTTCATTTATCATTTAAGTAAGATCGGAAGAGCTGAATGTTTTCTTCGTCATCCCATTCTTTCGCACCTACGTGCTTGTATAACATTTCTCCCTTGTCATTTACAATGTAAGAGGCAGGGAGTGCATAGACACCTAAACCACCAATGCCCAGCTCATATTGAGCAAACTGAAAGCTGTAGTCAAAACGGTCAACAAATTTTTGGATTTTGGATTGCTCCTCATCCGATACTGCGATGAAGAGATAGCCTTCTTTTTCCAGAATTGTTTTGGCTCTATCAATAGATGGCATTTCCTTTAAACACGGTTTGCAATAGGTAGCCCATAGATTAATAAATGCCAGTTTGCCTTCGAGATCATCCAGTGTAATTGCATAACCTGCCATGTCTTTCAAATCTAGTTTTTCAAAAAAGGAGTCCTCCTTTGGTGAAGAGCAGGCGACAATTGTAGCTATGATAAAAACAGCTCCAATTAGTTTGCTTTTCATCATAGCTCTATCACATCAAATGAGATTTTTACATCAGCCCATGCAATTGAAATGATTCCCTTGCCATCCTCAGTTTCAGTTACTTTATAGAGCAACTGTTCTTGTGTTTCAGACAATTTTTCTGGTTTTATTTGAATACGCGCAACGTCTAGATTTTCATCATAGTCGTCTGCTAGGTGTTGCTCGAAGTTTTTATTGATAATCACTGTCCACTCTTCTCGTCCGGGAATTGTGAAAAGTGCGTATTTTCCCTTGGGCACTTTTTGCCCACTTAATGTCACATCGTTGGGGAAGTTAATGGAAGTAGCACTATGCGCTCCAGTAACCCAAACTTCACCATAGGCTACCAGTCCCCCAAAAACCTGTCTTCCTCTAACACTCGGTGCATGGTATTCAATATGTACATGCGTACTGCCAATATTCGTCATAGCCTGGCTTGCCGGACTCTTTGACTGACCCTCTGTGGAGGTGGCTGCAGGTGTGTGCTCGCTGTGATCATCAGCTTCTTTTTTCTCTCCTGAACAAGAGGCAAAAATAAGTGCCACTACTATCATGGAGAATGTCTTAATAGCTTTCATGTTATTTTTATTGATTGATTTCATTTTCTGTTAAATTTTATTTTTTTAAATGCATATCTGGAAAGATACCACCTTGTTAGGCGTGGTCTAAATTAATGTTTTACTAGTATAACTACCTGTATTTTAGTATTTTATATATAAATACAGCGTTATGAACCTTATCAAATTTATAGAAGAATTTCCCGATGAACCCTCTTGTAAGTCCCACTTTCGCTTGCAAAGAGAAAAAGAAGGGATCATCTGCAGGAAATGCGGATCTACTCATCATTACTGGCTTGAGAGCAAACAAATGTGGCAGTGTAGACAGTGTAGGTTTCGTACCACATTGAGAAGTGGTACCATCATGCAGGCCTCTAAATTACCTTTTCGTAAGTGGTATCTGGCCATGGCCTTCATGACCTTTTCCAAGAAGGGTATATCAGCCAAAGAAATGCAGCGTCAACTGGCCCATAAGTACTATGAGCCTGTTTGGTTGATGATGCATAAACTCTGGGAGGCTAGAAGAGATGAACAACGTAATCAAACTCCTAAACAAGTACCTAAAAAGAATAGTTGATATGTGCGACATTGATAAAAACTTATCCAATCATATCGTTCGTCATAGTTTCGGGAATATTGCTGGAGATAATATACACCCCTTAATGCTACAGAAGCTGTACCGGTATAACGACCTAAAAACTACCATAAATTATCAGGCAAACTTCATTCATAAGGAAGCCGATGAAGCATTAGAAAAAGTGTTAAACTCATAAGGCTCAACGTATTCCAACTTTCAAGTTAGTAAGCACCTCGCCACTAACCTAAAGTGAAGTGCTTGAATTATATATTAAATCATCTTGTAGACAATTAATTGCTCTTCACATACTCTGATTCAACCATTTTCTCTAACTTAAAATCAATTTCGGTAAGAGAATTTTAAATAAGCAGATACACCACTCTTTTAGCAATTAATCAAGGTTGACATATGGGATGGATCATACTCATTTTTATCATTTATGTATTGTATTCATTCACTCGTAAGAAAGAGAAGAAGGAAGCTTCAAGGAGTGTAGAGATTGCTTTTAGGAGTGATACTGACTACACCTACTCATATTTTGAAAAGGAAAAATCTAAGAATACCTCAAAAGGCAAATGGATAATGCCTGGCGAGGAGATTTCAATAAACAACAAAACTATATCAAAGGGACTGTTTTATTTTGGCGGGATTCTAAAAGGTGAAAATTATAACGAAACAGAAAGCTCTTTGGTCGATGAAACTCTTCAAATAAAGGAGAGCCAATATACTTACACTGATAGTAGCCTTGGATATTGGCCAAGCTTCATTGATCTATCACCCAGTTGCAGAGGAGCGTATATTGACTGGCTTGCAAGTGATCGTGATATGCCTGATACCCCCATCGGATATCTATTCATATATTTTTATGGACTGGAAAGGCGCATTATTAAGGACTTTAAAAACGGCTTGGTAGAAGATGAGGAATGTCTTCAAATTTGTGATGAAATAATTCGTCTCAGGTCCGTTTTCTGCGATAACTATTCATTTAATAGCTATTCCTCAAACCTTCTAGACTATATTTCCATCACCCTGCCCCATATTCTTTCTATTCCGGATGAGAAAATAGAAAATTCGATTTATTCGAATGTATTTAAAGTAAAACTCGCTCGAATTGCTCAAAAAAGTGAACCCTTGAATCCAGAGCTTGCGTTTGCCTGGATATCCAACCATCCAGAACACTCCTTCAGAACTCCTGCTAGACGATGCCCTGAAGAATTTAAAACATTGTTCTTATACAGGTATAGAGAAGCCTACAATGATGGCATTGTCATTAAACCTAACAAAACAAAGCTCAAGCTCCATTATCGTCCCGCAAATAGAAGTTTAGGTTATTTTAGTAGATATGGTCCAGATGACTTGAGTGATGTAACAGTACTATCAGGGCCAACCAATAAACTAGCTAAGATTGCCTATCAGTGTGTTGATGACCTAGATGCTTATAGCAGATATCTCGGGAGAAAAAATTCAAATAAGGAAAGTATTGAGGCTGTTGCCCTTTTACCGAATGAGTTGATTAATGAAATCCAATTAATCAAAGACCTCAAACTATGGGTCGAAAATATTATAACTACCAATGATGGTATTTGTGATTTTAAAGATTTTTGGCGGCAAACCAAACTACCTCTACCTTCTAAACTGAATAAAAAAGAGCAGGAATTAACCTACAACCTCATTGAGAAGATTGGCTATTCAGCTGCTCCAGATTTAAACTTACATAGTAGTAAACTCAATATTGATGACCCAATTGTGGTTTATAATAGGAACGAACCAATAGAATTTAAGAATCAAGAAGTCTTCAGTGAACTGGCTATAAAGTTGCGGTTAGGATCAATTATTGCAAACGCTGATTTACATATTCATAGTAATGAAAAAACCTATCTTCAGCAACTTATCCATTATAACGAAAGCCTGTCTTCTGAAGAAAAATTGTCTCTAGAAGCCTATCTGAAATGGCTGTTAATTTCACCATCGGATTTTTCAGGCCTAAAAAATTCTTTGTCAAAACTCAGTGAGCACAACAAAGAATTGGTGAGGAAAATGATCATTTATGTAGCTCTTTCTGATGGAAAAATTGACCCTAGTGAAGTCAAAGAAATAGAAAAACTATATGCCAGTCTGGGATTTGATAAATCAGCAGTACCAGCAGACATACATGCTCTATCTTCACGCAAGGTTGAAAATGTCTCTTCTAGACAAGAAGCCATTCCAAAAACTAATGAAAACCAATCCTTTTCTCTAAATGAGAATGTTTTAAGTTTTCATGAAACCGAAACCAAACAAGCTCAGGACATTTTGAATAATATTTTCAGGAATGACGATGAGGAAGAAGAAATTACACAACCCATTCCAGAACAAACACTTGAAAATAAAGCATTGTCTATCTATCAAATTATTTCAGATCGAGACCGAATAGAAAAAGATGAGTTCGAAAGAATTTGCTCTGAATATGGTTTTTTCGTTCAGTCTGCCATTGATAGCATAAATGAATGGGCTTTTGAAAAGGTAAACGCACCTGTACTTGAAGAGGATATTGATATAATTGTCGATCGAGAAATTGCGGAAGAATTAAAAGAATATGAGGAAATATGATGAGTGGAATCAAAATTAGAACAAGGGAAAAAGATGCAATCATTCAGTCTTTAAAGTCTGGGGTTACTCCTAAGATTGGAATACAGCATATTCAGGTAGGTCGAAGTAAAGAGCTTCAAGCTCTGCACAAGGATATTGAGAGGGTTTGTGGTGGTGGCTCAGCATTCCGCCTAATTATCGGAGACTACGGTTCTGGTAAAACATTCTTCTTAAGCGTAGTGAGATCAATTGCACTAGAAAAAATGCTTGTGACGGTGAATGCAGATTTGTCCCCTGATAGAAGAATTCAAGCTTCAGGAGGGCAGGCTCGAAATTTATATTCCGAATTGATGAGGAATATTTCAACTAGAACCAAACCGGACGGCAATGCACTCACAACAATAGTGGAAAAATTTATCACATTGGCCCGCCAGGAGGCTGATCAAAAAAATATTGATGTTACGGAATCTATCCAAACAAGACTTCAGGCACTAACTGAATTGGTAGGTGGGTATGATTTTGCAAAAGTCATAGAGGCATACTGGCAAGGACATGAAGCGGGTGATGAACATCTTAAATCTAATGCTATACGATGGCTAAGAGCTGAATATACTACTAAAACAGATGCCAAAAATGATTTAAGAGTGAGAACCATTATTTCAGATGATCACTTCTATGACGCTTTAAAGCTCATGAGCTTGTTTGTACAACAAGCGGGTTACAACGGCCTTCTGGTTAATTTAGATGAGATGGTAAACCTTTATAAACTTCATAGCACTCAAGCCAGGACATCTAACTATGAACAAATTCTCCGCATTTTAAACGATTGTCTCCAAGGGAGTGCTGAGAACCTTGGGTTTCTATTAGGTGGTACTCCAGAATTCTTACTTGACCCAAGAAAAGGCCTTTACAGTTACGATGCTCTTCAGACAAGATTGGCCGAAAACAGCTTTGCCAATAGAGCAGGTGTTATTGATTATTCCTCCCCTGCCCTTCACCTCGCAAGCCTTACTCCGGAAGAGCTGTTCATCTTGCTCAAGAATTTGAGAAATGTTTTCGCAGGTGGAGATTCAACAAAATACCTGATTGACGACAGTGCCCTAAAATCATTCCTGGATCATTGTAATAAAACCATAGGCAATGCCTATTTCACGACACCAAGAAACACAATAAAGGCATTCATCGACCTATTGAGTGTCTTAGAACAAAACCCTCAACTAGATTGGCAGAATTTAATTGAGGACACAACAATAGCTATTGAGACACCGAGCGATATTGATGATGAGCCATTAAACTCAGATGATGGGTTGGCTTCTTTCAAATTATGACAGAGCCATTTCATAGTTTAGACAGGCGTATTCAGAAATGGGTATTCAAACAGGGCTGGTCCAATTTGAGACAGATTCAAAATGACGCTATCCCTCCTATACTGGCTGGAAATCAAGATGTGATCATCAGTGCCTCAACTGCATCTGGTAAAACTGAGGCATTTTTTCTACCAGCCTGTTCTTCAACCATAGATGTAAAGGATGGTTATTCAATACTTTACATTAGCCCATTAAAGGCTCTTATCAATGATCAATATAGAAGGCTTGAAAGTCTAAGCGTCATAACAGACATTAATGTAACTCCCTGGCACGGTGATGTAGCACAAAGCCTAAAGACCAAATCAAAACGCAACCCGTCAGGCATAGTCCTTATAACCCCTGAGTCTTTGGAATCATTGTTGATCAGGAACTCTGGCTGGGTTCAAAGGTCTTTTTCATCTTTAAAGTACATTGTAATAGATGAATTTCATGCCTTCATCGGTACAGAACGAGGGCAACACCTCTTATCACTTTTAAATAGACTAGAAGCCCTACTCCAAGAGATTGAAGTGCCTATTCCAAGGGTAACTTTAAGTGCAACATTGGGCAACTTAGATGAAATCCCTGGGGTATTAAGGCAAAACTCCCGAATGCCCTGTTCCATAATTAAGGAGAGTAAATCCAACTCTCAGATTAGGTTTGGCATACAAGGCTATATTGACCCTGTAAACAACGACCAGAAGATACCGGCATTTCATCGAATATGTACTGATCTCTTTTCTCTGTGTAGAGGAGGTTCACATTTGATATTTGCGAATAGCCGAAAAAGAACGGAAAGTATTAGCGCTCAATTAAGTGATATGTGTGAACAAGAAGTTGTTCCTAATGAGTTTTTTCCACATCACGGATCGCTGGATAAAAGCCTTAGAGAAGCTTTAGAAGCTAGACTTCAAAAAGATAATCTCCCCACTACTGCAGTTTGCACAATGACTCTAGAACTTGGGATTGATATAGGAAAAGTGGATTCAGTTATTCAGGTAACCGCACCTCATTCTGTAGCCAGTTTGCGTCAAAGGTTAGGTCGTTCTGGACGAAGAAACACCCCCTCTACGCTCCGAATGCTCATATCTGAAAAGGAACTACATGCAGATTCTAGCATCGGGGACAAATTGAGAATAGAGTTACTTCAATCAATTGCAATGACCCGGCTACTTATTATTAAAAAATGGTATGAACCAGCTGATTTAGGAAGCTTTCATTTTTCTACACTCTTGCATCAAGTTTTGGCGTTAATTGCCCAATGGGGTGGCATTAGAGCTGATCAAATCTACAACTCTCTCTGTAAAGAGGGATGTTTTAATAATGTAACTGTCGAGCAGTTTAAAGAACTCCTACACCATATGGGACAGCAAGACCTGCTTACACAAATATCTGGAGGCCAACTCGTTTTAGGGCTTAAAGGTGAATATTTAACCAATAGCTATAATTTCTATACCGTTTTTAAGACCCCTCAAGAATTTCGAGTTATTGCAGGAGATAAGACGTTGGGGACTTTGCCCGTTGATACACTGATATTAGAAGGACAGCACATCATATTTTCTGGTAAACGATGGAGGGTTGAAAGCATAAATACTGATAATAAAACCATAATTGTATCACCTTCTAAAGGAGGGGATCCTCCGCAATTCAATGGAAATGGCATGCTTGTTCACGATACTGTCAGACAAGAAATGTTTGACATCTATAAAAGTGGAAGCTACAAAATTCCAATTGGCAGCTCTGAGGTTGATTACTTAGACTCAACCGCTAAGTCTCTTTTCAATGAAGGACTCGAATTCTTCCAGGAAGCATTACTTCACGAGAGAAGAATTATTCAACATAACGATTATGTATATATAGTCTCATGGATGGGTGATAAAATTGTAAACACGATTGCCACAATGTTGATTAAGCTAAATTATAAGGTCTCTATATTCTCAGGCATAATCGAAATTGAAAAAACGAATTTGGAAACTGTTTCAAATTCACTTTTTGAATTATGTTCAAATAACCAGCTCACCAATTCTGATCTTGCTTTGTCTGTTAGAGAAAAAAGGATTGAAAAGTATGATGATTTTATACCTGAATCTCTGCTCAATATAGGTTACGGCCAGAATTACTTTGATGTAGAGCGAGCTAGGGAATGGCTTGAATTACATATAATCTAAAAAGTCTTATTGCAGCCTCACTAAAATTGAACCTCATTCTACAAATTAGAATGTATTTATGTGTTCCAAATTCGTATTTGAAAATCAAAAGTGTTAGAATTGGTTTTCAACACAATACCAATGGGGGAACTATGGAGGTTATAGTTATAGAAAGTAAAGCCTTTGAGGAGCTACTGAATCAATTAGTAGAGAAACTCCAACCAACAGAAAAGGAATTGAACAAATGGATTGATGGCAAAGAAGCCATGGAAATCCTCCACATTACCGCCAAAAGTACCCTTCAAAAAATGAGGGACAATGGAGAAATCGAATTCTCCAAAATTAATGATCGAACCATACTTTATAACAGGTTCTCGATAGAAGAATTCATAGAGAGTAAGAAATCCAAAACTTTTTGACGATGGGTGACAAGGAAAACAAGAACGACAAAGAACAGCTTGAACTATCTGCCCTATATAAAAGGGCTTATAATGATGCCGAGTTGGTGATCAATCAATTCCCTAATCTCATAGATAAAATGGAACGTCCAAAGGGAGAGCCAAGTGAGTATACGAGAGGGTTCGAGGATAGAATAAGCGAACATAGAAAAGTCCAGGAGCTTATAAAGAACAATCCATATCAGCGCATGAATCAGCGATATGGCATCGAAAGGCAGGCCACCGATAAGCCCAAGGAGAAACCAAAAGATGATCGTAACAAATAACTAGCACACAACCATGGGGCTTTTTGGGAGAAATAAAGAACATCCAAATCTTGAAAAAATTCTTGATCAAGAATTATATAGGGTTCCAACTACAGATACTTCAATTTCATGGGCTGATTGCCTTGAAGGAACGCTTATAACCGGAGCTACCGGTAGCGGTAAAACTTCTGCAATTGGAAAATATATCGGGCAAGCTATGCTTAAGAAAGGCTTCGGTATGGTCATTTTCTGTGCAAAGAAGGAAGAAAGAGAAAGATGGGACGCATACATAGAAGATTGCGGCCGCACTGAAGATAAGATCGTGTTTAATAAGTCAAGCGGCTTCAAATTCAATTTTCTTAAATATGAATTAGAGAGAGCTGGTGATGGTTCTGGCGATGTGCTCAATGCCCTGAACATTTTGATGAATCTCAATGAACAAAGCCGAATATATCAAAGTGGCAATTCGGGAAACAAAGATGAACGCTTCTGGGATGAGTCATTAAGGAGATTAATTTCCAGGACAATTGCCCTACTCCGTCTTGCAGGTGAAGAGGTTAGCATATACAACATGCGAAAAATTGTCGTGAACTGCTTTCGAGATGAAGATGCTAAACGATATTTCAACCTTACTAAACTCGCTTTTAGCAATGAACAGATAGATAAGCGAGTAAAGGATCAGGCTTTTCAGGATTTAACAGAATGGAAGGCATCTAGCTATTTTGTCGAGGTCATCGACATGATCATTAGTGGCCCATATTACGGTTCTGAAGAAACAGATATTATTCTTGACTATTGGCTGAAAGAATTTGCCAACATTTCAGAAAAAACCACATCAATTATAATCGAGAGTTTCATGGGATGTGTGGAAGCTTTTATCGGAAATGGAATATTAAAAGAACAATTCTCGCAAGGGTTAAATAAGGAGTTAGCACCTGAATCCATAATTAAAGGGAAGAAGATCCTCATCGTTGACTTCCCTGTTAAAGAATTTGGCCTGAGCGCCATTTATGCGGCAACAATCTATAAAACTGCATTCCAAAACGCCTGTGAAAGACGCAATTTGACAGCTGAGGTAGACCCAAAACCAATTGGTTTATTCATCGATGAATATCAAAGTTTTTGCAATCCAGTTTCGGACAGTCTCTTTCAGGCAACAGCACGAAGTTCCTGGGTTGCGTGCGTATACATCACACAGAACATCAACAACCTCTTCTTTGTAATGGGTGATAGTCAGCCTCAAGCTAGAGCCTATAGTCTTTTAGGGAATTTGAACCTCAAGTACTTTGCGAACAATGCTGATATCACAACGAATGAGTGGGCTTCCAATCTTGTTGGAAAACATTGGATTGATGTTTATTCGTCAAGCTACGGCAAAGATGATGATTTGACCAAATCCAAATCAATGCAGTTTCACTACAAGGTTACGCCAGATCATTTTACCACCTTAAAAACAGGCCGAAAAGAAAACAACAATAAAGTCCAGGCACTTGTCTTCAAACCAGGAAAGCTATGGGATGATAAGGATTCTAATTTTGCCATAGTGGAGTTCAAACAGTAGGACTATTATCCGAGAACACGCACTTGTTGACTATTCCTGATTTGCCAATCTCTGATGTAATTCAAATCAATTTGATCAGGGTTACCCCTTTCTAAACACTTAACGAGTGTATCAATTTTTTGGTAATCATTCAATTTCACCCTTGGAGATTGAGAATGGGCTTTTTCCTTAATTAACTCCAGCAACACTTGATTTTGAGCATCATTCAACTCGGTACCACCTGCGCAGATCATCAAACTTATTGCTGACAAATCAGGATCCCAATTATGTTGCTCTAAAGTTTCAATGGCTATTGAAATTAAGTCTAAATCTTCTTCCTTCTTATCAGAAGCATTTCTGAAAGAGTTCAATAACTCTGATAACTTTAACATCTAGTCGCTCCAATAATTACTAAAAATTTAGTCTAATCCTTTTCCAAATTGCTGTCAACAAATTTTTCCATATTGTCGTGGACAAATGTTCTAATCGCATTTGCAATTTCTTTTCTTTCTTTCGCGGAAGACAAAGACTTAAAGATATGCTTATTGATTACATTAGTACTTATTGATTTGATCCTGTCTGAGACACATGAATCATTATATATAAGCATTATATACTTGCAATGTGCCAACGCCCAACCTAGTTGAATTAGAGAATACGATGCCTTATTAACATTAGTAATTACCAAAATGAAAAACCTTGTCCTCTTTAACAATTTTAGGCTATCGATTGATTTTAAATCACTTGCTGGCGTATTAGAGTCAGTCTGCTTACTTATCAGCTTCACTCCTTCGTTTTTCAATGCAAGATCAATTTCCAGAATTAGCTGATCTACATTTTGGGGTTGGCCTACTTTTTCAGAATTGCCATTTTGTTTAGATGAACCTTGAGGTGTTGCCAAATATACTCTTGGTATTTCCAGCTCAAGAAAACGGTTTTTCTTATTCTTTAAAGGCACATATTCATTTAAGTATGCTTGTAACTCATCAAGGCTCGGAACGGTTCTTGGAACACTCCTATAGTTCCTCTTTTTTAATGAGAGATATTGTTTGATCGCCTCAGGAATAGCTATAAACGCCTTTGAGTTTAGCCTATAGGAACAAAGAATTGGTTTCATCTCATCTTTACTAAATTTTTCATTCGTAATCTGGTGAAGTACTATTAGACCTGAATAAACAAACTGTTCATCATAAGTTGTATAAGTCCCTAACATTATCTCATCATTAGGATCCATATATACTGCCTTTATATGAAGTTCACGTGTAGTGTTAACTGGATCATCTTTTAAATCAAAATATATAACCTTCCTATTCCCTTTGATTATTTCATAAGTCCCAGAATAGTCTTTGCTGAAACCATCAACAACGTTTTCCAACTCTGCCACATTTCCGATTGAAGTTTTCAATAAAGCCCTGGCTATTTTCAGATGTTTACTTTTTCTTTCCGCTACAGATAGAAAATAAAAAAACCATTTTTTATCAACGAAATTATCCCTTCCACTCTCTGCAATAAATGTTTTTGCTACTTCAATGAATTTCGGCCCCTCTATGGATATCTTCTCATAGAAGCCTTTTTCTCGATCATTTAATTTGGAAAATGATATTTCACCCTTGTGAGAGCGTGCTGCTCGGACGAGATAATAACAATAAGTCCGTGACCAAGACTTAAAATTAGATTTCCTATACCATTCTTCGTATTTCCACCATCCACCTTCCTGTTTTCCTACAATTTCACTGTATTCTAAGATAGATTCTAACAGCTGCTCATTTTCCATATGTGTGTACTTAGTTTTTCGAAAACTATCCAATTAAATCCAAAAAATCCAGATTGGATTTTAAAAATCCAATAGTACTCGATAAATCCATTTAAAACACATATATCACTGTTAATCAGTTGTTTAGACTTGTTTTTATTGCTTTGAACAAACCATATTTGTCAAAACCAAAAACCATTAACTGTGAAACTAAGACAAACATTGAAACAGTGGCTACTTCTCATACTACAAGGTGGTAATGTAGAAGAGTCCAAAAAACAGGAAAAGTATCAAAGACAACCTAAATCCAAATTTATTAGAGAATGGCGTAAGAAGTCATTTGATAGTGCGCTTAGAGGTATAGATGTCAAAGAAGTCATCTCGCAAGCTCAGACTGCAATGTCAGAATTGAAAGTCTCGGCTTCTTCAATTTATGACCAGGAAATTATTGAGTACACCAACTCCATAAAAGCAGATAGTCAAGAGTTGGAAAAAATCAATAAAAATCCTGAAGCATACCTACAAATGACAATCAATACCCTTCCAGAGGCTGACCACCAGAATATAACCAAGCTTATGGTTGAATTAACAAAGGTTCAGGATGACCTTCAAAATACAACAGTAAGATTATTTGACCTTCAAAACGAATATAACTATGATTAATGAATTAGAAACCACCGGAAACAGCAGTGTGTACAGAAAGTCATACTGGTTTGTTGTGATAGTGTATGTGATTTTATGCACTGTCTTGAATCGCCCTACATTCGAGGAGTTTTCAGGAGGAGTTTATCTCTTCGGCTTAGTCCTATCCTTGTGCATGAGTATTGTCGAAATGAAGTTGGCCCAGTTCATCGGGAAGTCATTGGCGCTCAAAAGATGGAAAAGAGCTATCGTTTCGTTCATGGTTGGCTTGGGCATGGTACTCTACCTTGTGAGTAAACAGGTCGACTTTGGATTTGGACTGATCATTCTTCTCGTTTTTATGGTGGGTATATTATTCTCCTATGGCTATGCAATGGATGAAGAGAAATACAGAATTCCCAGACTCAAAGCCTTTCTAACCAATAAAATCAACACGCTCAAAGGGAGTAAAGTCCAATTGAAAAATGACCTTAAAAGGGCTCAAGATAAATTGGGAATTAAAGGCCAGGCGATTATGAACAACAAAGTTGAATCACTCAACAAAGGCATGGCCTCCAGCTCCAACAGGATTGAAAAACTGACCAATGAAAAAGAGGCCGAGTTGAAATCAATTGAACATCTCGAAAGAGAGATCATTGCTGAAATCAAAAGAGGTTACAGTGACTACGGTCAAGTAGCTTGATCATCCAACCCTTAAACTTTAGAACCATGAAACTACTTAACACAAATAACTTCAATGCATTGTCCCTGAGCGGGGCAATGCTGATAATATTAGCCACTGTAACCTCTTGTGAAGACAAAGAGCAATTAATGGGAGCCAGATATGAGTATGTTCAGCTCGTTGACGTGTCAAAATCATACGAAGATTCAAAAAGTGGTTTAACTGGAGATATCCTTCACTCGGCACTCATGAAAGAAATGGGGATCGAAGAGAATTCACCAACCAGCATAGGAGCCAGAATTTATTTCTCTTACATGGGCATGTCGTATCTACCCATTGTGAGTAAAGTCGAGTTAGAGCCAAAGGTATGGATGCTGAACCCCAGGAAGGATAGAATCAGCGAGGTTAATGCTTTTTACAACCTATCAAGGCAACTAACCAATGATTTACTATCCCGCAGTGCCAATGATCAAATAAGTAACCTCTATAGAGGAATGCTCAATGGACTCTCCCAAATGGATCATTCTGCTCAACATCGTAAAATGATCGTAATGGCAGATTATTTAGAGTCATCGGTTATTCTGGATATGGGTGACTATTTAAAGCACCCTGAAAAACTTCAAACTGACTATGAGAAACTCAAAGGCTTACTGATTGCCTCAGAACCTGTTTCAGATGAATTCAAGGGTACAGAGATTGTCTTAATATGCCCTGAAAATTACCTGGTAACCTACGAGGCGGCTAAATTCTGGAAACGCTTCTACGAGGAACATGGCCTGATTGTTTCCATACGATCTAGTTACTAAACCACCCAAATTTTTGTACAAAAGTGACTTCCAAGGCTTGGTGAAGGCCTTGCCTTGGAATGCTCTGCTCTTTCCACAGTCAAAACTTAACAGCTATGATCACTAAACAATCAAATCAAGACATCAAACCAAGAAAGAAGTGTTTCGGTGACAGTTCAATCATTTTTGGTGCTACGAAGACTGAGTTTTACAAACTTCTCTTTAAAAATCCATCCCTAGCTCTTTTAAGACTATTGGGTCAATGGATAGAGTTTACTACAGCCGCGCTTGCAAATTGCCAAAACACCGTGTACCGCAATCAATTTGGATTATTGAACCAAGGCATAATTCTCACATTCAGTTCAGTGGGACTTGCTCTAATCGCAAACTCGGAACATTCATATCTGGCCTTAGGCTCCATTTCACTACTGATGTTGCCAATTCTGCCATTTTTTTATGATTGGGATACTCTTTATTCGTGGGCTTTTCTTGACATACGCAGTCTACCACTTCTTGTGTACTCAGGTATAATGCTTTTGACTGGCCTAGTGAACACAACCATGATTTACATCGGAAAAGGCAATCCAGATGATATGGCCAAATCTGGTGAAAGCTGGATTTTATTAGGGCTAAACAAACTTTATTCAAAAATCAAAAGACTTAGCGGAGGTAAACTCAAACTTAAAGCAAACGAGTTCATTGTAAACAGTTTCATAGAATGCGGGATTACTGCATCCATCGGTTACTACTTTTGGTCGGTCATTGGTGACCATACCTTTGGACTCTTCTGCTTCTTGATGTCCTCTGCAGAATTCTTTACCCAGATCAAATCCAAAACTGCTCAACTTAATCGACAGGCTTATTTGAATGCATCATAAGGTATTTTACAACCTTGACGTGTGAGTCAAAAACAGATACAAATTATCTATCAACAGCCGGACTCTATCCAGCGACTCAGTATAAAACCCCATACAAATAAACTTAAGAACGATGCTTGGAATTAATGTTTTCAAGGATGTGAAATCTGCATCCGATTACTATATCAACCTTTCCCATGAAAGTGCTTACTATTTAGAGAATGTGGTTGAGGCGACTTGGTTTGGAAAAATCAGCAAGCGGATTGGCTATGACGGTGTTCAGGTCAAAAAATCAGATTTTATCAGCTTTGGAAAAGGACAAGTTCCAAATTCAGATATCAGCTTCAAAGTAAGAAAGGTGGATAACGCCAGAAGCTATTACGACTTTACTTTCTCCGCTCCCAAGAGCGTCTCTTTGCTTTTTGGATTAACCAAGAATGAAGCCATCCATCAATGCCATATTGATGCCTATAAAGCTGTTTTAAGCGAGATTGAGGCAAACGCCCAGACCCAGCACAATTCAGCGACAGAGAGGGGTTGGGAGACGTGCGGTGAGCTTCTAATCGCCAATTTTGACCATTTTTTGAGCAGGCCTTGTGAAGTCAAAAAGAATGGAAAATCAATGTATGTATCTGATCCTCAGATACATACACATTGCCTAATTCCGAATTGTACATTTAGCCATATCAACAACCGGTTTCAAGCCCTTGAGCTAGGCAATTCAGTTCATCGACAGGCCAAATATTTCGAATCGGCATACCATTCCTATATGGCCAAGAATCTCGAAACTCTGGGCTTCAGAACCAGAATAACCCGAGATAGATTCGAGCTTGTTGGCATCACTCGCGAACAGATCATGCTTTTTTCGAATAGAAGCAAGACTATAGATCAGTTTGCTTTGGAAAATGGAATTTCAGACAAGTCCAAACTCGCACTACTAACCAGAAATGCCAAAGCGAAAGTAGTCGGAGAAGAAGAACAATATGAGCATTGGAAGAGCCGACTCAGCGAGAAAGAATTTGAAGCTCTATTCCAGTTAAGGGATCAGAAAATTGATAAAAGAGAAAGTATTTCAGCTGAACAGGCCATTGAAAAATCAGTTCAACACCATTGTGAAAGAAACTCCGCCTTTAAGCAAAGTGATGTCCTGGCATACGCCCTCAAATTGGGCTACGGCACTTTACTGCCCGAAGATGTCAAGTCAGCTCTAGGGAGAAGAAATGACATTATCAAAGCTGAAATTGACACTGTTCCTTTTCTAACAACAAAGGAGATGATCAGACAGGAGTCGGAACTTATCATAAGGGCCAATGAAGGCAAGGGTACTTTTGCTCCCATCTTTCAGAACTACTCACCCAAACAATCACAATTGAACGACCAGCAGGTTAATGCGATCAAGCAGATCCTCAATTCAAGGGATTTTATAACCGTCTTAAAAGGGAGTGCAGGTGTAGGTAAAACATCATTATTGACTGAAGCGAGAGATGCGATAGCTCTAAAGGGCAAGCAATTATGTAGTCTTGCGCCCTCCTCTCAAGCTGTTTCCGTACTAAGAAGTAAAGGTTTTGAAGCCGAGACCATTGCCGGATTCCTCAAGAACAAAGCTCTTCAAGAAAAAGTATTTGGACAGGTAATACTGGTTGACGAAGCGGGAATGTGTGGCACCAAAGTCACTAATCAAATTCTAGCCATAGCCAAAGAAAAGAATGCCCGGTTAATTATGTCAGGAGATACTTCCCAGCATGCTCCACCTGCTCAGTATGGCGATGCTATGCGGCATTTGATTGAGAAAGCAAAGGTCAACACTGTTACGGTCAATAAAATTGTCCGTCAGCAAAACGAGCCTTATCGCTCAGTTGTACAGTCCCTCGCCAAGAATAGAACCTACGAAGGGTTCAAAAAGCTGGACAAGTTGGGAGGTATTATTGAAGAGCCTGATAAGGATAAAAGGCTGGATAAGCTGGCAGAAACTTATCTAGACACTATTAAATCCAAGAAATCCTGCCTTGTAATCAGCCCAACTCATAAAGAGGTCAATCAGGTGAATAACATCATCCGTCAGAAACTAAAAAAAGAAGGGTTCATTAAAGGAAAAGAACGTGAATTCAACAGACTACAGACCCTATCCTTCACCGAAGATGAAAAAAAAGAAAAGGCCAATTACGAGCAGGGAATGGTGCTGAGGTTTATTTCGAATAGTAAGGGGGATTATCGTGCCGGTGCTGAATTTGAAGTCATATCGGGCAAGAAACCCAATGAACTAAAGGTCAGGGATAGGAAAGCCGGTACGGTCAAGAAATTACCCTTGGAACATGCGGATAGGTTTGAAGTCTACCAGCAATCAAAAATCCATTTAGCAAAAAATGACCAGATCAGACTCACGATAAACACTCGGACTCAACAAGGGTCGAAGGCCTTGAACGGTACATCGTATTCTGTCGCGGGCTTCACCAAAACAGGCGATATCAAGCTTTCCAATGGAAAAACATTATCCAAGGACATAGGGCATATCCGATATTCTGCCTGTGACACGAGCCATGCAAGCCAAGGAAAAGATGCTGACCATGTTCTTATTTCGGTTGATCCTTCCAATGGGAATTTATCAAGAGAAGGTCTGTATGTTTCAGTCAGCAGAGGAAAGCATTCCGCGAAGCTCTTTACATCTGATAAGGCAGAATTGAAAAAGGCAATAGCCAAAAGCGAACAACGAATAAGCGCACATGAAATAGCACAGCGACAACAGCAACAAACTTTGGTGAGAAATCAAAGAAATCACCATCGTTCTCTCAATGAGAAGATAAGGGAACATGAGCAGACCAGAAGAAGAACACAATGGGCTTCACCAGGTATTTCAAACCAGCCAAAACCAAAGGGACATGAATAACAATGGGCATTCGGTTTCATTGCAGGATTATCAGCCCTACGCAGTGGCGCATTCTGACGAGGTAGTGAAGCGCTTCCATATTCATATGAGAAGTGGAGAACGATATAGTGTTCCCTACTCTCTTTTGCCCATTTTTATCCTGAAGAATAACCAGGAACTGATCATTAAAGCCTATGAGGTTCAAATCACAGTTTCCGGTAGAGGGCTGTCCGCCATAGAGGAAGCCTTGTCCAAGGAAGTCCTTACTTATATCAAAATCCACCCTTCCGGAAAGGATGATGGAGAGTCATCCGTTTTTATTGAAAATATCACGCTCGAAGGAGAAAATCTTATGCAGTAATCACTTTAACTTCTAACCAATGGAAAAGAACCAAGACAAAAAAGAGGATCATCTAGCACCAACACAAATATCCACCTTTAATGACAATAAGGAAATTGAGAAGGCAGGTTTGAGCGATCATGAGTTGCGCAACAAAATGGATTTGGTCAAAAAATATAGCCGGACTCCAGATGAATCGTTCGGTATTCAAAAAATAGAGAAAGAATACATCGAAGAACTTCAAAAGCGCGAAGAGGATCGCAATACGGCAGGACTGAACTATTCAATGGGAATTCAAGATGGCCTACAGCACTCTCCGTATGAGCAACTCAAGTTGAGCTATGAGCACCAAGACCAAGTATTGAGAGATGACATTACAGCCAAAGCAAAGGCATTTTATAACTCTAATCATAGCTTATCAAAAGAGTTTGTTGAATCCAAACAACCTGAACCAAGTTTGTTTAAACACAATTTTGAAAAGGCCAAACATGACAAGGGAAAGAGCAATAGATGATTTTCCTACGTTATCTGGATCAGTTCGCGCTCTTTAATAAGGAGAATGAACAGCCCACAAGGGTAATAAAATCAATACCTAGGCAACTCTGGAGTAAAAACGACATATAAGGTTGAATCAAGCTTAGAAACAAACCCTTTTGGGCGTTCCCCTTCGGGTCGGGCTATCACCGCTACACGGTAGCTGGCTCTATCCCTAACGCTCGATTTATACAAGGACTAACTCTAGAATGGTTCTTTCTAGTCCCCTTTTTTATGCTTATGCGGCTTCAATGAGGGTGTATTCCCAGGAGTATCCTTATTGTCTCCTTGGCGCCTGTCAGGTTTTCCTGTTGATTTAGCAATTCTCTTTGGCCCTGGCTTAATTCCCATAATTTCCATCTTTTCTCAAAATTATACTCTGTTTAGAACAAGTTAGAAAAAATAAGTGAAATTGTGTCTTAAGGCTTTAAGATTTATTAGTGCTTACGATCCTCATTATAATGAAGGCCTATTTCTTTCCGAATAGGCAAAGCTAGCCCCGCCCAAGTAAACACCAAGAGACTACGGCATAAAGCCAACGCTCAAAAAGGCCATGCATGTTTATTCCGTTTCCTCTTGGCTTATTTCTTGTGCTTAGCAATTGGCGGCCTAAGGAAAGAAAATGGGGGAGTGTGAATTTCATGGGTTGAATAACCGGTCGCTCAAGGTGGTTTCCCGTTGCCCGAACAGTAAAAGCATGTCAATCGTTTGGCCTGTTTTCCCTAAAAACTAATCCTATCATTATTCTTTATTTTTCCTATCATACATGATAGGATTAAGCTAGCTTTGTGATAGGAAAAAAATGTAATGATGAACCTTACCCCACGCCAAAAAGAAATCATTGATATTATAGATGCACAAGGAGAGGCATCTATCTCGAAAATCAAAGAGCTTCTTGCCAACGATCCCAGTATCCCTACCCTTAACAGGGACATGGCCAGACTTGTTGAGGCAGACTGCCTGATAAAGCTAGGTGCAGGACGGTCCACTACCTATATGGTAGCGCCATATTACAAGCTGTTTTCTCCGATCGATGCATCGGATTATTTCGATCTCGATCCTGATCAGAGACGGGCTAAAACCGCATTCAACCATGAATTGCTCCAGTCTTTAAATGGCATCCCGATTTTCACAAACCAGGAACTGGCTGATCTCCAGAAACTAAAAGAGGAATACCGGGCCAATGTGACAAGCCTTTCACCAACGCTTTATCAAAAAGAACTTGAGCGCCTGACGATAGAATTGAGCTGGAAATCTTCACAGATTGAGGGAAACACCTATTCCCTGCTTGAAACAGAGAGGCTGTTTAAAGAAAAGCAGGAGGCCGACAACAAAAGCAAGGAAGAAGCCATTATGCTACTCAATCATAAGGACGCCCTTACCTACCTCATGGAGCATAAAGACCTTGCCAAAACCCTTGATTTACGCACCCTGGAGGAAATCCATTCCCTATTGATCAAGGATTTGAACGTGGGGCGCAACATCCGCTCCCGCACCGTTGGCATCACCGGAACAGCCTATAAGCCTTTGGACAATGAACACCAGATCAGGGAATGCCTGGAACTGATGTGCGGCCTGATCAATGCCAAAGACAATGGCTTTGAAAAAGCCCTGCTCGCGGTCGCCCTGATTTCCTACATACAGCCTTTTGAGGATGGAAACAAACGCACAGGCCGTATGATCAGCAACGCCTTGCTTATTGCGGATGGTGCCTGCCCACTGTCTTACCGTAGCGTGGACTCACTGGATTACAAAAAGGCCATGTTGCTCTTTTATGAACAAAATAACCTGGCAGCCTTTAAAGCCATATTTATCGAGCAAAACGACTTCGGGGTTAAGAATTATTTCCGCTAGGAACGACTAGAAAGAAACGCCCTTGGTCAGTTCGGTCTTCATGATCGTCCCACAATTTCCGTGAATGCTTCCAAAACCACCTTCATGATTTCTGGATCGGCACTCTTCGTTTTGCCATTCTTCCAAGCCTTCACCACATGTGGTTTGACATCAACTCCAGCTTCTTTGACCAAGTCTTCGACCTTGACTCCAGTTCGCAGCTCTTCCCTTTTCAGAATGTCCAAAAACTCAATTGTGATTGGTTCATAGCCGTATGATGGCGACTTATAAAGAGCTTTTGGTTCTGTTTTCTGAAATTTTGAGTTTTTAGGCTTGGCCTCTTTTATCTTCTTATCCGGTGTATCCTGCCATAGCTTCAAAGCCAGCCTAATATGCTCTTCTCTGGCCGTATCGGCCTTTCCGTTCTGTCCAGTAATGCGGTAAATAATGCCGGAGGTAAGTCCAATTTCACGGGCTTCTTTATTGCCCTTCAAAATCCTTTGCGGCCCTATTCCCGTGCGCTTGATTTCAGATAAAATCCGCTCCCGAACTTCGGTTGAAATTGAAGTATATTCTCTCATTTCACATCCCAATATAAGTTTAGAACCATTAAAGCATTATAGCAGGATCATCCATAGGCTTACAAACCTCAACATTTGAGCAATAGATAAAATTTTAGACAAATACCTCACTTTAATAACCTTTTGTAAACCTTTGAAATTACATACAATTTTATCTAATGTTAAACCCGTATTTACTCTGTTTTGCTATCCTTATGGTGTCTGAAAGGACAATTGGGGGCAATTAAAGGGGTAAACCGTGTCTGACAAAGAGATTAACAAAGTTCATTTAGAAGCCGAACAGGATAACCGGCACCGCTTTGACCTTACCTTAAAAGGTGAGGCCGATAATGCTGGTGTTCGGTCTGTGGGATCTGCCGCAGATGGTCAGGCCGCATTTGCGGAAAGCAAGGAACAGAAAAAGCAAAAGGAATTGATGGATCTGCTGTATATCCAAGGACTCCAGAAGCAAATGGGTAATATTCTGGATGATATTAAAGACAAGATGGATGAATACAGACAAAGCCGTGATCGTCAAAAAAGAATGAACAATTGTGTTCAAGATGGCGATTTTGCAACCTTAAGATTGATCTTCATTGAAGATTATCACATGGATGCAGGCGAAGTTGACGCCATGAGCCCTGAAGACTTGATTGAAGAAGCACAAAGGCGCAATCAGGCTGAATTGGATACTCAGGCCGTTCTAAGGGCAGAAATCAGAGAATTGGCATTGGAGTATAAAGAAAGAGCGCAAGAATTAGGACAGGAGCGCCCCGCACTGGCTGAGGCCGAGATGGAAAAGCTGGATGCGATTAAATATAGAGCAAGCGCATTAGGGTTTGATTTTGATGGAATGCTAAAGGACGTGGCTATTGAAAATGATGCAACTGCATTTCATTCTATAAACAATAAAGCTGAACGCATGAATCTGTTAAACGAAACATTCAATAAAGTAGCCCCAGATTTAGATAGTAAGCCGAGTCAAGAAATGGAAAATAATCAAGATGCAGGTTTGTTTGGCCAGAAGAGCTCTGCACCATCATTATTTAACTAGTTCAAACCAACAATCAATGTAGGGCTAACACCGTCCTTAAGAACGTTTTTGTCCCCATGTCTTTCAACAAAGATGTTTCCTATTGCCTGAATAGCACCAGCACCACCTATTTGCTCAGGAGTAAAGAGATTGTATCCCTCTTTGGTTTTATACGAAAGACCATCCATGTAGATTGAGGCGAGGGTCTTACCATCTTCATCGCGCTCTTCATAGGTCACGGTGATATACATGGGCTTGTCCGTGAATTTTCGATCAGCAAATGCATTGGCCAATATCTTTGAATATTCTTCAGCGGACATTTTCCCTTCATTCCGTCCAATAATATGAATTGACAATCTTTTGCTATAAGATGCGAGAGTTGCGTCTCCGGCATCTCCTTCAAAAATTACAGGCGAGTTAATCACTTGTTGTTTAGCGGCTTCAACCTTGGACTTACCAGAAGCGTCATTAAACGCCACACGATTGTCATTTGCTGTGTTTTGAGCGTTGGCATTTAGGGAGAATATCAACCCTAATGCGGCAAGTCCTGTAGCGATTTTTTTAGCTGGTTTCATAGCTCTATCCTATTATTACCTTTTATTTATATCATTTATTATTCGTATTGCGCAATCAAATGCGTACCTTGCGTTAAGATTTTAAGAAATCGTATGTGTGTGTATTAGAGAGAAAGGAGGGTCGCATTTGCGCCCTCTTTTTTCTTATACATAGTTGTATCCTTTGCCTCCACAATCAGGGCAAGTCGCCATTCCCGGACTTTTTGTGCTGATGACACTACCTGTCCCCGAACACATCGTACATTTTACTTTTTTCATGATTCTGCGTTTAATGATTTACAATCAATTGCGTTCTATAAGACGCAATATAGTTAAAAAAATTAAATGGCGTTTTATAAAACGCTGATTTTAAAGACGCTTTTATACTCCTTTAGCCAATCTTATGAAGGAAGGAGAAGCGACAGATGATGCATTAAAGGCAATAGGTGAACGCCTGAAAAAGCTACGTGAGGATAGTTTTGAGGGAGGCTATGTCAAATTTGCAATCCATCATGTAGATATGCAACCCAAGCAATATTGGAAACTGGAGGCCGGAACGGCCAATTTCACAATCAAAACTCTTCTCAGGGTTCTCGCTGTTCACGGCATAACACTTCAAGAGTTCTTTCAGGGGCTTTAGCGAATCTTGTCTGTTAGCCTATAAATCTGGCCTGAAGAGTTAATGGTGGTTTTCTCATGCTCTTCCTACTCGTTCGGCAGCTTGTTCTACCCAATCAGGAAAGTTATTATAACCATCATCAGTTTGCCAGCAATATTCGTCAGGAAATAGATCAGAAAACAGGTATTCCTTTCCGCATTGTGATCTCCAGGAAGGCCAACGGTCTCTAAACTCGAAAGAGTTTCTTTTACGATTATTAACCATTGGCAAATCAATAAAGGAACTCCATTTATGATCTTTCAACTCCAAAAAGTAGAGTTTCTCGCAATTATCATCTACCCGAACTTTAAGTCGAGATAATGGGCTGGTTCCCTTTTTGCTTATTTTTCTAGTAGTTCTTGACCTTATCCGATTGAGGTGGACTGCGAGAATGCCTTTACCCTCTGTAAAGCTTTTTACCAATTCATATTTTACCCATCTTCGATCTGCAGTACCTGAACCAATTAGTAGAGCAGTAACACCACATCCATTCAGCCCATTATTAATTAGTTCCTTAAGTGCTGCTGGACTCTTTTGTCGAGCTTCTTCCCAAAGCGACTTATCAATGAATGTGGCGAAATTTCCCTTGCGCTTGAGTGCATCACTATTGCGTACCACATTTACTTTAAAGTCTGATACATCGTTATAGTGAAAACTGAAAAAGACTCGCCTTGCCATTTATTTCACCGTTTTAGTTAGGTCATACTCATTGATGTTTTTGCGGATTTCCAGAGCACTATTAATATATATCTCAGGGTTAGATTTGAACTGATCCCATTTTACACTCTCGATATATGAAGCAGCCCCTTCGAATATCTTACTACCGTTGCAGTATCTTACTTGATCTTCTTTTTTCTTATGATTGAACATGTTGTCCCGAAGGATTTGAAAGTAGGAATGGGTATGATAAGTAATGCTATTGCATGCAAGATTCTCAGTCATATAATAGCCGTAATCATTATTCTCGTCTGGTAATACAACGGCTAATACGGCATTTGATTTACTTCTCCCGTACTGCCTAGTTTGTTCTTTTAAGGAATAGGAAATCTCCCATGGTATCCATTGTTCTTTTTCTGCAACATACGGGTCTTTCATTCCTTTGCTAATCAAAACTATCGTTACCGAACTGGCAAAAATCTTATCCCCTAGTTTGGAGCCGATTGTGCTATCAGCAAGGTCTCCAATATCCTCGTTGTCGCGCTCACCTTTATAGATATGATCGTAGGATGACAGAATGTTTTCCAGTTGATTGACATAGCTTCGTGCGGTACTGTTCCACTCTCCCGGTAGATCGGCTACTTGAGAGTCATTATGTTTATATGATACAAAAATGCTCTTTCCCATGTTGTTAGTTTTTATTAATGGCTTCAACAATTCGTACTACTGAGGCAATCACTTTATCCGCTTGTTGTTCTTGCTGAAGAATGTTTAAGTCTTCTTCTATCCCTTCAATCCCTACGAAGTACTTTGTTATATCTGATTTTATTTCATCCCATAGCTGGCTAGCCATGTAGCCGGTGGAGCCAATTGGAATTGGAATACAACCAACCTTTAAGGCTATTTCAAATTCTTTTTTCACTCCTCCTGCTAGAACAATCTCGGATTCATTTTCTGGATTCTTCTTGTTGCCAAAAAGGAAAATGGCGATCCCAGTCAGTGATATCATCCTTTCACGGTACTCTTTCCACAGGTCAGACAGTTCTTTGTCTCCAGTAGCAAATTGAGGAAACGGTTTTATCACTAATTGTTCTTCCGAGTGTTTCTTTGGGTTCTTGTAAATCTGCTCAAGTGCCCCATTTATTACTGCACTGCCAATTCCCCATCCGAATCCGTTTACAATTCGATATTGCTTTGATACTAGCTTGGCTGATAATTTGTGGACAAGTTTAACAGCGCGCTCTCGACCCCATTCCCCATACTCTTCTGCACTACCTGAAATGAATATGCTGCGCATGCGAAATTTTTGTTCAATTTCCTTAAGGATTTGAGTAATCTCTTCATAAGACTCAACCATAACGGGGTTTATATGATATTCTCGCAGATCATTAAGGCGTAGCTCTTGTCGTCTTTTCTGATAATCAAAGTCCGGATCCGTACCAAAGTCATCACGACTGACTGATTTTACAAAACAGTAGTGATGACTAGCATTCTCTCCGAAATTCAATCGAACTCGGCTCAGTGCATATTCCAAATTAGGATCATTAAAACTAAAGCCGATAAACAGAAACGTTTTAGTGATTAGGTCACCTTTTAAAGCATTGATAAACGGTTCATGTGTTAGGAAGTACTTTTCATAGTCATCACGGGTAATGATAGCATCAGCAGGGTGGTCAGCATCACCATGCATCTTGTATACGACAGCATCTCGCTTGTACTTTGAAGTTGGAAGTTGCTTATTTTCGTGTTTGACATCTACAATTAGATTGTTTTTTTCAAGCGTTGACTCTATAAGCTTGTCATAGTTCGTTGTCCAATATGTATCAATTGGAAGCCTTGAGAGTATCTGGTGGTTTTCTGTTTCCTCTACATCTTCGGTGAAAATCTTCAGGATTTTGTTATTAAGCTTACTGCGGCCGCGATTCTCATTCGAATGATATTGTGCTACTGCTATAAGATCCTCTTCTTTCTTAATATCTAGGCCAATTTCATCCGCAATATCACTCAAAAGACCTTTCCAGTCTACATATCCAGCACCGACAGAGAGACCAGCTCCTGCGAAAATGGCAGCCTTTCTATCCTCAAGGCTTTCTATGAAGTCCTTTATAAATGCCTCGTGTTCTTTTTTTATACCCATTCATCAAACTTTTTATAGTTACTTCTTGAAAAATTGACCCAAAGGGCTGTGTCTGTTTTATCGATATATGGGTATAATTCTACATACTCATTACCCTGAAATGAGCTTTTACTACCCTCCACAATAGGCAGAACAGCTACAATGCCTTTAATTCCATCAAAATATCCTAACTCCCAAGGCATCCAAGTAGATGACCTGGCATTTTCAGAGAAAGCATACAATAGCGATTTACATTGCTTCATGCGTATGCGCAGGGTTTCTGCATTCTCTTTAGTGACATTAGAACGGTCCAATTGAGGGTCTTCAATCCAATCGACATAAACAGAGTACCCAAGAGTTTCAAGCTCCAACTTCAAGCCGCCCACCACACGCGCATCGGTAGAACTGTGAGAAAGAAATATATCGTATCTCTTGGAAGTTGCTGAAAAACTCTGTTGCTCTTGCTTAGATTCATTCAAGAATTGAATGGCTCTTTGTTCGTAATTGCCGTAGTATCCGCCCTTCTCTAATCGAGATTCAAAACGATCAATTAGCTGTTGCTTGGTAAATAACCCCATAGTCAGTGAATTTTGCTTTTTAACTTAAGTGAATTACTTCTTCTTAGTTGATTTGCTTGGTTTTAATGACGGTTTGTTACCAGGGGTATCCTTATTGTCTCTTCTTCTTTTATCAAGGGTGCCATCCTTCTTTTTAGGTTTTGGTCCGGGTTTAATTGCTTCAATTTTCATTTCATTAAGATTTAATGGTTTATATTAATGTTCTTTATTCGGCTTGTACTAGCCACTTGTTTTTGTTTATGAAGGCTTCCTCCAGAAGCTTTCGAAATCACTTTGCGTTTTGCTTTGTCTTGGGTGGGCTATTGTCTCTTTTACCACCTGATTTTTGTCCTTCTTTTTTTGGAAGGCCAATTTGGTTGCTTGTTATTCTCTCCCATTTCCTTGAATATTTTGGATATAAAGTGATTAGACATTACGCTGCTGCGTATTGCCATTGATAATGCCTAGAACTAGCTGGGAAACTTATGGGAGGAGTTGATTATTTGCGAATTACAATAATTGACTTAATTTCGCGTCCTCATTTAGGGCAGTCTAAAACGGAGGTACCAATTCTAAATTTGGATTGCCGGACAAGTTTCTCAAAGAGCGCATTGGTATTTACCAATTGTCGCTCTTTGGCAATTTACATACCAATCTGTTTTTGCTGAAGTTTTGTCAGTACCCGAATAATAATGTGGATGATAGGCTGAGACTTTTTTTTGGACACTGCCATGCTGACATTCAATCTATTAGTTTCCCAATGCCCAGCCTCATTTCTGAAATCTCAAAAAAGGCAAGGAAGCCGCCCTATCTGGAAAGCCCCTGAAGCGTGAAATCAAAGGCTAATTTCAATCTGGAACTCTCCTATGAGGCCTTGACGACCTGATCGATATTCAGGCCTACACCTATTCGGAATTCGGTGAAGCCCAATGGAAGAAATATGAAAGCTTGTTGAGCAGTGCTTTCGAGCATCTCATTTGCAAAATCGCTACTCCGGCCATAGACGCAGAGATGTACCCGAGCCCTATCTTTCGTGGAATGTTGGAGAACACGTGATGGTTTATCGAGTAGAAGATGAAACCATTTATGTTGTGCGTGTCCTGCATGGCCGCATGAATTTCCTGTACAGGCTTTAACCTTCTTTGATCTTTAGATTTTTGCCTTTGAAGGCCTTCAAATCCTTGCGCAGATCGCCCGAGAATTTCATGGCGCGGCTCTGGATAGCATCCTGATATCCATCAAGGATTGAAACTCTCAGCTTTGAGGCTTCTTGAGCTTGCAAGTCGGTTAAAGAAGGCCCGGTCTCTTCACCATGCCTTGGGTATGATCCATCACTATTATTCATATTTTAAGCTCTTTGCATATTCCATTGTTGTCAATATTGGGCTTTTCCTCACACCATAGTAGGAATTTATTCCTTTTTTCTCTTGACTCCCTAATAGCAGTCTTCTATTGACTTGTTCCTGACCTAGTAATAGGAATTTAATCTCATAACGTTCAAGAAAGGAACAAAGCATGAACAATACACTATACTATGGAGAAATGGTAGCCCGGATTTCAGGGTTTTTACATCATGACCCGATCACCCTCTCAAGGCTGGAAAACAAGTTGAGAATGACCGGTGCCCTGCCAAACGAAAACAATCTATGGACGATCTGTGCAGATGCCGCCCAGGTGTTCGATAAAATCGAAGACCTCTCAAGTGAGCACTATATTGATTGGCACAAAGCCCTGGACATCTATTCCGATAAGCTTCGGGACGTTTTACTGACAGGCACAGTACCAAGCATGGCCGACCTTATAGCTTTGGCCTCCTCTTCCATTCAGGAAAGCAGGGCTGTCAAAGCAGACTCAAAGTCAAATTCCCAACAAGAAGACTATCCATTGAATGCTTTAGGGCGTTCCCCCTCGCGCGGGCAAGGCTAATACGAGCTGTCCAAACCGTATCCCCGCTTTTCCGCACCCTTCGGGCTTGTGCAAAGCGGGTGATCCCCCTCGGTTTGTGCAGGCCTTGTCCCTTGCTCACCCCCTGTTCGCCACATGGCAGGGGTTATGGCGACCCCATAACCCTTTTCCAAAGGGTTTTTTAACCAAAGACATAAAGGAGAAAAATATGTCAAACACTGAAACCAAAGAAACACAATCAACTGAAAATCTTTTTGCAGATACCAATATCAGCATGAAATCAGGCCATTTGGTCAAAGATGCCGAGCTGATCGGGGATGGAAAATTTGCCAAGTTCAGAATAGCCACCAACAAGGAATTTTTGGACGTTAAAGGCGAAGTTCAAAACATGGCCAACTACTTCAATGTGATTGTTTCAAGCAATCTCAAAGATGCCTTTGCCGTTGCCCAAGACCTCAAAAAAGGCGACTGGGTCTATATCAAAGGTGAAGACAGTTCCCGTTCCATTGACACTGTTGAAGGCTACAAAGACACAGCTGTCACCACATTCGCCTATAAAGTGGTTTTGAAGAAAGAGAAAACCGAACAGGTGAATGACGACACGCAACCTGAAGCAACCCCACAACCCGCCTAAACCTAAAAGGGAAAGTCATTCGTGGCTTTCCCTCTTTTTTATAGAAAGTCAAGCCATGCTCAAAACCATAGACATGTCCGAACAGATCGAAGCGATCAAGAAGAAATTCGGAAGGGACTTTTACAGAGATCCAAAGGCCATGCAAGAAGCCGCCCAAGTCTGGGGCGTGGAATACAACAGCGGGGGAGCGCCCATCAAATTGAAAAGAGAAACCCTTGTCGAATTCGGTCACTGCAAAGGTGAAATGTCCTATGTGGAAACCACCAAGGGATATGTCCTGCTAGGCATGAATGCCAGCACCTCTATCGGAGGTTTTGGCTATGCCCCTTCCATTTGGGACGGGGTGGGCTTTGCCTCCTATTGGGACGCAAGAGCCTGCGCAGTCGAAAAACTGATCAACTATTTTGAAAAAGAAACAGCCTCCACAAACAGTTGCTCAAGCCTTGCCAACAAGCATTCAGCCATGAGGGTTGTCCAATTCCTGAGAGAGGAAATGACCCCACAACTCGAATTGTTTTAGGCCAACAACATCGATCCCACCACCACAGAATTTATGAAAGGAACAAAACACAATGCCCAGAGAAGTCTCCAGAACAGATATTCACCAGCAAGTCACAGATCAAATTGTAAGTCTTCTTGATCAAGTGGATTTGAACAATTACCAGCCACCCTTTGCCAGCCTTGCCGCCAAAGGGCTGCCCGTGAACCCGACCACGAAAAACCACTATCAAGGCATCAACATCCTGAACCTGTGGTTTAACCAGCAAGCCAAACAATTCAGCTCTAACCATTGGGCAAGTTTCAAACAATGGAAGGAAAAAGGCGCGAATGTCAAAAAAGGGGAGAAAGGCACACAAATCATCTTTTACAAAAGCCTGATCAAAACAGAAGAGAACAGCAAAGGCGAAACAGAAACCCATAAAATTCCCATGCTCAGACTCTACACTGTTTTCAATGCCAATCAGGTCGAGAATTTTGAGGCAGAAGCGACTCCAGCAGATACCCAAATAGACACAGTGGAGAGGATTTCTCTTGTCGATGAATTTTGTAAAGGCACAGGGGCAGACATTCGCCATGGCGGGGACGAAGCTTATTTTAGTCCTATGGAAGACTATATCCAGATGCCCGAAACTCGGCTTTTTCTGGATAGCGAACAATCTACCGCCACAGAAAACTACTATTCCACCCTCCTCCACGAATTGACCCATTGGACAGGGGCGAAGCATAGGCTTGAGCGCGACTTGGCACACAACCAAAAGGAGCGCGAAAAATATGCCTTTGAAGAATTGGTTGCAGAACTTGGGGCGGCTTTCCTATGCGCACACCATGGCATTGCCCAGAGCCATCCGCCAAATCATGCCCTTTACATCAAGAGTTGGTTAAAAGCCTTAAAGGATGACAAAACCTTTATTTTCAAGGCATCGGCACAAGCCGCCAAGGCCGTTGATTATCTCGATCAAACGGTCAGGGGAGACGCCCAACCATGACCGACTATTTCAATGAATTGACCAAACAGGTCAACCAATTGGGACGAAGGCAGGATTTAGCCCGTGTTTTCAATGACCTTTTGACAATGGGGATATGCTCTTTTCATACAACCAATATCAAGAGCCGGTTACAAGAAAAGGATGAAGAAAACGAACGCCTCTATCTTGAAACAATAAAACCCTACAAGCGGGAGGAACTCGAAGAATTCGGGAAAGCTATGGGCACCATACAATTGAATGTCTATGAAAACCCCTATTCCGATATCCTCGGGGAGTTCTTCATGCAACACATCACCAGAGGCCAGAACGGGCAGTATTTCACGCCAGAACCTGTATGCGACATGATGGCAAAAATGAACCTTGAAGGCATTGAGGGCGAAGGCAAAAGAATTCAAGACCCTGCCTGCGGATCAGGCCGCATGCTTTTGAGTGCGGCCAAAATCAACCATCGCAATTATTTTTACGGTGCAGATAGCTCAAGCACCTGCGCAAAAATGGCGACCCTCAATTTCTTTCTCAACGGGCTGAAGGGTGAAGTTTCGTGGATGAACTCTTTAAGCATGGAATGGTTTGGAGGCTGGTACGTCAATATGGACGGCCTTGGCATCACGCCCATTGAAAAGGAACAATCTCAACTCTGGTTTGAAGCCCCGAAAATCAGAACACCTGAGTTTGACAGCCAAGATCAGGGCAAGACAACAGTTCCAGCCCACCAACTCACACTTTTTTAAACCAAAACGAAAGGAATTATGAATGAAAACCTATATCGCCAAAGCCGAAATGTGTACCTATCTACAGGTCAAAATCACGGCCAATTGGGAAGAGGAAGCTTATCTAAAAGCAAAGGAGCTATGTGGCAGTCAATTCACAGAGATTGAAGGAACTGGAAACTGGGAGATATACAATGTGGAAGAGGTATTAAACCATGTACAATAAATTTGAAGAAGTACGTCTAGTTTATAAGAATAGGACAAAAGCAGAAGATAGACCAAAAATCACCAGCGCAGGCAAGGCTTTTGAAATATTAAGATCCTCGTGGAATGAAGATCAGATATCCCTTGTGGAAGAGGCAAAGGTCATGTTTTTAGATAATCAACTCCGGCTGATGTCTATTTCCACAATTTCAAAAGGAGGGATGACTGGAACAGTTATCGACCCTAGAATAGTATTTGCTATGGCTTTAAAGAGACGAAGTTCATCACTCATTCTAGCCCACAATCATCCTTCAGGAAATTTGAGACCAAGCCAAGCCGACATCTCACTTACAAAGAAGTTTTCTGAAGCGGGTAAGCTTTTAGATATCACAATTTCTGATCATATAATTATCACTGACGAAGGCTATTACTCAATGGCAAATGAGGGTCACATACTATAGTCCGATCAGTTCTTGTCATTGGAGATAATTCAAAATAATCTATGACCAAACTTGAAATTCATTCAAGTTCCCACCACCAGAAGTTGCCATGGAGAACAAATCTTCATGGCAATTTTTTTGTCCGAGGATCAAAGTGTTATTACTGTAAAATCTGAGACAGCGAACCTCCATTTGTATAGTGATTGAGGCTGGTTCAAGCTCAAAATCCAAAGTTCATTGACCCCATAATGCACCTGTTGATAGGAATATAATCCCGCTTCAGTTTACTTACAGACATCACGTCTAAGGCGATCAAATCGCTTAGAAACTTAAGCTTCATCTTTGGCCTGATTAGACGATATCTATTTCAAAAAAACCTTCACCTTGAGGCCAAAATATAATACGATCACGAACTAAAATTATAACTTGGATGAGGCCAGTCTTTTTTTCGTTTTCCTTCTTGGCTAAAATTCTATATCAACCCTTTCGAAAGATTACATTCGTGAAAAAACTTTTGGCAATATTTTCTATTGTTACAGTGGTGACATCCCTTTCCTTATATCAATTCAATTTCAAAGAAGTGAACAGGGATTTAAAGCCCAAGTGTCGTTACGAAAAAAACACAAAAATCCTTAATGACACTGCATTTGAAATGAAGGTTTTGGACGTACCATTTTCCTATGCATATGGAATCGGCTTGGACGACTTTAATGGTGATGGTTTAAAAGACATTAGTGTTGCAGATGCTGTAGAAGAAACATTCTCTCTCTTGACTCAAAATACAGATGGGTCATTTTCCAAAAATGTAATAGCAAATATCCCAGGGTGGTATGAAAGGCACAAAATTATCCATGAAGATGGAAAGCCTGTGTTTTGGGTCGTAAAGAACAGGTCTGGTCAGATTGTTAAGATATCCAAAACTTCTAATGAGTGGAAAGAAGAGGAAATTGTTTCAGAAGAATTTCCATTTGACATATCCCTTGGAGATATTAATGGAGATAACACCTTGGATTTCTCTGTGAGCACTCATGCAAAAGGCAAACTTGTACGTTATCTCAGTGACCAAAAAGGTTCTTATAAAAGGGAAGTTTTAGCAGACAGATTAGGTTACGTTAAAACCGTGATACTTGAGGACATGAATGAAGACCAAAAATTAGACACTGTCTCGGCTTCAAGCTATTTGAAAGAGGTGTTCTATATAGATGAGAATACTAGAACAAAAATTACCATTGGCAAGAATCTTCATAACCCCATGGTTGGCTCGGCTGTTGATCTCGACCAAGATGGTGATATGGACATGGCTATTGCGGCAGGAGGAAATGTTATTGCTGACAATTCGTGCGAAACAGGGTTGTTCTGGTTTGAGAATCTAGATGGTGGCACTAGATGGGAAAAACATGCCATTCATCAAGGTAATAAGACAGGCTTTGAAGTAATATCAGAAGACTTGGATGGTGATGGTGATTTAGACCTTGTCACCTCGTACTATGAAGACCCCGCAATGGTTATATGGTACGAAAACAATTTACCAAACGAATGGCTGGGACACTTTTTAACAGCTTCCTATTCAACTGAGGGTGCAAGTCAAATTTTGACTGCCGATATGAACAATGATGGCAAGCAAGATATTGTTACAGCTTGGGCGGACAAAGACTCAAGAATAATTATTTTCTATCAGAAATAACAGCCACAGAAAAACAGTGATGGTTAAACAATCAAATTTTGGTTTGCAATCAGCGCATCAATATCTGTCAAACCAGAGGCATTCTCAAGAATTGCTATAGAGATAAACTCATCCCCTCCTCCATTATTGTCAATGCTTAGAATACTATGTCCATTACTCGCCGTGATCTTAACAAAATCGGCTATGGCATCATTCAACGGATCATAAATGGAATCCAAAATATCGCTGATATCCAAAACATCATTTTCCCCAATGGAAAAGTCTTTGATTATATCCAAGCCTTCATTCACATTCGAAAACTTGAAGACATCCGCTCCTGCCCCCCCATGAAGGATGTCACTTCCATTCTGGCCATTAAGTAGATCATCACCATCTGCTCCCCAGAGCTTATCACTGCCATCACCGCCATAAAGCTGGTCATTGTCAGAACCACCGTAAAGTGAGTCATTACCAATATTACCGTAAATAACATCATCCCCTGCATAACCAATGATTTCATCATTGCCTGCATTTCCACTCATATTATTTGAATTGGCATCGCCCCAAATTACATTGTCAGAAGAGTTGCCATCCTGCGTATAAATCCAGTTATTGAAATCATCTATTGACAATGAAAAACCATCAGAGAAATAAATCTTTTCCCAAGTGTATGTCGTGTTATCTGTTCTGATTGAAGACTGAATTACAATTTTATTGTTCGCGTCAAATTCAACCAACATATGATCAAAATAACCACTGCCGCTTGTACTAGTAGCATATGTGTAGTCAGTCGCACTAATTGTTGCATCATCAATCGTATAATCATTGTCCATGTAAATTATATCATGCGTGTCGGCACCTTTAGAAAAAACTGTATCCAGCCCTTCTTTATAATAAAAGATATCTTCACCCCACCATCCACGCGCGAAGTCATTGCCAGAACCAAAATAGAAGACGTCGTTGTGTGCGCTATCGTTCGCATCATATGTGTCGTCACCCGAAGTACCATTACGGATAATATGAGAGCCATCCAAACTCACGGTGATCGAAACTTTTTGTGCTGAAAAATCACCTAGTGCATCCTTTGCGACATAGAAAAAGCTATCTGTGCCAATAAAATTGGTGTCCGGTGTATATGTTATGCTGTTATCGGCATTTAATATGGCCGTGCCGTAAAGTGTATTTGTTATCATTTCAATATTCAGAACATCGTTTTCCGGGTCGCTATCATTCCCCAGTACATCAAAAACTGTTTGGGTATCTTCAACGATGCTAAAGATATCCTCAACTAAAACTGGAGCGGCGTTCGTTGCTCGCACGTCAATCGTTACGGTTCCAACGGTTTGGCCTCCATTACCATCATCAACAATATAGCTAAAGGTGTCTTCGCCCGTGTGTCCAGAGTTTGGAGTATATGTAATTGAATCATCTGCATTTATTTGAACGTCTCCATAAAGTGGCGATCCAACGGATTGAACACTTAATACATGACTGTCCATATCTGAATCATTGTTCAAAACATCGACAGTGACAGAGCCATTCAAAAGCATATCCACTTCTTCATTTTGCACTTCTGGAGCAAAGTTTTGATGAATATCAAATTGGACAGAGTCAACATACACTTCCATCGCTTCTACGGACTTTGTCATTAAGGCAAATGCTAAAAACAAAAACACGTTTTGTTCTGCGGTTGTATTGTTCGTATATCGGCTTATAAAATTATCATATCTCCTTAATTCGTGAACAAGAGACACATCTGTTAAATCCGAGGCCGTTAGATCAACCCTAAGTGTGTCATGCCCTTCCCCACCATCATAAAGGTCAGAGCTTTGGATGTTTGCGTGCACGTCATAAATCAGAATATCATCACCCGATGCACCCCATATTTTATCACTTCCGTTACCTCCAGATAGCGTATCGTTGCCTTCTCCACCATATATCTGATCATTTCCATCATCGCCATGTAGGACATCATCTCCAGCGTATCCAATCATTTGGTCGTCACCAGAATTTCCACTCATTGTGTTTGCGTTTGAATCCCCAAAAATGACATTGTCAGAAGAATCGCCATCATCTGTATTTATCCATTGATAATAGTCATCAATTGCAAGGGAGAAGCCGTCCGCAAACTTAATTTCTTCCCATCGGTAGGATACGTTGTCTGTACGAACTCCGTGAATCACCATTAGTTCATTAACATTTTCATCTACAATGACTTTTAAGTGATTGATATACCCATCGTTATTACGGTCAGACGCAACAAATTCAACGTCATCAAGAGTATAATCGTCCATGATAATAGTATCATGACTAAAACCACTCGCAAAAATCTCATCAAGACCACCACTGTAAACGAAGATGTCGTCGCCATACCAAACATCCGCTCTATCATTGCCGCTTGATCCATATACAATATCCCGACCGCTATCATTGCCCGTATTGATGGTATCGTTACCTGAAGTACCACTATAAGAATTCCTAAAGGAACCAGCAGTTACATCAACACTTGCAGTACCTGTTGTGTACCCACCTGCACTATCTTTAATGAGGTAATAAATATCATCCGTACCTATAAACCCTTGCTCGGAGGTGTATGTAATCGTTCCGTCCTGATTCAAAACAACAGAACCGTGAAGGGCCTGACTGGTTGCCAGAATGAAGATTGTGTCATTTTCACGGTCACTATCATTGGCAAGAACGTCTATTGTAACAGATGCCTCTTCCGACATTGTCGCTATATCTGCAGTTGCTATAGGGGCTTTATTTAATGGTTCTATGCTGAGAGTTACAATTCCAGTCGTAATATTTCCCAGACCATCATCAACATTATATGTAAAGCTATCAGTCCCTATATAATTATCAGTTGGTGTGTATTTCACAGTACCGTCATCATTCAATATAGCAGAGCCGTATGAAGCAGCCCCTAAGCTAGAAATATTTAAAGATCCTCCGTCCGGCACCAGGTCATTTACGAGTACATCTATATTTCTGGATTGGTTAACCGTCAAGCTAACGTTGTCATGCCATGCACCTGCCACAAAATTTTGTTGTATATCGTAGCTTGCGCCATTGACAAACACATTTAGGGTTTCAATAGACTTTGCCCGCAAATCAAAGGAGAAAAACTCATAGATATTATTTTCGTCTACTGCACTATTCTGGTACTGACTTATAAACTGATTAAAAACTAACAGCTCATGTTGCAATTCAGACTCTATTATTTCAGTAGATGTAAAGTATAGATTAAGGCTATCGAAACCTACTCCGCCATTGTAGACATTGCTGTATCCAATGTTTTCTAAAATATTAAATTCTAAAACATCATCATCGTCACCACCAAATAGCACATCGTTACCAATGCCACCATCCAGCCCATCCGAACCAGAGCCTCCTTCTAAACGGTCGTCCCCTTCTCCGCCATTCAATAAGTCATTTCCGCTTCCACCCAAAACCCTATCATTCCCTGCTCCAGCATTTAAAATATCGTCGTCTGCCCCCCCATCCAATGAATCTTGGCCGCTCCCTGTGGTTATAATATCGTTCCCCTCATCACCAAACACGGTATTATCTCCATCCGTATCAGTGATTGTGTCATTCCCTAAGCCTCCATGTATTTCATCATTGTGTAGGTCTCCATCAATTTCATCGTCTCCTGCTCCCCCATGAATAAAGTCATGATCGTCACCTCCTTCAATCACATCATTACCGGCCTCGCCATAAATAATATCATCACCACGATCGCCTTTGATATAATCATCCCCAGAGCCGCCATAAAGTTTATCATTTGCACCGCTTCCGTTAATCAGGTCATTGCCAGCATCGCCATAGAACAAGGCAGAACGATCACCGTTGATTGTATATCCATTGAAAACATCATTCCCAGCACCCCCATAAGCCGTTGTTGCAGGAGCATTTGCCGTAATCACGTTGTCGCCACTATCTGCTAAAATTATCGTGTTTAGCCCTGAAGAGTAATATGAGCCATTTGTTGAAGTTTCAATCCAGTCTATCACCTCGTTGGGAGTTGGAATCCACGTTTGTGCACCAGTCGGATCATCTAGTGTGGCATACCCATTGCTTGCTTGAATTATGAACTTGTCGTCTGGATCGGAAAAATTGAATGCATCTACTATTTTAACAGTTTGGCTTGAGTCCACTATCATAACAATCAAATCTAGGCCTGATTGTGAAAAGGAGATATCGTTTAAGCTGATTGAAGAATCAAAAAGGATGACATTTGGACCACTTATCTGTAGTAACTCAACTGTGTCATGACCATCTCCTTTAGAAAAATACATTATATTTTGAGCATCCCTAAGAATAATGTGGTCATTACCTTTGCCCCCAAAGCCTCTGGACAACCGAGTGTCAAAGTCCAATAAATCGTTGCCATCACCGCCATAAAGGTCATCGCCAAATGTGTCCGTTTCGCTGAATAGCTGGTCATCCCCGTCACCGCCATAAAGCTTATCCTGACCTCCACGACCATAAATTATGTCATTTCCAGCACCACCATAAATAATATCATTTTGCGTTCCACCTTCGATAAAGTCATCATCATTGCCTCCCGCTATAAGGTCGATACCTCCATTTCCATTAATTGTATCATTGCCTGATCCACCGTGAAGCCAATCATCCCCTGCATTTCCGTTAATAGTGTCATCCCCATCTCCACCGACAATAATGTCGCGTTCATCGCTTCCTTCAATAATGTCGTTTCCAGCACCTGCATCAACATATGTAATCGAAGGCCCATCAACGATAATCTCAATAGTGTCATTTCCGTCTGTTCCCTCAAATCGTACTATTTCATAGCCAGGACCAATAACATGGTGGATAACGGTTTCCTCGCCAGTTACCGGGTCTGTAACAACAATAGAGTCTCCATCGATTCTTGGAATATCTTCTGGGTCAAGATCACCTCTGGCTAGAAGAAGCTCGCCCCATCCACCATCAAGGTCTTTCTCGTGAGGTAAATGTAATTCGAGCTCAGCAACACGCTGTAATATTGCGGCCCAAGACTGCGCTAAAGCACTGTCTGGCTGATCTATCATTAACGCAAGTATACCTGCAGGATTTAAAAGATACTGCTGGAAGGCTTCCGCAACTTGAAGATCTTCTTTAAATTCATTGATTGTCATTGCCTCTGAGTTATGCCAAGCACGCATTAGAACAGCATGTCCACCAACCAAGTCGAAGTTTTTCATCAAATGCAGTGAAGCTGTCAGAATTGCGTCCCCAGAATTATCAAAGCCCCCGATCTCTTCACCGTCCACATGGACAACGAATGTGCCTTTCTTCCAACCAACTGTGACATCAGGTGCGTAAGATGAAGAACGCAAAGTTCCTTGAGTCAAATCGATAATATTATTAATCCCGTCAACAACAGATTGCGCCATTTGAGCTGAAATTTGTGTGTCGCCACCGTCATTCCCCCAATTCCCGCTCATGAAGTACTCGCCGGAATTGTAATTGTAACTGATCTCAGCCCAACTCGCCGGGTTATCCTCACCACCAAATGCATTACCAAGTGCTGTGCCAAACACTGTTCCGACAAAAGCTCCTATTGCTATTCCTACAGGTCCGAATGCTGTTCCCAACTGAAGTGCTGCTTGCAAAGATGCAAGCGTTGAACCCGTGGCTGCTGTTGCAGTACCGATATAAGTGCCAATTGCAGATCCAATTGAACCAAAGATTCCAGCCATTTCACTCTCTGGAGAGATAACCTCACCAGCTAAACGGTTTCCTGCATATGATGCGAGGACACTTACTACTTGTGCTTGAACATAATCACCAACAGTTGTATTCGGTTGATAGGGACCGAATTCATTTGGATTAAAATTAGGGTCAAGTGAAGGATCGTAAAAACCAGAAGAAAAATCAAATCCAGCATTTGCTAAGGTTGAATAAACTCCTGCTGGCATATCGTTGAAAATAATACCGAATAATTCTTTGGTAATCCCTGTCGTTATCGTTCCCGCTGTAACATCAAAGATTTCACCACCAACACCTTCAATGCCAATGGCATCACCTAACTCTCCAACAATTTGGGTGCTGACTGCGGATAAAACACTGACTTGCAAATTGGACAAAAAGTCATCCAGAATATCTGGGCGTGGAGCATGTGCTCCATTTACCCCGAAAATCGGGTCGAAAAAGGCTTCTCTTAAATCATTTTGTCCTGTTGACAGAAAGTCTAAAACTTCACCCAGATTTTGCCCTAACGTTCTGGTAATGCTTGAGGAAATAATATCATGTGCCAGTTCACCATTAGCCAGTTGTTGTCCAACAATGTTCGCTATGTAACCACCGGCATAACCAAAAACGAAATTTTCAGGATAGTGAATTTTTACTGGCTCACCACGATAAATCTCATTAACCAGACCATCTGCTAGGGTAATTTGTGCGCTGTTGGTTCTTCCATCCAAACCGACTGTTTCGACAACCTTCTGTTGGAAATCACCCTGATCATAGAGCGTAATGTAACTTTGAGCTATGCCTCCATATGAAAGCTTAACGGCACTTCCGCCAAACGAATTCGAGACGTTTTCAATTGTTGCACCGTCTAAAGTGTATGTATCAGTTGATGAATCATATACACCGTCTGTCTTAATTTTTGAGTAGAGTTGTAATGCGGCCTGTATTTGGTGTTCTTTTGATCCGTTTTGTACAACCCAAACAAGCTGTAAGGCATTAAAGTCTCCAGATCCAATCCCAAGCCCATCATTACCATTTCCAACACCAAGGGGGTCGCTTCCCAAATCTCCACTTATAACTTCACCCGTCATTGCGCTTTCATCTGAAACGACTTGACCATTTGCCAAGTGATCGTCGATTTGGTCTTTGACCTCTTGAGGCAGATTGGCATATTCGGTGCTATTTGCTATATCCGGATTATCGTTGAACAATTCTTCTGCAGCGCGTCTCTCTGCTAAGTACTTCTGATAGATAATCTCCTGGGCGATATATTGCTCCTGAGCTGTTAAGTTGCTCATGTCGTCTAGGCTAGCAAAAGTTTTTAAAACGGCGTCCCCATTATAATCTTTGTAAGAAAGTGCCTTCGTTCCATCAGTTTGATTAACTAAAGCATAGATATTTCCATCACTTTTTTGATAGAAAATGGTGTCTGCACCAGACACACTATCTACCACAGCTATTTGTTCATAAAAATTGACGGTATCCCCATTCTCGGTGCTTGCGAAACCAAGTAAGGCAGAAGAGCTAACTGTTTGAGTATAGTCTCCAGCTATTTCACCTCTGTAATAATCAGGATTGTGGTAGACTAATTTTGCACCAAAAGCTGTTAGGGCAAATGTATAATTTCCAAGGGAGCTAAAAACATTAATTTCATCAAAACCTGTTAGTGAAACCATATGCGCATAAGACGAGGCTAGCTGACCAGTCAGAGTCTGATCCACTCTGTCTTCAACGTTGATCATAACTGTGTTGATTCCAGAAATTTCCGTTCCAGTTCCTACGATAGGATCGTGTTCTGCTTCAACGCTGGTAATCCTACTTTTATCATACCCGTCAACATCAACTCCCAAATTCTCCAGATCATCAAGGCCTCCATCGGCTCCCGGAGAACCAAAAACCGTTATGTCATACCCCTTTGAAACCCCGACAAGTTGAGCAATGTATCCACCAAGACTGTGGCCAACGGATTCTGTAACAGGAATATAATTGGGATTATTTTGATTGTTTGTTTCGTAGTTATTTAAGAATTGAATGGCATCCGAGTATTGATTACCAGCAAGTCCGCCTAAACCCAGACTTATATCTGCAACCAAATCTTGTATTGAAGTTATCTCAGTTCCTCTGCTGGCAAGAAATACTTTATTGGTTTGAATGTCTTTAATAATGGCACCATAATAACCTGTAGAGGAATTAGGGTTAAAATCAGAACTTGTGCTTAGGACTTGATATCGATTTGATGGCCCAAAAATATCTCCTTGGCCTAAGTTTTCGTAGATTTTATCTGAAAGGATTGCTGCAGCTATATAATCGGTCATGGTTATTGCCCCCCTACAGGCATATCTTCAAAAACAGTTAAAAGAAGTTCACTTGGAATGTTGATATAAATTCTAGAGTTAAAAAATGACTCGCCCGTTGGCCTATTGGGGTTGTTAAGGCTTTTGTATTGTGGCTTGTCATACCCCCATATAGAGCCCTTCGCATAATTGAAAGCAAAACCACCTGGAAATAACTGATCCTTGGATATTAAATGATAGCAGGTAGCATTTGCCGAAATGTAGTCATAGTCATTAAGAACATTACTGACATAAAAAGCGAAAGTACTGCCAATGCTGTAGCTTCTTTTAGGATCATAAGTGTCATTTCTTGAGCTGAGACCAAAAGTGCTAATAAGTTTCAGTCTGTCTTTATTTGAATCAAGATCAATCCAACGGAGCAACGTGCGGTTAGCGTTCAGGTCAGTGCTCCAAGTAAATTCATTCCCAACATTATACAAAGCTATGTCATTCGGCTTTTTGATCAGCATATTTACCAGACAGGCCACACCGTTTTCAGCATAGGGCTGAACATCCATTTCCATGTAATCCACACCGGGAGACAGGTCTGACGAGATGTTTTCTGGAGGGAGATTGTGTTCTTTGGCGAATTCTTCGGAGTAAACTGCTTTCCAACGTCCAATCGGCGGATTGGGAAACTTACATGCCATCATTTCTTCAGGACTATTCCATGGCCCTTGACAAGGACTTGGTTTATGCGAGAGGAAATATGCACCTGCACAAAAAGCGGCCAGAAGGATAAAAACGAGCCCCTTTGAAATACGCAGATCTTTCAATGATGAAAGTTTTATAACACTACTCCCCACATAGTTGTATAATCAGGGATAATCGAACCATTGCACGAAAAGCAAGAAAATATTTACTCTAAGCACTCACTTTTTTATTTGTGCTATATCTACTCACATATTTGATATTTTTTATTACTCACGACAATATTCTGCAATAAATTTATGAGTGAAAGTGGAAAACAATACATCAATAATAAGTTGTCGACCGGAAGATATATGATGTTTTAATGATTGACTCACCGAATCTTGTTAGGTATATTTTCCTAACAATAATTGATTGAGGAACAAAAGTGAATAAAACTGAATTGATGCTTTTGATGAAATTTGAGTCTCCCGTAATTCCATTGGATAAAATATGTTATGATTATTTTGGTTGTAGCAAAAACACAGCAAAGCAAAGGGCTAAATCAGGCACTCTTCCTATCCCTGCCTTCAGACTTGGCACATCCCAAAAATTACCCTGGATGATAAATATCCAAGACTTGGCTTCCTTTATTGAGAAAAACTCTAGTGAGGCAAAGAGAGAATGGGTCGGAACTATTTCTCAATGAAACGATCTGGATTGAGGTCTGTATAAATACGCCACAATGTGTTTAAATCCTTATGACCAGTGACCTGCGCTACCTGATCCACAGAATATCCTAACTCAAACAGCCTTGATGCCCCCTCTCTTCTCAAATCATGATACCTCAAATCTCGGATTTTAAGTTCATTTCTTACCCTTTGAAATCCAGCCGTTATAGAACGAGGATTGTATGGGAAGATTCTATTGTCCTTTTTGTCTCTTTTCTGTCTTAGTGCGATTTTAAGTGCGCCTCCTAAAAGAGGTACTTTCATATGGTTACCGATTTTCTTCCTAGGGTCTTTTCTATTGCGTACCCAAACCCAGCTTTCTTCAGTATTCAAGTCATCCCACACAATTGAACATACCTCAGATATTCTCATACATGAGAGAATGGAGAAATCCAGAATATCCGTGAAAGGTATAGTTGAATAGGTGTGATCCTGCCTTGTCGTCAACCCTTTTTTTAGCTTTTTAATCTCAACCTTTGATGGCCTTCTTGTTCTAATATTTGATTTCCCAATTAGCCCTAGAATCCGTAGGGTCGGCATTGCCTCAACGATTGACGAGGCATTAACATCGATTTCATATAGCGCCTTTGCAGATCGTAAAACGGCTCTTATATGGCTGATGTCGCAAGCAATAGTAGCTGGTGATGCCCCACCAGATTTTCTTTCTTTGCAGAAATCCACAATATGCTTTGGTTTAAGGTTAGAAAGTTTTGTGTTCGCAACATCAAATTCTTTGATTGCTTCCAAAGAGTATCTTTTAGAACGCCCCATAATTACGTGTTCATCAGATAGATATTTTTCCAGTAAGTCTTTAAGAAGTAATAATGATGTATGATTGTTTAAGAAGTCTTGACCTTGAGAAATGCTTTTTTCAATCAAATCTTCTTGAAGCTTTCCCCATGCTTTGGCAGAAGCCTTGTTTTTGAAGGTCTTGTTTTTGGATTTACGCTCACCACTTTCGGGTTGAATCCATCTAACCTGACAACAATATTTACCATTTCGAGGAGAAACACTAAAGTACGGCACTGGCTAATTTTCCTTCCTCAATTAGCGATTGTTATACTGCCTACTGTAGGCAATATGTAGGCAAATTGTCAAGAAAATGTACTAAAATGTGTGAAAATGTATGAAAATAGATAAGATCAAAAAAGCTCAAAATCCCCAGTATTCCTGCGATTTAGACGGAATTTCAAGGAACACGCACATTTCCGTTGCGCCGATGATGGACTGGACAAATTACAGCAATAACCTATTGAAATAAAACAATTCTTAAAAGACTGTAGGCAATATGTTGGCATTGTAAAACAAAATGAAGTAATTAATCATCGCTAGACATTCCTACCTTTAAATATGGCCGCCAAACAAATAGAGATCACCAACTTTATCAGGAAAAACGAACATGGGGTATATATTGACTACATTGAAGGATGCTTCATTAAGAATAAGAGCAAGTCTTTTCTAATAGGGCTGAATAGCAAGTCTACGGCAGCCAACAATAAGCTCTCAAGAATTACTGAAGTTCACCTACAAGACTTTACCAAACCATTTAAGAAACCAAATAAAATATGGAGTAGTTTTTACGGTTCCAGCGAGCCTAAAGATGAATTATTCTACGAACTTTATTGGCTTCTTATGGATGAAATTGGTGACGAGATATTAGAACTCGAAAAGATATATCCGCCAATAGAGCCATACATTCCGCAAAGAGCAAAAAAGGTTTATGAAAAGCTTTTAAGCATGGGAGCATGGGTCTGGTTGGACAAAGGTTATGGAGATCATACTGCCTTTGTGCTTCATTGGAGAAATGATGACACCTATGAGATATTCGCCAAATATGGAGACCAAGTCCGTGAAGAGGACGGAACTCTGAATGGTCAAAAAATCATAGGGCATGGATTAAGAGAAGATGTTCATAAACTATTTGAAAAAAATGATTTGTATTGGGAATGGCATGATGCTGGACTGATTCAAGTCTATAAAAACTACTTTTCTCAAGGAGCTATTCGGAATGCAATTAAGGAGGTATGAGAAAAACTGTGCTCCAGTATATGGATTGCAATAAGCAATAGGAAAAGTACTAAGTATGCTCCTTTGTCCTATTTTCTGACAAAACTTTTGTTTTTTCTCACAGAGATTGCGGAGATTAAAGCACTAATAGAAAGACTTAGGGGCTGTTTATGACAATGGTCATGAAATATTAGGCTGCCACTATGCTAGATCATTACAAAAGCTGGGGCTTTGAAACTCAAAATGACTGGTATCTACAATTATTTTACGAAGCAGGCCTTATAATTCACAAAAACAAAAATTAACACACATTGAAATTTAATCCTACAGCGTATCAACTTGAGATTTATAAACAGATTCAATTCGGGAAAAGCAATCTAGTCATAAATGCCGTTGCCGGAAGTGGAAAAACGACAACCATACTTAAATCAATCGATTTAATACCAGCAAGAAACCGACTAAAGATAGCTTTTGTCGCATTTAACAAGAGAATATCTGAAGAGCTCAAAAGAAAACTACCTTCAAAAATCACAGTTTCCACTATGCATGGAATGGGGTTATATTGTATTCGCCATGCCAATAAAGGTAAACTTCCCAAAATCGATCAATACAATCAGAAACTTCGAAGGCAATTATTCGAATTAGCAATTCAGTTTGACTGGTTGATTCAAAGTCAGCTTGAGTTTTCTGAAGATTTCAAACTAAGAATAAGAGACTATGTAAATCAGCTAGTTCCTCTCATGGATCTCTGCAAACTTTATCTAGCGACTGACTCAAAATCAATCGAGTTAGTCTCGAATAGACATGGCTTTAACAACCTGAACAATAATGACTTTTCCAGAATCGAATTTGCATTCAAATCAATCTATAAAACTCCAGACTTCTCAGAAATTTCATTAGCGGACATGATCTTTTACCCTGCCCAGGAATTTGTGCCTATGTTCAAATACGATTTTGTTTTCGTGGACGAATGTCAAGATCTTAATAAATGTCAGCAAAAATGTGTTGAACTTATGGTCAAAGATGGTGGAAGATTTATTGCTGTAGGAGACCCAAAACAAGCAATATATGGCTTTCAAGGCTCAGATATAGAAGCTTTTGAGTCCTTTTCAAAAAGACCCAACACCAAAACACTTCAACTAAGCGACTGTTTTAGATGCTCAAAGATTATTGTGGAGTTCGCGCAAGTTTTGAACTCCAATATTAGGCCTTCAATAAAAGCAGAACCAGGCAACATTGACTACGGGAGCTATCTTGATGCTGAAAGTGGAGACTTTGTTCTATGTCGACTGAATGCCCCTTTGGTTAGCTTATGCATAAAGTATCTCAAACGAGGTATTCAGGCTAGCGTTAGTGACGCGGAGCTTGATGTTGCTTTAAAGAATATGATCAAAGCACACAGCTCAAGTTCCTCTTCTATACAAGACCTCTTTAACTCGGTTAACACCTTTATTGCAAATTTGCGGTCTACTCTTTTGGGTAAAGGGTTGAGCTTGGAAGAGGTAGAACGGAATACCGATATTCAGTCATTTAGCGACAAGTTGTCCGTCCTCCAAGTCTTAGCACATGAATGCCACTCACCAATTGACATTATAAGGAAAATTGACTCCATATTTTCTAGTGATAGTGATGGAATAATTCTTTCATCTATTCACAAATCCAAGGGATTAGAAGCCCATAGAGTATTCATTCTTGGTGACGAATTAATGCCTCTAAAAAAGGCAGAGCTTGACTGGGAAAAAGAACAAGAGAAAAATTTAATGTATGTGGCCTATACAAGAGCCAAATCAGAATTGATTTTCATTCAAGACATTGATGATTACACTGAGCCCGGTTACGGTAGTCTCAAAAGAAGTGAGAGACTAGATACGTTTTTAAGATCCAAATATGCTACATATTAACTTGAACCTATAGACTTCGGCTAGGCTATCTATAATTCAAGGGCTATAAAAGGTGAAACTACCTCCTAAGAGTTGGCATGCTCAATTCTGTTCAAAACCTGAATAATGAACCACTTGTAATAGACATTAAAACTCTCAAAAGTTTTTACTGTGTTTTTACAAGCAATCAACGCGGTGGAATCAAAGAGCTTATAAATGAAGAAACCCTCTGAAAATCAGAGGGTTTCTTTGTAGCGGGAACAGGACTCGAACCTGTGACCTTTGGGTTATGAGCCCAACGATACTCTCTAAAAATCAATCACTTGGTTCAAAGCCTCATCTGTTTCTTTATGAATAAAATTAGCCTGATAACCTATTGTAGTTGTTACCGCAGTATGCCTGTATAACTTTTGAAGCATTTGAATTGGAATTCGATCTCCAGAAATATTTCCAAAAGTGTGTCGAGCTATATGCATTTTCAAAGGCTTTTCTAAGCCTATCTCTTCAGCGATCAAACCAAGGTGTTTGTTAAATTTCTTATCGGCATTCCTAATCTGCTTTTGCACTAATACCTTGTCTCCAAAATCAATATCTCGAAGTTCGGGAAACAGCGTATCTGAGTTGGTCAAGCCATCGATTTGATATTGCTCAATGATTGTCAATACCTTTTGCGGCAATAGCAATGAATCCGCTTTGTCATTCTTTCCCATGGCATAATATAATCGACCATTTGCAATGTCACCCCACTTCATACGCAAGGCATCGGACACTCGCATACCGGCTAGGTAAAAACAAAAGAGCCAAACATTTCTTGCATGCCATTGTGGGCTTTCCGTCTTTAGATTGGCAGTTTCCAGTAGTTTTACCTCCTGTTCGGTCAACCCAATCTTTAGGCTCTGCGGGAACTTGATAACAATTTTCCCTTTACCAAAAGGATAAAACTTTCTATCCGCTAAACCATCACGCAGAGCTCTATTCAGTATGGTCCTAATTGGTACAAGGTGATTAACAACGGTGCGCTTGGTTATATTTCTAGTAGAAGAAAGGTAGGCTTGATATCTTTTAAGGAGTGTTTCATTAATCTCCTGAAATGTTATATCTCCCTTAGTAAATTCACGAAAATGTTTAATCATTGGGCTTTCGGCAGAGACCCTATTGTATTTGCCTTGCTGTTCAAGTTCGTCTAAATATAATTCCGCTAAAACGAAAAATGATTTATTACCGTATTCTCCTTTCAATTGCTTCCTTATAGTCTTTGCAGAACTGTATATTGGCTCCTTCTCCAACTCCAAAAGATTGTCATTTGCCTCTGACAGTTTTCTTAGAAGCAAATTGTTTAAGCGAACGGAGTTCGGATGCGACTTTTTGACTTTCTTTTGTTTTTCATCCCAATCCTTTAGATGAAGATATTGTCCTGTGTAGACAAAAGATGATTTCCTGTCCTTTGTTATTCTTATAACAATAGGAAACTCTCCATATTTATTGGGTTTTTTACGAAGTATTAAAGAGATCGAAGCCATAGTTAGAATGTTGTACCTAGATATTGGGTACAACATAGGTACAACATTTTTCGGTTTTACCCAAAATCATTCAGTCTTTAATGTCCTCAAAATAGCATTAGAATACATTTTAGAACTGTATGAGACTGTGTGGGACTGAAAAGAACAAGACTTAAAATCTTGTGACCATCTGGTCGTGCGGGTTCAAGTCCCGCCTCTGGTACAAAAGCCTCGGAGCAATCTGAGGCTTTTTGTATTTTAGTCTACTTTGAATTCAAAAAATTTTATCCCAAAAGCCGATGTATTCCTTTGCGAAAGTAATGGAAGACGATGCCAGAGTGGTGGAACTGGTAGACACGCAAGTATAAACCTTGTGCTCTTCTGAGTGTGCGGGTTCACTCCGAAGCTTCTGAGCCGCCTCTGGTACAGAAACCTCACAGTAATGTGAGGTTTTTTGTTTTTAGGCCAACACTCCGAATATCTGGTTCAGACAGAAGACTTAAAGGATTTTAATCGATTTTGAGGCCCAAATTCACGTCATAGTGTGTGCTACGCCCACTGCCTATTGGCATGAAAGCCTTTATTTTAACTAGCTCCTGTAAATCCCTTGTTGCTGTTGCTTTTGAGGTCTTTGTAATCGACATGTATTTTTTAGCACTCATGCCTCCTTTAAACCCGCCCTCGCCTTCTTCGAGAATTCTGCTGATTACCTTTTCCTGACGCTCGTTGAATTGGCCTTTGTAATGATCAAAGAATTTGGTCTTTTGAAGAGAAAATGAAATCTGCGCTTCGGCCTCTTGTTGTGCCGATACAATTGTACCAACAAAATAGACCAACCATTCCGTGATTTCATTTGAACCCTGCGTTGCCATTAAGCCTTTGTAGTAATCTGCTTTATTAGCCTCTATGCTCTTAGAAAGACTGAGTAGTGCGGGGTAACTCAAACCTTGAGACAATGCCTTCTCTGAAATTGCCCTTCCAATACGGCCATTTCCGTCTTCAAATGGGTGGATGCTTTCAAAATACAAATGGGCTATTGCAGAACGGATGGGAGATTTGTTCATGTCCGTCTTGGTTTTGGGAGCCGTTTCATTGAACCATTTGATAAAACGTTTCATTTCTTCAGGAACACGGTTTGAAGGTGGGGCTTCAAAATGTACTTTCTCTCTACCAATGGCCCCTGAAATGATTTGCATTGGCTCGTTATGGGTTCGCCATTGACCAGTATTTATTCCCTTGCTGCCGAGCATGATCATTTTATGCCAAGAAAAAAGTATGTCCTCGGTTAAAGGCGCGGCATAGGTATCACGCACATTGGCCATAAGGTCAGCTGCGCCTCGAGCCCGTAAGTCTGAAACTTGCCCTCCACCCTGCAGCCCTAAATTCCTTCTTATGGAAGACATAACGTCCTTACGGCTCAAATACTCACCTTCTATTTCGGATGTTTTTATCGCTTCAGCAATCATCATTTCAATAATTGCCTCGCTTTTAACCTCTTGAGATAACCCCTCTAACAACCCACTCGTACGCCCAGCCCTTTGGGCAAAGTCAAAAAGCATTTCTTCCACTTCAGCGGTGTCGTAGCGGAACTCAGGCCAGCCAGGTTGTTGCCAATTATATCTCATGAGCCGATTATATTACATTATCGGCTCAAATATAGTAAATAAATGAGCCGATTATAAAGATTAATCGGCTCATTATACTGTTTGGTAGTGCATAGCAGTGTGTGCGGAAAACAAAATTATAGCCTACTCATATTTCATTTCTAATTTTACAAACCTAAATCGCTTGCCGTGGTTAATTAAAAAGCATATTTCATAATGCTATAGAGAATTATGGAGTTATTTGTAGAGGAGAAAATTTACATTGAAGAGATTTATTAAGAATCGTTTTTTAAGAATACTGACCCGAGTCATCATCGGTCTGCTTATTTTTTTCAGTTTGGTGGTTCTTTTTATTCGCAGCCCATGGGGTCAGAATATCATTGTTACCAAGGCGGTAAGCTTTATTGCTGACAAAACGGGCACTGAAGTAAGCATAGACAGGCTGTATCTAACCTTTTCGGGTAATCTTTATTTAGAAGGCCTTTATTTGGAAGATGAACAGCAAGATACGCTTGTTTATTCTAAGGATTTAGAGGTATCTGTGGCGTTGCTTCCCTTAATAAAAGGCGACAAAATCAATGTAAAGTCTGTTGATTGGGATGGATTAAAAGCCAACATTCACCGACCAGCCTCTAGTGAAAACTTTAACTACAATTTCTTAATTGAGGCCTTTGCTTCTACCGATACTACCACAACAAGCACGGCTTCTACGGCCAGCCCTGAAATTGTGATCGGAAAAATAAGTTTCAGCAATTTCGATATTACGTATAACGATGAACTGTTGGGCATGAAAGCCTCTGCCGTTCTGGGTGCTCTTGATTTGGAAATAGATGCATTGGACATAGAGCAAATGATTTACGAAATTGATGAACTTTCCATTGCTGATAGCAAGATTCAATATGAGCTCAGCAAAGCACTAGAGGCAAGTACAAACCAAACCTATAACACCCAAAATGAAGCTTCTATACTTCCAACCCTTTCAGTAGAGGCTTTAAAACTAAAAAATGTAAGTCTAGATTATAATGCTATTCCAGATAGAACCGAGGCCAAAATCAACATAGGAAATTTTAGACTCGAGTTGCCAACCGCCAATTTGCAGGAGCAGAAAATTGTGTTGGATGAATTGACTCTAAACGACTCCAAAGTATTTATAAAGCAACTATCTAATAGCGGTCAAACTACTCCAACAGACTCTTCTTCAATTTCTGAACCTATGGCTTTTGAGTGGCCAAAATGGAGTGTAGTAGCCAATAATATTTCCTTTAGTGAAAATGACATCACCTTTCAAACTACAGATAGTTTGCCGCAAGGCGGAGTGTTTGATTCTAACTGGATTGAGATCGAAAAACTCAATTTTAAGGCTGATGACATTGAATATGAAGTTGGAAAAGCCAGTTTAGTATTTGACCAGTTTTCATTTACGGAAAGAAGCGGGCTGACTTTAAAGGAATTTGAATTTGATTTAGAGCTAACCGATAAACTCTTATCCATTGAATCGCTTGATTTTGCAACTGCACAGAATATGCTTTCGGGTGATTTAAGTTTGAAATATGCTTCTCTAACAGAATTAATAAATAGCCCAGAATCATCACTGATCAACATCAATTTAGATGAATTCAAAATCAACCTACTCGAAGCGAAAAGCTTTAGCCCTGAATTGGCTCAGAACGAATATATCCAGTCCTTATCCAAAAAGAATTTGTCAGGACATTTGATGGTTGACGGCAACTTAAATGACCTTCAAATTGAAGAAGCAGTGGTGAATTGGGGCAAGGAAACCAATGTTGAAATTGCAGGGCGAGTAACCAATCCTACAGATGTTGATCGCATTGAATTGAACTTATTTACCATAAATGCTAAAACCACCAGAACTGATCTTTCACAAATTATTGATACCACAGGCTTAGGGTTGGGCTTGCCTGAAAATGTTGCATTAACAGGAGCATTCAAAGGTGGGTTGAATGATGCCCAAGCCAACTTAAAGTTAAATACAACAAGCGGGAATGTTGAAGTAAAAGGTAAGTTCAGCCAAAACGAATCCATCAGTTTTGATGGGCTAATTTCTGTAAAGGAACTTCAGCTCAATCAACTCCTTCGGAATGAACAACTCGACACGCTCACTTTTACAGTAGACTTAAAGGGAAGAGGAACCAGTATAAACGATTTAACCGCAGAGTTGAAAACGAATTTTGAGCGACTTAAATACAACGACTACGATTTCTCAAACCTTAAGCTGAATGGCAAACTGGATCAGGGAAATGGAAATATTGATTTAAGCTTTAAAGACGAGAACCTCGATATGGCCATGCAAACCAAGCTAGAGCTTGATTCTGTGGCGCCAAAAGTAATTACCAATCTTACCGTAAAAGGGGCAGACCTTGGTGCTTTAGGGTTGGTTCAAGAAAACATTAAAACGGCATTTGTGTTGGATGCAAGCTTTGAAGGCAACGCATCTAATTTCGATTTAACAACAGAATTGAACGATGGTGTAGCCATATATAAACAGAAAGCCTACACATTTGGAAGCTTTAATCTTGTGGCAAATTCAGCTAGCGACACCCTTTCGGTCGATATTAATAGCCAAACGATTGATGCCAGAGTTGTAGCCAACAAAGGCCTGGCGGACATTGCTCCTGTTTTACAGAAAGAATTTACCCGCTACCTAAATAATGGGGCAACATTAGCAGCATCAGATTCTTTGAGTGATGATACCAAACTAAAAATCACCTTAGTTGCTAGGCCAACACAAATTCTATCTGAAGTTTTTTTACAAGGTTTAGAGCGTATGGACTCCATCGCTTTCGAGTTTGATTTTGATGCTAAGGCCAATAAACTATCAGCCGAGCTTATGGCGCCTTACATTAATTTTCAAGGGACGGAAATCGACAGTTTGGGCTTTAAAGTAAATGGAAAAAATGACCAACTGGACTTTCTTTTGGGTTGGTCAGGCGTTAATTCAGGGCCAGTTTCAATAGACAAAACTAAGTTAGAAGGAAAGGTTGATGCAGGCGTGGTCACTTCACGCTTCAATGTTATCAATAACAGAGAAACACTCTTGAATATTAAGTCTGAAGTAAAATTAAGAGGCGATACAATGGAGCTTCATATCGTTCCCGATACATTAATTTTTAACAGCCAAGAATGGAAAATTTTAGACCAAAACCAGATTGCTCTAGGCAGTAACTACATTAACGTCAACAATTTTGAACTCTCAAGAGGAAGCCAAAAAATAACACTAGGAACCTCATTGCCAGGGCAAGAACAAGATCATTTGGGGGCAGTTTTTAACAACTTTCAGTTGACTACTTTGACTAGCCTGCTGAATGCCGAAAAGCCATTGGCTTCTGGAGTTCTTAAAGGCAATATCATAATGGAGAATCCTCTTGGTAGTTTTGGAGTAATTGCTGGATTAAATATTTCTGATTTAACGATTTTGGAAGTGCCGTTTGGTCAGCTAAACTTAGAGGCTCAATCTACCGGAGCTGAAAAATATCAAGCAGAACTCTCATTAAAAGGTGCCGATGCCGACCTCGATTTAAGTGGCGATTACGCTGCCTCAGCCAATGGCGGTGATTTAAATCTAACCCTTAACTTGAACGAATTGAAAATGTCTGCCATTGAGCAGTTTTCAAACAATAGTATTTCAGAATCCAAAGGCAGCATTTCTGCCAAGGTAGAAGTTTCTGGAAACACAAACGATCCGCAATATTCAGGAACACTTAGCTTTAGCCAAGTTGGCTTTTTGGTAAATGAACTGAACGCCCGTTTTGCTATTGCAAATGAGCAGTTGAAGGTTGATAATTCTGGCCTTTACCTCGATAACTTCGTGATAACCGATGGTGAAAGCAATGACTTCAGTTTAGAAGGAAAAATTTTGACAGAAAGTCTTAATAATCCAAGCTTCGACCTAAAAGTGAAAGCCAATAATTTCAGGGTGGTCAATTCGGCTAAAGAAGACAGCGACTTGTTTTATGGACAATTAAATGTAGGCGCAGACCTTACCATTACGGGCGATTTGAGTATTCCCAAAGTAAGGGGAAGTTTGAAAGTAATAGATGGTTCTACCTTAACCTTTACAGTACCAGAATCTCAATTAGAACTGAAAGAACGAGACGGAGTTGTACTCTTCGTTAACAGAGAAAACCCAGATGATATTCTAACAAAAGTAGATCAGAGCGAGGTTTCAGCAGCCGCAGCCGCCATTGCCGGCTATGATATAGAAACGATTATTACCATAGGCGATAATTCTGAATTCAATATCATTATAGATGAATCTACTGGCGATAACCTGAGGGTTGTTGGTGATGGCGACTTTAACCTAAGTATAGAACCCAACGGAAGAATTGGTCTTTCTGGAAAATATGAATTGAGTGGAGGGCATTATGAAGCCAACCTTTTCAACCTTGTAAAACGTAGGTTCGAAATTGCACCAGGCAGTACCATTTCATGGTCAGGCGACCCTTATGATGCCGATTTGGATGTGAGTGCTATCTACAGCATAAAAACCTCTGCCAGCCCGCTTATGGCCACCAGAACCTCTGCCGAAGCTACTGGCCTAGAAACCTCTTATCAGCAAAGACTTCCTTTTCAGGTATACATTAATGTAGACGGTGAGTTACTGAGCCCATCTATTGCCTTTAATTTGGACATGCCTGAAGATGAAAGAGGCTCTTTGAGCGGAACAGTGTACAGTCAAGTGCAACAATTGAACAGCCAAGAAGAAGAGTTGAACAAGCAAGTATTTTCATTGTTGGTTTTGAATCGATTCTTCCCAAGTTCGGGAAGTGACGGCAGTAGTGGAGGCCCTACTTCTCTGGCTTTAGATAATGTGAATAATGTACTTTCGGGTCAGCTTAATAACTATTCAGAAAAGATTTTTGGCAACACGGGCATCGATGTTGGCTTTAACCTCAACAGCAACACTACCGATGCCAATAGTGGTCAGGTACAAACCCAGTTAGGCATTACAGCCAAAAAGGAATTCTTTAACGACCGTTTAATTGTAAGCGTGGGCAGCGAAGTAGATGTAGCTGGCAATCAAAACGCTTCCCAAGGAGCTCCAATTATTGGCAATGTAAGCTTAGAATACCTACTAACGGAAGACAAAAGGCTGCGTCTTCAAGGCTTTAGTAGAAATGAATACGAAGGAGTAATTGATGGCCAGTTGACGATTTCGGGTATTGCGCTCGTGTTTACCCGTGAGTTCAATAAATTCAAAGAGCTTTTTGCCAAGCAGGTAAAAGAAGAAGTAGAAAAAAAGGAAAAAGAGAATAACAAGAAATGAGTTTTCGTCTGTCATCGGTTCGTTTAATTTTTGTCTTGCTCGCTGGCGTGTTTTTGGTCAGCTCGTGTAGCGTAAGGCGTTTTATTCCTACAGACGAGTACCTCTTAAAATCATCTAGCGTTACGGTAGTTGTTCCAGACAGCGTAAAAAATACAGGTGGAGTAAAGTCTGAGTTGGAAGAGCTCTTAAGACCAGAGCCCAATGCCACCTTTTTAGGCATGCGTATTGGCTTAAATGCACATTATAAATCACAAAGAGAAAATCCTGGTTTTCTGAATAAATACCTGAATAGAAAATTTGGAGAAGAGCCCGTTTATTTATCGGACGTAGACTCTAGTCGCACAATGGATTTGATACAAAATAGGCTTGAAAACAATGGTTTTTTCAATACCAAAGTCTCTTCCTCAACCACCACCAAAAAGAAAGTAGCCACAGTAAATTATAAAGTAGAACTAGGTCAACCGTATTTGTTAGAAAAGTATGGACTCGATACAGGCTCAGGAAAAATTTATGAGGGAATTATTCAGTCTTTAGAAGAAACCCCAATTACAAAGGGAACACGCTTTAGTTTAGACTTACTAAAAGTAGAACGCGAAAGAATAGATGCGTTTCTAAAAGACAAAGGCTACTATAATTTCAATGCAGATTTTTTGATTTTCGAAGCTGACACCAACCAATATGATAACAGACGCTTCAATCTGTTTTTAAGATTGAAAAACGAGGTGCCACAAAAATCATTGTTGCCCTATAAGCTCAATAAGATTTATGTAAACCCAGATTACTCATTGAATAACAAAGCCACCAAAGAGGATGCATATGTAATAAACGGAATCAATTTTATTCAAGATCCTGAATTCTTTAAACCAACCCGAATGACACCGTACATTCTGTTTAAGGAAGGTCAACCCTACAACCCAAAAATATCGAGGCTTACCAGTAGCCGATTGTCTTCAATAGGAGCTTATAAGTTTGTGAACATTCGCTACGAACCAGCTTTTGACGAAGTAAGCAATCAAGATACTTTAGGCTTAAATGCCAATATCTTCCTTTCACCATTAAAAAAGCGATCGGTACGGGCAGAGTTAAAAGCAGTCACTAAATCGAACGGTTTTGCAGGCCCAGCCTTGGCGGTGGTATATAGTAATCGCAACCTTTTTAGGGGTGGGGAAACGCTCAACCTTTCTGGTGATTTTGGCTATGAAGTCCAATTGGGTTCAGGAGATGCAAAAGGCCTAAGCAGTACACAAATTGGTTTTGAAGCAGGACTTGTTATTCCTCGCTTACTTTTACCTTTCAATGTTAAGTATACTTTACTTTACTCAGTGCCTAAAACCAATATTAAGTTTGGTTTCGACTTATTCAATCGTAGTGACCTTTATAACCTCAATGCCCTAAAAACAAGTTTTGGTTACAGTTGGCGAAAAAGCCAATCCATTTATCACGAGCTGAACCCAGTAAGTATCAATTATGTGAACACCTCTAATATTACTCCTGAATTTCAAGAAATTTTAGACCAAAACCTGTTCTTACAAAGTAGCTTTGAACAACAACTGATCACTGGGCCTACTTATAGTTTTATTTATAATCAGCTTACAGAAGGCAGAAGGCGAAACCCTATTCTATTGGTTACCAATTTAGAATTGGCGGGGAACATTCTAGATTTGGTAAGTAAAGATTCGAACGGTGATGGAAAAGAAACCCTTTTTGGAATTGCCTATGCGCAGTACCTCAAAGCCGATTTCAACTTTGTGTATAACTATCGCCTCAGCAGCAAACAAACTCTAGTTGGACGCATATTTGGCGGCTATGGCTTGCCTTATGGTAACTCCGAAACACTTCCTTTCTCTAGGCAATTCTTCTCTGGCGGCCCTTCTAGCGTAAGGGCATTCCGAACCAGATCACTTGGTCCAGGGTCATACAATCCTACCGAAATAGATCAAGGTTCCTTTTTCGATAGATCGGGCGACATTCGTTTGGAAGCCAATATTGAGTTTCGCTTCCCCATTTACTCATTCTTAAAAGGAGCTCTGTTTGTTGATGCGGGTAACGTATGGCTCAGCAATGAAAACGAAGCTTTGCCGGGTGGAAAATTTAGCAAAGACTTTATAAAAGAATTGGGCATTGGATATGGTGCTGGTTTAAGGGTAGATATCCAAAATTTTGTAATCCGGTTCGATTTGGCAAGCCCATACAGCAAACCCTATTTGCCTTTGGGTAAACGTACGGGCTTCGACCTTTCAGAAATCCTCTTCAACTTTGGTATTGGTTATCCTTTTTAAGATAAGCCTTGCGATATCAGCATCCTAGCTGAGGGTTCTTACTTTTAGAAAAAGAATTAATGCTTAATTAAGCTACTGTACCGTGTAAATTCGGTAACGTAGAGTAAGGAAAATCATTGGCCTTTTTCTGCTACTTCACAAGTCGGTTCATGCCGAATAGGGAAGTTGCAAGAGTTGGCAATAAAGCAAAGCTGGTTGGCCTTATGATGCAATTTATTTGCTTCCTCTATTCTACTCTCGTCCGTAATTTTTACTGTTGGTCTTAGTATTACTTCTGCAAAACGACCTCCCCCATCTGGTGTTTCTTCCATCGAACCGAAGGCATTATCAACGTAATCCATTACCGTAATTCCAGCGTCAGCACATAAGTGCAAATAAAACAACATATGGCAGGCCGAAAGAGAAGCAACCAACATATCCTCTGGATTATGTTTGGTTTTGTCGCCTCGAAAAGCAGGATCTGAAGAACCAAGAATTTTGGGCTTTCCTTCAACCAGAATACTATGACTTCTTTCGTAAGCGCGATAAGAACTGGTTCCCGTTCCTTTGTTTCCAGTCCATTCTACTTTTACATTGTAGCTGTGGTTTTTACTCATTTTCTCACATTTAAATAGGGAAGCTTTTCACTTTAGCAAAGAAAATAAATTCATGATCAACGGCCTAAGACTTCTTCTCCGACCGTTGATCGTGAATACAGGAGTAGTCTTTCTCCCAATATAAAAATAGACTTGTTCCGTATAATACTTCAATTATCTTTGAATTGACTACAACTTTAGACCACCTAATACTCAGACCTACGGATGAAATTTCCTTTGGCTACTATTGCCTTATTTCTACTTCTATCAATTCCCTCAAAAGGTCAAACTATTGATGTAAGTTCTATTGTAGAAGGATCAAGAAATATCTCGGCTCAAATGCAAATTTTTGAAGACTCAACAGCCTCCATGAGTATTCAAGAAGTACATAGCCAAAAGTTTCTTATCAATGGCAAGTCTGATTTTAACTTCCCTTTTTCCAATAGCGTCTTCTGGATCAAACTGGTAATTTCTAATATCAGCAATGAAAATAGTAAATGGGTACTTAACTGGGATAACCCACTTGTAGAAGAATTGATTTTCTACGAATACTCTGAAATTGACGGCCAGACGGAAAATCAACAATTATCGAATTTAGCTGATGAGAAGGTCTTTTTATTGACTTCTATCGAGCCCATGTTTTCATTTGAATTGAACAAAGGGACAGAAAAGGTAATATACCTGAGGCTTGAAAGCAAAAGAGGGCATTTCGGAAAATTGGTTCTATATAAGTCTCAGGCATATGATGCTCATTTGGTTTCAGTTTTGGGTATTGACTCTTTTGTTAATGGCCTACTCGTTTTCCGTATTTTATTGATTGGTATTATTGGCTTGTTCGTTGTAAAAGACCGTATTTTCAGAGCTTATTCAATCTTTATTTTCATTCGAACCTTTGGTTTCTGGGGCTTGGTCAATGTAGGTGGCCCTTTCTTTTCAAGTGATCCTCTAATAATCCCAAGAGTAGATCATTTCTTATATACTTTGGCCCCTTTTTGTTTACTCCTGTTTGCTTTAAAAACTTTACAACTTGAAAGAGTATCGGGCTGGGTTAAGTCCTTGGGTTATGCCATTGCGGTGATTACAGTTTCTGTTAATCTTATTGTTTTAGTCGATTATCAATGGTATTGGTTAAAGCTAGGGATTGTGCTCTCCGTAATAGCTAACTTTTTCACCCTTTGCCTTTATAGTTATTTCGCATTAAAAAAATGGCCAATACATAAATACTATGCTATACCACTTATGCTAGTATTGGCCAGTAATATGCTCATTATGCTTAGAGTTCTAACTCACATGAGTTTCAACGGTATTTTTCTGTTGGCTTTCTTTCTATTTGTAGCAGAAATCTTTGCATTCATTATCTGCTTAGGTAAAGTGTTTAAGCAAATTGAGAGCAAAAAAATTAATGTTCAGGAGCGGTTAATTTTAGAAGCAGAGCAAAACAAAAAACTCAAGGAACTTGACGAATTGAAAACCAGTTTTTTCACCAACATATCGCATGAGCTCAGAACGCCTTTAACATTAATGTATGGCCCAGCACATGAGCTGAGTAAAAAATACCCGAAGGAAAAGTTCGCTAGCTTACTCACCAATAACCTTAAGAAATTAAAAAGTTTGGTTGACGAGCTTTTGGATATTCATAAACTAGAGGCAAAGAAAATGGAACCCGAAATAATCACGGGAGACATCGCTTCCCATTTACGCTTGTTGATTCTATCATTCTCTTCTTTGGCAGAATCAAAAAACATCCTTCTTAAAATAGAAGAAGACAAACCCACTTTTGAAGGCTTTTATGATCAAAAAATGCTTGTAAAGATCATCAATAACCTGATGTCTAACGCCCTCAAGTTTACACCAGAAGGTGGTCATATTACAGTGAACGTAGGTTATAACGAAAATCCGAATCGACTAAACCTAAGCATATCCAACAGCGGAGCAGGAATTGATGAAGAACACCTTCCTCATATTTTTGAACGTTTCTTTCAAGGGAAAAATGCTGGTAGCGAAGGCACAGGCATTGGCTTGGCATTGGTAAAAGAATTGATAATTGTTTTAAAGGGGAATATTAGGGTAGAAAGTAAAGCCAAAGAGAGTACAACCTTCTATATCGAGCTACCAATTGATCGAAGCCATTGGACTGATCAAATAAGTACTGAAGAAGCTATTATTGTTTCTGAAAGGGAAGAGACAGTAAGCTTTGAGAAAGAAAATGTAATAGAAAGAGGCAAAGAAATTCTGCTCATCGTAGAAGATAACGATGATATGCGGGAATACATTCAGCTGCTTTTGGCAGATGATTATGAAATTATATTAGCCAGTGATGGTATTGAAGGTTTAGCAATTGCTAGCAAGGAAGTGCCAGATATTATTATTTGCGATGCCATGATGCCCAATATGGACGGCTTCGAATTCAGTAAAATTATTAAGGGGAATCAGGAAACTAGTCATGTACCGATAGTGATGCTCACTGCCAAAACTTCTACTGAAAGTAAAATAGCCAGTTATGAGCAAGGCGTAGACAACTACCTCACAAAGCCCTTCAATACAAAAGAATTAAAAAGTATACTTTACAACCTTAGCTCTAACCGAAGAAAGCTTCAGCAAATTTATGCCAGAGAACTGGTAGACTTAAAACCCAATGAAGTTAGAGTAGACTCTAAGGAAAAACAGTTCTTAGACTCCCTAAAAAACTATTTGGAAGAGAATTTTTCCAATTCAAATTTAAGTGTCAGCGATATTGCCACCTTCTTGAAAATGAGCGATACCCAGTTGCGCAGAAAACTCAAGAGCATTAGTAACTATTCACCCAATGAATACCTCCGTATGTTTCGATTGAAAAAAGCAGCTGATTTACTGGATTCAAAATCGAACTCAGTAAGTGAAATTGCTTATCAAGTCGGTTTCGAAAACCTCTCGTATTTCTCAAAAGTTTTTCAAAAGGAATACAATTGTCAGCCCTCAGAATACACTACTAAAAAAGCACAATAGTCCCCCTTTCTATTTGGTTTGGCTATCCCCTTTGCCGTCATAATGCGCAAGGGTGTCAAACTCTGCTCATCTAGTTGAAAGGAAAAACCTGCCAAAACCAGCCAGAATAGAGTTCATCGTCTGAAAACTGTCAAAGAATGTCAAGTTTGAGTTAAGCATTCGCTGTAGCTGCATTCTACTTTTACTGTACAATCACCTTGAAATAATTAAGAGCATCAGGTTCTCTTGAAAGAGGAGGTTCTAAGTAATAATTTTCATTTAGAATAGCTTTGAAATTTAATAGAAGTACTCGCCACTTTAGTATTCGGAAACCTATTGTGGGTTTGTTAACTGCTATCTGCCTTATCTTAATTAATGGTGGATATAGCTATACACAAACAACCGTTACATTCACCACTCAGGATGATGCGGACATTGTGGAAAACGAAACCGCACCCCTCACTATTAATAATCCATCCACTGGAATTACTTCGGAAGTAACCACAATTCCGAATGTAGCCGTTACAGACGATGCTTTGTTAGCCTGCGGACCTACTGATCAGGTTTTTCCTGGTGTCCTTTCTTCTAAGGTTATTGGCGATCCCACCGAAGGACTGGTATCTTCTGCTACCATGCACTTTGGTAGTAGTGCCTCAGGAGCTCGAAGAGGTCGCGTTCAATTTTTATACACTGCAGCCGAACTTAATGCAGCAGGGTTTACAGGTGGTGGTAAAATTTCATCCCTTTCGTTTATGTACACATTCGCTAGTAATCCAGCAAATACCGTTACTAACCTTACAATGAAAATGGGCTGCACAGGATTGAGCTCTCTGGGGGATGGGCTACCAACTGAAACTGTTCCTGAAGATCGTTGGGATTTTGAAACAGGCCTTACCCAAGTAGGAAGTTATGCAAGTGTTGCTCCCCCCGCAGCATTTATGTTTCCCCCTACTTTTGCCTGGGTAGAATTTCCGATAAATGAACCTGGGATGGATGGGTTCTTGTGGGATGGTGTAAGCAATCTACTCGTTGAGTTCTGTACACCTGATTTGCAATCTGACAAACCATTTTTCCTGTCTTCTTCAACAACCGCTAATAATCAAGCATTATATCTTTATGATTTTGCTTCGGGTGATCCTGACGGATGCTCCTATACAGCAGGGAAGAAAAGCGCTATCCGGCCTATCGTGAGAATGGATGTTCGTTCTTCCTTCCCCAATGTGAATCTATCAGTAAGTGCCAATTCAGGAACCGAAGCAGCAGGAACAGCAATCACCGTGACCGCCACAGCCACT